>Ga0182793_1000012_pt1 | contig 202329 bp, 191 predicted proteins | sample Passage237A_FD_130498 | JGI IMG/M metagenome (GOLD analysis project Ga0182793, IMG submission 130498) | Cellulose adapted compost microbial communities from Newby Island Compost Facility, Milpitas, CA, USA - Passage2 37A (version 2) (version 2) ... | reverse complement strand
GAAACCATCGCATCAGCCCAATCCAGTTGACCAATCCGACGGTGCGTCATCCCGACCTCCCAGACACACAACACCTATCGAATCACACTCCCCTCACCCGCGCAAAGGTCTCCAGCATGAGGATGTTGGGGCTTCCTCACCCTGAGCCTGTCGAAGGGTGAGGGTTTTTACCCGTCGGCCCTCATGCTTCGAGGGGCTCGGCGTGAGGATCGCGGTCCTCTGCCTGGACGCATCGAAGGGCGAGGCTATCCCTTGCGCAGCAGCAGGGCCGACCAGCCGTTGATGCGCCAGCGCCGCTCCAGCAGCAGGCCGACGGCGCGGTGGCGGGCGATCACCCGACGCTCCTGCCGGTTCAGCAGGCCGGAGAGGACGATCCGGCCGCCGGGCGCCAGGTGTGCCGCCGCCTCGGTGGCCATGGCGCAGAGCGGGCCGGCCAGGATGTTGGCAACGATCAGGTCGTAGGGCGCGCCCGCCGCGACCCCGGCATGGCGGTAGCCGTCGCTGCGCAGGGCGCGGACGTTGGCCGCCACGCCGTTCAGGCGCGCGTTGGCACGGGTCACCTTCACCGAGTCCCGGTCGTTGTCGGCGGCGCTTATCCGCGCCTGCCGCCAGACCTTCGCGACGGCGAAACCCAGAACGCCGGTGCCGCAGCCCATGTCCAGGCAGTCGCGCACCAGCAGCCCGCGCCGCGCCAGGTACTCGATCGCCTGCAGGCAGCCGGCGGTGGTCTCGTGGTGGCCGGTGCCGAAGGCGATCGAGGCGTCGATCAGCAGCGGTTCGGTGCCGGCCGGCGGCCGCCCGGTGATGTGGCTGCCGTAGATCCAGAAGCGGCCGGCCCGGACCGCCGGCAGGTTGGCCTGGCTGGCCGCCACCCAGTCGGTCTCCGGCATCATCGCCCAGGTGTAGGCGGGCAGGTCGACGCCGGCCGCCAGCGCCCCCACCGCCATCTGGGTGGTGATGGCCGCCTCGCCCGGGTTCTCCCCGAGGTAGAGCTGCATGCGCCGCAGGTCGGTGCCCTCCGACTCGCCGACGGCCAGCGCGCCGCCCAGGGGCTCCAGCGCCATCTCGAACACCGGCACCAGCCGCGCCGGCACGGTGAAGCTCAACTCCCAGATGGCCATCGGCCCTATCCCGCCTGCGCCGCCGGCTGCACGAAGGCGGCGATCACCTTCTTCTCGCCGCTCTGATCGAACGCGATGGTCAGGCGGTCGCCTTCCGCCACCCGCACGGTGCCGTAGCCGAACTTCTGGTGGAAGACGCGGTCGCCGGAGCGGAAGGCGGCACTGGGCGCGGCCTCCACCCGCCGGGCCTTGACCTCCAGGACGGGCGGCCCGCCGCCGAAGCTGCGCGCCCGCTGCATGCCCGGCGACGCGCGGGTCTCGCCCCAGTCGTCGAAGCCGCCGAAGCGGCCGCCGCCCCAGGCCTGCAGCGCCGCGCCGTAGAGGCCCTGGTCGCTCTCCTGCCTGCGGTGCTCGTCCGGGATCTCCTCGATGAAGCGCGAGGGGATGGCGGCGTTCCAGGAGCCGTGCAGGCGCCGGTTGGCGGCGAAGGAGACGAAGGCCCGCCGCTTGGCGCGGGTCAGGCCGACGTAGGCCAGCCGCCGCTCCTCCTCCAGGCCCTTGAGCCCCTGCTCGTCCATGGCCCGCTGGTTGGGGAACAGCCCCTCCTCCCAGCCGGGCAGAAAGACGCTGTCGAACTCCAGGCCCTTGGCGGCGTGCAGGGTCATCAGGGTGACCTGATCCTGGGAGGGCTCCTCGATGTTCTCCATCACCAGGGCGACGTGCTCCAGGAAGCCGGCGAGGCTGTCGAAGGTGGCGATGGCCTCGACCAGCTCCTTCAGGTTCTCCAGGCGGCCGGCCGCCTCCATGGTGCGGTCCTGCTTCAGCATCTCGGTGTAGCCGGACTCGTCGAGCACGATCTCGGCCAGTTCGGGGTGCGGGACGGTGCGCGCCTGCTCCCGCCAGCGCTCCAGGGCCTGGACGAAGTCCCGCAGCGCCTTGCGCGCCTGCGGGCGCAACTCGTCGGTCTGCACCATGCGCCGGGCGGTCTCGAACAGCGACAGGCGCTGCACGCGGCCGGCCTCGCGCAGCTGCTTCAGGGTGGCGTCGCCCAGGCCGCGCTTGGGCTTGTTGAGGATGCGCTCGAAGGCGAGGTCGTCGTCCACGGACTGGATCAGCCGCAGGTAGGCGAGCGCGTCGCGCACCTCCAGGCGCTCATAGAAGCGCGGCCCCCCGATCACCCGGTAGGGCAGGCCCATGGTGATGAACCGCTCCTCGAACTCCCGGGTCTGGGCGGTGGTGCGCACCAGGATGGCCATGGACGAGAGGCTCTCGCCCTTGCGCTGCAGCGCCTCGATCTCCTCGCCGACGAAGCGGGCCTCGGCCTCGCCGTCCCACAGGCCGCGGATGCGCACCGGCTCGCCCGGCTCGCCGTCGGTCCACAGGGTCTTGCCCAGGCGGCTCTCGTTGCGGGCGATCAGGCCGGAGGCAGCGCCGAGGATGTTGGGGGTGGAGCGGTAGTTGCGCTCCAGCCGGATGATGCGCGCGCCCGGAAAATCCTGCTCGAAGCGCAGGATGTTGCCGATCTCCGCCCCGCGCCAGCCGTAGATCGACTGGTCGTCGTCGCCCACGCAGCAGATGTTCTTGTGGCGGCTGGCCAGCAGGCGCAGCCAGAGGGACTGGGCGACGTTGGTGTCCTGGTATTCGTCTACCAGCAGGTAGCGGAACTGCGCCTGGTAGCGCGCCGCCACCTGGGGCTGGGCCTGGAAGATCGTCAGGTTGTGCAGCAGCAGGTCGCCGAAGTCGCAGGCGTTGAGGGTCTGCAGCCGCTCCTGGTAGGCCTTGTAGAGCTCCACGGCCCGGCCGTTGGCGAAGTCCACCTGCTCGGCGGCGCTCACCCGGTCCGGGGTCAGGCCGCGGTCCTTCCAACGGCTGATGATCGAGGCCAGCACCCGCGCCGGCCAGGCCTTCTCGTCGATGCCCTCGGCCGCCAGCAGCGCCTTGAGGAGCCTGAGCTGGTCGTCGGTGTCGAGGATGGTGAAGTTCGGCTTCAGGCCGACCGCCTCCGCCTCCCGGCGCAGGATGCGCGCGGCCAGGGCGTGGAAGGTGCCGAGCCACCAGCCCTCGACCGACGGCACGCCGAGCAGGGCGGCCACCCGCTCGCGCAGCTCGCGGGCCGCCTTGTTGGTGAAGGTCACCGCCAGGATCTGGCCCGGCGTCGCCTTGCGTTGCCACAGCAGATGGGCCAGCCGTGCCGTCAGCGCCCGGGTCTTGCCGGTACCGGCGCCGGCGAGCATCAGCAGCGGCCCGTCCAGGCACTCGACCGCCTCCCGCTGGGCCTGGTTGAGGCCGGCGAGGTAGGGCGGCTCCGACAGGGGCGGGGTGGCGGCGGCAGGCTGCGTGGCTTGGGTCATTCCGTCCGAGGTCATTCCAGCTATATAGGGCGGCGCCGGGCCGCGACTCGGGCGGCGGCGGTGGGCGGCAGCCCGGAGTCTGGCAGGAGCATCCCCTTTGGTCCATTCCCTCGAACGCATCGACCTCGGCCCGACGGCCCCCGGCACGACCCGCACCCTGCGGCTGCACCGCTTCGGGGCGGCGGGAGGCCGGCCGAAGGCCTTCATCCAGGCCTCCCTCCACGCCGGCGAGACGCCGGCCATGCTGGCCGCCCACCACCTGCTGCGCCTGCTGCTGCAGGCCGAGGTGGAGGGCCGGATCACCGGCGAGATCGTGCTGCTGCCCTACGCCAATCCGGTCGGCCTGTCGCAGCACTTCATGGGCGAAATCGCCGGCCGCTACGACATGGCGGGCAGCGGCAACTTCAACCGCGCCTGGCCGGACCTCGCGGCGCCGCTGCTGGGCATGATCGGCGAGCGGCTGACCGACGACGCAGCCGGCAACGTGGCGCTGATCCGCGGGGAGATGCGCGCGCTGGTCGAGGCGCTGCGGCCGGTGAAGGAGGTCGACCGCCTGCGCAAGGCGCTGGCCTTCGAGGCCTGCGACGCCGACGTGGTGCTGGACCTGCACTGCGACGACGAGTCCCTGCTGCACCTCTTCCTGGTGCCCCAGTCCTGGCCGGACGGCGCCGACCTCGCCGCCGAGCTGGGGGCGCACGCCGTGCTGCTGGCCGAGGATTCCGGCGGCGGCTCCTTCGACGAGGCCTTCTCCGGCCCCTGGCTGCGGCTGGCCGCCGCCTTCCCGGACCGGCCGATCCCCCTGCCCTGCTTCTCGACCACGGTGGAGCTGCGCGGCTTCCCGGACGTCAACGACGCCCTGGCCGAGGCCGACGCCGCCGCCCTCTTCCGCTTCCTGCAGCGGCGCGGCCTGATCGCGGGCGACCCCGGCCCGCTGCCGCCGCTCGCCTGCGATGCCACCCGGCTGGACGCCTGCGACACCATGAAGGCGCCGGCGGCCGGCATCGTCAGCTACCGCGCCGGACTCGGCCGCACGGTGAGAAAGGGCGAGGTGGTCGCCGACCTGATCGACCCGGCAGCCGACGACCCCGAGGCCGGGCGCTCCACCCTGGTCGCCGGCACGGACGGGCTGGTGCTGTCGCGGCGGACCCACAAGTACGTCTTCCCCGGCTCGTCGGTGGCCAAGATCGTCGGCCGCGAGCCCCTGCCCTACCGCACCGGGCTGCTGCTGGAGGACTGATCGGCCGGGGCGGCGGGCGCCCGCGCCTTGCGGTAGCCCGAGGGGGCGACGCCGAAGCGCGCCCGGAAGCGTGTCGCGAAGTGGGCGAGGTTCACGAAGCCGGCGTCCATGGCGACCTCGGTCACCCGCTTGTTGGTCGTCTCCAGCAGCAGGGCGGCGTACTGCAGGCGGGCGTCCAGGTAGTGGCGGGCCGGCGTCACCCCCAGGTGGCGGATGAACAGGCGCTCCAGGTGGCGGCCCGAGAGGGCGAGCCGCCCCGCGAGCTCGTCCAGCGCCAGGGGTTCGGCCAGGTTCTGCTCCATCAGCAGCACCGCCCGACGCACCCGCGGATCGGCCGCCGGGCCCACGAGGTGCTGGTGGGGCTGCGCATCCTGGGCCTTGCGGGCACGGTCGGCGAGCAGGACCCGCAGGGCCTTCTGCGCGGCCGCCGGCCCCAGATGGCGGTCGACGATCCAGGCCGCCACGTCGAGCGCCGCTGTTCCGCCGCCGCAGGTGATCCGCCGGCCGTCGACGACGAAGATGCGGTCGGCCACCGGCTCGACGTCGGCGAAGGCCAGGCGGAAGTCGTCGAGGTGGAACCAGTTCACGCAGCAGCGACGGCCCTGCAGCAGCCCCGCCCTGGCCAGGGCGAAGGAGCCGGTGCAGAGGCCGACCAGCGTCGCCCCCGCCGCGGCAGCCTCGCGCAGCCAGACGCGCATGCCCGGGGGCTCCGGCTCGCTGCCGTGCAGCACGCCGCCGACCACGACCACATAGTCGAAGTCCTCCGGCGGACCCGGCCGCCCCTCGACCTGCAGGACGGTGCCGCAGCTCGCCGTGACCGAGGTGCCGCCGAAGCCGTGGAAGCGCCAGCGGCAGTAGCGCTGCCGGCTGAGGTCCGCCTCGTCGGCGGCCAGCCGCAGGACGTCGACGAACAGCGCCAGCGGCGACAGCGTGAAGCGCGGCAGGGGCAGCAGGCAGACCCGCAGCGGCCTGTCCTGCCCGTCGGATCCCGAAAGCTCCCTCGTCGTCAGGCTCCCCAGACGCGGCGCAGGTGCGCCATCCAGTTCTCACCCATTATCCGCGCGATCCGCGCCTCCGGCCAGCCGCGCCGCTCAAGGCCGGCGGTGAGGTTCGGGAAGTCCTCGATGCGCCGGAAACCGTCGGGCATGACGATGTCGCCGAAGGTGGTCAGCCGGCGGGCGTGGCCCTTGTCGTGGGTGATGTAGTCGAAGAAGTCGGCGCCATGGTCCTGGGTGAAGTCGGTGCCGATGCCGACGCACTCCTCGCCGACCAGGTCGATGACGTACTCCAGGGCCTCGATGATGTCGCCCACCGTCGCCTCGTTGCCCCTGGCCAGGAAGGGCGGGAAGGCGGTCACGCCGACGAAGCCGCCGTGGTCGGCGATCAGCCGCAGGTCGTCGTCGCTCTTGTTGCGCGGATGCTGCTTCAGGCCCAGCGGCAGGCAGTGGGTGAAGGCCACCGGCTGGCGCGAATGGCGGATGGCGTCGCGCGCGGTCTGGCCGCCGACGTGGCTGAGGTCGACCATGATGCCGAGGCGGTTCATCTCGTCGACCACCTCGCGGCCGAAGTCCGTCAGGCCGCCGTCGCGCCGCTCGTAGCAGCCGTCGCCCACGGAGTTCGCCGTGTTGTAGGTCAGCTGCACGATGCGCAGCCCCAGCTCCCACCACAGCTCGACCATGGGCAGGTAGTCGCCGAAGCCGGTCGAGTTCTGCCAGCCGAGGATGATGCCGACCTTGCCGGCCGTCTTGGCGGCCCGAATGTCCTCGGTCGTGCGCACCGGGACGATCAGGTCGTCGTTCTCGCGCAGCCAGCGCTTCCAGTCGGCGACGGCCTTCATGGTCGTCGGCAGGTCCTCCCAGATCGAGCAGGTGCAGTTGGCCGCGGTCAGGCCGCCGTCGCGCATGGCCTGGAAGAGCGCCCGGCTCCAGCGGGCGACGATGAGGCCGTCGATGACGACGAGGCGGGAATGGAGATCGCTGGACATGGGGCTCCCGGGGGATGGAGGCCGGCCCTCAGAGGCTCGGCAGGAAGAGGACGATCTCGGGCACCGCCGTCAGCAGGACGACGGTCGCCAGCATGATGACCCAGTAGGGCATGGTGGCCCAGGCCGCTTCTGGCAGCCGCACCTTCTGGCCGGAGATGCCCACCAGGACGAAGAGATTGAGCCCGACCGGCGGGGTGATCATGCCGATCTCCATCAGCAGGGTGACCACCACGCCGAACCAGACCGGATCGAAGCCGACGGCGGTCACCACCGGGAAGACGACCGGCAGGGTCATCAGCAGCAGCGAGATGCCGTCGAAGAAGCAGCCCAGCACCAGGTAGAGCAGGACGATGAGGGCGAGGACCGCGTAGCGCGAGAGCTCCAGATGCGCCGCCCAAGACACCATCGCCTGCGGGATGCCCAGCAGGCTGATCGCCTGCGCCAGCACGAGGGTGCCCAGCATGACCATGGCGATGGTGCCGAACACCATGCTGGCCCCCAGGAAGGAGCGCCACAGCTTGGCCAGGGTCAGGTCGCCCCAGACGAAGCCGAGCACCACCGCCGCCGCGACGCCCAGGGCGGCGGCCTCGGTCGCGGTCGCCAGGCCGAGGTAGATCGTGCCGAGGACGAAGAAGATCAGGATCGGCAGCGGCCAGACCTCGGCGAGGCCGGCCAGCATGGCGCGCGCCGTCGGCCGCTCCTCGTCGGTCGGCGTCAGGCCGGGGCGGGCGAGGCACAGCAGGGCGATGAAGATCATGAAGAACAGCGCGATCATCAGGCCGGGCAGGATGCCCGCCAGAAAGAGCGCGCCGATCGAGACGTTCTGGGTGGCGCCGTAGATCAGCAGGGCGAGGCTCGGCGGAATGAGCAGCCCGAGGGTGCCGCCGGCGGCGAGGCTGCCGACCACGGTGGGCCCGTGGTAGCCACGCCGGCTGAGTTCGGGATAGCCGACCGACCCGACGGCGGCCGCGGTGGAGGTACTGGAGCCGCTGACCGCGCCGAAGACGGTGCAGACCACGATGTTGGTGTGCAGCAGCTTGCCGGGGATGCGGTGGAACAGGGGCGTGAGGCCGTTGTAGACCCGGGTGCTGATGCCGCTGGCGAGCAGGATGTCGCCCAGAAAGATGAAGATCGGCACCGCGCTGAGCGTGAAGTCGGTGAAGACGTTCCAGACCTTCATCACGGCGAGCTGCGAGGCGCCGCCGGCCGCGAAGTGCAGCAGGGCGAAGCCGCCGAGGCCGAGGCCGGCGCCGAGGACCGCACCCGTGCCCAGCAGCGCCAGCAGCGTGGCCGCGAGGATGCCGCCGATCACAGGCCGCCCTCCGGCTCGTGCGACGGCGGCAGCCACGACGGCGCCCCCGCGAGCTGGCGCAGGGCGTCGGCGAGCTGCACCAGGGCCACCACCAGGGCGATGGCGAAGGCCGCCGCCATCATCATCATCCAGGGCCAGAGGATCATCGAGCCCAGCTCCGAACGCGCGTCGATCAGGCGGGAGAACATCGCGAACTCCCAGGCCTGCCAGGCGAAGACGGCGGCGAAGGCGACGAAGAGCAGGGAGGCTGCGGCCGAGGCGATCGCGGCCGCACCGGCAGGCAGGCGGCGGGTGAAGATGTCCAGGGTGACGTGCCGCCCGCGCAGCAGCCCCAGCGGCAGCGCGAGGAAGGACAGCGTCAGGAACAGCAGGCCGACCAGCTCGTCGGAGAACTTCAGCGGCGCGCCGACCAGGTAGCGCATGACCGCGCTGGAGATCACCAGCAGCGTCAGCGCGATCCCGGCCAGCGCGGCACAGACGTTGAGCGCGGACACGAAGGCGTCGAGCAGTCGGACCAGGAGCGGCGGCCGGACGTCAGGCGGAGGGGAGCGGACCATGGGACCGTGCGGGCTGCGGAACGGGGAGACGCGCCGGGCCGCCACCGCGGCCCGGCGCCACGCTCACTCGCCGGCCTTGGCGATCTCGGCCTGCATGCGCTCGTAGATCGCCACGCCCGACGGCCCGGCCTTCTGGGCGAGGGCCAGCCAGGCCGATTTCGACGCGGCGACGAAGGCGTCGACATCGGCCTGGGAGAAGGGCGGCAGCATCTTGATACCCAGCTTCTCCCGCTCGGCCCTCGCCTTGGCCTCGCGCTCCGGATCCACGGCGGCGGCGGCGGTCTCCGTCCAGACCTCCTCGCCGGCTTCCTTCAGGATGGCCTGCTGCTCGGGCGTCAGGCTGGACCAGGCCTTCTGGCTGATGCCGAACATCCAGGGGACCGCGGCCCAGGGATGCAGATAGGACTCGTAGGAGGTGACCTCCTGCAGCGAGACGGTCGACGCCACGGTCGACAGATAGTAGGCGCAGTCGACGACGCCGGTCTGCAGCGCCAGGTACATCTCGTTCTGGGGGATGACCTGGGCGGCGACGTCGAGGCGGTTGAAGGTGTCGACCAGATGGGCGGCCCAGACCCGCAGCTTCTTGCTCCTGAGCTGCTCGAGGCTGTCCACGGGGTCCTTGCAGTGGATGCCGACGTCGAAGACCGGGCTGACCACGCCGCCGACGGTGCGGATGCCCCAGGCCTGATAGGCCTCCTCGTAGATCTGCCGGATCGTCGGCAGCAGCTTCAGGTGCTGCTCCGGCTTGCGGATCGCGCCCTGGACGTAGACGGCGGCGAGGCCGGGGGCGTCGCGGGGGTAGTACTCGCCGTAGAGCATGGCCATGTCCACGGCGCCGGCCTGCAGGATGCGCAGCAGATCGCTGTCCTTCAGGCCGAGAGAACCGGCGTGGTAGACCTGGATCTTCAGGTCGCCGCCCGATTTCTCCGCCACCTTGGCGGCGAACTCGTTGAGCCGCTTCGCCTCGGGACGGGACTCGACGATCTGGCTGTGCATCTTGAGGACGGTCTCGGCCGACGCCTGCCCGGCGAAGGTCAGGGCGAGCCCGGCCAGGACGCCGGCGGCGACGGCCCCGAACGAGCGCCGAGGCGCCTTTGCTTTCACACTCATCGTCATTCTCCCTGTTCTGCGGCCGGCTGGCGGCTCTGAGGATCGTGCGGCTGAAGCCGTCTCGTTGACCGTTCCTCCCGATGCGACCTGATCAGGCGGCGGCCTCCGCCGCGGCGGACAGGCCGTCCAGGTAGTCGACGCAGCGGGCCAGAGGCTCGACGTCGCCGAACTTCGCGTCGATGTCGAAGAGGTTCCAGGCGACCGCACCGGCGACCCGGTCGCCGATCGCCTCCTTCACCGCGATGGTGCGGAAACCCTCGGCCAGCCCGTCGCAGCAGGTCGTGCGCACGCAGGCGGAGGCGGTGACGCCGGTGACCAGGATGGTGTCGACGCCGGCGGCGCGCAGGAAGCCGGCCAGGTAGGTGCCGTGGAAGGCGCTCGCGCGCTTCTTGATCAGCAGCTGCTCGCCGGCGATCGGGGCGATGCGGCTGTCGATGGCCCAGAGGTCGCGCGCCGTCTCCGGCACCGCCTCCACGGGGATCTTGTGGTGCCACAGCCCCATGTCACTGTCGGGATTGTCGCGGTCGGCGACTTGGTAGCAGGTGGTGACGTGGACGACCGGCAGCCGGTTGCGCCGGAAGGCCGCCAGCAGCTCCTGCATCGCCGGGATCACCCGCTCGTCCATCTCGGCGCAGGTGAAGGGGTTGCCCGGCCGGGTCCAGGCGTTGGCGAGGTCCACGCTGATCAGCGCGGGCTTCCGCCCGAAGCCCACCCGACGCTGGAAGCCGCGCTCCCTGTAGAGCCGGCTCGCAGCCTCGAAGGCCTGCTCCAGCACCGCATTCAACTGCGCGTCCATTGCGCCGCTCCCTGCCCCGTGAAGATGACAAGGAGCATGAGCCGGGAATTGAGGCCCAACAAATGCCGGCTATACCTTTATTGATGCTAATTCTGTTATGAATGGCGATGCGCTTCGACCTGCGCCATCTCGAAAGCTTCACCGTGCTCGCCGAGGAGCTGCACTTCGGTCGCGCCGCCGCCCGCCTGCACGTGACGCAGCCGGCGCTCAGCCGGACGATCCGCCAGCTCGAGAACGCGCTGGGCTACGACCTGCTGCGCCGAACCACCCGGAAGGTCGAACTGACCGATGCCGGCCGCACCTTCTGCAAGGAGTCGGCCGCAGGCCTCGCCCAGATCGGCAAGGCCGTCGAGGCGGGACGGGAGACGGCGCAGGGCGTCGTCGGCCAGGTCCGGCTGGCCTACATGGACTTTGCCATCACCGGCGGCCTGCCCGACCTGGTGCAGGCCTTCCGGGACGCCCATCCCGCAATCCGGCTGCGACTCGAATACATGCCCACGGCCCTGCAACGGGACTCGCTGCTGCAGCAGCGCATCGACATCGGCTTCATGATCGGCAGCTTCGACTTCCCCGACGCCCGGGAATTGCACGTCGAGGACCACAGCTTCGTCGTCCTGCTGCCGGAGAACCACCGGCTGACGGGCGCCAGGCAGATCGGGCTCGCGGATCTCGCGAACGAAGACTTCGTGCTGGGCGACCTCGGCTGGTCGGCGTTCCGCGAGCGCCTCTTCGCCCTCTGCCGGGGGCACGGCTTCCTGCCGAACATCGCCCAGGAGGCATCGACCACCGAAGGCATCTTCGGCCTGGTCAGCGTCGGGGTCGGCATCTCGGTCTACGCCAGCTCCGCCCGGCGGGTACATCGGCGTGGAATGGTGGTTCGACCGCTCGCCGACGTCAGCGAGATGATCCCCACCATCGCCGTCTGGGACGCCCGGGCCGAGACACCCGGGCTGCGCACCTTCATCGCTTTCCTGCGCCGCCGCCTCGCCGCCGGCCGGTGAAGGCCGGCGCCTTCACGCCACCCGGACGACGGCGCTCATGCCGCCCTGCTGGTGTTCCAGGATGTGGCAGTGGAACATCCAGTCGCCGGGGTTGTCGGCGACGAAGGCGATCTGCACGGTCTCCTGCGGATAGAGCAGCACCGTGTCGCGCCATTCGGCCGGCTCCTCCGGCGCACCGTCGCGGGCCACCACCCGGAAGGAGTGGCCGTGCAGGTGCATGGGGTGCCACCAGGCGGTGTCGTTGCGCAGCACCAGCCGGTAGGAGGCGCCGCGGTCGAGCGTGAGCAGGGGGTCCAGGACGTGGCCCGTCGCCGCGACGCCGTTGACCGTCCAGGCCAGACCGTTGTGCATCATCTCCCGCAGGTCCAGCCGGCGACCGTTCATCGGCCCGCCCATCACCGTGCCGCCGGCCATGCCGCCCATCATCCCGCCGCCCAGGACAATCTCGTGGGTTGGGGCCTTGGCCAGATCCGGTTCCGGCAGGGGGTTCGGCGGCAGCGCCCGGGGCTCCGACAGCCGGGCAACCCGGGTCGGCCCTTCGCAGACCAGTTCGGTCAGGCGATAGGACTGGTTGCGGTAGAAGTCGTCGGTCACCGCCAGGCGGTCGCCGTCCCGGCCCGAGACGTCGATGATCAGGTCGGCGCGGCCCCCCGGCGCCAGCACCAGCCGTCCACCCGGCAACTGGTCCGGCTGGCAGGGCTGGCCGTCGTTGGCGATCAGCCAGGGCAGCTCGCCCGCGAAGGTCAGCCCGAAAATGCGCGCGTTCGCGGCGTTGACGAGGCGCAGGCGCAGGCGCTCTCCCGGCCGCACCTTCAGGGGCTCCGGATCGGTGCCGTTGATGGTCACCGTGTTGCCGAGCCGGCCGGCATGGCTGATGTCCATGAGGTTGCCGAAGTCGCCGGCGATCGCCCCGTCGCGCTGCAGCCTCCAGTCGTCCAGGACCCACAGCAGGTCGCGGTCGACGTCGGGCGGCTCAGCCTCCTCGACCACCACCGCGCCGTAGAGGCCACGGCCGACCTGCTCGCTGCTGCGCTGGTGCGGGTGGTACCAGAAGGTGCCGGCGTCGGGGACCGTGAAGTCGTAGAGGAAGTCGGCGCCCGGCGCGATCGGCGGCTGGGTCAGGTGAGGCACGCCGTCCATGGCGTTGGGCATGCGCACGCCGTGGAAGTGCACCGTGGTGCCCTCGGCCAGCCCGTTCTCCGCCCGCACGCGCAGCCGCTGGCCCTGCCGGAGACGCACCTCCGTGCCGGGCACCCGTCCATTGAAGCACCAGACGGCCGTTTCCGGCCAGCCGGCGCCGGCGATCGCCTGCCTGCCCGGTGCGGCCCGCAGGGCCATCGGCGCCGCGGCCAGCGCCGGTCGCGCAAGAGGCAGGGCCGCAGCCGCAGCGACGCCGATGGCGCCGCGCAGCAGGCTGCGACGGCCGAAGGCAGGAGAAGGATCAGGCATGGCCGCGCTCCCCGACGGACGGATGCGGGAAGATGATGCCGTGTCGTCGCCCGCCTGCAAGCCTGGGCGCGATCGGCCGCAGTCCGCTGTCGCGCCGTCAGCTCTCTTCCGAGACGCCGTACACCTGCCGCGCCCGCTCCGGGGTCAGGAAACCGTCGGCGACGTCGCGTCGCACCGCCGCGGCCGGCCGTCGTTCCGGCGGGCCGTAGCCGCCGCCGCCGGCCTGTTCCAGCGTGAAGAGACCGCCGGGCGGCAGGCGGTAGCTGCCCTGGCCGCTGAGCTTCCGGCCGTCGATCCAGTGCTCGCGCGGCGCCCCGGATCGGCCGCCGAAGAGTCCTTCCGCCGGGAAGAGGGTGCGGTTGGCCATGGCGAAGACCGTGACGTCGTGGCCGGTCGCGTTGCGCAGCGCCACCGTCTGGCCGGCACCGCCGCGGAACTCGCCCTCGCCGCCGGAGTCCGGCCGCAGCGCCTTGCGCTCGACGAGCAGGCCGGTGGTGGCCTCGAAGACCTCGCTGGGCGTGGTCCCCATGTTGGACGAGCCGGGCGTGGTCTGGCGGCCATCCAGGCCGCTCATGCCGCCGAAGCCGCCGGCGGCGAAGTAGGCGGCCGACAGGGCGCTGCCGTCGTCGCGCCGGCCGTGCAGCGTCAGGATGTCGATCAGGCCGCTGGCGGCGCTCACCCGTTCCGGAACAAGGTCCGCCACGGCGCGGTAGATCAGCGGCACGACGAAGTGGCCGATGGCATGGCGCCCGGCGCAGGCGACCGGCGGCAGGGCGTTGAGGATGCAGCCGGGCGGCGCGGAGACTGCGATCGGCGCCGAGGCGCCGTCGTTGTTCGGGATGTCCGGCGTGGTCAGGCACTTGATGGCGTAGAGCGCCATCGCCCGGGTGTAGGGGAAAGGCACGTTGACGCCGCCAGCGACGCAGCCTTCCGTCCCGGCGAAGTCGATGGCCAGCCGGTCGTCCCGCTTGCGCACGCTGCAGACCAGCCGGCGCACCTCCTGCATCGCCTCGACCTCCGCCTCGGCATGGTAGTCGCCGTCGGGCAGGGCGAGCAGGGCCTGACGGACGGCCCCCTCGGTCTGCCCGATGATGGCGTCGCCCAGCCCCTCGAGATCGGCGAGGTCGTAGCTCGACAGGAAGTCCAGGACGTGGCGGACCACCACGGCTGTGCAGCTCAGGTTCGCGTGAATGTCGCCGATCACCTGCTCGGGCACCCGGACGTTCATGGTGATCAGCTCGACGATGTCCCGGTCCAGGACGCCGGCCTTTACCAGCTTGAGGACCGGCAGGCGCAGCCCCTCGTGGTAGATCTCGGTGGCCGACGCCGAGAAGCCCATGCCGCCGATGTCCGGCAGGTGGGTGATGCTCATGGCGTAGCCGACGAGGCGGTCGCCGCGGAAGACCGGCCGCATCACCGCGATGTCGTACATGTGGCCGGTGCCGGCCTGCGGGTCGTTGGAAATGACCACGTCGCCGGGATGCAGCGTCGCCCCGGGAAACTTCGCCAGCATGTGCGCCAGCGTGACCGAGGCCGTCCCGATGAAGACGGGGATGCACTTCTGCGACTGGGCGATCATCCGGCCCCGCGCGTCGAAGATCAGCACCGACAGGTCGAAGCCCTCGCGCACCAGCGTCGAGAAGGAGGTGCGGACCAGGGCGGCCGCCCCTTCGTCGGTGATGGAGGCGAGGCGGTCCCACATGATCGACAGGTCGACCGCGTCGAAGCCCTGGCCTTTCATCGTCCCCGACCTTCCTTTTCCTGGCTCATGCGGCGATCTCGGCGATGATGTGCCCGGCGTCGTCGACACGCCCCTCGTCGCCCTGGTCGAGCAGCACGGTCGACTCGCGCTCCTCGACCAGACAGGGACCGCGGAGCGTCTCACCCGCCGTCAGGCTGTAGCGGTCGTAGACGGGACAGTCGATGAGGCCGCCGGCGGCCGGGAAGTAGGCGGGGCGGGAGCCTTTCAGGGCGCCGGCCGGGGACGCCGGCCCGGAGCCTTTCCCCGCCCCTTGCGCGAACTCCGGCTCCGGCCCGCGGGCCTCGGCCTTCCAGCCGACGATCTCCAGCGGCTGGGCGAGCGTCGTCTCGAAGATGCTCCGGTAGGCCTGGGCGAAGAGGTCCGGCAGGCGGCGGAGCAGGACCTCGGCCGGCTCGTCGGGCAGAGCCACCTCGATGTCGTAGCCCTGTCCCCGGTAGCGCATGTCGAGCCGGCGCTCGACCGTGATCCGTCCCGGATCTATCCCCGCCTCGCGCAGGAAGGCGACGGCCTCCGCCTCGACCGGCCGCATGGACGCCTCGAAGCCGGCGATCTCCAGATCGACCAGATCGAAGCGTCGGAACCGCAGGCTCTCGAAGGACATGGCGCCGACCAGCATCCCGAAGGCGGACATGACGCCCGCGCCGGCCGGAAAGACGACCCGCGGCACCTTGAGCTTGCGGGCGATCCGCGCGGCGTGGATCGGGCCGCCGCCCCCCGACGCGGTCATCGCCGAGCGCCGGTAGTCGAAGCCGCGCTCGGTGGCGTGGACCCGGAAGGCCCGGCTGATGTCCTCGTTGGCGATGTCGTGGATGCCCCAGGCCGCGCGCAGGCGGTCCAGGTCGAGCGGCGCCGTCCGGGCCTCGATGGCCTCGGCCGCCGCTGCCGGATCGAGCCACATCCGCCCACCGAGGAAGAAGGCGGGGTCGAGGTAGCCAAGGGTCAGGTTGGCGTCGGTCAGGGTCGGGTCCCGGCCGCCCCGGCCGTAGCAGGCCGGTCCCGGCTCCGCCCCGGCGCTGCGCGGGCCGACCCGCAGGCGGCGGAGTTCGTCGACCGAGACGATGCTGCCCCCGCCGGAGCCGATCTCCGCCATGTCGATCACCGGGATGCGGAGCTGCAGGCCGCTGCCGCTGCGGTGCTTGTAGGCGTGCGCCGCCTCGAAGCTGTACTTCTTGAAGGGCTTGCCTTCGCGGACCAGGGCCCCCTTCGCCGTGGTCCCCCCGAGGTCGAAGGACAGCAGGTCGCCGATGCCCAGCGCGCGGCCGATCCGCGCCGCCATCAGCACGCCTGCGGCCGGCCCCGACTCCAGCAGGCGGACCGGGTAGCGTCGGGCGGTGTCGGGGGTGGAAAGGCCGCCGCCGGACGCGATGATCGACAGGTGCCCGCGGAAGCCGAGGTCGGCGAGCCCGCTCTCCAGCCGCCGCAGGTAGGTGTCGACCAGCGGCTGGGCGTAGGCGTTGACGCAGGTCGTGGTCCAGCGCTCCAGCTCCCGGGGCTGGCGGAAGACGTCCGCCGAGGTGGAGACGTAGAGGCCGGGGAAACGCCGTTCCACGATCGCCCGGGTCTGCTCCTCATGGGACGGGTCCGCATAGGCGTGGAGGTAGCAGACGGCGAGCGCCTCGATCTGCCGGTTCTCGACCAGATCCGTCACCAGCCACTCGACTTCCGCCGGGTCGAGGGGGCGCAGCACCCGCCCGTCGTGACTCATGCGCTCGCCGATCTCGACCCGCAGGGCCCGAGGCACCACGGGCTCGGCGAACTGCAGCCGCAGGTCGTAGAGGTCGTAGCGCTGCTCCTGGCCGATGTCGAAGGTGTCGCGGAAGCCCTCGGTCACCAGCATGCCGCCCCGGGCGCCGCGGCGCTCGATCAGCGCGTTGGTCACGAGGGTCGTGCCATGCACGATCTCGCCCAGGTCGCCGACGCTCAGGCCGGCCTCCCGCGCCACCGCCTCGGCCCCCTCCAGAACCGCCAGCGACGGGTCGGCCGGGGTGGTCAGGCGCTTGTGGATCGTGGCGCGGCCGGCGGCGTCGATCAGCGCGAAATCGGTGAAGGTGCCGCCGATGTCGACACCCAGACGAACCTTGCTCTGCACATCAGCTCCCGCATGCTGCCCGAGGCCCCCGAAGGCCCTGTCCCGGGCCGAAGGTCAAGCACCCCAGACGTCGCCGAGGAAGCGCAGCCAGTTGCCGCCCGCCACGGCCTCGATCCGTCCCGTGCGCCAGCCGCGCCGCTCCATCGCCCGCAGCAGGTTCGGGTAGTCGGCCAGGGTCTCCAGCCCGATCGGCAGCGGCGCCGTCCCGCCACCCTGGATCACCCGCCGGGCGTAGCCCTTGTCTCGGCGCAGCCAGTCGAAGAAGCCGGCGTCCTGGTCCTGGGTGAAGTCGGTGCCGATGCCCACGCTGGCCTCGCCGCAGAGGTTCAGCACGTAGTCGAAGGCGTCCAGGCAGTCGTCGACGGTCGTCTCGGCCTGCCTGGGCAGGAAGGGCGGATAGGTGGCGACGCCGACGAAGCCGCCGCGCTCGACCATCGCGCGGAGCTGCTCGTCGCTCTTGTTGCGCGGATGGCTGTAGAGGCCGGCCGGGCAGATGTGCGTGTAGGCGCAGGGCTTCGCCGAGAAGGCGATGGCGTCGGCCGCCGTGCGGGCGCCGACATGGGAGAGGTCGACGAGGATGCCGACCCGGTTCATCTCGGCCACGACCTCCCGGCCGAAGCCGGACAGGCCGCTGTCGTTCGACTCCCAGCAGCCGCTGCCTACCAGGTTCTGGGTGTTGTAGGTCAGCTGCACGACCCCCACGCCCAGCTCCTTGTAGACGGCCAGCAGGTCGATGCGGTCGGCGATCGCCGAGGTGTTCTGCCAGCCGAGGACGATCCCGACCCGCCCGCTGGCCCTGGCGGCCGCAATGTCCGCCGTCGTCTTGACCGGCATGATGAGATCGCCGTGCTCGTCGAACCAGCGCTTCCACCCGGCGATATTCAGCATCGTCTCATAGGGGCCTTCCCACACCGAGCAGGTGCAGTTCGCGACGGTGAGCCCTCCGCGGTGCATGGCCTCGAAGACGCCGCGGCTCCAGCGGGAGATCACCAGCCCGTCGATGATCATCGGCAGGGCGCTGTCGTTTGCCGGCATGGGCTGTTCCTGGCTGGGGGCGGGGTTCAGACCGTCGCGGCCAGGGCCGAGGCGGTCATGAAGCGGGCGCGGGAATGGCCGGCGATGAAGGAGAGGTGCCGGTCCAGCATGGCCAGCCGTCCGGGATGGCCGATCAGCTGCACGTGGAGGGTGAGGTGGTAGAAGGTGCCCGGCCAGGCGTAGAGGCCGGCGAACTCCTCCTCCCAGAGGCGCTGGACGTCGGCCGCCGGCCGGATGATCCGGCCGGGCATCGCGCCGTAGAGGAAATAGGGGGCATCGGCCAGATGCCACTGCACCGGCAGCTCGACCAGCGGCACCGCGACGCCGTCGCGCCGGTGACGATAGGGGCGCAGCGCGTCGTGGAAGTTCGCCGAGACCGTGACGCCGTTCTCCAGCAGCAGGTCCAGGGTGCGGTCCGACCACTCCCAGGACGGCGAGCGCCAGGCGACGGGACGCTCCCCGGTGATGCGCTCGACGCTGTCGATGCCGCGCAGCAGCTCCTCGCGCTCCTCCGCGGCGGAGAGGGTGTGGCTCGGCCGGTGGCCGTGGCCGTGGCTGCCCAGTTCGTGGCCGCGGGCATGGATCCGCTTCACCGCGTCGGGGTAGCGGTCAGCCGTCATGCCGGGGAGGTAGAAGGTCGCGGCGACACCGTGCCGGTCCAGCAGGTCGAGCAGCGGCTGCAGCCCCTCGCGGATCGCGAAGGCGCCGTGGGACAGCAGCACCGGCCGGCTCGCGTTCTCCGGCGCGCGCCCGACCCAGATGGCCTCGGCGTCGAGGCAGATGCCGAGCAGAACCGGAAAGGTGTCGGTCATGGAGAGGGATTCCCGAGGGCCAAGGGGCCGAGACAGGGTTGAACGGAAGGATCCGCCTCAGGGCGGGCCGGACTCATCCGCGACGGCGGGGCTGCGGGCGGCCTCCACCATGTCGCAGAGCGTCTGCTCGGCGATGTCGAGCTGACGGCCGACCTGCCGGGGTGCCAGTTCGAAGAGGCACTGCACCGAGAGGCCGCGCAGGTGGGACAGCGTGTAGAGCAGCATGTCCTCCAGCGTCCCGCGGGACAGGCCGTAGCCGACGAAGAGCCGCTCGAACAGCCGGAGGCCGCGGGCGATGGTCTCCTTCTGGTGCTGGTCGACCCGCCGGCGAAGCTCGGGCTCGACCCGCGAGTAGAGCAGGATCTCCAGCGTCGCCCGGTAGCTGCTCTGGCTGTAGATGTTCCAATAGGTCTCGACGGCAGAGCGGCAGCGCTCGCGCAGGCTCTTGCGGGAGCCGTCGATGTCGAGGGGCACGGTGACGTCGTAGAAGATGCGGTCGTGCGCCTGGTAGAGCAGGTCTTCCTTGGTGTTGAAGTGGTGCTGCAGGGCGCCGCTGCTGACCCCGGCCCGCTGGGCGATCTTCTGTACGCGGACCCGCGAGATGCCTTCCGAGATGATGATGTCGATCGTGGCATCGATCAGCTTCTTCTGCGTGCGCTCGCTGCGCTCCACCTGAGTCCGCGGCCCATTGGTCCGGGGGGCCTTGGTCCGGGGCGCCTTCAGCGTCGACATGGCCGTCCCCTTCCTCTGCGCCCGCCGCGGGCTTCGCGCTTCTGCGCTCTTGTTGGAAACATACGTTATGTGCTAAACGTAAATTATTCAACTCTGAAGAAAACGGGCGTCGTCCACGACCCGCCACGCAGCGAACAGGAAGGGAAGCAGCTTATGAAAGCCGAGACGCAACGGCGGTTCAGCGCCCCCCGCCGGGCTCTTCTGTCCGGTGCTCTTCTGTCCGGTCTGGCGGCGGTCCTGCTCGCCGTGCCGGGCGCGGCCCGCGCAGCCGAATACACCTGGGACATGCCGGACATCTTCTCGGCCAAGTCGTCCGACGGCGTGGCCGACCAGCTCTTCGGCAAGCTCGTGGCCGAGAAGACCGGCGGCCGGATCGAGATCGTCCATCACTTCGACGGGTCGCTCGGCTACTCCGGCGTCGACCAGCTCGATGCGGTCCGCGACGGCGCCGTGCCGCTGGCGCGGCAGTCCATGTCCTACCTCAGCGGCTACGACCCGCTGTTCCAGCTCTCCAGCCTGCCCTTCCTGATGAAGAACAAGCAGGACGTCGAGACGCTCTACCGGATCGCCAGGCCGGCTTTCGAGACGCTGCTGCTGAAGTACGACCAGGTTCTGGTGTCGGTCGGCCTGTTCCCGCCCAGCGGCCTGTGGAGCCGCACGCCGGTCACCTCGATCGCCGACCTGCAGAACCTCAAGCTGCGGGTGTTCGACATCAACAGCCTGGAGACCTTCAAGCGGGCCGGTGCCGCCGCCATCAACATGGGCTGGACCGACGTGCTGCCGGCGCTCAGCACCAAGGCGATCGACGGCGTGCTGACCTCGGCCGACCTCGGCTTCTCGTCGAGCATCCAGGACTTCCTGCCGGCCTTCACCGAGGTCAACTGGACGATCCCGCTGTCGGTCGTCGCCATCAACAAGGACGTCTGGGACGGCCTGCCCGACGACCTGAAGCAGGCGGTGCGCGAGGCCGGCGACGAGACGACCCAGAAGACCATCGACCGCCTCGTCACCCAGGTGCAGCACAACTACGAGGGCATGCGCGCGGCCGGGGTGACGATCACCGAGCACATCGACCCGGCCTTCCGCGAGAAGCTGGTCGAGGCGGCGCAGCCGACGATCGAGGCCTGGAAGGAGAAGGTCGGCCCCGAGGGCCGGAAGATCCTGGCCGAGTACCTCGCCCAGGCGTCGAAGTAAGCCAGGCCGCCGCGGCGGACCGGCCCCCATGGCCGCATCACCCGCCACCGGGCCGGGGCCGCTGGCTCCGGCCCTGCGGGTCGCCGACCTCGCCTACCGCCTCAACGGCAGGATCGCCCTGCTGGCGAGCTGGGTGGCCTGCCTCTTCATGGCCGGCATGGTCGGGCTGATCCTCACCGAGATCGTGCTGCGCTCCTTCTTCGCGACCTCGACCCACATCGTCGAGGAGTTCGTCGGCTACGGCCTGATGACCATGATCTTCCTGGCGCTGGCCCACGCGCTCCACACCGGCGCGGTCATCCGGGTGGACATCCTGCTGTCCACCCTGGGGCCGACGCCGCGCCGCCTGCTCGAGATCCTGATCTGCCTCGTCACCCTCGCCGTGGTCGTCTTCGTCGGCGACAACTTCTGGACTCACATGGTGCGCCGCTTCGAGAGCGGCACGATCAGCAACTCGATCGCGGCCACGCCGCTGTGGATCCCCCTGGCCTTCGTCTGCTTCGGCTTCGCCCTCTTCGGCCTGCAGGTGCTCTTCTACCTGCTGCGCCTCTGCCTGGGCGGCGAGCTGATCCGCGATGACCAGGAACTGGACTGACGGGCTCCGCCACCGCGCGGGCACGTCCCAACCCCCTGACACTCCCTCGGAGGCGGCGTGGGCGTAGAGATCACGGCTTTCGGCTTCTTCGCGATCCTCCTGGTGCTCCTCGCCTCGGGTGCCTGGATCTTCATCGCGCTGATCGTCGCCAGCATCCTGTCGCTGCACTTCATGCTCGGCTTCCCCTTCACCCGCATCGCCGCCATCGCCGGGCCGGTGATGCTGAAGAGCGTCGGCGGCTGGGAGCTGGCGGCCGTGCCGCTGTTCATCTGGATGGGCGAGATCATCAACCGCACCGACGTCGCCCACCGCCTGTTCCGCGGCCTGACGCCCTGGGTGCGCCGCCTGCCGGGCGGCCTGCTCCACTGCAACGTCGCCGGCTGCGTCCTCTTCGCCGCCATGTCCGGCTCCAGCGTGGCCACCGCGGCCACCATCGGCCGGGTCACGGTGCGCGAACTGGAGCAGCGCGGCTATCAGCGGGGGCTGACCGTCGGCTCGGTGACCGTCGCCGGCACCATCGGCATCCTGATCCCGCCGTCGATCACCATGATCGTCTACGGCCTCGTGGCCGAGGTCTCGGTGGTCAAGCTCTTCGCCGCGGGCCTGCTGCCGGGTCTCATGCTCGGCCTGTTCTATTCCGCCTACATCGGCGTGCGCTGCCTGCGCGACCCGTCGCTGGAGCCCGAGGACCAGACGGCCTATTCCGGGCACGACCTGCTGCGCAGCTTCCGCGACCTGGCGCCGGTGATCCTGCTGATCGCCTTCATCCTGGGCAGCATCTACGGCGGCTTCGCGACCCCGTCGGAGGCGGCGGCGCTGGGCGTCCTCGGCGCCGTCCTCGTCTCCTTCCTCGGGCCCGGCATCACCTGGAAGGGCCTCTACGAGTCGGCCATGAGCTCGGTGCGGGTGACCGCGATGATCGGCAGCGCCATCGCCGGCGCCGCCCTCTTCGCCTCCCCCCTGGCCTACCTCCACGTGCCCCAGCAGATCGCCCAGTCGATCGCCAGCCTCGCCCTCTCCCCCTGGGAGCTGCTGCTGCTGCTGACCGCCGTCTATCTCTTCCTCGGCTGCATCATGGAGAGCATCTCGCTCATCCTGATGACCGTGCCGATCGTCTTCCCGGTGATGATGGCCGCCGGCTTCGACCCGGTCTGGTTCGGCATCTACCTCGTCATGATCATCGAGATCGGGCTGGTCACGCCGCCTGTCGGCTTCAACCTCTTCGTGCTGCGCGGCGTCCCCGGCCTGCCGATCGGCACGATCGCCCGGGCCTCCTTCCCCTTCTTCTGCCTGATGCTGCTGGGCGTTCTGATCCTCTCGCTCTTCCCGCAGATCGCGCTCTTCCTGCCGCAGCAGCTCTTCTGAAAAGCCGGAGGCGGAGCGGATGAGCGACAGGCCCGACAGCCCCTCCCGGCGCATCGCCCGCCTGGGGGCGACCCTCCCCGACCCGGAAGGCACGGTCTACGACTATGTGCCGGTCGCTGTGCACGGCCGCGTCGCCTACCTCGCCGGGCAGATCTGCAAGGTCGACGGCGGTCTGGTCGCGGTCGGCCGGGTCGGCGCCGAGGTCACACTGGAGCAGGCGCAGGCGGCCGCCCGCGCCTGCGTCTGGCAGGGGCTCGCCTGGCTGGATGCCGGGGCCGGCGGCATCGACAACGTGGCGCGCATCCTGCGCCTGGACTGCTACGTCGCCGCCGCGGAGGGCTTCGAGCGGATCTCCGACGTGGCCGACGCCGCCTCCGGCCTGCTGCGCGCCGTCTTCGGCCCCGCCGGCGCCCACCCCCGCTCGGTGCTCGGCGTCTCGACCCTGCCGCGCCGCTCCCCGGTGCTGCTGGAACTCACCGCCGCCCTGATCGAGGAGCCGCGGGGGCGGTGAAGCGGGCTGCGCTCGCAGGCCTGCGAGCGATCGGTGACGCGTCACGGTTGACCGGGGGCCGACCGCCTCCGTACTTTACTAAACGGTTCAGTAAAGTTCCTGCGCGCATCCGCCGGAGGGCCTGTCTGCTGTCGGAGTCCATCGCCTTCGCCGACGTCCGCCTCGTGCTCGGCGGCAGCGTCATCTACGACAGGCTGACCTTCGAGGTCGGCGCCGGTGAGTTCGTCTGCCTGCTCGGCCCGTCGGGCTGCGGCAAGTCGACGGCGCTGCGGCTGATCGGCGATCTGCTGGCCTGTCAGAGCGGCGCCGTCACGGTGGCCGGCACGGCGCCGGCCGCCGCCTGGGAGAAGATCGCCTACGTCTTCCAGGCGCCCCGCCTGCTGCCGTGGAAGGACGCCCTGGACAACGCCGCCTTCGGCATCGAGATGCGCCGGCCAGAGGTGCCGGTCGCCGCGCGGCGGCAGCGGGCGGCCGCCGAGCTGGCCCGCCTGGGGCTGGCGGCCGACGCCCACAAGATGCCGGCCATGCTGTCGGGCGGCGAGCGCCAGCGCGTCGCCATCGCCCGGGCTCTGGCGCTCGACCCCGAGATCATCCTGATGGACGAGCCCTTCTCGGCGCTCGACCACTCCACCCGCACGCGGCTGCGCCAGCAGATCGTCGACCTCTGGCAGGAGAGCCGGAAGACGGTGCTCTTCGTCACCCACGACATCGACGAGGCCCTCTTCCTCGCCGACCGGGTGGTGGTGCTGTCGAAGAAGCCGACCCGCGTGCAGGAGATCGTGGCCGTGGAGGCACCGCGGCCGCGCGCCCTGGACGACGATCCGGAGTTGCGCCGCCTGCGCGGCCACCTGATCGACGTCTTCCGGCAACTGGAAGAAGACTTCACCGAACAGGAGCCCAGCGCATGAGAAAGCTTCGCAGTCTGGCCGGCCTCGCCCTGGCGGCGGCCATCGGCCTCGCCACGGCGACGACGGCCTTCGCCAAGGAGACGGTCACCTTCGGCTACCTCGCCGATCCTTCCCACGAGGCCGTCGTCTGGGCCCTGAAGAACGGCAAGGTCACCTCCGACTCCATCGCGGTCGAGGCGACGGCGCTGGAGATCCCGGCCCTGATCCAGGCCACCGCAGCCCGCACCTACGACGTGATCGAGACGGCCGCCATGGCCATCCCGCGGGCGCGCGAGCGCGGCCTGGACCTCAGGATCATCGGCACCGGCCTGCGCTACCACAAGGCAGGCGAGGGCGCCGGCATCTGGGTCAAGGCCGACAGCCCCATCCAGTCGGTGGAGGAACTGAAGGGCAAGCGGCTGGCCGTCTATTCCCTCGGCTCGGCCGGCATCACCCTGGTGCGCATCGCCCTGGCCGACGTCTACGGCCTCAACGTCGCCCTGCAGGGCGGCGACCTGCAGTTCGTCGAGATGCCGGCCCCCGGCATGCCGGCCGCCCTGGCGTCGGGCGGCGTCGACGCCGCGACCCTGATTCACGCCCAGGCCTTCAAGGCGATGCAGACCGGCGAGTTCCGCCCGATCGCCCAGACCGCCCAGGACCTGAGCAAGAAGTTCGGCCTGCGCATGGTCTCCGCCGTGCTGGCCGGCTATGGCGACAAGCTGGACGCCGACCCGGAGAAGTACCGCGAGTTCGAGCGCCTGCTGGTGGCCTCCCTGGACTACGCCCTGGCGCACCAGGACGAGGTCTTCGGCGCGGTGGGCAAGGAGTTCGACGTCGATCCGGCCTTCTTCACCACCTGGTTCTCCAGCTTCTCCGAGTTCCCCGTCGTGATCTCCGACCAGGACGAGAAAGCCATCGCCCTGCTGTGGGAGAAGGCCAAGGGCCTCGGGATCCTCAAGTCCTACCCGCCGGTCTCCGAGGTGATCTGGGGCAAGGCCCTGCGCGGCCAGGACTGAGGCTCAGGTGACGACGGCCACTTCGGCGGGCCCCGCCGCGGTCGCGGGCGACGCCCTGGCGGCGGCGGAACGCGGCCGCCGGTCGGCCCGGCGGCGCTCCGTCCTGCTCGCCCACGGCTTCACCCTGGCGGCGCTCGCCCTCTGGTGGGCCTACGCCCAGGTGGTGCCACCCTACCTGCTGCCGGGGCCGGGGCCGGTGGCGGCACGGATGTGGACGATCGTCACCACGCCCGAGCTGGGCGTGCAGGTGCTGCGGTCCTTCTGGCACGTGCTGGCGGCGGTGGCGCTCGCCTTCGCCGCCGGCTGCGCCCTCGCCGTCACGGCCCGCGGCGTGCCGGCGACGCGGCTGCTGATCGAAGGGCGGCTGACGCCCTTCCTCAACGCCTTCTCGGGCATCGGCTGGCTGTTCCTGGCGATCCTCTGGTTCGGCCCCAACTCGACGACCGTGGTCTTCGCGGTGACCATGATCCTGGTGCCCTTCACCGTCATCAACGTCGGCACCGGCCTGCAGGAGCTCGACCGCGACCTGCTCGAGCTGGGGCGCAGCCTGTCGCGCAGCCCGCTGCGCCGGGCGGCGCGGATCGTCTTCCCGCTGCTGGTGCCCTACCTCTTCGCCGCCCTGCGCACCTCCTTCGGGGTCGCCTGGAAGGTGGTGCTGACGGCCGAGCTGTTCGGCGGCAACGCCGGCGTCGGCTACATGCTCAACATCGCCCGGCAGGAGTTCGACACCGAGACCATCTTCGCGGTGATCCTCTTCATCCTGCTGTTCGTGGCGGCGGCCGAGGTGCTGTTCTTCCGCCCCGTCCAGCGGCGCCTCGACCGCAGGTTCGCCCGTGGCTGAGGCCCGCAGGCGCGCCGAGCGGCCCGACCTGCTGCAGCACCTGGTGGCCGCCGGAGCGATCGCCGCCCTGATCGCCGTCTGGTGGATCGCCGCCCTCGACCTGCCGGCCTTCGTGCTGCCGGGACCGCCGGCGGTGCTGGCGGCCCTCTCCCGCTTCCTGGTCGAACCGGCCCTGCTGGCGAACGCCGCCATCTCCTTCGGCCGGGTGGTCGCTTCGGTGAGCATCGCGGCCGTCCTGGCCCTGGCGATCGGCGCCGCGGTGCGCGGCCTGCCGGTGCTCGAGGAGACGGTGGAACGGCGCATCCTCACCTTCCTCAACTCCTTCCCCTCGGTCGGCTGGGCCATCCTCGGCGTGGTCTGGTTCCAGATCTCGACTGGGACGGTGCTGTTCATCCAGACCGCGATCGTCCTGCCCTTCTGCCTGATCAACACGCTCGCCGGCTTCCGGCAGGTCGACCCGGACCTGGACGAACTGGGGCGCAGCCTGACCCGCAGCCGCTGGCGCCGGCTGGTCAAGGTGACGCTGCCGCTGATGGCGCCCTTCCTGGTCGCCGGCATCCGCATCGCCTACGGCATCTGCTGGAAGATCGCCCTGGTCTCGGAGCTGTTCGGCGCCTCGTCCGGCCTCGGCTACCAGCTGATGCGCGCGCAGTCGGTCTCCGACGCCGCCATGGTCTTCGCCTGCTGTCTGGTGATCGTCCTGATCTACGGCGTCACCGACTGGGCCGTGCTGCGGCCACTGGCCCGGCGCTTCTCGATCAACAAGGAGGAACCCGCATGACGCCCTGGCTCACCGAACGCATCGGCCCGGCGCCCCACATCGCCGTGGACCACGCCGGCGACGGCCATCTGGTGCTCTTCATGCACGGCATCGGCGGCAACCGCACCAACTGGCGCGACCAGCTGCCGGCCTTCGCCGAAAGCTTCCACGCCGCCGCCTGGGACGCCCGCGGCTACGGCGGCAGCGACGACTACGAGGGGCCGCTGACCTTCACCGACTACGCCGACGACGTGGTGCGGGTGCTCGACCACTTCGGCGCCCCGGCGGTCCATCTGGTCGGCCTGTCGATGGGCGGGCGCATCGCCATGGACTTCGCCATGCGCCACCCCGACCGGCTGCTGACGCTGACGCTCTGCGACACCCACAAGGGCTTCGCCCTCTTCTCGCCGGAGAAGAAGGCCGCCTTCATCGCCTCGCGCAAGGAGCCGCTGGTGAACGGCAAGGAGCCGAAGGACATCGCCGGCCCGGTCGCCCGCACCCTGCTCGGCCCCAACGCCTCGGAGGAGTCCTTCCGGCGGCTCTATGAATCGATGTGCGCGCTGCACAAGGAGTCCTACATCAAGTCGATCGAGGCCTCGGTCATGAGCGATGCCCAGAAGGACCTGGGCTCCATCCGCGTGCCGACCCACATCATCGTCGGCGCCGAGGACCGCCTGACCCCGCCGGAGGTCGCCCGGGAGCTGGCCGAGGAGATCCCCGGGGCGGAGCTGACCATCGTGCCCGACGCCGGGCACCTGGTGAACATCGAGCAGCCGGCGGCCTTCAACCGGGCGGCCCTGGACTTCCTGCGCCGCCACGCCGACGGCTGAGCCGTGGCGACGGCCCCGCCCGGTCGCCCCCCGACCGACCGCCCGCCCCGGCCGGCTGCGCGCCGGTCGCGCCGGCCGGTGCGCGAGGCCGTGCTGGAGGCGGCGGCGGAGATCTTCGTCGAGCGCGGCTTCGAGGGGGCCTCGATCGACCAGATCGCCCAGCGCGCCGGCGTCTCCAAGCCGACGATCTACAGCCACTTCGGCGGCAAGGAGCAGCTCTTCACCGAGATCCTGACGGCGGTCGGCGACGACCTGGCCTCGCCCATGCTGCGCCCCGGCGCCGAGGAGGCGGACCTCGAGTCGATCCTGCTGGAGATCGCCCGGGCCTACGCCCGGGCCGTGCTCAACCCGCGGGTCGTCGAGCTGCACCGCCTGTTCGTCGGCGAGGCCGAGCGCTTTCCCGAGCTGTCGCGCCGCTACTTCGCCGCCGGCCCCCAGATGGCCCACGACTCCCTCGCCGCCTTCCTCGCCGCCCGGATCCGCCGGGGCGACCTGAAGCCGGCCGACCCGGCCACCCTGGCGGAGTTCTTCGCCAGCCTGATCATCAACCCCATGCGGCTGCGCCTGCTGTTCCGCATGGACGAGCAGGTCGACTGGGAGGCCGAGGACCGGCGTGCGGCGCTGGCGATCCGCCTCTTCCTCGACGGGGCGGCGGCCCCACCCGCGGGTGATCGCCCGGGGTGATGCCCGGGCTGATCGCTTGACGGCGCCACTCCTGCCGAACTATCACAATAGAAAGTCCGAAAAGGACAAGAAAACAAAGCCATGGGCGCCGTTCGGCAGGCCCGGCTGCAGGGAGACGACCGCCGGGGCACCGCTTGGACCGCCCCACCTGCCCCCGGATCGGTAGCCGCCGGCCCCTGACAGGGAGTCGAGCGAGGCATGCCGCGGAGCGCTGGCGTCGAGGCGCCGGACCTGGACACCTTTCCCAAGCTGCTGCTGCACCATGCGAAGGTCCGCGGCGATCGGCCGGCCATGCGCGAGAAGGACCTGGGCATCTGGCAGGCCTGGAGCTGGGCCGAGGCGCGCGCCGAGATCGAGGCGCTGGCCTGCGGCCTCCACACCCTGGGCATGCGGCGCGGCGACCGCCTGGCGATCATCGGCGACAACCGGCCGCGCCTCTACTGGTCCATGTGCGCGGCCCAGGCGATCGGCGCCGTGCCGGTGCCGCTCTACCAGGACTCCGGCGCGGCCGAGATGGCCTACGTCATCGACCACGCCGAGGTCGGCTTCGCCCTCGTCGAGGACCAGGAGCAGGTGGACAAGCTGCTGGAGGCCAAGGAGCGCTGCCCGCACCTGCGCCAGCTCGTCTACGACGACCCGCGGGGCCTCAGGAACTACCGCCAGCCCTGGCTGAACGCCTACGACGCCGTCACGGAGGCGGGCCGCGCCTTCGCCGAACACCACCCCGACTTCTTCGAGGCCGAGGTCGCCAAGGGCAAGGGCGCCGACATCTCGATCTTCTGCTACACCTCGGGCACCACGGGCACGCCCAAGGGCGTGGTGCTGACCTTCGACAACATTCTCAAGACCGCGCGCAACGCCGCCGCCTTCGAAGATCTCACCGACCGCGAGGAGATGCTGGCCTACCTGCCCATGGCCTGGGTCGGCGACCACATCTTCTCCTACGGCCAGAGCTACGCCTGCGGCTTCTGCGTCTCCTGCCCGGAGTCGGCGGCGACGGTGATGCAGAACCTGCGCGAGTTGGGGCCGACCTACTTCTTCGCCCCGCCGCGGATCTTCGAGACCATCCTGACCACGGTCATGATCCGCATGGAGGACGCGAGCCGGCCCAAGCGCTGGCTGTTCAAGCGCTTCATGGCCTTGGCCCGGCACAGCGGCGTGCGCATCCTCAACGGCGAGCCGGTGCCGGCCGGCGAGCGCTGGCTCTACCGGCTGGGCGAGCTGCTGGTCTACGGGCCGCTCAAGGACACCCTCGGCTTCTCCAACGTCCGGCTGGCCTATACGGCGGGCGAGGCGATCGGGCCGGACATCTTCGACTTCTACCGGTCGATCGGCGTCAACCTGAAGCAGCTCTACGGCTCGACCGAGGCCAGCGTCTTCATCGCCATCCAGCCCGACGGAGAGATCTTCGCCGACACGGTCGGCAAGCCGGCGCCGGACGTCGAGATCCGGCTGGCGGACAACGGCGAGGTGCTGTTCCGCAGCCCCGGCGTGTTCCAGGAGTACTACAAGATGCCGGAGGCGACGGCCGAGACGAAGACCGCCGACGGCTGGGTGCGCACGGGCGACGCCGGCCTGTTCGACAGCCGCGGCCACCTCAAGATCATCGACCGGGCGAAGGACGTCGGCCGGCTGAAGGACGGCTCGCTCTTCGCGCCCAAGTACATCGAGAACAAGCTGAAGTTCTTCCCCGACATCAAGGAGGCCGTGGCCTTCGGCGACGGCCGCGACAGCGTCACGGCCTTCGTCAACATCGACCTCGCCGCGGTCGGCAGCTGGGCCGAGCGCAACAACGTCGCCTACGCCAGTTATCAGGAACTGGCCGCCAACCCGCGGGTCACCGAGATCGTCACCGGGCACGTGCGGCAGGTGAACCGCGACCTGGCCGCCGACCCGCAGCTCCACCGCTGCCAGATCAGCCGCTTCCTCATCCTGCCCAAGGAGCTCGATCCCGACGACGGCGAGATGACCCGCACCCGCAAGGTGCGCCGGCGCATCATCACCGAGCGCTACCAGCCGCTGATCGACGCGCTCTTCTCCGACCGGACGGAGGTGCAGGCCGACCTGGAGGTGACCTTCGAGGACGGCCGGCGCGGCCGCCTGAGCGGCCTCGTGCGCATCGTCGACGTCGAGACCTTCCCGCCAAGCGAGGCCGGTGAGGCGCCGCGCAAGGCGGCGGCATGAACGCCGTGGCAGGACTGGCCGACGGCAACGGCGCAGCCGTGCCCGACCGGCGCTTCGACGAGGTGCTGCTGGAGGTCGACAGCATCTCGCTCTCCTTCGGCGGCGTGAAGGCACTGACCAACATCTCCTTCGACATCCGCAAGGGCGAGATCCGCGCCATCATCGGCCCCAACGGCGCCGGCAAGACCTCGATGCTGAACGTGATCAACGGCTTCTACCAGCCGCAGGTCGGCACGATCCGCTACAAGGGCGAGGCCCGCCGGGCCATGCGGCCCTACCAGGCCGCCAAGCAGGGCATCGCCCGCACCTTCCAGAACGTCGCCCTCTTCCGGGGGATGTCGACCCTGGACAACATCATGACCGGCCGGCTGCTGAAGATGCGCTCCAACCTGCTGCTGCAGGGCCTCTACTGGGGACCCAACCAGAGGGAGGAGATCGCCCACCGGGCCTTCTGCGAACGGATCATAGACTTCCTGGAGATCCAGGCGATCCGCAAGACGCCGGTGGGCCGCCTGCCCTACGGCCTGCAGAAGCGGGTGGAGCTGGCCCGGGCGCTGGCGATGGAGCCGGAGCTGCTGCTGCTCGACGAACCGATGGCGGGCATGAACGTCGAGGAGAAGGAGGACATGTGCCGCTTCATCCTGGACGTGAACGAGCAGTTCGGCACGACCATCGCCCTGATCGAGCACGACATGGGCGTGGTGATGGACATCTCCGATCGGGTCGTCGTGCTCGACTATGGCCGCAAGCTGGCCGACGGGCCGCCGGCCGAGGTGCGCGCCGACCCGGCGGTGATCTCCGCCTACCTGGGCGTCGGCCATTGAGGGCGGCGGTGACGAAGCCGTCGCCGCGGGGCGGCAGGGCCGCCGAAGCGGCCCAGGGGCCGGACGTTGCGGCCCTGGATCGCCGCGTCGCTGCCGCTCCTCGCGATGACGTCGGAAGATCGTCACTGCGAGGAGGCCTTGGCCGACGAAACAGTCCAGGGGCGGCCCGCTGCGGCGTCTGGTCGGGCGGCCCTGGATCGCCGCAGCCCTCCGGTCCTCGCGATGACGACGGCAGACAGGCGAAGGCACCCTTCGACAGGCTCAGGGGGAGGACCTTTGTTCTTCCTCGTGGTGAGCCCGTCGAACCACGGCGGCCACCGCATACCAGGTCGTCACTGCGAGGAGGCCCTGGCCGACGAAGCAGTCCAGGGGCGGCCCGCTGCGGCGTCTGGTCGGGCGGCCCGGGATCGCCGCGGCCCTCCGGGCCTCGCGATGACGCCGGCGGACAGGCGAAGGCACCCTTCGACAGGCTCGGGGTGAGGACCTCGGGTCCGCCTCGTGGTGGGCCCGTCGAACCACGAGCCCACGGAGGCCGGCCATGAGCACGCGGCTGCTCACCTGGATCGCCGTCGTCCCCGGCGTCGTCCTGGGCCTGGGGCTGATCTTCCAGCTCATGGCCGCAGCCGACCCGGGCTTCTTCTTCACCTGGCCCTATTACGGCGAGGTGCTGATCGCCGGGCTGCTGCAGGGCGTGCTCTACGCCCTCGTCGCCCTCGGCTTCGTGCTGATCTTCAAGGCCTCGGGCGTCTTCAACTTCGCCCAGGGCTCGATGGTGCTCTTCGCCGCGCTGACCATGGTCGGCTTCATCGAGATGGGGCTGCACTGGATCCTCGCCGCCCTGGTCACCATGGCGGTCATGGTCGTCGTTGCCCTGGCGGTGGAGCGCGCCGTCCTGCGGCCCCTGGTCAATCAGGCGCCCATCACCCTCTTCATGGCGACCATCGGGATCTTCTATTTCCTCGACGGGCTCGGGCAGTTCTTCTGGGGGTCGGACGTCCAGGTGCTCGACATCGGCATCCCCAAGGACCCGATCTTCATCCTGCAGGACTGGGTCGACGGCGGCATGCTGGTCAACGCCTTCGACCTGGTGGCCGCCGCGGTCGCCGCCGTGCTGGTGGCCATCCTCGCCGTCTTCTTCCAGGCCACCCGGGTCGGCCGGGCGCTGCGGGCCGTGGCGGACGACCACCAGGCCGCCCAGTCGGTCGGCATCCCGCTGCCGGTCATCTGGGCCATCGTCTGGTCCGTCGCGGGCTTCGTCGCCCTGGTCGCCGGCATCATGTGGGGCGGCAAGCTGGGGGTGCAGTTCACCCTGGCACTGATCGCGCTGAAGGCCCTGCCCGTGCTCATCCTCGGCGGCTTCACCTCGATCCCCGGCGCGATCGTCGGCGGCCTGATCATCGGGGCCAGCGAGCAGGTCGCCGAGATCTTCCTCGGCCCCTTCATCGGCAGCGCCATCCAGGACTGGTTCGCCTACATGCTCGCCATGCTGTTCCTGCTGTTCCGGCCGCAGGGCCTGTTCGGCGAAAAGATCATCGAGAGGGTCTGAGGCGATGCTCTACCGCGAGGCGGGCCAGTTCAAGACGAGCTACGCCGCCGACCAGGCCATCTTCCCGATCCGGCAGGACCGCATCGGCGTCGCCGTCATCCTGGCGATCGGCCTCTTCGTCATCCCGGTGATCTCCGGCCAGTACTGGCTGGAGACCATCATGGTGCCCTTCCTGGTCTTCTCCATGGCCGCCATCGGCCTCAACATCCTGACCGGCTACTGCGGCCAGCTCAGCCTCGGGACCGGCGGCTTCATGGCCTGCGGCGCCTTCTTCAGCTACAAGCTGGCGACCGCGTTCCCGGACCTGAACATCGTCCTGGTCTTCCTGCTGGCGGGGCTGGGGACGGCGCTGGTCGGCATCGCCTTCGGCCTGCCCTCCCTGCGCATCAAGGGCTTCTATCTGGCCGTGGCCACCCTGGCGGCGCAGTTCTTCCTGCTGTGGATGTTCAACAAGTTCCCCTGGTGGAACAACTACAGCCCCTCCGGGGTGATCTCGGCGCCACCGCGCGCGGTCTTCGGCGACTTCTTCGTCACCGGCAACGGCGCGACGCCGCAGGTGAAGTACCTCTTCCTGCTGGTCTTCGTGGCGGTGCTGGCGCTGATCGCCAAGAACCTGGTGCGCAGCCGCATCGGCCGGTCGTGGATGGCCATCCGCGACATGGACATCGCCGCCGAGATCATCGGCATCCGGCCGCTCTATGCCAAGCTCTCGGCCTTCGCCGTGAGCTCCTTCTACATCGGCATCGCCGGTGCACTCTGGGCCTTCATCTACACCGGCACCGTCGAGGCGCTGGCCTTCGAGATCAGCCGTTCCTTCCAGGTGCTGTTCATGATCATCATCGGCGGGCTGGGCTCGATCCTCGGCTCCTTCCTCGGCGCAGGATTCATCGTGCTGCTGCCGATCCTGCTGACCAACCTGCCCGGGCTGCTGGGCGTCGACATCCCGGTCGAGCTGGTGGCGCACCTCGAGTACATGATCTTCGGAGCGCTGATCATCTTCTTCCTGATCGTCGAGCCGCACGGGCTCGCGCGGCTGTGGACGCTGGGCAAGGAGAAGCTGCGGCTGTGGCCCTTCCCCTACTGACGATCCGCAGCACGGACCGGGGCGAGGGGCCACCCCCCGTCGCGCCGGGGCGAGCGGCCGCGCGGCCGGGCGGCCATCCTGCGCTCCGTCCAGACCGTCAGGAGGAGCCAAGACGCCATGTCCGACCCGCGCATCACCATCAATCCCGACGCCCTGCCGCCGCCGACCGGCGCACCCGACACGCCCTTCTATTCCTGGGTGTGCAAGCGCGGAAAGATGGTCTTCCTGGCCGGCATGTCGCCCTACGACAAGAACAAGCAGCTGGTCGGCACGACGCTCGGCGAGCGCACGCGCCAGTGCTTCCGCAACATGGCGGCTTGCATGGAGGCCGCCGGCGGATCGATCGGCGACGTCTGCGCGATCACCGTCTACGTCGGCCTGACCGACCTGCAGAAGGACGTCTATCCGGAGGTGAACCCGGTGGTCCGGGAGTTCTTCGGCGACGCCCCGCCGGCCCGCGCGGTCATGGGCAACATCGCGCTGCCCCGCCCCGCCGAGATGGTCATGATCTCGGCCACCGCCGTGCTGCCTTAGCCCCTCGGCCGCCTCCCTGCTGGCGGGCGTTTCGGAGGGGTGCTAGCGTTCCAGTCGTGAGCGGGCATCCGAACCCGTCGTATTAGGGAGGAGTCGAAGTCATGTTCCTGCGAGGAGTCTGCCTTGCCGCCGCGGCCGCCGCCACGGTCGCGGCCGGGCTGTTGAGTGCCCCGGCCGCCCGGGCCGAGGGCGAACAGTTCATTCCCCTGCTGGTCTACCGCACCGGCCCCTACGCCCCCAGCGGCATCCCGCTCGCCGACGGCTTCGTCGACACCATGGCGCTGTACAACGAGAAGGGCGGCATCAACGGCGTCAAGCTGAAGTGGGAGGAGTGCGAGACCGCCTACAACACCGACCGCGGCGTCGAATGCTACGAGCGCCTGAAGAACCAGGGCTCGACCGGGGCGGCCGTCTTCAACCCCTATTCCACCGGCATCACCTACGCCCTGATCGGCAAGGCAACGGCCGACAAGATCCCGTTGCTGACCATGGGCTACGGCCGTGCCGACGCCAGCGACGGCGCCATCTTCCCCTACGTCTACCCCATGCCGATCACCTACTGGGCCGGCGCCGACGTGATGGTGCAGTACGCCAAGAAGGAGACGGGCGGCAGCCTGAAGAACAAGAAGATCGCGCTGGTCTATCACGACAGCGCCTACGGCAAGGAGCCGATCGCGACCCTGCAGCGGCTGGCCGAGAAGGAAGGCTTCTCGCTGCACCTTTATCCCGTCGCCCACCCGGGCCTGGAGCAGAAGGCGACCTGGCTGCAGATCGGCCGGCAGCTGCGGCCGGACTGGGTCTTCATGTGGGGCTGGGGCGTGATGAACGCGACCGCCATCAAGGAGGCGGCGGCCGTCGGCTTCCCCATGGACCACTTCATCGGCGTCTGGTGGTCGGGTGCCGAGGCCGACGTGATCCCGGCCGGCGACGCGGCGAAGGGCTACAAGTCCCTGAACATCACCGGCGTCGGCACCGGCGCCCCGATCTTCAAGGAGATCGAGAAGCTGCACGCCGACGGCAAGGCCCCCGCGGACCCGAAGAACGTCGGCACCGTGCTCTACAACCGCGGCATGGTGAACACGGTCTACTACCTCGAAGCCATCGCCAAGGCGCAGGAGAAGTTCGGCAACAAGCCGCTGACCGGCGAGCAGGTGCAGTGGGGCTTCGACCACCTGAACATTACCCAGGCGCGCATCGACGAGCTGGGCATGACCGGCCTGATGAGCCCGGTGAAGCTCTCCTGCATGGACCACGAGGGCGGCGGCAAGGCGGTCGTCCAGCAGTGGGACGGCAAGGAGTGGAAGCCGATCACGGACTTCATCGACCCGAACCGCGACGAGCTGTGGCCGGCCTACAAGGCTTCGGCCGAACAGTACGCCAAGGAGAACAACATCACGCCGCGCGACTGCGGCAAGATGTGAGGCAGAGCTGAGCCAGGGGCCGTTCCCGCACGGGCGGGAGCGGCCCCGGCGTCGACGGCGAGAGGACCCGCGCATGAGCCAGCCCGCACTGGCGCAGCCGGCGGCAGCGGCGGAGACGGCGCCGCCGCTGCTTTCGGTCAACAACATCGAGGTCATCTACGACCACGTCATCCTGGTGCTGAAGGGAGTCTCCCTGGCGGTGCCGAAGGGCGGGATCGTCGCCCTGCTGGGCGCCAACGGCGCCGGCAAGACCACGACGCTGAAGGCGATCTCCAACCTGCTGCGCGCCGAGCGCGGCGAGGTGACCAAGGGCTCGATCGAGTTCCAGGGCGAGAAGGTGCAGGCGCTCAGCGCCAACGACCTGGTCAAGCGCGGCGTCATCCAGGTGATGGAGGGGCGCCACTGCTTCGGCCACCTGACGGTCGAGGAGAACCTGCTGACCGGCGCCTACACCCGCGGGGACGGCTGGGCCGCGATCCAGCGCGACCTGGAGATGGTCTACGGCTACTTCCCCCGCCTGCGCGAGCGGCGCACCAGCCAGGCCGGCTATACCTCGGGCGGCGAGCAGCAGATGACGGCGATCGGCCGGGCGCTGATGAGCCGGCCGAAGGTCGTACTGCTGGACGAGCCCTCGATGGGCCTGGCCCCGCAGCTGGTCGAGCAGATCTTCGAGATCGTCAAGCTGATCAACGAGCGCGAGGGCGTCTCGATCCTGCTGGCCGAGCAGAACACCAGCGTCGCCCTGCGCTATGCCCGCTACGGCTACATCCTGGAGAACGGCCGGGTGGTGATGGACGGCACCGCGGACGCGCTGCAGGCCAACGAGGACGTCAAGGAGTTCTACCTCGGCCTGTCGGCCACCGGCCGGAAGTCCTATCGCGACGTCAAGCACTACAAGAGGCGCAAGCGCTGGCTGTCATGACCGAGCACTTCGACAGTCTGGAGACCCGCGAGCCCGCCGAGCGCGAGGCCGACCTGCTGGCGCGGCTGCGCGCCACGATCGCCCATGCCAGGGCGCACGCGCCCTACTACGCCGAGCGGCTGGCGGCGGTCGATCCCGAGAGCCTGACCGACCGGCAGGCGCTGGCCGAACTGCCGGTGACCCGCAAGTCGGAGCTGCTGCGCCTGCAGGCGGAGCAGCCGCCCTTCGCCGGGCTGGCCGCCATCCCGGCCGCCAAAGCCCGGCGGGTCTTCGTCTCGCCCGGCCCGATCTACGAGCTGCAGGGCGAGGCCAGCGAGTACGGCCGCACGGCCCGCGCCCTCTTCGCCGCCGGCTTCCGGCCCGGCGAGCTGGTCTACAACTGCTTCGCCTACCACCTGACGCCCGGCGGCTGGATCATGGACGAGGGCGCCCGGGCGCTGGGCTGCCCGGTTGTCGCCGGCGGCGTCGGCAACAGCGAGCAGCAGGTGGCGGCCATCGCCCACCTGCGCCCGGCCGGCTACACCGGCACGCCCGACTACCTCAAGACCCTGCTGGACAAGGGCGGCGAGCTGGGGCTCGACCTTTCCTCGATCACCAAGGCGCTGGTCTCCGGCGGCGCGCTCTTCCCGTCGCTGCGGGCCGAGTACGCCGGGCGCGGCGTCGCCGTGCTGCAGTGCTACGCCACCGCCGAGCTGGGCGTCGTCGCCTACGAGACCGAGGCCCAGGAGGGGCTGGTGATCGACGAGGGCGTGCTGGTGGAGATCGTGCGCCCCGGCACCGGCGAGCCCCTGCCGGCCGGCGAGGTCGGCGAGGTCGTGGTCAGCGTCTTCAACCCCGACCTGCCGCTGATCCGCTTCGCCACCGGCGACCTCTCCGCCATCCTGCCCGGCCGCAGCCCCTGCGGGCGCACCAACCAGCGCATCAGGGGCTGGATGGGCCGGGCCGACCAGACCACCAAGATCAAGGGGATGTTCGTCCACCCGCAGCAGGTGGCCGAGCTGGCGAAGCGCTTCCCGCACCTCGGCCGCCTGCGGCTGGTGGTGGACCGCCGCGGCGAGAGCGACGTCATGCACCTGCGCTGCGAGAGCGCCGAGCGCGACCCCGACTTCGCCGCCCGCGTCGCCGAGACCCTGCAGGCCGTGACCAAGCTGCGCGGCGAGGTCGAACTGGTCGCGCCCGGCAGCCTGCCCAACGACGGCAAGGTCATCGACGACCAGCGCAGGTACGACTGAGGCTCGGCCCCAGCGCTCGGCGTCGACCAGCCGCCAGGGCCTGGTGATCTCGTCGAGCTTGGCCTTCAGGTCGGCCGGCAGCGGGCCCTGCTCGGCGGCGGCGAGGCTGTCGGCGAGCTGTTCGGGGCGGCTGGCGCCGACGATGGGGGCGGTGATCGCCGGGTTGGACAGCACCCAGCGCAGGGCCATGGTCACCATGGACAGGCCCGCCTCCGCCGCCACGGCCCGCAGGGCCTCGACCGTCTCGAACTCGCCGGCGTGCCAGTAGCGGTCCCGGTAGCGGCCGCCGGCCGAGCCGAGGGTGAAGCGGGAGCCCTCCGGCGGCGGCGCCTTGGGGTCGTGCTTGCCGGTCAGCAGGCCACCGGCCAGGGGGTTGTAGGGAATCACCGCCAGCCCTTCCTCGGCGCAGAGCGGCAGCAGGTCGCGCTCGAAGCTGCGGAACAGCAGGTTGTAGCGCGGCTGCACCGAGGCGAAGGCGGTCAGGTGCCTGGCCTCGCTGCGCCCGAGGGCGCGCGCCACCTTGGTGGCCGGCCAGTTGGAGACGCCGACGTAGCGGGCCTTGCCCGCCTGCGCCACCCGGTCGAGCGCCTCCAGCGCTTCGTCCAGGGGCGTGTCGGGGTCGTAGGAGTGGAGCTGGTAGAGGTCGACGTAGTCGGTGCCCAGCCGGCACAGCGAGGCCTCGACCGCGTCGAGGACGTGCCGGCGCGACATGCCCTGGTGCCAGGGCTTCGGCCCCATCCGGCCGACGCACTTGGTGGCGACGACGAAGTTGTGGCGGCGGCCCTTCAGCCAGCCGCCCAGGATCTCCTCGGTGCGGCCGGCGGTGCCGACGTTCCCGCCGAGGGGATAGACGTCGGCCGCGTCCAGGAAGTCGATGCCGGCCTCGGCGGCGGCGTCGAGGATGGCCCGGCTGTTCGCCTCGTCGCACTGCAGGCCGAAGGTCATGGTGCCCAGGCAGAGTTGCGAGACCTGCAGGCCGGTGCGGCCGAACCTCGTGTGCTTCATGGCGTCTCTCCTGCCGTCGGTGGGGGTTTCACCGCCACCATAGGCAAGGGGTCCGGCGAGGGGCCCTGCGGATTCGGCGCGGCAGCCCCGCCGCCAGGCGGCGCCTCCGTCCGCTGAAACAGCCCGGGGGCTGCGAGAAGCGGCCCCCGGTGCCGGGATTCATGAGAGCTTCCACGCTCGCGGCGGACGGCCTTGGATGGCTTCGCTGGCGCTCGCCATGACGGCGCGGGCATCATCGTGAGGGGGTCATCGCGAGGCGCGTCAGCGCCGCGGCGATCCAGGGCGACCGCCGCAGGCCCCATGCCTCGACAGGCTCGGCATGAGGCCATTGTTTTTTCCTCACCTTGAACCTGTCGAAGGGTGAGGATCCGGCTGGCCGTCAGCCCTTGCGTTCGACCATGAGCTGCTTGATCGCCCCGATCGCCTTGGCCGGATTGAGGCTCTTCGGGCAGGTGCGGGTGCAGTTCATGATGGTGTGGCAGCGGTAGAGCCGGAAGGGGTCCTCGAGCTGGTCCAGCCGCTCACCGGTGAACTCGTCGCGGCTGTCGGCGATCCAGCGGTAGGCCTGCAGCAGCACCGCCGGGCCGAGGTAGCGCTCGCCGTTCCACCAGTAGCTGGGGCAGGAGGGGGTGCAGGAGAAGCAGAGGATGCATTCCCACAGGCCGTCCAGCTTCGCCCGCTCCTCGGGCGACTGCAGCCGCTCGCGCTCCGGCGGCGGCGTGGTCGACTTCAGCCAGGGCTCGATCGAGCTGAGCTGGGCGTAGGCGATCGACAGGTCGGGCACCAGATCCTTGACCACCGGCATGTGCGGCAGGGGGTAGATCTTCACGTCGCCTTCGACGTCGTGGAGGTTCTTGGTGCAGGCGAGCGTGTTGGTGCCGTCGATGTTCATGGCGCAGGAGCCGCAAACCCCCTCGCGGCACGACCGGCGGAAGGTCAGGGTCGAGTCGACCTCGTTCTTGATCTTGATGAGGGCGTCCAGAACCATCGGCCCGCAGGCGTCGAGGTCCACCTCGTAGCTGTCCACCCGCGGGTTCTGCCCGTCGTCGGGATTCCAGCGGTAGATCTTGAAGGTCTTGACCCGCTTGGCGCCGGCCGGAGCCTTCCAGGTCTTGCCGGTGCCGACGCGGGAGTTGGCGGGAAGCGCGAATTCGACCATCGATCTCTCCAGATTGCGCGCAGCCGGCGGGCTTCTAGTAGACCCGCGCCTTGGGCGGGAAGGACTGCACCTCGTTCGTCAGGGGCTGCGTGTGCACCGGGCGGCTGTCGAGGCGGACCTTCCCGTCGTCGTTCACCCAGACGATGGAGTGCTTCATCCAGTTGACGTCGTCGCGCTCGGGGAAGTCGTCGCGGGCATGCGCGCCGCGGCTCTCGGTACGGACCCGGGCGGATTCCATGGTGGCGACCGCCTGATGGATCAGGTTGTCGTACTCGAGGGTCTCCATCAGGTCGCTGTTCCAGACCATCGACCGGTCGCTGACCGAGATGTCGGCGCGTCCGGCCCAGTTCTTCTGCAGCTTTTCGGCCCCCTCGTCGAGGCTGTCGCCCTGGCGGAAGACCGCCGCGTGCGTCTGCATGGCACGCTGCATGTCCATCCGCAGCTCAGCCGTACGCGTACCGCCCGAAGCGTGGCGCAGACGGTCCAGGCGCTCCATCGCCCGCTCGTCGGCATCCTCGGGCAGCGGGCGATGGCCCTCGCCCCGCTGCATGGTGTCGGCGCAGCGCTTGCCGGCGGCCCGGCCGAAGACCACCAGGTCGAGCAGCGAGTTGGAGCCCAGGCGGTTGGCACCGTGCACCGAGACGCAGGCCGCCTCGCCGATCGCCATCAGGCCCGGCACCACGCTGTCCGGATTGCCGTCCAGCGAAGTCAGCACCTCGCCGTGATAGTTGGTCGGGATACCGCCCATGTTGTAGTGGCAGGTCGGCAGCACCGGGATCGGCTCCTTGGTGACGTCGACGCCGGCGAAGATGCGCGCCGTCTCGGAGATGCCCGGCAGGCGCTCGTGCAGCACCTTGGGGTCGAGGTGCTCGAGGTGCAGGTGGATGTGGTCGTGGTTCGCGCCCACCCCGCGGCCTTCCTTGATCTCGACCGTCATCGCCCGGCTGACCACGTCGCGGCTGGCGAGGTCCTTGGCGTGGGGCGCATAGCGCTCCATGAAGCGCTCGCCCTCGCTGTTGGTGAGATAGCCGCCCTCGCCGCGCGAGCCTTCGGTGATCAGGCAGCCGGCGCCGTAGATGCCGGTCGGGTGGAACTGGACGAACTCCATGTCCTGCAGCGGCAGGCCGGCGCGCAGCACCATGGCGTTGCCGTCGCCGGTGCAGGTGTGGGCCGAGGTGGCGGAGAAGTAGACGCGGCCGTAGCCGCCGGTCGCCAGGATCACCTTGTGGGCGCGGAAGCGGTGGATCGTGCCGTCGTCGAGGCACCAGGCCACCACGCCGCGGCACTCGCCGTTCTCCATCATCAGGTCGAGCGCGAAGTACTCGATGAAGAACTCGGCGTTGTTGCGCAGCGACTGCTGGTAGAGCGTGTGCAGGATGGCGTGGCCGGTGCGGTCGGCGGCGGCGCAGGTGCGCTGGGCCGTGCCCTCGCCGAACTTGGTGGTCATGCCGCCGAAGGGCCGCTGATAGATCTTGCCCGCCGCGGTCCGGCTGAAGGGCACGCCGAAGTGCTCCAGCTCGATGATCGCCGGGATGGCTTCCTTCGTCATGTACTCGATGGCGTCCTGGTCCCCGAGCCAGTCGGAGCCCTTGACGGTGTCGTACATGTGCCAGCGCCAGTCGTCCGGGCCCATGTTGCCGAGCGCGGCGGAGATGCCGCCCTGCGCCGCGACCGTGTGGCTGCGGGTCGGGAAGACCTTCGAGATGCAGGCGGTCTTCAGGCCGGCGGCGGCCAGTTCCAGGGTGGCGCGCAGCCCGGCGCCGCCGGCGCCCACGACCACGACGTCATAGGTATGATCGACCTTCTGATAGGCCTCGGCCATCTCGCCTCGCCTTTCAATCCAGAGAAATTCAGACCGCGATCAGCAGCACCGACACCACGCCGAGCAGCCCGAGCAGGAAGCAGAGGCCCTTGAGCAGCAGCAGCAGTGCGAACTTGGCCGCTCCATGGTGTACGTAGTCTTCGATCACGACCTGTACACCGAGGCTGGCGTGATAGAAGGTCGCGACCACCAGCAGGATCAGCAGGGTCGCCGTCAGCGGCGAGGCCACCCAGGCCTGGAAGGCGAGGTAGTCGGCGCCGACCATGGCGATGACCGAGATCACGAACCAGACCACCAACGGGATCAGCGCGACGGCGGTGAGCCGCTGCAGCCACCAGTGATGGGTGCCGTCCCTGGCCGAGCCGAGGTAGCGGACCTGCCCCAGGGGGCTCTTGAGATTGGATGCCATGGGCTCGTCCTCTCCTACCAGGCGATCAGGCCGATGATCCAGCAGAGCAGGGTGAGCACGCCGGTGGCGATCAGCACCGCGTAGCCGGAGCGGTAGACATCCGGCAGCTCGAAGCCGCGGCCGGCGTCCCAGAAGAGGTGCCGGATGCCGTTGCAGAGGTGATAGAAGAGGGCGGCCGTCCACCCGAACAGCAGGATCAGGCCGATCCACGAGCCGATGAAGCCCTGGATGCCGGCGTAGCTGTCGGGCCCGGCCGCCGCAGCGGCGAGCCACCAGACCAGCAGGATCGTGCCGACGGCGAGGGCGACGCCGGTGATGCGGTGGAAGATCGACAAAGCCGAGGTGATCTGCGGCTTGTAGACCTGCAGATGCGGCGACAGAGGCCGGTTGCCGGCTGTCATCGTGCTCTCTCTCCCCCTTTCCCCGGGTCTCGCCTTTTGCGGCGCACTATCCGGGAGGGTTTAGTTCTCGGCCCCAGCCAAGTCAACGAAGGGGCGGCGGATGGCTGCCACCCGGAGACGCAGGGGCACGGGCTTGATTCCCGTGCGGGATAAGAACAAAACAGGAACATGAGCTCGCCGAAGACCCTCTCCCCCGGCAACCCGCCGACCGCCCTGCGCGCCGCCCTGGCGGCGGCCGAGACGCCGGTGGCCGATCGGCTGTCGTTCGGCAGCGCCGCGCTGGACGCCACCTTGCCGTGGGGCGGCCTGCCGGCGGCGCGGCTGCACGAGATCGCCGGTGCGGCCGAGCAGGGCGTCGCCCTCGCCTTCGCCGTGGCGCTCCTGGCACGCCGGGCTGCGGACGGGGCGCCGCCTCTGTTGTGGGGGCGTCTGCGCCGCGACCCGGACCGGCGCGGCCGGCCCTACGGCCCCGGCCTGGCGGCGCTGGGACTGCCGACGGCGCGCCTGATCCTGGTCGAGGCGCGGCGGCCCACCGACCTGCTGTGGGCCCTGGAAGAGGCCCTGCGGGCGGGGCTGCCGGCCGTGCTCGGCGAGGGGGTGGCGGCCGACCTCACCGCCGGCCGGCGGCTGCAGCTCGCGGCGGAGCGCGGCGGCGGGCTGGCGCTGCTGGTGCCGCCGGCAGCCGACCGGCCGAGCGTCAGCGCAGCCACCACCCGCTGGCGGGTGGACGCCCTGCCCCTGGAGAACGACGAGTTCGACGGGCCGGCCGTACGCTGGCGGCTTTCCCTGGAACGCTGCCGCGGCGGCCGCCCGGCACAGTGGGACGTGGTATGGGACCATGCGACGCGTTCTTTCGCTCTGGCTGCCGAGCTGGCCGACCGACCGCTGGCGGCGGCAGCGGGCTGACGGCGACCCGGCGCCGCTGGCGCTGGTGGCGTCGAGCGGCGGCGCCCTGCGGCTGGCGGCGGTCGACCCGGCGGCGGCGGCCGAAGGGCTGGAGCCGGGCCTGACCCTGGCCGATGCCCGCGCCCGCCTGCCCGGCCTGCGCAGCGCGCCGGCCGAGCCGGAGGCCGATGCCGCGGCCCTGGCCGCCCTGGCGGACCGCCTGCAGCTCTACAGCCCCCTGGTGGGGCTCGACGGCGAGGACGGCCTGCTGCTGGACAGCACCGGCTGCGATCACCTCTTCGGCGGCGAGACGGCCTTGCTCGAGCGCCTCTGCCGGCGCCTGGGAGCGGGCGGCCTCGCCGTGCGGGCCGCCCTCGCCGACGGGGCCGCGGCCGCCTGGGCCTGGGCCCGCTGGCGGCCGGACGGCGCCCCCCCCGTGCTGGCACCGGGCGAGACGGCCCCCCTGACGACCTTGCCGGTCGAGGCCCTGCGTCTGCCGGCCGCCAGCCTGAGCCTGCTGCGACGCCTCGGACTGCGCCGGGTGGACGAGCTGCTGGCGCTGCCGCCGCGGACCCTCACCGCCCGCTTCGGGCCGCAGCTGTGCAACCGGCTGGACCAGCTGCTGGGGCGAACCCAGGCGCCGATCGTGCCGCGCCGGCCGCCGCCGGAGCGGCGGGTCGTCCTGTCCCTGGCAGAGCCGCTGAGCGAGGTCGAGGCCCTGCGGACCGCCCTGTCGCATCTGCTGGAACGGCTCTGCGGCGAACTGGATGCCGCCGGCGAGGGCGCGCGCGCCCTGCGGCTCGTCCTGCACTTCCTGGACGAGGGGCAGCAGAGCCTGTCGGCGGGCACGGTGCGGCCCAGCCGCAGCCCTGCGCACCTGCTGCAGCTCTTCGGCCCGCCGCTGGAAGCCGCCGAGACCGACCGCGGCGTCGAGGCCCTGGTGCTGGAGGTCGAGGCCAGCGAGCGGGACCCGCCCCGCCAGATCGGCTTCGATCCTGGCGAGCGGGCAGGCGGCGGCCCCGACGAGCGCACCCTGGCCGAGCTGCTCGACCGGCTGCAGGTGCGGCTCGGGCCGGGCAGCGTCCGGCAGATCGCCCCCTTCGACGATCATCGCCCCGAGCGGGCCGTCCGGCCCCTGGCGGCCCCGGTCCTGGCCCCCGCCGACTGGCCCGACGGGCTGCCGCGACCGCTCACCCTGCTGCCGGAGCCGGAGGCGATCGAGGCGGTGGCGCCGGTGCCCGACGACCCGCCGCTGCTCTTCCGCTGGCGGGGGCGGCTCCGGCGGGTGCGGCAGGCGCTGGGGCCGGAGCGGATCTCGGCCGGCTGGTGGCAGGCCTTCGAGAGCGGCCGGCCGTTCCGGCTGCGCGACTACTACCGGGTCGAAGCCGAGGACGGCGGCCGCTACTGGCTGTTCCGGGAGGGCGCCGTCGGCGACGAGCCGCCGCCACGCTGGTTCCTGCACGGCCTCTTCGGCTGACAGGGGAAGCACCTTCCTCTTACATGCGACTGAATTGCACTTGCATATCAACAAGGCAGACGTTCACTTCATTCCACAGCCTCCCCGGAAGTTCTTGAAATCTCGTCATGCGGACGGGCGACAGGAAAGGCTTTCGAATATGTAATGTTATAACATAACATATACTCCTTACCCAACCGAGGACGGATCCATGACCAAGACGCGCCTCGCCGCCCCCCTGCTGGGGGCGACCAGCATCCTCTGCTTCGCTTCGCCGAGCCTCGCCCAGACCAACTGGACCCTCAGCCTGGGCGGCTACTTCTACGGCGTCGCCATCGCCCGCCGGCAGGACAACCCGCAAGGCGTGGACGTCCGCAACTACGATTTCAACCAGTACGGCATCTACACCTTCTCGGCCGAGAACGCGCTGGAGAACGGGCTGACCATCGGCTTCACAAACGGCTTCGAGATGGACAGCAGCCTCAGCACCGACACCAGCCAGATCTTCGCCGAGGGCGGCTTCGGCCGGGTCGAGTTCGGCACCGACTGGTCGGCCGCCTACAACACCCACCTCTTCCCGCCGACCGCCGGCTGGGGCATCGACGACCCCGACCAGGCCGACGTCTTCCTGCCGACCAACGACCTGGCCAGCCCGGCAGGCAACCAGGTGCCCGCCACCTCGCCCTATCTCTCCAACAAATACATGAAGATCACCTACTACACGCCGCGCTTCGCCGGCGTGCAGCTGGGCGCCTCCTTCACCCCCGACACCCGCAGCGCCGACGGCGCCTCCGGCCCCTACGTCGGCCAGAACAACCGCTTCGTCACCGACGAGAACCAGCTCGACCAGTTGAAGAACGTGGTCTCGCTCGCGGCCAACTACGCAACCGAACTCGACGGCATCGGCCTCTCGCTCGCCGCCTCCCTGGAGACGGCCGAGACCACCAGTCTGCTCCGCAGCGCCACCGCCGACTCGGCCAGCCGGCGGAACGGCTACAACCTGTCGGCCCTGGTGGAGAGCGGCGGCTTCGCCATCGGCGCCGCCTACGGCTACGACGACTTCGGCCTGGAGCACTACCGCCAGCACAACGTCGCCGCGGGCCTCACCTACAGCGTCGGGCCCTGGACGGTCGGCCCCGCCTTCTCGGCCATGATCGAGGACGGCAGCGGCTCGGACGAGCGGAAGACCTACATGACGGAGTGGGGCGCCACCTATCACCTCACTCCAGGCGTCGACCTCATCGGCTCCGTCTGGTACGCCCGGTTCCGCAAGGGCGACGACACCGCAGCCGACAACGGCGACGGCCTCGCCGGACTCTTCGGCGTCAACCTGAACTTCTGAGGCAGGGCTCTCCGGCCGCCGGGCGACCGGCGGCCGCTCAGAGATCCTGACGGGTGACGACCACCGGGCAGCCGCAGACCGGGCAGGGCTCGGACGCTGCGGGCAGAGACGGCAGGCTGACCAGCTCCGCCCGGAGCCGTGTCGCGATGGCCTCATGCTCGGCGTTGGCTTTCGGAGCGACGGCCTGGCAGCGGTTGGCGTAGGCGAGGCCCACGCGGCTGTCCGGCCGCATGGGCTCCATCGTCAGGGCCGAGGCGTCCCGCGCCTTGCCCAGCAGGGCCAGACCCATGGCGGCTGCCGCGGACCCCAGCAGTCGACGACGATTCACCTGTCCAGCCATCGCCACACTCCCTCGCAGAAGACCTTACTCGTAAGCCTGGAACGGCGCCGCCGCCAGACGCCTCGTCGCCGCAGTCTCAGAGGGCCAGCAGGTGGTTGTCCCAGCGGCCCGCCAACAGGAAAGGGGTCGCCAGCCGGTCCTCGACGTCCCCGGTGGCCGACACAACCAGCGCCCCGCCCTGGCCGCTGCTGGCCAGGAAGCCGCCCTCCGGCAGCGCGGCGAGGCCGCAGCCGTCCGGCACCGGCGCCTCGCCCAGGAACGCACCACTCGTCCGCTCCCAGAGCAGCACCCGACTGCCCCGGGGACAGGAGATCGCCAGCACCCTGTCCGTGCGGTCGAAGACGGCGCTGCCGACGTAGTTGCCCAGCGCTTCGAAGCGGCCGGCCGGCGCCGCCAGCGGCCGCAGCGCACCGCCCCGGCGATGCAGGAAGACCAACGGCACCCGGTCGAGCGGCAGTCCCTCGTGCTGGCAGACCACCGCGACCTCGTCGTCGGCCGTGACGGCCAGATGGCGCAGCGAAACCTGACGCAGCGCCCGGGGCAGGCCGACCTGCTCCAGCACCCTGCCGGTGGAGGCTTCGGCATAGGTCAGCGTCGATTCCATCGTGGGCAGGTTCAACTTGGCCCGGGGGAACTCGGGCCGGGTGAGGATGCCGCCGTTGGCGATGACCAGGGTGCGCCGGTCCGACAGCCACAGCAGCTCGTGCGGATCGAGGCCGCCGCTGTCGAACTCGCCGAGGCGCCGGAAGCCGGCCTCGGCGTCGTAGATGCCGATCACCCCGCGGTCCTGCTCGAAGTCTGTCTCGGTGGCGTAGAGCATCCGGCCGTCGCCGGAGAAGACGCCGTGGCCCGAGAAATGACGGCCCGCGGGGGAGTTGATCTGCCGCTGCAGGGCCGGGCCGGCCAGATCGACGACGACGGCGAAGGTTCCGGGGCGGCGGGCGAAGAGAACCGCCGTCTCCCGGGCCGGATCCACGGCCGCCCCGTGCCCCCGGTCCGGCAGCGGCAGGTCCAGACGGGCCCGGCCGGCCGCGTCGAACAGGCTGGCGAAGTAGCGCACGCCGCTGTCGTCGGCGCGGGCGCTGAGGAAGAGGCCTTCCGGCCCGGGGGTGGCTCCGGCGAGGCGTGGCAGCAGCGCTGCCGCGATGCCGCCCAACAGGATCCGGCGACGGCTCGGCATGAGCATGTCAGTCCCCATCGGCCGCATTGAAGCCGACCGGCACGCCGATGGCCGGGGAGAGGCGCTGGGTCAGCAGCAGCCGCACCGCGCTCACCTCCCGCAGCAGCTTCTCCAGCTTCTTGCGTTCCGCGGCATCCTCCACCGCCGCCGCCAGCGGCAGGTCGACCGACTGCGCCGTCGCCAGGGTCTGGGCGAAGGCCCGTTCGAAGAGGTCGGCCGTCTTCTCCTGGTCCGGCTGGGCACGGAGCAGGTCGGCGAAGCCCGGCCCGCCGGCATCGCCGAAGTAGAGCGCCTTCGCTGCCAGCAGGTTGCGGCGGATGTTGTCCATCGACAGGCCGCTGCGCCAGGACTCCGCCGCCCGCGGCCTGGCCGTATCGAGGGACGCACCGAGCGGCCCGGCCAGCTTCTGGTCTGCCACCGTCTGCAGCGCCCCGAGCAGGCTCTTGAGGAAGGGGACGCTACCCTCCGCGGCGCTCTGATAGGCCGAGCCCGGCTGCCCGGCCAGCAGGATCCTCTCGGCCGCCGCACCCATCCATGCCTCGCGCAGTTCGCCGGCCATGGCGCCCAGGTTGCCGGTGATCGCCTCGAGGACGGCGCAGCGGTAGGCCGCGTCGGCATCGGCAGCGAGAAAAGCCTGGCCGTCGTCGTAGAGCAGGCGCTCCAGGGACGGCAGGCCCTGCACCGCCACCGAGGTGCGCGCGAAGGTGTGCGGCTCCAGGGCCGCCGGATCGCGGGCCTTCAGCAGGTCGTCCAGCTCGTGGCCGACGGAATTGCGGGCATCGGGCCAGTACTCGAAGCGATAGGCCCGCATCAGGAACTCCGCCGGGCCGAAACGCAGGTGCTGCACGTCCTGCCAGGCCCCCATGGTCGCGGCGAAGTCCTGCTTCAGGGCTGCCAGCCCCGCCGCGTCGGGCGCCTCGCAGAAGCCCTCCGCCGCTTCGTCCAGCGCGCCGGTGGCCGCCACGAGCGCGTCGTAGCGGGGGACGGCGTGCTTCTCCACCAGCGCCCGGTTGACAGCGGCGTGATCGACGGCGGGGGCGTCCGCCGCGGCGGCCCACCCGGGGGCGAAGACCGGCGCCATGAGCAGCCCCAGGACGACGGCGAGCGGACGATCGAAGCGGCGGCGCATAGGAGGGCTCCTGAAGAGATGCCTAGCCCGGAGGCTCACGGGGAGAGGCTCACGGGGAAAGGTTCACGGGGAAAGGTTCAAAGGGACTCGAGGAAGGCCAGCAGCGCGGCGCGTTCGTCGGCGGTCATGGCGACGACCTTCTGCTTTGCCGCCTCGGCCTCGCCCCCATGCCAGAGAACGGCCTCGAGAAGGTTCCGCGCCCGCCCGTCGTGCAGATAGCCCGTGGGCCCGCTGACCTCCTGGGTGAGGCCCAGCCCCCACAGCGGCGGCGTACGCCACTCGCGGCCGTTGGCGAAGCCCTCGGGCCGACCGTCCGCCAGCCCTTCGCCCATGTCGTGGACCAGCAGGTCGGTGTAGGGCCAGATCAGCTGCCGGGAGTGCTCCGGTCGGCCCGCCACGTCGCCGGTCACGAACTTCGGCCGATGGCAGGCGATGCAGCCGCTCTCATAGAACAGCGCCTTGCCGGCCAGGACCTGCGGGTCGTCCACCTTCCGGCGCGCCGGCACCGCCAGGTTGCGCGAATAGAAGGTGACCAGGTCCAGCATCCGGTCCGGCAACTCGTGCTCGCCGGCCGCCGCGTCCTCGCCGTTGGGCGCCTCGCGGCAGGCGGTCTGGCGCGGCGAGCAGTCGCCGCCGGGATAGGGCACGAAGCGGTTGGACAGTCCCAGGTCGCCGGCGGCGGCATGGGCCGTCTGCTGCAGGATCGAGGGCTCCCCGGCCTTCCAGCCGAAGCGGCCCGGCCGCACCGCCCCGGCCTCCTGGTCCCACACCCTGTTGACGCGTCCCGAGATGCCGTCGCCGTCGGCGTCGTCGGGATCGGCCAGGGCATCGATGTCGGCCTGATCGATCGCCTCGAGCAGGCCCATGCCGATCATCGGCGGCGCCAGCCGCGGCGACAGCATCACCGCCGGGTCCAGCGGCCCGTAACCGAGATCGCTGACGCCGTAGGTCGGCTTCTGCAGGGTCACGACCGTCCCGTCCGCCAGGGTCACCGGCACCTCCTCGGTGGCGATCGTCATCTGTCCTTCGGGGACGATGCCGGGCAGGCTGAAGTTCTGCAGCTGGGTGCCGTAGGTGGGTTCTCCGATCACCGGCGCCTTGCCGCTCGCCAGGGCTTCGCGCTCCTGCGCGTCGCGGGGCGGCACGCTGATCCGCAGGAAGAGGGAGACCGCCGCCTCGCCGGCCGCAGGCGGATGGCCCCGGCCGTCCTTCAGATGGCAGGACTGGCAGGAGCGCGAATTGTAGAGCGGCCCCAGCCCGTCGGAGGAGGTGGTCGAACTGGGCGCCGACACCCAGAGCTTGCGGAAGATCCCGTCACCGACCTTGAAGGTCAGCTGCTGCTCGAAGGGCAGGTTCGCCGACGGCTGCGAGAAGGAGCTGCGGTTGACCAGCTTGTGGCTGGTCGCCGCCCCGCCGCTGTTGATCTCATAGGGTTCGGCCGCGCTGAAGTCGTCGGCCGGCCGCACGACCGCCGCGACGCGTTCGGCCCAGGTCTGCTCGTCCGCCGTCGCCCGTTCGAGAAGCGGGCCGGCGATGCAGAGCAGGGCGCCCGTCAGGAGCGCCCTGCAAAGGAGGGATCGGTGGTGTCGCATCTAGCTCATTGAAAAACGGCGGCCGGGTTGTCGAGGCTCTCGGAGCCCTCGAAGGCAATCGGCTGCAGTTCGAGAGCCGCGACGATCCGCTCGATCGTCTGCGTCTGATCGATCAGCGAGTCAATGGCGGCCTGCACCACCGCACCGCCCTCGGCGTTGTCGGCGGCCAGCATCTGGTCATAGGCCTCGACCGTCTCGGCACGCACCTTGAGCAGGGAGAAGGCGGTCACGCTCCGGGCCAGCTTCGCCTCCACCTCCGCATCGAGGTCTGGCGCCTTCTCCGCGACCAGGGCGGCAAGGCTCGCACCGCCGACCTTGCTGCCGTCGATGCGGGTGTAGGTGCCGTTGTAGACGGAAACCATGCCGATGACGTCGTAGTAGTGCGAGTTGTGGGTGTTGTCGGAGAAGCAGTCGTGCTCCTCCTCCGGATCGTTCAGCAGCAGGCCGAGCTTCATGCGCTCGCCCGCCATCTCGCCGTAGGAGAGGCTGCCGAAGCCGGTCAGCATGGCCGTCAGCCCGGCCTGCGGATCCTGCAGGACGCTCTGCCGGGCATCGCCGCCTTCGGCCCACTGCCCGGTCATCCAGGCGAGGTCGTCGACCAGCAGGTCGGTGGCCGCCTGCAGGTACTGGCCCCGCCGGTCGCAGTGCCCGCCGGTGCAGGCGTCGCCCTTGGCGTAATCGGTCCAGGGCCGCTCGCCCGCCCCCGGGCCGGTGCCGTGCAGGTCCTGGCCCCACAGCAGGAACTCGATGGCGTGATAGCCGGTGGCGACGTTGGCCTCGACGCCGCCAGCCTCCTGCAGGGAGTCTGCCAGCAGCGCCGGGGTGATCGTCGTGACGTCCACCGTTTCGCCGCCGATCGACAGGCTGGTCGAGGCGATGACGTTGGCGGTGTAGAGGGGGTTCTCCTCCGAAGCCTCGCCGTAGGAGGCGTTGTCGACGTAGTCGATCAGGCCCTCGTCGAGGGGCCAGGCGTTCACCTTGCCCTCCCAGTCGTCGACGATGGGGTTGCCGAAGCGGTAGACCTCGGTCTGCTGATAGGGCACACGCGCCTGCCGCCAGGCCGTCCTGGCAGCGAAGAGGTGCTCGGCCGAGGGCTCGGCGACGAGGGTCCGGACCGCCTCCTGCAGGCGGACGGCGGCGAAGTGCGCGTCGCCGTACATGGCGTGGGCGATGTCGGCGTAGGTCTCCACGACCGCATGCGGCTCGATCGGCGCGGCCTGGACGGCCGCCCCGATGCAGGTGACGGCGCCGGCAGCGACCAGGGAAACGAGATGACGCGGCATGGAAAGCACACCCTCCGGAGTTTGACGTGACGGAGCTGGTTCGACGCGCCGCGGCGCGTCCACGACTGCAATTGACTTTAACTCTCAGTTTGTCGCGTGGCAACGCCGGGCCGCTCGATCGGCGGCCCCCCGCAGATCGCTTGCCGGGCGGCACGACCTTGCTACTTTCCGGACGCTCGGGAAAATGAGGCGATCATGCGTTATGTCTCCACCCGGGGGTCGGCCCCGGCCCTCGCCTTCGACGATGTGCTGCTGACAGGGCTCGCGCGCGACGGCGGCCTCTATGTTCCGGAGGCCTGGCCGCACTGGAGCGAAGCCGAACTGGCCGCTCTGGCGGGCAGGCCCTACGCCGAGATCGCCACCGCGGTCATGCGGCCCTTCGTCGCCGGTTCCGCCGTCGAGGCCCAGCTGCCCGAGCTGGCGGCCGAGACCTATCGCGGGTTCGGCCATGCGGCGGTGGCGCCCCTGGTCCAGCTCGAACGCGACCTCTGGCTGCTCGAGCTGTTCCACGGACCGACGCTGGCCTTCAAGGACGTCGCCATGCAGTTCCTCGGCCGGCTGTTCGACGCCGTGCTGTCGGCGCGCGGCGAGCGGGTGACGATCGTCGGCGCGACCTCCGGCGACACCGGGTCGGCCGCCATCGAGGCCTGCCGGGGTCGCGAGCGGGTCGACGTCTTCATCCTGCACCCCCGGGGCAGAACCTCCGAGGTGCAGCGCCGGCAGATGACCACCGTGCTGGCGGACAACGTCCACAATCTCGCCGTCGAGGGCACCTTCGACGACTGCCAGGACCTGGTGAAGGCGCTGTTCAACGACCACGCCTTCCGCGATCGCCTGCACCTCTCGGCGGTGAACTCGATCAACTGGGCACGGGTGCTTGCCCAGATCGTCTACTATTTCACCGCAGCCGTGGCGCTGGGCGCCCCCGGGCGGCCGGTGTCCTTCGTCGTGCCGACCGGCAACTTCGGCAACGTCCTGGCCGGCTACGCCGCCCGGCGCATGGGTCTGCCGATCGAGCGGCTGGTCGTGGCCTCCAACCGCAACGACATCCTCGCCCGCTTCTTCGACAGCGGCACCATGGCCATGGGCACCGTCGAGCCGAGCCTGTCGCCCTCGATGGACATCCAGGTGTCGAGCAACTTCGAGCGCTTCCTCTTCGAGCTGCTGGACCGCGACGGGCCGGCGGTCGACCGCATGCTGCGCGACTTCCGGGCCAGCGGGCGCTTCAGCCTGCCCCAGGGACTGCACGCGCGGGCGGGCGAGAGCTTCACCGGCTTCCGGCTGGACGACGAAGGCACCCTGGCGGAGATGCGGCACTGGCAGGAGACCTGCGGCATGCAGGTGGACCCGCACACGGCCGTGGGCCTCGCCGCGGCCCGGGCCACCGGGACCGCGCCGGGCGTGCCGCTCGTGACGCTGGCGACGGCACATCCCGCGAAGTTCCCGGACGCGGTGGAACGGGCGACCGGCCTGCGGCCGGCCCTGCCGCCCCGGATGGCGGACCTCTACGAGCGCCCCGAGCGGTTCGAGGTCATCGCCAACGACGCCGAAGCCCTCAAGGCCGTCGTCGCGGATCGCGCCCGGGTGCTGGAGGCGGCGGCATGAGCGTGCGCCTGACGCGGCTGGAGTCCGGTCTGCTGGTCGCCACCGACCGGATGGAGAGCGTGGAGACCGCCGCGCTCGGCGTTTGGGTGGGCGTCGGAACGCGCCACGAGCCGGCGCGCAACAACGGCGTCGCCCACCTGCTCGAGCACATGCTGTTCAAGGGAACCGAGCGGCGCTCGGCCCAGGCCATCGCCGAGGAGATCGAGGCCGTCGGCGGGCACCTGAACGCCTACACGGGGCGGGAGACCACCGCCTATCACGTGACAGTGCTGGCCGATGACCTGCCCCTCGGGCTCGATCTGGTCGCCGACATGATGCAGCACTCCCGTTTCGACGAGGAGGAGATCGTCCGCGAGCGCGGCGTCGTGCTGCAGGAGATCGGGCAGGCCGAGGACACGCCGGACGACATCATCTTCGACCTCTTCCAGGAAGCGGCCTACCCGGACCAGCCGATGGGCTGGCCCGTGCTGGGGCGTGCCGACGTGGTCGCCCGGCTGGCCCGCGAGGACCTGCTGGACTACATCGGCACGCGTTACGGCAGCGAACGCATGATCGTCGCCGCCGCCGGAAAGGTCGACCACGACGCCGTGGTCGACCTGGCGGGCAAGGCCTTCACCGGCTTCGCGCCGCAGCCGCTGCCCGAGGCGGTCGCCGAGCCGAGCTATCGCGGCGGCGAGGGGCGCGAGGAGCGCGACCTGGAGCAGGTCCACATCATCCTCGGCTTCGAAGCCGCCGGTTTCCGGGCCCCCGACTACTATGCCGCCGCGATCGCCTCGACCCTGCTCGGCGGCGGGATGTCGTCCCGGCTGTTCCAGGAGGTGCGGGAGAAGCGCGGGCTCTGCTACTCGGTCTTCTCCTTCCTGAACGCCGCCACCGACAGCGGCCTATTCGGCGTCTACGCCGGCACGGGCGAGCAGGAGGCGGCGGAGCTGACGCCAGTGGTCTGCGATCAGCTCGCCGCCGTCGCGGCCACCGGACCCGACGAGGCGGAACTGCGGCGGGCCAAGGCGCAGCTGAAGGCCTCGGTGCTGATGGGCCGGGAGCGCAGCGGCAACCGGGCCGAACACCTGGCCAACCAGCTGCTGGTCCACGGCCGGCCGATCGGCCCGGAGGAGATCGTGGCCAAGATCGAGGCCGTGGAAGCCGATGCCGTGCGCGGTTGCGTGGCCCGCATGCTGGCAAGTCCGCCCACCCTGGTCGCGCTCGGCCCGCTCGGGCAGGTCGAGAGCCTCGACGCGATCCGGGCACGCCTCGGCAGCGCCGGGCGCTGAGGTGGAGGCCCGGGGTGTGCTGGAGGTCCTCGCCCCGACGGTGGTGCCGGGCCCGGAGCTGCGAACGAGGAGTCTGCTCCTGCGGCCGCCCCGGGCGGCGGACTATCCGGCCTGGTCGGCGCTGCGGGCGGAGAGTCGCGCCTTCCTGGCGCCCTGGGGGCCGCTCTGGCCGCCCGATTCGCTGTCCCAGCGGGCGTACCGCGCCCGGCTGCTCCACTATCGGGAAGAGCACCGGCTCGGCAGCGGCTACTACTTCCATCTCATCCGGCGCAGCGACCAGGTGCTGCTCGGCGGCATCTCGCTGACCAACCTCCGGCGGGGCGTCGCCCAGAGCGTGGCGCTGGGATACTGGATGGGCCAGCCGCACGCCCGGCGAGGCTACATGAGCGAGGCCCTCGTCGCCTGCCTCGACTTCTGCTTCGAGCGCCTGCGGCTCCACCGCGTCGAAGCCGCGTGCCTGCCGGAGAACGAGGCGAGCCGACGCCTGCTGCTGAAGCTCGGATTCCGCGAGGAAGGCGTCGCACGCGGCAGCCTGGAGATCGCCGGGGCCTGGCGCGACCACGTGCAGCACGCCGTGCTGTCGAGCGATCCGCGCGGCGGCTAGGGGCGCCGGGTGCGGCGAAACCCTGGCGGCCCGCGGGAGAGGAAAACCGCACGCCGTCCAGCGCTTCCTTGCAAAGGTCGGATCAGAAGGCTATTCGCAGGGCACTCCCGTCGAACGGACGCTACCGTACTCTCGTCTCTCCGAGGTCTTTCTCTATGATGTCGCGCCTCTTGGGCATGTTGTCGGCCGATATGGCCATCGACCTGGGCACGGCGAACACGCTCGTCTACGTCAAGGGGCGGGGCATCGTGTTGAACGAGCCGTCGGTGGTCGCCATCGCGGAGTTCCGCGGTCGCAAACAGGTCCTGGCGGTCGGCGACGAGGCCAAACTGATGCTCGGCCGTACGCCCGGAAACATCCAGGCCATCCGCCCCCTGCGGGACGGCGTCATCGCCGACTTCGAGGTGGCGGAAGAGATGATCAAGCATTTCATCCGCAAGGTGCACAATCGAAGGTCCTTCGCCTCGCCGCAGGTGATCGTCTGCGTGCCGTCCGGCTCCACCGCGGTGGAGCGCCGCGCGATCCAGGAGTCGGCGGAGGCGGCCGGGGCGCGGCGCGTGTTCCTGATCGAGGAGCCCATGGCGGCGGCGATCGGCGCGGGCCTGCCGGTCACCGAGCCGACCGGCTCGATGGTCGTCGACATCGGCGGCGGCACCACGGAGGTGGCGGTGCTGTCCCTGGGCGGCATCGTCTACTCCCGCTCGGTCCGCGTCGGCGGCGACAAGATGGACGAGGCGATCATCGCCTACATCCGCCGCAACCATAATCTGCTGGTCGGCGAGAGTTCGGCCGAGCGGATCAAGAAGGAGATCGGCTCCGCCTGCCCGCCCGAGGACGGGGAGGGCCGTACCATGGAGATCAAGGGGCGCGATCTCATGAACGGCGTGCCCAAGGAGCTGGTGATATCGGAACGGCAGGTCGCAGAGGCTCTGTCGGAGCCGGTCAGCGCGATCGTCGAGGCCGTGAAGGTGGCCCTGGAGCACACGGCACCCGAGTTGGCCGCGGACATCGTCGACAAGGGCATCGTGCTGACCGGCGGGGGTGCGCTGCTCGGCAACCTCGACTACGTCCTGCGCGGCGCTACGGGGCTGCCGGTATCGATCGCGGACGATCCCCTGTCCTGCGTCGCGCTCGGCACGGGGCACTGCCTGGAAGAGATGAAGACCCTCCGCAACGTGCTGATCTCGATGTACTGAGTGCGGAAGGCGGTGCGTCAAACCCCTTGCGATTCTCCGGGATTTGGTTTGTGGTCGTGCTGAGCTTTCCTCAATACGGGGGTGAGGGACTGCCGTGGTGAGACCGGCCGGGCGCGTGGTGAGACTCGCAACGCCCCTCAAGTCCGTCGCCCAGCGTTTTTCTTTTGTTCTGATCATAGCGGCAACGTTCCTGGCGATGCTGGTCGGCAAAGCCGACACGCTCCTGATCGAACGGCTGCGGACGCGGGTCCTGGATGCCGTTCAGCCCATCCTGCTGGTCGCGTCCCGGCCCGTGGAGAGCGTCGACGGCCTGCTGCAGGAGCTTCGCGAGATGGCGGAGCTGCGGACGATCAACGCAGGCCTTCGGGAGGAGAACCGGCGGCTGCTGCAATGGCAGCAGAAGGCCCGCCGGCTCGAGGCGGAGAACCGTGCCCTGCAGGGGCTGCTTCATGTGACGGCCCCGCCGGCGACCCGTTTCGTGACGGCCCAGGTCGTCGCCGACACCAGCGGCGCCTTCGCACGCAGCCTGCTGCTGGCGGCCGGCGCACGCGACGGCGTCGAGCGCGGTCAGGCAGCGCTGGCTCCGGAGGGTCTGGTGGGTCGGGTGGTCGAGGTCGGGGAGCGCTCCTCCCGGGTGCTCCAGATCACCGACATAAACAGCCGTATCCCCGTGCTCATCGGCTACCGCCGGGAGCGGGCGGTGATGGCGGGCGACAACTCGCCTCAGCCGACCGTGGCCTACCTTTCGCCGGGCTCCGAGGTCCGGCCGGGTGACGTTGTGGTGACCTCCGGCGACGGCGGCGTGTTTCCGCCCGACCTCCCCGTCGGCATGGTGGCTTCGTCGGGCGAGCAGGGGCTGCGCATACGCCCTTACGCCGATCTCGGTCGATCGGAGTATCTGAGGGTCGCGGACTACCAGCTCCCCGACCTGCTGGACGAGTTGAGCAGCAGCCGGGGCCCTGCGCAGCCGCCGGCGCGCTAGGTGTTTCTAGGGCAGACAGATCATCATGGACGGCATCGGCGTCTGGCAGCGCCTCGACATCATCGCGCGCGCCCTCTGCCCCTCGGCGACGCTGTTCCTGCTCGTCCTCGCATCGCTGCTGCCGCTGCGCAGCCCGACCCTCGCCCCCGTCATGCCCTCGCTGATGCTGGTGGGCGTCTATCACTGGTCCATCTTCCGCCCCGATCTGCTGCCCGCCTGGGCGGTGCTCTGTCTCGGCCTGTTCCACGACCTCCTCTTCGGGTTGCCTCTGGGCAGTGGTGCGCTCGTGCTGCTTCTGGTCCAGCGGACGATCCACCTGCAACGCAAGCTCTTCCAGAACGCCACCCTGGCCATCCTGTGGGCCATCTTCGCCGGAATGGCCGCCCTGGCGATGGGTCTGCAGTGGATCCTCGTGGCCGTCCTGGCCGGCACGCTCGGCAGCGGCGACCAGATGCTGCTGCAGTATGCCGTGACCCTGGCCAGCTATCCGGTGGTCGCCTGGCTGCTGCTGCGCACCCAGCAGTTCTTGCTGAGTTGAGCCGCCGATGCCGATCCTGAAACCGCGCTACGAGGAGCAGAACCGGGGGCAGACCTTCTCCCGGCGGGCGCTGCTTCTCGGCGGCGTGCAGCTCGGACTGATGGGCGTACTCGCCGGACGCATGTATCAGCTCCAGGTGCTGGAGGCCGACCGCTACAAGCTGCTGGCCGAAGACAACCGGATCAACATGCAGCTGGTCGCCCCGGAGCGGGGCGAGATCCTCGACCGCACGGGGCTGCCCCTGGCCGTCAATCAGCGGAACTATCAGGCCGTGCTGGTGCCGGAGCAGGCGGGCGACCTGGATCTGGCTCTGCAGCGCTTCGCCCGCTTCGTGCAGCTGTCGGAGGGCGAGATCGAGCGCATCCGGCGCGAGGTGGGGCGCCAGCGCGGCTTCCTGCCGGTGACCCTGCGCGAGAACCTGAGCTGGGACCAGGTGGCCCAGCTGGAAGTCAATGCTCCCGACCTGCCGGGACTGTCGATCCAGGTCGGCCAGACCCGCCGCTACCCGTTGACCGACGTCACCGCCCATGTCGTCGGCTACGTCGGCGCGCCGTCGGAACGCGACCTGACCGGCGACCCCCTGCTGGCCCTCCCAGGCTTCCGCATCGGCAAGGCCGGGGTCGAGAAGACCTACGACGAGGCCCTGCGCGGGTCGGCCGGGACCCGCCAGTTCGAGATCAACGCCTACGGCCGCCCGATCCAGGAGCTGTCGCGTGTCGACGGCCGGCCCGGGCGGCAGCTGGTGCTGTCCCTCGACAGCGGCCTGCAGGCCTACGTCCAGACCCGCCTGGCCGGGGAACTCGCGGCGTCGGCCGTGGTGCTGGACGCCGATACCGGCGAAGTGCTGGCGCTCGGGTCGGTGCCGTCGTTCGACCCCATGCCCTTCTCGACCGGGCTGAGCGCGGAAGACTGGCAGCTGCTGGTCACCAATCCCTACCATCCGCTGACCAACAAGACGACCGGCGGTGTCTACGCACCGGGCTCCACCTTCAAGATCGTCTCCGCCCTGGCCGCCCTGGCCGGCGGCATCTCGCCGCGTCAGACCTTCTTCTGTCCCGGCTACGTCACGCTCGGCAACCAGCGCTTCCACTGCTGGAGCCGCTATGGCCATGGTCACGTCAATCTGCCGGGGGCCATCCAGCACTCCTGCGACGTCTACTTCTACGAAGTGGCGAAGAAGATCGGCGTCGACCACATCGCCGAGATGGGGCGCCGCCTGGGCCTCGGCGAGCCGACCGGCATCGACCTGCCGAGCGAACTCGGCGGCCTGCTGCCGACCCGCGCCTGGAAGGAAGCGAGATACGGCGAGAGCTGGCAGGTCGGCGAGTCGCTGATCGCGGCGATCGGGCAGGGCTACGTGCTGGCGACCCCCCTCCAGCTCGCCGTCATGACCGCGCGCACCGTCAACGGCGGACGAGCGGTCGTGCCGCATCTGGCGAAGGCCTTCCGGGAGCATGACGGCCGGCTGGTGCCCTTCCGGTTCGAAGCACCCCCGATGGGGATACCGGCGGAGCACCTGGAAGTCGTCATGTCCGGGATGGACGCCGTCACCAACAACCCGGCCGGCACCGCCTACCGCGCCCGGATCGCCCTGCCGGGTCTCGAGATGGGCGGAAAGACCGGCACCAGCCAGGTCCGACGGATCTCGGCCGCCGAGCGGGCGGCCGGGATCGTCCGCAACGAACAATTGCCGTGGAACCGCAGGGACCACGCGCTTTTCGTCGGCTACGCGCCCGTGTCGCGCCCCCGCTACGTCTGCAGCGTGATCGTCGACCACGGCGGGGGCGGCAGCGCCGTGGCGGCCCCCATCGCCCGGGACATCCTGATCGAGACCCAGAAGCGCGCGCCCGCCGGAGGGGACGCCGTCACCGCCCTGTTGAGGACCGGCTGAGCCGTGCTGTTCCGTCCGAACCCCGTGCTCACCCTCGGACAGAAGGTCCTCGGCCTCCACTGGGGGCTGCTCGGCCTGCTGGCGGCCCTGGCGGCGATCGGCAGCACCATGCTCTATTCCGCGGCGGGCGGCAGCCTGGATCCCTGGGCCAGCCGGCACGCGATCCGCTTCGCGATGACCGCCGCCCTCATGATCGGCGTCGCTCTGGTCGACGTCCGCGTCTGGTTCCGCTGGGCCTACTGGATCTACGCCATCGCACTGCTGCTGCTGCTGGCGGTCGACGTGATGGGCACGATCGGGATGGGCGCCCAGCGCTGGATCAGCCTGGGCGTGATACAGATCCAGCCGTCCGAAGTCATGAAGGTGGCGGTGATCCTCGCCCTCGCCCGCTTCTTCCACGGCCAGACCCTGGCCGAGATCGGCAGGCCCCTGACCCTGGTGGTGCCGCTCGTCCTGGTCCTGCTCCCGGTCGCCCTGGTCATGAAGCAGCCCGACCTCGGCACCGCCTGCGTGATCCTCATGGTGTCGGGCATGATCTTCCTGCTCGCCGGTGTTCGCCTGTGGAAGTTCCTTCTGGTGGCGGTGGTGGTCGGTGCCTGCGTGCCGCTGGGCTGGAGCATGCTGCACGACTACCAGCAGCAGCGGGTCCTCCCCTTTCTCGACCCGGCGCGCGATCCCCTCGGCGCCGGCTACCACATCACCCAGTCGAAGATCGCGCTCGGCTCCGGCGGCATCTTCGGCAAGGGCTTCCTGCAGGGCAGCCAGAGCCACCTGAACTTCCTGCCGGAGAAGCAGACCGACTTCATCTTCACCATGCTGGGCGAGGAGTTCGGCATGATCGGCGGCCTCGCCGTGCTGACGATCTTCCTGCTGATCTTCGTCTACGGCTACGTCATCGCCTTCCGGAGCCGCAGCCACTTCGGCCGGCTGCTCGCCGCCGGCCTGACCTGCAACCTCTTTCTCTACGTCTTCATCAACGTCGCCATGGTGATGGGCCTGATCCCGGTGGTCGGCGTGCCGCTGCCGCTGATCTCCTACGGCGGCACGGCGATGCTCACCATCCTGGTGTCCAGCGGCCTGCTCATGGGCGTGTCGATCCACCGGGAAGTCCACATCCCCCGCAGAGGCGCCGGCGACGACGGGTGAGCGAAGTCGCCGAGCGCAGACCCCTGCCCGGCCGGAAGGCGCCGCCCTCCGCGCTGGTGCTGGCTTTCGCGACCGCCGTGCAGACGCTGGCGGCGATGGCGACGCTGCTCGTGCCGGCGATCGCTCCGCAGATCGCCCGGGTCACCGGCGTACCCGCGGGACTGGTGGGCCTGCAGACGACCCTGATCTTCGCCGTCGCCATGGTCATCTCTCCCGTCGCCGGCCGCCTGGTGCGGCGCCTCGGAGCCTGCCGGGTCAGCCAATGGGCGCTGGCCCTCATGGGGGCCTTCGCCCTGCTCGCCATGGTGCCTCACCCGGCCGCCCTGGCGGGCGCCTCCGTCCTGCTCGGCATCGCCTACGCCTTGCCGAATCCGTCGGCCGCCCAGCTGCTGAGCCGCTTCACCCCGCCCCGCCATCGCAACCTGCTCTTCTCCATCAAACAGACGGGGGTGCCCCTGGGCGGGGTGCTGGCCGGCCTGCTCGCCCCGGCCCTGGCGCTGCACGCCGCCTGGTGGCTCCCTTTCTTCGTCCTCCTGGCGCTCGCGGGCTTGCTCGCCCTGGCGGCGGTGCCCTGGCGCGAGCGCCTCGACGGCGACCGGCAGCCCGACGTGCCGATCGCCGGCCGCGGGCTATACGGCGGCCTGCGCCTGGCATGGAACCTCGTGCCGCTGCGGCTGCTGGCCGTGACGGCACTCTGCCTGACCGGCCTGCAGCTGTGCCTGATGACCTACCTGGTGGTCATGCTGGTCGGCGAGTTCGGCTTCGATCCGGTGCTCGCCGGCGCCGTACTGGCCGGCATGCAGGCCAGCGGCGTCGTCGGACGTATCTTCTGGGGCTTCGTCGCCGACCGCAGCGGCAACGGCCGCATCGTCCTGATCGGCCTCGCCCTGCTGATCGTCGCTCTGGTGGTGGTGGCGATGCAGATCGGACCGCAGACCCCGCCCGCCCTGATCGTCGGCCTCTTCCTGCTGCTCGGCGGCACGGCCGTCGGCTGGAACGGCGTCTACATGGGCGAGCTGGTGCGCCTGGCGCCTGCCGGCTCCGCCAGCGATGCCACGGCCGGCGCCCTCTTCTTCACCTTCATGGGCGTGCTGGTCGGCCCTGCCCTTTTCGCCCTGCTGCAGGGCCTCGCGGGCAGCGTGCAGGCGATGCTGCCGCTGCTGATCGTGCTCGGCCTCTGCGCCGCCTTCTTGATGTGGCGTGCGGGGCGGCACTGAGGGCGGCTTGGCTCAGCCCAGGTAGCTCTCCACCAGCGCCTTGTCCTTGCGCAGGTCGCCCGCCCTGCCCGACAGCACGATCTCGCCGCCCTTGAGCACGTAGGCGAAATCCGCCGTGGCGAGCGCCACCATGGCCATCTGCTCGACCAGGATGACCGCCAGCCCGTCGTCCGCCAGGCCGCGCAGCGCCTTCACGATGGTCCGCACGATCTGCGGCGCCAGCCCCAGAGAGGGCTCGTCCAGCAGCAGGACCTGCGGGCGCATCATCAGCGCCCGCGAGACGGCGAGCATCTGCTGCTCGCCGCCGGACAGGCTGCCGGCGGACAGGTGGCGACGCTCCCGCAGCACCGGGAAGCGCCGATACTCCTGATCGAGCATCGCGCCGATCTCCCGGCCCTCGATCCGTTCCGACCGCTCGGCCCCGACGAGGAGGTTCTCCTCGACGCTGAGCGTGGGAACGATCTGGCGGCCCTGCGGCACGTGCACAAGTCCGGCCCGGGCCAGCCGGTGCGGCGGAACCGACGTGGTCGGCCGGCCCTGGTACTCCACCGTCCCGGCGCTCGGCGGCAGGACGTTGGACAGGACCCGCAGCAGCGTCGTCTTCCCCGCCCCGTTCGCCCCGATCACGGTCACGAGCTGGCCCGGCGACACCGCGAGGGAAACGTCGCGCAGAATCGAGACCGCACCGATGCCGGCGTGCACGCCGCTGGCGCGGAGGGCCGCTTCGCCGCTCATTGGGCGGCCTCCTCGCTGCCGAGGTAGGCGTCGATCACGCGCCGGTCCCGGCGGATCTCGTCCGGCGTTCCGGTCGCGATGACCTCACCGTAGTCGAGCACCGTGATGCGATCGCTGAGGCCCATGACGAAGTCCATGTTGTGCTCGACCAGCAGCACCGAGATACCGGCGTCGCGCAGCCGGCGTACGGCCTCGGCGATGCCCGCCGCCTCCTGGGCGTTGATGCCCGCCACCGGCTCGTCCAGCAGCATCACGGCGGGCTCCTGCGCCACCGCGCGGGCCAGTTCGCACAGCTTGCGATGACCGTAGGACAGGTCGGCCGGATAGGCTTCGGCGAGGTGGCCGATGCCGAAGAAATCCAGGGCCGCCCGGGCACGGCCCCGCTCGGCCTCCTCGAAGTCCGGATCGGCAAGCCAGCGGACGAACTCTCCCACGGCGGAACGGGGCTGCTGACGGCCGAGCAGGACGTTGTCGAGCACATCCAGGCTGGCGATGAGCTGAAGGTTCTGGAAGGTCCGGGCGAGGCCGAGACGCGCGCGGCGGTGAGCCGGCAGGGCGGTGACGTCCCGCCCCCCGATCGCGATCCGCCCCGAATCGGCCTGGTAGAGGCCTGCGATGACGTTGATCGTCGTCGACTTGCCGGCGCCGTTCGGGCCGATCAGCGCATGGACCGTGCCGGGCTCGACGGTCAGGGACACCGACTTGGCGGCGACGACCCCGGCATAGGCCTTGGTCACCGCCTCCCCCGTCAGGCCCACGGGCTGGCGGTGCCCCACCCGGGAGCCCGCGGCCGGCTGCGCCTGAGGGCGGCCTTGCCGGCCGCTGACCCGCGGGGAACGGGACAGCAGCCGGCCCGGCAGCAGCCGACGGACGAGACCGGTCGCGCCTTCGGGGAAGCCGATCAGGACCGCCAGCAGAATGGCGCCGTAGAGCATGAGGCCGATGTCGTGCAGCCCCGCGGTCCCCTCGTCGATCGCAAGCAGGATCGCCGTGCCGAGAACCGGACCGTAGCTGCGTCCGAGCCCGCCGATGACCGTCGCGATCAGCAGTCCCAGCGTCAGCCGTATGGTGAAGGCGTCGCTGCTCAGAAAGCCGCTCTGGTGGGTGAAGAGGGCGCCGGAGGCTCCGGCCAGCAGCGCGCTGACAACGAAGACGCCGGTCCGCCATAGCGGGACGTCCAGGCCGACCGTGCGGGCGAAGCTCTCGCTCTCCTTCACCGCCAGCAGGTTGCGGCCCCAGCGCGACTGGAAGACGTGGTCGCTCAAGATCTGGACCACGAGGTAGGCGGCCCCCACCGTCCAGAAGAAGTAGCGGGCACCGTTCATCATGTCGCCGAAGTCGAGGAACGGCACGCCGATCAGCCCCATGGTGCCGCCGGTCAGCTCGATCCAGCGCTGGGCCAGGATCTCGACGATGAAGCCGAACGCCAGGGTGGCCATGGCGAGATAGAGGCCGCGGGGGCGCAGGGCCACCAGCCCCACCACGGCCCCGGCCACGCCGGCGCAGACGATCGCCAGCGGAATGGTGAGATAGAGCGGCCAGCCGTAGCGGGTCGACAGGATCGCCGTGGCGTAGGCCCCGATCGCGTAGAAGCCCGCCTGTCCCAGGGACATCTGCCCGGACAGCCCCAGCAGCAGGTTCAGGCCGATCACGGCGATCGCCGTGTAGGCCAGGGTCTGCGCGAGATGCAGGTAGAAGGTGTTCTCGACGACCAGCGGGAAGGCCGCGATCACCAGCGCCATGAAGAGGTAGCCGAGGCGTCCCATGGGCTAGCGCACGTCCTTGCGCGCTTCGCCGAACAGCCCGCTGGGCCGGACCACCAGGAAGGCCAGGATGAACAGCAGCGGGTAGAGATCGCCGAAGGACGAGTCGAAGTAGTTGGAGAAGGCTTCGGCCACGCCGAACAGCAGGCCGCCGATGAGGACGCCCAGCGGGTTCGAGAAGCCGCCGATCGACGCCACCGCCAGGGCCTTGATGGTGAAGATCAGGCCCATGTGCGGGTGCACCGTCACCAGTGGCCCGACCAGCACACCCGAGACGCCCGCCAGCATCGAGGCGGCGACAAAGACCAGGACCACGGTCCGCTTGACGTCGACCCCGAAAAGGGCCGCCGCCTCGGGGTTGAAGGCGACCGCATAGACGGCGCGCCCCCACTTGCTGCGGAACAGCAGCCAGTAGAAGAGCGCGACCACGACGGCGGAGAGGACCAGCACCAGGATCTCTTCGACGAACAGGCCGACGCCGCCGATCATGATGACGTTGTCCCGCCCCGACGAGAAGAGCGGCGGCGAGTACTGCGCCGACTTCCCCCAGATCAGCTCGGCGACGTTCTGCAGGATCAGGGCAGCGCCGGCGGTCGTCAGGATCCACGAGTAGGCGCCGCCGCCGCGCGCGCCCAGGCGATCGAGCGGCCGGATGGCGAAGCGCTCGAGGGCCCAGCCGAGCAGCCCGAGGGCGACCAGAACGACCAGCAGTGTGAGGATCACCGGCAGGCCGGCCAGCAGCAGGCTCATCGAGATGAAGGCCGCGATCATCAGGAAGTCGCCCTGACCGAAGTTCAGCCGGTGGGTGGCGAGGTGGGCGATGAACAGCCCCTTGGCGGTGAGGGTGTAGATCGCCCCCATCGCCAGGCCGCTGACGAGGATCTGCAGAAAGGTGGTGAGCATGGGACCGTGCAGGTGATGAGGCCGCCCCCGGAGCCGTGACGGCCGGGGGGGCGGCCGCACGCTCAGTTCAGCTGAACGACCTGCCCGTCGCGCCAGACGCCCAGGAAGACGTCATCGGCGTTGAGGCACTCGTGGTCGCTGCTGCTGAAGGGCTTCGCCGGCGTGGCGGAGACCGCGTCGATGCCGTCCACCGCCTCGATGGCGTCACGGATCGCCTTCGGATCGTCGGAGCCCGCCTGGTCGATTGCCTTGAACATGATCTGCCCGGCGTCATAGCCCAGGGCCGCCACGACGGGCCAGCGGTAGTCGCTGCCGTAGACCTCCCGCATGCGCTTGTCGAAGGCGGCGGCATCGGGGTCGCTGAGATCGAGGGCCTGACCCATGACCGTCCCCTCGATGGCGTCCCTGCCGACGATGTCCAGCACCTTCTGGGAGGACAGGCCCCAGTTGCCGGCGACGACCGGGGTGTAGCCGATGCGCGGCATCGCCCGGTAGGGCAGCTCGAAGGACTCGTGGAAGTTCAGCACCAGTCCGGCGCCGGCGTCCCGCAGGCGGATCATCTGCGGAGTCAGGTCGCTGACGCCCGGCGCCGCGGCCTCCACGGCCTCCAGCTCCTGCCCCCGGGCCTTCATGCCCTCTTCGATGGCCTTGGCCGCGAAGTTGCCGTAGCCGGTGGTCGAGTGCAGCAGGCCGACCTTGTCGAAGTTCTTGACGCCCCAGTCGAGCATCTTGTCGATCTGGTACTTCTCCACCATCGAGCAGCGGAAGATGTAGCTGGGCTTCTGGTCGATGAAGTCCGTGGTGATGTTGGTGGCGATCGACGGCCCGGCGATCAGCGGCACCTGCGCGCGCTGCAGCAGCGGGGCGAAGGCCATGACGTTGCCGCTGCTGACCGTGCCCATCACCGCCGACACGCGGTCGTTCTGCAGCAGGCGCTGCACCAGGCTCACCGCCCGCTGGGGATTGGCTTCGTCGTCGTAGACGATCAGTTCGATACCGGCCTTGCCGCCGTTCTTCTTGTAGTCCTCGAGCGCGAGCTTGATGCCCTGCAGGTAGCTCTCGCCGAAGTCGACGATGGCGGGCGGGCCGCTGAGGCCCTCGACCACCCCGACCTTCACGTCCTCGGCGTCGGCGCGTGCGGCGCCCAGGGTTCCGAGCGCGAGCAGGGTCGCGCCGAGCAGGATCCGTCTCATCACAGTGCTTTCCTCCTTCTCCATTTTCTTCATGGCGACGCCCTTCTGCGGAGGCGCCGGCAAGGGCTCAGCGGCCCTTGAAGTCGGCCTGACGCTTCTCGCGGAACGCCGTGGTCCCCTCCGCCAGGTCTTCCGTGCGGCCCAGGTCGTAGAAGGAGCGCGACTCCAGCCGCAGCGCCTCGTCCATGGGCAACCCGACAGCCCGCTTCATCACCTCCTTGGCGAAGCGCTGCGACAGGGGCGAGCGCGAGGCCAGCATCTCGGCGTAGGCGAGGGTCTTCTCCAGCAGTTCCGCCTGCGGATAGACCCGGTTCACCAGCCCGATGCGGTGGGCGTGCTCGGCGTTCACCCGCTCGCCCGACAGGATGATGTCCATGGCGTGCCCGAGGCCGACGATCTGCGGCAGGCGGATCAACCCCCCGTCGCAGGCATGGAAGCCCCACTTGGCGTCCTGCAGGGCGAATTCCGCGTTCGGGGAGCAGAAGCGCACGTCGCAGGCCAGCGCCAGCTCGAAGCCGCCGGAGATGGCGAAGCCGTTCACCGCCGCCACGATCGGCTTCAGGATCTCCATGTTCCGGGTGATCCCGCCGAAGCCGGGGCCGTTGGTGAAACGGCTGCGGAACTCGGGCGCCGGCCGGTTGGCGAAGTTCATGGTGTAGGTCTTGAGGTCGGCGCCGGCGCAGAAGGCCGCCTCGCCGGCGCCCGTCACCACCGCCACCCGCAGCGCCTCGTCCGCATCGAACTGCCGCCAGACCTCGACCAGCGCGTCGTTCGCGGCGAAGTCGAGCGAGTTCATCTTCGCCGGGCGATTGATCGTGATGAGCGCCACGGCCCCGCGACGCTCGAACAGGATGTCGTCGCTCACCTCACGTCTCCTGGAAGATCGGATAGCCTGCCCGGACTTCCGTGCAGGTGACGGCGGTGCCGGGCGCGAGTTCCGGATGCGGCCAGGTCAGGCGGCCGGTCACCCGGACGCCCGCGTCCAGGTCGACCACCGCCACGCTGTAGGGCCCCTCCTCCCGGAAGGCGGACGGCGGCCGGCGGACCGTGGTCCACGACAGCAGACGGCCGGTGCCGGCGACCGGATGCGGTTCCAGGCCAGGACGATGACAGCGCGGGCAGAGTTCGCGCGGCCCCGCGTCCAGGGCGCCGCAGTGCGGGCAGGCGAGAATGGTGATGGCTTCAGGCATCGGGCCGTCCCAGCAGGTTGACGGTGCAGACCACGCCGGTGCCGCCCAGATTGTGCGTCATGCCGACGGCGGCGTCCTTCACCTGGTTGGTGTGCTCGCCGCGCAGCTGCAGGACGGTCTCGTAGATCTGACCGACGCCGGTCGCGCCCACCGGATGCCCCTTCGCCAGCAGCCCGCCGCTCGGGTTGATCGGCAGCTCGCCGCCGACCGCCGTACGGCCGTCGGCCGCCCAGCGGGCACCCTCCCCCCGTGGCACGACACCGAGGTCCTCGCTGTCGATCACCTCGGCGATGGAGAAGCAGTCGTGCAGCTCGACGAAGTCGATGTCCGCCGGCGACAGGCCCGCCATCTCGTAGGCCCGCCGGGCCGCCTGGACCGTCGCCTCGAAGCTGCAGAGGTCGGAATGGCCGGCGATGCGCGCGGCGCCGCGGGTTTGGGCGGAGGCGAGGATGCGGATCGGCAGCTTGCCGCCTCTCTCGGCCACGTCGGCAGCGGTCAGCACCAGGGCCGCGGCACCGTCGGAGACCGGGCAGCAGTCGAACAGCCGCAGCGGATCGCAGATGGCCGGCGACTGGACGATCTCGGCGTCGCTCAGGTCGCGGCCCATCTGCGCCAGCGGGTTGCGCAGGCCGTTCGCCTTGTTCTTGCGGACCACCGCCGAGACCTGCTCGCGCGTCGTGCCGTAGCGCTGCTCGTGCAGCCGCCACGCCATGCCGAACAGGCCGGGGAAGGTGAGGCCGGCGATGCCGTCGCTGCGGTTGTCCATGGCGCAGTTGAGCGCGGAGGTGACGGCATCGGTGGTCGCATGGGTCATGCGCTCCACGCCGACCACCAGGGCGGCGTCGCACTGGCCCGTCGCGATGGCGAGCCAGGCGTGCCGGAAGGCGATCCCGCCCGAGGCGCAGGCGCCCTCCACCTTGGTGCAGGGAACGTTGGGCAGGCCGAGGTTGTCGGCCACCAGCCCGGCGAGCACCTCCTGCCCGTTCAGCGGTCCGCTGATGAAGTTGCCCAGGTAGACCGCACCCAGCCGGTCGCGGTCGATGCCGGCCTCCTGCAGGGCGGCCTCTCCGGCTTCCACCGCGAGGCTGACGATGCCCCGGTCTGCGTGGCGGCCGAAGGTGGTCGAGCCGACCCCGGTGACGCTGACCTCTCTCATCGAGCCTTCTCCTCTTCCGTCAGGCGCTGGCGCAGCTCGGTCTTGAGGACCTTGCCGTAGTTGTTCTTCGGCAGGCTCTCGACGAAGCGATAGTGCTTCGGGCGCTTGAAGCGGGCGATGTGCTCCAGGCACAGGGCGTCGAGCTCGCTCTGGCTGACCGCCTCGCCGGGCTTGGCGACGACGAAGGCCACGACCTCCTCGCCCCAGTCGGCGTGCGGCCGGCCCACCACCGAAGCCTCGACCACGGCCGGGTTGCGCAGCAGGACCTCCTCGATCTCCCGCGGATAGATGTTCGACCCGCCGGAGATGATCATGTCCTTCGAGCGGTCGCGCAGGGTCAGGAAGCCACTCTCGTCCAGGGCGCCGAGGTCGCCGGTGTGCAGCCATCCGCCGCGCAGCGTGTCGGCCGTGGCCTCCGGGTTGCGCCAGTACTCCAGCATCATGCAGTCGCTGCGGGTGATGACCTCCCCGACCTCCCCGAAGGGCACGTCGCGGTCGTCCTGATCGACGACACGCACCTCCACCCCGGTGCGCGGATAGCCGGTCGAGGCCAGCAGCTCGTCGTAACGGGGATGGTCGGTGCGGGCGTGCATCAGCTTCGACAGCCCGGTGATGGTCATGGGCGATTCGCCCTGGCCGAAGAGCTGGTAGAGCTTCGGCCCGAAGAGTTCGAGCGCACGGCGGGTGTCGGCCACGTACATGGGGCCGCCGCCGTAGTAGAGCGTCTTGAGGTTGCGCGTGTCCGGCCGGCTCGTCTCGGCCGCCCGCACGAGGCGCGAGACCATGGTCGGGGCGCCGAAGAGCGTGACGTTTGGCAGCGTCTCGATGGCGGCGAAGATCTCGCCGGGGTCGAAGTGCCCCATGATGATGTGGTGCGAGCCCTTGGCGACGTGCGGCAGCGCGTAGAGCCCGGAGGCGTGGGAGAGCGGGGCGGCGTGCAGCTTGGTGTCGGTCGGCTCCACGAAGTCGATGTCGGCGTAGTAGCAGTGGCTCATGAAGAGCAGCGCGCGGTGGGAGAGCAGCGCGCCCTTCGGACGGCCCGTCGTGCCGCTGGTGTAGAAGATCCAGGCCGGATCCTCCGGCCTGCGGTCGGCGACGGCGATCGCCTCGGCGGCCGCCAACTTCTCGTAGTCGGCGTCGTCGGCGACGATCAGGCGCACGCCCTCGGGCATGACCGGCAGCAGCGACTGGGCGAGGCCCGCCGTGGTCACGCAGATCCGCGCCTGCGAGTTCTCCACGATGTGCTGCACCTCGCGCGGGTGCAGCTTGGCGTTCGTCGGCACGGCGCAGAGGCCGGCGACCCAACAGCCGTAGAGCACCTCGAAGAAGGCCCGGCAGTTTTCCATGCAGAGCACCACCCGGTCGCCCGGCGCCAGTCCCGCGGTGCGGAAGCCTCCGCCGATGCGGGAGGCGCGCTCGGCGAAGGTGCCGTAGTCGACCGTGGTCCCGCGGTCGGTGATGGCCGGAGCGTCCGCGAGTCGTTTCCCCACCCCGATGAGCTGCGAAGCGATATTCATGGTCACCGTTCTTTACTGACGAGTAGCTTTCGCGCTTTTAGAGTTACAGGCTAACATCGACGGATTTCGACGCGCAAGCTGGGCAACCGGCGGGATTTTCGGCAGTTCCACACGGAAAGCGAGAGGGGCGGGTGGACCAAGGGGAAAAAGGAAGGAGCCGGGCGCGGACGGGGCAGGGGGCGCCGTCGCCCTTCGACCGGGAGCACCAGCGGCGCAGCAAGCGCGAAGCCGTGCTCGGCGTGGCCGCCTCGGCCTTCAACCAGCGCGGCTTCGCCAACACCTCGATGGACGAGGTCGCCGAGGCGCTGGAGATCTCGAAGCCCACCCTCTACCGCTACTTCAGCAGCAAGCAGCAGATCCTGCTGGAGCTGCACCAGCAGGCCATGAACCACGGCGAAGCGGCGCTCGCCCTGGCGCACCGGGAGGGCCGGACGGGCCTGGACAAGTTCCTGATCTATGCGCGGCGCTACATGCAGGGGATCTTCGGCGACTTCGGCACCTGTCCGGTACTGACCGACGTCGACTCCCTGGCTCCGGCCGACAAGGAGCGGGTCGTGGCGCGGCGGGCGAAGATCTCTCTGGCGACGGCGCAGCTGATTGAGGAGGGCGTGGCGGACGGCTCCATGGCCCCCTGCGACGCCCGGCTCGCCTCGCTCTACGTCCTCGGCGCCATCAACTGGATGCCGCTGTGGTACCGCTCGGACGGCCGCAAGAAGCCCGACGAGATCATCGACGAGTTCCTGACGCTCTTCACCCGGACACTTGCGGCCCCCGGAACGGGCGGTGACGCCCGCTAACGCCCCGGACCGCCGGGCGCCTCGCCCCGCAGGAGGGGGGGCAGCTCGCCGACCATGCCCATGGCGTGGCGCATGAACAGCCGCTTCAGCCCGGGCATCCGGTGCACCGCCGCCAATCCCACGTCGCGGGCCAGCCGCACCGGCGGCAGGTCGTTGGAGAACAGACGGTTGAGCACGTCCGTCACGGCGGCGAGGGCGAAGTTGTCGAAGCGGCGCCAGCGCTCGTAGCCGGCCAGGACACCGCCGGAGCCGGCGTCCAGACCCAGGCGCCGGGCCTGGCGCACGCACTCCACCAGGGCGGCGATGTCGCGCAGGCCGAGGTTGAAGCCCTGCCCGGCGATCGGATGGATCACGTGCGCCGCGTCACCGACGAGGGCGAGGCGCTGGTCGGTCATCCGGGTGGCGAAGCCGAGGGACAGGGGATAGCGCCAGCGGCGCCCCAGCACGCCGATCTCCCCCAGGCTCGGCCCGAAGCGCCGGGCGACCTCTGCGGCAAAGGCTTCGTCGGACAGCCCGAAAACGGCATCGGCAATGGGCTTGCGCTCCGTCCAGACGATCGAGGAGCGGTGCCGGCCCGCCTCGTCGTCGGTGAGCGGCAGGACCGCGAAGGGGCCGGAGGGCAGGAAGTGCTCATGGGCGCGACCGCCGTGCGGCCTGCTGTGGCTGATGGTGCAGACCAGCCCGTCCTGAGGGTAGTCCCAGCCGGTCCAGCCGATGCCGGCCTGGGTGCGCATGGACGAGCGCCGGCCGTCGCAGGCGGCGAGAAGCTGGCCGCGCACCATCCGGCCGTCGGCCAGATGGACCCGCGCACCGCCCGTGTCCCGCTCGGCGCCCGTGACCTCCACCGGGGCCAGCAACTCGAACCCCGGCAGCTCGGCGGCGCGACGGAACAGCGCCCGGCGCAGCGCCCGGTTCTCGACGATCCAGCCGAGCGGCAGCCCGTCCAGCAGGTCGCTGCCGTAGTGCAGGAACAGCGGCGAGGCCCGGCGGCCGGGCTTGCCGTCGGAGACGCGGATGTCGAGGATCGGCGCTGCCGCGGCATCGAGGCCCGCGTCCCAGACGCCGATGGCGGTGAGCGCCTGCTGGGAGGCACGGGCGATGGCGGAGGCCCGGCCGTCGAACGGCTCGTCCTGCTGCAGCACCGGGGGAAGGCTGTCGAGCACGGTCACCTTCACCCCGGAGGCGGCCAGGGCCACCCCCAGCGTCATGCCGGAGAGGCCGCCGCCCACCACCACGACATCGGCCGCCGTGGTGCCCGTGATCGCTCTGTCGCCGCTGTCCTCGTTCATGGCTGAAGGGTGGAACGCCCCGCCTGCGGCCGCAAGCCCATCTCCTGCCGCAGGGCGCCCAGTTCGGCGCGCAGCAGGCGGACCTCCTCCAGGATCGCCGCGCTGTCCTGATGGGCCGCATCCCGCTCCGCCTGCGCCTCGACCTGATGCTCCGACTGCATGGCGTTGACGATGATGGCGATGAAGAGGTTCAGCACCGTGAAGCTGGTGGTCAGGATGAAGGGGACGAAGAAGGCCCAGGCCAGGGGGTGGCGCTCCATGACCGGCCGCACGATGCCCATCGACCAGCTCTCCAGGGTCATGATTTGGAACAGCGAATAGGCGCTCTCGCCAACGGTCCCGAACCAGTCGGGGAAGGTCGCGCCGTAGAGCTTCGTCGCCATCACGGAGAAGACGTAGTAGACCAGCAGCAGCAGGGCGACGATCGAGCCCATGCCGGGCAGCGCCTCCAGCAGGGCGGTCACCACCCGGCGCATGGACGGCACGAAGTGGAGCAGCCGCAGAACCCGCAGGATCCTGAGCGCGCGCAGGACCGACAGGCTGCCCGTGGCCGGCACCAGGGCGATGCCGACGACGAAGAAGTCGAAGAGATTCCAGGGGTCGCGGAAGAAGCGCAGGCCCCAGGCCGCCATCTTCGCGGCCAGCTCGATCACGAAGATCGCCAGCACCAGCCGGTCGATGGCGATCAGCGTCGGCCCCGCCGCGGCCATGGCGACCTGGCTCGTCTCCAGCCCCAGGGTCACCGCATTGACGATGATGCAGGCGGTGATGAACTGTTGGGTCCGGCGGGCCGCGAGCAGGCGGCGCAGCCGGGCGCGAAGCCCCCTGTCGCCGGGCGCGTCGTTCACGTCGGGGCTCTGGTCGGTCATCTGGCCACTCTTGCGGCGGGGGAGCAGGACTTGTGGCGGCACGCCGTCAGGCGCGCGCGGCCGGAATGACTAGGTGAGAGCCGGTTACGGTTGTTCAAGCAGCGGAGACGACAGACATGAACGCAGCCGACCTGCGGGCCCTCCAGGCCCCCCTCAAGCAGCGCTACCGCGACGACGCCACCAGCGCCCTGGTCACCCTCGAGGCCGAGGGCCGCGTCGGCGGCGACGCCATCACCTGCACGGTCCCGACCTGGTCCGGCGACGCGGTGGCCGGCCTCCATCCCTCGGCCGGAGGCGACGGCTCGGAGGCCTGCTCCGGCGACATGCTGCTGCAGGCCGTCGTCGCCTGTGCCGGCGTCACCCTGCGCAGCGTCGCGACCGCCATGGGCGTGCCGCTGGCCGGCGCCCGCGTGGTGGCGCGCGGCCGGTTCGACGCCCGCGGCACCCTCGGCGTCAGCAAGGAGACGCCGGTCGGCCTGACCGACGTGACGCTCAGCTTCGAACTCGACACCACAGCCGACGCGGCCACGGTGCAGCGCCTGATCCAACTCACCGAACGCTACTGCGTGGTCTTCCAGACCCTGGCGAACCCGCCGAAGCTGTCGGTCGATCACCGGGTCGTTTCGCCGGCGGCCGGCTGATCGGCGGCCTCCGGGTCGGCCTCGGCGAGATCCTGGATCCGTTCCGGCTTCTCCTCGCTCCTCAGAAGCTCCACGGCCCGATCGGCGGCGTCCTGGAAGGGATCGAAGACGAGGGCGGCGCCTACCTTCGCGAGCGCCTCCGCCTCGGCTGGGCGGTAGGCCGTCATCGCGATCCTGCCGCGAAAGCCGGCAGCCCGCAGGGACTGCACGATGACGGCACGGGAATCCTGATGGGTCACTCCCACGGCGTGTACCGGAACAGTGGTCACGGCCCACCGCACCCCGTTCAACGGCAGGGAGGAGAGAAACTCCGGATCGGAGGCATCGCCGTATTCCACGGCGACACCGGCAGCGCGGCCCCGGCGAACGACGTCGGGATTGAAGTCGATGGCCAGTACCCGTACGCCCTGCCGGCGCAGACGGAGCGCAATCGCTCCGCCGAACCGGCCGAGGCCGAACAGCAGGATGTCAAAGCGCCGCCCCTGGTCGACCGCCCCGCCCACCGGCTCGCGGGGCATCGCACGACGTTCAAAGATTCCCAGCAGCGGCTCGCAGACAGCATAGAGCTGGTGCGACCAGGTGATCATGTAGGTCGATGCGGCGATGGTGATGAGGCCGACCAGGGTGACGAGGCCCAGGGCATCGCGTCCGACATGCCCGAGGTCGACGCCCATGCCGATGAAGATCAGCGAGAATTCGCTGATCTGAGCGACGGTCAGGCCGGCGAGGAAGCCCGTCCGCTTCCGGTAGCCCATCAAACCCATGATGGCGAGCACGATCAGCGGATTGCCGATCAGCACGAAAAGGGAGAAGACGAAAGCCGCCAGCAGATGAGTAGTCAGACTTTCCAGTACCAGAGTGGAGCCAAGCGCAATGAAGAAGAACAAGAGGAGAAAGTCCCGGAGCGGCGCGAGACGAGCCGCGATGGTCTCGCGGTAGCGGGTGGAAGCGAGCGACACGCCCGCCAGGAGACCACCGAGTTCCTTTCCGAGCCCGGCCATGTCGGCGGCGGCGGCGAAGATCGCGGCCAAGGCGATCGCAAAACAGATGAGCAGTTCGGGAGAGCGGGCCAGCCGGTGGGTCAGGGGATCGGCGAGATAGCGCACGAACAGCACGACGATTCCCAGCAGGACGAGCCCGAAGCCCAGGACGAAGAGCACATCGCCGAAGCCGCCGTCTCCGGCAGAGCCGATCCCCACGGCGGACAGGGCGATCATCGCCAGCACCACGACGAGGTCCTGCACGATGAGGAAGCCGAGTGCGATCTGGCCGTGAAGCGAGTCGATCTCGCGTTTGTCGGACAAGAGCTTCACGATGATGATCGTGCTGGAGAAGGTCAGAGCCACCGCGATGTAGAGGCTCTCGACCGCTCCGAAACCGAGCGCGAGGGCGATGAACGCTCCAAACAGCGAGGTGAAGGCCACTTGTCCGAGCCCCGTGAGCAGGGAGACCGTGCCCAGGGAGCGGATGAGTTGCACGTCGAGCTTGATTCCGACGAGGAAGAGCAGGACCGCGATCCCCAGTTGGGACAGCAGTTCGATCTGGTCGCTCGCTCTGACGAAGTCGAACCCCGAGGGGCCGGCAAGCAGGCCGACCACGATGAAGCTGACGATCAGAGGTTGGCGCAACAGGATGCCGACGAAGCCGATGCCGGCCGCCAGGGTCAGCAATGCGGCGATCTCGTAGAAAGTTGCGGCGTCGGACATCGTGGTGCTGGAGCGCTCCTTCCAGGGGATTCGACATAGGGAGCTTAGCGGTAGTTCGACGCCGTTGCGAACGGAAGCGGCCCACCTCCCGCTGCACCTCGGCGAAGGCCTGCCGGCACCCTAGATCATCCTCATGAACAATCTCCTGGCCCTGAAGGTCGGCCTCGTCGCCCTGGTCTTCGCCGCCCTCTTTCTCGCCGAACGCCTGCGGCCCGCGGCACCGGTGCCGGCCGAAGGGCGGGGTCCCGGCCGGCTGCTGCGCAACGGCGGGCTCTGGCTGCTCAACAGCCTGGCTTCGCCGCTGGTCGTGGTGCCGCTGACCGCCTGGGCGGCGGCCGGCGCCCTCGACTGGCGGCCGGCCTGGTGGAGCAGCACCTTCGGCCTCGTCCTCGACCTCGTGCTGCTCGACGGCCTGCTCTACTGGTGGCATCGCGCCTGCCACGAGATCCCCTTCCTCTGGCGCTGGCACGCCGTGCACCACCGGGACCGCTGGCTGGACACCACCAGCGCCGTGCGCTTCCACCCCGGCGAGGTGCTGCTCTCCGCCCTCGCCCGCGCCGCCGTGGTCGTGCTGCTGGCCGTCCCGCTGTCGTCGGTGCTGGCCTTCGAGACGCTGATCCTGCTGGCGGCCCTGTTCCACCATTCGAACCTGCGTCTGCCGCCGCGGCTGGAGACGGCGCTGTCCCGCGTGGTGGTGACGCCGTCGATCCACTGGGTTCACCACCACGCCCGCCGCAGCGAGACCGACTCGAACTACGCCACGGTGCTCAGCCTCTGGGACCCGCTGTTCCGCAGCCGCAGCCGCTTTCCCCGCCGGCCGGACATGCCGATCGGCATCGAGGGCGAGCCGACCGACGGCGGGCTGCCGGACCTGCTCGCCCAGCCCTTCCGCCGGCCGGCACCGAATCCCGGCACCGCGCCGGTCTAGCGGCCGACCAGCTCCGGCGGGTCGAAGGCGGCGATCTCCGGCAGCTCGTTCACCGGCCCGCGGATCTCGACCAGACAGGTCTGGGCGACCGACCCCTGCGAGAGGCTGGAGGCGCCGCGGTCCAGGGTGACGGCATTGGGGTTGCCGTGGCGCTCCAGGCCGCTCTCCGGGTCGGGGTCGTACCAGGCGCCGGTCGCCAGCCGCGCCACGCCGGGCATGATGTCGGCACTGACAACGGCTGCGGCGAGGCAGCGGCCGCGGCTGTTGGACAGCTCGACCACATCGCCGTCGGCGATGCCGCGCGCCGCGGCGTCCGCCGGGCTCATGTAGACGGGCTCGCGCCCCTGGACCTTGCCGGCGACGCTGTGCGGGCTGGCGTCGAGCTGGCTGTGCAGCCGGCGCACCGGCTGGTCCGACAGCAGGTGCAGCGCCGTCCCGCCGGCGCCGCCGCCGGTCCACTCCACCGGCTCGATCCAGGTGGGATGACCGGGGCAGTCGGCGAGCCGGAAGCCGTCGATGGTACGGCTGAAGATCTCGATCCGCCCCGACGGCGTGGGCAGCGGATTGGCTTCCGGGTCGCGGCGGAAGGCCTCCAGCATGATCACCCCGTCCGGCTCGGCCGGCAGCTCGATCAGCCCCTTCTCCCAGAACTCGTCGAACTCCGGCAGGACCACGCCCAGGTCCAGAGCCTTCGTGCGGCTCTCCTCGTAGAGCCGCTGCAGCCACTCGGGCTCCAGCAGGCCCTCGGTGAAGGCCTGCGCCACGCCGAGCCGTTCGGCCAGTGCGGCGAAGATGCGGTAGTCGTCGCGCGCCTCGCCGAAGGGTTCGACGACCGCCTTCATCGCCACCAGCCGGCCCTCGCCGGTGGCGTAGCCGATGTCGTCGCGCTCCAGCGTCGTCGTGACCGGCAGGACGATGTCGGCGTGCTTGGCGGTGGCCGTCCAGAAGGGCTCGTTGACGACGATGGTCTCCGGCTTCTGCCAGGCCTTCACCAGCCTGTTGAGGTCCTGGTGGTGGTGGAAGGGGTTGCCGCCGGCCCAGTAGACCAGCCGGATGTCGGGATAGGCGTGGGTCCTGCCGTTGTAGGTGAAGGGCGCGCCCGGCTGCAGCAGCATGTCGGCGATGCGGGCGACCGGGATGAAGGCCTCGACCGCGTTCCTGCCCTGGGAGAATGTGGGGCCGGGAAAGCGCTGATAGGGGCTGCCGACCGAGTTGAGCGCGCCGTAGCCGAGCCCGAAGCCGCCGCCCGGCAGGCCGATCTGGCCCAGCATGGCCGCCAGGGTCACCAGCATCCAGAAGGGCTGCTCGCCGTGGGTCGCCCGCTGCAGCGACCAGGCGATGTTGAGCATGGTGCGCTTGGCCGCCATCTCCCGCGCCAGGGCGACGATGTCGCCGGCGGCCACGCCGGTGATCGCCGACGCCCAGGCGGGGTCCTTCGGCTGGCCGTCGCTCTCGCCCGTCAGGTAGCGCTCGAAGACGTCGAAACCCTCGCACCAGCGGGCGAGGAACGCCCGGTCGAGCAGCTTCTCGTCGTGCAACACCCAGGCCAGCCCCAGCATGAAGGCCGTGTCGCTGTTGGGGCGCAGCGGGACCCAGTCGAACGCGCCGCCGCAGTCGAGGTTGTCGCGCACGGGGCTGACGTTGACGAAGTGCACGCCCGCCCGCTTCAGACGGTGCAGGCCGTCGCGCACGCGGTGGTGCCCGGTGAGACCCGACGATAGCTGGGAATTCTTCGCCGGGACGCCGCCGAAAGTGACGAAGAGCTCGGTGGAGCGCTCCATCACGTCCCAGGAGGTGTGGGTGGTCGTCAGCCCCTCCAGCGGCCCGACGACGTGCGGGATGATCACCCGGCCGGCGCCGAGGCTGTAGGAGTCGACGTGCCGGACGTAGCCGCCCAGCACGTTGAGGAAGCGGTGAAGCTGGCTCTGGGCGTGATGGAAGCGGCCGGCGCTCGCCCAGCCGTAGGACCCGCCGAAGATGGAACTGTTGCCGAAGTCCTTGCGCACCCGCCGCAGCTCGGCCGCCAGCAGGTCGAGCGCCTCGTCCCAGCCGACCTCCACGAAGGGTTCGCGGCCGCGCAGGTGAGTGGCGCTGCCCGGGCCCTTTTCCAGCCAGCTCCGCCGCACGGCCGGCCGGGCGACGCGGGTCTTCAGCAGTTCGGGCGAAAGCTGGTGGAGGCCGATCGGCGACGGGTCGGGGTCGCCGCTCAGCGGCTGCAGGGAGGGGCCGGCCTTGCCCTGCGCGACCTCGTAGATGCCCCAGTGGGACGCGGTGTAGTGCGTCATGGCCGGCTCTTCCCCTGCTGCCGTGGACTTGCTCGGACCTGCAGAGTTCCGTCGCTCCCCGCAAAGCGCAAGGGGCGGGGGCGACGCGGGCCGTCAATCACCGGCCAGCTCCCGCTCGGGGCGCACGGCGATGCCCGCCTGGGCGAGGGCCGAGCGGAACCAGGCCCAGCCCTCCTGCCACGCCCTGTGCTCGCCGGCCAGCGCCTCGGCCTGGGGCAGGTCCCTGCCCTCCAGCAGGGACCCCGCCTCGTCCACCGCGAAGCAGGGGGTGGCCGGCAGCACCGCCTCGGGCACCTTCACCGGTGCCGTGTAGGCCCAGACGTTCTCGAAGCAGAGGCGGCGCAGCCCGCCGTCCAGGATGCGCCGGGTCAGGTCCATGATCGGCAGGCGGCCCTGGCCCATGGTGACTCCCTGGACCCAGAGGCGGCCGTCGTGGCGGAGCAGCACGTGGTCCTTGATGTGCACGCAGGTGGTCCAGGGCAGCATGCGCGCCAGGGCCTCGGCCGGCTCCTCCCCCACCATCTGCGAATTGCCGTAGTCGTAGAGGGCGCGGACCCAGGGATCGTTCACCGCGGCCAGAATCTCGGCGATCTCGCCGCCCTGGAAATCCTCGTGATTCTCCAGGACGATCCGAATGCCCAGTTCGCCGGCGCGCGGCGCGACGGCCTTGAGGTCGCGGATGGTCCAGTCGAGCAGCTCGCGTTTGCTGCCCTGGTACTTGGTGTAGGTGCGCAGCTGGTCGGCGCCGACGGCGGCGGCGACGTCGAGCATCCGCAGCATGTTCTCGGGCCGCGTGTCGGAGGTGTCGATCTCGAGCTTCAGCCCCCGCTTCTCCACCGCCCGCCGCACCGCCGCGAAGTGAGCGTCATCGGTGCCGCAGAGATCGCGGTAGCCGGGGCCGTTGGCGGAGATGTTGAGGCCTGTGAACCCCGCATCGGCCATCTGGTCGATATAGGAGAAGACGTCGTAGCCGTCCGGCCCGTACTTCAGATGAAAGCGGTAGGAGAAGGAGTGGATGTGCAGGCTGATTGCGGTCATGCAAGGGCTTCCAGAAGGTCCAGCTCGGCCTCCAGCGCATCGGCGTAGCGCGCGCTCGTGAGCGGGTCCCCATCGCTCAGGTCGTCACGCCGGAAGAGGCAGTAGGCCGCCGTCCGCCAGTGGAAGAAGCGGCGGATGTCGGGCAGGCGGGCCAGTGCGTCCTGTCCGACGTAAGTGGCGAGGAAGGCGGCCTGCTGGTCGCCGGTCAGGGGCGGGCGGCCGTAGAGGATCTGCATGGCCGGCGACAGGAAGCAGGCCAGGTCCTCGCAGGCGTCGCCCCGGCCGGGGCACTGCCAGTCGATCAGCCGCAGCCCCGCCGGCCCCACCAGCAGGTTGCCGGGGCCGCAGTCGGTGTGCACGAGGCACAGGCGCGCCGGTTCCCCCAGGTCTCGGGCGGACGGCCGAAGGGCGTCCAGCCGCTTCCGCGCGGGCGAGCGAGCCGGCGCATCGGCCAGGATGGCGTCGGCCTGCTCGAGGAGACCAGCGGGCGTGGTCCGAAGGCGGCGGAAGACATCGGGCGGCGACAGGCCGTGCAGCCGGCCGAAGAGAGCCGCCGCCGCCGCGACGTCCTCGCGCCAGGGCTCGCCCTCGACGAACTCGTACACCAGCAGGGGTCCGCCCGGGGCCTCCGGCAGATAGGCGACGAACTCCGGTGAGAGCTCCAGGGGCCCGAGGAACTCCAGGGCCGCCGCCTCCTGATCGGGGAGAACGGGGAAGAGCCGGTTGGTCGAGCCCTGCAGGAAGGACTTGAGCACCCAGTCACGACCCTCGCCGCGCAGGCGCCGGACGGCATTCCAGTAGCCGCCGGTCAGCGGTTCGAGGGATACCGCGCCGGCATCGGCCAGCAGGCCTTTCCCGGCCAGGAAGGCGACCAGTTCAGCCGCCGCCGCATCGTCGCGCATGCCCGCCCTCCTCTAACGAAAAGGCCGGCGCTGAGCGCCGGCCTTCGTGCGAACCAGAGTCCGGAGGTTCAGCTCATCCAGACCTTCTGCCACAGGTGATAGAAGGTCGGGTGCGTCTCGTAGTTGTGCACCTTCTCGTTGGCCGCCGTGAAGACGCCCATCCAGATCGGCTGGGCGATCACCGCGTCGTCCTGCAGGATCTTCTCGACCTTCTCCATCTTCTTCGCGCGTTCCTTCGGGTCGAGGATCGCGCTCGCCTCATCCAGGGCCGCGTCGAACTCCGGGTTCGAGTAGTGGCTCTCGTTCCAGGCCACACCGGAGCGGTAGGCGAGGTTGAGGCACATCACGCCCAGCGGCCGGTGCGTCCAGTAGGTGTAGTTGAACGGCACCTTGTCCCAGCCGTCCCAGTAGGACGAGCTGGGCAGCACGTTGAGCTCCAGGTTGATGCCGCAGGGCTCGAGCTGCTCCTTGAGCGCCTGCAGGGAGGCGGCCTCCCACGGCGGGTTGTTGCGGGGGTTGATGGTCACCCGCAGGCCGTCCTTGTGGCCGGCTTCGGCCAGCAGCTTGCGGGCCAGCTCCACGTCGCGCTTCTTCTGCGGCAGCTTGAAGTACTCGGGATGGATCGGCGAGACGTGATGGTTCTCGCCGGCCGAGCCGCGGCCGAGGTAGGCGATGTCGAGGATCGCCTGGGCGTCCATGCCCGCCAGGATGGCCTGGCGCACGCGCTTGTCGGTGAAGGGCTCCTTGTCGACCTGCATACGGCCAACGCAGGTCTGCGCGCTGGTCTTGTCGTAGATCTTGACGCCGGGCAGCTGCTCGTAGACCTGCACCAACCCGACGTCGACCGTGTAGACGGCATCGATCTGGCCGGAGGCGAGGGCGGCGACCGAGGCGTTCGCGTCCTGAGCCATGTCCAGGTACTGGATGCGATCGAGGTAGACGTCACCGCGCCAGTAGGGCTCGTTGCGGCGCTCGACGAGCGCCTCCTGCCCGACGCTGTGCTTGACCAGCTTGTAGGGGCCGGGGCCGACCGGGTTCTTCGACCAGTTGCCGCCCTCTTCCTCGAAGTGGCGGTTCACGATGGCGGTCGGGTAGTTGAAGAGGTTCTCCGGGATCGCCAGGACGCCCCGGTCCAGATGCAGGCGGACGGTATGGTCGTCCACCTTCTCGATGCCGCTGGCCGGCAGGGCCGAGAAGAGGCTCTTGTTCGACGAGCCCGTCTTGGGATCGACCCAGCGCTTGAAATTGAAGACCACGTCGTCGGCGCCGAAGTCCTCGCCGTTCGACCACTTCACGCCCTTGCGGAGGTTGAGGGTCCAGGTCTTGAGATCCTCGGAGGCCTCCCAGCTCTCGGCCAGATAGGGCCGCGTGACGTTGTCGTTGCCGGTCTCGGTCAGATATTCCAGCGAATGCCGGGCGACGTTCGAGGTGGTCACCTGATCGAAGACCGCCGGATCGGTCATCTCGCGGATTTCCATCGAGCAGCGCAGGGTGCCGCCCTTCTTCGGCGTCTCCTGCGCCATGGCCTGCTTGATCCGCGGGATCGGCTGCCCGGTCACGGCGGCGGCCATGGCGTAGGCCGAGCCGGCCGAGACACCGAGCAGCGTCGCGGTGCGCAGGAACTCGCGGCGGTCGACCTCCCCGCGCCGGAGCAGATCCTTCAGCTCCGGAATGTAGGCGTGCTGGCGCTTGCCCTTGCCGTCGGTTGAATCACCCATGTGAATCGTCTGCTCCCTGTTGGACCTGCCGCGCAGGCTGCCTCTCGGCGCATGATAGGTCAACTTTGTGAAGTCTTCACTCACCAGATGGAGAGAAGTCGTCCTCCCTGCCGGCGAAGAGTGAGCGCTCGCCGCCGGCTCCGCCCGCGCGGCGACGACCGGAGGCTGTCCCGTCCGCGACAGACACGACCGCGATCTGGGCGCGGGCGGACGGAACCGCCCGACAAGTTGCCCGTTGCCGATAGGGACCACAAGCGATGGAGCCTCTCATGGCAATCTCGACCGCCGAGCGCGTTCCGCAGCACACGGCCCCCCACGTGAACCGGCGCATCTCACGGGCGACGCAGATGCGGCTCGCCTACTTCGCCGACCACCCGGAAGAGATCGGGGAGCGGCTGGACGAACTCGATGAGGAATGGGACATCGAGCGCGCGATCGAGGCGAACGCGGCGACGCTGGCGCTCGCCGGCGTCGCGCTCGGTGCCACGGCAGACCGGCGGTGGCTGGTTCTGCCCGGGCTGGTCACGGCTTTCCTGCTGCAGCACGCGATCCAGGGGTGGTGTCCCCCCGTTCCCGTTCTCCGCCGCCTGGGTTTCCGCACCGCCGACGAGATCGACCGGGAGCGCTATGCCTTGAAGGGCCTGCGCGGGGACTTCCGGGCGGTCGACGAGAGCGGGGACCGAGCGGCCGGCGCTCTGGCCGCCGTGGAGTAGCCCTCGGCGGGCTGAGTGCCAGGGGTTGGGATGCCGGACGCCTCCCGCGCCGCCCCCGGCCGGGATCTCGCAAGCGGGCCGGGATCTCGCAAGCGGACGGATCTTGCAGCCGCCACCTTGCCGCGGGTGCGCGGACGGCCGATCTTGCGCCCTATGAGTTCGCTTCTCGCCCCCCTTTCCGACATCTCCGGTCCGGTGGAGCCCGCCGGCCTGCGGGACAAGCGCGCGATCATCGACCGCGGCCTGTTGCAGGAACAGATCGCCGCGGTCTGGCTGCGTGCCTCCTCGCCGGATCGGGCGCGCAGCGAGATCCTCTACCTTCTGAAGGAGGCCCTGCACGAAGGGCGGATGGAGGTGCGGCGGCGGTTCGAGGCCGGCGCCTCGGGGGTCGCGACCATGCAGGGGCTGTCGTTCCTGACCGACCAGGTGCTGCGGCTGGTCTACGACCACGCCGACAAGGACCTCTTCCCCCTGCACAACCCGTCGATGGGCGAGCGGCTCTCGATGGTGGCGGTCGGCGGTTACGGCCGCGGCCAGCTCGCGCCCTTCTCCGACATCGACCTGCTGTTCCTGCTGCCCTACAAGTCCACGCCCCGCAACGAGCAGGTGGTGGAGACGGTCCTCTATTTCCTGTGGGACCTGGGCTTCAAGGTCGGCCACGCCACCCGCTCCGTGGACGACTGCATCCGCCAGTCGAAGGCGGACTTCACCATCGCCACAAACCTGCTGGAGGCGCGCTTCCTCTGGGGCGACCAGGCCCTCTACGTGGACCTTCGCGAGCGCTACCGGAAAGACGTCCAGACGGGCCGGGAAGCCGCCTTCATCGAAGCCAAGCTGGCGGAGCGGGACCGCCGGCATAGCCGCCACGGCGAGGGCTCCCGCTACATGCTCGAGCCCAACATCAAGGAGGGCAAGGGCGGCCTGCGCGACCTGCAGACCCTGGCCTGGATCGGTCGCTTCGTCTACCGGGCGGAGAAGCCTGCGGATCTCGTGGCCCGCGGCGTGCTGACCCGCTCCGAGGTGGGACGGCTGGAGAAGGCGGGGGGATTCTTCGCCACCCTGCGCTGCCACCTGCACTTCATCGCCGGCCGGCCCGAAGAACGCCTGACCTTCGACCTGCAGCACCAGATCGCGCCGCTGATGGGCTATCACAGCCGTGCCGGCACGCGGGCGGTCGAGCGCTTCATGAAGCACTACTTCCTGATGGCGAAGGAGGTCGGCGTGCTGACCCGCATCTTCTGTGCCCAGGTCGAGAACGCCTTCGCGCGGCGCTCCCGCTTCCGTCTGCCCAGCCTGTCCACCCGCCGCAGCCCCCCGGGCTACCGGATCGAGGGCGACCGGCTGGCGGTCAAGGACCCCGGGATCTTCACCGAGAAGCCCGTGGAGATGCTGCGCATCTTCCTGATCGCCCACAACGAGGATCTCGACATCCACCCCTCGGCGCTGTCGGCGCTGACCCGCAGCCTCAAGGCCATCGACGGGGCGCTGAGGGACGATCCGCGCGCCAACGCCGTGTTCCTGGACATCCTGACCTCGGCCAAGAACCCGGCGAACATCCTGCGCCAGATGAACGAGGCCGGCGTCTTCGGCCGCTTCCTGCCCGACTTCGGCCGGGTGGTGAGCCTGATGCAGTTCAACATGTACCACCACTTCACGGTGGACGAGCACACCATCCGGGCCATCGGCATCCTGCACGACATCGAGGATGGCAGGCTGGTGCAGGACGCGCCGATCGCCAGCGAGATCGTCCACAAGGTCCTGTCGCGCCGCGTGCTCTACCTCGCCGTACTCCTCCACGACATCGCCAAGGGCCGTCCGGGGGATCATTCCGAGATCGGCGCGGAGATCGCGAAGTCGGTCGGCCCCCGCCTCGGGTTCACCACCGAGGAGACGGAGACGGTCTCCTGGCTCGTCCTGCATCACCTCCGCATGAGCGACGTCGCCTTCAAGCGCGACATCGCCGACGTGGAGACGATCCGCGACTTCGCCCGGCTGGTGCGCTCGGTCGAGCGGCTGCGGCTGCTCCTGGTGCTCACGGTGGCCGACATCCGGGCGGTCGGGCCGGGCGTCTGGACCGCCTGGAAGGCTTCCCTCCTGCGCGGCCTCTTCTACCGCACCGAGGAGATGCTGCTGGGCGGCCTGCAGAGCGAAGGGCGGGAGAGGCGTGTCGACGCGGCCAAGCAGGCATTGGCGGAAGCGCTCGCCGGCTGGCCGGCCGACGAAATCGAGGGCCATCTGGCGCGCGGCTACCCGGCCTACTGGCTGGCCTGGGATACCGAGGCGCACGTCCGCCACGCGCGGCTGATCCGCGAGGCCGAGGCCGAGCGCCGGGACCTCACGGTCGACACCCGGGTCGACCAGGCGCGCGGCGTCACCGAGGTGACGATCTACACGCCCGACCACCCCGGCCTCTTCAGCCGCATCGCCGGCGCCTTCGCGATCGCCGGCGCCTCGGTGGAGGAGGCGCGCATCTTCACCCTGGCCAACGGCATGGCGCTGGACGTCTTCTTCGTCCAGGAGGACGGCGGCGGCGCCTTCGACAAGCCGGGCAAGCTCGCCAAGCTGTCGGTGCTGATCGAGCAGACGCTGGCGGGGGACCTGAAACCGCTGCAGGAGCTCAAGAAGCGGGGCACCGGCATCCCCTCCCGGATGGAGGTCTTCACCGTCGCGCCGCGCGTGCTGATCGACAACCGCGCCAGCCAGCGGCACACGGTGGTCGAGGTCAACGCCCGCGACCGGCCGGGCCTGCTCTACCGGGTCACCTTCGCCATCGCCCGACACGGCCTGATCATCGATTCGGCGAAGATCACGACCTTCGGCGAGCAGGCGGTCGACGTCTTCTACCTCCACGACGCCCTGGGCTCGAAGATCGAGGACGAGCAGAAGCTCCGTCGCCTGCGCCGCACCCTGCTGGACGCCCTGGAAGGACCGCTCTGCCCGCCTGGCAAGGGTGACAAGCCCCGCAAGGCGCCGCGTACCCTGCCCAGGGCCCAGAAGGAGCCGGTGGCGGGGGAGTAGGAACGCGCCGTGCCGCTAGCCGGCGATCGTCAGGCTCTTGCGGCGGGCCGCCTCCAGCCCCTCGGCGACGACCCGGTCCAGGCCGGCCGACTGCATCTGCAGCATGCCGGCCGCCGTGGTGCCCGCGTAGTCGATCATGGCCTGCACCTGCTCGCCCGGCGTCAGGTCGGAGTCCGCCAGCATCCGGCCGCCCGCGAGGAAGAGCTGGCGGACCGCCCGGTCGGCGACCGCCGGCTCGACCCCCCGCCCGACGGCATAGTCCCGCATCGCCCGGGCGAAGAGGGCGACGAAGCCGGGGACAGGCCCGGTGACGGCGGTGAAGACGTCGATCTGGTCCTCCGCCGGAACCTCGTCGGTGGCGCCACAGGCCTCGAAGAGCCGCCGCACCAGGGTCTTGTCCGCCGCGTCCACCGCCCCCGCGGCATACCAGGGAGAATAGGCGAGGCCCAGTTCGGCGGCCGGACTGGACATGGCCCTGATCACGCGACCCGAGCCGCTGATCGCCCGCAGCCGGTCGCAGGTGACGCCGGCCATGACCGAGACCACCAGACGGTCCGCGGCGGCGACCCGCAGCCCGGCACAGGCGGCCGGCGGCAGTGCCAGCAGCAGCAGGTCGCAGCGCTCGGCGAGATCCTGCAGCCCGGTGGTCCAGTGCAGGCCCTGCCACGCCTCGAAGCCGCCGCGGCTGCCCGAGCGGTTGGCGATCCAGAGCCGGTCCGGCTCGACGAAGCCGGCGCGCAGCAGGGCCCGGCCGATGGCACCGCCCAGCTGCCCGACGCCCGCGAGCCCGATCACCGGGCCGGGGCGCGCCTCTCCCGCCGCCATGGTCAGTGGGCGATCCAGCCGCCGTCGACCACCAGCAGGTGACCGACGATGAAGCGCGCCTCCTCCGAGCAGAGGAAGAGCACCGCCGCCGTCAGCTCCTCGGCCTTGCCCAGCCGGCCGACCGGGAAGAGCCTGCCGGCCTCTTCCGCCGTGATGCCGGTGCGCTCCATCCACTGGTGGAAGACGTCGCCGGGCGCGTCGATGCCGCAGGCGGCGATGGCGTTGACGTTGATGTTGTCCTTGGCGACCTCGAGGGCGACCGATTTGGTCAGGCCGTCGACCCCGCCCTTGCTGGCGGCATAGAGGCTCTCCGTCGCGTTGCCCGTCAGGCTGCCGGTGATGGACGACTGGTTGACGATGAAGCCGCCGCCGTTCTTCAGCATCTGGCGGATCTCGTGCTTCATGCAGTTGAAGACGCCGCGCAGGTTGGTGTCGATGTGCAGGTCGAAGGACTCGCTCGTCTCTTCGACGATGGGCGCGAAGCGGACCACCGCCGCATTGTTGACGGCGCAGTCGAGGCGGCCGTAGGCCTCCACCGTGCGCCGCACCATCTCCTCGGCATCGGCTTCGATGCGGACGTCCGAGCGCAGGAAGAGGCCCTCGCCGCCGGCCGCCTGCAGCAGCCGCAGGGACTCCTCCCCACCGGCCTCGTCGATGTCGGTCATCACCACCCGCGCGCCCTCACGCGCGAAGGCGAGCGCCGTCACCCGCCCCAGCCCCCGCGCGGCCCCCGTCACCAGCGCCACCTTGCCCTCGAACCTGCCCACCGCCCGTCCTCCCTCCGCTCACACCATCGCTGCGATGGTTTTGCCGAGCACCCCACTCTCCCACAGGTTCGGAGAGAGGCAAGCACGCGCAGCTTCGATCGTTCACGAGGCCGGAATGGTGATGACCGGGGCACCCTCGCGGGTGTTGCCCTCGGAGATTGTCACCAGCAGCATGAGGGTCGAGAAGAAGCGTTTGCCGGCGAGGTCGCGGTCGTCGATCCAGTACCAGCGGTCGCGGTACCGGGCGGCGATGAAGGCCGAACTGGGATGGCTTTCGCCGCTGCGGATGGTCAGCAGGGGCAGTGCCTCGTCGGAGGCTCCGCGCGGCGGCGGCAACTCGGCCTTGTCGCCCTTCTCCGCCTCCTTCCCGGAAGGCTGGTCGGACTGCGGGGCGAAGGTGCGGCCTTCGCTCACGTCGCTGTCGGGCACGGCGATGCGGTTGGCCACGGCCGTCATGGCCTCGATCAGCGAGCGGGTGTAGAAGGCCACCTCCCCCTCCCGCCGCGGCTTCAGGCCGAACACCACGCGGAACTCGCGCAAGCCCGGGTCGAGGCCGAGCAGCGCGCAGAGATGCGCCTCCTCCGGGGCCAGCGGCTCGTCGTCGGGGCGATAGAAGATCAGGTAGGGCGTGCGGCCGATTCCGCTGCCCTCGAAGCGGATGCCGACCTGCCCGCGCCGTCCGAGCGCCAGAAGCAGCCCCAGGGCCTCGCCGAATTCGGGGTCGGTGACGGCTGAGCCCAGGCCGGCGTCGAAGTTGTTGCGCAGGCCGTTCATCGCCTGCACCCCCAGCGTCAGCAGCAGGTCGGTGGGGGTACCCGCCAGGACCAGCGCCAGCAGCTCGGCCGGCGGGATGGGCGTCAGCAGGAAGCGGGCATAGTCGCCGCCGCGGATCGGCTGATAGGTGATGGTCGGGCGGTCGGCATAGGTGGCGCCGGCGCCGACATCGAGGTTGTCGCCGAGCGCGAAGTTCTCGTTCGTCAGGAAGTTGGAGCCGAGATTCACGCGGCTTTCGAAGGTGTAGCCGGCGACGATCTGGTTGACCCGCACGAAGGAGGCGGAGTCACCGTAGCGCAGCTTGACGATGTTGAGCAGCAGCTCCCGCTTGGCCGCCTCGTCGACGGCGTCGCCGTAGCTGACGCGGTCGCGCCGGATCGTGTCGGGCCCGATCGACATGCACCCGCCCAGGGCGAGCAGCAGGCAGAGCGGAAGGACGCCCCTCGTGAACCCTCTCATCCTCCGCAGCCTACCGTCGACTGTGGCGGGGTCGCGGCGACGATGCGGCAGACCTCTGGCAGAGGAGGGAAGCCGGCGCCGGCCTTGCCGCTCTCCTGCCGCGACAGTGGCGGGTAGGGCCGATCTGCGCTACCAGAACGCGGGGGCCACTGGCTGTGACTGGAGAGAATGCTACCCAACGGCGGGGTCGGCCTGACGCGGGCGAACGGCTTCGGGCCTCTTCCGGAGCTGTTCGGGGCGCGCGCCGGCGACCGGGCTCTGGAGCGGGCCTTCGAGCAGCAGGGCCTGCCCCTGGGGCTGGTCGAGACGCCGCAGATGCCGATCCCCTACCCCGCCATGATCGGCATCCTCGACTGCTGCGCCCGGGTGCTCGGCGACCGCACCTTCGGACTCGACATCGGCGAGGGCATGACCGAGGGCAGCTACGGCTTCTGGGGGCGGTACGTGATGGCCGCACCAACCCTCGGCGAGGCGTTGCGCCGGCTCTGCAGCACAAGCTGGGCGCATCAGGTCGGAGCCAGGCAGGAAGTTATCCGGGAGAGAGGCCGCTGGGTGTGGCGCAACATCGTGCGGCACGTGGACCCGGACATCAGACAGCACAGCGATCACATCCTGCCCCCATTCATCGCGCTCTGCCGGATGTACCTGGGCCGCGACTGGATGCCCGAGTGGGTTGAGGTCAACTATCCGCGCGATGCGGACGCCGCCCGGCTCGAGGCGCGGCTGAAGGTGCCGGTCTTCTATGGCAGGCGCGGCACGGGGGTTCCGCTGCGCGAGGGGGACCTTCATCGGACGCGGCTGTACAGCCCGCTGCCCGATGCGACCGTGACCCTGCGGGAGGTCGTGGCCGACGTCCTGCTGACCGATGCGCCCGAGCCGGCGCGTTCGCTTTCCGCCGTGGTCACGCTGCGCCTGCTGGACGGACACATCGACCTCGACGGCGCCGCCCGCGCCGCCGGCCTGAGCGTGCAGGGCCTGCAGCGCCGCCTCCGGTCGAGCCGCTACACCTACCGCGAACTCGTCGACCGGGCACGGCAGGCGCGGGCGCTGGCGCTGCTGCGGGAGACGGACCTGAGGGGGATCGATGTCGCCACCGCCCTCGGCTACGAGGAGCACGCGAACTTCAGCCGGGCCTTCAAGCGGTGGACGGGGATGGCGCCTTCGCATTTCCGGCTGATCTCGCGCAGCCGGCGGCCGGTCGTTGCCGCGCTGCCGCCCGGTCACGGCGCTCCCTGAGCGGCGAGCCGGCGGCGACGTGCGGCGGCGAATGGCGGCTGAGCGGGAGTGCTGCTGCTCGTCTCTGCCTGTACACGACGGGCACGAGTATCAACCGCGGATGTCCGCCGGATGACCGTTGTTTAACTGGCGCCCGCTGCGCCGTCGGTCTGACATGGCCGCCGAGCGGAGAACCGCCGGCGGCCCCGCGGGCCGTGACGCGACGGTTCTCGCCGCTCCGCAGCCGGGCGGCGCCTCGCAGCCCCGCCCCAGTCAGGACCAGAAGCATGCGTCAGTTGATCGTTCCGGCGATCGCGGTCGCCTTCCTCGCCACCGCCCCCCTTGCCCTCGCATCGCAGACGACCCAGGGCACGGTAAGACACCTCGATGCCAGGGCCATGACCCTGTCCCTGAGCGACGGGCACATCTACCACCTTCCCAAAGGCTGGAGCGACCCGGGCATCAAGGCCGGCGACAAGGTCGCCATCAGCTATGGGATCAAGGACAGCCACCGCGTCGCCGAGTCGGTGACCGCCCAGACACAGAAGCCCGCCGCCAAGCCCGCGGGCTGACAGTCGAGGGGCGACGGCGGAACCCCGTCGTCGCCCCACCGTCTCAGCCGCCGAGCTTCCGCTTCAGGATGCCGTTCACCTGGCCGGGGTTGGCCTTGCCCTGGGAGGCCTTCATCACCTGGCCGACGAACCACCCGAGCACCTTCGGGTTGGCGCCGCCCGCGTACTGCTCCACCTGCCCCGGGTTCCTGGCGATGATGTCGTCGACGATGGCCTCGATCGCGCCGCTGTCGGTGATCTGCTTCAGGCCCTTCTCCTCGACGATGACGGCGGCCTCCTTGCCGCTCTCCCACATCGCCTCGAAGACCTCCTTGGCCAGCCGGCTCGATACGGTCCCGTCCGCCACGAGGTCGAGCAGGCCGCCGAGCTTCGCCGCGTCGACCGGCGCGCTCTCCAGGCTGTGGCCGGAGGCGTTGAGGGCGCCGAAGTAGTTGCCGGTCACCCAGTTGGCCGCCAGCTTCGGATCGCGCCGGCCCTTCGGCCCCTGCAGCACCCGCTCGTAGAAGGCGGCGTTCGCCTGCTCGGCGACGAGCACGCCGGCGTCGTAGGCCGACAGGCCGAAGTCGGCCATGAAGCGCGCCTTCTTGACGTCGGGCAGCTCCGGCAGGGCGGCCTTCAGGCTCTCGACCCAGTCGCCCTCCAGCTCCAGCGGCAGCAGGTCGGGATCGGGGAAGTAGCGATAGTCGTGGGCGTCCTCCTTGGAGCGCATGGAGCGGCTCTCGCCCTTGCGGGCGTCGAACAGCCGGGTCTCCTGCACGATCGTGCCGCCGCTCTCCAGGATCTCCATCTGCCGGCGCGCCTCGTACTCGATCGCCTGCATGACGAAGCGGATCGAGTTGACGTTCTTGGTCTCGGTGCGCGTGCCCAGAGGCCCGCCGGGCCGCCGCAGGGAGAGGTTGACGTCGCAGCGCATCGACCCCTCCTCCATGTTGCCGTCGCAGGTGCCGAGATAGCGCAGGATGGTACGCAGCTTGCGCAGGTAGGCGCCCGCCTCCTCCGCCGAACGCATGTCGGGCCGCGAGACGATCTCCATCAGCGCCACGCCCGACCGGTTCAGGTCGACGAAGGTCTTGCGCGGGTCCTGATCGTGCAGCGACTTGCCCGCATCCTGCTCCAGGTGCAGGCGCTCGATGCCGATCTGCTTGGTCGCGCCGTCTGCCAGGTCGATGGAGATCACGCCCTCGCCGACGATGGGCTTCTCGTACTGGCTGATCTGGTAGCCCTGCGGCAGGTCCGGATAGAAGTAGTTCTTCCGCTCGAAGACCGACTCGTGATTGATCTTCGCATTGAGGCCGAGGCCGGTGCGCACCGCCTGGGCGACGCACTCCCGGTTCAGCACCGGCAGCATGCCGGGCATGGCGGCGTCGACCAGCGACACCTGCGTGTTCGGGTCGGCACCGAAGTCGGTGGCGGCACCCGAGAAGAGCTTGGAGCGGGAGATGACCTGGGCATGGACCTCCAGCCCGATCACGATCTCCCACTCGCCGGTCTCACCCTTTATGAGGCTCATCGTTCCTTCCTCACGCCTCGAGCCCGGGCGGCAGGGCGTCGAAGGCCGCCGCCGCCTCGAGCACGCCGCCCACCCGGATCACCGTCTCCTCGTCGAAGGCCCGGCCGATGAGCTGCAGGCCGAGCGGCAGCCCCTCGCCCGAGAGGCCGGCCGGCAGCGACAGGCCGGGCAGGCCGGCGAGGCTCGCCGGCACCGTGAAGACGTCGTTGAGATACATGGCGACGGGGTCGTCCATGTTCTCCCCCATGGCGAAGGCCGCCGTCGGGGCGGTGGGGGTCAGCAGGACGTCCACCTCCGCGAAGGCGCGGGCGAAGTCGCGGGCGATCAGGCTGCGCACCTGCCGGGCCTTGTTGTAGTAGGCGTCGTAGTAGCCGGCCGAGAGCACATAGGTGCCGATCAGGATACGCCGCTTGACCTCGTCGCCGAAGCCGGCCGCCCGGGTCGTCTCGTAGAGGCTCTCCAGCGTGCCCTCGCCCGGTTCCCGCAGGCCGTAGCGGACACCGTCGTAGCGGGCGAGGTTGGAGGAGGCCTCGGCCGGCGCGATGATGTAGTAGGTCGGCAGGGCGTAGGTCGTGTGCGGCAGAGAGACCTCCCGCACGTTGGCACCCGCCGCCTTCAGCCAGTCGATGCCCTGGTCCCACAGGCGCTCGATCTCGGCCGACATGCCGTCGACCCGGTACTCCTTCGGTATCCCGACGGTGAGGCCGCGGATGTCGCCGCTCAGCGCCGCCTCGTAGTCGGGCACCGGCCGCGGCACCGAGGTGGAATCCTTGGGATCGTGGCCCGCCATGCCGCCGAGCAGCAGGGCGCAGTCGCGCACCGAGCGGCCCATCGGGCCGGGCTGGTCGAGGGACGAGGCGAAAGCGATGACGCCCCAGCGCGAGCAGCGGCCGTAGGTGGGCTTCAGGCCGGTGATGCCGCTGAAGGCCGCAGGCTGCCGGATCGAGCCGCCGGTGTCGGTACCGGTGGCGCCCAGGGCGATGCGGGCGGCGACCGCCGCCGCCGAACCGCCGGAGGAGCCGCCGGGCACCAGCGGCCGGTTGTCGCCCCGCCGCCGCCAGGGGTTCTCGACGCCACCGAACGCGCTGGTCATGTTCGACGAGCCCATGGCGAACTCGTCGAGGTTGGTCTTGCCCAGCATGACAGCCCCGGCCCGCCAGAGGTTGGCGGTGACGGTCGACTCGTAGGGAGGCACGAAGTTCCCGAGAATCCTGCTGCCGGCAGTCGTCTTCACCCCGCGGGTGCAGAAGAGGTCCTTGATGGCGATCGGCAGGCCGTCCAGCAGCCCGGCCTCGCCTTTCGCCCGGCGACCGTCGGACTCCCGGGCTGCCGCCATGGCCTGGTCGGGCGTCTCGGTGATGAAGGCGTTGAGGCCGCGGGCGGCTGCCACCGCCCGCACGTGGGCCTCGGTCAGCTCGACCGACGAAAGCTCCTTCCGGACGAGGAGGTCCCGGGCTTCCGCGAGCCCCAGATGCGTGAGCGCCGCCATCACTCGACCACCTTCGGCACGAGGAAGAAGCCGTGCGCCGCCTCGGGCGCATTGGCCAGGACGTCCTCGGCGATGCCGCCGTCGGTCACCGCGTCCTCGCGCAGGGGCAGCGTCATCTCGACGACCGACGTCATCGGCGCGACGCCCTCGGTGTCGACGTCCTGCAGTTGCTCGATCCAGTGGAGGATGCCGTCCAGCTCGCGGGCGAGCGGCTCCATCTTCTCCGGTTCGATCCTGAGGCGCGCCAACCTGGCGATCCGCGCGACGGTCTCGACGTCGACCGACACTGCTCGTCCTTTCCTTGCCCGATGAGGTGTCTGCCGGCGCAGCCCCCGCCGGCGAGGCGCGGACGCTACCACCGCGGGACAGGCACCGGCAAGGCGCCCGGCCTCCGGCACAGGTCCTTGATCCCGCTCAAGGCGGGTCCACGTCCGCGTGACCAGAAAGGGGCGGGATGGCCGACCTGTAACAATCGGGGAGTCGGGTGAACCGCCCACCCGACCCGGCGCGTTGAACGGGGGAGTCTTTCACAGCGGAGCCTGTCGAACCATGTCTGTTCTGATCCGGCGCCCCACGCTCCAAGGCCGCGCCACCTTTGATCGGATGCGCCTCATGCGGACCGCCGCTCTGGTTCTTTGTGCCGCCCTCTCCGGCGCCGCTCTTGCCCCTGCCACGCCGGCTCAGGCGCAGCCCGTTGCCCAGCCGCAGGCGCTGGCCGACCGCGTCGACACGGCTCCCTACGATCCCGTGGCGCGCGCTCTGTGGCAAAAGCTGGAACAGAACGGGGGCGCAGCGGCGACCGATACCGGTGTGCGCAGCTTCTACGAGGGGCGGGGTTTCCAGCCCGCGTGGAGCGGCAGCCCGGAGGCCCTGCGTGCTGCGGCGGAGGTGCGGATCGTGCTGCAGCAGGCCGATCTCGAAGGCTTGGAGCCGGGGCGTTACGGCGCACCGGCGCCGTCCGCGGACTCTCCGGAGGCGACGGCGCAGGGCGACATCGCCCTGACCGAAGCCGTGCTCCGCTACGCGCATGACGTGCACGTGGGTCGCCTCGTGCCCAACCAGGTCTATGACCCGATTCTTCTTCCGGCGCGGAGCTTCGATGCCGCCGGCGGGCTGGAAGCAGCGGTGGCGGCGGACAGGGTTGGTCCCTGGCTGCGCAGCCTGCCGCCGGTATCCGCCGACTATGCCGCTCTGCGCGCGGGCCTCGCCCGCTATCGCGCGATCGAGGCCGCCGGCGGCTGGGCGGAAGTTCCGCCGGTCGCCGGCAACCGCATCGAGGAGGCCGATCCGGCCGTGCTGCGGACGCTGCAGGATCGGCTGGCGGTCGAAGACCCCACCATCGACCCCGGAGCGCCGTTGCTGACACCCGCGCTGCTCACCCTGGCGGTGCAGCGCTATCAGGAGAACCACGGCCTGGAGCCGGACGGCCGGCCGGGGCCGGCGACGCTGGGAGCGCTCAACAGGCCTGTGGGTGAGCGCGTTCAGCAGATCGTCGCGAACATGGAGCGCTGGCGCTGGCTGCCCCGGGACTTCGGCCCGACGGCGATCGTCGTCGATCTCGCCGGCAAGCGCCTGAAGCTTCTCCGGAACGGGGAGTCGGTGCTGACCTCGAAGGTGATCGCAGGCGCCCGCCCGACACCGACGCCGATCCTCTATGCCAACGTGACGTCGGTGACGGCGAACCCGCCCTGGGATGTGCCCTATTCGATCGCCTCGAAGGAGATCCTGCCGAAGCTGCGGCGCAACCCGCACTACCTCGCCCAGAACAACATGGTCCTGCGCAACGGGCCGGCGGGCGACCCCTATGGCGAGTCGGTCGACTGGCACGCGGTCGGCAGCTTCCCCTACCGCATCCGCCAGCTGCCCGGTCCGCACACGGCGCTGGGGCTGGTCAAGCTGGAGATGCCGAACCGCTACGCGATCTTCCTGCACGACACGCCGGCCCGGCAGCTGTTCGACCGCTTCGACCGCTTCCTCAGCCACGGCTGCGTGCGGGTGGAGGAAATCCAGCAGCTGGCTTCCAACCTGCTGAGCGGCGGCGAGTCGTCGCAGGACCCTCGACTCCAGGCCGCCCTGAGCAGTGGCCAGACGACCGGCCTTTCCCCCCCCGAACCGGTGCCGGCCTACCTGCTCTATTGGACGGCTGTGGCGGCTCCCGACGGGTCTCTGGCCTTCCGGCCGGACGTCTACGGCTACGACCAGGAACTCGCGGCGGCCCTGGCTCGACTGGAACAGCCTTCGGCCTGACGCAGGAGAGAACGCTCGGAGGTAGTATAGGAGCGGTCGTCCCCCTCTTGCTTCGCAAGGTGAGCTTGCTGCATGAACCCCCTCGGGGGCAGCAAGTTTGGGAGCCGCTACCTATGTCCATCGGTTGGAGCCGCCGCACGTTCTTGATCGCGGGGGGTCTCGCGACGGCCAGCCTCGCCACGCCCGCGCTGGCGCGGGCCGCGACCGACTGCCGCAGTCTCGCCTTCTCGAACCTCCACACAGGGGAACGGCTGAAGGCCGACTACTGGGTGGCGGGCCGTTACGAGCCCGACGCTCTGGCCGAGATCGACAGGATCCTGCGCGACTTCCGCACGGGTGAGGTGCACCCGATGGAACGGTCGCTGCTCGACCTGCTCAACCGCCTGCATGCCCGCCTGGACAGCGATGCGCCCTTCGGCATCATCTCCGGCTACCGGTCACCGAAGACCAACGCGATGCTCGCCAGCGCCAGCAGCGGCGTGGCCAAGAAGAGCCTGCACATGCAGGGCATGGCGATCGACATCCGCCTGGCGGACCGCGACCTTACCGACCTGCGGCAGGCGGCTCTCGACCTGCGCAAGGGCGGCGTCGGCTACTATCCGAAGTCCGACTTCGTGCACGTCGACGTCGGCCGCGTCCGCCAGTGGGCCGGCTGAGGCCGGTCCGCCGGAGCGCAATCGCATCTGAGGCGGTTCCCGGGCTAGGATGAAGCCGGACGGGCCGTCTCCCGGCGGCCCCGCACCCGGAGGCTCCGTCTGATGCACCCTTCCCTTCGCCTGCTGCCGGCGGTCCTGGTTCTCTGCTCGGCGGCCGCGGCCATGGCTGCGGACGGGGAACTGACGATCCGCGAAGCGATCTACGGTCGCCACGGCGCCGACCGGACCTGCGACGCCAAGGGGCCGATCAAGGAGGTCTGCGACGGGGCCTCGATCTGCTCCTTTCCCGTCAACGACTACCTGTGCGGCGACCCGGACGTGGACGTGGACGTGGCCAAGATCCTGCGGATCGAGTTCGACTGCGGCGGCGAGACACGCAAGGCCGCCGGGGCCGAAGGCAGCGTCCTGACCCTGACCTGCGACTAGGCTTCCCCCGGCGCCGCCCAGGGCCCGGTAGATCTTCTGCCCCGCCCGGCCGGTGACCGGCAGGCCGAGATCGCGCTCGGCGGCCTCGATGCCTGCCCGCGTGGCGGGGCCGATCATGCCGTCGGCCTCACCGATGTCGTAACCCTTCGCCAGCAGCCGCTTCTGCAGATCCAGCCGCTGGGCCCGGGACAGGCCGGGATCGTCGGTCGGCCAGGGCGTGCGCAGGCCGGGATAGCCGGCGATGCGATCGGCGAGGTGGGAGATCGCCAGGGCATAGGATTCGGCGTGGTTGTAGGCGTAGATGGCGTCGAAGTTGGGGAACACCAGGAAGCCCGGCCCCTCCGGCCCCGCCGGCAGCAGCAGCCCCGCCTGCTCCGGGCCCGAGAGGGGGGCGCCGTCGGCCCGGACGATGCCGCGGCGGTCCCAGCTGTCCAGGCTCGCCCGCTCCTTGCGGCCCCTCGGGCCCCGATAGCCGTCGGGCGCCTTCACCTCGTAGAGCCAGGACGCACCGGGCCGCCAGCCCGCCCGCTTGAGGTAGTTGGCGGTCGAGGCCAGCGCGTCAGGAACCGAGCGCACCAGGTCGCGCCGGCCGTCGCCGTCGAAGTCGACCGCCAGGCGCGCATAGGTCGAGGGGATGAACTGGGTCTGCCCGAAGGCCCCAGCCCACGAGCCGTAGAGCTCGTCCAGCTGCAGGTCGCCGCGGTCCACCAGGTCGAGGGCGGCCAGCAGCTCGCCCCGCCAGAAGTCCGGACGCCGGTCGGTGGCGCAGGCCAGCGTGGCGAGAGCGTGTGGCAGGAAATAGCCGCCCTTGGTCCGGCCGTAGTCGGTCTCCACGCCCCAGACCGCCAGGACGATTTCCGCCGGCACGCCGTAGGCGGCCTCGACGCGGCGCAGGAGATCGCTGTGCTCCTGCAGGCGGTCGCGGCCGTCGGCGATGCGCTGGTCGTCAACCAGGAAGGCGAGGTAGTCCCAGATCGGCGTCTTGAACTCCGGCTGCACCTGGGAGATCCGGAGCACGTCCTCGTCAGGCGCCGCGATGTCGAGGGCCTGGTCGGCGATCGACCGGTCGACGCCGCGGCCGACAGCCGCGGCCTTCAGGTCGGCGACGCAGTCCGGGAAGGCCGCCGCGGCAGGACCGGCGGCGGCGAGAGTGGCAAGGCCTGTCAGGGCCAGGATCGTCGCGCGCATGGTCGGGCTCTCCGTGTCTCGTTGCTGCAGGCTCCAGGCGGTAAACTAACGAGGCGGCGTCGCGTCGCCGACCCCCGGCGATTTCGACGCACGGATCAACACGACGATCGAGAAGCGCTGACGCTCATGACCCTCTCGCCGCTGCTCTCCGCCCCCCCGGTCATCCAGGTTCACGCCTACGCCGCCCTCCTCGCCTTCGGGCTCGGCGTGGTCATGCTCCTGCGGCGCAAGGGCACCGGCTCGCACAAGGCTCTCGGCCGCGTCTGGGTCGGACTGATGGCGCTGGTGGCCGGGAGCTCCTTCTTCATCTGGGGGCTGCGCCAGGTCGGCCCCTTCTCCTGGATCCACCTTCTTTCCATCGGGACGCTGATCGCGCTCTTCCTGGCGGTCCGGGACATCCGGCGCGGCCGGGTCGAAGCGCATCGCTCGGCGATGATCGCGATTTTCTTCGGCGCGCTGGTGATCGCCGGCGCCTTCACGCTGATGCCCGGCCGGATCATGCATGCGGTCGTCTTCGACGCGCCATAGGGCGGTCGATCTGATCCGTTTCCCCGGCGGCGCCGTAGGATGTCGTTTGATCCGGATCATCAGGCGCCGCATGAACGTCTATCTGGGACTCAGTCGACATTTCTGGCCGGGCAGCTACCTCGGCAAGATCATGGTGGTCTCCTTCGTCGGGGTGCACATTCCGATGATCGGCGCGGTGGCCTGGATCCTGCTCGGCTCCGACCTGCACCTCACCGACGTACTCGGGGTGCTGGTCGCCCTCCTGATCGCGACCCTGGTGGGCACGCTCGCCACACTGCTCACGCTCTACGCCCTGCTGGCGCCGGTGCGCGAGGCGGCGCGGGCCATCCGCGCCTATCTGGCGGACAAGACGGTGCCGCGCCTGCCGACGGACGTGCCGGACGAGGTCGGGCACCTGATGGCGAACATCCAGGAGAGCATCACCCGCCTGGACGCCGCCGTCGACGCGGCCGAGGCGCGTGCCGAGGACGCGACCCTGGCGAAGCAGCAGAACTTCCGGCTGCTGTCCGGCCTGAGCCACGAGTTCCGCACGCCGCTCAACCACATCATCGGCTTCGCGGAACTGATGTCGAGCGAGGCCCTCGGGCCGCTCGGGCGGGCGAAGTACAAGGAGTATGCCGGTGACATCGGCAGCAGCGGCGGGAAGCTGCTGGATGTGCTGCAGACCGTTCTCGACCTGTCGGAGGTCGAGGCGGAGACACCGCAGGAAGAGCCCGAGCGCCTCGATTGCCGGGAGACCGTGGACGCCGCCGTCGGCCTCGTCCACTTCCAGGCCCGCGAGACGGGCGTCGGGCTGTCGGCGGCGGTGAGGCCGGGCCTCGCTCTCCTCGCCGCCCCACGCATCGCAAAGCAGGCCCTGCTCCACGCTCTGCGCGTCTCGGTCGAAGCCGCCGGCCGGGAGGGGACGGTGCGCCTGAGTGCGAGGCAGGCCGGGGAGCGGGTGCTGATCGAGGTCGCCCACGACGGACCGGCCTGGGACACGGTCGACCTGCCGCAGGATCTCCAGAGGGAACAGACGGGTCCCGCCTCCGGTAACCTGGCGGCGGTCTCGCCGACGGCGCTCCGCCTGGCGTTGATCCGTACGCTCCTCCGGTTCGGCGACGGCGGCCTCGCCATCGAGCGCACGGAGCCTCAGGGGAATCGGCTGATTCTGTCGCTGCCGGCCGCCGGCGTCGAGGCCCTGGCGGCCTGAGCGAGGCCGCAGACTCTGCCGTGAGTACCCGGCCACGCCGCAGGTCCTGTCGTCGGCGCACGGATCTTCGGCACCCTCTCCCGCCCCTGCGGCCGCATGATCGGCGCATCCAACATCCGGAGACCCGGCCATGCGCCTCACCGACTTCAAGGCCCTCACCTTCGACTGCTACGGCACCCTGATCGACTGGGAGAGCGGCATCCACACCGCCCTCCTGCCGCTGGTCGCCAAGACCGGCCGCGAGCTTCCGCGCGACGCCGTGCTGGAAGCCTTCGCCCGGCACGAATCGGCGCAGCAGAGCGAGACGCCGGCCATGCTCTATCACGAGCTGCTGGCGACGGTGCACCGCCGCCTCGCGGCCGAGTGGGGCGTGGCGACGACGGCCGAAGAGGACCGCCGCTTCGGCGGTTCCGTGCCGGACTGGCCGGCCTTCGCGGATTCGGCGACGTCCCTGCAGTACCTCAAGAAGTACTACAAGCTGGTGATTCTCTCGAACGTCGACCGTATCGGCTTCGCCGGCTCCAACAAGAGGCTGGGCGTCGAGTTCGACGCCATCTACACCGCCGAGGACATCGGTTCCTATAAGCCGTCCGACCGAAACTTCGCCTACATGCTGGAAAAGCTCGCCGCCCTGGGCATCGCCAAGGGCGACATCCTGCACACCGCCCAGAGCCTGTTCCACGACCACGTCCCGGCGGCCCGCGCCGGCCTGGCCCGCTGCTGGATCGACCGGCGCCAGGACCAGGGGGGCTGGGGTGCCACCATGCCGCCGCCGAACGAGGTCGGCGTTGACTTCCACTTCTCCAGCCTCGCCAACTTCGTGCGAGCACATCAGGAGGCGCTGCGCGGCTGACCCGGCCGCAGCGTCTTCGTCGGGAGGAGGGACGGGGTGGCGCGTGGACCGGCGCTCGACCGGATCGATCTGAAGATCCTCGCCACCCTGCAGGACCGGGGGCGGGTGACGAACGCGGCTCTCGCGGAGGCGGTCGGTCTGTCCGCCTCGCCCTGTCTGCAGCGGGTGAAGCGGCTCGAGGCCGGCGGCTACATCCGCGGCTACGGCGCCCTGGTCGACCTGTCGGGCCTGGGGGAGACCATAACGGTCTTCACCGAGGTGACCCTGGCCAGCCACACCCGCTCCGCCTTCCTGCGCTTCGAGGCGGGGATCGCGCACCACCCGGAGCTGCGCGAGTGCCATCTGGTCAGCGGCGGCTACGACTACCTGCTGAAGTTCCTGACCCGGAGCGTCAGCCATTACCAGGCGGTGATCGAGGCCATCCTCGACGCCGACCTCGGCGTCCAGACCTACTTCAGCACCATCGTCATCCGCTCGCCCCTGCGCCGCTTCGGCCTGCCGATCGAGAGTCTCACGGCCGGCGGGCAGGACTAGGCTCAATCAGGCCAGCAGCCGCGTCGGCACCCTGTGGTGCGAGGCCGCCTGGGCCGCGGCGACGACCGGTCCGGCGAAACGGGCCTCCGCCTCCTCCGGGGTGTAACGTGCCCGCGAGACCGCTACGTTGATCGCGCCCACCGGCCGGCCGGCGTTGTCGACGATGGGCGCGGCGATCGACAGGTCGCCCAGATAGTACTCCTCGAAGGCGGTCGCGTAGCCTCGGGCGGCGGACAGCCTGATCTTCTCCCGCAGAGCCGGGAGCGCGCAGGTGGTCGATGGGGTATAGGCGGTCAGTTCCGAGGCTGCGAGCAGCCTCTCCACCTCGCCCTCATCGAGCCGCGCCATCATCGCGATACCGGGGGCCGAGCAGTAGGCCGGCATCCGCGTGCCGATGACCACGTCCGTCGCCAGCACGTGCCGGCTCGGGGAGCGCGAGATGAAGACGATCTCGGTGCCGTCGAGGACGGTGAGGTTCACCGTCTCCTCCGTCTCCTTGCTCAGGTGCACCAGGTAGGGCTGCGCCCTTTTGATGAAATCGCTGCTGTTGATGTAATAGTTCGACAGCTCCAGGACCTTGACGCTCAGCACCCATGTCGGGGTGTTCTGATAGCGCTCGATGTAGCCGAGCGTGGCGAGGGTGTGGATGAAGCGCTGCGCCGCGCTCTTTCCCATGCCCGTCGCCGCCGTCACCTGCGCCAGGCTCATCGGCCCCTGGGCGCTGCCGATGACGTTGAGCACACTGAAGGCCTTCTCCACCGACTGGACCATGAGGAGCCCCGGGCCGCTGCCGGATGCCGCCTCCTCGTCGTCTCGTTCGCTCTTGCTCAAGCAGCTGCACCTTCGCCACGGGTTTCGGCGCGGGCTGACTTATGATACGACGCATCGTATATCGATACATTCGTCCCCCAGACCGTCGCTTCGGAGGTTACAGGCGCCGCCATGTCACAAGCAATCCTGACCGAGACCCGCGGCCAGATCGGCATCATCACCCTCAACAAGCCGCGGATCCTCAACGCCTGGGACCGGCCGATGCGCGACCTTCTGGTCAAGGCCCTGGAGGACTTCGAGGCCGACGGGACGATCCGCGCGCTGATACTCACCGGCAGCGGCGAGCGCGCCTTCGGCGCCGGCCAGGACCTGAACGAAACCAAGACCTTCGATTCCGCCCGGGCGGAGGAATGGATCGGCGAGTGGAAGCGCCTCTACGGAACGATCCGGTCTCTGTCGAAACCGCTGGTGGTCGCCCTGAACGGCCTGGCCGCCGGATCGGCCTTCCAGGTCGCGCTGCTCGGCGATTTCCGCATCGGCCATCCCGGCGTGAAGATGGGCCAGCCGGAGATCAACTCCGGCATCCCCACCACCACCGGCTCCTGGATCATGCGGGAAATGATCGGCCTCGCGCGGACGATCGACCTCACTCTCTCCGGGCGGATGATGGAGGCCGACGAATGCCATGCCGTCGGCCTCATCAACCGCATCGTGCCCCAGGAACGGGTCCTGGACGAGGCGCTGGCGCTGGCAGGCGAGTTGGCCGCCAAGGCACCGACGGCGATGCGACTCAACAAGCAGCGCTTCAGGGAGATGACGCAGGCCGGCTTCGAGGACTGCATGACCTCCGGCATGCGCATCCACGGAGAGGCCTACGGCACGGGCGAGCCGGCGCAGATGATGGAGAAGTTCCTGGACGAGCGCGCTCGGAAGGCGCAGCGGCAGGGCTGATGGGGCAGGTGGCAGACGAGGCGGCCGGGCAACGGGAAAGCCCACTTGCGGCCCCCGGCAGCGATGACCTCGCCACCGCATTGGCGGCGGCGGCGCGGCACGATCCGGGCCGGCTCTTCGCGACCTACGATGGCGCGCCTATCAGCTTCGGCGATCTCGACCTGCGCTCGACGCGCCTGGCCGGCGGCCTGTGGGACCTGGGCATCAGAACGGCTGACCGGGTGCTCGTCATGCTCCGGAACGGGCCGGAGGCACTGGCGACGATCTTCGCCCTGGCGAAGCTGGGCGCCGTGTGGGTGCCGGTCAACGTGCAGCAGCGGGGCGATAGCCTGCGCGCCATCGTCGACAACTGCCGCCCGACGGCCGCCATCGTCGAAGACGATCTGATCGAAACCGCACAGGCCTGCGGGGCGGATCGGGACGGAGGCCGGATCATCGGCAGGACCGCAGGGGCCAGCGCGACGCTGGCGGCCCTCCTCGCGTCACCGGCGCAGCCGCTGCCGATCCTGGCGGACCGGGGCGAGGTCTTCGCCCTGATGTACACCTCCGGCACCACGGGCGTACCCAAGGGCGTGACCGTCACCCACCGCATGCTGTGGCTGGCCGGAGAGGCAGCGCTGCTGGTCTCGGAAGGCCGGGACGACGACGTCTATTTCGTCTGGGAGCCGCTCTACCACATCGGCGGTGCCCAGCTGCTCGTCCTGCCGCTGCTCCGTCGGATCCGGCTCGCCATGGTCCCCCGCTTCAGCGCCAGCCGGTTCTGGCGGCAGGTGCACGAGGCAGGCGCCACGCAGATCCACTACCTCGGGGGCATCCTGCAGATCCTGCTCGCCCAGCCAGACAACCCCCTGGAAAGGACGCACAGGGTGCGTGTCGCCTGGGGCGGGGGGTGCCCGGCGGAAATCTTCCAGCGCGTGCGGGACCGCTTCGGGGTGGAGGTCTGCGAGTGCTATGGCATGACCGAGGCCGCCAGCATCACGACCTACGCGCGGGGCGAAGCCGGCGTGGTCGGGCGGCCGGTGCCGTGGTTCACCGTTGCCGTGGAGGACGCGGCCGGCAGGCAACTGCCCGCCGGGGAGCGGGGGGAGATCGTCGTCGGTGCGCGCGTACCCGGCGCCCTCTTTCCCGGCTACCATCGTCGCCCCGACGCCACCGCCAAGGCGCTCGTGTCCGGCCGGCTGCGGACCGGCGACCTGGGGTCGTTCGACGACCGCGGGATGCTGCGGTTCCACGGCCGGATGACGGACAGTGTCCGCTGCAGAGGCGAGAACATCTCCGCCTGGGAGGTGGAGCACGTGGTGGGCCGCCACCCCCTGGTGGAGGACTGCGCCATCGTCGGCGTGGAGGCGGAGATCGGCGAGCAGGAAATCAAGCTCTTCGTGCAGCCGAAGCAGGGGGCGGACCTCGATGCCAAAGCCCTGGACGAGTGGCTGAGCGACGAGCTGCCGCGCTACATGCGGCCCCGCTACATCGTCTTCGTGGACGGCTTCGAACGGACCGGCAGCCAGCGGATCATGAAGCACAAGCTCTCGAGGTCCAGGGACGACTGCTGGGACCGGGAGGACGCGGCTGCGATGGGTCGAGGGCCGCAATAGGCAACTTGCCCGATACATCGTATCGCTATACGGTACATTCTATCGATCAAGGTCAGCCGTTCTTATGGGAAGGGAAGCCGTGATGAGCCAGGCCGGGTTCGAGGTGCGCAACTGCTCCGGCGCCGTGGGTGTGGAGGTCGCCGGGCTCGACCTGTCCCGGCCGCTGCCCGGCGAAATGGTGGCGGACCTGAAGAAAGTTCTGTTCGACCGGGGCGTGCTCTTCTTCCGCGACCAGGATCTGACGCCCGAACAGCACATCGCTTTCGCCGAGCAGTTCGGCCGGATCGACGTCAATCGCTTCTTCACGCCGGTCGAGGGGCACCCGCGGATCGCCGAGGTCCGCAAGGATCCCGATCAGGTCCTCAACATCGGCAGCGGCTGGCATACCGACCACAGCTACGACGTCGCCCCGGCCCTCGGCTCCATCCTCTACGCCCGCGAGGTGCCGCCCTACGGCGGCGATACGCTGTTCGCCAGCATGTATGCCGCCTACGACGCCCTGTCGGACGGCCTGAAGCGGACGCTGGAAGGGCTGTCGGCCCTGCACTCGAGCCGTCACGTCTTCGGGCCGGGCAGGACCCGCGAGTGGGGGGACCTGAAGGGGCGCCTTCGGAACATGGACGCCGCCCTGCAGGACGCCATCCATCCGGTGGTGGTCCGCCATCCCGGCAGCGGCCGCAAGGCGCTCTACGTCAATCCCGACTTCACGGTCCGCTTCGAGGGCTGGACGGCGCAGGAATCCGCACCGCTGCTGCAGTATCTCTACGCCCACGCCGCGCGCCCCGAGTTCACCTACCGCTTCCAGTGGCGGGAAGGATCCATCGCCTTCTGGGACAACCGCGCGACCTGGCACTACGCGGTCAACGACTATTCAGGCGTCCGCCGGCTGATGCACCGCATCACGCTGGAGGGCGTGGCGCTCAGCCCGGAAAGCCGGGACCCCCAGCTCGACCAGCCGGCCGCCGGGCACGCCTGACCCCGCCGGCTGCTGCCTTTTCGAACGAGAGAACAGGGAAAAGACGAAATGATCACTCTGAACCGGCGCCAGCTGTTCGCCACCGCCGCGGGCCTGGGCCTGGCCGCCGCCTGCCGCACCTCCCCCGCCGCAGCCCAGTCTAAGCGGCTCACCGTGGTCTCGTGGGGCGGCAGCTACCAGAAGGTCCAGAGCGAGACGCTGTGGAAGCCGGCGGCCGAGAAGCTGGGCATCGACCTGGTCGAGGAGACCTACAACGGCCTCGCCGACATCCGCCTGCGGGTGCGGTCCGGTGCGGTCGCCTGGGACGTCGTCTCGATCGGCGCCGGCGGCGCCGCCCGCGCGGCGAGCGAGGGGCTGCTGGAGCCGATCGACTACAAGCTCGTCGACACGGCCGCCTTCATCCCCGGCTACGCCGCCCCCTCGTGGGTCGGCAGCGACCTCTATTCCACGGCTCTCGCGTGGCGGAGCGACAAGTATCCCGACGAGGCGCCCAAGAGCTGGGCCGACTTCTGGGACGTGAAGCGCTTCCCCGGTGCGCGCGCCTACCGCAACCAGGCGCTGGGCCACCTGGAGCCCGCCCTGATGGCCGAAGGCGTGCCCGCCGATCAGGTCTACAAGGAGCTGTCGACCGAGTCGGGGCTGAAGGCCGCCATCGCCAAGATCGCGGAATTGAAGCCGCACATCGCGACCTTCTGGGCCTCGGGCGCCCATCAGGCCCAGTTCCTGAAGGACGGCGTGGTCGACATGACCTCGGGCTGGAGCGGGCAGCTCATTCCCCTGCAGCAGGACGGCGTGCCGATCGCGCTGACCTTCAACCAGGCGATCCTCGACGCGGACGTCTTCGTCGTGCCCAAGGGCGCACCGAACGCCGCCCTCGCCATGACCTTCCTCGACGAGATCTCCAAGCCCGAGTACCAGGCCGCCCTCGCCAACGCGGCGCCCTACGGCGCGGTCAACCAGCGCGCCTACACCGACGGCCTGATCTCGGAGCAGCGGGCGAAGCTGCTGCCCTCCTCGCCGGCCAACGTGAAGGCGCAGTTGAAGCTCGACACCGAGTGGTGGAAAGAGAACCAGACGAAGGCGGAGAAGCTCTATCAGGAGATGCTCACCTCCTGAGAGGAGAGCGCTCCATTCTCCGTGACCGCGAGGGAAGACGTTCCTTGGCAGAGGCGGCGAACGCCGGCCGTACGGCCATCCCACTCAGCATCATCGACGTCGAGAAGGAGTACGGCGGGTTCAGGGCACTGGACCGCGTCTCCCTCGAGGTCGAGGCCGGCGAGTTCCTGACGCTGCTCGGGCCCTCCGGCTCGGGCAAGACCACCCTGCTGATGGTGCTGGCCGGTTTCGTCCGGCCCAGCGCCGGGCGCGTGCTGCTGGGCGGCCAGGACATCGTGCGCTCGCCGCCGCACAAGCGGGGCATCGGCATGATGTTCCAGAACTACGCCCTCTTTCCGCACAAGACGGTGGGCGAGAACATCGCCTATCCACTCTGGGTGCGCGGCGTGCCGCGCCGGGAACGCAGGGCCCGGGTCGAGGAGGCCCTGGAGCTGGTCCGGCTGCCCGGCTACGGCGAGCGCCGGATCGACGCCCTGTCCGGCGGCCAGCGCCAGCGGGTGGCCCTGGCCCGGGCGACGGTCTTCCGCCCGCAGGTCCTGCTGATGGACGAACCGCTCTCCGCCCTCGACAAGCGCCTGCGCGAGCAGATGCAGGGCGAGTTGCGCGCCCTCCACAGGACGCTCGGGATGACGACCATCTGCGTCACCCACGACCAGCGCGAGGCGCTGACCATGTCGGACCGCATCGCGGTGATGAACGCCGGCCGGATCGTGCAGCACGACCGCCCCCAGGCGATCTACGAGCGGCCGGCGGACGCCTTCGTGGCGGACTTCATCGGCGAGTCGGTGCTGCTGCCCGTGGAGACACGCGGTGGCGAGGCCTTCTTTCGCGACCAGCCCCTGATGCTCCGCGAGGCCGTGCAGCGAGACGGCGCCCACAGCCTGATGATCCGGCCGGAGAAGCTCCGGCTGGTCGAGGGGAAGGCACCGCCCGAGGCCAACGTCTTCCCGGCACGGGTCACCGGCACCGTCTACGAGGGTGAAAGCCTGCTGCTGGAACTCGCGCTTGCCGAAGGTGCGACCCTGCGGCTGCGCCGGCTCCTGCAGCACGCCGAGGGAGAGGCCTGGCCGGAACCGGGGGCGGAGGTCCGCGTCGCGCTGCACCGGCGCGACAGCGGCTTGGTGGCAGGCACGGCGCCGTGAGCGGCCACGTCGGCCGAAGTGTGGTCCATGCCGCGGCGCTGCGGCGGGACGAAGTGACCGAGCGGCTGCTGCTGCTGGCCCTCACGCTGCCGGCCCTGCTGCTGGTCGCGGCGGTGACGCTGGTGCCGGTCGGGCTGCTGACCTACCTGTCCTTCACCGACGAGGCCGGGGGCTGGTCCTTCGAGAACTACCTGCGCCTGGTGGAGAGCCCGACCTATCTGCGGGTCTTCGTGAACACCTTCCAGGTCTCGTTCCTCACGACGGCCATCTGTCTGCTGCTCGGCGTGCCTCTGGCCTACCTGCTGACACGCCTCAGGCCGCGTCTGGCGAACATCCTGATGATCGCCATCCTGCTGCCGCTCTGGACCTCGGTCCTGGTACGCACCTACGCCTGGCTGATCATTCTGCAACGCAACGGCCTGATCAATCAGGTCGGCCTGGACAGCGGGCTGTGGACCGAGCCTCTCGCCCTCTCCTTCAACGAGACGGGCACCATCATCGGCACCGTCCACATCATGCTGCCCTACATGGTCCTGCCGATCTACGCGGCCATGAAGAAGATCGAGCGCTCGCTGCTCGACGCCGCCGCCAGCATGGGCGCCGGCCCCCCCCGCGCCTTCTTCAGCGTCTTCCTGCCGCTGGCGGCGCCCGGCATCGCGGCGGGCGTGCTCATCGTCTTCGTGCTCTGCCTCGGCTTCTACGTGGTGCCCGAGATCCTCGGCGGCGGGAAGGTGGTGATGCTGGCCATGCAGATCGCCAGCGACGTCCAGCTGTTCTTCAACTGGGGCGCCGCCGGCGCCCTGGGAGTGGTGCTGCTGGTGGCGACCCTGCTGCTGATCGCGATCGCCAACCGGCTGTCGCCGCGCGCCGGGCTGGAGAACTGACGGCCATGAAGCGCTCCGGCCTCCTGCTCTACGGCGTGCTCGTGCTGCTGTTCCTCTGCCTGCCCACCCTGCTGGTCGTGCCGATGTCGTTCTCGGGGACCTCCTACCTGCAGTTCCCGCCGCCGAGCTGGTCGCTGCAGTGGCACCGCGGCTTCCTGGACTCGGAGGAATGGATGGCGGCGACCGTGGGGTCGCTGAAGGTCGCCCTGGCCAACGTGGCGGTCTCGCTGCTGGTCGGGGGCGCCGCCGCCTATGGCCTCTACACCTCGGGCTTCGCCCGGCGGAAGCTGCTCTTCGGGCTGCTGATGACGCCGATCGTCTTCCCGGTCATCCTGCTGGCGATCGGCAGCTTCTACCTCTACGCCCAGCTCGGCCTGCTCAACAGCCTGCTCGGGCTGATCCTGTCCCACGCCTCCCTGTCGATCCCCATCGTCCTGATCTTTGTCACCGCCGCCCTGCGCAGCTACGACTTCAACCAGGAGCGGGCGGCCCGCAGCCTGGGCGCCAGCCGCCTCCTGGCCTTTGCCACCATCACCCTGCCGCAGATCAGGCTGTCCCTGCTCTCCGCCGGGCTCTTCGCCTTCCTGACCTCCTTCGACGAGGTGGTCATCTCGATCTTCATCTCGGGTGGCCAGTCGACCACGCTGACGAAGCGGATGTTCAACTCCCTGCGCGACATCATGGACCCGACTGTGGCCGCCATCTCGACCTGGCTGATCGTGCTGACCTGCCTGCTGCTGATCGCCGCCCAGTTCCTCGGCCGTCCGGAGGGGCGCGACGACTGACGGCTGCCTTCCGGCGGAGAACGCGCCGGCCGAGCCTCACGCCGCGACGACGACCCCGCGGAACAACCCGAGACGAATGGAGCCGTCGACGGCGATCACCGCGGCAGGCCGTCGGCACCGTGGAGATCGTCGAGAGCCCTGGGCTTCTCCACCAACTGCGCGTGATCGCGCGCCAGGAGCCGGCGGGCGTCGACCTGCTTCGGTCCCGGCTGTCTGACCGGGACGTAGGCTCTGACGGCCTCCCGGAGCACTTCCGTCATGGTGCGGCCTGTCTGCCGCGCCGCTTCGCGGAGGAGGGCCGCCGTCTCGGCGTCCCGGACGTGGATCTCGTTCATTGCAGCTTCCCCTCGATCGGCCGGAAGGTGCTCCCGTACATGGCCCTGTTGGACGAAACTGCGAGGGAGCAGGATGGACACCTTCTTCGGCAAGTACCGCGGGGTCGTCGTCGACGTGGCCGATCCGCTGATGCAGGGACGGCTGCGCGTGCGGGTTCCGGCCGTGCTCGGCGACGCGGTCTCGGGCTGGGCCCTGCCCTGCATCCCTTTCGGGGTGCCCCTGTCGCTGCCGATGATCGGGGCGACGGTCTGGGTCGAGTTCGAAGGCGGCGATCCCGGCCGCCCCATCTGCTGCGGCGGGCTCCTGCCGACAGTGGCCCCGGAGGACCCGCAGCGGGGACCTTGATACAGCACGGGGCTGCCTTGGTTTCAGCCACCTTCCGGCGGAAACCGCGGCGACCGTGCCTCACGCCGCGACGACGATGATCTCCCGCGCGTCCCGGGCGAAGGCGCGGCGGTCCCAGTCCCCATAGACGGCGAGGTCGGTAAAGCCGGCCTGCAGCAGCAGCCGCTCCACCGCCTCCCGGCCGAAGAAGCGCAGGCGGTCGCTCGTGACCACCGTCGTCGACTCGGGAAAGACGAAGTGGGTCTGGTGGTTCACCAGCGGCGCCGGCCCCTCCTCCACCGCCAGCACGTCGTGCCAGACCGTGACGGTACCGCTGCCTTCGACAGCCACGGTGCGGCGACTCCCGTGCGGCGTCCAGGACCGCCAGGGCCTGGACAGCGGGTTGCGGGTCTCGAAGGCGATCCGGCCGCCGGGTACCAGGCGGCGCCGCACCGCCTTCAGCACCGCGAGCACTTCCGCCTCGTCCAGGAAGACCTGGAAGACATGGCCGGTCATCACGGCGAGGTCGAACCGCGGCTCGTCGGGGAGGTCGGCCGGCACCCCTTCGACCCAGCATACCCGCTCGGCCCCCGGCCGCGTCCGCGCAACGGCCAGCATCGCGGGCGCCGGATCGACACCGGTCACAGCATGGCCGCGCGCCGCGAGCGCACAGGTCAGCAGGCCGGTACCGCAGCCGATGTCCAGCACGCGGCAAGGGTCCGAGCCCGCGAGGTCGAGGTAGAAGGTCGTGTCCGCCGCAGCGGGATTGAGCGCGTCGTAGAGCGACGCGACCTGCGGCAGGCTGTAGCTGTCGGGCGGCACGGCCTGTTTCCCTCGAGATCGCGGCAAAGCCCCACTCCTAGCAGTCGGAGCGGCAAAGGTCAGGGACGACCATAGGCACGCCCGATTGACTTCCCTGCCGGTTCGGCTAGCCTCCGTCGCGTCGCTCTTGCCGCACGCGGGAGAGACCGCCGCCGGCCCGCCGGTGGTGGCGCCGAAGGAGCAACCGCCCCGGAATCTCTCAGGCAAAAGGACCGCGTGACGGAGGGTACCTCTGGAAAGCGTCCGGCCGCCGCGTGCGCGCCGGGCCACCGAAGGGGAAAGCCGGCGGTCCTCCGGGACGGCCGGCCAAGCTCTCAGGTTCGATGGACAGAGGGGGACGGTCCGGCGGGTCAGCCTGCCGGTCCGCCCGTGGTCCATCGACAGGAGTTCCCGTGAGCGGTTCCGGCGACGAAAATCTGAAGACCACCCCACTCCACGACCTGCACCTGCGCCTCGGCGGCCGCATGGTGGGCTTCGCCGGCTACGCCCTGCCGGTGCAGTACCCCGCCGGCATCCTGGCCGAGCACCGGCACTGCCGCAGCGCGGCCGCCCTCTTCGACGTCTCGCACATGGGCCAGGTCCGCATCGAAGGGCCGGGCGCGGCCGAGGCGCTGGAGCGGCTGGTGCCGGCGAGCCTGGCTGCGGCCCCGGTGGACCGCTACCGCTACACCCAGTTCACCACGCCGTCCGGCGGCATGCTGGACGACCTGATGGCCGCGCGCCGGGAGGACCACCTCTTCCTGGTGGTCAACGCCGGCTGCAAGGACCGCGACCTCGCCCACCTGCGGGACTCGCTCGGGCAGGGCCTGTCGGTCGAGCTGCTGGAGGACCGCGCCCTGCTGGCCCTGCAGGGGCCGCAGGCCGCCGCCGTGCTGAGCCGCCTGGCGCCGGACCTCGCCAGCCTGCCCTTCCTGGCGCTGGCCGAGGTCAGCCTGGACGGCGTCGCCTGCCTCGTCTCGCGCTCCGGCTACACCGGCGAGGACGGCTTCGAGATCGCCCTGCCCGGCGACAAGGCGACCGCCCTGGCCGAGCGCCTGCTGGCCGAGCCCGAGGTGGACCCGGCCGGCCTCGGCGCCCGCGACTCCCTGCGCCTGGAGGCAGGACTGCCGCTCTATGGTCACGAGCTGAGCGAGGAGATCACGCCGGTCGAGGCCGGCCTCTCCTGGTCGATCCCCAAGAGCCGACGGCTGTCGGGCGGCTTTCCCGGCGCCGAGGTCATCCTGCGCCAGCTGGCCGAGGGTGCGCCGCGCCGGCGCATCGGCCTGAAGCTGGAGGAGCGGGCACCGGCCCGCGATGGCGCCCCCGTCCTGGACGAGGAGGGGCGCACGGTCGGCGTGGTCACCAGCGGCGCCTTCGGCCCCACGGTCGAAGCCCCCGTGGCGCTCGCCCTGGTCGAGGCCGCGGCAGCCGGCGGCGCAAGCTTCTCCATTCTGGTTCGCGACCGCCCGCGGGCGGCGCGCGCCGTCCCCCTTCCCTTCGTCCCAACGTCGTTCTACCGCGGCTGAGGAGGCCCTTTCGCGATGAGTCAGATCTATTTCACCGAGGACCACGAGTGGGTGCGGGTCGAGGACGACGGCACCGCGACGATCGGCATCACCACCTTCGCCACCAACCAGCTCGGCGACATCGTCTTCGTCGAGCTGCCCGAGGTGGGCAAGACGGTGGGGCAGGGCGAGCAGGCGGCCGTGGTCGAATCGGTGAAGGCCGCCAGCGAGGTCTATTCCGCCGTCTCGGGCGAGGTGCTGGAGACCAACCAGGCGATCGCCGACGACCCTGGCTCGGTCAACGAGGACCCGATGGGTGCCGCCTGGTTCTTCAAGCTCAAGCTCAGCGCCCCGGAGGAGCTGGAGAAGCTGATGGACCAGGCCGCCTACGACGACTTCACCGCGAAGCAGGGCTGACCCCATGAGCGAGAGCCTGCACGACCTGGAGCGCTTCGACGCCTTCGAGAAGCGGCACATCGGGCCGCGACCGCACGAGATCGAGGCCATGCTGGCGACGATCGGCTGCGACAGCCTCGGCGCGCTGATCGACCAGACCATCCCGGCGCGCATCCGCAGCCCGCTGCCCGAGCTCGCGCCGCCGATGACCGAACAGCAGGTGCTGGAGGCGCTGCAGGCTTTCGCCGGGCGCAACCGCGTCGCCACCTCCCTGATCGGGCAGGGCTACCACGACTGCGTCACGCCGGCGGTGATCCAGCGCAACGTGCTGGAGAACCCCGGCTGGTACACGGCCTATACGCCCTATCAGGCGGAGATCGCCCAGGGGCGCCTGGAGCTGCTGCTGGTCTTCCAGCAGATGGTGATGGATCTGACGGGCATGGACCTCGCCAACGCGTCCCTGCTCGACGAAGGCACGGCGGCGGCCGAGGCCATGGCCATGATGCACCGGCTGGCGCGCAACAAGAGCGACCGCTGCTTCGTCGCCGCCTCCTGCCATCCGCAGACCATCGCCGTGCTGCAGACCCGCGCCCGGCCGCTGGGCATCGACCTGGTCGTCGGCGACCCGGCGACCGACTTCCGCCCCGAGGACTGCTTCGGCCTGATCCTGCAGTACCCGGAGACCGACGGCACCGTCCGGGCACCGGGGGACCTGGTGGAGCGGGCCCACGCCGCCGGCGCCCTGGTGACCGTCGCCGCCGATCTGCTGTCGCTCGCCGTCCTGACGCCGCCGGGCGAATGGGGCGCCGACGTGGTGGTGGGCAGCGCCCAGCGGTTCGGCGTGCCCCTCGGCTTCGGCGGTCCGCACGCCGCCTTCTTCGCGACGCGCGACGCCCACAAGCGCTCGGTGCCGGGCCGCATCGTCGGCGTTTCGGTCGACGGCCAGGGCCGGCCCGCCTACCGGCTGGCCCTGCAGACCCGCGAGCAGCACATCCGCCGGGAGAAGGCGACCAGCAACATCTGCACCGCGCAGGTCCTGCTGGCCGTGATGGCGGCGCTCTACGCCGTCTGGCACGGGCCGGAGGGGCTCTCCGCCATCGCCCGGCGGGTCCACCGCCTGACCGCCATCCTCGCCCGCGGGCTGACGCATCTGGGCTTCCCGCCGGAGAACGCCGCCTTCTTCGACACCCTGACGGTCAAGGCCGACGACGAGGTCTGGCAGCGCGCCGAGGCCGCCGGCCTCAACCTGCGCCACGACCGGCCGGGGCTCGTCTCCGTCGCGCTCGACGAGACCTGCAGCCGCGAAACGGTGAAGCGGCTGCTCGACGTCTTCGGCTCGGGCCTCGACCACGGCCTCACCATCGAGGGGCTGGAGGCGGAGGTGGAGGAGACGGTGCCCCCGGCGCTCCGGCGCCGGTCGGACTTCCTGACCCATCCGACCTTCCACGCCTACCGCTCCGAAACCGAGATGCTGCGCTGGCTGCGGCGCCTGCGGGAGAAGGACGTGGCCCTCGACCGCGCCATGATCCCGCTCGGCTCCTGCACCATGAAGCTCAACGCCGCGGTGGAGATGGCGGCGGTCACCTGGCCGCAGTTCGCCCGGCTGCCCCCCTTCGCGCCGGAAAGCCAGACCGCCGGCATCCGCGCGCTGATCGCCGACCTGGAGCGCAAGCTGGCGGCGCTGACCGGCTTCGCCGCCGTCTCGCTGCAGCCCAACGCCGGCAGCCAGGGGGAGTATGCGGGCCTGCTGGCGATCCGCGGCTGGCACGTCAGCCGGGGCGAGACGCATCGCAACGTCTGCCTCATCCCCTCCTCCGCCCACGGCACCAACCCCGCCAGCGCCATCATGGCTGGCATGGAGGTGGTGGTGGTGCAGTGCGACACCCAGGGCAACGTCGACGTCGCCGACCTGGAACGCAAGGCCGCCGCCCACGCCGACCGGCTGGCGGCGCTGATGGTCACCTACCCCTCGACCCACGGCGTCTTCGAGGAGGCGATCGGCCGGATCTGCGAGATCGTCCACGGCCACGGCGGGCAGGTCTACATGGACGGGGCCAACTTCAACGCCATGGTCGGGCTCTGCCGGCCGGGCGATTTCGGCCCCGACGTGATGCACCTCAACCTGCACAAGACCTTCTGCATCCCCCACGGCGGCGGCGGGCCGGGGGTCGGTCCCATCGCCGTCGCCGCCCATCTCGCCGACTTCCTGCCCAACCACCCGGACGCTCCCTCGGCGGGCCCGGCGACAGGGCCGGGGCCGGTCTCGGCCGCCCCCTGGGGCTCGGCGCTGATCCTGGTGATCCCCTGGGCCTACATTGCGCTCATGGGCGCCGAGGGCCTCAAGCGCGCCAGCGAGGTGGCGATCCTCTCCGCCAACTACCTCGCCGCCCGCCTGAAGGACCACTACCCGGTGCTCTACAAGGGCCGCAACGAGCGGGTCGCCCACGAGTGCATCCTGGACTGCCGCGCCTTCAAGGACAGCGCCGGCATCACCGTGGACGACATCGCCAAGCGCCTGATGGACTACGGCTTCCACGCTCCCCCCATGTCGTGGCCGGTGGCCGGGACCCTGATGGTGGAGCCGACGGAGTCCGAGCCGAAGGCGGAGCTGGACCGCTTCGTCGACGCCATGGCGGCTATCCGGCGGGAGATTGCCGGCGTCGCCGACGGCAGCCTGGACCGCAGGGACAACCCCCTGGTCAACGCCCCCCACACCCTGGAGGCCGTGACGGCCGAGGAGTGGCGGCACGCCTATCCCCCGGCCCAGGCGGCTTTCCCCGTGTCGGGGCTGAGGGCCGACAAGTACTGGCCGCCGGTCGGGCGCATCGACAACGCAGTCGGCGACCGCCAGCTCGTCTGCTCCTGCCCGCCGCTGGAGGACTACGCGCAGGCGGCGGAGTAGGGCGCGGAGTAGGGCGCGGGGGAGCCTGTCAGGAGGAGGCCGGATCGAGGCGGAAGCGCCGCAGCAGCGCGACGCGCCCCGCCTCCGCCAGCATTCCGGCCATCAATCCCCAGAAGGGGTCCTGCCAGACGGTGACCGCGGCCGTGGCGGCGATGACGGGCCAGCAGGACCGCCGGCTGTCGAACAGCCGGCGGGTCAGGGCAAGTTCGCCGGCCGCGACCAGCAACAGCGCCCCCAGCCCGGCGGCCGGGATGGCGGCGGCGAGCGCCCAGCCGCCGCCTCCGGGCAGCAGCGCCAGCGCCAGAAGGAGGAGGCCCAGCATGAGCGGCGCACCGCCGCTGCGGGCACCGAACCGGTGGTGGGCGGCGAGCCCGCCGGCGCCGTGGCACATGGGCAGGGCGCCGAACGGCGTCAGCAGCAGGTTCGCCAGCCCGCTGGTCAGGCAGAGGGCGCGCGGCGTAACCGATGCGGCTCGCTCGCCGAAATAGTCCTGCGCCACCAGGGCGGTGAGGATCACGGCGTTGGTCAGGGTGAGGGGCAGCTGCGGCAGCACGAGCTGGCCCAGCGCCTGCTCCACCTCGGGCCAGACCGGCAGCGACGGCAGGATCAGGCCCGGATCGGCAGGCGCCGCCAGGACCGGAGCATCGAGCAGCCACCCGAGGATCACGGCGGCCACGAGGCCGAGCAGGGCGGCCGGGCAGCGGGGCAGGGCGAGCAGCCCCAGCAGCACCGCCAGGGTGAGCAGCCCGACCGTCGGCGCCGTCGCGATCCAGCCGGCGCCGACCGCTGCCAGGGCCGCACCGAGGCCGAGCTGGAGGCCGGCGAGCACCGACTTGGGGATCAGCCGCGCCACCCGGCCGATCCAGCCGGTGAGCCCGAGCACCAGCAGCAGCGCGCCGATGGCCACGCCGCCGAGGGCGAGGGCGGGCGGCGCCACCTGGGCGGTGATCGCCACCGCCGCGACCGCCTTCATCGGCTGGACGGGGATGGGCAGCCGGTAGACCCCGGCGGTGGCGAGGTAGAAGAGCCCGAAGCCCCCCAGTACCGCCGCCGGCGAGAGTCCCGCCGCCAGCACGCAGGCGAGGGTCAGGGGCAGCAGCGTGCCCAGGTCGCCCAGACCGCCACTGAGTTCCCGCAGGGTGAAGATGAAGCCGCGGTTCGCTCCCATGTCCGCTCCGCCCGCCGGTCGGGTGGTCATGGTAGGCCGCACCCGCCGTCCGAGTCGATGATACCGCCGAACCTTGCCTCGGCGGCCGGCAATGCCAGATCCTTGATCATGGCGCGCTGGCTTTCCGTCCTCGGCCTGATGATCCTGCTCGCGGCCCCGGTGGCCCGGGCCGATCAGACCGACCCGCGGCTCGACCCTCTGTTCGAGCGCCTGAAGGCCGCGCCCAACGCCGAAGCGGCCGCGCCCATCGAAGGCGCGATCTGGGCGATCTGGATCGACACCGAGGATCCGGCGGCCGAGCAGCTGATGGTGACGGGTCTCTCCGCCATGCGGGCTGGCCTGCTCGACATCGCGCTGCTCTCCTTCGACCGGCTGGTGGTGGAGAAGCCCGACTTCGCGGAGGCCTGGAACAAGCGGGCGACGGTCCATTTCCTGCGCGGCGAGTTCACCCAGTCCCTGGCCGACATCGACCATACCCTCGCCCTGGAGCCGCGCCACTTCGGGGCGCTGTCCGGCCTCGGCATGATCCGGGCCGCACAGGGCCAGGCGTCGGCGGCGGCCGACGCCTTCTACCGGGCCCTGGAGATCTACCCGACCCTGCGCGGCGCCCGCCAGCAGCTCAAGCGCCTCGGCCGGCAGGAACAGGCCATCTGAGGAAGGCGAGGGTGAGTCGGACGGCGCTGGATGGCTTGGCCCGCGCTCGCCATGACAGGTTTCCCTGTCATCGCGGGCCCCGCAGCGGCGCGGCGATCCAGAGACGTCACCAGCCCCCGTGGTTCGACAGGTTCACCACGAGGAACAAGCTACCCTCGTCCCGAGCCTGCCGAAGGACGCGGGGCTACACCGGCCGCTCGCCGGCGAAGGTGGTGCGGTGGAGCAGGCGGCGGCTGCCGTCGTAGTCGTTGATGGCGTAGTGCAGCGTCGCCCGGTTGTCCCAGATCGCCACCGCCCCCGGCGACCAGCGGAAGCGGCAGGGGAACTCCGGCCGCACGGCATGGGCGTAGAGCCGCTGCAGGATCGGCCGGCTCTCCTCGACGCTCATGCCCTCGATCCGCACGGAATAGATCGGGTTCACGAAGAGCGCCGTGCGGCCGCTGGTGACGTGGCGACGGCCGATCGGATGCGGACGCTCCTCGTCGGCCGCGGGATCGCCGCGCTGCATCTTGATCGACTTGCTCACCGCCATGTCCTTGGGCGGGGCGTACCTGGTGCCGTGGGGGGCGCCGACGTGGATCGCGTTGCGGCCTTCCACCGCCGCCCGCAGGTCGTCGGGCAGCGTCTCCCAGGCCGCCACCTGGCTGGACCACAGGGTGTCCCCCCCGTAGGGCGGTATCTCGACCGCGGCCAGGACCGAGCCGGCGGGCGGCTGTTCGAGGAAGGAGAAATCCGAGTGCCAGTCGCCGCCGAAGACGTAGATCTTGCGCTCCTCGGCCTCCTTCAGCCCCGCGACCACGTCGGGGTCGTCCTTCGACGGCTGTACGTAGGGCACCCGCAGAACCGGCCCGAAGACCTCGGTCACCCGCTTCTGAGACGGGATGTCGAGGGGCTGGTCGCGGAAGAAGATGACCAGGTACTGCGCCAGCGCCGCCCGCAGCGCCTCGGCAACCTCCTCCCCCAGCGGCTCCTTAAGGTCGACGCCACTGATCTCCGCCCCGATGTGTCCCGCGACCGGTTCTATCTTCACGGCTGTCTCTCGATGACTGGATTGACTGGGTTCACGGCAGGAGCAGGCTCGAGCCGGTGGTCTTGCGCGCCTCGAGGTCCCGGTGCGCCTGGGCGGCCTCGGCTAGAGGATAGGTCTGATTGACGGCGATCTTCACCGCGCCGGACTCGACCACCTCGAACAGCTCCGCCGCGCTGGCCAGCATCTCGTCCCGCTTGGCCGTGTAGGTCACCAGGGTCGGCCGGGTGACGTAGAGCGAGCCCTTGGCGGAGAGAATGTTGAGGTTCACCGGCGGGACCGCACCCGAGGAATTGCCGAAGCTCACCATCATCCCGTAGGGTTGCAGGCAGTCGAGCGAGCCCTCCCAGGTGTCCTTGCCGACCGAATCGTAGACCACCGGCACGCCCTGGCCGTCCGTCAGCGCCTTGACCCGCTCGACGAAGTTCTCGGTGCGGTAGTTGATCACGTGGGTGCAGCCGTTGGCCTTGGCCAGCTCGCCCTTCTCGGCGGAGCCCACCGTGCCGATGACGGTGACACCCAGGTGCTTCAGCCACTGGCAGGCGATCAGGCCGACGCCGCCCGCCGCGGCGTGCCACAGCACGGTCTGGCCGGGTTCGACCCGGAAGGTGCGGCGGATGAGGTACTGCACGGTCAGGCCCTGCAGCATCATCGCGGCGGCGGTGCGGTCGTCGATGCCGTCCGGCAGCTTGATCATGCGGCCCGCCGGCATGACGCGCCGCTCGGCATAGGCGCCCAGCGGCGCCCCGGCGTAGGCGACCCGGTCGCCGGGCTTCACGTCCGTCACGTCCGGCCCGACGGCCTCGACGACCGCCGAGGCCTCCATGCCGATCCCGCTGGGCAGCTGGACGGGGTAGAGGCCCGTGCGATGGTAGACGTCGATGTAGTTCAGGCCGACGGCCTTCTGGTCGAGCAGCACCTGCCCCGGACCGGGGGCCGGCACCTCGACCTCCTCCCACTTCAGGACCTCGGGGCCGCCGTGGGCCGTCATCCGAATCGCACGGGTCATTCTCGTTGTTCTCCTCGAAGCGCTCGCCGGAACAGGGTCGCCCGGCGGATCAGGCCAGGTTCTTGCGGAAGAAGGCGAGGGTGCGGCCGTTCGCCAGGGCGGCGACCTCCCCGTCGTGGTGCTGGCCGCCTTCGCGGGCGAAGGCGTGATTGACGTTCGCATAGAGCAGCACGTCGATCTGGGGGTCCTGGGAGAGGCCGAGCTGGACCTTCCGCTGCTCCTCGGGCGGGCAGAACTGGTCCAGCGCCGCCACATGCAGCATCAGCGGCTTGCGGACGTTGCGCGCCTCGCCCAGCATGTCGCCGATCCCAACGCCGTAGTAGCCGACGGAACAGTCGACGTCGGTGCGCGTGGCGGCGAGGTAGGCCATCTTGCCGCCGAGGCAGTAGCCGATCGCCCCGACCTTGCCCTTCACCGCCTCGTGCTTGCGCATGGCGGCGAGCGTCGCCTTGAGATCCTCGACGCCCTTTTCCACGTCGAACTTGCCGAAGAGCTCGAAGGCGCGCTTCCACTCCGCCTCGGTCTTGTCGGTGATGTCGATGCCGGGCTCGATGCGCCAGAAGAGGTCCGGGCAGACGGCGACGTAGCCTTCGCGGGCGAGCCAGTCGCAGGTCGCCCGCATCACGGCGTTGACCCCGAAGATCTCCTGGATGACCAGGACCGCCGGGCCCGGCGTGGTGGAGGGCAGGGCGACATAGGCGGAGAACGAGCCGCCGTCCGTCGCTTCGATGGTCATCTCGGGCATGGGTCTTGCTCCCTTCTCGGGTGGTCCGATGAACGTCCGGATTCTCCGGCCGCAGCCTAGCCAGCCGCTCCCGCCGCTTGCAACGCCGCCGCGAAGTCCGCCGGCCGGGTGAGAGGCAGCGAGCAACTGGTGCCGCGGCAGACATAGACCGCCGGGCCGCCGTCAACGAGGCCCTTGCCGGCGGCGGGATGCTCCGGCGGCAGGCGTTCGCCGTTCTCGACCCGCAGCAGGATGCGTTCCGGCAAGGCCACCTTTCCAGCCACCGCCAGCAGCGACTGCGTGCGTTCGTCCTCCAGCGGGCCGACCACGACGACCTGGACGGCCTCCTGCAGCAGCGCGACGGCGCCCAGCAGGCTGGCGTGCTGGAAGGGGCTGCGGGCGATCTCGCCGGCGCAGGCCGCGATCACCTCTTCCGCCCGGTCACGATAGAATGGCCGGCCGGTCATATGCCCCAGCCGCGCCAGGACCTGCGCCACCACGCCATTGCCGGCCGGGGTGACGTTGTCGGCGACGATCTTCGGCCGGACGATCAGCGCGCCGGCGTCATCGGCGCTGAGGAAGTAGGCGCCTCTCTCGTCACGGTAGTGTTTCTCGAGAATCGAAATCCAATGTTCCGCCTGCTTTACCGCATCTGGAACAACCTCCAGTTCTGCAAGCGCCAGCGCCGCGTCGCACAGGAAGGCGTAGTCGTCGAGGGTCGCCGGGTGTCGCAACCGTCCGTGGCGCCAGGAGTGCGAGAGGCGCCCGTCCACCTGCATCTCCGCGCAGATGAAGGTGAAGGCCCGCCGCGCTGCCTCGATCCAGTCCGGCCGGCCGAAGACCGCGCCCGCCCGGGCGAGGGCGCCGATCATCAGGCCGTTCCAGTCGGCCAGGACCTTGTCGTCCCAGCCGGGCCGCACGCGCTTCCCGCGCGCCTCCAGCAGCTTGCGCCGGTCGTCGGCGAGGGCCGCCTCGCCGGCCTCGTCGCCGAGGTTCGGCAAGGCCGAACGGTTGAGGATCGTCCTGCCTTCCCAGTTGCCGCCGGGGCTGACCCCGTAAGCCGCCTTGAAGGCGGTGCTCCGTTCACCGAGCACGGCGTCGAGCTCGGCCTCGTCCCACACGTAGAACCGCCCCTCCTCGCCTTCGCTGTCGGCGTCCAGGCTCGCGGCGAAGGCGCCGCAGGGTGCGCCGCCGGGCGTCCGCTCCGCCATCATCTCCCGCAGCAGCCAGTCGACCGTCTCCTCGGCGCGCGCCGCGAACAGCGCCTGCCCGCCGACCGCCCAGACGAGCGCCAGCAGATCGAGCAGCTGGGCATTGTCGTAGAGCATCTTCTCGAAGTGCGGCACGAGCCACTCGGCATCGGTGGAATAGCGGGCGAAGCCGCCGCCCACGTGATCGTAGATGCCGCCCTGGCTCATTCGGGTCAGAGTCAGCTCCACCGCCTGCCGCAGGCCGGCCTCGCCGCTGCGGAGGTAGCCCTGCCACACGAGTTTGAAGAGGCTGGGCTGGGGGAACTTGGGCGCCCCCCTGAGGCCGCCCTCCTGCGGATCCACCGCACCGGCGATCTGCCGGGCCCCGGCGACGATCAGATCGCTCGACGGCAGCGCGCCGGGGGCGGAGGCGACCGTCTTCTCCAGGGCGTCCCTGATCGCGGAGACGTTCCTGCCGACGTCCTCGCGGCGGTTGCGATAGGCCTCCGCCACGCCGGAAAGAACCTGCGCGAACGACGGCCGGCCCCAGCGCTGGCTCGGCGGGAAATAGGTGCCGCCCCAGAAAGGTTCGCCCTCCGGCGTGAGGAACATGGTGAGCGGCCAGCCACCCTGCTGGCCGAGCAGCGACAAGGCCGTCTGGAACACGTTGTCGACATCGGGCCGCTCCTCCCGGTCCACCTTGATGTTGACGAAGAGGTCGTTCATCAGGGCGGCCGTTCCCTCTTCCTCGAAGGATTCGTGCGCCATCACGTGGCACCAGTGGCAGGCCGCATAGCCGACCGACAGCAGGACGGGTCGGTCGAGCTGACGGGCGAGCGTGAAGGCCTCCTCGCCCCAGGGCTGCCAGGCGACCGGGTTGTCCTTGTGCTGGAGGAGGTATGGGCTGGTCTCTTCGCCCAGTCGGTTGATCAGGCCGTGGTCGTGCTGAGACATGTCCCGTTCCTCTTCCTCGACGGCCGAGCCTTTGCGTGGATGCGGAACGGCCCCAATATTCCCGCTGGACCGAAGCGAGCACGAGCCCAGTCGGGCGTCCCGAGGGGACATGTGTGGCGCCGGGGCGTGGCTGCAAGCGGAGATTGCCATGAAGGTCAGCATTGACATCGACTGCACCCCGGAGGAGGCACGCCGCTTCCTCGGGCTGCCCGACGTGCAGCCAATGCAACAGGCCGTGATGGACCGGCTGCAGCAGCAGATCGTGAAGAACATCGAGACCATGGATCCCAAGGTCATGATCGACACCTGGCTGCCCCTCGGCTTGCAGAACCTGGGCGACTTGCAGAAACTCTTCCTCAACCAGTTCATGGCCGGGACCGCCGGCCGCCCTGCCGACAAGGACCGCCGATGACCTCGACCCAGACGGGGGCCGACGCCCTCCTCGACCTGCTCGCCCGCCGCCGATCGGCCTCGGCGAAGTCCCTCGGCCTGCCCGTTCCGAGCGGGCCAGAGCTCGAGCGCGCCTTCGCCGCGGCGATGAGTGCCCCCGACCACGGGGCGGTCCGTCCCTGGCGGTTCCTGCTGATCCGGGACGAGGCCCGCGACAGGCTCGGTGACCTGCTGGCGGAGGCCCAGCGCCGCGCCGACCCCGAGACGCCGCAGGAAAAGCTCGACGAGACCCGCCGGAAGCCGCTGCGCGCGCCGCTGATCATCGCCGTGGGCGCCCGGCTACGCCGCGACCATCCCAAGGTCCCGCCGGTGGAGCAGGTGGTCGCAGCCGCCGCCGCCGCCGAGAACCTGCTGCTGGCCCTGCAGGCCATGGGCTACGGCGGTGTCCTGCTGACCGGCGTCCATGCGCATCATCCGGTGGTGAAGACCGGGCTAGGGCTGGAGCAGGACGACGAACTGATCGGCTTCCTCTATGTCGGCACGCCGCAGGAGCCGCTGCAGCCGAAGCGCCGCCCCGAGCCGATGAGCGCGGTCTCCGAGGGGACGGGGGCGGAGGCGGCCGCGCACGCCTGAGGCGCTCGGCGTCAGCATGGGCGACCGGGACACGATCTTCGCCCTTTCGACGCCGCCCGGCCGCTCGGCGATCGCGGTGGTCCGCATCTCCGGCGCCGCAGCCGGGCCTGCGGCGACGGCGCTCGCCGGCCCGCTGCCGCAGCCACGTCGCGCCAGCCTCCGGCGTCTGCGCGAGCCGGATGGCGGGGCGATTCTCGACCAGGCCCTCCTGCTCTGGTTCCCAGGCCCCGCGACGGCCACCGGCGAGGATCTGGTGGAACTCCACCTCCACGGCGGCCCTGCCGTCGTCCGGGGCGTGCTCGCCGCGCTCGGCGCCCACGCCGGCCTTCGCCCAGCTGAACCGGGCGAGTTCACCCGCCGCGCCTTCGACAATGACCGGCTCGATCTGACCGAAGTCGAAGGCCTGTCGGACCTGCTCTCCGCCACATCGCAGACCCAGCGGAGGCTGGCCCTGCGGCAGATGGACGGGGCTCTCTCCGCCGTCGTCGAAGGGTGGCAGGCACGTCTCGTCCGCCTCCTCGCCCACGTCGAGGCGGCGATCGACTTTGCCGACGAAGAGCTGCCGCCCGATCTTCTGGCCACTGCCGTGCGTGATGCGCAGGCCCTGGGTGCGGAAATGACCGCTCGGCTAGGCGAAGCACGGCCGGCCGAGCGCCTGCGCGAGGGTTTCCGTGTCGCCCTGCTGGGAGCGCCCAACGCGGGCAAATCGAGCCTCCTCAACCGCCTTGCCGGCCGGGAGGCGGCCATTGTCGCCGCCACCCCCGGCACCACGCGCGACGTGGTCGAGGTCGGGACCGAGATCGGCGGTCTCCCGGTCACCCTGGCAGACACGGCCGGGTTGCGGGAGGCAGCGGCGGAGGGCGCCCTCGATCCGGTAGAGGCGGAGGGAATCCGGCGCAGCCTCCGGCAGTTCGAGGAAGCGGACCTCATCCTCCTGCTGTTCGACGGCGCCGCCTGGCCTGGACGGGATCAGGCGACCGAGGCCCTGCTCGACGGGCGGGCCATTCCGGTCGTCACCAAGGCCGACCTGCCGTCGGTGCCTGCGGAACCCCATATCGGGTCCCTCCCCTGCCTGCGGGTCAGCACGCTGCATCCGGACGGACTTGCGGCTCTCGAGAGCGAACTCGGGCGGCGCCTCCTGGCGCTGGCGCCACCGGAGGACGCGGTTCTGACGCGGGAGCGACATCGGCATGCGCTGGCCGAGGCGGTCGTAGCCCTGGCGCGCCTCTCACCGGATGAGGAGGTGGGGCTGGTGGCGGAAGATCTGCGCCTCGCCCTGCGGGCCCTCGGCCGGATCCTCGGGCGGGTGGATGTCGAGCAGCTTCTCGACGTCATCTTCCGGGATTTCTGCCTCGGCAAGTGAGGGGTCTGTTTCACGTGAAACGCCCCGAGCCTTGACGCCTCGGCTTCCCCGACAGCATTGTCCGCCCATGCAAAGCCGGGCCATGCGAAGCTTCGACGTCATCGTCGTGGGAGGCGGTCACGCGGGCTGCGAGGCCGCCGCCGCGGCCGCGCGCTGTGGTGCGTCCACCCTCCTCCTGACCCACGACCCCTCCACCATCGGGGTCATGTCGTGCAACCCGGCGATCGGGGGGCTCGGAAAAGGCCATCTTGTTCGCGAGATCGACGCCCTCGACGGCCTCATGGCGCGGGCGATCGACGCGGCCGGCATCCAGTTCAGGATCCTCAACCGCAGCAAGGGGCCCGCTGTCCGCGGTCCGCGCGCCCAGGCCGACCGGAAGCTCTACCGGCAGGCGATCCAGGCGCTGCTCCGGCAGCAGCCAAACCTCAGCATCGAAGCTGGTGCCGTTGAGGATCTGCTGGTCACCGACGGTCGCTGCGCCGGTGTCGTCACGGCCGAGGGCCTCGTCTATCCTGCGGCGTCGGTCGTCCTCACGACGGGGACCTTTCTGCGTGGCGAGATACACATCGGCGAACGGCGCATACCGGCGGGTCGCGTGGGAGAGGCGCCGGCCCTCCGGCTCTCCGAGAGAATTCTCGACCTCGGGCTGCCTCTCGGCCGGCTGAAGACCGGCACGCCGCCGCGGCTGGACGGCCGGACGATCGATTGGGGCGCTCTGGAGATGCAGCCGGGCGATGACCCCCCGGAGCCCTTCTCGCTGCTGACTGAAGGCATCGTCCAGGACCAGATCGCCTGCGGCATCACCTGGACCACCGCCGAGACCCATCGGATCATTCGCGACAACCTGCACCGGGCGCCGCTCTACTCGGGGCAGATCAGCGGCGTCGGCCCCCGCTACTGTCCCTCGATCGAGGACAAGGTCGTCCGCTTCGCGGAGCGGGACCGCCATCAGCTCTTTCTGGAGCCGGAAGGCCTCGACGATCCGACGGTCTATCCGAACGGCATTTCCACCTCCCTGCCGGAAGACGTGCAGACCGCTCTGGTTCGCTCCATTCCGGGCCTGGCGCGGGCGGAGATCGTCCGACCGGGCTACGCCGTCGAGTATGACTACGTCGACCCCAGGGCCCTTACGCCGGCCCTGCAGGTCGAAAGGCTTCCAGGCCTCTTCCTCGCCGGACAGATCAACGGCACCACCGGCTACGAGGAGGCGGGAGCACAGGGGTTGCTTGCCGGCCTCAACGCGGCGCGGGCGGCGGGCGGCGCTGCCGCGGAACCCTTCGTGCTCGATCGCTCGGAAGGGTATCTCGGCGTCATGATCGACGACCTGGTCACCCAGGGCGTCACCGAACCCTATCGGATGTTCACCAGCCGCGCCGAGTTCCGGCTGCTGCTGCGGGCCGATAATGCCGATCAGCGGCTGACCGGACGGGGCATCGCGGCCGGTGTCGTCGGACCGGAGCGCGCTGCCGTGCATGCACGGCGGCAACGGGCGCTGGAGGAGGGCCGGGTGCTGGTTCGCGCGCTTACCGACACGCCGGATCGCCTCAACCGCGCCGGCTTCGCGATCAACCGGGACGGCCAACGGCGTTCGGCCTTCGACCTGCTGCGTCAGCCGGACATCACGCTCGCCCGGCTGACGGCCCACTGGCCGGAGCTCACCGGCCTGCCCCCCTTCGTCGTGGAGCAGATCCAGATCGACGCCCGCTATGCCGGTTATCTCGCCCGGCAGGAGGCCGACCTCGTCGCATTCCGGCGCGACGAGGATCTCTCTCTGCCGGCAGACCTGGACTACGCAGGCATCGCCGGCCTCTCGAACGAAATGGTGCAGCGGCTGAGTGCAGCCCGGCCCGCCACCCTCGGCGCTGCCGGCCGGGTCCCCGGGGTCACCCCGGCCGCTCTCACGGTTCTGCTGCGGTGGTGCCGGAGGGGGAGTCGCACCGCTGCCTGAGTCCGGGAAGGCGCTGTTCATCGACGCGACCGGTGTTTCACGTGAAACGCTGGCTGCCTTCGAACGCTACGCGGAACTGCTCGTCCGGTGGAACGCCAGGATCAACCTGGTTGGTCCGGACACCCTTCCCGACCTCTGGACCCGGCACTTCCTCGACAGCGCCCAGTTGCTCGACCTGCTGCCCGAACCTCCTTCGGATCGGCTGCGCACCATCGTGGATCTCGGCAGCGGCGCCGGCTTTCCCGGGCTCGTGCTGGCACTTCTCGGGGCCGGCGCGGTGGCGCTGGTGGAAAGCGACAGCCGCAAGGCCACCTTCCTTCGAGAGGCGATTCGGGTCACCCAGGCCCCCCACGTCACGGTCCACAACCGGAGGATCGAGGCCCTTCCCCCTTTGCAGGCCGACGTGATCACGGCCCGGGCCTGCGCACCCCTGTCGCGACTCGCAGGCTATGCCGCCCCCCTCCTCGCGCCCGGCGGCACCTGCCTCTTCCTCAAGGGTCAGAGCGCCGATGCAGAATTGACCGCCCTCGGGGAACGGGGGAAGATCACAGTGGAGCGCTTCCCGAGCGCCACGTCTCCCGACAGCGTCATACTACGGATTGGGGGTATCGAGGCTTGACCTCCCCAGGGCTTGAGGACGAAACGGCCGCCCCGCGCATCATCGCCATCGCCAACCAGAAAGGCGGGGTCGGCAAGACCACGACTGCGATCAACCTGGCGACCGCTCTGGCGGCCTGCCGGAAGCGGGTTCTGATCGTCGATCTGGACCCCCAGGGAAATGCCAGCACGGGGCTGGGCCTGGCCACCACCGGGCGGGGACCCGGCACCTATGCCGTCCTCATGGGCGAGGTCTCCTTGGCCGATGGGGTGCGAACCACCGCCGTCGACTTCATGGACATCCTGCCCTCCACCGTCGACCTTCTGGGCGCCGAACTGGAGCTCGTCGCCGAGCAGGGCCGGGAGACTCGGCTGCGGGACGCCTTCGCAGGAGAAACCGGCGGCTGGGACTACATCCTGATCGACTGCCCGCCCGCCCTGGGCCTGCTCACCTTGAACGCCCTGATCGCGGCAAGCGGGGTGCTGGTGCCGCTGCAGACAGAGTTCTACGCCCTCGAAGGCCTGAGCCATCTGCTGCGAACCGTGGAACGGGTCAGGGGCGTCTTCAATCCCGACCTCGACATCATCGGCGTGGTCCTGACCATGTACGACCGGCGCAACAACCTGTCGGAGATGGTGGCCCGGGACGTCCGGGCGTACATGGGCGAGCGGGTCTACAACACCGTGATCCCGCGCAACGTCCGCATCTCCGAAGCTCCCTCCCACGGCAAGCCGGTGCTGCTCTACGACGTGCGCTCGCCCGGCGCGCAGGCCTACATCCACCTCGCGGGGGAGCTGCTACGCCGGCTCGAAGGCCGGCCGCCCGTCACCGCCATCGCCTCCTGAAACAGATCGAGTCCCGGTACCCCATCGCGATGAAAGACCCCGCTCCAAGCTCCGCCAAGCGCGCCAACCTGGGCCGCGGCCTCGCCGCCCTCTTCGGGGAAGAGGCGCCCCAGGCTCCCGGAGGCGCGGCCCCGCGCACCTTGCCGATCGAGGCGCTGCAACCGGGACGCCTGCAGCCGCGGACGGTCTTCTCGGAAGAATCCCTCGAAGCCCTGACCGAGTCGATCCGCGCCCAGGGCATCCTGCAGCCGCTCATCGTGCGCCCCCTGGCGGATCAGCCGGGACGATTCGAGATCGTCGCCGGAGAGCGCCGCTGGCGGGCGGCCCAGCGGGCACGGCTGCACGAAGTGCCGGTCATCCTGCGGGAACTGACGGATGCCCAGGCCCTCGAGCTGGCGCTGGTCGAGAACGTCCAACGTCAGGATCTCGACGCTCTGGAAGAGGCCGAGGGCTACCGGCGGCTGATCGAGGAGTTCCACCACCGCCAGGAAGACCTCGCCCGCCTCATCGGCAAGAGCCGTTCGCATATCGCCAACACCCTCCGCCTCCTGCAGCTTTCGCCCGGCGTCAAAGCCCTGCTGCAGAAGGGCGCGCTGTCGGCGGGCCATGCGCGGGCGCTGCTCACGGCGCCCGAGGCCGACAGGCTGGCGGAGACCGTGGTCGCCAAGGGCCTGTCGGTCCGCGATACCGAACGGCTGGCCGCGAGCGAACGGAAGGCCCCCGGCGAAGCCGGCCAGGTCGGCACCGCCGCCGTCGACCCGGACCTCGCCGCTCTGCAGGAGGAGCTGAGCGGACGCCTCGGTCTGAGGGTGAAGATCTCCACCACGGGGCAGGGAGGGACCCTGTCGATCAGCTACCGCAGTCTGGAGCAGTTCGACAGCCTCCTCGCGCGCCTCCGCGGCTGAGCCGGCGGCCCCGGTCAGCGCGGCCGGGTCCGCCCCCGGCGCAGGGGCGAGGCAAGCGACAGCGCAAACACGAGAGCCGCGCAGAGCACCTCGTCGGGTGCACCGGTGCGTTTGCACTGCGCCTCGGTCTCCCGCAGCCGTTCGAGCGCCCGCTCCAGCCGTTCCGCCGGCCAGGCGTCCGCCTGTCGCTGAAAACGCGCGCGCCGGTCCCGGAACAGCGGCGGTCTCAGAGCCGCCAGGGCGGCGCCCCGGTCGGATGCCGAAGCGACCGCCCGCAGCCGCTGAAAGTGCCGCTGCAGGCCGCGCAGCATGCCGACGGGGGCGATCCCTTCCCCGGCGCAGCGCTGCAACGCCTGTTCGGCCGTCGGGCCGTCGCCCTCCGCAACGGCGAAACACAGCTCGTCCAGGCTGGCCGCCCCGCTGTCCCCCACGACCGCTTCGGCGTCGGCCAAGGTCACGGACCCCGTCTCGGACTTGTAGAGGCAGAGCTTCTCCAGTTCCCGCCGGCTCAGCTGGCGATCGCCGCCGAGGTTGCGCAGCAGATAGTCCGCCGCATCCGGCTCCGGCTCCAGCCCGTTTGCCTGAAGCACCTGACGCATGAGCCCGGCCAGGCTCTCCTGTTCGTCGCGGTAGCAGGCGACGGCGGCCGCTTCGGCACCGGCCGACTCGAAGGCCCGGACCAGGGGCGACTTCCGCTGCAGCTCGCCCGCCTCGACGAGCACCAGGGCGTCGCCTGGAAGTTCCTGCAGGAACGCCTGGAGGATCTTCACCGATTCCGCGCCCACGTCGCGCAGTCGGACCAGCCGCCGGCCGCCGCCGAAGGCGAGGGCGCCGGCCTCGTCGTTCAGCCGCGCAGGGTCGTCGCGCAGCTGCGCACCGCTCAGCACCGAAAGCCGGAAGGGATCGTCCATCGACCCTATGACCGCATGGATCACCCGTTCCGCCCGCTCGGCGATCAGACCACTGTCCGGGCCGTAGAGAAGAATGGCGCGCAGGCGGGCGGGGGGGTCGGCGAGCAGCGCGTCGATCTGCGACGGCTTCGGCTGCACCGCCTCACGCCTCGTGGGTCTGGAAGTAGCCGGCGAGCCGTCGCCGGATGTCCTGGACGAGTTGCTGGAGGGACCGGCGCCTGACGTCGGACAGGGCGACGTCGGTGGCGAAGCCGGAATCCAGGATGTCGTAGCTGGCGATGGCGATCGCGCTCGCGCCGTACAGCGACGCGCCATCGGAGATCCGATAGAGCTTGAAATTGGCCGTCAGGTTCAGGGTCGAACGCGTCGCCGTCTCGTCCTCGCGAACGCCGGCTTCGGAGCGGATCTCCGTCAGCGTTGTCTCCAGCCGGTAGACCTTCGGCAGGCCCAGGTTCTGCGGATCCAGCGCCGTCACCAGCCCGTTGCGCAGGATCTGGCCCGGCCGGTCCGGAATCGAGGCGACCCGGACCTGGGCCAGTTCGGTCAGCGTCGCTTCCCCCGACGGCGTTTCCCCGTAGAGCGGATGGAAACCGCAGCCGGAGAGCCCGGCTGCGAGCGGAACCGCCAGGGCGGTCAGGAAACGGCGCCGGCTGGTGCCTCCTCTATCAGGCGACCACATTGACGACCCTGTCCGGCACGACGATCACCTTGCGCGGTGCCCGTCCCTCCAGCAGCCGCGCCACCGCAGGCTCCGCCAGAGCGGCGGCCTCCAGGTCGGCAGCCCGGGAGCCACGCCGCTGCTGCAGGGTCGCCCGCAGCTTGCCGTTCACCTGGACGGCGATGGTCACCATCTCCTCGACGGTCAGCGCCGGATCAGCCTCCGGCCATTCCATGCGCGCCAGCAGGCTTTCGTGCCCCAGGCGCTCCCAGAGCTCTTCGGCGAGATGGGGCATCATGGGCGCAGCGAGGCGAGCGAGCAGCTCCAGGGCCTCCCGGCGTGCCCAGGCGTCGTCGGGGCCCGTCCCATCGAAGCCGGAGAGACGGTTCGCCAGCTCGTGCAGACGCGCCACAGCCTTGTTGAAGTGGAACGCCTCGATGTCTTCGGTGACCTGCTGCACCGCGCGATGAGCGGCCTGGCGCAGCGCCACCGCCTTGTCTCCCATGTCTCCCGGCAGGGCCGCGCCGGCGGGAGGCAGGGCGGGCAGAGCATCGTCCACCAGCCGCCAGAGGCGCTGGGTGAAGCGCCAGGCGCCTTCGATCCCGCTGTCCGTCCACTCCATCTCCCGGTCCGGCGGGCTGTCGGACAGCATGAACCAGCGCGCCGTGTCCGCTCCGTAGGTCTCGATGATGCGGGCCGGATCGATGGTGTTGCGCTTCGACTTGCTCATCTTCTCGACGCGCCCGACGGTCACGGGCCGGCCGTCGAGGGTCTGCCACGCGCCACCGTCCCCCTTGCGCACCTCCTCGGGCGAGAGCCAGCCGCCTTTGGCGTCGCGATAGGTCTCGTGGCAGATCATGCCCTGGGTGAAGAGGCCGGCGAAGGGTTCGGCGACGGACAGGTGCCCGAACCGCTGCAGACCACGGGTGAAGAAGCGGGAGTAGAGCAGGTGCAGGATGGCATGCTCGATCCCGCCGATGTACTGGTCCACCGGCAGCCAGTAATCGACCGACCCCCGGTCCATCGCCGCGTCCTCCAGCTTGGGGCTGCAGAAGCGGGCGAAATACCAGGACGAATCCACGAAGGTGTCCATGGTGTCGGTGTCGCGGGTGGCCGGCCCATCGCAGCGTGGGCAGGCGACGTGTCGCCAGGTCGGGTGATGCTCCAGCGGATTGCCCGGCCGATCGAAGCTGACGTCCTCGGGCAGCTCCACCGGCAGCGACTCCCGCGGCACGGGCACATCCCCGCATTTGGCGCAGTGGATCACCGGGATCGGGCAGCCCCAGTAGCGCTGCCGGGACAGGCCCCAGTCGCGCAGCCGGTACTGCGTCACCCCGCGGCCGCTGCCCTGGGCCTCGAGGTTGGCGATGACGGTGCGCTTGGCCGTCGTGACGTCGAGGCCGTTGAGGAAGCGCGAGTTGAACAGCACCCCGTCGCCCGTATAGGCCTCGCGGCCGACCGTGAAGGTGCCGGGGTCGGCCCCTTCCGGCAGGACGACAGGCAGCACCGGCAGCTCGTATTTCCGGGCGAAGTCGAGGTCGCGCTGGTCATGCGCGGGGCAGCCGAAGATCGCGCCCGAGCCGTACTCGATCAGCACGAAGTTGGCGACGTAGACCGGCAGTTCGAGGTGCGCCACGAAGGGGTGCCGCGCCCGCAGCCCCGTGTCGAAGCCGCGCTTCTCCGCGGTCTCGATGGCCTCCTCGCTGGTCCCCAGCCGATCGCAGTCGGCGACGAAGTCGGCCAGCTCGGGCGACTGCGCGGCCAGCTCGGCCGCCAGGGGATGGTGCGGCGACAGCGCCAGGAACGAGGCGCCGAACAGGGTGTCGGGCCGGGTGGTGAAGATCTCCAGCGTCTGGTCCCGGCCTTCGATCTCGAAGAAGACCTTGGCGCCCTCCGACCGGCCGATCCAGTTCTGCTGCATGAGCCGGACCTTCTCCGGCCAGCGATCCAGGGTCTGCAGGCCGTCGAGCAGCGGCTGCGCCAGATCGGTGATGCGGAAGAACCACTGGGCGAGCTTGCGCCGTTCGATCGGCGCGCCGGAGCGCCAGCCGCGTCCCTCGATCACCTGCTCGTTGGCCAGCACCGTGTGGTCGACCGGGTCCCAGTTGACCCATGACTCCCGGCGATAGACGAGACCGCCCTCGAGGAAGTCGAGGAACAGCGCCTGCTGGTGCTTGTAGTAGTCGGGATGGCAGGTGGCGATCTCGCGCGCCCAGTCGATCGACAGCCCCATCGATTTGAGCTGCTCGCGCATGGTCGCGATGTTGGCGTAGGTCCACTTCGCCGGGTGGATGCCACGTTCGATCGCGGCGTTCTCCGCCGGCAGGCCGAAGGCATCCCAGCCCATCGGATGCAGCACGTTGAAGCCGCGGGCGCGCTTGTAGCGCGCGATCACGTCGCCGATCGTGTAGTTCCGGACATGACCCATGTGGATCCGGCCGGACGGATAGGGGAACATTTCAAGTACATAGTACTTGGGACGCTCCGGGTCGGCCTCGGCCGTGAAGCAGCCGGTCTCGTCCCAGACGGCCTGCCACCTGGCCTCCGTCTCCCTGGCGTTGTATCGACTCATGACTAATTCCGCGGACTTCGACGGAGGGACGGGGACAGAACGGTCAGGACGCCGCGCTGCTGCCGCTCTGGGCGATCCTGAGCTGGCGGGCCCGCGCAAGGACCGCATTCTCCAGGTCCGTGGTCGTCTTGGCGGCCACGTCGGCATCCACCCAGGCGCCGTCGCGGCGGACCTGCCGGAAGACCGTGATCCGGATGCCGTCGGCCCGCAGGTCGCGGGACAGGATGAAGAGGTTGACCTTGAAGCGCTCGTCGGGTGTCTCCGGCGGCGCATACCAGTCGGTCAGGATGACCCCGCCGAAGGGGTCGGCCGACGCGATCGGCATGAAGGAGAGGGTGTCGAGGGACGCCCGCCAGAGGAAGGCGTTGACGCCGATCCCACCGCCACCGCTGCCGTTGTCCAGGCCCTTCTTGTCGTCGCCGCCGAACAGCACCAGGCCGTCCGACCCGAAGATGCCCGGGTCGGGCTTGTAGCTCGGCTTGCCTTCCTTGGTCTCGTAAGTCGGATAGTCGTAGCTGACGTCGGTGCCGCCGCAGGCCGCGAGACCCGCCGTGACCGTCAGGGACAGAGCCAGCAGCCCAAAGGTCTTCAACATTCCCTCCACCTCACGCGGGAAAACGGCACGACCCGCGGTCAGCGGGGCGCCCACGCGGGCGGCACTATGACAGTTTCGGCCGGTCTTTCAAACTCCGCGGGCGGCCTGCCCTTCACCCCGGAACGTAGGGCTCCGGCCTGTCTTCCAGATCGAGGTTCCGCTGTGGCAGCAAGTCGACCAGAACCTGGTTGACGAGTTCCTGCAGCGCCGGGTCGTTGACGCCGACGATCGCCGGCAACGTCCCCCGCACGTAGCTCACGGGGGCGGTCCCACCGCAGAAGGCGGCGTCGAGTGTGGTGCGGTCGCCTTCCAGGGGCGCCGGCAGGGTCGCCACCGTCGCGGGGCGGCAGAGGGAGCTGGCGATGTTCACGTTCGCCTGGTTGAACGCCAGGACGATGCGGTACCCTTCGCCGGCGTCCAGCGGGGCCGGCGTGAACTGCGTCGCGGGGAAATAGCCAGGCGCCTCGGCCACGGCGCGGACCTCCTCGGCGAAGCGATCCTGCGGCAGCGTCGTCGTGTTGCCGAGCACCAGCATGGGCATGGTGCCGCCGCGGGCGGCATAGCCGAAGGTGCCGCCGTCGTAGCCGGTGGACAGGGTCGCCGGCTCGACGATCGTGGTCGAACAGCCCGCAGCCGTCAGCCCTCCGGCGGCTGCCAGGGCCGGGACGATCCGAAAGAGGTGCCTGATCATAGAGCCCGCTCCAATCCCGCTGTTCCCGTCATCAAGTGGCACGGGCCGCCATCAGTTCCAAGCCGCCGGCGGGTCATTCCCCGACCGCCCCGGACCCCCCGCAGCGCTGTGGCAGTCGGGCAACAGCATGGCAAAATTGTCGGCGGCGCGCAGGGCTTTGGTTGACTGTCTTTTCGTCGGCGGTTTAAGCAGAAGCTACTAACCGCGCGGAATTCTGCGGTTTGAGCTCCGTCATGGGGAGGCCTCGTCGCAGGGGTGCCCCGCAGTCTCTTAAAGGAGAGGGAAAGCATGAAAAAGGTTCTGATGGCAGCGACCGCCATCGCGACCGCGGGCGCGATCTGGGGCACCGCGGGCGACGCCAAGGCGCAGACGAACTGGACCCTGTCGCTGGGCGGCTTCTACAACGGCCTCGTCATCGTCCGCGACCAGGACAATGAAGAGTACACCGTGCCGCAGCCGAAGACCGGCGGTGGCACGAACAGCAAGACCGACATCCGCAACTACGACTTCAACCAGCGCGGCCGTTATCGCTTCGAGGCCCGCAACAAGCTCGACAACGGCATCACGTTCGGTTTCCAGAACCAGTACGAGATGACGCAGAACATGAACACCAACCGGTCGTTCATCTTCGTGTCGGGCGGCTTCGGCCGTGTCAACTTCGGCGACATGTACTCGGCTTCGTATCTGACCCACGTCTCCGCTCCGAGCGCGGGCTGGGTGCTCGACGATACCGGTCACTCGCAGGCCTACTACTCGACCGTCGGCAACCCGAACCCCTACGGCGGCCGCGCTTCGCCGGCGACCCCGACCTACATGTCCAACCGGTTCATGAAGGTCACCTACCTGTCGCCGCGCTTCGGCGGCCTGCAGGTCGGCGCGTCGTTCACCCCGGACACCTCCAACAGCAACGCTGGCCCGGGCGCGAACAACCGCTTCATCACCGACGAGAACACGATCGACAACTCCGCCAGCCTTTACGCGTTCAAGAACGTCGTCAGCCTGGGTGCCAACTACTCCAACACCTTCGGCGACTTCGGCCTCGACGCGTCGCTGGGTTGGGAAACGGCGGAGGTCACCGACGGCTTCAAGAACACCGTTCCTAACGCCGACAGCCGGAACAACCACTACTCCGCCGGCCTGAACCTCTCCTTCGGCGGCCTGACGGCCGGTGCGGCCTACGGCCTGAAGGAAGTCAACCGCGGCAGCGACCTCCTGGTCAGCGAACTGGTCCTCGGCCTGACCTACTCGACCGGCCAGTGGGTGTTCGGCCCGAACTTCTCCTGGGCGGAAGGCTACGGCGGCGACAGGAACGGTGGCGGGCAGCGGATCTTCCTGTTCGAGTTCGGCGCGCGCTACAAGCTGGTCCCGGGTGTCGACCTGGTGGCCTCGATCGAGCACGGCGAGTTCGACAAGGCCTCCAGCGGCGCTGTCTACGCCTGCCAGTCCGGCGGCGCGGTCTGCAACCAGAAGGACGGCAGCGGCACCGCTGGCCTCTTCGGTGTGCAGTTGAACTTCTGATCGTCGTCTCTACGACAGCTTCAGAAAGCGGCAATTCGGGGCGGACCGGGGGGTCCGCCCCCTTTTTTTGTTTCGAAAGAAGGGCTGTTCTCGCCCGCCGGCGAGGCCGCCAGTCACCGGTTGCGGCTGCGGTCCTCGTAGCCGACGCCGGGCAGGTCGGTGCCACGGAAGTCGGCCGGGTTGAGCTGGACCCCGGTCTCCATCGTCTGCAGGGTCACCTCGGTCGAGCCGCCCTGCGGCTGGTTCACTACCCAGCGGCGCAGCCGCAGCGGATCTTCGGAGAACTCCAGCTCGAGCGACCCCTGGTCGGCGTCGCCCGTCTGGACCGCCCGCACCGCTATCCTGCCCGCGGCCCGCTCGATCCCGGTCACCGTCACACCCTCCGCGAAGTCGACCCGATCGCGCAGCAGGAACCACAGCGGAGTGGCGCTCAGCGGCACCATGCTCGCTTCCTTGAGCTCACGGTCATAGAGGATGACGTTGAGGCCATCGGCCAGCAGCAGCGTCGGGCTCGGAGGGTCGTAGGCGAAGCGGACATAGCCCGGCCGCAACAGCGCGTAGCTGCCGCTCGTCTCCGAGCCGCTGGGGTTCCGCTGCACGAAGCGCCCCCGGGCGGACCGCAGGCCCGTCAGGTAGTCCTCCAGTCGGTGCAGGTCATCCTGATCGGACTGGCGGGGCGGCGAGAAGGCCGCGAGGGCCGGCCCGGCCAGGGCCGGCAGCAGGACCGCGGTGCCGGCGAGGGCGAGGAAGCGTCTTCTTTTCATGCTTTCCTATACGTACGCGGCCGCGCCTGCGTTTCAACGCACGAACCGGCAGTGGCTCGAGCCGCCAGTCGGGGCCGGTGCTTGACCAGCCGCTTGAACAGCTTCTTGAGGCCCAGGCGCTTGTCGGCGTCGCCGGGCCGCTTCGGCTTGACCCAGTACATCTGCAGGGACCGCCGTTCCCGACGAAGGAGCTGAAACCGTGGAACGACCGCTCGTTCCGCCGGAAGGCGATCATGTTCCCCTCCTTCGGCGGCACCTCGGCCACGTAGCCGTCGAGGTCCCACCGCGAGGTGAGCATCCTGAGGCACCCGCGGTCGCTGTCCCATGCCTCGTTCAGGTAGACGAGGACGGTCACCAGCTTGTTGCGGGAATCGTTGTGGGCGTTGCCATCCGAAGCCGCGGAATAGCGCCGCAGGGTGAGCTGCAGCTTGAGATCGGAGAGGTCGATGTCGAACTTCCCGGCCAGGACGTCGCGAAGCTCGTCGCTGTGGAGTTCATCCAGGAACCGGCGAAACCGCGGGGCGATGTCGAGCCTCTCCGGCTCGTAATTTCCGGGCTCCCCGATGGCCGGAAAAAGGCGGTTCAGCTCGACGAGAGCCTCAGGAAAGACGAAACGCGGCACCACGACGAAGGGACAGGGGTCGCGGTGCGGCTCCACGGACCGCAGCGCCCCGAGATCGATGAACTCCATGATGAACCCGCCCCCGGAAGATCACATCCCGGATCGTGACAGGGCCAGGATAGCCGTCAATCTACTCCGGTAACAGAACCTCCCGCTTGCCCACGTGGTTCGCGGGACTCACCACTCCGTCCTGCTCCATCCGTTCGACCAATCGCGCCGCCCGGTTGTAGCCTATCTGCAGCTGCCGCTGGATGAAGGATGTCGAGGCCTTCCGATGCTGGGCCACTACGGCGAGCGCCCGGTCGTAGAGCTCGTCGCCGCTGCCTTCGCCGTCGCCCTCGCCGGCGTCCTCCTCTTCGCCCTCGTCCTGGACGACCGCATCCACATAGGCGGGTGCGCCCTGAGCCCGCAGATGCTCCACCACCGCCTGGACCTCATGATCGCTGACGAAGGGGGCGTGGATGCGCGATATCCGGCCGCCCTGGGCCATGTAGAGCAGGTCGCCCTGACCCAGGAGCTGTTCCGCACCGCCTTCGCCGAGGATCGTCCGACTGTCGATCTTGGAGGTGACATGAAAGGAGATGCGGCTCGGGAAGTTCGCCTTGATCGTTCCGGTGATGACGTCGACGGAGGGCCGCTGGGTCGCCATGATCAGATGGATGCCGGCGGCGCGGGCCATCTGCGCCAGCCGCTGTATGGCGCCCTCGACTTCCTTGCCGGCGACCAGCATCAGGTCGGCCATCTCGTCGACCACGACGACGATCAGTGGCAGGGCCTCCAGATCGATCGGCTGTTCCTCGTAGAGCGGCTGCCCGGTATCAGGGTCGAATCCGGTCTGGACCCGGCGGGTCAGCCCCTGGCCCGTGCGTCGGGCTTCCTCGACCCGGGCGTTGTAGCCGTCCAGATTCCGGACCCCTAGACGGCTCATGGCCCGGTAGCGGCCCTCCATCTCCCGCACCGCCCACTTCAACGCGACGATCGCCTTACGCGGCTCGGTCACGACCGGCGTCAGCAGATGCGGAATATCGTCGTAGATCGACAGCTCCAGCATCTTCGGATCGACCATGATCAACCGGCACCGCTCGGGCGGCAGCCGGTAGAGCAGCGACAGGATCATGGCATTGAGGGCTACAGACTTGCCCGAGCCGGTGGTGCCGGCGACCAGCAGGTGCGGCATCCGCGCCAGATCGGCGATCTGCGGGGCACCCGAGATGTCCTTGCCGAGCACGATCGGCAGGGACCCCGGAGCCTTCTCGAAGGCCTCCGAGGCCAGCAGTTCGCGCAGGAACACGGTCTCCCGCTCCACGTTCGGCAGTTCGATGCCGATGGTGCTCGATCCCGGCGTCACCGCCACGCGCACCGAAACGGCGGCGATCGACCGGGCGATGTCGTCGGCCAGGCCGACGACACGGCTGGTCTTCGTGCCCGGTGCCGGCTCCAGCTCGTAGCGCGTCACCACGGGACCGGGCCTGACCTTCACGATCTCGCCCTTGACCCCGAAGTCCTTCAGCACCGCTTCCAGCAGCCGGGCATTCTTCTCCAGGCCGTCCCGGTTCACCTGCGTCCGTCGCGGATCGACCTGCGGCTCCTGGAGCAGGGTCAGGGACGGCCCCTCGAAGCCCGTGGCCCCGAACGCCAGGCTGCCCTGCATGTCCTTGCGCGCCTTGCGGCCGGGCGACGGCCGCCCCGCCCGCGGTTCCACGATGGCGTGGTCGCTCCGTGCCGGTTCGGACGGCGGCTCGTCGGCGGTCTCGGCCGCAACTTCATCCTTCTGTACCGCGCTGCGTCTGACCGTCCGTCGCGGCCGCGCCCGCGAGTCTTCCGCGGGAACGGTCGTCCGGGCCGTCCGCCCGCGCAGGAGCCTCGCCGTCCCGCGCCCCAGCGAGCGCCATTCGCTGCCCTGCAGCGCGAGGGCATAGATCCCGAGCAGGGCGGCGAGCACGAAGCAGCCGGCCGCCAGGAAGGGAGGTTCGGCTCCGAGCATGCGATGCGCAGCGCCCAGCAGTGACAGCCCCAGTGCACCCCCGAGACTGCTGTAGAGCGGCCACCCCGGCGGAATCGGCAGAGCCGCGAGGGCTGCGGCAGCCGATGCCAGGGCCACGATCCCCGCCACCAGCCGCGTCACTGGCCAGGGCAGCATGCCGCTGCGCATCAGCCGCCAGCCCCAGGCGAGGAGCAGGACACAGGCGAAAAAGGCCGCCAGTCCCAGCCCCTGCAGGAGCAGGTCCGCGGCGCGGGCTCCGCCCACCCCGAGCAGATTGCCCACAGCCTCGTCCGTCGCCCGGTTGAAGGACGGGTCGCTGGGATCGAAGGTCAGTACCGCGAGCAGAAGGCCGATGCCCGCCAAGGCGAGGATGAGGCCCACGACTTCAAGCAGACGGCGGCGAATGATCCGTCCGCTGCCCGGCGGCAGCAGCGGCAATCTCGATCTCTCTTGCATGGCCTGAAGGCGCGCCACCGTTCCGGCTCCCATCTTCTGTGCCCGTAGCCCGGGTACTTCATCCGGTCCGGTCCCGAGCCGCAGACGCGACCATACCTCAACCGCAGCGGCTTGCCGATCCGGCTCCGCGGTCCGGCCCCCAGGACTTCATGAAGCGGAGAACAGACTGTAAACAGACTGCATGGCGACAGCAAGTAATGGGGGTCGCGGATCGCGACTCCCGAGATGTTGGGAAAACGATTCGGGAACGTTCTACCATGCCGAGTCGCCGGCCCGGCTCGGGGGTGCATCCTGTCACAGAGCGGCTTGCCGGCGTGCCGTACCGCCCGCATCCTCGGCGCATGACAGCAGGAGAACCGGCTCGATGATCCGTGTGTGGGGGCGTGCCAATTCGGTCAATGTCCAGAAGGTCCTGTGGACCCTAGGAGAACTCGCGCTCCCCTTCGAGCGGATCGACGCCGGCGGTGCCTTCGGCCAGGTCGACAAGCCCGACTACCGCCGGCTCAATCCCAACGGCCGGGTGCCGACCATCGAAGACGATGGCTTCGTCCTCTGGGAATCGAACGTGATCGTCCGCTATCTCGCGGCAAAGCATGGAGCGGGTCGCCTTGCGCCCTCGGACGGGCAGGCCCACGCGCTGGCCGACCAGTGGATGGACTGGAGCCTGTCGGTCCTCCTGCCGATCATGACGCCGCTGTTCTGGGCTCTGGTTCGCACGCCGCCGGAGCAACGTGACCCTGCGGCGATTGCCCGCCATACCCAGCAGCTCGGCGAGGCCATGTCGATCCTCGACCGGCGCCTCGCTCAGAGTGCGTTCGTCGCCGGACCATCCTTCTCGATGGGAGACATTCCCGTCGGCGCACTGACCTATCGCTGGTTCGCTCTGGATATCCCGCGGCCGGAGCTGCCGGCTCTCGCCGAATGGTACGCCCGGCTCAGCGAGCGGCCATCCTACCGCACCACGATCATGCTGCCGTTGAGCTGACACATCAGAGCAACTCCAGCCACCCGACCGCCGCCAGCATCGTGAGGAGCGTCACGGGCACGCCGCACAGGGCGTGCTCCCGGAAGGTGACTTTGACACCGGCGCTCCTCGCACTCTCGACGGCGATGATGTTGGCCAGGCTGCCGGTGATCAGCAGGTTCCCCGCCAGCGTCGACAGCAGACCCAGGCTGTGCAGTGTCTGACTGTCGGGCGCAGGAAGGATCGTCAGCAGCAAGAGGACGAGAGGGACATTGCCCACGCTGTTGCTGCCCACCAGAGAGATGACCGCGAGCGCAGCAGGCTCGGGGGGATGAAGCCCGAGCTGGCCGAGGGCGGCCAGCGCCCTCGTGGGCCATACCGTCCCCGCGAAGGCTCCCGTCACGATGAAAAGGCCCGTGAAGAGGCACAGCAGCGGCCAGTCGACCTTCGCCAGCAGCAGACGCGTAGGCAGCTTCCGGCTGAGCAGCAGGAACCCTCCCATCGCCATCGCCGCCGTCAGCTGACTACCACCAGTGGCCAACAGGAGCAGCAGGAGAGCGGTTGCCAAGACGGCCTTGCCGAAGGGAGCCCGGTCGACGAGGGGAGGTCGGTCACCGCCGGATCGACGGACAGCGCCCGCCATTCGCAGCGGTCGCGACCAGACCGCAGCCACCACGGCCGTCACGATGACGAGCCCGATCACCGCGATGGGTGCTGCCGTGAGGCTGTAGTCCCAGAAGTCGAGCTGCCCCACCTGACCGATCAGCACGTTCTGCGGGTTGCCGATCAGGGTCGCTGCAGAGCCGACGTTCGCCGCGCAGGCGATTCCTATGACGAAGGGTCGGGGATCCAGGCCTCGCTCGAGCAGGCCACGGCACAGCACGGGGGTAACCGCGAAGACCACGACGTCGTTGGTCAGGAGAGCAGCCAGACCACCACAGACGGCGACCGAGACCGCCAGCAGGGTCAAGCCCGAAGCCTCGATCCTCGCCAGCCGCCAAGCCACCCGACCATAGAAACCCGCCAGCTCGAACTGGGCGGACAGCAGCATCAAGCTGAGCAACACGACGAGCGTCGGAAAGTCGACGCTCTCGACTAGTACTGACGGGCTTACTGTTCCAGTGAGCCAGAGAGCGACGGCTGCGACCACCGCGAGGCCGGTTCTGTCGACCGCTGTCCCCGGCAGCCGGCCCACGGCCATGCCAACGTACAAAAGGACGAACAGGAGGACCGTGAGGGTCATCGGGGCGCAAGTCCCCGCGGCAGACGAACCTGGTTACTGATTCATCGCTTCGAAGAAGTCGTTGTTGGTCTTGCTGTGTTTGAGCTTGTCCAACAGGAATTCCATCGCGTCGGTCGTCCCCATCTGCATGAGGATACGGCGCAGTACCCACATCTTCGACAGGATCGCCTTGTCGACGAGGAGTTCCTCCTTCCGGGTGCCGGACTTGCCGATGTCGATGGCCGGGAAGCTCCGCTTGTCGGCGAGCTTCCGATCCAGGACCAGCTCCGAGTTGCCCGTACCCTTGAACTCTTCGAAGATCACCTCGTCCATCCGGCTGCCGGTGTCGATCAGGGCCGTGCCGATGATCGTGAGGCTTCCACCTTCCTCGATGTTCCGCGCCGCACCGAAGAACCGCTTCGGCCGCTGCAGAGCGTTGGCGTCGACGCCGCCGGTCAGAACCTTGCCGGAGGACGGCACCACGGTGTTGTAGGCACGCGCCAGACGGGTGATGGAATCGAGCAGGATGACGACATCCTTCTTGTGCTCGACCAGGCGCTTGGCCTTCTCCAGGACCATCTCCGTCACCTGGACGTGCCGCTGGGCCGGCTCGTCGAAGGGCGAGGACACCACCTCGCCCTTCACCGACCGGTCCATATCGGTCACTTCCTCGGGACGCTCGTCGATCAACAGGACGATCAGATAGACCTCGGGGTGGTTCGTCGCGATCGCGCGCGCGAGGTTCTGCAGGATCATCGTCTTGCCGGTACGCGGCGGGGCGACGATCAGGGCGCGCTGGCCCTTGCCGATCGGGGTCGTGAGGTCGATGACCCGGCAGGTCATATCGCGGATTGTCGGATCCTCGACCTCGAGCTTGAGCTTGGAGGTCGGATAGAGCGGCGTCAGGTTGTCGAAGTTGATCCGGTGGCGGGTCGCCTCCGGCGGATCGAAGTTGATCGCGTTCACCTTCAGCAGGGCGAAGTAGCGCTCGCCGTCCTTTGGTGCGCGAATCTGACCTTCGACGGTGTCGCCGCTGCGCAAGCCGAAGCGCCGTACCTGACTTGGACTGACGTAGATGTCGTCCGGCCCCGGGAGGTAGTTCGCCTCAGGCGAGCGCAGGAAGCCGAAGCCGTCCGGCAGCACTTCCAGAACGCCGTTGCCGAAGATCGGCACTTCGTTGTTCGCGAGCTGCTTCAGGATGGCGAACATCATGTCCTGCCGGCGGAGCGTGCTGGCGTTCTCGATCTCCAGCTCTTCCGCATAGGCGAGCAGCTCGCCGGGGTTCTTGGCCTTTAGTTCTTGCAGGTCCATCGGTAGGGACTCGAACGGGGAACGACTGGGGTGAGCAGGGAGCTCGAGCCGTTCAGCGGTTGAAAGGTGAGTGCAGACTTCATCAACGTCCCACGGCGACTACCTTCGCTGAGGCAAGCGCGGGTGGAACGGCGGCCTCTTTCGTGGACCTTGAAGCAGCGACTACGACTTGGGAAGTGATCGGCCCCGATCCAAGACCAAGGCCTTGATAGGCACTCCTACGTCATGGCCAACGGCCGCGTCAAGCCGCCTCCGCCAACCTCGGTCAGAATGGCTTAACAACCACCAGGATGACAATCAGGATCATCAGGACCGTCGGGATCTCGTTCACCATCCTGTAGAAGCCGGCGCTTCGCGAATTGCGATCTTCCGCGAACTCTCGGCGCCACCGGGCCAGGAAGCCGTGACAGGCGAGAAGACCCGCTACCAGGAGCAGCTTGGCATGAAACCAGCCGCCGGCCGCGACGCCGGGAATGGCAGCAAGCAGAAGACCGAATATCAGGGTCGCGATCATCGCCGGCAGCATGATGGCCCGCGCCAGACGCCGTTCCATCACCTTGAAGGTCTCCGACGCGGCGGATTTCGGTTCGACGCCGGCATGATAGACGTAGAGCCGCGGCAGATAGAGCATCCCTGCCATCCAGGCGATCACCGAGATGATATGGAAGGCCTTGAGCCAGAGGTAGTTATCGGCCAGCCACGTCATCCTGTTCCTTTCCCCCGGCTCCCGGGCCGGCCCATCCGCTGAGCTCCCGCAGCGCGAGAGCTTCCAGCAGGTCAACATGACGATCGCCGGCATTGAGGCAAGGGATGTAGGTGAAGCCGCGGCCACCTGACGCCTGGAAGATCTCTTTCAGACCGATCGCCAGTTCCTCGAGCGTCTCGACGCAGTCGGCGGCAAAACCCGGGGCGACCACAGCCAGATCTCTGACCCCCTCACCGGCCAGACGCCGGACCGTCTCGTCCGCATAGGGCTTCAGCCACTCCTTGGGACCGAACCGTGACTGGAACCCCACCTGCAAGCGGGACTCCGGCCACCCCAGCCGCTCCCGCAGCAGACGGGCGGTCTTCTGGCACTGGCAGTGATAGGGGTCGCCCTTGCTCAGATTCTCTTCAGGCAAACCGTGAAAGGAGACCAGCAGCTGTTCGGGGCGCGTCGACGCCCGGGCTAGGCTCTCCTCGATCGAATGAGCCAGGGCGCCGATGTAGGCCGGATCGTCGTGATATGCCGGCAAGGTGCGCAGCGAGGGTTGCCAGCGCATCGTCATCAGCTTGCGGAAGACGGCATCGCAGGCCGTGGCAGTCGTCGCGGCGCTGTATTGAGGATAGAGCGGCATCACGAGGATACGCCGACAGCCATCCCGGTGAAGCTCGTCGATCACGTCCGCGATCGCTGGCTCGCCATAGCGCATCGCCCAGGCGACCCGAACGCCGGGGGCCGACGTCGCCAGGCGACCGGACAGAGCCTCGGCCTGCGCACGGGTGATGGTGCGGAGCGGAGACTCGTTCCGCTCACGGTTCCAGATCTTGTCATAGACGCGTCCGCTCCGGCGCGGCCGGGTCGACAGGATCACGGTCTGCAGGATCGGCTGCCATAGCCATGGAGAAAGCTCGACGACCCGGCGATCGCTCAGAAACTCGCCGAGATAGCGTCGCATCGATCGGTAGTCCGTAGCGGACGGGGTCCCCAGGTTCACGAGCAGGAGGCCCACCCCTCCCGCAGGCAGGGGAGGATGGCCCGGTGGCAAGGGGGTGATCGTTGTCATGGCATCCCGGAGATAGGTCAGGTCTGTTCCCGGACCAGTTCGACAAGCTGTGACACGTTCTCCGGCGGCGTGTCCTTGTCGATGCCATGGCCGAGGTTGAAGACGAAGGGGCGGCCGGTCATCGCCGATCGGATACGCCGGACCTCCGCCTCGAGCGCCGAGCCGCCGACCACCAGCACCTGCGGATCCAGGTTGCCTTGCAGAGGCAGCGTCGAAGGCAGCGATGACCGCGCCCAGGCGAGCGGCACCGTCGTGTCCAGCCCGAGCGCACCCCAATCCGCCGCGCCAGCCGCCTCGGGCAGCATGCCCCCGGCTGCCCGCGGAAAGTAGATCAGCGGAACGTCAGGATGGCGCTGCCGCACCTGCTGCGCGATTGCCGCGGCCGGGGCCGAACACCACTGGCGAAAGGCCGGTTCCGCCCAGACGCCGGACCAGGAATCGAACAGTTGGAGGACCTGAGCGCCTGCCGCCACCTGATCCAGCAGGTAGCGCACGGTACCGGCGACGATGAGGTCGATCAGTCGGCCGAACGACTCCGGCGCCGCGAAGGCCCACCGCTTGGCACGGGTGAAGTCCCTGCTGGAGCCGCCCTCGATCATGTAGCTGGCGACGGTCCAGGGAGCGCCGGCAAAGCCGATCAGCCCGACCTCGTCCGGCAGCGCCTTTCGCAGTCGCCGCAGTGTCTCGCAGCAGGGATCGAGGGTCTCGCTGACCCCATCCACGCTGAGGCGCAGCAGGTCGGCCTCGGAGCGGAGGGGCTCCAGCCGCGGGCCAACGCCCTCCTCGAACCACACCGACTGTCCAAGGGCGTGTGGCAGCACCAGGATGTCGGAGAACAGAATGGCAGCGTCGAGCCCGAACCGACGGATCGGCTGCAGGGGGACCTCGGTCGCCAGGTCAGGGTCGAAGCAGAAGGCGAGAAAGTCCGGTGCCTGGGCACGGATGGCCCGATACTCGGGCAGGTATCGTCCTGCCTGACGCATCAGCCAGACCGGCGGCGGCGAGAGGGATTCGCCGGCCAGGGTGCGCAGGAAACGGCTCATCGATGGCATCCGGATTCTGCTGAGGGGACGATGGTCCGGGGTCTTACTCAATCGTTTCTGGAAAGGAAATGTTTGGGTGGTGATGGTTGTTTATCCCTGTGGATTACGTGAACGCCGTCTCGTCCCGCTGCTGCGCACAGGCTTATCCCGACTCGGGTTCCCTGACGGGGCGGCTGTGGATAGTTTCGGGGAGAGACTCGTGCGAGGCCGACTCTTGAACGGTCTGCCGCGGAGGCGAGAATGGTGGACCGTCTCGAAGGACCCAGGGGACTCGGTCGAGTTCCGCCGCCGGGACGAGGTGAGGAAGAAGTCGTGGCCAACGCTGTTTCGTACGGGGACCGTGAGAGGATCGAGGGGGAGTTTCGGCTGGCGTTCTCCCGGCTTGTCGTCTTGTCCCCGGAGTGCGCCGGATATCCACAGCAACGGCGACGGACGCCGGGTGGCGCCCGGTGATCAGTTCCCACCTCCACCTGGTGTCGGATGCGACAGGGGAGACGGTGATTTCCGTCGCTCGCGCCTGTCTGGTGCAGTTCGAAGGCATCGTTCCCAGCCTCCACAATTGGACGCTGGTGCGGACGCGTGGTCAGATCGACAAGGTGATATCCGGCATTCATAACTCGCCGGGGCCGGTGCTCTACACCCTGCTCGATGCCGAGATCAGGCGGCCTCTGGAAGAGGCCTGCGGTCGCCTCGGCCTCCCCTGCGTCCCTGTGCTCGACCCCGTGATGCACGCGCTCGGCAAGCACTTCGAGCGAGGAGCCGCCGGATTGCCCGGTCGGCAGCATGTGCTCGATCAGGACTATTTCGACCGTATCGATGCGATGAACTTCGCACTCGCTCATGACGACGGGCAGCTGATCGACCGCATCGAGGAGGCGCAGGTGGTCCTGGTCGGCGTGTCGCGGACGTCCAAGACACCGACCAGCCTCTATCTCGCGAACCGCCGTGTGCGGGCGGCGAACGTCCCGATCGTCCCGGATGTCTCGCTGCCATCTCAGCTCCTCCGGGCGCGCAAGCCGCTGATCGTAGGCCTGACCAAGGCGCCCGAGCGTCTCGTCGATCTGCGCCGGAGCCGCCTGCGGATGATGGGGGATGTCGGCCACGTCGAGAGCTACGCCGATCTCGATGCCGTCACCACGGAGGTGGCGAACGCCCGCAAGCTCTTCGCGCGCATGGGCTGGCCGGTGATCGATGTGACCCGGCGGTCGATCGAGGAAACGGCGGCGACCATCCTGAATCTCCTTGGCCAACGCTCCAACACCAACAGCGAAAGGGTGGCCGAGTGATGGTCGCGGTCGGCGCAGAGGCGGAAACATCGGCGACCGAACAGGTCGTCCTCGCATCGGCCAGTCCCACGCGCCGGCGGCTCCTCGAGGCTGCGGGGGTTCCTTTCGTGGTCCGTGCCGCCGCGGTGGACGAGTCAGAGGTGAAGCAGAGTCTGCGGGCCGAGGGTGCCTCGGCCTTCCAGGTGGCCGAGGCCTTGGCCGAGATGAAGGCGATGCGGGTATCGGCGCAGGTGCCCGGGTGCCTGATCATCGGTGCGGATCAGATGCTCGCCTGTGACGGCGACTGGTTCGAGAAGCCGGCGGATCTCGCCGCCGCCGCTCGCCAGCTTCGGCGGCTCTCCGGCCGGACCCATCACCTCGAAACCTCGGTCTGCGTGGTTCGGGACGGAGTCCGGATCTGGCACTTCAACGACATCGCGCGTCTGACGATGCGACGGTTCGATGAAGCCTTCGTCGATAGCTACCTCGCGGAGGCGGGACCGACAGTGCTCGGTTCGGTCGGCTGCTACCAGCTGGAAGGCTTGGGGGCGCAGCTGTTCAACAAGGTCAGTGGGGACTTCTTCACCATTCTGGGGCTGCCCCTCCTGCCCTTGCTCGACTTCCTCCGGGTGCATGGAGTGATTAGGACGTGATCCTCAGCGGCAAGGCGAGGCTGGCCGGCGTGCTCGGCTGGCCCGTCTCCCATTCCCGTTCGCCCCGCCTGCACGGCTGCTGGATCGAGCGGCACGGCCTGGATGCCGCCTATCTGCCGCTGCCGGTGGAGCCGGAGCGGTTTGCGTCGGCCGTGACCGCACTGCGGGATCTGGGTTTCCGCGGGGTGAACGTGACGATCCCGCACAAGCAGGCCGCCTTCGCGATCTGCGATCAGCTTGGTGCCGCCGCCCGACGGACGGGCTCTGTGAACACGCTGGTGTTCGAGAGCGATGGCATCCACGGTGACAGCACCGATGGTTACGGCTTCATCGAGAATCTGAACGCCGGGGTACCGGACTGGCCACGGGACAGGCCGGCCGCAGTGATCGGCGCCGGCGGTGCGGCCGCTCCGGTCATCGACGCGCTGGTGGCCGCCGGAGTGCCGGAGATCCGCCTGATCAACCGGACGGCGACTCGCGCTGATGCCCTGGCGGAGCAGTTCGGCCGCAAGCTCCGCGTCTGCCCTTGGGGTGACTGGGACGGCCTGATCCGCGGCGCTGGCCTCGTCGTCAACGCGACCGCGCTGGGTATGACCGGCCAGCCGCCGCTTCCCCCAGTGCTGCATGCGGCATCGGCCCAGGCGGTGGTGACGGATCTCGTCTATGCGCCGTTGGTGACGCCGCTGCTCGCCGAGGCACGGGCGGCCGGCCTGCGTACGGTCGACGGCCTCGGCATGCTGCTCCACCAGGCCCGGCCCGGCTTCAAGGCCTGGTTCGGGGTCGAGCCCGCCGTAGACCAGGAGCTGCGGGACTTCGTACTGGGCACGCCGTGAAGATCCTGGCGCTGACCGGCTCGATCGGAATGGGCAAATCGACGGCTGCGAAGCTGCTGCGCCGACTGGGCGTGCCGGTGCATGATTCCGACCGGGCGGTGCACGAACTCCTCGGGCCGGGCGGGGCAGCCGTCGCACCGATCGCGGAGGCCTTTCCGGGGACGGTGCAGGACGGGCGTGTGGACCGCAGGAAGCTCGGCGACCAGGTCTTCGGTGATCAGGCCGCCCTGCGCCGGCTGGAAGCGATCGTCCATCCGCTGGTGCGCCGGGAGACGGCGAGCTTCCTGGCACGGCATCGGCGTGCCCGGCGGCGGCTGGTGGCCCTCGACGTCCCTCTGCTGTTCGAGACCGGAGGCGACCGCCGATGCGACGCGGTGCTTGTCGTCACCGCACCGCACTGGCTGCAGCGGCAACGGGTCCTGCGGCGGCCGGGCATGACCGAGCGGAAGTTCGCGGCCATCCTGGAGAAGCAGGTTCCCGACCGGGAGAAACGGCGGCGAGCCCAATATGTAGTTAATACAGGCCTTGGCCTCCGCTATACGATGAGGCAGATTCGGCTCGCCTGCCAGGATCTCCTGCGCCAGCCTCCGACCAGAGGGAAGCATGCGCGAAATCGTCCTCGACACTGAAACCACGGGCCTAGACCCTCTCGCCGGTCACAGGGTCATCGAGATCGGCTGTGTCGAGTTGTACAGTTTTCTGCCGACCGGACAGACGCGGCAGTTCTATCTCAACCCCGACCGGGACATCCCCGAGGAGTCGTTCAAGGTCCACGGCCTGAGCGCTGCCTTTCTGGCCGACAAGCCTCGGTTTCCCGACGTCGTGGAGGACTTCCTCGCCTTCATCGGCGACTCGCCGCTGATCATCCACAACGCCGATTTCGACCTGCGTTTCCTCAACGCCGAGCTGCGGCTGGCCAAGCGGCCGCCGATCGCCGTCGAGCGGGCCATCGACACGGTCCATCTGGCCCGGTCGAAGTTCCCGGGCGCCCAGGTGAACCTGGATGCCCTTTGCCGCCGCTTCGAGATCGACCTCACCGCGCGCGTCCTGCACGGGGCGCTGCTGGACTGCGAGCTGCTGGCGGCGGTCTATCTCGAACTGCGTGGTGGGCGCCAGCCCGGGCTCGTGCTCGATGCCGCCGTCGGCACGGCCGCGGCGGTCGAGGCGATCGGCGAACTGGCCCAGGCCTGTGCCGAGGCCCGGCCGCCCCGGCAGCACAGGGCGACCGAGGCGGAGCTGGCGGCCCATGCGGCCATGCTGGCCCAGCTCAAGAACCCGATCTGGCTGGGCTGAGCGTCTTTCCTAGTTGATCGACGAGGCGGGGGCGCCAGCCTGTGCGGCCTGCGCCTGTGCCCGGCGCTGCTGCAGCAGCCCGGCGAAGTCGACCGGGTTGATGAGGACCGGCGGGAAGCCGCCGTCACGGGTCGCATCGCCGATCACACGGCGAGCGAAGGGGAAGATGATCGCCGCGCAGTCCACCAGGAGGACGCCCTCGAAGCGCTCTTCGGGGACCTGCGGGCCCAGCGACACCACACAGCCGTAGCTCAGGGACACGTGGAAGGCGGTGCGGTCCTGCGGCAGCTTCGCGGTCACCTCGATGTCGAGGACGACTTCGAAGATGCGCTGCTGCAAAGGCCGAGCGCCGACGTTCAGCTGGATGTCGAGCTGCGGGGCCTGCTGGCCGGCCTCGCCGAAAACCGCCGGCGCGTTCGGGCTTTCGAAGGAGAGGTCCTTCACGTACTGCGTGTGCAGGGTCAGCGGCGGCTGCACCTGGGCGTTCGCGCCCGTGGACTGCGGCTGCTGCGGTGAATCGCTCATTCTTCGGCTCCCGGGTCATGGATCGGCCGGCTGTCCGGCGACGGCGCTGCGTTAGCACGCCGGGTCGGCGGCTTCCAGGCTCTCGGCCCGCCCACTCCTGGGATCGTAGCGCAGCGCCGTGCCGTTGCTTATGCCCAGGCCGGTCAGGCCGCGGATGAAACCCCAGTGGCTGACGACGATCCAGCCCTCGGTGTCATGAGCCGCCATGGCCGTCGCCCGGAAGGCCCGGCAGCGCACCTGAAGCGTCGCCTCGTCCTCCTCGATCTGCGGCCACCAACGCTCCTCCAGGGCCGTGAAATCCAGGTCTGGCCATTCGCTGGAGAGGTGAGAGACGGGTGACCCTACGTCGCAGACGAAGGCCATGCGCTCGCCGACCAGCCGTTCGATCTGCAGAGGCGCCCGCAACACCGTCGCCAGCGCGCTGGCCGTCTCGATCGCCCGCCGATAGGGGCTGCTGATCAGCCGCTTGCAGGGCATCGGCGCAAGCAGCCCGGCGAGGCGTGCGGCCTGCCGCCTTCCCTCCTCGGTCAGACGCGGATCGACGATGCCCGGGTCGACGCCCGTGCGCCCGTAGTGAAGGTTGAACTCGCTCTGGCAGTGGCGGACCAGGATCACGGCCTGTCCCTTCCGCGCGGCCCGAGCCTGCGGGGATTGTCGTTGGCCGGCGGCTCGTCGTCGACCTCCACCCACTCGCCCTCGATCACGTCCCCGTCGCCACTGCGATAGAACCGGCCGCCTCCCCGCACATGGACGCGCTGCTGCACACGATGCCACAGCCATCCCCGCACCGTCGGAATGAACAGCAGGAGACCCAGGAAGTCGGTGAAGAACCCCGGTATCAGCAGCAACAGGCCCGCGAGCACGAGGCAGATGCCGTCGAAGGCCTCGCGCGCCGGCGCTATGCCGCGGTCCATCTGCGCGCGCGCCTGCATCAGCGTGCGCAGGCCCTGGCGCCGCAACATGACCGCACCGGCCACGGCGGTGGCGATCGTCAGCGCCAGGGTGGGAAAGACGCCGATGACGCTGCCGACGCGGATGAAGATGGCGATCTCCAGCATCGGCAGGCCGATCAGAACAGCCGCTATGATGAGCAGTGGCATGCTTGCCCTTTCCCCGACCCTTTCTTATCTAGTGGCTGGAGCCATCGGCGCCCGCAAGACCTTCCGCGGCTTTTTGAAAGGCCTCGGGTCGATGTTGTTTTGGGAGGGTCGTGGCACGGCTTACTGTGCTACGTCCGCGCTGGGGTCGGAAACGGACGAGGGCAATGGGCAGCGGCTTCCAGTTCCTAGACATCATCCTGTTCGGCGCGATCGCCGCCTTCCTCGTGCTCCGTCTCCGCTCGGTGCTGGGGCGGCGCACGGGCCATGAAGGCCGCCCGGACTTCGACCCCTTCCGGCAGCAGGAGCAGAACGAAGCCCGGCGCCGGGAAGAGGAGGCCGCCGAGGAGGGCAAGGTGGTGACGCTTCCCGACAGCCGGCGGCGCACCCCCACCGAAGAGGAGCCGGTGGCGTCCCAGGGCTCGGCGGGCCTGACGTCCCTCAAGCTCGCAGACCGGTCGTTCGACGAGAGAGAGTTCCTGGAGGGCGCGCGCATCGCCTTCGAGATGATCGTGGGCGCCTTCGCCGCGAACGACGCCAAGGCTCTTCGGCCGCTTCTGGCCGACGAGGTGTTCCGGAACTTCGCATCCGCCATCCAGGGGCGCGAAGCGCGCAGCGAAACCCTCGAGACCACCCTCGTCGGCATCGTCTCGGCGGAGATCATCGAGGTGGAGATGCAGCGCTCCCAGGCCTTCGTCACCGTGAAGTTCGTCAGCGAGCAGGTGAACGTGACGAAGGATTCGGAAGGCCGGATCGTCGACGGCGATCCCAACGAGGTCGTCCGTATCACGGACATCTGGACCTTCATGCGAGATGTCTCCAGTCGCGACCCGAACTGGACGCTCGTCGCCCCCCGCACGCCGAATTGACCTTGCGTCCCATGCGGGCGCCGCATCGGGGATTTCAACGCTGGGCTCTGGCTCTGCTGCCGCTGCTGCTGGCCGCCTGCGGCAGCGGTCCCGAGCCGGACAGACCGCGGCCGGCGGCGACGATCGACTACAGGCCTGCATCCTTCACCGACCTGCCGGGCTGGTCACAGGACCCGGTCGTCGAGGCCGCACCCGCCCTGCGGGCCTCCTGCCGGAAGCTGCTCGCCCAGCCCGACGAGCGGGCGGTGGGCCGGGGGGAGCCCCGCGGTACCGTGGGAGACTGGCGGCCCGGCTGTAGCGCCGTGTTGGCGGCTGCTGACGAGCCTGCGCTGCGGCGGGCGCTGGCGGCCTACTTCGAACCGATGGCGGTCAGCGTCGGCGGAGATCCCCAGGGCTTCTTCACCGGCTACTACGAGATCGAGTTCGAGGCATCCCCCCGCCCCTCTGCGCGATATCGCTACCCTCTGTACCGACGGCCCCCGGACCTCGTGGTCCAGGGCGGGCAGGTCTTCAAGGCTTCCGCCGGCGGTATGCAACCCTACCCAAGCCGGGGGGAGATCGACGACGGCCTCCTTTCGGGCCGCGGCCTGGAGTTCCTCTGGGCGGCGGATCCGGTCGACCTGTTCTTCCTGCACGTGCAGGGCTCCGGCGTCGCCCACCTGCCCGACGGGAGCCGCCAGCGAGTCGGCGTGGCTGCCACCAACGGTCGGACCTTCTACCCCGTCGGCAGGGCCCTCATCGACGCCGGCATCACCCCGCCCGGCGGCGTCACCGCCCAGAGCGTGCGGCAGTGGATGCGCGATCACCCGGCGGAGGCCGCGACCTTCATGCGCCGCAACGACCGCTACGTCTTCTTCCAGCCGGTCAGTGGCGCCGGGCCGGTCGGCGCGCAGGGCGTGGCCCTCACCCCCATGCGCTCGCTCGCGGTCGATCCCGACCACATCCCGCTGGGTGCGCCGATGTGGCTCGACACCACCTGGCCCGGCAGCGACGTGCCCCTGCGGCGGCTGGTCGTCGCGCAGGACGTGGGCGGCGCCATCAAGGGCGGCGTGCGCGGCGATTTCTTCTGGGGTACCGGCGAATCGGCGCTGGATTTCGCCGGCGGGATGAAGCAGCGCGGACGCTATTGGGTTTTCCTGCCGCGCCCTCTGGCCGAGTCCCTGGCCGCACGCTCCTGATCGTATCGCGCCCGATGGCCCGCCCCCTCTTGTCTTTCCAAAGTGGTCATACCACTGTGCCTCCGAGCCGAGAGGAGTGATCATGCCGCCAGCGTCCGGTCCAAGGGTGGGGTTGTTCGTCACCTGCCTGGTCGATCTTTTTCGCCCGAGCGTCGCCTTTGCGGCGGTGAAGCTGCTGGAGGAGGCCGGCTGTGCGGTGGAGGTCCCGCGGGCCCAGACCTGCTGCGGGCAGCCGGCCTACAACTCCGGGGACCGCAAGGACACCCGCGCGCTGGCCCTGCAGACGGTCCGCGCCTTCGCGGATTTCGACTACGTGGTGGCGCCCTCCGGCTCCTGCGCGGCGATGATCCGCGATCACTATCCGGCACTCTTCGCCGACGATCCTGACGCTCGGCGTGCCGTCGAGGCGGTGGCGGGCCGCACCTGGGAACTCGTGTCCTTCCTGACCGACGTGCTGCACGTCGAACGGGTCCCGGGCCGCTTCGAAGGCACGGTGACCTACCACGATTCCTGCTCGGGTCTGCGCGAGCTGGGGATCAAGGGGCAGCCCCGCCGGCTGCTTCATGGCGTCGCCGGCCTGCGTCTGAGAGAGATGCAGGATTCGGAGACCTGCTGCGGCTTCGGCGGCACCTTCTGCGTCAAGTATCCGGCGATCTCCGACAAGATCGTCACGGCCAAGGCCGACAACATCGACGCCACCGGCGCCGACCTGATGCTGGCCGGCGACCTCGGCTGCCTGCTCAACATGGCGGGAAAGCTGAAGCGGCGCGGCTCCAAGGTGCAGGCCCGCCACGTCGCCGAGGTGCTGGCGGGCCAGCTGCAGGAGCCGGCCATCGGCGAGCCGTCTTCGGACCGCTAGGGGAGAGAGCCATGCAGGCGACTTCGACCGCCTTCAAGGAGAACGCCGCGGGCGCCCTGGTGGACGCCCAGCTCCAGAAGGCGCTGACCAAGATGAAGGCGGGCTTCATCGACAAGCGCGCCAAGGCGGCCGCCGAGCTGCCCGAGTTCGAGGCGCTGCGCGACCAGGCCAAGGCGATCAAGGACCACACCCTGGAGCACCTGGATCTCTACCTGGAGCGCTGGGAGTCCAAGGTGACGGCCAGCGGCGGCCGGGTGCACTGGTGCCCCACCGCCGAGGATGCGCGGGCGCGGGTGCTGGAGATCTGCCGGGCGGCCGGGGCGCGCACCGTGACCAAGGGGAAATCGATGATCGGCGAGGAGATCGCCATCAACGATCACCTGGAAGCCAACGGCATCGAGCCGATCGAGACCGATCTCGGCGAGTACATCATCCAGCTCCGGCACGAGCCGCCCAGCCACATCATCGCGCCGGCCGTCCACCTCACGAAGGAGCAGGTGGCCGAGGACTTCCGGCGGGCGCACACCGCCCTGCCGGGGGATCGCCAGCTCGAGGAGCCGATCCAGCTCGTCACCGAGGCGCGGGCGATGCTGCGCGAGCGTTTCCTCGCCGCCGACGTCGGCATCACCGGTGCCAACTTCCTGGTCGCCGAGACGGGCAGCTCCGTCATCGTGACCAACGAAGGCAACGGCGACATGACCCAGCTGCTGCCCCGGGTGCACATCGTCCTGGCATCGATCGAGAAGGTGGTGCCGACCCTGGAGGACCTGGCGACGATCCTGCGGGTCCTGGCGCGCTCGGCGACGGGGCAGGAGTTCTCGTCCTACACGACCCTGTCGACCGGCCCGCGCCGACCCGGCGACATCGACGGGCCGGACGAGTACCACGTCATCGTGCTCGACAACGGCCGTTCGGCGATGCTCGGCAGCGAGTTCCAGGAGATGCTGCGCTGCATCCGCTGCGGCGCCTGCATGAACCACTGCCCCGTCTATCACGCCGTCGGCGGGCACGCCTACGGCTGGGTCTATCCCGGCCCGATGGGCTCCGTCCTGACGCCCGCGCTGATCGGCATCGACAAGGCGGCACACCTGCCTAACGCCTCGACCTTCTGCGGGCGTTGCGAGGCGGTCTGCCCCATGCGCATCCCCCTGCCGAAGATGATGCGGCATTGGCGGGAGAAGGAGTTCGAGCGGCACCTCTCGCCGCCGACGGTCCGCGTGGGCCTCGGCTTCTGGTCGTTCTTCGCGCGGAGGCCCTGGCTCTACCACCGGCTGACGGCGCTGCAGGCACGGGTCATGGGCCGTCTCGGGCGCGGGCGCGGCGGCTTCTCGAAGCTGCCGCTGGCCGGCGGCTGGACCGAGTACCGCGAGATGCCGGTGCCGCAGGGCCGCACCTTCCAGGATCTCTGGGCCGAGCGGCGCGGCGAGCGCGCCCAGGGAGCGCGGGCCCAGGGAGCGCGGGCCCAGGGAGCGCGCGGATGAGCGGTCGCGACGAAATCCTCGGACGGCTGCGCCGCTCGCTCAAGCGCGGCGACGGCGCGGCCGCCGCGGCGGTCGACGAGCGCCTGCAGGGCCGTCGGCGCAACCTGGTCCCGGCGCGGGCGAAGCAGGAGCCTGCCGCGCTCGTGGATCTCTTCGAGGAGAAGGTGAAGGCGGTGCAGGGGACGGTCCGCCGGATCAGCGGCCTCGACGGGGTTCCGGCGGCGGTGGCCGATCACCTCAAGGCCCACAACCTGCCGCCGAAGATCTGCATCGCGCCTGCCCCCGACCTGGAGGGGCTGGCCTGGTCGCAGGCGGCGCCTCTCCTGGATGTCAGGGCCGGCGCACCCGCTGCCGACGATCTGGTGGGGGTCGCCCGGGCGGCGGCCGGCGTGGCGGAGACCGGCACTCTCATGCTGCTGTCGGGACCGACCGGTCCCTCGACCCTGAACTTCCTGCCGGACGACCACATCGTCGTGCTGCGGGCGGAGGAGATCGTCGGCGCCTACGAGGACGGCTGGGACCTGCTGCGACAGCGCTACGGGGTGGGTGAGATGCCCCGCACGATGAACTTCGTGACCGGCCCGTCACGCACCGGCGACATCGAGCAGACCATCATCAACGGGGCCCACGGGCCGCGGCGCCTCCACGTCCTGCTGGTCGATCCCGCCGTTTCGGAGTGACATCGGCCCATGGCGAAGGCAGCGAAGCCCACGCCCGCCGATCTGGAGCTCTGGCGGCGGGTGGTGGAGCAGGTGCGGCCCCTGCCGGGGCGCCGTGCGCCCGCAGCGCCGTCGCCGGTCGCTTCGCCGGCGCCCGAACCCCTGCGCCGCAGCGCCGCCGCACCGCCCGAGGGGCCGGGAGCCAAGGCGGCGAAGCGCGTGCATCCGCCCCGCGCCCTGACGCACGGCGTGGTGGCGGACCTGGACCGCCGCTCGGCCGAGCGTCTGACCCGCGGAAAGCTGCCGATCGACGGCCGGCTCGACCTGCACGGCATGACCCAGGCGGACGCCTTCGCCGCCCTGACCAGCTTCCTCGCCGTCAGCCGCAGCCTGGGCCGCCGCTGCGTGCTGATCATCACCGGCAAGGGCCGCAGCCGGGAGGAGGGCGGCGTGCTGCGCCGCCAGGTGCCGCTGTGGCTGAACCAGCCGGCCCTGCGCCCGCAGATCCTGGCATTCAACTATTCCCAGCCGCAGCACGGTGGGGACGGCGCGCTCTACGTCCTGCTGCGCCGCCAGCGCTGAGGGCTCAGGTGCCGAAGCCGGCCGTCGCCGGCAGCCAGAGCGACAGCGCCGGAAAGGCCCAGATGATGGCGAGGCCGAGGATCAGCAGCAGCACGTAGGGCAGTGCGCCGCGCATGATCTCGGCCAGGGGGGCGTCGGTGATGCCCTTGATGACGAAGAGGTTCATGCCGACCGGGGGCGTGATCAGCGCCAGCTCGAGATTGATCATCAGCATCACCCCGTACCAGACGAGATTGATGTCGAGGGCGGTCAGCACCGGCAGGATGATGGGCGTGGTGATGAGGATGATGGCGATCGTCTCCAGGAACATCCCGAGCACGAAGATCGCCAGCATCACGACGAGGATGAAGCCGGTCTGCGACAGGCCCAGGGCGGCGACCCCTTCCATGACGTGGGCCGGCAGGCGGATGATGGTCACCGCATGGCCGAAGAGTGCGGCGGCGGCGATGATCATGAAGAGCATGGCGGTGGTGCGCATGGTCTGCCAGGCACAGTCGGCGAGGTCGCGCAGGGTGACGTTCCTGTAGGCCAGCACCGCGACCAGCAGGGCGTAGACCGCGCCGACGGCCGCGGCCTCCGCAGCCGTGAAGATGCCGAGATAGATGCCGCCGAGGATGACCGGCGGCATGAGCACTGCCCAGATCGACTTGCGCAGCGCGCGCAGCACGTTGCGCGTGCCCGACCACGCCTGTGCCCGGGTGCCGCCGTGGACGGTCGCCTGGGCCCAGCTGAAGACGGCGAAGATCAGCGCGATCAGCAGCCCGGGCAGTAGGCCGGCGAGGAAGAGCGCGCCGATCGAGGCGTCCGTCACGATGGCGTAGAGGATCATCGGGCCCGACGGTGGGATGAGGATGCCCAGGGTGCCGCCGGCGGCGATGATGCCGTAGCTGTGCCGCGGCCGGTAGCCGAAGCGCTGCATCTGCGGGATCGCCGCCGAGCCGATGGTGAGCGCCGTCGCAACGGAGGAGCCGGAGATGGTGGAGAAGATCGTGCAGGACAGGATGGTGCCGAACCCCAGGCCTCCGCGCACGTGGCCCACCAGCTTGTTGGCCATGTCGTAGAGGTCGTCGACCACCTTCGCCTTGATCATGACGTGCGCCATGAAGGCGAACATCGGGATGGTGGCCAGCAGCGGGTTGTTCAGGCTGGCGAAGACCGTGTCGGCCATCGAACTCACCTTGCCCTCGAAGATCGCGAGGACGGCGAGGGAGGACAGGCCGAGGGCGGCGAAGATCGGCATGCCGGTCAGCAGCAGGCCGACCAGCAGGGCGAGGATGAGGACGATGGTCACGGCCGTCGCCCCAGGGCCAGGGTCAGCAGGCGGGCTGCCGCCGCCAGCCCCAGCAGGACGCCGCCGACCACCAGGGCCGACTGGGGAATCCACAGCGGGATGCCGAGATAGCCTGTGGAGTAGGCGCCGAACCGGCGGGAGAAGGCGACCGTGTCCCAGGCGGTGTGGACGAGAAGGCCAGCGAAGAGCAGCACCGCCGCCGTCGCCCAGGCCTCCAGCCACCGGTGCAGGCGCGGGCCGCAATGGTCGATCAGCAGGTCGATCCGGATGTGGTCCCCGCGGCGGAAGGCTTCGGCGGCTCCGGCCATGACGATCGCCACCACCAGGAATCCGGTCGCCTCGTCGACGCCCTGGATCGGCCGGTCGAGCAGGTAGCGCGCCACCACGTTCACCGCCGTCAGGACCAGTACGACGAAGATGAGCAGGGCGCTCAGCGCCCCGCCGATCTTCGTCACCAGTCCGACGACGCGGTCGATCAGCGGGGAGCCGGCCGCCGGCTCCCCCACCGAATCCTTGTGCATCGGCCGGCTACTGCAGCTTGGCGACCAGTTCCAGCAGCTTCTTTCCCTCCTCGCCGGTCTCCGCCGCGAAGCCTTCGTTGAAGGCCGGCTGCATCGCCGCCTTGAAGGCCGCGTTCTCGGCCGGTGTCGCGATGTGGACCACCACGCCCTTGTCGGCGAGTTGCTGCGGGGCGGCGGCGGCCGCTTCCTGCGAGGCCTCGATCGCCCAGCCGGAGGCCTCCTCGCCGGCCTGCTTCAGCGCGGCCTTGGACTTGTCGCTGAGCCCGCCGTACCAGTCGGGATTGACGTAGCCGTGCAGGTAGGCTGCCAGGACCGGTACGACCGTCATGTGGTCCTGCACCTCGTAGTACTTGCGCGACCAGGCGGCGGCGACGTCGGTGATGGCCGCGTCGACCACCCCTGTGGCCAGAGCCTGATAGACCTCGCTGCCGGGCATGGAGACGGTGGTCGCCCCCATCGCGTTCAGCCCGCGGTCGAAGGCCGGGCCGATGCCGCGCATCTTGAGGCCCTGGAAGTCCTGCGGGGTGATCAGGGCCTTGCCCTTGGAGGTGAAGACCGACGTGTTGGTCTGGAACATCCAGACCACGTTCTTCACGCCCTTCTCTTCCAGCTTTTCCTCCAGGAAGGCGGCGGCCTCGGAGTTCGGCCACTTCTTCCAGGCCTCGATCGAGGACATGGTGTAGGGCCCGACGGTGACGTTCATGAGCGGCAGCGTCTTGCCCCACTGGAAGTTCAGGGAGAAGGCGCACTCGATGTCGCCCTTGGCGACCGCCAGGATGTTGTCGTTGGCCTTCACCAGGCTGTCGGCCCCGAACACCTGGACGTCGATCTCGCCATCGGAGAGCTTCTCCACCTCGGCCGCCCAGCGGTCGATCACCTTGGCGATGTGGTGGGCCGGCGGCAGCTGGTGGCTGCAGCGCATGCTTTCCGCGGCCTGCGCCGTCGCGGTGGTGGCGAGCACGGCGGCCGAGGCGAGCAGGGCAAGGGGCGTCTTCATGGTTCCTCCCGGTGATTCGTTGTTTGGCCGATAAGTCGTTGTGGATGGACAGTGGCACTCTGCTGTCAGGCCCGCCACTCCATGGTGCGTGGCGGGCCGGAGAGGGCGAGGTTCCCGAACAGCACTTCGTCGGGCATGGCTGCGGCGGGGACGGACCTGACGGCGAGCAGGGCGTCGAGGTCGATGCCGGTGGGGAAGCCCTTGGTCTCGCAGAGGTAGACCAGATCCTCGAAGACAACGTTGCCCGTGGCGCCCGGTGCGAAGGGGCAACCGCCGAGGCCACCGAGCGAGCCGTCGATCACCCGCGCCCCGGCGTCGAGGGCGGCCGAAGCGTTGGCTATGCCCATGCCGCGGGTGTCGTGCAGATGGACGATGAAGGGCCGCCCGCCGCACAGCCGGGCCATGGCGGCACTCAGCGCCCCGACCTGCCTGGGTCCCGCGAAGCCAACCGTGTCGGCGATGCCGACGATGTCGGCGCCGGCTTCGAGGCAGGCCTCGGCCAGCCGCAGCACCTCGTCGTGCGCCACGGCGCCGGCCAGCGAGCAGCCGAAGGCCATGGCGATGCCGGCGTTGATCAGCGGCCTGCGCTCGCTCGCGTCGCGGAGGGCCGCGGCCTGAGCCACCAGGGCGATCGCCTCGCCACGCGAGCGCCGCATGTTCGCCTGGCTGTGCGCCTCGGTCGCCGAGACCACGCAGACCAGTTCGTCGACCCCGGTCTGCAGCGCGTCGCTGACGCCGCGCTCGTTCATCGTGAGAGCGGCCGAGAAGGTGTCGGTAAGGTCCGCCACCGCCGCGATCACCTCGCGGACGTCGGCGAACTGGGGCATCCGGCTGGCCGGCAGGAAGGAGCCGACCTCGAAATGGCGGACGCCGGCCGCCCGCTCGCGCCTGATCCACTCGCACTTCGCGGCGGTGCCGGGGAAGGACTTCACGAGCTGCAGGCCGTCGCGCAGGCCCACCTCGCGCAGGGTTACCCGGTCGGCCGGGTAGGTCTCGGCCAGCCGGCTCATGCCGCCCTCGCCTTGCCTGCACCGCGGGCGGCGGCGATGGCCGCCTCGTCGAGGCCGAGGGCGCGCAGGACGTCGGCCGTGTCCTGGCCGACGGCCGGCAGGTCGCCGCCGCCGGTCAGCATGGCGCCGTCGACCTCGAAGGGCAGGGACGGTGCCCGGAAGGTCTTGCCATCGGGCATGCGCGACAGGGTCAGCCCGCCGGGCCGCATGACGTGCGGGTCCTGGTACATGTCGCAGGGCCTGGAGATCGGCGAGTAGGGAATGCCCAGCTCCTCGAAGGCGGCCAGCAGCGCCGGCGCATCCCGCCGGGCGATGGCGGCCGCCACGACCGGGATGGTCCGGCTCCGCGCATCGATCTGGTCCATCCGGGTCTGCAGGCCGGGGTCTTCCAGCAGGTCCGTCAGGTCCAGCAGGCGGCAGAGCGTCGCCCATTGGCCCTCGGTGACCGCGCCGACGAAGATCTGCCGGCCGTCGGCCGTGTCGAAGATGTCGTAGACCGGCCAGGAGAAGTCCCGCTCGGGCATCGGCGGCGGGTTCTTCCCCTCCAGCTCGAACTGAACCATGTGCTGCGCCACCAGCAGCAGGCAGTTCTCGAAGAGGCCGACGCGCAGGGCGCGGCCCTCGCCGGTCTCCCTGCGCTCCAGCAGGGTGGCCAGCACGCCGAAGGCCCCGAACAGGCCGCCCATGATGTCGTTGGCCGAGGAGCCGCCCCGCAGCGGCCGGCCGCTGGGCCCGGTCATGTAGGCCAGCCCGGTCATCATCTGCACCACCTCGTCGAGCGCCGTGCGGTCCTGGTAGGGGCCGTGCAGGAACCCCTTGTGGGAGGCGACGATCAGTTTCGGGTAGCGGGCACGCAGGTCCTCGGGGCCGGCGCCCACCCGGTCGAGGGAGGCGTCGCGGAAGTTCTCCACGAAGACGTCGGCGGTGCCGAGCAGGCGGTCCAGGGCTTCACGGCCGGCCGCGGTCCTCAGGTCGAGCTGGACCGATTTCTTGCCGCGGTTGAACAGGGGGAACATCGGCCGGCCCATGCCGCCGAGCGTGCGCGTCTTGTCGCCTTCCGGCGGTTCGACCTTGATCACCTCCGCGCCGAGGAAGCCGAGGAAGAGCCCGCAGGTCGGGCCCATGATCATGTGGCTCATCTCGACGACCCGGATGCCGTCGAGCGGCCTGAAGGGGCGTTCCATGCGCCTGCTCCTGTCCGCTGTCTCCGGCGGACCCTAGCCTTGCGGTCATCTTCCTGAAATCATAGAGTTTCTAAGGTAGTGTTCAAAAAATCAGAAAGCGGGATCGTGGACTCCCGTCAGCTCCGCTACTTCGCCGCCATCTACGAGCAGGGCACCCTGTCCCGAGCCGCCGGGCACGTGCGGGTCGCGGTCTCCGCCCTCAGCCATCACCTCGGCAACCTGGAGGCCGAACTCGCCACGCCGCTGTTCGTGCGCAAGCCGCGCGGCCTCCAGCCGACCGCGGCGGGAGAGCGGCTCTACGCCCACGCCAAGTCGATCCTCAAGGCCATGTCGGCGGCCGAGAAGGACATCCGCGAGGGCGGTGACGAGATCGCCGGCGAGGTGGCCGTCGGCATGGCCTACTCCGGCGTGAAGGCGATCGGCGTGCCGCTGGCGCGCACCGTGCTGGCCGAGTACCCCAAGCTGAAGCTCTTCCTGACCGAGAGCCTTTCGGGCTCGACGCTGATGCACCTCATGTCGTCCGAAGTCGACCTGGCGCTGGTCTTCAACCCGCCGGCCGATGCGCGGCTGAAGACCCGGCCGGTGCTGGAGGAGCGCATGGTCTGCGTCGGCCGCCGGGAGATCATCGGCGACAGCGACGAGGCGATCACCTTCGCCGAGGTGCTGGAGTTGCCGGTCATCCTGCTGCGGCAGGGAGTCTCGGCGCGCGCGCTGATGGATGATGCCAGCCTGCTCAAGAGGCTGGAGGCGCGGGCGCGCCTGCAGATGAATTCGGTCCATGCCATAAGCGGCTCGCTGGCGGCAGGCCTGGGCTGCGCCATCGGCACCAGGCTGTTCATGAAGGAGCAGATCGAGAGCGGCGTCCTGCACGTCCGGCCGATCGTCGAGCCCGAGCTGTCGCGGACTCTCTACCTCTGCGAGATGGCCGACCGGCCCGCGACCTTCGCCCTGGAGACGGTGCGCGACCTGATCCTGGCGCTGGTCGCGGAGGCGGTCGCCAGCGGCCGCTGGGAAGCGCGGGCGGTGCAGCCCTGAGGCCGCTTGACGGGCCTGGACGGAGGCTTCCTCATGCGGCCATGACGCGCTACGTGACCGACGCCCAGATCGCCGCCTTCCGCACCGACGGGGCCGTCCACCTGCCCGGGCTGCTCGACGGCTGGGTGGAGACGATCGCCGCCGGCGTCGAGCGCAACCTCCGGGACCCCGGCCCGCACGCGGCGGAGAACCTGAAGCCGGGCGAGAGCGGCCGCTTCTTCGACGACTACTGCAACTGGCGGCGGATCCCCGAGTTCGACGCGGCGATCCGCCGGTCGCCCATGGCCCAGGCCGCGGCCGAGCTGATGGAGTCCGGCTTCGCCCAGGTTTTCCACGACCACGTCCTGATCAAGGAGCCGGGCACCACCAAGGCCACGCCCTGGCACCAGGACGCCCCCTACTACTTCGTGGACGGCCGCGACACGGTCAGCCTGTGGGTCGCCCTCGATCCGGTGGAGGAGGCGACCCTGCGCTTCGTCGCCGGTTCGCACCTCTGGCCCAAGCTGGTGCTGCCGGTGCGCTGGCTGGCCGAGACGAAGTTCTACGAGCAGGAGCAGGACTACCTGCCGGTGCCAGATCCCGACCGGGAGCCGGAGCGCTGGCGGGTCGTCGAATGGCCGATGCGGCCCGGCGACGCGGTCGCCTTCCACTACCGGACGGTCCACGGCGCGCGGGGCAACACGACCAGCCGGCGGCGGCGCGCCTTCTCGGTGCGCTGGGTGGGCGAGGACGCGCGCACCGTGACGCGGCCCGGCCGCACCTCGCCGCCCTTCGAAGGGCACGGCATGGGGCCGGGCGAGCGCCTGCGCGAGGACTGGTTCCCGGTGATCTGGCGCGCGACGGCGGCGGGCTGAGCGCGGCTCACCCGGCGATGGCGACGCCGATGAGGCGTCCGATCCCGTAGGTGACGGCCGCCGGGCGGCGGGCCTAATCCAGGCAGGGACCGGTCGTCGGGCCGCGCAGGCCCGCGAGGATGAATCGCGGCAGGAACTGGAGTGCCTCCGCCGTATCGGAGTGCCTGAGGCTCCAGCCTCGCACGGCGAAGATCGTCGCGAGATGGATGATGGTGTTCGCCGCGATCACCGGGTCGGAGGGGGGTATGCGCCCGGCTCGTTGCGCATCGGCCACGATCTCGGTGATGACCGTAACGAAGGATGCGGCGATCTCTATGATGATCTTCCGTGACTCCGGCTGCAGCGAATGGCTCTCCCGGTAGACGATAAGAATTTTCTTACGGTGCCGGTGCATGGACTGGACCATTACCTCGACTGCCCGCTCGAGCCGGAGGCCGGGGTCGTCCTCCTTCTCCAGGGCTGTCAGGACGTCGCTGGTATAGCCGGCCACCGCCTCCCGGCAGATCAGATAGAGGACTTCGTCCTTGGATCGTACGTAGTTGTAGAGATTGGCCTGGGTGAGGCCCGCGGCGTTGGCGATCTCGCGCACGGAGGACGCGTGAAACCCGTTCCTCAAGATGAGGTCCGTCGCCGCTTCGACCAGATCCGCCCGTCGTCTAGTGAGCAGCGAGTCGCCTTTGACGTTCGCCCCGCCTTCCCTTTTCACGCGTTTAGCGGCCCCCAAGAATTACCTCCCGCACAAGGTCTTAGCCACCCGGCTTTCGGTGGCGGCTACAGCCATAGCGCCTCCGCGTCGGGGCGCAAGCCCGATGGCTGCGGCGCCCGGTCCGTGGTAACCAGAACATTATCTTGACTGAACGACCAGTCAGAATCTAGCGTCGAGAGAACGCCTTGGAGAGGTGGTCAAGGGAGACGCTCAGGATGGCCGCAAAGCCTGTCCCCTACTATTGGAACGCACTCGACTTCGCCGCTCTGACGCGAGAATTCCCGCCCCCGCCGATGTTTGAGGCCACCATGCGGCTCTCGGCCGACGAGTTGCATGCCCTGCAGAACCGGCGGTTCCTGCAGCAGGTCGAGCGGGGCTGGCAGGTGCCCTTCTACCGTCTCCATTGGGGGGCGGTGGGGCTGCAGCCGGGCGACATCAGAAGCCTGGAGGACATCACCAAGCTGCCGCCCTACACGGTTCACGACATCCGCAGGAGCATCGAACGCCATCCGCCGTTCGGCGACTACATGGGGATAGAACTGGGCGACCATCCCCTGGTCCTCCAGACCAGCGGGGGCACCACGGGCCTGCCGCGCCCCATGCTCTACACACCGCAGGACCGGGAAGTGATGAGCATCATCGGCGGCCGCCGCTTCCACATGCAGGGCATCCGGCCGGGCGACGTCGTGCAGATCACCTATTCCCTGGGACTGGGCAACGGCGCCAGTGCGCCGCGCGAGGCTTTGTGGAAGTACAGCGGAGCGGTGCCGGTGACGACCGGCAGCGGCTCGCAGACTCCGACGCGCCGTCAGATCGAGTTGCTCAAGGCGTGGGGCGTGTCCGCGATCCTCGGCTTCCCGGCCTATCTGCGCCACATGGGCGAGCTCGCCCGCGATGAACTGGGGATCGATCCGCGGGACCTCGGCCTCCGATCGATCGGATCTCACCTCGGCATGGACGACCGCAAGCCGTTGGAAGATCTGTGGGGGGCACCGGTCTTCGAATCCTATGGCAGCAACGAGTCCGGCATCATCGCGGCCGAGGGGCCCGGACGCGATGGTATGACGGTTTTCGAGGACGCCTATTTCGTCGAGATCGTCGATCCGGAGACCAACCGCGAGGTTGCCGCGGGGGAGCGGGGGAACGCCTTCATCACCTGTCTCTTCAAGTTCGCCGCCCCGGTCATTCGCTTCAACAGCAACGATGTCTCGGCTTTCGCGACGGACCGGTCCCCCATCGGCTGGACCCACCGGCGACTGCAGAGAATCTTCGGCCGCGCCGACAACATGATCAAGCTGCGCGGCGTCAACGTCTTTCCCGAGGCGGTCGGCGCACTGGTCGCCGAGGATCCGCGCAGCAATGGCGAATACATCTGCATCGTCGAGCGTGTAGACGCCGCGGGCCGCGACGAGATGCTTGTCAAGGTGGAGCGGAGCGACCCCGCGGTCGAGGCGGCTGCCCTGGCACGCGATCTCGAGGTCCGCTTCCGTGAGGCTCTCGGCGTCAAGATCGCCGCCGAGGTGGTGAACAGGGGCGATCTCGATCCACTGACCGGCCTCACTCAGACATCGAAAATCAGGCGCCTTCTGGATCGGCGCAAGGCCTGAAGGGGAGCGCACCATGGATTTCGCCATCAGGGACAAGGTCGCGATCGTGGGTGGTGCGAGCCAGGGGATCGGCCTCGGCATCGCCCGGCGGCTGGCCGCCGAAGGCGCGAAGCTCGTGATGTGGGCCCGCCGCAATCCGGCACTGGCGACCGCCGCAGATCAGGTGCGCGACGAGACGGGGGTGGAGGTGCTGCCGGTCCTGGGCGACGTCCGAAAGGCCGAGGACCATCAAAAGGTCGTGGCCGAGGCGCTGTCGGCCTTCGGCCGCATAGACATTCTGGTCAACAACGACGGCGCGCCGCCGCTCGGCCTGATGGCCGACTTCGACGACGAAGCCTGGCACAAGGCCGTGCAGCAGAACCTGATGAGCGTGGTGCGCATGTCCCGCCTGTGCCTGCCGTCGATGCGGCAGAACGGTGGCGGGCGGATCATCAACATCACCTCGCTGTCGGTGAAGCAGCCGCGCGCGGGCTTCGGGCTCTCCGTGGCCACCTGGGCCGGCGTCATCGCCTTTGCGAAGACTCTGTCGCTCGAGGTCGGGCCGGATGGCATCACCGTCAACAACGTCCTGCCGGGCCGCATCGAGACGGAGCGGTTGCGTAAGCTGCTCGTCGATGAAGCCGCCCAGCGGGGCCTCTCCTACGAGACGGCGGTTGCACAGTCCGTCGAGAACGTGCCGATGCGCCGCATCGGACGACCGGAGGATATCGCCGCCGTGGTCGCCTTCCTCGCATCCGAAGCCGCTTCCTTCGTCACGGGCGCCACGCTGCACGTCGACGGCGGAACGTCGGCCAGTCTCCTGTGACGGCCACGATGACCGGTACGCCCGGGCGGTCCCGGCATCGACGAGGGTAGTGACAGATGTCCTTCGACATTGTCGTTCAGCTTCTCTTCTCCGGTCTCAGCGTCGGCAGCATCTACGCCCTGGTGGCGCTGTCGCTGGTCATCCCCTTCAAGGCCAGCGGAATCCTGAACTTCGGCCAGGGGGAAATGCTTCTCCTGGGGGCCTACGTCGCCCTCGCCCTGTCGCTCGCGGGGTTGCCGTACTGGCTGGTGATGGTGCTGACCCTTCTGATCAGCGCGGCCCTGGGGGCGGTGATCGAGAGGGTCCTGATGCGCCCGCTGGTCAATGCCCCGGAATTCACCATCGTCATCGGCACTTACGCCATCGGGCTGATCATCAAGTACGCCATGCGGCTCTACTGGCAGGATGACGTCTATCGCCTGCCCGTGCCGTTCAGCTCGCAGCCCTGGGTGATCGGTACTCTGCGCATCAACCCGGTCTATGCCTGGATGCTGGTGGTGGCGCTGTTGATTACCGCCGCTCTTGCCCTCTTCTTCCAGAGGAGTCGGCTCGGCAAGGCGATGCGGGCGGTGTCGCAGAACCAGCAGGCGTCTCGCCTGATGGGGATCGGGGTTGAGCGGATCTTCTCTGCGACCTTCGCCCTCAGCACGGCCCTCGGGGCGCTCGTGGGCATCCTCTTCGCGCCCGTGGCGGGTATCCATCCCGAGCTCGGCAACGTGATCCTCAAGGCCTTCGTGGCGGCTGTGATCGGCGGATTCACCAGCCTGCCGGGGGCGGTCGTCGGCGGTCTGCTGCTGGGCGTCGTCGAAACCTTCGCCGGCGCCTTCTTCGGCAGCACCCTGCGGAACGTGGGCGCCTTCGCGATCCTGATCCTCATCCTGCTCGTCCGGCCGAACGGCCTGTTCGGCACCATCGAATCGAGGCGGGTATGAGATCGATGTGGACCGCCCGACTGGCCTGGCTGCTGGCGATCCCGCTGCTCGCCGTGCTGCCGCTGGCCCTCGACGGCTATCAGATCTACATCGTCACGCTCGTGCTGGTGAACGTGGTCGTGGCGGTCGGGCTGAATCTGCTGACGGGTAACGCCGGTCAGATTTCGCTGTGCCACGCCTCCTTCATGGCCATCGGCGCCTATACCACGACGCTGCTGATGACCAATCTGGGCGTTCCCTTTCTGGTGGCGCTGCCGACCGGTGGCGTGGCAGCGGCGGTCCTGGGCGGCGTCCTGGCGCTCGCTGCCATTCGGCTGAGCGGCTTCTATCTCGCGCTTGCGACCCTCGGGTTCCTGGAGGTGACCCAGATAGCGATCGAGGAGTTCGGCTGGCTTACCGGCGGCGTGCGTGGACTGATGGCCCCCCGGCCGACGATCGTCGGCGGCATCGACCTCGGCAGCGACCTGCATCTCTACTACGCGGTCCTCATCGTCACGCTCTTCCTGGTGTGGGTCGCCTACAACCTCCTGGAATCGCCGGTCGGACGGGCCTTCAACGCCGTCCGGGTCAGTGCCGCAGCGGTACAGACGCTCGGCGTGTCCCCCGCCCGTACCAAGCTCACCGCCTTCGCTCTCGCGGCCTTCTACGCCGGCATCGGCGGCGGGCTGGCGGGCATCCTCGCCGGCTTCATCGATCCCACCGAGTACGGGACGGCAGCGACGCTGCGCCACATCACCTTTATCGTCCTGGGCGGCATCGGCTCCCTGGTGGGCTCCATCGTGGGGGCCACCGTGCTGACGCTGCTGCCCGAGGTCCTTCGGGGGGCCGCGGAATATGGCGACCTCTTCTATGCAGCCCTGCTGCTGGGGTCTCTCATCCTCATGCCGAAGGGTCTCGTCGGCCTCGTGTCGCACTGGACCAGGCGCGGGCCGGTCCTTTCCGAGGACGTGACGCCGGCACAGGATCGGGAGCCGGCGCGATGAGCCTGCTGACTCTTGAAGGGGTGACGGTGCGTTTCGGTGGCGTCCATGCCGTCAGGAACGTGTCGATGGCGGTCGAGCAGGGCGAGATCCGCGGCCTGATCGGCCCGAACGGCGCGGGCAAGACGTCCATGATCAACGTGATCACGGGAATGGTGCCCTGCACCGCCGGCAGCATCCGGTTCCGGGACCAGGAAATCAGCCGGGCGCCCGCCCACGAGATCGCCCGGCTGGGCATCGGTCGGACCTTCCAGCACGTCGAGATCTTCTCCGATCAGACCGTGGTGGAGAACGTACTGACCGGGATGTCCCGGCATCTGCCGCACGGCTTCTGGGCCAGTGCGCTGTCGCTGCCGCGGGCGCGGCACGGCGAACGTGCCGCGAGACTGGCGGCGGAGGAACTGCTCGAGGCCTTCGATCTCACCCAGTACCGCGACGTTCTGGCCGGCGACCTGCCGTTCGGTGTGCTCAAGCGGTTGGATCTCGCCCGCGCGCTCGCAGCCCGGCCGCTCCTGCTGCTGCTGGACGAGCCGACCTCGGGGATGAGCGAAGTCGGCGCACTGCAGGCCATCGAGACGGCGCGGACCCTCGCCCGCAATCACGGCATCTCGCTGTTCGTGATCGAGCACAACATGCGCGTGATCATGTCGCTCGCCGACACCATCACGGTCCTGGATTACGGGGAGAAAATCGCGGAGGGCTCGCCGGCGGCCATCCAAGATGACCAGGCAGTCATCGATGCCTATCTGGGGGCAAACGCCGATGCCTGAGACGCCCCGCCGCCGAGTGATGCTCGAGGTGAAGGACCTGAGCGCCGGCTATGGCCGCCTTTCGGTGCTGCGCGACGTGTCGATCACCATAGCCGACGGCGCACTGGTGGGGGTGCTGGGTCCGAACGGCGCCGGCAAGACCACCCTCGCCAAGACGATCTCCGGGTTGCTGCACGCCAGCCGGGGTTCGATCGTCTTCGACGGCCGGTCGATCGCCCAGCAGCGCGCGCAGAACGTGGTGCGGGCGGGCCTCGTCCAGGTGCCGCAGGGCCGGCTGCTGTTCCCGGAGATGACCGTCCAGGAAAATCTGGAGATGGGAGGTTACCTCTGCCGCAGCGCAGCTCAGTTCAGCGAGAGCCTGAACCAGGTGCGCCAGATCTTCCCGATCCTTCACGAGCGCCAGCACCAGAAGGCCGGGGTCATGTCGGGCGGCGAACAGCAGATGCTGGCGATCGGGCGGGCGATGATGCTTCAGCCGCGCCTGCTGATCCTCGACGAACCCTCGATCGGGCTCGCACCGAAGCTGATCGACCTGATCTTCAAAGCCATCGAGCAGATCAACCGCAGCGGGACCGCCGTCCTGCTGATCGAACAGAATGCCCGCTGGGTGCTTGCCATTGCTACCTACAGTTACGTGCTCGAAAGCGGTCGGGTCGCCGCGGAGGGAACCAGCGACAAGCTGCTCGCAGACGATCTGGTCCGGCGCAGCTACCTCGGCCTGCACTGAGAGGTCTCATGACGACGAACGCTTCACTTCCGCTCTATGACCTCCATTCCCACTGGGGCACGAGGCGCGGCTACCCGCTGCGTACCCCGGAGGAACTGGCACAGCAGAAGAAGGTCTGGAACTCGGAGCCTCGCTATGCCAGCGAGGACGAGATGGCGGAGGAACTCCGCCGGTCGAACGTGCGGGTGATCCTCGACCTCGGCTTCACGAAATTCCTGCCGATCGACGAGGTCGCGGCGCTGCACGACTACGCCTTCGCCACCCAGCGCAGCCACCCCGACGTGATTCTGGGCCACTGGCTGCAGATCAACCCGAAGCTCGGCCGCGAGGGTGTGTTGGAGCTCCGGCGGTGCGCCGACAACAGCCCCGGCTTTCTCGGTTATGCCGTTTCCGGGGCCGCCATCGCACCGCCGAGCGATCCGGTGTGGGCACCGTTCTACGACTTCTGTGTCGAAGCCAACCTGCCCGTCCTGGTGCTTGTGGGCTTCAATGGCGCCGGCGCGGGCCTGCCCGGCGGCGGCGGGATGCTGATCGATCACTGCCATCCGCGGCACCTGGACATCGTCGCCGCCCGTTACCCCGATCTCCAGATCGTGGCGGGGCGTCCTGCTTGGCCTTGGCAGGCTGAGACGATCGCCGTGCTACTTCACAAACGGAACATCTGGTACGAGCTGCATGGCTGGTCACCGAAGTATTTCGGCCCAGACCTGAAGCACGACATCTCCCGCAGGCTGAAGGACCGTGTGATGTTCGGCGCCGACTATCCGCTTTTCACCTACGAGCGACTCCTCCGTGACTGGCGGCTCGAAGGCTATTCGGAGGATACGCTAGAGAAGGTCTTTACTCGTAACGCCGAGCGCTTCTTCGCGTCGGTCTCGCTGCGTCGGAACCCAGCGGCCCGATGACGTCCGACCCCGCCTGAACAATCGGTTCCGCGCGGGACATCGAGGGCTGCTTCGAACGGCTGGCCCGAAGAAAAGGATAAGGAGGAAACAATGCTCAGGATAGGACGGGGCCTCATCAGGCCTACGGCAGCGCTCTTCGTGCTGCTCGGCGTGATACTGGCCGTGGCACGGCCTTCTTTCGCTGTCGACGGCGTGACCGACGACACGATCACGATCGGCGCCTTCGGCCCGCTGACCGGGCATGGCGCCTTCATCGGCCTTGCCGGCCGCGACGGGCTGAATCTGGCGGTCAAGCAGATCAACGACGCGGGCGGTGTCAACGGCCGGAAGATCAAGTTGATCGTCGAGGATGACGCCTTCTCTCCCACCAAGGCCCTGGCAGCGGTCCGCAAGCTGATCGGCCAGGATCATGCCTTCATGATCATCAGCATTGCAGGCAGCAACTCCACCGTGGGTGCGATCGACTACGTGCGCGACCACGACGTCGTCATGTATGTCTCGATCGCGTCGGCGCCCCAGGTCACTCACCCCTTCAGCCGCTACCTCTTCCGTGGCGCGACCAACGAGGTGGCCCGCTATGGCGAAGTCAACACGGAGTTCGTGACCCAGGTGCTTCAGGGCAAGCGCATCGCGATCCTCAGTGGGCGGGACGAATACGCGAAGAACGAAGCGGACCAGAACACGAGGCTGCTCAAGGACTGGTGGAACATCGAGCCGCTCGGGCGGTTCGAGTTCAACATCGGAGATAAGGATTTCTCGCCGCAGCTGCTGCAGATCAAGAGCCTCGACCCTGACGTCATCATGCTGTCGGCCAACCCTGCGGAAGGCGCCATCATCCTGCGGCAGGCCCGGGAACTGGGTCTCAACCAGTCGTTCTTCGGCGGGAGCTCGCTCGTCAACAACACGGTGCCGCAAGCGGCCGGGCGGGCGGCGGAGGGCCTCACCGGCCTGTACAACCTGCCCTACATCATCGGATCCACCAATCCTGCCATGGCAGAATGGGAGGCGGCGTGGAAGGCCGAATACCCTGATCTCCCGCCCGGGCGGCCGAACCATTACGACGTGATGGCCTATTCCGACATGTACGTCATCGCCGAGGCCATGCGCAAAGCAGGGCGGGACCTCACCACCGACTCGCTGATCGAGGCGCTCGAGTCCATCAAGGATTACAGGGTGAGCCCCGTCGCGACGCCGCGGACCTTCACCCACTGGCATCACATCGGCAACCTGTCGCTCCAGCCGATGGTCATCCTCAACGGCCACTGGATTCCGCTCATGTGGCAACCGTCGCACGAGAGCGACATCCTGCGTTCGATGCAGGAAGAGCAGAAAAAGAACTGACGCGGATCGGAACTGCGGCCCCGGTGCTGAAAGGTGCCGGGGCCGGTCCATTCTTCCAGGCCGGACCCGGTGTGAGGCTGCCGGGTCCAGCTAGCCGGCGATGGCGACGCCGATGAGGCTTCCGATGCCGTAGGTGACGGCCGCCGCCGCGAAGCCGATGGCGAGCTGGCGGAGGCCCGAGAAGACCAGGCCCCGGCCGGTGAAGAAGCTGGTGCCTGCGCCGATCAGGAACAGGGCCGCACCGCTGAGCAGGACGCTGGCGGCGACGGCGGCGGTCCCCCCGGCGAGCAGGAAGGGGGCGACCGGGAAGATCGCCCCGAGGGAGAAGAGCAGGGCCGAGGAGCCGGCCGCCGTCCAGGCCGAGCCGCCGAGCTCCTCCGGGTCGATGCCCAGCTCCTCGCGCACCAGGGTGTCCAGGGCGACGGTCTTGTTGTCGATCAGCCGGTCCGCCAGGGTCCGGGCCTCGTCTTCGGGAATGCCCTTGGCCTGATAGATCAGCGACAGCTCCTCCTTCTCCTCGTCGGGGACCTGCTCCAGCTCCTCGGCTTCGGCATCGATCTGGCGCTGGTAGGATTCCCGGGCGCTGTTCACCGACAGCCACTCGCCCATGGCCATGGAGCAGGCGCCCGCCAGCAGGCCCGCCAGCCCGGTGATCAGGATCATGCGGGAGTCGAGGGCCGCACCGGCGACGCCCATGACGAGGCTGAGGTTGGAGACCAGGCCGTCGTTGGCGCCCAGCACCGCGGCCCTCAGAGCGTTGCCGCCCATGCCGCGGTGGCGGCCCTCCAGGCGGGCGATGACGCCGCCGCTCAGGGCCTGGGGCGAGCCTTCGGCCAGCGCACCGATGATGCGCGCGTGCGAGCGCTCGGCGGCGGGCAGACCGCCGCTGACGGCCTCGGGCTGGCGGTCGTACTGGCCGCTGTCGATCTGCTCCAGGGTGTTGATGGACGGCAGCACGAAGCCCGGACCGAAGCGCCGCGCCAGCCAGCGCAGCCCCCGGGTGCGGAGGTTGGGCCGGATGGCGGGCAGCGCCTCGCCCGCGGCGGCCAAGCGCTTGCGCCAGAATTCCGCATGGGCCTCCTCGACCGCCGCGAGGCGACGGTAGACCTGGGCGAGCTGCGGGTTCTTCTCCACGGATGCGAGGGTGCGGTAGAGGGCGGCGCTGTCGACCTCCCCCTGCAGGTTGGCACGGTAGCGCCGGCGCGGATCGTCGTCGGTCATCGGCGGGACAGGCCGCGCATGGAAGTCTCCGTGGGGGTCGACCAGCGATTCTACCATGCCGCCGCCGCCGTGCGGCAACGGCCGGCGCGGGCCGCGATATCCGCAGGGTTCTTGCGCGCTGGATTCAGCCTGCTGGCGTTTCCGGACCTGCCCTGCGTGCCAGGCTCCTGCCCGCTGCGAGCGAACCTGCCGCGAAAACGACGAGGAGGACGAACGCCCATCCGCAGGCGGGGTCCTCGGCCGCGTGCCGGCCGCGCGCCATGGCTACGACCGACAGGACGGCGCCAAGCGCGCCGCCCAGGCGCTGGGCCATGTTGATCACCGTCGCGGCGTCTCCCGCCTCGGCCTTGGCGACGGCGCCGTAGGCGGCGGTCATGGCGGGCAGCTGAGCCAGGGCGAGGCCGGCCCCGCGCAGGAACAGCAGGACGACGAGGGTGGCGCCGGGCTCCACCGGCACGAGAAGGGCGGCCGTGCTCAGCAGGAGCAGCAGGCTTCCGGCCTGACAGGGGCCGGCGGTGCCGTACCGGTCGGTCAGGCTGCCGGCCAGAGGCAGTGCGCAGGCCGCCCCCATCCCCATCGCCAGCAGCAGGAGGCCGGCCTCCGTCGCCGAGCGGTGCAAGGCGGTCTGCAGGAAGATCGGCAGGACGATCAGCCCCCCGTACATCGCAGCGCCCGTGCAGCAGGCCGCGGCGACGGCCCCGCCGAAGAGGGGCCGCAGGAGCAGCCGCACCTCGACCAGAGGTGCTGCAGCCCGGAAGGCGTGCCGGAGAAAGCCGGCGGCCAAGGCCGCTCCGGCGACCGCCCCGGCGACCGGCAGCGGGTCGAGGCCCCCGGCCCCCACCTCGGCGGCGCCGTAGAGCAGCAACGGCAGCCCCGCGGCGATCAGCACCAACCCCCGGCGGTCGAGCGGGCCGGCCGGACGGGTCTTCCTCGCCGGTATGACCCGCCGGGCGAAGGCGAGGGCGATCATCCCTGGCGGAATGTTGATCAGGAAAAGCCACCGCCACGACAGGCCGTCGATCAGGAGACCGCCGATGGCGGGTCCCAGCGCCGGGCCGATCGCGACGGCGAAGCCGACGACCCCCATGAGCCGGCCGAGCTGCCGCCGGTCCGCGGCCGCCGCGAGCACCGCCTGCCCCGCAGGCACCATGACGCCGGCAGCCAGCCCCTGGAAACACCGTGCCGCGATCAGACTGGGCAGGTCGGGCGACAGCGCGCAGGCGGCCGAGGCGGCGACGAACCCCAGGACGCTCGCCGCCCAGACTCGTCGCTGCCCGAAGCGCCGGCCGAGCCAACCGGCCGGGGGCAGCGAGACCGCGAGGGCGATGAGATAGCCGGTGGCCACCCATTGGACCTTCCCCAGTGGTGCGGCAAGGTCGGTGGCGATCGATTCGATCGCGAGGTTCGCGACCGTCGAATCCAGCATCGCCATGAACGCCCCGGAGCCTGTGAGCGAGGCGATCATCCACAGGCGGAGGGGGATTGCGGGAGGGGCTGAGGTCATGGTCGGAAAGGATCGCAAAACAGAGGATGGCTTTTGATGATACAATCGTATCAACAAACGTCATCCTGCTCCAGGGGGGTGACATGCCGCGTCGGGTGGACCACGAGGAACGTCGGTCGAAGATCCTGGAAGCTCTGATCTCCGTGGCGACCCGCGAGGGGCTGCACGCCGTCTCCCTCCGCTCGGTCGCCGCCGAGGCAGGCGTCTCGCTGCGCCTGGTGCAGTACTACTTCGAGACCAAGGGTGGACTGATGGCGGCTGGCCTCGCCCGGCTGGAGCGGGTCAGCCACGCCCGCTGGGCCGATCGGCTGGCGGCTCTGCCGCAGCCGCCGGGGGCGCGCGCGACGCTCGACGCTCTCTGTGCCGAAGCCCTGCCGACCGATCCCGCAAGCCGTGACTTCCACCTGCTCTGGATGTCCTACACCGTGCTGGCGCTGACGGACCCCGGGATCTCGGACCGGGTGTTCGTCGAGGGTCCGGCCCGGCTGCAGCGGCGCATCGTCGAGATCCTGGAACGGGGGAAGGCCGGGGGCGAATTCCCCGCGTCCCTCGATGCCGGGGGGGAGGCGACGCTCCTGCTCGGTCTGATCCACGGCCTCGGCACGGCCGTCCTCGTGGGCCAGCAGACGGCCACGAACGCCGCGGCCTGCCTGTCCTTCCACCTGGATCGCCTGGCATCGGGTACTGCGCCGCCAGGGACGACCGGTCCGGCGGCGCGGTGATGGCAGGGCCTCGCCGGCGCTGCCGCTCGCCGTCAGCCGAGCCTCGCGCCCCTGGCCTCGAGCAACGCACGCACCTCCTGGCCTGGCAGATCGCGCAGTCGGCGACCGCTGCGCAGGGCTTCCACCGCGGCCACCCCGGCGGCCTCGCCGTAGCCGAAACACTGGGCCGTCACCCGCGCCGAGGCCAGGGCCTCGTGCTCGGCGCTGAGGCAGCGGCCGGCGACGATCAGGTTCTCGCCCCTTTCGGGCACCAGCGCTCCGTAGGGCACCTCGTAGAAGTCGTCGAGCAGCCATTCCAGCTTCGGCCGCTCGCCGGCGTGCAGCTCGATCGGCCAGGGCGAGCGGACGACGCCGTCGGGGCGCTTGCGGCGGCCCAGCACGTCGTCGTTGGTCAACCGGGTCATGCCGCAGATCGAGCGGCTCTGCCTTATGCCGGCCTGCACGCCCGTATCGTTGAGGAAGGACTGCTCGCAGCCGGGGATGTGCTCGCGCAGGAAGCGGGCGTATTCGCGCGCCTGGCGGCGGCCGACGAACTCCGCCTCGGTCAGGTCCTCCGGCGAACCGGGATAGAGATCCCTGCCGTCCCGGCCGACGAGGCGCGTCGCGTTCACCAGCAGCTCGCCCGGACGAGGCGTCGGGAAGAGCCAGATCTTCGCCCTCGGCAGGTCGTAGCCGCGGGTTCGCGCCTCGACGATGAGGGCGGAGACCTCGGGGGAGCAGATCGTGTCCGGACCCCAGAAGGCGAGATAGCTGGCGATGTCGACGTTCCCCAGCCGGAAGATCATGGTCGGGTTCTGGACCGTGCCGTCCTGCCCCCGGGAATAGGCGAGGCCGGCGCGGTGGACCACGTCGGCGTCGCCGCTGGCGTCCACCACGATCCGGGACCGCACGGCGGCCCGCCCTGCCTTGCTCTCCAGGACGACGCCCTGGATGTCGTCTCCCTCCGCGATCACCCCCACCAGCGCGGTGTGGAAGAGGATGCGCACCTTGGCCTCCTCCAGCAGGTCGTCGGCCACCTCGCGCCACGCCAGCGGGTCGTGCGTCACCGTCCAGGTCTTGCCGTACTGCTGGGGCGCGGTCACGCCGCCCCGCGCCCGTAGCGCCTGGAGGAAGCGGTCGGCGAAGCCGAAGACGAGCTGCTCGGGCTGGTTCCTCAGCCTGTCGGTCGCGGCGTAGAGGCCGCAGATCGTGCCGGAGAGGCCGGCGACGGCGTTGCCGCCGCAGAAGCCGTAGCGTTCCACCAGCAGAACCGACAGGCCCTCTTCGGCCACGGTCCGGGCCGCGGCCACGCCGGCCGCACCGCCGCCGATCACCACCACGTCGGGCTCGGCGACGACGGGCAGCCCGTGGTCCGGCCCGAAGCGGGCCTCGGCTTTCCAATCCATGGCCGCTCCTCCCCGCCTCACAGGTCCAGCACGTCGTTCATGTCGTAGAGCCCCGGCCCCCGGCCGCGGGTCCAGAGGGCGGCGCGCAGGGCGCCGCGGGCGAAGACGGCGCGGCTGGAAGCCTTGTGGGTCAGCTCCAGGCGCTCGCCCTCGGCGGCGAAGATCACGCTGTGGTCGCCCACCACGTCGCCGCCCCGCAGGGTTGCGAAGCCGATCGGCCCGCGCGGCCGGGCGCCGGTGTGGCCGTCGCGCTGGCGGATCGCGTTCGCCTCCAGGTCGATGCCGCGGCCTTCCGCCGCCGCCCGGCCGAGGCCCAGCGCCGTGCCCGAGGGCGCGTCGACCTTGTGGCGGTGGTGCATCTCGACGATCTCGATGTCCCAGTCGTCGCCCAGGCGCGCGGCCGCCTGGCGGACCAGGGCGGCCAGCAGGGTCACGCCCAGGCTCATGTTCGGGGCGAAGACCACCGCCACCCTCTCCGCGGCCTGGCGCAGCGCGTCGACCTGCTGCGCCGACAGGCCGGTGGTGCCCACGACCAGGGCGGTGCCGGCTGTTGCGGCTGCTGCGGCGTTGGCGACCGTGGCGGCCGGTGCGGTGAAGTCGATGACCGTGTCGGCCTCGGCGAGCAGGGCCTCGAGGTCGCTGCCCGCCGACAGGCCGAGCGGCAGGGCGCCGGCGAGGGTGCCGAGGTCCTGGCCGATCGCCGGACTGTCCGCGCGGTCGACGCCGCCCACCAGGCGGAAGGCGGGATCTGCCAGGGCGCCGGCCATCAGCATCCGGCCCATCCGGCCGGAACAGCCCAGGATTCCCAGCTTCAGCGGTTCCATCTCGCGCCCTCCCTTCCTCGTGTGCGGCATCGCTGGTCAGTTCCCTAGGGGAGGGCCGATGCTATGTCGAGCGCATGACCGACGCGCGCCTGACGCTCTTCTACGACGGGGACTGCCCGCTCTGCCGGCGCGAGGTCGACTGGTACCGCCGGCGCGACCGCGCGGGCCGGATCGCCTGGGCCGACATCAGTGGCGACGCCCGGCCGCTGCTGGGGACGGGCCTCGCCCACCGGCAGGCGCTCAGCCGGCTCTACGCCCGCCTGCCGAACGGCCGGATCGTCGGCGGCGCGCGCGCCTTCCTCGCCGTCTGGCGCGAGCTGCCGGGCCTGCGCCTGCCGGCGCGGGTGCTTGCCCTGCCGCCCTTCGTCTGGCTGCTGGAACTCGGCTACCGCGGCTTCCTCCTGGTCCGGCCCTGGATTACCGGCCGACGCCCCTGCGCCGCCTGCGGGGAGGAGGACTCCGTCTGAAGGGCTTCTCTGAACCGCGGGGACCTGCGACGCTGCCGGTCCCATCGTGGTCGCAGGAAAGAACAAGATGACGGGCACCTTCGTAACCCATCTGGAGTGTTCGCTCACCGGCCGGCGCTACGAGGCCGGGCGGGTCCACGGCCTGTCGGAGGCCGGGCGGCCGCTGTTGGTGCGCTACGACCTCGCGGCCCTGGCGGCAGCCTTCACCAAGCGCGACCTGGCGGCCTGCGGGGAGCCGGGCTTCTGGCGCTACGCCCCCTTCCTGCCCGTCACCAGGCCGGAGAACCGGGTCTCGCTGGGCGAGGTGACGACGCCCCTGATCGCGCTGGACCGCTCCGCCGCCTGGCTGGGCGCGGGGGCCGGCCGGGCCCTCGTCAAGGACGAGGGGCGGCTGCCCACCGGCTCCTTCAAGGCGCGCGGGCTCTGCCTCGCCGTGTCCATGGCAAAGGAGTTCGGGCTGGAGCACCTGGCGATCCCGACCAACGGCAACGCCGGCGCGGCCCTGGCCGCCTACGCGAGCCGTGCCGGGTTGCGCGCGACGGTGCTCTGCCCGGCCGACACGCCCGACATCAACATCCGGGAGATCCGCCAGCTCGGCGCCGACACCTGGCTGGTGAACGGCCTGATCAACGACTGCGGCCGGATCGTCGGTGCGGGCAAGGGGGAGATCGGCTGGTTCGACCTCTCGACCCTGAAGGAGCCCTACCGGATCGAGGGCAAGAAGACCATGGGCCTGGAGCTGGCCGAACAGCTGGGCTGGACCCTGCCCGACGTGATCTTCTATCCCACCGGCGGCGGCACCGGCCTGATCGGCATGTGGAAGGCCTTCGCCGAGCTGCGCGAGATGGGCTGGATCGAGGGGCCCCTGCCGCGGATGGTGGCGGTGCAGGCCGAGGGCTGCGCCCCGATCGTCAAGGCCTGGGCGGCGGGCGAGGAGCACGCGCCCCTGTGGCAGGACGCCCACACGGTCGCGGCCGGCATCCGGGTGCCGGTGGCGGTCGGCGACTTCCTGATCATCCGCGCGGTGCGCGAGTCCGGCGGCTTCTGTTCCGCCGTCTCCGACGAAGCCATCATCGAGGCGCGCGACCGCATTGCCGCCGAGGACGGCCTGCTGCTCTGCCCGGAGGGCGCGGCGACCGCTGCGGCCTACCGCCGGGCGCTGCAGGAGGGGCAGGTGAGCCCGGACGACCGGGTGGTGCTGTACAACTGCGCCACCGGCCTGAAGTACCCCATGGCGCCGGTCGAGCGGCGGCTGGACAAGGACGCGCCGATCGACTGGCAGGCCTTCCGCTGACGGCCTCTCAGCCCTGGTCCGGACCGCTCCGCTCCAGGGCCTCCTCGACCGCGTCGAAAGGCAGCAGGGCGGAGCCGTGGCGGTTGCGCATGGCCGCGGCCGGCTCCAGCAGCTCGAGGTCGGCCCAGGGGCCGGTGGGCGCCGGCCCCTCGCCGCGCAGCAGGGCGCGCACCGCCTGCCCCACCTCCCGCGCCTCCGCCAGCGTCCGCCCCGGCAGCGCCTCGCTCAGCACCGCCGTCCCGAGCTGGCCCAGCAGGCAGGCCCGCACCGCCCAGCCCACCTCGACGACGCGGCCCGCCTCCAGGCGCAGGTCCAGGGTCAGGCGGCTGCCGCAGAGCGGGCTCACCCGCTCGACCGTGACGTCGGGCCGCGCCAGCCGCCGGTCGGCGCGCACCTTCGCCGCGGCCGCGATGAGGCGCCGGTTGTAGAGCTCCAGCAGGTCGTCGTCGTCGAGGTCCAGGGGCATGGCCTTCGGTGCATCGAAACTGCAACGGGTGCTCGGCTAAGAAACCGCTTTACGCGCGCCGGAGCACTCACTAGAAGCGCGCGCTCTTGTTCCGGTCCCGCCCCAGAAGATGGGGTGGCCCGGGTGGCAAAGTCCAGCAAGCCCTTTCCAGGAGGTCTCATGACCGCTTCCGGTCGCCGGCAAGCCGCGGCGGCCGTTCGTCACGAAGGAGATACGCTACCGTGGCACAGTCTGTTCTCGCCCGCCTGCCCGGCCGTCTCGTCATGGTCGGCTTCGGCTCCATCGGTCAGGGTGTCCTGCCACTGCTCCGCCGCCACATCGAGATCGGCGGCGACAGTCTGACCATCGTAAACCCGGACGAGAGCCTGCGGCCGCTGGCCGAGCGCTACGGCGCGACCTACCTCGCCCGCGAGCTGACGCGGGAGAACTACCGCGCCGTCCTGGAGCCGCTGCTGGCGGCCGGCGACTTCCTCCTGAACCTCTCCGTCGACGTCTCCTCGACCGACCTGGTGCGGCTGGCGACGGACAAGGGCGCCCTCTACCTGGACACCTGCATCGAGCCCTGGCCCGGCGGCTACACCGACCCCAGCCTGTCGGCCTCGGACCGCTCCAACTACATGCTGCGCGAGCGGGCGCTGGCCATGCGCGCCGAGCTGCCGGCCGGCGGCCCCACGGCGGTGCTGGCGCACGGCGCCAACCCCGGGCTCGTCAGCCACTTCGCCAAAGTGGCGCTGCTCGACGTCGCCCGCGCCGTGGGCCGGGAGGCGGCGGTGCCGGCCGACCGCGCCGGCTGGGCGAAGCTCTGTGCCGAGCTGGGCGTGAAGGTGATCCACGTCGCCGAGCGCGACACCCAGCGCAGCGGCAAGCCCAAGGACGTCGGCGAGTTCATCAACACCTGGTCGATCGACGGCTTCTACAGCGAGGGCATGCAGCCGGCCGAGCTGGGCTGGGGCACCCACGAGAAGACCCTGCCGCCGGACGGCGGCCGCCACGCCTCGGGCAGCGGCGCCGCCATCTTCCTGCAGCGGCCGGGCGCCTCCACCCGGGTGCGCACCTGGACGCCGCTGGCCGGGCCGATCCACGGCTTCCTCATCACCCACAACGAGTCCATCTCCATGGCCGACTACCTGACCCACCGCGAGGGCGGCGAGGTCCGGCACCGGCCGACGGGCCACTACGCCTACCACCCCTGCGACGGTGCGGTGCTGAGCCTGCACGAGCTGGCCGGGCGGAACTGGACGCTGCAGGACGACAAGCGGCTGATCGTCGACGAGGTGGTCGACGGCGTCGACGAACTGGGCGTGCTGCTCTGCGGCCACGAGAAGACGGTCTACTGGTACGGCTCGCGCCTCTCGATCGGCGAGACCCGCGAGCTGGTGGAGCTGAACAACGCCACCTCCCTGCAGGTCACAGCGGCGGTGCTGGGCGGCATGGTCTGGGCGATCGAGAACCCGGCGGCCGGCGTGGTCGAGGCCGAGGAGATGGACCACGCCCGGGTGCTGGAGGTGGCGCTGCCCTACCTCGGCACCATGGCCGGCGAGTTCGGCGATTGGCCCCCGCTGGCCGGCCGCGAGCCGCTGTTCCCCGAGGACCTCGACCACGAGGACCCCTGGCAGTTCAAGAACGTCCGCGTCCTCTGATCGCCTCCGGCCCCGGCGTCTTGTCGCGCCGGGGCACCTCACCTCTACGATTCTCCGCCGCGAAGCGGCCGCTGGCTCTATCCTCGCGGAAGCGGCGCGCCCCGACGCCGCGGGACAGGAGCGGGAGGAGGGGATGGACATCCGGCAGCTGCGCTACTTCGTGGCGGTCGCTGACGCGCTGAGCTTCACCCGGGCGGCCGAGACCCTCAACATGGCCCAGCCGCCGCTCAGCCGGCAGATCAAGGCGCTGGAGGACGAGGTCGGAGTCCGGCTGCTGGAGCGCACGCGCAAGGGCCTGATCCTCACCCCGGCCGGCCGGGCGCTGCTGGCAGAGGCAACCGCCCTGCTCGCCCAGGTCGGTGCCATCCGCGCTCGGGTGCGGCAGGCGGCGGCGGTGGAGCCCAGCCGCCTGTCGGTCGGCTTCGTCAGCGCCGCCGGCTACAGCCTGCTGCCCGGGATCGCGCGGCGCTTCCGGCAGGCCAGCCCCGAGACGGAGCTGGAACTGCACTGCCTGACCAACCGGGAGCAGGCCGCGGCCCTGGAGGAGGGCGCCATCACCGTCGGCCTCGCTTGGCTGCCGTTCGAGCGCGACGGGGCACGGGCGCTGCCGCTGCTGGAGGACTGCTTCTGCGTCGCCCTGCCCGACGGCCATCCCCTGGCCGCCGAACCGATCATCGAGGTGGAGATGCTGCGCCGCCAGCCGGTGGTCTACGGCTGCCGCACGGCCTCGGTCGACGCCAGCATCCGCCGCCTGCTGTCCGAGGTCGGCCCCGTCCAGCGGGTGGCGGACCTGACCACCGCGATCGACGGCGTGGCGGCGGGCCTGGGGCTGGCCATCGTGCCGCGCTCGATGCGGCCCGACCGGGCCGGCCAGGTGGTCTACCGCGACCTGCAGTGCGACGAGCGCCTGACGCTGGGGGCCGTCAGCCTGGCCGCCCGCAGGGACAGGGCGGTCGAAGGCTTCCTCGCCTGCGCCTCCGCGCTGGCGCGCGAGCAGTCGGGCCGCGCCTGACGGTCGCTGGGCTCAGGGGATCGGCTCAGGGGATCGGGAGGTCCAGCAGGGCGGCGTACTGTTGGCCGCCGAGCACATCGCTGTCCCGGGGCGAGCCGGCGCTGTGCCGCCGGGGGAAGCTGACCTTGATCGCCAGGGCGTTCTCCACCGGGGTGACGATCACCAGGTCGGGGTCCTGGAAGAGCCGGGCGGCGATCCGCCGCCGGTCGGTCAGGTCGCTGGCGAGGGCGCGGCGGAAGGCCGACGGCTCGTCGAACATCACGTCGACGGTCAGCCAGAAGGGGCCGGCGTTCTTCGAGCGGATCAGGCGGGCGATGTCCGCCAGGACGGCCGTCTCAGACATCCTCGACCTCCGTGCGGAAGAGGCTGGTGGGCGTATCGGGGTAGAGCACGTGGTTCAGGTGGTACTCGTAGACCGGCCCACGGTTGACGTGCGCCGGCGAGAAGGGCAGGGCGACGCCGGTGATCAGCCCGCTCCACTTTCCGATGGGGTTGTGCAGCGCGAGGTGGCAGAGGCTGGGGGCGATCGATTCCGCCAGGGGCTGCGTGTCGGCGATCACGTTCCACAGGATGGCGACCTCGTGGCCCTCGACCCGCGGCGTCGGCTCGGCTGGCCCCATGACGCCGTCGCGGCCGTAGACGTGGGTGACGATCTCGTAGGCGCCGGGCGAGGCCACGTCGGCCAGGCGGGTGCGCACCAGCCCGTCCAGGCCGTCGAGCCAGCCGTCGAGCTGGCCCAGGATGTAGGGGTCGCGCACGGCGCCGAACACCACCGTCGAATGGCCGCAGAGCCGGACGCCCTCGATCTTGTTGGAGTGGCGTGCCGCCGACAGGAAGCGTGAGCCGGGGACCCGGACGGCCCGCTCCGAGACCGCCCTGTAGCGGGAGTCGCGCAGCGACAGGGTGCCGGAGGGCTCCACCACCGTAAGCGGGTCGGCGGTCTCGTAGAGGGCGTGGGAGGCGACGCTCTGGGGGGTGCAGCGGTAGTCGGGCCGCAGCGGCCGGACCTCGAAGCCGTCGGCGTCGAGGATGCCCAGCATGCAGTCGGGCGCGCTGCGCTGCTCGACGGCGGCTGCGCCGCACTCCAGGATCTTGCCCAGGTGCCAGGCCGGGCCGGCCGCATGGCCCTCCATCAGCGGCAGGGCGGCGAAGATGGCGGCATCGGTGCAGCGCCCGGCGATCACCACCTGCGCGCCTTCCGCCAGGGCCGCCTGCAGCGGCTCGACTCCCATCACGGCGACGATCCGCACGGACTGGTCGACGGCTTCGGGAGTCAGAGCCGGCGAGGGCCGCAGGGGCGCCGCCGCGTCGCGGGCGAGGTGATCGTGCACCACCCTGGCCGGCACCTCCGCGTAGATCCGCGCCACGCGGGCGTGCCGGCCCTGCCGCCGCAGGATCGCCCGCACCAGCCCCGACAGGTAGTCGACCCCGGCGTCGCAGCCGGACATGCCGGCCGAGCCGATCACCACCGGCACGCCTGCCGGAATGCCGCAGTCGAGCATGACCTCCAGGTCACGACCGAGGGCGGCGGCGGAGAAGGCGGCGGTGCCCGTGGCGAGGTAGTGCGGCCCGCCGTCCGTGGTGCCGGCGTCGCAGCCGATCAGCCGCGCCCCCTCTGCGACGGCCTGCGCCATGGAACCGGCGCGAAAGCCGGAGCCGAGCATGCCGGTCGCCGAAACGATGGTCAGTGGCCGCATGGCTCCTCCCGGCTCGCCGGGGCTGTCTCCGCCGCCGGCCTGCATTTCCGGTGGGCAGGCAATCACGGGCTCGTCGCCCCCGGCAAATACCGCTTGGGTCTGGTGGCCATACCCTCTCGGGCATTGTTCCGGGCAGGGGGCGGGCGATGATGCGGGCGACCGGCGATGCGGACGGCCACCGTCGCCGCCGGCCGTGCACGAGGGGCACGAAGCTCCCGGAACTGGAGGAGACGCCGATGACCTTCCCTGCGATCCGGTCGTGGTCGCGCAGCCTGCTGCTCGCCGGCCTGCTCACCGCGGGCATCGCCGGCACGGCGGCGGCCGACCGCTGGAAGTGCTACACCTTCGTGCCGGTCGCCACGGACCCCACCTTCCTCGCGCTGACCCAGCTGGCGAAGGATCTCGGCCCCGCCACCGGCGGCGACATCGACATGACCTGCTACGTCGGCGGCTCCCTGCCGATCAAGTCGCAGACCATCGTGCAGGCCGTCTCGGACGGCGTCATCCAGTTCGCCATGGCCAACCCCAACGCCCTGGAGAGCTTCACGCCGATCGCCGGCGTCCTGTCGCTGCCGGGTCTGTTCGCCGACGACGCGGAGCTGGAGAAGGGCATCGCCGCGGCGGCGCCCTACGTCACCCGGGACCTGGCGTCGAAGGGGGTGCGCCTGCTGGCCTGGTCGCACTTCCCGCAGGCCGCCGTCTTCAGCACCGGCATGGTCGCCTCGGTGAAGGACATGCAGGGCAGGAAGTACCGCGTGTCGACGCCGGAACAGTCGGAGCTGCTGAAGCGCCTGGGCGTGACGCCCGTGGTGATCTCCTCGCCCGAGGTCTCCTCCGCCCTGAACACCGGGGTGATCGAGGGCGTGCTGACCTCCAACAGCGGCGGCGGCCGGGCCTGGAAGGACCTCTTCAAGTCCACCTACCGGCTGGGCACCAACTTCACGCCCTTCGTCTTCGTCGTCGGCGCGGCCGCCTATGACGGCCTGGCCGAGGCCGACCGCAAGGCGCTCGGCGAGGCGACGACGAAGGCCGCGGCCGCCATCACCCACGATCTGGTGAGCTCGGACGAGCAGCTGACGCAGGAGTTCGCGGCCGGCGGCATGACGGTCAACCAGCCTGTCGGCGACGAGGCCACCCTGGTCGAGCGGACCATGCGCGACTACTGGGACCAGTGGGCGGCTGCCAAGGGGCCGGAAGCGCAGGAAGCGCTGGCGAAGATCCGCGCCGCCCTCGGCAAATGAAGCGGGATGAGGGACAGGGTGGCGCGGTCTTCCGGTCGATCGCGACCCTGGGGCGGGTGCTGGGCGTGGTCGCCCTCTCGGCGCTGACGCTGCTGGTGGCGGCGGAGGTGGTCGGCCGGTCCATCTTCGCCATCACCCTGCCCTTCGGCGAGGAACTGGGAGGCTACCTGCTGATCGCGGTCACCTTCCTCGCCGCAGCCGACTCCTTCGCGTCCGGCGGCTTCATGCGGGTCGACCTGCTGTTCGAGCGGCTGCCGGAGCGGGCGAGGCGGCGCCTGGACCGGGCTCTCGCCCTCGTCGGCGCTCTCCTTTCGGGTACGCTGTGCTGGTATCTCGGCCGGCTCGTGGCCTCGTCCTACCGCAACGGCGTGGTCTCGCCGACCCTGGCGTCGATCCCGCTCTGGGTGCCCCAGTCGGTCGCGACCGTCGGCACGCTGCTGCTGGCCGTGGCCTGCCTCAGGCGGGCGTTGACGGGCGGAGCCGACGGTGAAGCGGCACCCCCGCCCGCCGAACGGCTTGGCGACTGAGCGGCTTTGCCATGGGCTGGGAACTCGATCTCGTCCTGATCTTCGCGGCCATCGTCGCCCTGCTGGCGAGCGGCCTGCAGATCCCCTTCGCGATCGGCCTGACGGCGGTCGGCCTGCTGCTCTGGAGCGGCGGCGTGGGCGAGCTGAACGCCCTGGGCCTCGTCGTCTGGGGCGGCGCCAATTCCTTCGTGCTGACGGCCATCCCCCTCTTCATCCTCATGGCCGAGATCCTGATCGTCTCCGACATCAGCGCGCGGCTCTACCGCGGCCTGGCGCGGCTCACCCGGCACTGGCCGGGCGGGCTGCTGCATACCAACATCGCCGGCTGCGCCGTCTTCTCGGCGGTCTGCGGGTCGAGCATCGCCACCGCGGCGGCCATCTCCCGGGTGGCGCTGCCGCAGGTCCGCGCCCACGGCTACGACATGCGCATGGCCTGCGGCTCGCTCGCGGCCGGCGGGACCCTGGGCATCCTCATCCCGCCCAGCGGCGCCATGATCATCTACGGGGTGCTGACGGAGACCTCGATCGTCCGCCTGTTCGCGGCCGGCATCCTGCCCGGCCTGCTGCTCGCGGCCCTCTTCATGGCCTACATCGCCGCCGCCTCGCGCCGCCGGCCGGACCGGGCCGCCGCGGGGCGCCTGGTCGCCGACCTGCTGCTGCTCGTCCCCTTCCTCGTCCTGATCGCGGCGGTGATCGGCAGCATGTACCTCGGCTGGGCGACGCCGACCGAGGCCGCCGCCGTCGGCGTGCTGGCGGCGATCGCCATTGGCGCCGGCGCCGGCGACCTGACCTTCCGGCGCCTGTTCCAGGCGCTGCACGGCACGGTGCGCGTGTCGGGCGCGCTGCTCTTCCTCATCGCCATGGCACAGACCCTGTCCTACGCGCTCAGCATCAGCGGGCTCGCCGCCGGCCTCGCCGGCGCGGTCGCGGGCCTGAACCTGGATCCGACGCTCTTCCTGATCCTGCTGATGGTCCTCTATGCGATCCTCGGCTGCATCATGGACGGGGTCGCCATGACCATGATCACCGTGCCGGTCCTCTTCCCGGTGCTGCAGGCCCTGGGGATCGACCCGGTGTTCTTCGGGGTGCTCCTGGTGGTGATGATGGAGCTGGGCCTGATCACCCCGCCCTTCGGCCTCAACCTCTTCGTCATCCAGCAGATCAGCGGCGAGCCGATGATCCGGGTGCTGCGCGGCAGCCTGCCGTTCTGCGTCATCATCCTCGGCGTGGTCGCCCTGCTGCTCGCCTTTCCGGGTCTCGCCAGCGGCCCCTGGTGAAGGAGGACAGACCCTGTATCCCGCCCCCGCCGAAGCCACGGCCGCGGTCTTCGCCCGCCTGCCCGCGGCCCTCGACCTGTCGGACAGCGACCGGCTGTCGCCGTGGCTGGCCGACCGGCCCTACCACGACGCCCGCATGGGATCCTTCCTCGAAGGCCCTTCCTTCGACCGCGCCGGCAACCTCTTCTGCGTCGACGTGGCCTGGAGCCGGATCTTGCGGATCGATTCGGCCGGCGGCATGGAGGTCTTCGTCGCCTACGACGGCGCACCGAACGGCCTGAAGATCCATCGCGACGGCCGGCTCTTCGTCGCCGACCACAAGCGCGGGCTGATGGTCGTCGACCCCGCCGACCGGTCGGTGACCTGCCGCCTGGCGGGCGCGTTCGGCGAACCCTTCAAGGGCCTCAACGACCTGGTCTTCAGCCGCGACGGGGACCTCTACCTCACCGACCAGGGGCAGAGCGGGCTGCAGGACCCGAGCGGCCGGCTGTTCCGCCTGCGCGCCGGCGGCCAGCTCGAGCTCGTCCTGGACCGCATTCCCAGCCCCAACGGGCTGGTGCTGAGCGGGGACGGCCGCAGCCTGCTGCTGGCGGTCCCCCGCGCCAACCAGATCTGGCGGCTGCCGCTGGGGCCCGACGGGCGGACCTCGAAGGTCGGCGTCTTCCTCAACCTCTCCGGCGGCGGCGGGCCGGACGGGCTGGCGATGGACGAGGACGACACCCTTTACGTCGCCCAGCCGGTCCTCGGCAGCGTCCTGGCCTTCGACCGCTACGGCGAGCCGGTCGGCCGCATCCGCAGCGGCAGCGGCGGCCGGCTGCTCACCAACCTCGCCTTCGGCGGCCCCGGCAACCGGGACCTGTTCATCACCGACGCGTCGAAGGGCATGATCCAGCGCGCCCCCGTGGGGCGGCCGGGGCAGCGGCTCTTCTCGCACCTCTGACCAGGCTGCTCCCCGCCGTCAGTCCCGCGGCGTCTTGAGGTTGCTCTCGAACAGCAGGCGCCGGTTGGTCTGGGGTATGGTGATTTCCTGGAAGTAGGCGACCGAGCCGTCGCGGGCGTAGGCGGTGGCCTCGACGATCAGGTAGGTGGGCGCGTCGGCGAGCAGGGGGGCGTTCTCCGCCGCCTCGCGGTCGACCACCGCCACCGACTGGCGGATGCGGGCGATCGGCAGGTGCAGCTCGCGCAGCAGCACGGCCTTGTAGTTGGCCGTCTGCCCGTCGCCGCCGGCGAGCTTGAGCAGCGGCGCGGCGATGTCGGTGCGCGCGTAGAAGCGCGACAGCACGTCGAACTCGTGGTTGATGGAGATCAGCCGGTCCAGGCAGACCACGACGTCGGCGGTCCCCAGGATCCGGTGCCAGCGGGTGTCCGCGCGCAGCGTGCTGTGCCCCAGCAGGCGCGGGTAGACCGGCAGCACCTCGCCGTGCTCATCGAGGAAGCGGCAGTGCCAGGGCTCGGGCATCTGGCCGCGGCTCGGCGCCACGAAGCTGCCGCGGCCACGGCGCCGGACGATCAGCCCCTCCTCCACCAGCAGGCTGTAGGCCTTCTGCACGGTGCCCAGGCTGTAGGGCAGCTCACCCGCCAGTTCCACCTCCGTCGGCAGCTTCTCGCCGGGCTTCCAGTGGCCGTAGGAGATGGCGCGCACCAGGCTGTCGCGCAGCACCTGGTACTTCGGGGCCGGTGCGGCATCCGCCGTCCGGACGAGCTCCAGCAGCTTGTCGATCATGTCCCTCCCGTCTTGCGCCGCGATCTTTCCTTCCATGGAGCCTTCTTGACACGAAAAACTATATAGTTGCAAACTATGTAGTAACGCAGAGCGGCCAACGCTCGGGATGCTCGGGAGGATGCCCATGGAACGACCGGCTCGCCGCGATCTCGTCACCGCCGTGGCCCTGGCGGCCCTCGGCGCCTTCGTCATCTGGAAGAGCCGCGCCGCGGCCGACGTCGCCTTCGTCGACGCCGGCGGCGTGACCCCGGGTACGCTGCCGACCATCTACGCCGTGATCCTCGTCGTGCTGTCCGCCCTTCTTGGCTGGCAGGCGCTGCGCGGACGCATCGCCGGAAAGGCCGCGGCCTTCCGCTTCCCGCCTCTGGTCTGGGCGCGGATCCTCGGCACGCTCGCGCTGCTGATCGCCTACGCGGTGCTGCTCCCGAGCCTGCCGTTCTGGCTGCTGACCTTCGTCTTCCTGGCCGGGCTCTTCCTGCTCTACGGCCACCGCCGCCCGCTGGCCATGCTGGCGACGGCCGTGCTGGGAACGGCCGGGCTCGAGCTGGTCTTCATCTACCTCCTCGGCCTGCCGATCTGAGGCGCCCGTCATGTGGCAGCTGCTGTCCGGCTTCGCGTCAGTTCTGGAGCCCTTCCACTTCCTGATGCTGACCATCGGCGCCGCCCTCGGCATCCTGGTCGGCGCCCTGCCGGGGCTGAGTTCGCCCATGGCGATCATCGTGCTCCTGCCCATCACCTACGGCATGGAGCCGCTGCCGGCCCTGCTGATGATGGTCGGCGTCTACGTCGGCACCAAGCTGGGCGGCTCCTTCTCGGCCATCCTGCTGCGCACGCCGGGCACCCCGGCCGCCGCCTGCACCGCCCTCGACGGCTACCCCATGGCGCAGAAGGGCGAGGCGGCCCGGGCGCTGGGCCTCGCCACCATCGGCTCCGCCCTCGGCGGCACCATCGGCTGGATCATCGCCGTCGCCTTCCTGCCCCTGATCGCGGCGGTGGCCGTGAACTCCGGCAACGCCGACATCGCCCTGATCGGCACGGCCGGGCTCGTCATGGTCTCGGCCTTCGTGCGCGGCTCGACCCTGAAGGGGCTGATCGGCGTGGTGATCGGCCTGCTGATCGGCACGGTCGGCCTGGACCCCATCACCGCCTCGGAGCGCTTCACCTTCGGCAGCTTCTACCTGACCGAAGGCATCCCCTTCGGGGCCGCCCTGATCGGCTTCTTCGGCATCGCCGTGGTGCTGGCGGACATGGAGCTGATCGGCCTGCGCCAGGAGCTGGTCGCCAAGGCGGTCAACATGAAGATGCCGAGCTTCCGGGAGGTCGTGCGCGGCCGCTGGGCGATCCTGATCGGCAGCCTCTACGGCACGGGCGTCGGTGCCGTCCCGGGCGTGGGCGCCGAAGGGGCGACGTGGCTCGCCTACGCCACCGTGCGCAACAAGTCGAAGGACCGTGCCGAGTTCGGCAAGGGCCACCCCGAGGGGGTGCTGGCGCCGGAGTCCTGCAACAACGCGGTGACCGGCGGCACCATGCTGCCGATGCTGACCCTGGGCATCCCCGGGGACGGCTCGACCGCGATCATGCTGGGCGCCCTGGTGCTGCACGGGGTCGAGCCGGGCGTCCTGCTGATGCGCGACCACGCCGACCTCGCCTGGGGTATCCTCGCCGGGCTCTTCGTCGCCACGATCATGAGCTTCGTGATCGGCTGGAGCCTGGTGCGCGCCTTCGTCTACGTGCTGACCAAGGACCGCTCCTGGCTCTTCCCCTTCGTGCTGGTGCTGGCCGTGCTCGGCGCCTTCGCCAGTTCCAACGCCATGTTCCCGGTCTTCGTGGCGATCGGCTGCGGCGTCCTGGGCTTCGTTCTGGAGCGGCTGGGCTTCCCCATCGTCACCACGGTCCTCGGCCTGATCCTGGGGCCGATCATCGAATACAACGCGCGCGTGGCGCTCGCCATCTCCGGTGGCGACTGGGGCACCTTCATCGATGCCCCCCATCGCATCGTCGCCGTCGCGCTCATCGTCCTGCTGCTCGGCTGGGAGATCCGGCAGGCCTTCCGGGCTTCGCACGAGGCCCGCGCGCCGGCGGCCGCGCAGACATGACCATCCAAGCAAGAAACGGGAGGAAAGCATGAGACACTGGCTGCTTCGGGCCATCGGCCCGGTGCTCGGACTGGCCCTGGCCGTCGGCCCCGCCGCGGCGGCGGACTACCCGAGCGACACCATCCACATGATCGTGCCCTGGAAGGCCGGTGGCGGCACCGACCGCCTCGGCCGGGGCATCGCGGAAGCCATGGAGGCCGTCAGCGGCGCCACGATCGTGGTCGACAACGTCGACGGCGCCGGCGGCATCACCGGCAGCCTGAAAGTCGCGCGGTCCAAGCCGGACGGCTACACCGTGCTGATGAACGGCACGTCGGACATGACGGCCGCCATGACCTTCCAGAAGGTCCCGGTGTCGCTCGACGACTTCAAGTACGTCGGCGGCTTCTTCACCTCGCCGACCTGGATCCTGTCGCACAAGGACCGCGGCATCGACTCCCTCGAAGCGCTGATCGCCAAGGCCAAGGCCGAACCCGGCACGGTGACGATCGGCACGGCCGGGCCGGCCGGGGCGCAGATGCTGATGGCGGCCGCGATCAAGGGCTACCTGGACCTCGACGTGCGCATCGTGCCCTTCTCGGGCGGCGCCGACCTCACCAAGGCCCTTCTCGGCAACCAGGTCGACGCCGGCATCATCCACGCCCCCGTCATGCTGCCGGAGGTGAAGGAGGGGCTGATCAAGGTGATCGGCACCGGCCGGCCGCTGACCCGTCTGGCCTACGAGCCGCTGCGCGGCACCCCGACGCTGAAGGACAACGGCATCCCCGTCGAGATCGGCATCACCCGGGGCGTCTTCGTGCCCAAGGGCACGCCCGACGCGGTGGTGCAGAAGCTGGCCGCGATCCTCGAGAAGGCCACCGAGAGCGACAAGTTCAAGGCCTTCGCCGTCTCCTTCGGCTTCGAGCCCGACTGGATCCCCGGTCCAGAGTTCGAAGCCCCGATCCGGGGCGAGCTGAAGACCTTCCAGGAGATCAAGCAGAAGTACCTGCAGTAGGGCCGAGGCCCCGCGCAACCAATCCAGTCAGGCGGGGGCCGTTGTGCGGTCCCCGCCGCCCCCAGCCCGAGAGACGTCATGCAGCCACAGAACCTGCTCATCATCATGTCCGACCAGCACAGCCGGAACCTGATGAGCTGCTACGGCCATCCCTTCGTCCAGACCCCGCACCTCGACCGGCTGGCCGCCGCGGGCACCAGGTTCACGTCCTGCTATACGCCCTCGCCGGTCTGCATCCCGGCCCGGGCCTCCTTCGCCACGGGCAAGTACATCCACCAGATCGGCTACTGGGACAACGCCGACCCTTACGACGGCGCCATCCCGAGCTGGCATCACCGCCTGCGCGAGGCCGGCCACGAGGGGACCTCGATCGGCAAGCTGCACTTCCGCTCGAACGAGGACGACAACGGCTTCACCCAGTCGATGGTCCCGATGCAGGTGATCGACGGCAAGGGCGACCTCATGGGCCTGATCCGGGAGGACCTGCCGCGCCGGGGCGCCGCCTACAAGATGGCCCGCATGGCCGGGCCGGGCGAGTCGGTCTACACCCAGTACGACAGGGACATCGCGGCGCGCGCGCAGGTCTGGCTGCACGAGCATGCCGGGGCGCAGCCGGAGAAACCCTGGGTCCTCTTCGTCTCCTTCGTCTCGCCGCACTATCCGCTGACGGCGCCGCCGGACCACTACTACCGCTACTTCGACGATCCGGCCCTGCCCATGCCGCTGCTCTACGACCGGGCCGAGCGGCCGCAGCATCCCTTCGTGCGCGACTACGCCGACGCCTTCAACTTCGACGACTACTTCGAGACGCCGGAGCAGGTCCGGCGGGCGGTCGCCGGCTACTTCGGCCTCTGCAGCTTCATGGACGAGCAGGCGGGCAAGGTGCTGCGCGCCCTGGAGGAGACCGGCTTCGCCGGCTCGACCCGTGTCGTCTATACCAGCGACCATGGCGACGCCCTGGGCAAGCGCGGCCTCTGGGGCAAGTCGACCCTCTACGAGGAGACGGCGGGTATCCCGCTGATCGTCACCGGCGAAGGCCTTCCCGCCGGTGCCGTGGTCGACACGCCCGCGAACCTGGTCGACCTCTATCCCTTCATCTTCGACTGCGTCGGCGAAAGCGCCCTGGGCAAGGCCGATCCCGATTGCCCCGGTGTTTCGGTGGAACGGCTCGCCAAGGGCGAGACGCCGGACCGGGGGGTGCTGAGCGAATACCACGGGATGGGCTCGACCACCGGCGCCTTCGCGATCCGCGTCGGCCGCTTCAAGTACGTCCACTACGTGAAGTACGAACCGCAGCTCTTCGACCTCGACGCCGATCCCGACGAGCGAAACGACCTCGCCGGCGACCCGGCCTATGCCGAGGTGCGGGCGGAGTGCGAGGCGAAGCTCCGGCGCATGCTGTCGCCCGAGGAGGTCGACCGGCGCGCCAAGGCCCGGCAGGCCGAGCAGCTGGCCCTCTACGGCGGCCGCGAGGCCGTGGTGGCGCGCGGCGATCTCGGCTTCTCGCCGCCGCCCGGCATCGCCGCCGACTTCAACTGAGGCCACGATCTGAGGGGAGGCGGGCCATGGCCCGTTTCTTCGTCTTGTATCTTGTCCATATGTCCACTATCCTGGACGCATGGACAATGAACGCGCCATCCTCGCCTTCGCCGCCCTCGCCCAGCCCACCAGGCTCGACGTCTTCCGGCTGCTGACCGAGCACGAGCCGGAGGGGCTGCCGGCGGGCGAGGTCGCGCGCCGGCTGGCGGTGCCGCACAACACCCTGTCGGCACACCTGGGCGTGCTCAGTCGGGCCGGCCTGGTGGAGGCCGAGCGCCGGAGCCGGTCGATCATCTACCGGGCGCGGCTCGACGCCGTGCGGTCGCTTGCCGCCTTCCTGGTGAAGGACTGCTGCGGCGGCCTGCCGGAGATCTGCGCGCCCCTGATCGCCGACCTGTCCCCCTGTTGCAGTCCCCGCACGATCGCTGCCGCCAAGGAGGCCGCCCATGAGTGAGCGCATCTACAACGTGCTGTTTCTGTGCACGGGCAACTCGGCCCGCTCCATCCTCGCCGAGAGCATCCTCGCCACGGACGGCGCCGGCCGCTTCCGTGCCTTCTCGGCCGGCAGCCATCCCAAGGGGGCGGTCAACCCCTTCGCGCTCAAGGTGCTGAAGAGCTTCGGCTATCCCGCCGAAGGCTTCCACTCGAAGGGCTGGGAGGTCTTTGCCGGGCCGGCCGCGCCGGCGATGGATTTCGTCTTCACCGTCTGCGACAACGCCGCGGGCGAGGTCTGCCCGGTCTGGCCGGGCCAGCCGATGACCGCCCACTGGGGGGTGGAAGACCCCGCGGCGGTCGAGGGGACGGACATCCAGAAGGAGGCCGCCTTCGTGAAGGCCTTCCGCTATCTCAAGAACCGGATCTCCGTCTTCGTCGCGCTGCCCATCGGCAGCCTCGACCGCTTGGCACTGGGGTCCAAGCTCGCCGAGATCGGGCAACTGCCCGGCGCCACCAAGCCCCGCCCGAGCGCCGCATGACGACGATCGACGAGGGCACGGCGATGGACGTCGTCATCTACCACAACCCCGACTGCGGTACCTCGCGCAACACACTGGCGATGATCCGCAACGCCGGCATCGAGCCGCATGTGATCGAATACCTGAAGACGCCGCCGACGCGGACCATGCTGCAGCAGCTCGTGGCCCGCATGGGGATCACCGTCCGTGCGCTGCTGCGGGAGAAGGGCACGCCCTACGCCGAGCTCGGCCTCGGCAACCCCGCCCTGTCCGACGACCAGCTGCTCGACGCCATGCTGGCGCACCCCATCCTGATCAACCGGCCGATCGTCGTGACGCCAGAGGGCGTCAGGCTCTGCCGTCCGTCCGAGGCCGTGCTCGACCTGCTGCCGCCGCAACGGGGGGAGTTCGTCAAGGAGGACGGCGAGCGGGTGGTGGACGGGCAGGGCCGCCGCGTCGCGACCGCCTGAGGAAGCCTCATGTCCACCTTCGAACGCTGGCTCACCCTCTGGGTGGCCCTCTGCATCGTCGCCGGGATCGCGCTCGGCCATGTCCTGCCGGGCGTCTTCCAAGCGATCGGTGCGGCGGAGGTCGCCCGGGTCAACCTGCCGGTGGCCGCGCTCATCTGGCTGATGATCGTGCCGATGCTGCTGAAGATCGACTTCGCCGCCCTCGGGCGGGTGAAGGAGCACTGGCGCGGCATCGGCGTGACGCTCTTCGTCAACTGGGCGGTGAAGCCCTTCTCCATGGCGGCCCTCGGCTGGCTCTTCGTCGGCTACCTCTTCCGGGCGTGGCTGCCGGCCGACCAGATCGACAGCTACATCGCCGGCCTCATTATCCTGGCCGCCGCCCCCTGCACCGCCATGGTCTTCGTCTGGTCGAACCTGACCCGCGGCGAGCCCCACTTCACCCTCAGCCAGGTGGCGCTCAACGACACCATCATGGTCTTCGCCTTCGCGCCCATCGTCGGCCTGCTGCTGGGTCTCTCGGCGATCACCGTGCCCTGGGACACCCTGGTGCTGTCGGTCGCGCTCTACATCGTCGTGCCGGTGGTCGCAGCACAGCTCCTGCGCCGACGGCTGCTGGCCGGTGGCGGCGAGGCGGCCCTGCAGCGCCTCCTCGCCCGGCTGCAGCCGCTGTCGCTGGTGGCGCTGCTGGCGACTTTGGTCCTGCTGTTCGGCTTCCAGGGGGAGCAGATCCTGGCCCAGCCCCTGATCATCGCCCTGCTGGCGGTGCCGATCCTGATCCAGGTCTACTTCAACTCCGGGCTCGCCTACCTGCTCAACCGGCTGGCGGGCGAGCAGCACTGCGTGGCGGGGCCGTCGGCGCTGATCGGCGCGTCGAACTTCTTCGAGCTGGCGGTCGCCGCGGCGATCAGCCTGTTCGGCTTCCAGTCGGGCGCGGCGCTGGCGACCGTGGTGGGGGTCCTCATCGAGGTGCCGGTGATGCTGTCGGTCGTCTGGATCGTGAACCGCTCCAAGGGGTGGTACGAGCGCGGTCAAGTCGCGCCGCCCCTTGGCGAAGAGGCGCGTTGATGCCGGCGCCCGATCTGTCGGACCTGCCGAACGCCGACCCCGATGCCTTCGAAGTTCCGGCGCCCGGCGCATTGAAGGCGCCGATGCCCACACATCCGCCCCGCATCCTCCTGCTCTACGGCTCGTTGCGCGAGCGCTCGTTCAGCCGGTTCCAGGCGCAGGAGGCCGCCCGGCTCCTGGAAGCCTTCGGCGCCGAAACCCGCATCTTCGATCCCAGCGGTCTGCCGCTGCCGGACGATGCGCCGGCCGACCACCCCAAGGTCCAGGAGCTTCGCGCGCTCTCTGCCTGGTCGGAGGGGCAGGTCTGGTGCAGCCCCGAGCGCCATGGCGCGATGACCGGCATCATGAAGGCGCAGATCGACTGGATTCCGCTCGCGCTCGGTGCCGTCAGGCCGACGCAGGGAAAGACGCTCGCGGTCATGCAGGTGAGCGGCGGGTCGCAGTCCTTCAACGCCGTCAACCAGATGCGCATCCTCGGCCGCTGGATGCGGATGATCACCATTCCCAACCAGTCTTCGGTGGCCAAGGCCTACGAGCAGTTCGACGAGAACGGCCGCATGAAGCCGTCTCACTATTACGACCGCCTCGTCGACGTGACCGAGGAGCTGATGAAGTTCACGCTGCTGACCCGCGGGACTACGGCCTACCTCACCAGCCGCTACAGCGAACGGAGAGAGGCGGCGGAGAAGCCCGCTGCGCGCGTCAAGCTGACGGCGATCTGAGGGCCCTTGTTTCGATAATACCAGAAATAAAGGGTGACTCGGCCGGCCGATCGGCGTAGTCCATGTTTCCATGGAACTCGAAAAAGCGGCGAAGCAACTCGAGGCCCTGGGCAGCCCCACCAGGCTCCAGGTCTACCGCATCCTCGTCCGGTCGGGCGACGAAGGCCTCCCGGTCGGCGCGCTGCAGGAGAAGCTCGGGATCGCCGCCTCCACCCTGTCCCATCACCTGCACCGGCTGATCCTGACCGGGCTGGTGACCCAGGAACGGCAGGCCACCACGCTGATCTGCCGTGCCAACTATCCGGCCATGGACAGCCTCGTCGGCTTTCTCGTGAACGAATGCTGCATCGACGCCGCCTGTGGCTCTGCGGCGGAAGAGGCGGCAGCCTGATCCGCTTTTCTTGCCTTGAATTTCGATAATACCAGAAGGAACGATACTTATGGTGCGAGATTTGGATTCCCTTCCGGTCGCCGTCATCGGCGGTGGCCCCGTCGGCCTGGCGGCCGCCGCCCATCTCGTGCAGCGGAAACTGCCGGGGAAGCTCTACGAGGCCGGCCCTGCGGTGGGCGCCAATCTCCGCGACTGGGGCCACGTGTGCGTCTTCACCCCCTGGAGCTACTGCGTCGATCAGGTTTCGGCCGCTCTGCTCCGACGCCGCGGCTGGACGGCGCCGCCGTCAGACACCTTCCCGACCGGCGACGAGATCGTCAGGCGCTATCTGGAGCCGCTCGCGGCGACGCCGGAGCTCGCCGCGGTCATCGAAACGGGTGCCAGGGTCTCGGCCGTTTCGCGGCTGGGTCTGGACAAGGTCGTCAGCCGTGGCCGGGCCGAGCGCCCCTTCGTCCTGCAGGTCACGACGGCCGCCGGATCGCGTCCGGACCTCGCCCGGGCGGTGATCGACGCGTCGGGTACCTGGACGACGCCCAACCCGCTCGGCGCGAACGGGCTGCCGGCGGAGGGCGAGGGCAGGTTCGCCGGCCGCGTCGCCTATGGCATTCCCGACGTCCTCGGCCGGCATCGGGCGCTCTACGCTCGCCGTACGACGCTGGTGGTCGGGGCGGGTCACTCCGCGGCCAACGTGCTGCTCGATCTCGTCCGCCTGGCGGAGAGCGATCCGGCGACGACCCCGATCTGGGCGACGCGGAGCACCTCCCCCGTCCGGATCTACGGCGGCGGCGACGCCGATCGACTGCCGGCCCGCGGCGAGCTGGGGGCCGAGACGCGGGCGCTGGTCGAAAGCGGACGGGTGGCACTGATCACAGGCTTCGGGATCCTGCGCCTGCAGGAGGACGACGGTCGGATCGTCGTCGAGGGCGAGACGGAGGCGGGGCCGGTCCGGATCGGCCCGGTCGACCGGATCGTCGCGGCGACGGGGCAGCGCCCCGACCTCTCGATGACGCGCGAACTGCGGCTGGATCTCGACCCCTGGCTGGAGAGCACCAGGGCCCTGGGGCCGCTGATCGATCCCAACGAACACTCGTGTGGCACCGTCCCGCCCCACGGGCACCGGGAGCTGGCTCACCCCGAGCCCGGCTTCTACACGGTCGGGATCAAGAGCTACGGCCGCGCGCCGACCTTCCTGCTGCTCACCGGCTACGAGCAGGCCCGTTCGATCGCCGCCAGCCTGGCCGGCGATCGCGAAGCCGCCGACAAGGTCCGGCTCGTCCTCCCCGAGACCGGCGTCTGCACGACGATCAGGCCGTCGGAAGGCACCGGCACGGGATGCTGCGGCGCGGCTGCGTGAACGAACTTGCCGGGTGTCGGACGGAGAGGCCGCCGCGACTGCGGCTGGTCATCCCGGTCCTGGGGTGGCGCCCTCGCTCGGGGCCGTGCTGATGGGGGCCTTCGGGGCCGAGCCCACGCTCCTCTCGCTCTTCGGCGCGCTGTTCCTGTTCATGCCGGGCCGGGCCGGCGTGGCGACGGCTAGGTCAGTTCGGCCGTCCTGAACCACTCCGCCAGGAAGTCGATGAAGAGTCGGACCGGCTGCGGCGTCAGCCGGCGGTGCGGGAAGGCCGCGTAGAGGATGCGTTCGGGCGGCCGGAAGGCCGGCAGCACCGGCACCAGCCGGCCGGCACGCAGGTCCTCCTCGATGCAGTAGCGCGGCAGCAGGCCGATCCCCAGCCCGGCTAAGGCGGCCTTGCGCAGCACGAGCGCGCTGTTGGAGAGGAAGCGGGGCTCGACCTTCAGCGACGCGGGCCCCTCCTCCCCCTCGAACTGCCAGAGCCGGTCGTTCAGGTCGAGGTTGATGTGCGTCAGGCACTGGTGGTCGCTCAGCTCGCGCGGGTCCTCCGGCATGCCGTGGCTGGCCAGGTAGTCCGGCGAGGCGCAGAGCAGCCAGTGCAGGGTGAGCAGCTTGCGGGTGACGATGGCCGCATCGGCGATCGGCGTCAGCCGGATCGCCACGTCGAGGCCGCTGTCGACGAAGTCGTAGGCGCGGAAGGAGAAGTCGTCGAGGATCAGGGTCGCGCGGATGTCGGGGTAGCGGTGCGCGAAGGCGATGATCGCATCGCTGAGGTGCAGGCTGCCGAAGGACTTGGAGGCGACGATCTTGAGGCTGCCGCGCGGCGCCATCCGGTCGTGCGCCAGCTCGCGCTCCCGCTCCTCGATCTGCTCCAGCAGGCTGCGGCAGAAGTCGTAGTGCTTGCTGCCCGCGTCGGTCAGGTGCAGCGCCCGCGTCGAGCGGTTCAGCAGGCGGACGCGCAGATGGTCCTCCAGGTCCTGCACGTGACGCGAGACCATCGCCCGCGACAGCCCCAGCTGGCGGGCCGCCTCGGCGAAACTGCCGCAGCGCACGACCTGCACGAAGCTCTCCATGGCGCGCAGGCGGTCCATCCTCTCCTCCATCTGTCAATCAGGTGCAACACTCACGCCAGGATTACTGCGGTTATCTGCGCGGATGGTCCAGCCTATCGTTCAGCCGTGATCCGAATGGGAGGAAGAGCCATGATGGCCATCTCCGAGAGCGACAGGCTGGCCTACCGGCGCGACGGCGCGATCGTGCTGCGCGGCGTGCTCGACGCGTCCTGGGTGGAGCGCATGCGCCGGGCGGTGGACGAGGTCGTGGCCGCGGGCCGCGTCACCGCCTACGGTGCCGACAGGGGTGAGGGGCAGGGCCGCTTCTACGGCGGCGTCTTCATGTGGACCTGGCACGAGGACTTCCGTGCGCTTGCCTTCGAGTCCGGTGCCGCCGCGGCGGCCGGCGGGCTGATGGGCGCGAGCGACGTGCGTCTGTTCAAGGACCACCTCTTCGTGAAGCAGGCGGGCGCCGACGACCCGACGCCCTGGCATCAGGACCTGCCCTACTGGTGCGTCGAGGGCGATCAGGTCTGCTCGCTTTGGATGCCCTTCGACAGGGTCGCGGCCGACAACGGCGGCATCGAGTTCGTGCGCGGCTCGCACCGCTGGAACAAGCGCTTCGACATCGAGGGCTTCGGCGGCGGCATGGCGCAGCGCCAGGCCGGCCTGGAGAAGATCCCGGACATCGACGCCGCCCGCGGCGACTACGACATCCTGTCCTGGGACCTGGAGCCGGGCGACGCCGTCGCCTTTCACGCCCTGACGATCCACGGCGCCCCGGGCAACCGCTCGGACCGGGGGCGCCGCGTGCTGTCGCTGCGCGTCGTCGGCGAGGACGCCGTCTACAATCCCCATGCGGCCGCATCGAAGCCCCACCGCGAGCCGGCCTGTCGCCCTGGCGAGCGGCTGGATCCGGAAGTCTTTCCCCTGCTCTGGCATCGCCGCGAGGAGGCGGTGCCGGCGGTCTAGGGGCTCCTCGCCCGCGGGGCCCGCGGGCT
>Ga0182793_1000010_pt1 | contig 210368 bp, 179 predicted proteins | sample Passage237A_FD_130498 | JGI IMG/M metagenome (GOLD analysis project Ga0182793, IMG submission 130498) | Cellulose adapted compost microbial communities from Newby Island Compost Facility, Milpitas, CA, USA - Passage2 37A (version 2) (version 2) ... | reverse complement strand
GAGAGGAAGCATCGGTGGAAGAACTAGAAAACCGTCCGCGCGCGCGGCGAGCCTCTTCCGCCGACGCGCGCCTTTAGCGAGCTGTTAACTAATCAAGAACATCCGCAGCACCACGTGCGGGAACGCGCCCAGCACGAGCAGCAAACCGGCTGCAACCACGAGCGGCAGCGCATCGAGTCGGACCACGATGCGGCTCGAGTCGGGCGGAGGTGCGGACACCCATGCGGCCTTGAGCACGAGCAGATAGTAGTAGAGCGCGACCGCACTCATCGCGATCGCCAGCAGCGTGAGCGCGCCCACCGACGACGCCATGCCACCCACCTGCAACGCGCCCGCAAACACGGAGAATTTTCCAAAAAAGCCCGCCAGCGGCGGCACGCCTGCGAGCGAGAGCAGATAAACCAGCAGGCACAGCGCGAGCACCGGCGAGCGACGATGCAAACCCGCGAGATCCGCCAGCGTGCCGCAGCGACCGGTCTGACGCTCGACCACGCCGATCACGCCAAACGCGCCGACTGTCGCGAGACCATACGTGAGCACGTAGTAGAAGAGCGGACCCACGCCACTACGTCCCGCGACCATCACGCCGATCAGCATCACGCCCGCGTGTCCGATCGCCGAATAGGCCAGCAGTCGCCGCACACTCGTCTGCGCAAGCGCGGCGAGATTGCCGAGCAACAGCGAGCCGCCGGCGAGAATCGCGAGCAGCGTCAGCCAGCCCGGCGAATCGAGCGGCGCGGCGAACCGTCCGCCCACGCCCGCGAGTCCGTGCCAGAACAACCGCGCGAACACCGCCACGCCTGCGAGCTTCGACGCCGACGCGATCAACGCGGCGGAGCTCGGCGGAGCGCCTTGATAGACATCCGGCGCCCACAGGTGAAACGGCGCGGCGGCGGCCTTGAAGCCAAACGCCACCACGATCATCGCGAGCGCCACGTAGAGCAGTGGGGCGTTGCCGCCGGCGTGCAGCGCCGCGGAAATTTTCGGTAGCTCGATCGAGCCCGTGAGGCCGTAGAGCAGACTGAAACCGAAGAGCAGAAACGCCGCGGCCATGCCGCCGAAGAGAAAGTATTTCAGACCCGCCTCGGCCGACTCAGGCCGTGTCTTGTCGAAACCGGCGAGGATGTAGAGCGAGAGACTCGCGAGCTCGATCGCGATGAACACGAGCAGGAGTTGTTGCGCCGCCGCCATCACAAGAAAACCCGTCGTCGCGAAGAGCAGCACGGCGACGTATTCCGCGGGATTTCGCTGCACGCGCAGCGCTGGCAAGGTCGCGAGCGTGAGCAGCGCGAGCAGCAGCACGCCGAGTCGCGTCATGAGCGCGAGCGCATCGAACGTCAGCACGCCGCCAAACACCGCACCGGCGAAGCCGAACCGCATCACGTGCCACGAGGCCAGCACCGCCGCGATGCTGCCGAGAGCCGCCGACGCGCGGCAGCGATCCTCGAGCGCGGCCTTGCGGCCGAACGCGAGATCGTAGCCGATCACCAGCAGTGCGCCGAAAACGAGCGAGAGTTCCGGCAGCAGCGCCAGGCCGAGTTGGGAATAGTTCGGCATCATGACGAAAACCCTTTCAACACCGCTTCAAAGGCGGGCGAACGCAGCGCCGGTTCGATCCAGCGCAGCAAGGCATCCGGTTGCAGACCGACATACACGGTCGCGACCAGCAGCAGGAGCGCGCCGGCTTTTTCGGGCCACGTGATCGGTTCGTGCACACCGGAATGCTCGGCGAGTTGCGGCGCGTTCGCGGTTTGTTCGACTTGGCCGAAGAACGAAATGTGCACCGCGCGCAGCGTGAACGCGGCCGCAACCACCACGCCCGCCGCGGCTGCGAGCGTCCACACGGGCGACGCGTTCCATGTGCCGATCAAAATCGAAAGCTCGGCGGGAAAACCGGAGAACCCGGGCATGCCCATCGACGCGAGACCCGCGATCACGAACGTCACGCCCGCAAACGGCATCCACCGAAACAGCGGCATCGCGCGCAGATCGGCGAAGCGTCGCGTGTGCGTGCGTTCGTAAACCATGCGGCCGACGACTGCGAAGAGCAGCCCGGCGATCACGCCGTGCGAGAACATCTGCAGCACCGCACCCGACGCCGCGCGCACGTTGCCCGCCGCGAGACCAAGCAGCACGAAGCCCATGTGGCTCACGCTCGAGTAGGCGATGACGAACTTGAAATCCTCCTGCACGAGCGCGACGCAACCGGCGTAAAGAATGCCCGCGATCGCGAGCCACGCGATGACCGGTTGCCACAGCAGAAACGCTTCCGGAAAGAGCGGCATCGCCACGCGCAGGCAACCGTAGGCGCCGAGCTTCATGACGACGCCGGCGAGGAGCATCGACGCCGCGGTCGGCGCAGCCACGTGACCGGTTGGCGCCCACGTATGTAGCGGAAAAATACCCGCGAGCGTCGCGAAACCGAAGAAGAGCAGCGCGAAGACGACCGCTTGTTGCGCCGCGGGGAGATTTGCCGCGGCCTGCGTGAGATCGCCGAGACCGAAGCTCGCGGCGTGTCCGACCGCATACGTCCACAACAGACCGGCGAGCACGAGCGCGCTGCTCGCGAAGGAATACAGCACGAGCTTCATCGCGCCGTATTCCCGATTCGTGGAGCCCCAGTTCGCGATGAGGAAATACTTTGGGACGATCGCGATCTCGTAGAAGACGAAGAATAGAAACGCGTCGGCGCTGAGAAACACGCCATACACGCCGCCGATCAGCGCGAGGAAGAGCGCGAAGAACTCGCCGGTGCGTTTCTCGATGTTCCACGAGAAGAGCACGCCGACCGTCGACGCGAGACCGGTGAGGACCGCGAGCGTCAGACTGATGCCGTCGGCTGCGAGATGGTAGCGAATGCCGAGCGACGGAATCCACGACGCGTTGACGAGCGTCTGCAGCGCGGCGGTCGGTTGGAAATCGCACGCTGCCACGAGCGTGAGAGCCCAGCCCGCGAGGGCGGTGATGAGTGCGACGACGCGCGCGGCGAAAGCGGAACGAGCGCCGACGACGAGCGCGACGACTGCGCCCGCAAAGGAAACATAGATCGCGAAAGGCAGCGCGTTCATGGCAGCACCTCCACCCAGCGGGCGACGAGCGGGTTGATGAATTGCGTGAGCACCTGCGGCGCGAGACCAAGCGCGAGCATCAGCAGCACACCGGGCAGCAGCGTGAACAACTCGAGCCGCGAAACATCGGAGAACGTCGCGACCGTGCCGCGCTGCGGACCGTGAAAGATCTTTTGCCACGCGGTGAGGAGGAACCACGCCGTCGCCAGCAGGCCGATCAACGCCACCGCCCCGGCCCACGGCACGAGGCCAAACACACCGCGGAAGATTAGAAACTCACCGACGAAGCCGTTGAGGCCCGGCAGGCCGAGCGACGAAAACAGCGCGATGCCAAACAACCCGGCAAAGACGGGCATCGACGTCCGCACGCCGCCGAACTCGTCGAGCCCACGTCGCTCGGCATTGCGACGCGCGAGCATCGCCGCGCCGAAGAACAACGCCGAGGCCGAGAGACCGTGGTTGAACATCTGAAGCAGCAATCCCACGAGCGCAGCCTGCGTCGCCGGCGGAGTCGTTTCCGCCGCCGCGGCGATCGCGAACAGCGCGAGCAGGCAGTAGCTCACGTGGTTGAGCGACGAGTAGGCGATCATGCGCTTGAGATCGCGCTGGCGAATCGCCGCGAGCGCACCAAACACCACGCCGCCGAGTGCGAGCCAGAGAAGCGGCGACGCGCACGCCCGAAGTTCGGCGGGAAAGATCGGCCAGAGGATGCGCACGAAACCGTAAACGCCCATCTTCGACATCACGGCCGTGAGAAACATCGATGTGCCGGCTGGCGCTTCGGCGTAAGCCTCAGGCAGCCACGTGTGCAACGGGAAGAGCGGCGCCTTCACCGCGAGTCCGACGAGCACCCCGACGAAGACCGCCACGTTCCACGCACCGAGCGCGCTCGCGAGTTCGCCGCTCGTGCCGATTTCAGCGAGGCGCGCGAAATCGAGCGTGCCGGCCACTTGGTAAAGCGCGGCGAACGCAGCGAGCATGAACGCGCTGCCCGTCATCGTGTAGGTGAAAAATTGATACGCCGCGCGCGTGGCCGATGGGCCGCCCCAGATTTTGATGAGGAAGAACGCGGGCACGAGGCTCAGCTCCCAGAAGAGGAACCACGGCAGAAAATCCTGGGCGAGAAAGACGCCGAGCGCGGCGCTTTGCAGGAGCAGCAGGCACATCGCGTGCAGCCGCGGCTGGCGCGAGTCGTGCCACGTGGCGGCCAGGCTCGCGGGTGCGACCAGACCGGTGAGCAGCACGAGCAGGAGACTCATGCCGTCCAAGCCGAGATGATACGCCGCGCCGAGCGACGCGATCCACGGCACGTTTTCGACGAATTGCAGTCCGGGTGCTTGCGGATCGAAGCCCGCAATCACGACCGCGGTGAGCGCGAGCGTGGAGAAACTGAAGAGCAGGCCCAACCAACGGCTGGTCGCGTCGCTCGCGCTTCGCAGCAACGCGAGGACGAGCGCGCCGACTGCCGGGGCAAAGACGAGAAGAGAAAGCAGTGGGAGGGATTTCATCGTGCACCTCCTGCGTGTGTTGCAGCGCTCTTTCTCTTTCTTCTTTCCCTTACTCTTTCTCCGGCGTGGGTCTCACCACGAGAAGGCGCGGCGCAAACTCCCTGACGAAAGAGAAAGATAAAGAGGAAAGAGAAAGAGGACTGGGAGTGGAGTGTCATCGCGCACCTCCGATCACCAACACGAGAACGAGAAGGACGAACGCGACCGCCATCGTGAGCAGATAGCCGTGCGCATCACCGGTCTGCGTGGCCGAGTAGGCGCGACCACCGGTGCGAAGCGTTTCGCTGCCGGAGTCAAAACCGGCGTTGAGCACGTTGTCCTCGGCTTCCTGATTCACGACCCCGATCCAGCGACCGAGCGCGGCGACCGCGCGCACCACACCGCCCCAAACGAGGCGATCGAAGGCGTCGGCGAGTTTTGCGAGAGCGAAGAACAAGCGGCCGAAGGTTGCGGCGTAGAGTTCGTCAAAACCGAGTCGCCGCGCGAGAGCCGCGAACGCGGAAGGTGCGGCGGACTCGAGCGGATCGGCCGCGTCGGCCGAGGTGCGCGGTTTGCGCAAATAAATCCACGCGCCTAGCCCGAGCCCAACACCGACCAGCGCGATCGAGAGAAGCATCAGGCCGTGGCCGTGTGCGGCCTCCGTGTGCGCGAGCGGATCGAGTTTCTGCGCGAGCCACGGCGTGGGCCAGGCAAGCAGGCTGAGCGCGATGGTAGCGACGGCGAGGAGCACGAGCGGCACGGTCATTGTCGCGGAACTTTCGTGCGCGTGCTCGGCAGCGTGAGAACGGGGTTGGCCGAAGAAAACCTCGGCGACGAGACGCGTCATGTAGAACGCCGTGAGCACGACCGCGGTGAGGCCGAAAGCGAGCGGCAGTTGCGAAACCGGCCACGCGTGCGCGGCGTGGAGAATGGCTTCCTTGCTCCAGAATCCGCTGAAGAGGAACGGCACGCCCGCGAGTGCCATCATGCCGATGGCAAACGTGGCAAACGTGAGCTTCATCTTCGGTGCGAGTCCGCCGAGCCGGCGGATGTCCTGTTCGTGATGCGCCGCATGAATCACGGAGCCGGCGCCAAGGAAGAGCAGCGCCTTGAAGAAGGCGTGCGTGAGCAGATGAAAGATTGCCGCGACCCATGAGCCGACGCCGAGCGCGAGCATCATGTAGCCGAGCTGCGAGACCGTGGAGAACGCGAGCACGCGCTTGAGGTCGTTTTGCGCGACGGCGATGCACGCACCCATCAACGCAGTGATCGCACCGATCGCGGTGACGATCGTGAGCGCGTTCACCGGGGCTTCCGGGAGCGCGAGATCGGCGGACATCAGCGGATAGATGCGCGCGATGAGAAACACGCCGGCGGCGACCATCGTCGCGGCATGGATGAGCGCGGAGACCGGAGTCGGACCCTCCATCGCATCAGGCAGCCACACATGGAGAGGGAACTGGCCGGATTTGCCGATCGCGCCGCAAAAGATCAGCAGGCCGATCGCGGTCGAGGCGGCGAGTCCGCCGAGCGTCGTTTCCGTGATGAGCAACGAGAGCGTGTCGGCTTCGAGCACTCCGGCGCCGTTGTCGTAGAACAGCAGCGAGCCGGTGGCGTGGTAGAGCCACAACAGGCCGAGCAGGAAACCGAGATCGCCGATGCGCGTGGTGATGAACGCCTTTTTCGCGGCGGCTGCGGCCTCGGGTTTGTGGAACCAGAAACCGATGAGCAGATACGACGCGAGGCCGACGAGCTCCCAGCTCACGAAGACCAGCAGCAGCGAGTTGGCGACGAAGATGCCGAGCATCGCGGCGGCGAAGAGGCTCAGGAAGCAGAAGAAGCGCGTGAAGTTGGCGTCCTCCTTCATGTAGCCGGTGCTGAAGATAAAGATCAGCGACCCGACGAAGGTAACCATCACGCACATGAACGCCGTGAGCGGATCGAGCAGCCAACCGAGCTGCAGGGCCTCACTGCCGAACGCGAACCACGTGAAGTTATGCGTCAGGTGCGCCGAGGGATCGACGAGCGCCGTGCGCAGCGCGAGGCACGACAGCACAAACGAGCCGAGCATGGCTGCGATCGCCGCGCCGGCCGCGAGCGTGCGACCACCACGCGGCGTGAGCGCACCGATCGCCGCCGCTGCGAGCGGCAGTGCCGGGATGAGCCAGAGAAGTTGGACGGAAAAGCTCATGCAGATTGCGGAGTGCGGAGTGCGGACTGCGGATTGCCAGACGGAGCGTCCACAGCCCGGCCACTCCGCACTCCGCACTCCGAAATCCGCACTGGGGGTTGCTTGCTCATGTTATCCCTTGAGCCGACTCGCTTCCTGGAGCCGGATGTTTTTCTGGTGCCGGTAAACGGCGATCACGAGCGCGAGGCCGACGGCGGCTTCGGCGGCGGCAATCGCCAGGCTGAACAAAACGAAGATCACACCGGACGCGGGGGCGGGGCTGGGGCCGAAACGCCAGAACGCGATGAAGTTCAGGTTTGCCGCATTGAGCATCAGCTCGATGCCGAGCAGCACGAGGATCGAGTTGCTCCGCGCGAGTGCGGCGGTGAGTCCGATGGCGAAGAGACCGCAGGAAATCAGCAGGCAGATTTGCAGCGGGTTCATGCGTGCGAGTCTCCGGAGTTCGACGGCAGTCTGCCGCGCGAACGCGCGCGAGGGTCGGGATCAGATGAAACGTCGTCGCGCTCAAACGAGGACGCGATGACGGTGGCGCCGATCAAGGCGACCGTGAGCAGCACGCCCACGAGCAGCAGTGAGGCCGCGTGCGGGCCCATGAGCTGCAAACCGATCTGGCGAACATTGATTTCCGGCGGACGGCCAGCACCGGGCAGGAAGCGCGTGCTCAACACCGCGCCCGCGAGCACTCCGGCGAGTGCACCACCGGCGAGCACGGCGGCGATCACGCGCCGCAGCGAACTCGGTTGCACGCGCGCTTCGTCCATCGAGCGACGCGTGAGCAGCACGGCAAAGAGGACGACCATCGAGATCGCGCCGACGTAGAGGAGGATTTGCGCGAAGCCGACGAACTCGGCTCCGGCCCACAGGTAAAATGCGCTGACGCCGAGCCACGTCACGATCAGCACGAGCGCGCTGTGGATCAGGTTGCGCAGCGACAGCGCCACGGCGGCACTGGTGAGAATGAGAGCGGCGATGAGGGAGAGGGACGGAATCATTTTGGATTTTGGATTCTCGATTTTCGATTGAGGCTTCGGCTGCGCATCCATCCGCAACAATGCGCGCCCGGTGATCGCATCGGGTTCGGAGAAATCCAAAATCGAGAATCCAAAATCGAAAATCTCATGGCGCGTAGCGGTAGGTGCGGGGGCCGAGGCCGCGGCCGAGACGGCGGCCGAAGGCGATGAAGGGGAGAACCGCGAGACCGATCGACACCGGCCAGCGGGCGATCGCGAAGGCGCCGCCGAGTTCGCCGGCCTGGAACCAGAACGCGGCGTTGAGGAGGTTGATCAGTGCGAGCGGCACCAGCAGTTTCCACGAGAGCCGCATGAGCTGGTCGATGCGCAGGCGCAGCAGCGTGCCGCGAATCCAGATCAGGAGGAGGATCATCGCGACCAGCTTCAGGCCGAACCACGCATACGACGGGATGAACTGCAGGTAAACCGACGGCGCCTGCCAGCCGCCGAGGAAGAGCGTGACGCCCAGGCCGCACAGTGCGGTCATGCCGAAATACTCGGCCATGAAGAAGAGCGCGTATTTGAAACCTGAATACTCCGTGAGGTGACCGGCGATGAGTTCGCTCTCGGCCTCGGGCGAATCGAAGGGCGAGCGATTGGTCTCCGCGAGCGCGGCGACGAGGAAGATGAGAAAACCGGCAAAGCCCCACGGCGTGAAAACGTGCCAGTGCGGGATCACTCCGTGCCACCAGCCGCCCTGCGCCAGCACGATGTTCTGGGTGGAGAGCGTGCCGGTGAGCATCACCACGGGCACGACGGTGAGCAGCAGTGGCAGCTCGTAGCTGATGAGCTGTGCGAGCGCGCGCATGGCGGCGAGGAGCGAGTATTTGTTCCGGCTCGACCAGCCGGCCATGAAGATCGCGAGTTCCGTCGCCGCCCCGGCGGCGAAGAAATACAACACCGCCGCGTCGAGCTCGAGCGGGATGAGGTGTCGGCCAAACGGCAACACCGCGAACGTCATCAACGCGAAGCTGCAGACGATCACGGGGGCGAGAAAGTGCAGGAGTTTGTCGGCCGCGGCGGGCACGACGTCTTCCTTCGTCAGCGCTTTGATCGCATCGGCGAACGGCTGCATGAAACCGAACGGTCCGGTGCGATTTGGTCCGAGGCGGTTTTGCAGGCGGCCGAGAAGTTTGCGCTCCGCGATGGTGAGAAACGCGAAGAACAAGCCGAACACCGCCAGCACGGCGACGATCGTGATCAGGTGATGCACGAGCCACTGCGCGGGCGCGGGAAACAGATGCACGAACCAGTCGCGGAGTTCGAGCGGTGCGCGTTCGAGAAAGGTCGGGCCGGGAATCGCGAGCGCAGCGAAGGGAGCGTTGAAAAGGGAAAGAGCGGGCGAAGTCATGCAGCGGGCGGAGGCTTCGGGGCGTCCGCGCTCGGCGCGTCAGCGGTTTTCGTCGTCGGTGCCGCGGTAGCAGCTGCTTTGGCAGCGGCGGCCTTGGCGGCGGCAGCAGCGGCCGCGGCCTTCGCTTTCTCCTCGGCGGCTTTGCGCTCGGCGGCGAGGCGCGTGTCGACCTCTTCGGCCTCGGTGGGACGAATCTGGTGAAAATAACTATTCGGCTTCGCGAGCTGCTCGCGCTTCAGCAACAGGTCCGTGAAGCGATCGCCCGCGGCGATCTCGAACACCTGATCCATCTTGATCGCATCGAACGGGCAGACCTCGACGCAGATCTGGCAGCTCATGCACACGGACGTGTCGATTTCGAAGACCGCGGGATAGATCTGCATCTTGCCCGTGGCGTCGGGCTTTTTGTCCTTCGATTTCTCGATGTAGATGCACTGCGGCGGGCATTCCTTCTCGCAAATCTGGCAGGCGACGCAGCGCAGCGTGCCCATCGGATCCTCGGCGTTTTCGGTGACGAGAAAGGGGAAATTGCGATACGCCTCAGGGATGGGCAGGCGCTGTTCGGGATACTCGACCGTCACCATCCGCTCGGGCGAACGATAGCTCCCGACGAAGTTTTTCGCCGTGACCGCGAGACCTTTGAGTATGCCGGAGCCGAGCATGGGGAAGAGTTTATCTGGAACTCAGGAAATCAGGACAGACGGTTGGTTTCGGAATGAGGAAAGCAGGAAAGCCGGAAGCGATCTTCCGGAGGTCCAAACCTGATTTCCTGATTTCCATATTCATCATCTCCTCGGTTCCTGATTCAGCGGTCTACTTCGCCGAGCACGATATCGATGCTGCCGAGGATCACGACGGCATCGGCGACGGTGTGGCCGAGACACATGTCCTCGAGCACGGTTAGATTGACGAAGGACGGCGGGCGCACGCGGTAGCGATATGGGTTCGGCGTGCCGTCGCTGATGAGATAGAACCCGATCTCGCCCTTCGGGCCTTCGATGCGGCCGTAGGCTTCGCCGGCGCGTGGACGGAAACCGCGAAGCTTCGCCTTCGGGTCCATGACCGGGCCGAGCGGCATCTCGGAGATCGCCTGTTGGAGAATCTTCACCGACTCGCGCATCTCGAGGATGCGCATCATGTAGCGGTCGTAGGTGTCGCCGTGCTCGCCGAGCGGCACGCGGAAATCGAAGCGCGGATAAAAACCGTAGCCGTCGACTTTGCGCAGATCGTAGTCGACGCCGGAGGCGCGCAGCATCGGGCCGGTGATGCCGGCGGAGATCGCGAGTTCGCGCGAGAGCCGGCCCACGCCCTGTGTGCGGGCGAGCATGATCTCGTTGCCCGTGAGCATCGCCTCGAACTCGTCGAGGAAACGCGGGAAATTCTGCACAACCTTGTTCGCCGCCGCGAGCCACTCGGACGTCGGATCGACGCGGCAACCGCCGAAGCGCTGGTAGTTGCACATCATGCGCGAACCCGTGAGCGCTTCGAAGAGATCGAGGATCTTTTCGCGCTCGCGAAACGCATACAGCAGTGGCGTGAACGACGTGCCGAGGTCGTTGAACAAAAACCCGACGAGGCACATGTGATTCACGAGCCGCGTGAGCTCGCCCATGATGATGCGCAGATACTCGGCGCGCTCCGGGACGTTGAGGCCGGCGAGTTTTTCCACCGCGAGCGCGTAGGCCCAGTTGTTCGTCATCGAACACAGGTAATCGAGTCGATCCGTGTAGGGCATCGACGCGAGATACGTGGTGTTCTCGCCGAGCTTCTCGTGGTTGCGATGGAGATAACCGAAGACCGGCTTCAGCTTCACGATCGTCTCGCCGTCGAGCGTCGCGACCATGCGAAACACACCGTGCGTCGACGGGTGTTGCGGGCCCATCGAAATCTCGAGCAGGTCGCCGTGAAACTCGTCGTGCACGGCGCGGACCGTGGCGCCGGAGCCGCCCGCCCAGGCGGCGGGCGGAGTTGAGAGTTGAGGGTTGAGCGTTGAGGGATCGGAGGAACTCATGCGGTGCCTCCTTCGTTGGCGGGCGCGGCCGGAGCGGCCGGCGGGTAATGTTTCTTCGCGCGCTCGAGCACTTCGCCGTGCGGCGTGGGCTCCCACTCGAAATCGTCGGGCGACACGTAGTCCTTGCGCATCGGGTGGTCCTTGAACTGGTCCCACATCAGAATGCGGCGCAGATCCGGATGGCCCTCGAACACGACGCCGTAGAGATCGAACACCTCGCGTTCCTGAAACTCCGCGGCGCGCCACACCGGCGTGAGCGACGGCACGGTGACCTGATCGGTGCGGTTGCCCGTGCGCAGTCGCAGGATCACGGGCCCGTGCTTCTTCGACATCGAATAAAGGTGGTAAACGACTTCGAGGTAACCGGGTTGCAGGCGCTTCGTTTTCGTTTCGACCACCTTCGGCGGCGCCTCGGGATTCGCGGGATCGGCGACGGTGGTTTTTACCGTTTCGACGATCTCCTTGTCGGGCCAATCCACGCCCGTGACGTTCGAGCAATAATCCAACCGCAACTCCGCATCGTCGCGCAGCCATTCGGCGATCGCGCGCGCGTGCGCCGCGTCGAGCAACAGCGACGGCTGATCCGCCGCCGCGGTGTTCGCGATGAGCGTCACGGTTGCGCCCGGGAAACGGGCGATCACGCGTTCGCGAATCTGTTCGAGCGTTTCCACGGTGTCAGCAGCGTTTCCCTGGGTTTGTCATTCTGAGCGCAGCGAAGAATCCACCTGGAGAATCGCAGCCTCTCAGCGCAGCGAAGCGCACACTGGATTCTTCGCTTCGCTCAGAATGACAGGATGAGTGGAAGCGGGCGTGCATGGTCAGGCCTTGCCGGTGCGGACGATCGTCGGCGGTTGCCAGAGTTCGTCGTTCTTGGGCGGCACGAGATCGTGCGCGCCGAATTCAGGGATGGGATGCTCGCTCGGTTTGTCGGGCTGCGTGTGGCGCGCGGCATCGGGGCCGGCGAGACGCTCGGCTTTGATTTTCTTTTGCAGCTCCATCAGCCCGTTGAGCAGCGCCTCCGGGCGCGGCGGGCAGCCGGGGATGTAGATGTCGACCGGGATGAAGCGATCGATGCCCTTCAAAACATTGTAGCCCTGCTTGAACGGTCCGCCCGAGATCGCGCACGCGCCCATCGCGATGCAGTATTTGGGCTCGGGCATCTGGTTCCAGAGCCGCACGACCTGTGGCGCCATCTTCTTCGTGACCGTGCCCGACACGATCATCAGGTCGGCCTGGCGCGGCGACGGCCGGAAAATCTCCGCGCCAAACCGCGCGATGTCGAAGCGCGCCGTGGCGGTGGCGATCATCTCGATCGCGCAACACGCGAGGCCGAATTGCAGCGGCCAGATCGAGTTGCTCCGCCCCCAGTTATAAAGCTCCTCCAGACTCGTGAGCAGGATGCCGTGGCGACGCAGATCTTCGCGCTCGGCATCGCTGAGGGGAGCGGGACTGGCGGGCGCGTCGCTCATATTATTTCCACTCCAGGTAGCCGCGGTGCCAGGCCCACACGAGGCCCTCCGCGAGCAACAGGATAAACACCAGCATCGTCAGCAGCGCGCCGGCCGGGAGCCCGGTGAACGCCACCGCAAACGGCAGCAGAAACAGCACCTCCACGTCGAAGATCAGGAAGAAGATCGCATACAGATAGTAGTGCGCCTTGAACTGGATCCACGAGTCGCCGCTCGCCTCGAGTCCGCACTCATACGTGGAGTTTTTCAGCGCGCCCGGTTTCGCCGGTTGAAAGAAGCGCACCCACAACCGCGCCACGCCCAGCATCGCCAGTGGGAACGCGAGCGCTACCGCCAGAAACAATGCAAGAAATGCATAGGGATGGTCGGTCATAAGCTGCGGAGATAAGCGAAGCTGAACATGAAATGACCCCTCGGAATCACAATGTCGAACCGCCGCCCTTTTTTGGCCAAGCCTGCGCGCCGATTGACCCGAGGAAACAAGTGCTAATGCCCGGCGCGAGGAGCGGATGGACAAAAAGAATTACACAGAGGGCACGAGAGGAGACACGGAGTTCACGGAGAACCGATGCAGCGGGCGTGAGTCGTGCCACGTGGCGGATTGAGTCGGGACAAAGTGCGTGCACGGTCGAGCCTCGGTGCGCACCGGGTCGCGACAAGGTGCGGCATGAGTTGAGCCACGGTGCGGACCGGGTCGGGATCGTGTGCGGGCCTGGAGCTGCGGCGCCCTCGCCGCGGCTTGAGCGCATCGGACGCGACGAGGGCGTCGCGGCTCCATCTTCGTGAAACAGGTGGAGCCCGGCGTCCCCGCCGGGCTGTTCGGCGGGGCTCCACCAAAAGAGCGGTAATCAAAACTGGATACAGCAAAGCCCGCCGGGTGGGGCGGGCTTTGCTTGGAAGGCAGACGTCTCGGGGAGATGTCGCTGCCGGAAGCGGTTTACTCGGTGGCTTCGCCGGTGAGGTCTTCGCCGCCTTTGACGTTCACCTTTTCGAGGATCGCTTTGGTGATCTTCTCGGCGAGTTCGGGCTTTTCCTTGAGGGCGGTCTTGGCGGCGTCGCGGCCCTGGCCGACGAGGCTGCCTTCGTAGGCGATCCAGGCGCCTTTCTTCTCGAGAATCTTGTGCTCGAGGCCGAGGTCGAGGATGGAGCCGACCTTCGAGATGCCTTCGTCATACATGATGTCGAATTCGCACTCGGTGAACGGCGGGGCGACCTTGTTCTTCACGACTTTGATCTTGGTGCGGTTGCCGACGACTTTGCCTTCGGGGGTCTTGATCTGGTCCTTGCGGCGGATGTCGACGCGGACGGAGGCGAAGAACTTGAGCGCGCGGCCGCCGGAGGTGGTTTCCGGGTTGCCGAACATGACGCCGATCTTTTCGCGAATCTGATTGGTGAAAATGCAGATGCAGTTCGTCTTGCTGACGACGGCGGTGAGGCGGCGCATGGCCTGCGACATGAGGCGGGCCTGGGCGCCGACGGTGGCATCGCCCATCTGGCCGTCGAGTTCGGCCTTGGTGGTGAGGGCGGCGACGGAGTCGAGGATGATGACGTCGATCGAGTTGGAGCGGATGAGCGTCTCCATGATGTTGAGCGCGTCCTCGCCGGAGTCGGGCTGGGAGACGAGGAGGTCGTCGAGGTTCACGCCGACGACTTTCGCGTATTTCGGATCGAGCGCGTGCTCGACGTCGATGAAGGCGGCGAGGCCGCCACGCTTTTGCGCTTCGGCGATGACGCTCAAGCAGAAGGTGGTTTTACCGGAGGACTCGGGTCCGTAGATCTCGATGATGCGGCCTTTCGGGAGGCCGCCGACGCCGAGGGCGAGGTCGATCGCGAGGGAGCCGGTGGAGAGCGTCTCGACCTTCATCTTCTGCGAGTCGCCGAGGCGCATGATGGAGCCGTCGCCGAACTGTTTGGTGATGGAGGAGAGCGCGAGCTCGATGTTTTTCTCGCGGGCGGCGGTGGCGGGCACGACGGCGGCGGAAGCGGTTTTGGCGGGGGCGGCTTTGGACATGGGAAGAGAGACGAGGGAGGAGTTGAGCGGAGCGCCGAGAATAAACGAAGGCGCTGACGAGGTTATGTCAGGAGTCTTTCGGGGATGGGGGCGGAACGGGCAAGCGTGGAGTGCCCGGGCGGGAGAAATTCCCGGGTGGGCGAGCCCCAGCAAACGGGCGTAAGTTTTTGTTGTGAGCCAGCACGGAGTTCGGCTGGACCTGCGGAAGTGCGTCGGTCACTGAAAAGCGGATGTCCGGGCCCAACGGAGAATTTATCGCGACGACGCGCAAGTTGCTGGCGCAGCAGGAAGAGAAGCAGGCGAAGCTTGTGCGCGAACACCTGAAGCGAGTCGCGCGCGATCCGGACCGGCAGCGGCAGGCACGGGAGCGCATGCGGGTGGCGGCGGCGTGCCTGCGGGCGGGGAGGCTCACGCTCGCAGCGGAGGCGTTGGAGCCGTTGATGGATCCGAAGACGGGCCACGCGGCGGCCGCGGCGTTGATGGCCGACGTGCAACTCGCCGCTGGCAACGGCCCGAAAGCCGAGGCGGCGCTGCTGCGCTCGTTGCAAATCGATCTGCGCCAGCCGGCCGTGCTGGTGAAACTCGCGACGGTGTTTGCGCGCACAGGGCGCGTCTCGCAGGCGCGCACGTTGTTGCACGAGGCGATCGCGCAGAAGAGCGATCTCGCGGAGGCGTATAACAATCTCGGCTTGTTGCACGGAGGACGCGGCGAGCACCGGCTCGCGATCGATGCCTTCGAACTCGGGATGCACTATGCGCCGAAGCATCCGGTCATCGGTTCGGCGTGGGTGACGCGGCATGCGTATTTGGAGAACAGCGACGACCGCGAGCTGCTCGCGGCCGGACGCGAGTGGGAGCGGCGCTATGTGGCCGACGTGAAGCCGCTGCCGCCGGTGGCGCGCGAGCCGTTGGCGGGGCGCCGCGTGCGGGTGGGGTATCTTTCGCCGGATTTCCGGCGGCACTCGACGGCGTATTTCTTTTTGCCGCTGATCCGGCATCACGACCGCGGCGCGTTCGAGGTGTTTTGTTATCACGACTCGCCGATGCACGATGACCTGACCCGCGCGATTCGCGAGTGCGCGGAGCACTGGCGGCCGGTGCATGGGCGGACGAATGAGCAACTGGCCGAAATGATCCGCCGCGATCGCATCGACGTGGTGGTGGATCTGGCGGGGCATTTCTCGAATCCGCACCTGACGATGCACGCGCTGCGGCCCGCGCCGGTGCACGTGCATCATGTGGGTTTCTGCGGGACGACCGGGATCAGTGGTTTCACCGCGCGCACGACGGACGAGATCATCGAGCCGACGAGGCCCGAGGTGGACGCACTCAGTGCGGAACGCCTGATCCGCGTGGAAGGCGGGCTGCACGCGTTTGATCCGTTCGACAAATTGCCCGACGTGCAGTCGACACCGGCGATCACGAAAGGGTTTGTGACCTTTGGCTCGTTCAACGCGCACGCGAAGTTGAACGACAGCGTGCTGGCGACGTGGGCGGAGATCCTGCGCGCAGTGCCGACGTCGCGGTTGGTCATCAAGAACCCGGAGTTGACCGATCCCGATCTGCAAAAACAGGTGCGCGGGTTTTTCGGCGCGAAGGGCGTCGACGAGCAGCGCATCGAGCTGAAAGGGCAGAGTCGCAGCCGCGCCGAGCATCTGGCTGAATATCACGGTGTCGACGTGGTCCTGGACGCGTTTCCCTACAACGGTGTGACGACTACCTGCGAGGCGCTGTGGCTGGGCGTGCCGGTGCTCACGCTACGCGGAAACTGTCACCGCGGACGCGTGGCCGAGAGCCTTCTGCGCAATGCCGGGGAAAACAACGATACCGTGGCCAGCGATCGCGCGGACTACGTGGCGCGCGCGGCGGCGTGGGCGGGGCAGGTGGACCGCTTGCAAAACGAACGCCTGGCGCGGCGCAGTCGCGTGGCGACCTCGCGGCTTTCGGACGGGGCGGCGCACGCGAGAGCGATCGAAAACGCGTGGCGCGAGCTGCTATCGCAGTAAGATGGCATTACGCTGATAATTAACGTTTTATCTGGTCAAATGACTGGCTACAGGAAACATGCGGGCGGTCCCGCCTCACACGCAAATCCCATGAACCAGCACCACGACTCTTTCGACGCGACGCGACGCCGTCTCGGCCTCACTGGAATTTCCGCCGCCACGGTCGGCCTCGCCGGTCTCCTTTCGTCCTCCGCCCGAGCGGATCTGCGGCCAGAGGGGACCTTCACGGGAAACGTCGCATATTCGCTGGACAACCCTGGGGGCTCCATCAGCTGGGATCCGTTCGGCGATGACGCCACCACCGGCAACGATGATTACCTGTTGAATGGAGCGTTCAGCTGCTGGGGCACGTTCCTGCAGCTTCGACCGGGCGAAGACTTTAGCTTCAACGTCGAGTTTGCCGCTTGTGCGAACTATGCCCTGCTTTTCCAGCCGGGCGACACGATCGACAGCGGCGCATTCTACGATGCGGGTGAAACGGCGGTCGTTTTCGCGGGATACGGTGTGCCAGTGACACAGGGCGGCTCGCTGTATTTCGGTTACCGCTTCGACTTCGGCGATGGGGACTATGCCTACGGGTGGGCCCAGTTCGAAGAGATCGGCAACTCGATCCAGCTCGCACGATGGGGCTACTCCACCGAGGGCGAAGTGACGATCCCGCTGGGCGAAGCCATTCCCGAGCCGAGCACGTATGCGGCGATCACGGGCCTGTTCTTCGCGGGCGTGGTGGCGTTCTCGCGGTGGAAGAAGCGTCGCGCGCTCGCGGCCTGAGGCACACGTGCAGCCGACCGAACAAGCTTAGTTCTCTTTCGAAGCCGCGCTCCCCGAGGGGCGCGGCTTTTTTTGTTTTCCGTCGACGAACCTTCAGTGGCCGGCGGGTGGGGTCGAATCGGGCTTGAAGGCCGTCGCGAAAAACACCGCGAGCACGATGAGGCCGAAGCTCACGGCGTAGTTCCAACGCAGCTTTTCGTTCAGCACAAGCCACGCGAAGACGACGAACACCGCGAGCGTGATGCACTCTTGCAGGATCTTGAGCTGATAGCCGGTGAACTGGCCGCTCAGGTAGCCGCCGCGATTGGCGGGGACCATCAGGCAATACTCGAAGAAGGCGATCGCCCACGACACGAGAATGATGGTGAGGAGCGATTTGCCCTCGAGCCATTTGAACTTCAGGTGGCCATACCAGGCCACGGTCATGAAGATGTTGGAGCAGACGAGCAGAAGGATAGTGCGCATGGGAAAGGAGCCGGGTGGTGGGGCAGCACCAAGAGCGGACATGATGGCGAAGACCGGCCGCGCTTCAGCGCCTGCCTACGGTCCTTCGCGACTCTGCGTTGTGAATCAGAGTTTATAGTAGTCGCGGAACCACGCGACGAACTCCTTGAGGCCGTCCTCGAGCGCGACCTTCGGAGTGAAGTTGATGGCGGCCTGCACGCGGGTGAGATCGGCGCAGGTCTCGAGCATGTCGCCCATTTGCGGAGGGAGGAGTTCGACCTCGGCTTTTTTGCCGAGGAGCTCCTCGAGCATGCGGACGAAAAGGAGCGTTTCCACCGGACGGTGGTGCCCCAGATTGAAAATACGCGCCGGAGGCGCGGGACGGTCGCCGGGCGGATACAGGAGGGCTTTGACCACCCCTTCGGCGATGTCGTCGACGTAAGTGAAGTCGCGGAGGTTTTTCCCGTGATTGAAAAGCTTCAGCGGTTTGCCTTCGCAGATCGCGCGGGCGAAGAGCGTCGGCGCCATGTCGGGCCGGCCCCATGGACCGTAAACGGTGAAAAAGCGCAGGCCGGTGACGTTGAGGCCGTGCGTGTGTGCGTAGCTGCGCGCGAGGAGTTCGTTGCTCTTCTTTGTCGCGCCGTAGAGCGAGACGGGCTGGTCGGTGTCGTCGTCCTCGCGAAAAGGAGACTTTGCGCCCGCGCCGTAGACGCTGCTGCTCGATGCGTAGACGAGGTGCTTCGGCGGAGTCTTGCGGCAGGCCTCGAGCACGCTCGAGAAACCGACGAGATTGCTGTGCACGTAGGCGCCGGGGTTCTCGAGGCTGTAGCGCACGCCGGCCTGCGCGCCGAGGTGGACGACGTAGTCGGCTTTGAAGTGGGCGAGCAGTCCGGAAAACTTCTCCGCGTCGGCAAAATCGCTGCGTAGAAAATGAAAGCTCTCGAACGCTTCGAGTTGCTCGAGCCGCGCGCGTTTCAGCGCGGTGTCGTAGTAGTCGCTGAGATTGTCCACGCCCAGCACCTCGCACCGCTTCGACTCGGCGAGCCGGCGTGCAACATGGAAACCGATGAAACCGGCGGCGCCGGTCACGAGGACTTTCATTTGCTCGCGTGATAGCGGAGCGCACTCGTGCGCGCTAGCGGAATCTGGGGCGAAGTGAGTCGCGCGCCCGCGAAAACCACGCGGCGGACAGCGCGGAATTTCGTTTCGTTTACGACGGAAAATCGCCGCCGCGCGCGCCGCGTTTTTTGTATGACCAAATTTTCGCGAAACGTCGGAAGACGGGGCTTGATTGCGAAAAATCCAGACCTATACCTTGCACCGCTTTTGCCTGCTCACACGTTCATCGCATGAAGATCAAAGCCTATCTCAAGCCCTCCTGTGGTTGGTCCAACGGCGTCCGGGCGATCATGCGCAAATACAACCTGGAGTTTGAGGACATCGACATCATCAACAACCGCGACAACTACGCGGAGATGGTGGCCAAGTCCGGGCAACCGCTTTCCCCGTGCGTCGAGATCGACGGCGTGATGCTCGCCGATGTGTCCGGCGAGGAAGTGGAAAACTATCTTCTCAGCAACGATCTGATAAAACCTGTCGACGCGCCTGTTGACGTGCCGACCAATGCCGGCTGCTCCGACGAGGAACATGCCAAAATGGCCACTAAAACGATCCGCTTCTTCTAATTGATGCTGCTGAGAGCACGCCCCCGATAGAACCGACCTGAAGGCCGCTCTCGCAACGCCGAGACCGGCCTTTTTCGTGCACATGAACCTCCGCTTCCCCCAACTGCTTCGTGTTTTCTTCCGCCCCACCGGGCAGCGGCCTCTTTCGTAATCTGTTCAACCAGCCAACCACGTGAATACTACCACGCCGAACTCGATCCCGCCCTCCGCCCCATCTTGCAGCAGTCTCTCCGTGCGGCGCGCTAGTAAAAACAGTCGGCCTGGTAAGCAGGGGCTCTACGATCCGTGGTTTGAGCACGACGCGTGCGGCGTCGGCTTCGTCGTCGACATGAAGGGCCGCAAGTCCCACCGCATCCTTCAACAAGGCCTCCAGGTCCTGAAGAACCTCGACCATCGCGGCGCCAGCGGCGCCGAGGTCAACACGGGCGACGGCGCGGGCATCCTGCTGCAGATGCCGCACAAGTTCTTCGCCGAGGTCACAAAGAAATCCTCGCGACTCAACCTGCCGGAGCCCGGCCAATACGGCGCCGGTCTCGTTTTCCTCCCGCGCAACCCCACCGCGCGTCGCAAGCTCGAGGAAGTCTTCGCCGGCATCATCCAGTCCGAAGGCCAGACGCTCCTCGGCTGGCGCACGGTGCCGACCGACAACTCGATGCTGGGCGACACCGCGAAGTCCGCGGAGCCGTTCATGCGCCAGGTTTTCATCGGCCGCGCCGAGGGCCTCGATGATGCCGCGTTCGAGCGCAAACTCTACGTCATCCGCAAGCGCGCGTATTCGGAGATCCGCACCTCCACGTTCTCGGGCGCCGAGACGTGGTATGTCGCGAGCCTCTCCCACAAGACGATCGTCTATAAAGGCATGCTCACGACGGAGCAGCTCGAGCAGTATTTCGCCGATCTGCGGCACCCGTCGATGGAGACCGCGCTCGCGCTCGTCCACTCGCGCTTCTCGACCAACACGTTCCCGAGCTGGGATCGCGCGCATCCGTATCGCTACATCGCGCACAACGGCGAAATCAACACGCTGCGCGGTAACATCAACTGGATGCACGCGCGCCAGGCGCTCTTCGCCTCCGAACTCTTCGGCGAAGACATCGAGAAGATCATCCCGATCATCAATCCCAACGGCTCCGACTCGTCGATGTTCGACAACACGCTCGAACTCCTCGTGCTCGCCGGCCGTCCGCTCTCGCACGCGATGATGATGATGATCCCCGAACCCTGGTCCAATCACGAGACCATGGACGACGATCGTCGCGCGTTTTACCAATACCACTCGTGCCTCATGGAGCCGTGGGATGGTCCCGCGGCCGTGTGTTTCACCGACGGCAAGCAGATGGGCGCGTGTCTCGACCGCAACGGTCTCCGCCCGTGTCGTTACTACGTCACCAAGGACGGCCTCGTCGTCATGGCGTCGGAAGCCGGCGTGATCGACGACATCCCCGCCGACCAGATCGCGCAAAAGGGCCGTCTCCAGCCTGGCCACATGTTCCTCGTCGACACCGAGCAGGGTCGCATCGTCGAGGACGAGGAAATAAAGAAGCAGCTCGCGACCGAGCGCCCCTACCGTCAGTGGCTCAACGAGCACCTCGTCAAACTCGAGCAGTTGCCCGAAGCCCCCGCGGTTCCGCAGCCCGATCACGACACGCTGCTGCATCGCCAGATCGCGTTCGGTTACACCTTCGAGGATCAGCGCATCGTCCTCACGCCGATGGCGACCAACGGCGTCGAAGCCATCGGTTCGATGGGTAACGACACGCCGCTCGCGGTCCTCTCCCAGAAGCCGCGTCTGCTCTACGATTATTTCAAGCAGCTCTTCGCGCAGGTCACGAACCCGCCGATCGACTGTATTCGTGAGGAGTTGATCACGTCGTCGGAAACGCGCCTCGGTTCCGAGGGCAACCTCCTCAACCCCGATCCGCTGGCGTGCCGCCGCGTCGAGCTCAAGTGGCCGGTGCTCACCAACGAGGAGTTCGCGAAAGTCCGCCGCCTCGACCAACCCGGCTTTAAGGTCGGCACGATCCCGATTCTCTTCCGCGCCACGCGCGGCGAAAAAGGTCTCGCGAAAGCGATGGAGGAAATCTGCCACATCGCACGCCGGCTCATCGAAGACGAAGAGGTCACGATCCTCGTTCTCTCCGACCGCGGTGTGACGAAGGACTTCGCGCCCATCCCCGCGCTGCTCGCCGTTGCCGGCCTGCATCACTTCCTTATTCGCGAAGGTCTCCGCACCCGCATCTCGATCGTGCTCGAGACCGGCGAAGCGCGTGAGGTTCACCACTTCTCGCTGCTCATCGGCTACGGCTGCTCTGCGATCAATCCCTACGTCGCCTTCGAGACGATCGACGGCATGATCCAGGACGGGTTGCTGACCGGCATCGACCACAAGACCGCCTGCAAGAACTTCGTGAAGGCCGCGTCGAAGGGCGTCGTGAAGGTCATGTCCAAGATGGGCATTTCCGCGATCCAGTCCTACCGCGGGGCGCAGGTTTTCGAAGCGGTCGGCCTCCGTCAGGACGTCATCGATCACTACTTCACCTGGACGCCTTCGCGCATCGGCGGCATCGGCCTCAATGTCATCGCGCAGGAAGTGCTCACGCGTCACCGCGCGGCCTTCCCCGACCGCGAGGTCAACGGCCACGTGCTTCCCGTCGGCGGCCAATACAAGTGGCGCAAGGATGGCGAGTATCACCTCTTCAACCCCGAATCGATTCACCACCTGCAGAAGGCGGTGCGCACCGGCAGCTACGCGACGTTCAAGCAATACTCGTCCATCATTAACGAGAACTCGAAGAACATCGCCACGCTCCGCGGCCTGCTCGATTTCAAGGCCGGCGATCCGATCCCGCTCGAGGAGGTCGAGCCGATCGAGTCGATCATGAAGCGCTTCAAGACGGGCGCCATGTCCTACGGCTCCATCTCGAAGGAAGCGCACGAGACGCTCGCGATCGCGATGAACCGCATCGGCGGCAAGTCCAACACCGGCGAAGGCGGCGAAGATCCGGATCGCTTCATTCCGCTTCCCAACGGCGACTCGAAGAACTCCGCGATCAAGCAGGTCGCATCGGGTCGCTTCGGTGTCACGAGCCACTACCTCGTCAACGCCCGCGAAATCCAGATCAAGATGGCGCAGGGCGCGAAGCCCGGCGAAGGCGGCCAGCTGCCCGGCACGAAGGTTTATCCGTGGGTCGCCAAGACCCGCGGCACGACCGCCGGCGTGGGCCTCATCTCTCCGCCGCCGCACCACGACATCTACTCGATCGAGGATCTCGCCGAACTGATCCACGACTTGAAGAACGCCAACCGTCACGCGCGCGTGAGCGTGAAGCTCGTCGCCGAAGTCGGCGTGGGCACGATCGCCGCGGGTGTCGCGAAAGCACACGCTGACGTTGTATTGATTTCTGGATACGACGGCGGCACCGGCGCTTCCCCGCAGACGTCGATCATGCACGCGGGTCTCCCGTGGGAACTCGGCCTCGCCGAAACCCACCAGACGCTCGTGCTGAACAATCTTCGTTCGCGCATCGCCGTCGAAACCGACGGTCAGCTCAAGACGGGCCGCGACGTGGTGATCGCCGCGCTGCTCGGCGCCGAGGAGTTCGGTTTCGCGACCGCTCCGCTCGTCGCCACCGGCTGCATCATGATGCGCGTCTGCCATCTCAACACCTGCCCCGCGGGTGTTGCGACACAGGATCCGCGTCTGCGCGAGAAATACGCCGGCAAGCCCGAGCACGTCGTGAATTTCATGACGTATATCGCCATGGAAGTCCGCGAGCTCATGGCGCAGCTCGGCTTCCGCACGATCGAGGAGATGATCGGCCACACCGAGCGTCTCGAGCCGAAGAAGGCCGTCGATCACTGGAAGGCCCGCGGTCTCGATTTCTCGAACATCCTCTACCAACCCGAGGTGCCGGAGAGCGTCGGACGTTTCTGTCAGATCAAGCAGGACCACGGCCTCGACAAGTCGCTCGACCTCACGCAGCTCCTCCCGATCTGCGAACCGGCCATCGAGCGCGGCGAGAAAGTCATCGCCGAACTTCCGATCCGCAACGTCAACCGTGTCGTCGGCACCATCACCGGCTCGGAAGTCACGAAGAAGCACGGTGCGAAGGGTCTGCCTGAGGACACCATCCAGATCCGCTTCAAGGGCTCGGCCGGCCAGAGCTTCGGCGCTTTCATGCCGAAGGGCATGACGTTCTCCATCGAGGGCGACGCCAACGACTACGTCGGCAAGGGCCTTTCGGGCGGCAAGATCATCGTCTATCCGCCTGCGAACTCCACCTTCGAGCCGTCGGAGAACATCATCGTCGGCAACGTCGCGCTCTACGGCGCCACGGCCGGCGAGCTGTATCTCAACGGTCGCGCCGGCGAACGCTTCGCGGTCCGCAACTCCGGCGTCAGCGCCGTGGTTGAGGGCGTCGGCGATCACGCCTGCGAATACATGACCGGCGGTCGCGTGGTCGTGCTCGGCACGACCGGCCGCAACTTCGCGGCCGGCATGTCGGGCGGCATCGCCTACGTGCTGGATGAGACGGGTGCGTTCAAGCAGGACGTCAACCCCGCGATGGTCGGTATCGAAACCGTGGATACGCCGCAGGAAGCGGCCGAACTCCGCGCGCTCATCGAAAACCACGTCGCCTACACCAAGAGCGCGAAAGCCAGGCGCATCCTCGACAACTGGGATGCCATGGTGCCGAAGTTCGTGAAAATCCTGCCCAAGGACTACAAGCGCATGCTCGCCTGCATCGAGCGCGCGCAGGCGCAGGGACTCACCGGCGATGAAGCCATCATGGCCGCCTTCGAAGAAAACGCCCGCGACCTCTCTCGCGTCGGCGGCAACTAACCGGGCTCACCGCTCCAGACCTCAGCTCTTAGCCAACATCTCCCATGGGCAAACCCACCGGCTTCATCGAATACCTGCGCGAACTTCCCGTCGACCGCCCGCCGCTCGAGCGCGTCAAGGACTGGAAGGAGTTTCACCAACACATGGAGGAGAAGAAACTCCGCACGCAGGGCGCGCGCTGCATGGATTGCGGCGTTCCGTTCTGCCACACCGGCAAGCTCATCAGCGGCATGGCTTCCGGTTGTCCGATCAACAACCTGATCCCGGAGTGGAACGACCTCGTTTACCGCGGCCTCTGGAAGGAAGCCATCGATCGTCTCCACAAGACGAACAACTTCCCCGAGTTCACCGGCCGCGTGTGCCCGGCGCCGTGCGAAGGTTCGTGCGTGCTCGGCATCAACAACCCGCCCGTCACGATCAAGAACATCGAGTGCGCGATCACCGACCGCGCTTGGGACGAAGGCTGGGTGGTCCCGGAAAAGCCCGCCGTTCGCACCGGCAAACGCGTCGCCATCATCGGCTCCGGTCCCGCCGGTCTCGCCGCGGCCGAGCAGCTCAATCGCGCCGGCCACAGCGTCACGGTGTTCGAGCGCGCCGATCGTCCGGGCGGTCTGCTCATGTATGGCATCCCCAACATGAAGCTCGATAAGAAGGAAGTCGTCCTTCGCCGCATCAAGTTGATGGAGGACGCCGGCATCAAGTTCGTGTGCAACGCGAGCGTGGGCACCGCCGACACCGACACGGTCGAGCCGCAGATGCTGTTGCAGGAATTCGACGCGACGATCGTTGCCACCGGCGCGACCAAGCCGCGCGATCTCCCGATCGAGGGCCGCAATCTCAAGGGCGTGCACTTCGCGATGGAGTTTCTCACCGCCAACACCAAGGCCGTGCTTGATGGCGGGGCTGACAAGTGCCCGATCCACGCCAAGGGCAAGGATGTGATCGTCATCGGCGGCGGCGACACCGGCACCGACTGCGTGGGCACGTCTGTTCGTCACGGCTGCAAGTCCGTCACGCAGATCGAGATTCTCCCGAAGCCGCCGATGGAGCGCCAGGCCAGCAACCCCTGGCCCGAGTGGCCCAAGGTTTACAAGATGGACTACGGTCAGGAAGAGGCCGCCGCGAAGTTCGGCGCCGATCCGCGCGTCTATCTCACCACGGTGAAGAAATTCGTCGGCGACGAAAACGGCGCCGTGAAGGAGATCGTGACGGTCCAGATCACCTGGAGCAAAAACGAGCAGGGCCAGTTCGTGCCCACCGAAGTCCCCGGCACCGAGCAGACGCGTCCCGCGCAGCTCGTGTTGCTCGCGATGGGCTTCGTCGGTCCCGAGCAAGCGCTGCTCAAGGATCTCGGCGTCGAGACTGATCCGCGCTCCAACGCGAAGGCCGAACACGAGAAATACACGACCAGCGTCAAAGGCGTCTTCGCCGCCGGCGATTGCCGTCGCGGCCAGTCGCTCGTCGTCTGGGCCATCAACGAAGGTCGCGGCGTCGCGCGCGAGTGCGATCGCTACCTCATGGGCACGACCGACCTCCCGTAACACTCAAGCACCCTTCTCAAGGTGGAGCCCGGCGTCCCCGCCGGGCTTTTTTTGTGCCTCATGGAGCTGCGCTGCGGCGCGCATGGTGCCGAAAATAATACTCATAGTCTGTAGAGTGGTCGCGGCGCGTCGGATAGAATTGGTGATGCTGTCGAATCAACCAGGGCAAACCACCGCTGACTCCGTTTCGCTAGACTCAGCCTCCGTTTTCGGCGCGGCGCTTTCGTTGTATGAAACTTGCATGGCGCAGGCTCGGGTCTCCTCCGTGAATCTGAGCGCGGCTTACCACGGCGGAGACCAGTTCATGCGCGAAGTGGTGCGGGTCGCTCAGAAGTTTGAAACGTGGGCGACGGAGCACGTGGATTTTGCCGAGTTCGGTGAAGTGTGGCCCTATTTTCTTCGGGATCGTTTCGGTCCCGCGTGCGTGTCGTTGCTTTCGGCAACGAACCTCGGGGTCTTCGACGACATGACGTGCCTGCAGATCGCGCTTCACTTGGCTCTGCCGCTCCAGATGGATCGCGGTTTGCCAATTCCTCTTCGCGCTGAGTCCTTCAATCCGATTCCGAACGCCGCCTTCCGAGTGTTTTGCATTCAGACGGTGCGCGATTCGATCGATGGCAAATCGGTCGGCGTCTTCATGCTGGGCGATAAACCTTTCGATCCAGACTACGGACCGATCTATTTTTCTCTCTACGGCGTGCGCGAGGACGGCTTGCTGGAGCACATTGCTTCGCGTTCGACTTATACCGAAACGGTCGAACTCGCGACCTCGATGATCCCCGGCTTACTCTTCGCCAAGACGCCGCGCCGACGGTGATACGTCGGTGCCGTTGATTCGTGCGCGCTAACGAAACCGAAAACGTTTTCGATGCTCGGCGAGCAGAGCCTGATCGGGAAGGATGCTGTCGGACGGGATCTTCAGCTTCTCTCCGGCGAACGCCAGAAAGCTCGCAGCGACAAACTTTGCCGGCAGCGCCTGCGTGAGCGACTTGCCGACAAGCAGGCGAAAGTCGTCGTCGAACGAGATCAGCCCGCGGTCGAAAGCAGCGTCATGCAGTCGGGATAGGGAGAGGCCGTTGGCGATATCGAGGCGGCGGGTGTCGTGTTGGGCCCACGGCGCAATATGCGAAGCGACGAGAAGCTCTCTGATGTTGAGTTCGCACACGCCACAACGCCCGCCGAAATTATTGAGCACGATCTCGCGGAAGTAGTCCTGGCCGCGGCGCACTTTCACCGTGGCGGTGACGCTCGTCGGACCGCTCGGTGGAGGACGCACACGCACGCCTTCGTCGGGAAGCACTTCAACCGCCGCCGCCTCGTCCTCGGCGAATAGTTTTCGAAACGCTTCTTCGCTCTCCGGTGCAACGTCGTCGATGTGACCGTGAAACTCCTGCCAGACATCTCGGTCGAGGCGGCTCGCGCCCGGGAGTCCTCTTTTCCCGCGGAGTATCACCACCGGATCCAGCGAGGCGAAATTGCAGAGCTTCATGGCCAAACTGTTGGCGTTGCGACCCAACTTCGCTGCGACATCTACGATCGCTGGGTGCCGCGCGTGCAACTGCCCGAACGTTAACTTGTGGTAGAGGTTCAAGGCGATGAGCAGCTCGCCGCGCGTCCATCGTTTGCCTGTAGCCATACCGGGGTGAACAACGTTACTCTATAATTTCGATAACGACGCGAGTCGAAATCAGCTCCGCTGGAACGGTGGCTCCCTCAAACCACCCCGTATCGGCACACCTCTGCGCCGCGTTCATCCTTCTCCCCGCAGCACCACCGCTTCTTGCGCCGTGGCGTCCGCCCGCAGGTAGATGCCGCCGGGGATGTTCGCGCAGTCGATCACGCGCACGACGTTGTCGAGGGCGGTGGCGGTGGGCTCCAGTTTCAGCAACTCGCTCGGCGCTGACTTGAACCACTCCGTGTCGAGCGTGTTGCCCGATTTCTTGGGGAAATAGGCGAGATACAACACGTCGTGTTCCACGAGGTCGTTGAAGAAGTGCGTGCCGAGCGACACGTCCGGGATCAGCCGCTCGTGCATCGCGACGACTTCGCAGATCGCGGACGCGCGACTCAGCTCCGCGAAACTCACAGGAATTCCCAGCGCCGGACTCTGCGTGCCCCAGCGTCCCGGACCGATCAGCATCAGGCCACGATCGCCCACGGGGTGCGAGGGATTCAATCGACCGATGAGACGCGCGACCGCGTAGCGTTCCTGCTCGTTCAACTGCGCATACGTTTCCTGCACGACATACACGATGCGCGTGAGTTTCACTTCGCGGCTCACGCCGATCACGGCGCCGTGGGCAGTCATCAGCCGCGTGTGATCTCCGGAGACGATCGACGGCCCGCCGGCCGCCTCGCGGCGCACCTGGAACGTGCGGCATTGCAGCAAGTGGATCCGATACGTGCCGTCCGCGATGAAGTTCAACGCGAACTCGATGTCCACCGGATGCTCATACGCCTCCTCGAGCACGCGCAGCATGCGGCGGAGATCTTCCGCCACCTGTGTCTCGCGCAACAACCGCTCGAAGGTGATGCACGGGTAACCGTCCTCTTCCGTCGGCGTGAAATAAAGATCCGCCGGGTAATCCACCTGATCCTCGAGCACCTCGCCGAAGGGCAGTGATTCGAATTTGCCCGTCGCAAGATCGAGACAGTCCATGCGTCGCTGCGAGTGATCGCGCACTTCCTCGAAGCTCGCTTCGGGGCGACGCGTCGGCGCGTTGAGCGCCACGAGTCGCGTGTAGTCGTCGTCCGCGCGATCGACCGCGCGCGTGCCGAGTCCGAACACCAGTCGCAACACGCCCGCGTGTGGATCGATGTCCGGATGCCACACAAACGGATTATACGAAAGCCCCACCCCCGCCGCCTGCGGATAGTAGTAGCGGCCGTGCGCGGCGCCTGACACGCGCATGATCAGCAGCGCCATGCGCTCCTCGCTCTCGAGCAGATTGCGACGGCGGCGATAGCGCAGCGCCTCTTCGTCGAGCACGCTCGCATACACGCGGCGCACCGCGTCGAGCAGCGCTGCCATGCGCTCCTCGCGCGAGCCGCGGTTCACCACGAACACGCTTTCGTATTTGCCCGAAAAGGCGTTGCCGCGTGCGTCCTCGAGAATCGACGACGAGCGCACGATATACGGCGACTCGCCGAAGTAATCGAGCATGCCGCGGAACTGCTCGTTGATGTGTTCGGGAAACGTGCCCGTAAGAATCCGGCGGCGTCCTTCCTCCAGGCCTTGGAGAAATAGCTCGGGCTTTTTCTGCTGCTCGCGCAGCCACCACACGCCGTTCTGCACGAGGAAGGTCACGAACACTTCCGCACCGACGAAAAACGAGTCGTGCGCCTCGAGCCGGCTCGCGAGATCGGGATCCTGTTCGCGCAGGATCGCGCGCGACACAAGCATGCCGAGCGTCTTTCCGCCGACCGAGCCGATGCCGATCATGCGATCGCGCACCGCGAGGATGTCTTCGAGCGTGAGGTAACGCTCCACGAGCGGTGCGATGCCCGAGCGATGCACGCGCAGCGCGGCGAACACTCGCTTCGTCATTTCGGCGCGCCGCTCGGGAGTGCCGCGCTCTTCGCGCCATTCCTGCGCGACCTGCGCTGCTTCCTGAAAGAGTCGCCGCCAGTAGCCCGCGCGCCGGTCGCTCTGCAACCGCGGCCACTGCGTGCGCGAGAGAATCTGGGCGAGCACCGCGCTGTCCTTCACCGGCAAAAACTCTCCGCCGTGGCGCACGTGGATCGTGTTCATCGCCTCGCGCGAGCGGTGTTGCACCTTCACGGGTCGCACGTAGAGCCGCAGATCGAGACGGAAAACATCGAGCAGGAACTGCGTCGTCTGCCGGATGGGCTCGAGCGCGTAGAGGGAGTGCTTGTCGCGATAGAGCGCGAAATACGTGACCGTATCCAGATCCCGGAGACGCGGACACGTTAGCATGAAAAAGTTGCCCAGGCTCTGGTCCGAGATCCAGCGATCGGAGAGATGCGACAAACAATCAAAGACGTAGATCACGCGCTTGCCGGCGCGCTCGATCACGTTGTGCACCTGACGCACGACCGATTCGAAGCCGGTGCCGAGATCGATCTCGTGCGTTTCGGCGCCATCGATCTCGTCCACGAGCGGTGGGTGTGGCGCGAAACGGAAATAGATCACGCGCCGCCCGGCCGCGCGCGCGGCCGCGACGTAGGGCGTCACGAGCTCCTGATACTCGTCGATCGTGTCGACTTCCCAAACGATATTGTCACCCGGCTCGATGCCGCGCAGCACGCGGTCGATGCCTTCGAGACCGGTCGTTTCAGCACGAACATCGCGCCCGGCGGGTTTGCCGGGCTCGATGCTGTGCTCGGGAAGCTTTTTCGAGTCGGACATGGGTGGGCAGGGCGGAGTGTGACCGCCCTGCGATCAATCCATCAAACCACGCCCTGCTCCAACATCGCGTCGGCCACTTTGGTGAAGCCTGCGATGTTGGCGCCGAGCACGTAGTTGCCGGGCGCGCCGTAGTCTTCCGCGGTCGCACGGCAGCTTTCGTGGATGTTCTGCATGATGCGACGCAGGCGCTGGTCGACTTCTTCGCGCGACCAGTTCAGGCGCATCGAATTTTGCGACATTTCGAGACCGGAGGTCGCGACGCCGCCCGCATTCGCCGCCTTACCCGGACCGTAGAGGATGCCGGCCGACAGATATGCGTCCACCGCCTCCGGCGTGGACGGCATGTTGGCGCCTTCGGACACGAGCTTGCAGCCGTTCTTCAGCAGCGTCTTCGCATCGTTGCCGTCGATCTCGTTCTGCGTCGCGCTCGGGAACGCGCAATCGCACGGCACCGACCACGGACGCTGGCCGGGCAGGAACGTGCCGCCGAATTGCTCGACGTATTCCTTGATGCGGCCGCGACGCTGGTTCTTGAGCTGCATCACCCACGCGAGTTTTTCGGGCGTGAAACCTTCCGGGTCGTGGATGCTGCCGTCGGAATCGGACAACGTCACCGGTTTCGCGCCGAGCTGGAGCAGTTTTTCCACCGTGTATTGCGCGACGTTGCCGGAGCCCGACACCGTGCAGACTTTTCCGGCGAGCGAATCGCCGCGCGTCTTCAGCATTTCCTCGGCGAAATACACCGCGCCATAGCCGGTCGCCTCCGGACGGATCAGCGAGCCGCCCCACTTGAGGCCCTTGCCGGTGAACACGCCGGTGAACTCGTTGGCGATGCGCTTGTATTGACCAAACAAATACCCGACTTCGCGCGCGCCGACGCCGATGTCGCCCGCCGGCACGTCCGTGTTGGGGCCGATGTGGCGGTAGAGCTCGTTCATGAAGCTCTGGCAGAAGCGCATCACTTCGGTGTCGGACTTGCCCTTCGGATCGAAGTCGGAGCCGCCCTTGCCGCCGCCCATCGGCAGCGTGGTCAGCGCGTTTTTGAAGATCTGCTCGAAACCGAGAAACTTCAGGATGCCGAGATTCACGCTCGGGTGAAAACGCAGGCCGCCCTTGTAGGGGCCGATCGCGCTGTTGAACTGCACGCGGAAGCCGCGGTTTACCTGCACGCGGCCTTGGTCGTCCTGCCACGCCACGCGAAAAACGATCTGCCGCTCGGGCTCGACCACGCGCTCCAGAATCCGGCCGTCGCGATACTTCTTGTGACGCTCGACGACGGGCGTGAGCGATTCGAGCACTTCGCGTGCGGCTTGGAGAAATTCGGGTTCGCCGGCGTTGCGGCGCGCCACGATGTCGAGGACTTCAGCGACGTAGGAGTTCATAGGGGGGAGGGTAGGGGCAGAGCAGTTCGCCGATCGTTTGCAACCGGCTGCTGTCTGCGGGCAATCGTCCCCACGCTCGCGCACTCTCTCGGAGCCCTCAACCCGGAACTTCCCCCTCCGCGCAAATTCTCCGCTCCGGTTGCATCTTCGCCGTCCGCTACCTCCTTGTGCCTCACGGCTTCGACGTCTGTGCGTCCCTCCATCCCCCGCCTGTCATGAAACTTCGCTCCGTCGCCGCCGCCCTGTCCGTCGTGTCGTCCTCGTTTCTTTTCGCCGCTCCCGATGAAGCCGCGCTGCGCGAAAAAGTCGCCGCGCTGCTCGCGCAGATGAGCACCGAGGAAAAAATCGGCCAGCTCGTCCAATACTCCGCGCCTGGCGCCGAAACCGGTCCTGCCACACGCCGCAACGTCGAAGCCGAAATCGCGGCCGGCCGCGTTGGCAGCATCCTCAACGCGATCGGCGTCGAGCAGACGCGCCACTACCAGAAGATCGCCGTCGAACAGACGCGCCTGAAAATCCCGCTGATTTTCGGCTACGACGTCATCCACGGCTATCAGACGATTTTCCCGATCAACCTCGCGCAGGCTGCGTCGTGGGATCTCGCCGCGATCGAAAACTCCGAACGCATCGCCGCGATCGAGGCCAGCGCCGCGGGCATTCATTGGACGTTTGCGCCGATGGTGGACATCGCGCGCGATCCGCGTTGGGGCCGCGTGATGGAAGGCTCCGGCGAGGATCCGTTTCTCGGCAGCGCCATTGCGCGCGCGCGGGTCCGTGGTTTCCAAGGCGACGATCTCACGAATCCCGAGTCGCTGCTCGCCTGCGTGAAACACTTCGCCGCCTACGGTGCCGCGCAGGCGGGCCGCGACTACAACACGACCGACGTGCCCGAGATCGTTTTGCGCGACGTGTATTTTCCGCCGTTTCAGGCCGCGCTCGAAGCGGGTGTCGGCACGTTCATGGCCGCGTTCAATGACCTCAACGGCGTCCCCGCTTCGGCCAACAAGTTTCTCATGACCGACGTGCTCCGCAAAGAGTGGGGCTTCGATGGCTTCGTCGTCTCCGACTGGACTTCGATTCGCGAACTTCTCCCGCACGGCATCGCCGCCGACGAACCCGAAGCCGCGCTCCTCGCGTTCAACGCTGGCGTCGACATGGACATGGAGAGCCGCCTCTACCTCCCGCACTTGCCCGCGCTTGTGGAGTCCGGCGCTGTGCCGATGTCGCGACTCGACGAGGCCGTCACCGCCATCCTCCTCGCCAAAGCCCGTCTCGGTCTCTTTGAGGATCCATATCGCGGCACAAGTGAGGAACGCGAAAAACAAGCGATGCTCCGCCCCGAGCACCTCGAAGCTGCCCGCGATCTCGCGCGCAAATCCGCCGTCCTCCTCAAAAACGAGCGCTCCGCGCTGCCGCTCCGCAAAGACGCCAAGATCGCGCTCGTCGGTCAGCTCGCCGACACGCAACGCGATCTCATCGGCGAGTGGCGCGCTCGTGGTCGCGAGGAAGACGCCGTCACCGTCCGCACCGCGCTGGAAAAAGCGTATCCCGGTCGCGTCACCTACGCACTCGGCGCGAAATCGATGGGTGACGACCGCTCTGGTTTCGCCGCCGCCGTCGCCGCCGCGAAAAAATCCGATGTCGTGGTCGCCGTGCTCGGCGAAGGCTGGTTCCTCAGCGGCGAAGCCTCGAGCCGCTCGTCGATCAAAATCCCCGGTGTGCAGGCCGAGCTGCTCGCCGAGCTTCGCAAGACCGGCAAACCCATCGTCCTCGTCCTCTTCGCCGGTCGTCCGCTCGCGCTCGCCAACGTCCTCGATCACGTCGACGCGCTCCTCCTCGCCTGGCTGCCCGGCACGATGGGCGGTCCCGCGATCGTCGATTTGTTGAGCGGCGCGTTTTCGCCGTCCGGGAAACTCCCGATGACCTTCCCGCGCAACATCGGCCAAGTCCCGATTTTCTACAGCCACCGTGCCACCGGCCGCCCCTTCGATCCCGCCAAGGGTCCGGACAAATGGAAGTCGCAATACCTCGACGTCCCCAACACGCCGCAATTCCCCTTCGGCTTCGGCCTCTCTTACACGACCTTCAAGTATTCCGGCGCCCGCGTCGCTTCGCCCACACTCGATCCCAACGGCGAGCAGCGCATCTCCGTCACCGTGAAGAACACCGGCCGCGTCGAAGCCGCCGAGATCGTGCAACTTTACGTCCGCGATGTCGCCGGCTCCGTCACGCGCCCCGTGCGCGAACTCAAAGGTTTCGAACGCGTCACACTCAAACCCGGCGAGTCGCGCGACATCGTTTTCTCGCTCACCCCGCAGGATCTCGCGTTCCACCACACCGACATGAGCTTCAAGCCCGAGCCCGGAAAATTCGAAGTCTTTGTCGGCCCCGACTCCACCGCGCCAAAAGTCGGCGAATTCACCTACCGCGACCCCGCGCAAAATTAAGCCGCCCCGGTCGCTCATTCGCCTCACGCATCACACGTATTAGAAATAAATTACAAAAGTTTGAACCGTAATACGGTTCAAACTTCTGCGGCGTGAAGCGGGCGCCGGCGCCCCCGGAGGTTGTGAGGGGAGATGTAGCGACGGACGTAGCTACGGAGGAGGTGGCACTCTCAGTCGGTCCACTGCGGCGTTGCCGAGGTCCTTTCTGCCGCCGTGTTTTCTGCGTTCCTGTCCTTCGTCGTTTCCGCGATTCGTCCCGATCCGATCCGCAGTTGGGTCCGACTCGCACCGCACCTGGGCTGGGTTTGGTGCGCACCGTGGCTCGACTTGGTGCGCGCTAAGTCGCGACCATGTCCGCACCTTGGCGCGACTCGGGACGCACATTGTCCCGACTTGAGCCGCACTCAGGCGCGACGTGGGCCTGAAACTGGGCCGGTTCGTGGCGCGCGGGGCTGTGACGGCTGTGCGGAAATTTTGTCATGAGATGCTGGCAAGTCTTGTGCACACCGTTGACCTGCGGGTCGCGACTCTGCTTTCGTCTGATGCCTTTGTGCCCACACGCATGACCAAAATCATTCCCTCGCCGCTCTATCATCCTGAGCAGGAACACGACGCCTGCGGCGTCGGGTTCATCGCCCGCATCACGGGCGAACGAAGTCATGAGGTGGTGGATAAAGCGGTGGCGGCGCTGAAGTGTCTCGCGCACCGCGGTGCGATCGACGCCGATGCGGTGACGGGCGACGGCGCGGGCATCCTCACGGAAATCCCTTACGAGCTGTTTCACGACTTTCTGCGCTCGAAGAAGAAGCCGCTGTTCAAGGATGAGGATCTCGGCGCGGGCATGCTGTTTCTGCCGCGCGAAGACTACGCGGCGGCGCATTGCAAAAAGATCGTCGAGCACGCCGTGAAGGCCGAGGGCCTCGCGTTTCTCGCGTGGCGCGACGTGCCGACCAACGACGCGTGTCTCGGTCGCAAGGCGCTGGATACGCGCCCGACGATCGTGCAGGCGCTGGTCGCGCGCATCGACGACACGACCGACGACGGCTACGAGCGGAAACTCTTCCTCGCGCAGAAGACCATCGAGCGAAAGGTCCTCGCGGCCGGCATCGAGGGTTTCTACATTTGTTCGTTTTCGTCGCGCACGATCGTCTACAAGGGCCTCGTCACGCCGCACCAGATCCGGAAGCTCTTCGTCGATCTCAAGTCGCCGAAGTTCAAGAGCGCGTTCGCCCTCTTCCACCAGCGCTACTCGACCAACACGTTCCCCACGTGGCACCTCGCGCATCCGTTCCGGATGTTGGCGCACAACGGCGAGATCAACACCATCCGCGGCAACCGCAACCTGATGCGCGCGCGCGAATTCAGCGCGGCGCACGGCGTGTGGGGCGATCGTTTCAGCGATCTGCGCCCTCTCGTGCAACAGGGCGGCAGCGACTCGGCGTCCTTCGACAATGCGCTCCAGCTCATCACGCTCGGCGGTCGTCCGCTCGTGCACACGGCGATGATGATGATGCCGCCGGCGTGGGAAAACGACCCGGAGATGTCGCCCGAGGTGAAGGCGTTTTTCCGTTATCACTCCTGCATGATGGAGCCGTGGGACGGTCCCGCCGCGATGGTCATGACCGACGGCAAGGTCATCTGCGCGTCGCTCGACCGCAATGGCCTGCGCCCCGCGCGCTACAAGGTGTTCGACGACGGCTTCGTGATGCTCGCGAGCGAAGCGGGCTTGGTCTTCGACTTCCCCGGCAAGGTCGTGCAATCGGGCCGCCTCGGGCCCGGTCGCATGATCGCGGTTGATCTCCAGCAGAAAAAGTTTCTCCACGACGACGAGATCAAGGCGAGCGTCACCGCCGATCCGCGCTTCAAGGCGTGGTGCGACGAACATCTGCTCAGCCTGCATGAGTTCGCGGCCAACCGCGCTCCCACCGCGTCCTCCGCTGGTTCGGACTCTCAACTCTCCACCCTCAGCTCTCAACTTTCCTTCGGCTACGATCTCGATGAACTCGAGATGATCCTCACGCCGCTCGCGGAAGGTATCGAGCCGACGGGTTCGATGGGCGACGACACGCCGCTCGCCGTGCTCTCGCGCCGGCCGCGGTTGCTTTACTCGTATTTCAAGCAGCTCTTCGCGCAGGTCACGAATCCGCCGATCGACTCGATCCGCGAGAAGTCGGTGATGGCGCTCGCGATGTATCTCGGCGGACGCCTGAGCTTGTTCGAAGAGTTTCCCGAGACGACCGGCATCGTGGCGTTGAAATCGCCCGTGCTGCTCGACCACGAACTCGCGGCGCTCTTTGAGGCTCCGCCGGTCAAAGATCGCGTCGTGCGTCTCGATGCGTTGTTCGACGCGACGAAGGATGGCACGGCGCTCGAGCCCGCCGTGAAGGCGCTCGTGGCTCAGGCGCAAGCGGCGGTGGAGAAGGATGGCGCCAAAGTCATCGTGCTCTCCGATCGCGGCGTCTCGCGCGAAAAGGCCGGCATCCCGATGCTGCTCGCGGTTGGCGCGGTGCATCAGCACCTGATCCGCCAGGGCCTGCGCATGCGCTGCGACATCGTCGCGGAAACCGGCGAGGCGCGCGACGTGCACCACATCGCGACGCTGCTCGGTTTCGGCGCGAATGCCGTCAATCCGTGGCTCGCGCACCAGCTCGTCAGCGAGCTCGCCACCTCCGGCAAGACCTCGAAGCCCGTCGAGGCCGCCGCGGCGCGCACCAATTATCAGAACGCCATCAACGCCGGTCTCCTGAAGATCATGGCGAAGATGGGCATCAGCACGCTCTACAGTTATCGCGGCGCGCAGCTCTTCGAAGCGCTCGGCGTCGGGCCGAAGGTGATCGAAGACTGCTTCCTCGGCACGCCGTCGCCGATCGGTGGCATCGGGTATCCGGAAATTGGAGACGAGACGCTGCGTCGCCACGCGCGCGCGTTTCCCGCGCTCGATTCGGCCGATCCCGACGCGGTGGGGCAGGCGACCGCGCCCGCGCTCGGCAACGAAGGCTACTATCGCGTGAACAAGAAGGGCGACGGCGAGTTCCACGGCTGGAACCCGAAGGTCGTCTCTTCGATGAACAAGTTCGTCCGCGCCGGCACGCCGGAGGCGTATCAGGAGTGGAAGACCAACTCCGACGATCATCCGCCGCTCGCGATCAAGGACCTGTTGAAGATCAAGTTTGGCGCGCGTCCCGAAGTGCCGCTCGAGGAAGTCGAGGGCATCGAGGAAATCCGTCGCCGCTTCACCACCGCCGGCATGTCGATGGGTGCGCTTTCGCCCGAGGCCCACGAGGCGCTCGCGATCGCGATGAACCGCATCGGCGGCAAGTCCAACTCCGGCGAAGGCGGCGAAGACCCCGATCGCTTCAACGTCCGCGAAAACGGCGACAACGCGAACTCCGCGATCAAGCAGGTCGCGTCGGGCCGCTTCGGCGTGACGCCGGCGTATCTCTCGTCCGCGAAGGAAATCGAAATCAAGATGGCGCAGGGCGCGAAGCCCGGCGAGGGCGGTCAGTTGCCCGGCCACAAGGTTTCTCCGCTCATCGCCACGCTGCGCTACAGCGTGCCGGGCGTGACGCTGATTTCCCCGCCGCCGCATCACGACATCTACTCCATCGAGGATCTCGCGCAGCTCATCTTCGACCTGAAGGAAGTGAACCCGCGCGCGAAGGTCTGCGTGAAGCTCGTCTCGTGCTCGGGCGTTGGCACCATTGCGGCCGGCGTGGCCAAGGCCTACGCCGACGTCGTGCTCGTTTCCGGTCATGAAGGCGGCACCGGCGCGTCGCCGCTCGCCTCGATCAAGAACGCGGGCTCCGCGTGGGAGATCGGTGTCGCTGAAGCGCATCAGGTCCTGATGATGAACGGACTTCGCAACCGCATCGTGCTCCGCACGGACGGCGGCATGAAGACCGGTCGTGACATCGTGATTGCCGCGCTGCTCGGCGCCGAGGAGTTCAATTTCGGCACCGCCGCCCTCATCGCGGCTGGTTGCGCAATGTTCCGCGTCTGCCATCTCAACACCTGCCCGGTCGGCGTCGCTACGCAGCGCGAGGACCTGCGCGCGAAGTTCCGCGGCAAGCCCGAGAACATCATCAACTACTTCAACGCCGTCGCCGAAGACGTGCGCCACTACCTCGCCAAACTCGGCGCGCGCACGCTCAACGACATCATCGGCCGCGTGGATCTGCTCGAGCAGATCGACGATCCATCGAATCCGAAGTCGAAGCTCGTCGATCTCTCCGGCCTGCTGCACGACCCCGATCCGTCGGGTGAAACCGATCGCATTCACACGCGCGAGCGCAACGAGCGTTTCGGCAACGAAGGCTCGATCGACGAGGCGATTCTGCAGGAGGCGCGCGACGTCATCCTCGGCGAGTCCTCGCGTCTCGTGGCGCGCTACAACATCACCAACGTCGACCGCGACATCGGCACCGCGCTTGCGGGCCAGATCGCCTACACGCGCGGCAATGAAGGTCTGCCGCCCGGCACGATCGACCTCACGTTCAACGGCAGCGCCGGCCAGTCGTTTGGTGCGTTTCTCACCAACGGCGTGCGCCTCACGCTCAACGGCGAGGCCAACGACTACGTGGGCAAGGGCATCAACGGCGGTGAGATCATCGTGCGCCCGTCCTCAAAAGTTGGATACGCCTGGCACCAGAACTCCATCGTCGGCAACACGTGCCTCTACGGTGCGACCGGCGGCTGGTTCTTCGCGGCCGGCCAGGCCGGCGAACGTTTCGCCGTGCGCAACTCCGGCGCGACCGCGGTGATCGAAGGCGTGGGCGACCACGGCTGCGAATACATGACCGGCGGCGTGGTCGCGATCCTCGGACCGATCGGCCGCAATTTCGGCGCTGGCATGTCCGGCGGCCTCGCGTTCATCTACGACGAAACCGACCTCGCTCCCTCGCGCATCAATCCACAGATGATCGGGCTCGAACGCCTCGGCGACATCGACGAGATCACCTCGCTGCGCGAACTCATCGCGAAACACGCGCAGGTCACCGGCAGCCCGCACGCGAAGTCGCTGCTCGCGAACTGGGACGCCACCGTGCCGAAATTCTGGAAAGTCGTGCCGCACCCGCCCACCGCCGAGATGCCGAAGAATTTCTTCCGCGCCCTCGCCGCCACGGCGCAGTGAGTGAGTCGCGCGCGCAGCTTCGCTAGCGCGCGCGATTTCCCGGAGGCTCAAGGTGGAACCCGCCGTCCCCGGCGGGTTGTTGGACATGCGAACACCGAACAAGCCCGGCGGGGACGCCGGGCTCCACCTTACGGATCGCTATGTTTTGAGTCTGGTCGCCAGCTCCACGGCCACTCGGTTTCGATTTGGCAGAGCGACTTTGCGACGGGATTCCGCAGGATGTAGTGCCACGTCTCCGCGAACTCCCGGTCGTGGCGAATGCGGTGATCGAAAAAGTTGGTCTGCCATCGCACGCCCTCGAATCGCGTCGTGTAGCGCTTCCACGCTCCCACGGTTCTCGTCATCGATCCATCTACCGGGAACGCGATTAAGGCGTGCGCATGATCGGGCATCAGTAGCGCGAGGGAGCAGTGCCAATGCTGCCGCTCGTGGTAGTTCTCGAAGGCGCTGAGCAACGCTTTTGCGAGGACCGGATCGATGAGCGGAGTTTGTTGCTCTTTCGCGACGCGCAATCGGAGGTGAAACGTCGCTCCACTCTTCACCCAACCTGGCGTCTCGTGGTGCAAACGCAGCGGGTAAGGCACGCGAAACAAAAACGCGCACGCTCGATCGACGACGATCCCAAACCGTGTCGTAACGAAACGTCAGGTGGAACCCGCGGTCCCCGGCGGGTTGTTGGACATGCGCAGGCCGAACAAGCCCGGCGGGGACGCCCGGCTCCACCTTGAGGAACGAATTCGTCCGGCTCACTCCTCGTCCGGCACCAAGCGGACGAGGCGGCCCGGAGAGCCGACGTTTTCGAGCGAGAGATAGAGCAGGCCTTCGGGACCGGTCTTGATGTCGCGCACACGGCCGAGGCCTTTGAAGAGTTCCTCCTCGTGCGAGATCCGGTTGTTTTCGTCGATTTCGAAGCGGATGAACTTCTGCTGCGCGAGCGAGCCGAGGAAGAGATTGTTTTTCCAGCGCGGGAAACGATCGCCCACGTAGAACGAGATCGGGCTCACCGCGATCGAGGGCGTCCAGTGTCGCACGGGCGATTCGAGACCGGGCAGCTCAGTGTGTTCGCTGATGGGCGTGCCGTCGTAGTTGATGCCGTGCGTGACGAGCGGCCAGCCGTAGTTGAGGCCGGGGCGGATGAGGTTGAGTTCGTCGCCACCGCGAGCGCCGTGCTCGGTTTCCCAGAGAGCGCGCGTGCGTGGATCGAGTGCGAGACCCTGGGGATTGCGGTTGCCGTAGCTCCAGATCGAGCCGCACGCGCCGGCTTGTTGCGCGAAGGGATTGTCGGGCGGGATCGAACCGTCGCGGAAGATGCGGTGCACTTTGCCGTTGGGCTTCGTGAGATCCTGCGCGTCGTGCGGGAGCCAGCGATCGCCGACGGTGAAGAACAGGTAGTCGCCGTCGAAGAGCAGACGGCAGCCGTAGCCGACGAACCCCTTTTGGTAGTTTTCGCGCGGTATGCCGAAGATTGTTTCCTGATCGACGAAGGCGTGTTCGCGGAGCCGACCGCGGATGATCTTCGTCATCGCGGTCGTGGTATCGATGTAGGGCTCTTCACCCGGATCGGAGAACGAGAGATAGATCCAGCCGTTCTCCGCGTAGTCAGGATCGAGCGCCATCGACATGAGACCGCCTTCGTCATGCGGCACGACGAACGGTAGTCCGGCGATCGGATCGGGATGCAGTTTCCCATTCGCTTCGATCACGCGCAGACGGCCGGGCCGCTCGGTGACGAGGATGCGGCCGTCGGGCAAAAACACGAAGGACCACGGCACGTCGAAACCTTCGGCGATCGTTTCGAAACGATAGCTATGCGCTTCGCTCTTTTGCCGGCCGCTGGGAAGCTCGGCGGTCTTGCTGAGCGCGGGATCCTTCGAGCGCGTGACCATCTCGCGCATGTAGGCGATCAGACCGCGACCTTCGGCGGGCGTGAGCGCGGCGGCGAAGCCCGGCATCTCGGTGCCGGGCACGCCTTCGAGAATCACGCGCAGGATGCTCGCTTCGTCGCTGCCGTGTTTCCACGTGCTGTCCACGAGGTTGGGACCTTTGCCGCCCTCCATGCGCAGGCCGTGGCACGCGCTGCAAAATTCCTCGTAGAGTTTCGGCGAAGATCGGCCCACCGGCGGCGCGGGCGGACCGGCCAGCGCGTGCGCGCCGAGCAGCAAGCCGGGCAAGGCCACCAATGCCGGACGGGTGAAGCGGGACAAATTCATGCGGGAGAGGGAGAACAGCGGAACGCGCGCCACGGACTGGCAAAACATCCGACACGTTCCGGATCGTGTCACATAATTTAGGATACGCCTGATAACGAGCGACATCGGAATCACAGACCGCGGAAAGACCGCGAGAAGCTCCGGCGATGTGCATGACTCTTGCTTTAGCGCGACCATGTCCTTCTTCACCACGAGGGCCACACGCGCCGGCCGGGTCGACTCCCGGGCACCCTTCGGCACGTTCAAAACGCCACGCGCCGTGCCCACGGCTCAAAAATCCGACGCCGCGGGCCAACTCGGCCGCATTGCGAAAGATGCCGTGCAACTCGCTGCGCTGGGTCCCCGACTGGCCACGCTTGCCGGCGCCATGGAAACACAGGCGCAGAATCAGGCGAAGAGCACGGCGTTGATCGCGGGGATGATGGAAGCGCTTGCGCAGGATCTCGATCGCGCGGTGGCGGAGTTACGCGATTCGTCGGGCCAGATGCAGCAGGCGCTCGGCACGGTGCAGCGCATCGCGGATCACACGCGGCTCCTTTCTTTCAACGCTGCGATCGAAGCGGCGCGCGCCGGCGCGCAGGGCGCGGCATTTGCGGTCGTCGTCGACGAAGTGAAACGTCTCGCCGAAGGCACCGGCCAGGCCACGCGCCTCATCGACGAACGCATGGATGAAATCGCCGGCAGCGTCGCGCGGGTGGAATCCGTCACGAGCGTTCAGGAAGACACTCCGAAAGGCGAAGCGCGCACCGTGCAGGCGATGAAGGAACAGGTTCGCGGCGTTGCCGCCTCCGCCGAAGCGCAGCTTGCGAGCGCGGCTTCCGTGCACGCGATGGGCGACCAGGTGAATCGGCTCACCGAATCCCTGTTGCTCGCCGTCGGCACCTTCCGCTTCGAGGCGCACACGGCGGCGCGTTCCGCGGTGGAAGGTTTCGTGCCGACGCTCCAGCGCGATTTCGACGATCGCGAGCGACTCGAGGAGGCGATCGGCGACTGGTTGCGCATGCATCCGCATTTCGAACTCGCGTATCTCACCGATGCGCGCGGCTGCCAGATCGTGGACAATCTCGGCCTTCGCGGCGATGTGCTCACGCGCGATCCGGCGGGCTTCGGTCGCGATTGGTCGGATCGCCCGTGGTATCGCGCGGCGCTCGATCACGATGGCGCGTGCCCGACCGACGTTTACCGCTCCACCGCGACAGGTGATTTCTGCTTCACCATTGCCATGGCTTTGCGGGACGAGACCGGGCAGTTGCTCGGCGTGTTTGGCTCCGATGTGAATTTCCAGCGCTTGGTGAGCCAGTAGCGCGACGGCGCCTGCGTGCCGGGTTGCATGTGACCGGGAAAGTGTCGCACGCTCCCGGTCGCATGGCCGCCTCCAAACCCATTCCCGGTTCCACCGGCGAAGTGCTCACGTGTCTCCCGTCGCCGTATCTCCCGCACGCGCCGACGGGCCTGCTGTATCTGCCGCGGTTTCTGGCGAAGTGCGCCTACGTGAAAACCCACGGCGCGCTGCCCGCGAGCTACGCAAAAAACTATAAACGCGGACTCGATCGCTTCTTGTGTCTGCACCTCGGCATCGATCCGGCGGCCGTGGAGAAAATCGTGCACGAGTGCATGGACGCCGGTGCCGACGAAGCCGAACGCGACCGCCGCCTGCTGCAGCTTTTCCCGGTCGACGTCCGCGCGACGAAGTGGAACCGCGAACTCGCGCAAAAGGGCATGACGCCCGCCGGCCGCGATTTCCTGCGCGAAGCGCTCACCAACATGGGCTGCGCCGACCGCGTCGATCAGATCATCAGCGTGCCCGACCTCATCGATTTCGACGAAGGCCGGATCGAGTAATCCCGCCCGCGGAAAAAATCACGCAACGGGACTTGGCGGAAACCCGCTGACTCCCTATTTTTCGCGCTCCATGGTCAAAGGCCAGAAAGTCGTCTGCATCAACGACACCTTCCCCCAGATTATCCTGGCGCTCTACAAGCAGTTGCCGGTCAAGGGGCAGGTCTACACCGTGCGCGAGGTTTTCCTCGGCCGGGAAAAGATCGTGCGCGGCGGCGACTCGGCCACCGTGGGCCTGCTCCTCGAGGAGCTGAAGAACCCGCCGGATCCGTTTCACCAAGGTCAACAGGAGCTGGGTTTTTCGTCGGAGCGTTTCGCGCCGCTCGAAGAATTGCCGGACGAAGAAGCTGAGTCGGCCGCCGAGGAAGTCGGCGCTGGCACGCTCGCCGGCGCGTGGGCCAACTGAGTCCGCAGCGCGCCTGGCGCGATGTCGGCTCCGGTTGAGCCAACGTCCGTCCCGAGTCGGGACAGAGTGCGGCTTGAGTCGAGCCAAGGTGCGGACCGCGTCGGGACAGAGTGCGCATCGGGTCGAGCCTCGTGACGGAGCGAGTCGGGAGGAGGTGTTATGCGTCTGCGCGCGATCTTCCGCGCGACTTTTTTCCCCGACGGACGTCAGATGTGTTTACCCCCGCATGAAGATCCTGCGTTTGCTCGCGTTACTCCTTTCTTTTGCGTGGCTGCCGGTGCTCACGAGCGCCGTCGCCGCTGCGCCGGTGTATGAACTCCGCACCTACACGACGCCGCCGGGCAAACTCGACGCGTTGCTCACCCGCTTCCGGGAGCACACGTGCAAGCTCTTCGAGAAGCACGGCATGAGAAACATCGGCTACTGGGTGCCGATGGACGAAAAAGACGGATCGCAGAACACGCTCGTCTATTTTCTCGCGCACGAGAGCCGCGAGGCCGCGAAGAAATCGTGGGCAGCGTTTGGCGGCGATCCCGCGTGGCAGGCGGTGCGGAAAGCGAGCGAAGCGGCGGGGCCGATCGTCTCGAAAGTGGAGTCGGTGTTTTTCACGGCGACGGATTATTCGCCTGAGTTTCAGCCGTCGTTTGCGATGAACCCGCGCGTTTTCGAGCTGCGCACTTACACGGCGGCGCCGGGCAAGCTCGCGGCGCTCGATGCGCGTTTCCGCGGCGGTGAGACGGAGCTCTTCGCGCGCGCGGGCATGAATGGCCTCGTGTATCTGCATCCGTTGGACGCGGCGCAGGGTGCGGGCACGACGCTCGTGTATCTGCTCGCGCACCAGAGCCGCGAGGCGGCGGAGAAATCGTGGCAGGCATTTCGCGACGACCCGGATTGGATCCGAATGCGCGACGAGTCCGAAGCCGCGGGCAAACTCGTGTCGAAGGTCCAGTCGGTGTTTTTGCAGCCGACGGATTTCTCGCAGACGGAGTAAGGCGCGCGCGCTGTTCGAACGCGGCGTGCGGTCGCCGGTGTCTCTCAAAACATCGGCGAGCCTTCGGGCATCATGCCGACGATCTTCAGGCGCACGGTCTCCAGATTTTCGCGGACGAGCGCGCCCATCGACTCGCAGCGCAGGTAATCGTCGCGGCCGAAGTGGTCCGCGAGACTCGTGCGCAGTTCGTAGATTTTCTCGATCGGGGCGATCGGGTCCTGGGTCATCTCGTCGAGCAAAAGCGCGAGGCGATCGGCGATGATGCCGGCGCGCTGGAGCATGAGCGCTTGTTCCTCGCGCTGGTATTGGAGCGCGGTCTGGGGGTTGAGGTGGTTGATGCAGAACTGCGCGAGCGGGGCGTTGTCGCGGAAAAACTGGGGGAGATAAAAGTTTTTGCGGCCGTTGTAGGACTGCTGGTCGAAGTCCATCGCGCGGATGCGCAGCTGCGCCTCCTCGAAGTCGGGCGTGATGACAGCGACAAAGTTATACGCGCGCATGTCGCCGAGCAGGCGGATGAAGCAGCGCTCGTTGAACTTCACGAGCTCCTTCGCGATGCGGATGGGTTTGATCTGCCCTGAATTCAGGTGCCGTGCGATGAACACGTCGCCGGGAATGCCGACGATGTGCTCCTCGATGAGCGTGTCGCCGCAGGTGAAATAGTTGAGACGATTGGGCGAGAGCAGATGCTCGAGCTCGAGGCCGTAAACGCGCGAAGCGTCGGCTTTCTTTACGTAGAAATAGTCCTGATTGTCGTTGAACGCGTTGACGACGCGGATGCGAAACGGCGTGGAGTTGCCGAAGCTGCAGAAGTCCACGCGATCGACATAAAGATGCTGCACCACGCTCATGTCGCCATCGACGCGGAGGAGCGCGTAGATGACTTTCAGTCCTTCGTAGAGGTCGTCCATCTCCTCGGCGCGGTAGATCACGGAGTCCCAGAGCGTGGGTTTGCCGTTGGCGTCGGTGAGCGGGATCGCTTCCTGAAAATCGAGCAGGCGCGCGTAGGTGACGGGCAGTTCGCGGTCGCGGCGGTAGCGACGCAGATAGCTGCGCAGGCCCGGTCGCACAGGGTAACTGGGTTTCTTGGGCGAAGCCTGAACGGGGCGGACGACCGTCTCCATGCGGGTATTATCGGCCGCTTCGAGAATCGCGCGAGTCCGGTTTGTCTCCAACGCGTGAATACCAGCGATTCTGCTGGGCGCGCTCACGCATGTTAATCGGCTGCGGGCAGTTCGAACCAAAACACGCTGCCGCCCTCCGCCGGAAACTCCGCGCCGACGCTGCCGCCTTGCGACTCGACGAGTTGTTTCACGATCGGCAACCCGAGCCCGTGTGATTCCTCGCCCGCGGTGGGACGCGGGGAGAGTTTCGCGCCGGCGGTGAACAGCCGCGCGCGCTCGTCCGCCGGCACGCCGGGACCGGAGTCCGCGACGGCGAGACGGACTTTGTCGTTCGCGACGGAAGCGTGCAGCGCCACGCGGCCGCCGGGCGGCGTGAACTTCAGCGCGTTGCTCACGAGATTGGCGATGACCTGATACGTCAGCGTGGCGTCGCAGCGCACGTTGGGGAGCGCGTCCGGCGCGGATGGAGCGATGAGTCGGATGTTTTTCCGCTCGGCGGCGGGACGGTGCTGGCGCACGACTGCATCGCCGAGCAGCGCGAGATCGACACGCCCGCTCGTTTCGCCCTCGGGGCAGGTGAGCGTGAGGCCGAGAAACGTGTCGATGATCCGGCGAATTTGCGCGGCGGATTCGCCGATGCTCTCGAGCTGTTTGCGGACGGATTCGGGAATTTCCTCCTGCCGCCGCGCGAGCTCGGTCGCGAAAAGAATCAGGCAAACGGGATTGCGCAGATCGCGGCTCGCGATGCGCATGAAGTTCTCCTTCCGCGTGAGCTGCTCGGCGAGTTCACGCCGATAACGGCGCAGCGCGAGATGCGTGCGCACGCGCGCGAGCGCCTCCTCGTGCTCGATGGGTTTGGTGAGGTAATCGACGCCACCCGAGGAGAACGCGCGGACCTTGTCCTGCGTTTCGTTGAGCGCGGTCATGAAGAGCACGGGAACGTCGGCCGTGGTCGCCTGAGCCTTGAGGCGGCGGCACGTTTCGAAGCCGTCGAGCCCCGGCATCATCACATCGAGCAGGATCAGGTCGGGCACGATCTCGGCGGTTTGCCCGAGCGCCTCTTCGCCATCTTCGGCGACCATCAGCTCGTAGCCGGCGGCGCCGAGCGTTTCCACGAGCACGCCGAGATTCGCGGGCGTATCGTCAACGAGGAGAATTTTCTCAGCCATGGGAGAGTGCTCAGGACGCGCGGTGCCGCTCGATGAATTGGCGGATGGCCTTCATCTTGAAGCGGCCGGCGAGTTCGAGAATGCCCTGCGCGAAGGGCGCGAGTTCGGTGTCGCTCGCCTGCAGCGTTTCCGCGCGCGCACGCAGACCGAGGATGTCGCCTTTGCGCGCGAGTTCGTAGAGCGCGTCGAGTTCGGCGGGCGCGGGGACTTTTGGAAGAAGAGGGAAAGGCGTGCGCGTTTCGCCCGTGTCTTCCGTGAAACGCCATGTGAGGCGCAGCGCGTTGCCGATCACGCTCCACAGTTCCTCTTCGCGAAATGGCTTTGCGAGAAAATCGTCGCAGCCCGCGTCGTAGCAATCGCGCCGGTCGATGTCGTAGGCGCTCGCGGACACGGCCACGATGCGCGTCGTCGCTCCGAGTGGCGTGGCGCGAATCCGCCGCGTCGCTTCGAGACCGTCGATGTCTCCCGGCAGCCGCAGATCCATCAGGATGAGGTGCGGCGCAAAACGCCCGGCCTCGGCGACGGCGCTCGCGCCATCGGCCGCTTCGGCGAGTTCGAAACCGAGCGGCGAGAGCATCGCCGCCATCACGGAGCGATTCGCCGCGATGTCGTCGACCACGAGCACGCGTTGCGCGGGACCTTCGTAACCGTAAACGCGGCGCGTGGGTGTGGCGCATTGCATCGCGCTCTGCGCGGCCGGCAGGGGCACATCGAACCAGAAACGACTGCCCCAGCCGGGACGACTCTCGACGTTGAGCGTGCCGCCCATGCGTTCGACGAGACTGCGACTGATCGCGAGACCGAGACCGGTGCCGCCGGCGATGGAGGTGCGATCGCCGACCTGCGTAAACGGTTCGAAGATGCGTGCCAGATCCGACTCGGCAATGCCACGGCCCGTGTCGCTCACCGAGAAACGCAGCAAACCGCCCGGGCGGCTCTCCACTGAAAACACCACGCCGCCTTGCGACGTGAATTTCACGGCGTTGCTCAGGAGATTGAAAACCACCTGGCGCAGTCGCGCTTCGTCGCCGCGCACGAAGAGCGGCAGCCCGGATGCGAGCGCGGTTTCGAGCAGGAGATTTTTTTCGCGCGCGCGTGCGGCGAACACCTGACCCGCGCTGCGCGCGAACTCCGCGAGATCGAAATCAATCGGGTGCAGCTCGATGCGGCCGGCCTCGATTTTCGAGAGATCGAGCACGTCGTTGATCAACACGAGCAGATGCTCGGCGGACTCGTGGATCACGCGCACGCCCTCGCGCTGCTTTTCGTTGAGCATGGCATCGCGCCGCAGGATCTGCGTGTAGCCGAGGATGCCGTTGAGCGGCGTGCGCAGCTCGTGGCTCACGCTCGCGAGAAACAAACTCTTCGCGCGGCTCGCGGTGTCGGCGGCGTCCTTCGCCTCCTGCAAGGCCTGCGCGGCTTCGCGCTGCTGCGTGACGTCGATCGCCACGCCTTCGAAATGCACGACCTCGCCGGCGGAGTTGCGCACGACGCGCACGGATTCCGAGATCCAGATGCGCGAGCCGTCGCGACGATAAATCTCGGATTCGAAATCGGTGACTTCGTCCTGCGTCTCGATCAGGCGCATGAATTCCGCGCGCCGCGAGCGATCCACGTAAACCTGGTGGCCGATGTCGTTGACCGCGTGGATCAGCTCGTCCGCCGACTCGTAGCCGCACATGTGCGCGAGCGCGCGATTGGCGCGGACGAAGCGACCCTCGGGCGTCGTTTGATAAAGTCCCTCGAGCGCGTTCTCGAAGATTCCGCGATACTGACGCTCCGCGCGGCGCACGGCTTCCTCCGCCTGACGGCGATGCACGGCGGTCGCGGCTTGTTCGGCGACGAACATCAGGAGGCGTTTCTCTTCTTCGCCGTAAGCGCGGCCGTTGTGGTAATCCTGCACCGCGATCACGCCGATCGCACGGCCGTTGATCAGCATCGGCACGCCGAGCCACAGCGCGGCGGGTTCGCCCATCGGTTTGTAGCTGCCGCGTTCGCGCAACAGCACGGTGAGTTGATCGGCGGTCGTGAGCAGCGGTTGTCCGCTGTCGATGACCAGCTCGGTCAGACCGTTGCCCGGCTTGCGCGGCGCGGGCGCCGACGTGCGCTCGTCCACGAAATAGGGAAACGTGAGCAAACTCCGGTCGTGGCTCAGCAGCGCGAAGTAGAGATTTCGCGCGGGCATCAGGCCCGACACGATCAGGTGAATTTCCGCGAAGAAGCTGTTGAGATCACCGTCGGAGAGCGCCGCGCGGGAGATGCGATACGTGGCCTCCTGCACTTGTTCGCGGCGACGACGCTCGGAAATGTCGATCGCGACCGTGAGCATCGTCGGCGGGCCATCCATGCTCACGAGGTCCGCGTTGAGCAGCAGTGTGCGGACGGCGCCGAACTTCGTCCGAAAGTTCGCCTCGAAATCCCGCACGCTGCCCGTCGCCTGCATCGCCTGCAGAAACGAGTCGCGCTCCTCGCGCCGCACCCAGAGCCCGAGCTCGAGCGTGGAGCGCCCGATGACTTCTTCGCGCGTGTAGCCCGAGTTGCGCAGAAAGGCCGGGTTGACCTCGATCAGTTCGCCGTCGCCCACGCGCGCGATCAGCATCAGCGCCGGACTCGCGTGGAAACTTTTCTCGAAGAGCGTGCGCGACTCGAGCCGGCTCGCCTCGCTCGCGCGGAGCGCTTCCTGCACGCGGCGGAGTTCTTCGCCGGCATTGGCGGCGGACGGCGGCGGAGGAACGGGGTCGGTGCTCGGCATCGCGTGGAAACGGGAGGACCAACCGATGAAAGCTGAACCGCGGGCACGCAACGGCTAAGCTGCCGTCGCGACGCCCGCGGGTTATAGCGGTGTTACTTGGTCAAAGACTTCAGGTAGGCGACCACCGCGCGCGCATCCTCGGCATCGAAACGATACTCGGGCATCGGCGGCAGCGGACGCGAACCATCGGGACGCGTGCCGGATTGCAGGAAAACGATCGCCTGCTCCTCGGTCATCGACGGCAGGCCCGCGATCGGCGGGGCAGCGGGAGACCACGGCATCGGCACGGTGGGCGCGAACGGCAGCGGCGCACCCTCGAGCCAGAGCTCGGGGATGAATTCACCGCGCTCGTTGCGCGGACTGTGGCAGTCGGCGCACAGGCCGACGTTCTGCACCAGATATTTTCCGCGCGCGACCAGCGGATCGGTCGCCGCCGTGCTGGGGGCTGAGTTCGCCATCAGCGAGGACGCGCTCAGGACAACGCAGACGAAGAGAGGGAGTGATGTGATGGTTCGCATGGGACGGGGATAGGGAAAGGAAGAGTGAGGCAGTCATGACAGGACGGATCGGAGCGGGTAACGTGGACGCGATCGCTCACGCCACGGCTTGGTGGAACGTCACGGCGCCCCGCATGGTGTCCGCGAGCGTCGTGTAGGTTTTCTTCCACGCACCGGCCACCTCGGGCGTGAACTCGGGACCGAGTCCCTTCTGCAACGTCCAGAGCAACACTTCGCCAACGACCGTGTAGTGCTCGTGGCGCACGCCGTAGACGACGTGACGCGAACTAAGCTGACGCAGCATCGGCAGCAGCGTGTCCGGCTCGTCGAGCAGCGACACGGCGGTGCCGATCATGCTCATCAACTTTCGCCCCTGTGCCCGCATGTCACCGTGGAAAAGCAGCCGCAGCGCCGGATCCAGCTCGAACAACCGCGCGTAGAACAGAGCCGAAATTTGTTCGGCGATCGGACCGAGCTTGGTGAACGAGGTGCGGACGAGCGCGATTTCCTGCGGAGTCATGTCGGGTTGAAGAAGGAGGAGCGGGAGTGGACGCGGGACGGGATCGGACGACGGCGAGCGATCAGGCGGCGAGCCCGAGACGCTCGTGGCTGCGACGCGGCTGAGCCGTGAGGACGCGCGGCGTGCGGCGGTAGTCCGTGAAGAACAGGAAGCCGAGCGCGGCGGAGAAGAGGATCGAGCCCGTGATTTCGACGCTGAGCGGCAGCACCACGAACGCGGTGAACGCACCAGCAAGGGCAAGGATGAGGGACGGTTTCATGACAAGAGATGTGTGATGCCGTCGAGAATGCCACAGTCTGGCGTTTTTCGGTATGGGCCGCCCGGGGTGGGCCGATCGGCCCAGGCACCAACCCGTCCCAGGTCGCGACGAAGTGCGGACACGGTCGAGCCCAGGTCCGCACCGTGTCGCGCCAAGGTCCGGCTCGAGTCGTGCCTCGATGCGCACCGGCTCACGCCAAGGTCCGCACCACGCCGCACCCCTGAGCGACGCGTTTCCCCCAAGCGAAAATCGAGAATCGAAAATCAAAAATCCAATGACTTGCTCCCGGCTTTACTTCGCGCGGTGGCGTTGCCAGCGTCTCGCCCCGTGAAACGGATCCTGGTGATCGACGACGAGGCGAAGCTGCGAAAGCAGTTCTCCGCGCTCCTCTCGCTCGAGGGATTTTCCGTGATCGAGGCGCGCAACGGCCGCGAAGGCGTGGAGCTCGCGCAACGCGAACAACCCGACCTCGTGCTCTGCGACATCACGATGCCCGAGATGAACGGTCACCGCGTGATCGAGTCGCTGCGGGCCGACGCGCGCACCGCGCATCTGCCGTTTATTTTTCTGACGGGTTGGAGCGAGCGAGGCGACATTCGCACGGGCATGAACCTCGGCGCGGACGATTATCTCACGAAGCCGGTCGATCCCGACGAACTCATCACCGCGGTGAAAGCGCGTCTGCGTCGCGCTGAAGCTGCTGCGACCGTGGTCGCGAAATCCGCGAATGGATCTTCGGGTGCGGAGCCGCAGCCCGCCGCGCTCGAATCGCTCGGCCTCACGCCGCGCGAAGCGGAGATTTTGTTCTGGGTGGCGCAGGGAAAAACGAATCCCGAGATCGCCACGATCCTCGGCATCGGCCTCACGACGGTGAAGAAGCACCTCGAAAGCACTTTCGCGAAACTCGGCGTGGAAAACCGCACCAGCGCCGCCGCGCTGGCGCTGGAGAAGTTAAGGTAAGGCATGGACGGAATGCCACGCGCTTGGAGGAGAGTTCGGGGAGTGGTGCTCGCGCTTTCGCTGGCGAGCAGCGGGGTTTGGGCGACGATCAGTTTCGAGACTTTTCAGCCGGAGATTTCGGATTCGGATGACAGCTTAACCGCCATCGTCGAGCACACGCGGATGGATGAGCTGCTGGCGCGACAAGCGACGCTCAGTCCTTGGGAATGGCTCGAACTCGGTCTTGGCTGGGAAGAGCGGGCGCAATCGGCACATGCGGCGGCGTGTTACCACCGTGCGTCGGCCGAGGGACTGGGCGCGGCGGACGTGCGATTGGCGCGGTTGTGCGAAGTCGGCGATGGCGTGCCGCAAGATTACGGCGAGGCGCGCAAACACTACACGCGCGCGATCGAGCGCGGCGTGACCGAAGCGCATCTGCGGTTGGGCATGCTCTGGTTGGAAGGCTGGGGCGGTCCGCAGGATTCCGAGCGCGCTTTCGCGGAGGTGTTGGAGGCGGCCGAAGCGAATTACGCGCCCGCGCAGCGCATCGTCTCCGACATGTATTTTCTGGGTGTGGCGACGAAGCCTGATTTGGGCGAAGCGCTGGCTTGGGCGAAACGCGCCGCGACTACCCGTGATCCGGAGGCGTTGACGGCGGTGGGCAGCTTGCATCAAGCGGCTGTTCGTTTGCCGCAGGATCTGCGACTCGCGCGCGAGTGGTATCAGCTTTCCGCTGAGCAAGACTACACCCGGGCGATGCTCGCGATGGCTTCGACGTTTCTTCACGCGGGCGCGAAAAAACAGGACCTCGAGCTCGGCATCGAGTGGTTGGAGTTGGCTGCGGACGGCGGCAATGCGGCGGCATACTTCTATTTGGCGGGGATGCTCCTCAACAGTGGGTTGTATCGCGACGATCCTACGGCGGAAGGTCGGGCGAAAGCGTTGCTGGAGCAAGCGGCGGCGGGAGGCGAGAGCGCCGCCGATGAGGTGCTGCAAATCGCATCAATGGGAACTTCGCTGGACGAAGCGTTCACCTACGTTTTTCGCACTCCGTTCGAGGAGCGCTATGTCCGCCGCGTCGCGAATCTGCCGCAACCGGAGAACGTGGTGAATCCGATGCCGACCAAGGTCGTGATGCCTGTTTTTCCCGAGAGTCTCAGACTGACCAAGGTTACGGGTGAAGTGATGGTCGAGTTTGTCGTCGATACCACGGGCCGGGTGCGCGATCCTTTTGTCGTCAGTGCGTCTCACCCCGGTTTCGCGGAGGCTGCGCTTCGTGCGGTGAACGGTTGGAGATTTCAGCCAGCGCGAAAATCCGGCCGCGTGGCGAACGCGCGAGTCCGGGTGCCGGTGCAGTTTGTGCTTTCGGATGTGCGCGATGCGGGCGGGCCGCGTTCGCCGACCGCAGTCCACACACCTGACCTGCCGTCACAGCAATAAACGCGGCCGTAGACACGCAGACTACTTTTTGTAGTCGAAGCCCGGTTGGGCGGGGCGGACGGGGAGGTTGGCGGGGAGGCGACCAATCACGAGTTCGCGCGTGGACTGAAAGTAAACGCGTTCGTTGATGCCGCGATGCCACGCCGCTCGGGCTTTCTTGAAGTCGACGTAGGGCAGGCTCCAGGTGTGGCCAACGATTTTGCCATTCGCAGGATCGACGATGAGGCCGATCACGCCGATGCCGGCGCCGCCGGTGAGCGAGGCGGAGCGGAGTTTCTTGGAACGCGGCGAATCGCGGCGCGCGAGCCAGCGCGTGTCGATCTGCGTGGCGGTGAACTTCGCGGCGTTGGCCGTGCCGGCGGGCGCGGGGCGCGTGTGGCCGGTCGAGCTGCTGTCGAGCACCGTGACTTCGTAGACGAGTTTGCCGGTGAGTTTGGGGACGGTTTTGCGGTGTGCGGATTTCGTCTTCGCGTCGACGACGGCCGTGTAGGTTTTCGGTTTCGGGTTCACGGCGACGACGATCATCGTGTGCCCCTTGTCGCCGGTTTCCTTTTTATACCAGATCGAGGCGATGTCGCCTGGGCGCACGTCCACGATCTTTGTGAGCCGGCGCGTGAAGCCGATGCGGTTTTTGATCGCGGAATAGTAGAGCACCGGGTTCGGACTCGCGGAGGTCTTGATCGCGCCGGTGCTCGGATGCGGGATGCGGTGGTTTTTCCAATCCCAGCCGTAGGTGCTGCGCAGGAGGTGCGTGACGAACGGCGCGCACGTGGTGCGGTTGCGCGGGAGGATTTTCTTTTTCGAGTCCGCGAGGCGGAAGAACGAGTAGTTGGTCGGGGAATCCCACGAGCCGCCGTAAACGTTGAGGAACGTATCGCCCTCGAAAAATTTTCCCGCGGCGTGCGCGGAGAGGAACTGTTCGACCAGTTTTTCGCCGCGATCGAGGTGCGCGACCGAGCGCGCGCCAAAGGCGGACGCAGCGGCGACGAAAGCAAACGAGGCAAGAAGCAGGATACGAAGGGTCGGCATGGCTGAAGCGGAGGGGACGCGTTCAGCATGCCGGAATCGCGCGCGCCGCGAAATGGGCCGGCCGGGAGTGGGCCGATCGGCTAAAGGAACCGGCTCACCGCTGAGCTCTGTGGATTGTCATTCTGAGCGCAGCGAAGAATCCAGTGGGTGCTTCGCCATGGCGCGCGGCCGTGAATATCCCAATGGATTTTTCGCTGCGCTCAGAATGACAGGTTGCGACGCGAAGACGTGATCCGGCCGCAGCATGTGCGCTGCACGTTCGCGTAAACTCACGCCAGCAAACGCTCGCAGAGCGCGAGGAGGCGGGCGCGCAGCGGTTCGCCGCGGGCGGCAAAGGCGCGCTGGTGTTGCTCGTATTCAAATTTCCCCGACGCGGTTTCGATCGGGATCGGCGCGAAGCCGAGCGCGCGCAGATCGTAGGGACTCGCACGCATGTCGATCTCGCGGATGTCGCGGGCGAGTTCGAAGCAGTCGGCGATCAGCTCGCTCGGCGTGAACGGCGCGAGTTTGAAGGCCCACTTGTAGAGATCCATGTTCGCGTGGAGACAGCCGCGCTGCTCGAGGAGCGGCGTGGTCTCGCGCGTGGGTTGCAGGCGGTTGAGTGGACGCGCGGGGGCGGTGAAAAACCGAAACGCGTCGAAGTGCGAACAGCAGACCGCGCTGCTCTCGACGATTTGCGCGAGCTCGGCGGGAGCGAAGCGCAGCGGCCACGCGTTGTGACGCGTTTGCTCGGGCGTCTGGCGATACACCATCGCCCATTCGTGCAGGCCGTAGCAGCCGAAGAACGCAGGGCGCGTTTGCATCGCCGCGAGCAACTGGCGCAACCAGCCGACGAATTCGCGGCGTCGCTCCGGCAGCGCGGCGGGATCCACGCTCACGCCCTCGGCGTTTTCGCGATATTCTTCCCAACGCAGAAATTCCCGCGCGCTTTCGCCGGCGAGCGTGACGTCGGGACCCGGATGCCAGCGACGCAGCCACGCGGGGCGAAATGCGTAGTAGCTGAAAAGAAAGTCGTAGACCGGATGTTTCTCGCCCCGCGCGGCGCGGTCCTGATGCGGATCGGTCCACTGCCGCACACGCGTTTCGTGCGCACGCTGCCGTTCGCGCCAAGTGGTCTCGGCGAGGACGGTGGTGGGAACAGCGATCAGCGACATGCGCGGCAGATTGCCGCGCGGTGCGAGCGGCGCAAGCGCCTCACACGGCGACGGCGCGCGTGGCCGAACTGCAAACTTCCCGCGCTGAGAGGATCGCACGTGCGACTTTGCCCGCAGCTTCGCGGCACATCTCGGAGGTGTGCGAACTCATCACCTGCAAACGGAAGCGCGCGGTCGCGCGCGACACGGCGGGATACTCGATGAGGTTCGTGACCACGCCCATTTCCGCGAGCAGTCGCACGGCCGTGCGCGCGACATCGTCGCGACCGATAAGCACGGGGACCATCGGTGCGGGACGGCCCATCAGCTCGACGTCGCGCGACGCCAGTTCTTCGCGCAGCGTGGCGACGGCGTTGGCGAGCTGGAGCCGGCGTTGCGCGCCTTCTTCCGAGCGCACGAGCCGCAGCGCGGCATGCGCGATCGCGACCTGCAGCGGCGAGATCGCGCTGCTGAACGTGGTCGAGGGCGAGAGGTGCCGCAGGTATTCGCGAATCTCGCGCCGATGCGTGGCGACGAACCCACCATTGGTGGCGAAGGTTTTGGAAAAGGTGCCGATCACGAGGTCGATTTGCCCGAGCATTTGCTGGCGGCCGATCTCGCCCGTGCCGCCGGGACCGGTGCAGCCGAAGTCGTGCGCAACATCGACGACCAGTGTCGCGTTGAACTCGCGGCAGAGTTTCTGAAACGCCGCCAGATCCGGCGAATCCGCGTCCATCGAGAACAAGCTCTCCGTCACCACGAGGATACCACCCCGCGTGTCGCGCGCGCGGATCGCGCCGAGCTTCAGACGCGCGTGGTTCACGTCGAGATGCCGGAAAACATGCACCTGCCGCGTCGAGGCCGCGGCGCCTTCGTGCAGGCAGTTGTGCGCGAGCTGGTCGATGATCACGTGATCGGTTTCGCGCACGAGGCCGCGCAACAACCCGTAGCCCGCGGCCCAACCGGTGGGCGAAAGCATCACGTAGGGCATTTTGAGCTGTTCCCCGATCAGTTCGCAGAGCGGTCCGCACAGCGACACGCCGCCGGCCAGCGTGGGCGAACCGCCGCTGTGCACGCCGTAACGGTCCATCGCATCGAGCGCCGCCTCACGGATCGAGGGATGCGTCGAGAGACCGAGATAGTCCTGCGACGCGAAATTGATCCCGTGCGTCACCAACCCGTCGGCGTGTTGCACCGAGGTTTCGGCACCGGGTGTGGCGAGCAACTGTTTGCCGTAGGGAAATCCGCCTTGGGCCACCCGCGCGTCATACCAAGCGCAAAACGCACGGGCTTTTTCGGCCAGATCTGGGCTCGGGCGGGTCAGGTAGTCCTGGATGCTGCCACCCAGAGGATTGGCCGCAGGCGCGGCGGGGAACGAATTCATGAGCTGGAGATGGTCACCCGGGCAGGCCCGGAGCCAGTTGCATAAGCTTGGATAATGCCATGCGTGGCCAGCTGCCTCGCACTCAAACAGTGAGCGCAACCGCTTCCAGCCAGGGGAGCGGCCGAATTTAGCCGAAAAGCGCCGAACCGTCCCGGGAAACGGGGAAACGCACCCGGGAGAAAATCCCGGTTCACTTTCGCCGCGGCCCGGGCATCGTGGAGCGCAGATTTGTTACCCTGATGACCGAAATGTCCGCCCCTAGCGTAGTTCTGGTTGAGGACCATGTCATGATCCGCGAGCTGCTCGCTCGGCTGGTCTCGTCCGAACTCGGCCTGCGCCTCAAAGCCCACTGCACCAGCGTCACTGACGGGGAAGAAGCGCTCCTGCGTCATAAACCCGATCTCGCCATCATCGACTGGATGCTCCCGGACGGCCGCGGCTTCGACCTTATCCGCCGCACCGGCCCCAAGCTCAGCCGCACCCGGTGGCTGGTGATTTCCTCCACCGAACAAGGCCATGTCGTGCGCGAGGCTGTGTCGCTCGGCGCCCACGGTTTCGTGATGAAACGCTCGGATCTGGCGACGCTCCGCACTGCGATAAAGACCGTCGTTTCGGGCGAAAAGTATTACTGCCCAGATAGTTCTAGATTGTTGGTCGATAAGCTCGTGGACGAGAGCCACACCGTCGGCGTCAACCTCACTGCCCGCGAACGCGAAGTTCTCCGTGGTTTCGCCCGCGGCGAAAACCCGAAGGCGCTCGCGCACCGCCTGTCATTGACGCCCAAAACGGTGCAAAACCACCTCACGACGCTGAAGGAAAAGCTCAACCTGCACGAACCCGCTGAACTCGTGCGCTACGCGATCAAGCACGGCTACATCGAGGCGCCCTAAACGGCGGCGAAGCGAGCTGTGGCCTGCGTCGAGCCAAAGTCCGTCCACGGTCGAGTCACAGTGCGGACGGGGTCGAGCCAAGGTGTGGTCACGCTTGCAAAGAGGTGCGCACTCGGTGGCAACAAGGTGCGGACCGACCTTAGGTAGGGTGGGGACACGGTTGCCCCCAAGTCCGCTCCACGTCGCGCCCCTGTGCGCACCCCATCGCGGCTTCGTATCGAACTCGATCTGTGTGTTTCTATTTAACGGATAGTTATTTAAGAAAGTTTGAACCGTATTACGGTTCGAATGCTCGGCAAAGGCCTCGATGCCAACGGTATAGGGGAGTAGTAGCGCGGCGGGATGGGGCCGTGGCTCGGCGGAGGCGCGCTCGGTTTGCGCGTGGATCTCCCAGCCTCTGTGGTTTTACACCGAGCGCGACGAACTCAGTGCGGACTGGGGCGGGCGACGGCGTGGTTCAGTGTCAGGTGCCGCGCTTGTTGCCGTAGAGTTCGAGGTGGAGGCGGTGGGCGTAGCGGTAGCCGCGGGCTTTGCAGAGTTCGCTGAGCCAAGCGGCGCGGGAACGGATTTTTTCCACGGTCGTGCCTTCGGGCATGAGGAGGACGCGGCTGCGCGGAATCTCGCGGTGCAGCGAGGCGAGCATGGTCTCGATCTCGTCGATATCGGAGGGCTGCGCGACGACGAACTTGAACTGATACGTGTAGGCGTCGACCCACGCGCGGACGACTTCGGGCTGCCAGCGGAGGGCCTCGTGTTTGCGGCGCCAGGCGGGGCTGAGGCGGTCGTCGGGGGCGGAGTTGAGAAGTTTCGGGGAAAGCGAGGCGAGATCGCAGGCAACACCATCGGGCGCCACGGTGGCGGCGGTCTCGATGGTGATGTGGTGGCCGAGCTCCTTGATCGCGGAGGCGAGGAGTCGGATGTCCTTGGCAATCATCGGCTCGCCACCGGTAAGGACCACGTGGCGGGCGGCGGGGTGGTTGCCGATTTCGGCGAGGATTTGCGGAATCGTGCGCGGTTCGCCTTCAGGATTCCACGAGGCGTAGGGTGTGTCGCACCAGTTGCAGCGGAGATTGCAGCCACTCGAGCGCACGAAGACGGACGGCACGCCGACGAGCGCGCCTTCGCCTTGGATCGAGTAGAAGATTTCCGAGATCAGCATGGGGTGAGACGAGAGGAAGGGTGGTTTTATTTGCCCGCGAATGGACGCGAATTCACGCGGATGACGAAGTCGCGCGGAGCGTGTTTTGTGAGGTGCTTCGGCGAGGCGGGCGCGGTTTTCCGGAGATCGGTAGTCGCGTTCATGGGCGTTTATTCGCCGGTGGCCGGTTTGGCCGGGAGCGGATCGGTGCTCTCGTAAACGGTGGGGTCGGCGAGGCCGGCGTGCGCGAAGGCCTCGCGGCGTTCCACGCAGGTGCCGCATTTGCCGCAGTGGATGGCGCCACCTTTGTAGCAGGACCACGTGCGGGCAAAATCCACGCCGAGCTGCGCGCCGGTGGCGGCGATGGCGGCCTTGTCCATGGTAATGAAAGGCCGGAGCAGTTGCACGCCGGCGTAGGTGCCGAGCCGCATGGCGTCGCCCATCGCGCGCATGAAATCCTCGCGGCAATCCGGGTAGATCGCGTGGTCGCCGCCGTGCGCGGCAATGACGAGCCCCTCGGCGCCGATGCTTTCGGCAAAACCGCACGCGATCGAGAGCATGATGGCGTTTCGAAACGGCACGACGGTTTGCTTCATGTTGGCCGCCTCATAGTGGCCTTCGGGGATGTCGCCGCCGCTTTTGAGCAAGTCGGAGGCAAACAGGCGGTTCACGAAGTCCATCGCGATAACCTCGTGCCGCACGCCGAGCAGCGCGGCGTGTTCGGCGGCAAAGGGCAGCTCGCGGTGGTTGTGCTTCGCGCCGTAGTCGAAGCTGGCGACCGCCACGACGGTGTGGTTGCGCGCCGCCCAATGGAGCGCCGCCACCGAATCCATCCCGCCGGAACATAGGACCACGACTTTCATGCGCAGATAGCCGCAAGATGGCGCGGAAAGCGCAAAAAAGAAAAACGGTCGGCCCGCGCCAAATCGCAACGGCGCCCCCAGCCACCTGCTGCCGAGCTACACCGGGAGCGGCCCGCGTTATGTTGGTCGCGCGAGACTTGATCACAGCCATGTCGTTGCAAATCGATGACTTTGCTGCGCTTCGATCTCGGTTGCTGGCTGGCGGAGAGGCCTTGGCCGGCGATGGCGATCTTCGTGAGCGTCCCGAGCCGCTGTTGTTGATCGACGCGTCCGTTTCCGCATGGAATAACGGCGCCTGAATTTACTGCATGATTTCGCGCTTTCTTCCGCTGCCTGTCCGACGTTTCCTTGGCATTAAAGTGACTTCGCGCCCGCCTGAATACCGACTCATCGACCAACCGGGCCAGCTCACGCCCTTGCTCGAGGCCCTGGAGCGCGTGGACGAGGTCTCGCTGGATACGGAAGCGGACAACATGTTCCACTACCGGACGCGGGTCTGCCTGCTCCAGTTTTTGGTCGGCAAGGAGATCTTCCTGGTCGACGCGCTGGCGCCGCTGAAGCTCGACGGGCTGTGGAGCCGGCTGGCCACGAAGCACCTGATCATGCACGGCAGCGATTTCGACCTGCGGTTGTTGCATGATTTCGCCGCTTTTCGTCCGAAGAGCATTTTCGACACGATGCTCGCGGCCCAGCTGCTCAACCGTCCGCGCATCGGTCTCGCCGCGCTGCTCGAGGATCACTTCGGCGTGAAACTCTCGAAGGACTCGCAGAAGGCCAACTGGTCGAAGCGCCCGCTCACCCAAAAGATGCTCGATTACGCGGCGCTGGACGTTTTCCACCTGCCGGCGCTGCGCGATATCCTCACGCGCGAACTCAAGAAACTTGGCCGCCTCGGTTGGCACAATCAGCAGTGCATCGCGCAGATTGAGTCGGGCTCGACGGGTTTCGCGCCTCCGGGCGAGAACGACTGGCGTATCGGCCGCAGTGAGCGTTTGCGCGGCAAAGGCCTCTCCGTCCTACACGCCGTCTGGCACTGGCGCGAGCAAACCGCGCAGCGGCTCGACGTGCCGCCGTTCAAAGTCTGTTCGAGCGACGTTCTTCTGAAAATGGCCAACGCTGCCGAAGACGGCGCCGCCGAGGGCGCGATCCTTGGCTCGATCAATCTCGGCCGCCGCCACGAACGCCTGCAAGCGTCACTCAGTGCCGCGATCCGCGCCGGTCTCGAGCGCGATCCGGCGACGCTGCCGCGCCGCCGCGGCCGCGATTCGAATCACGTCTCGCTCACGCAGTCAGAGGTCATGCGGCTCGATCGCATCAAGGACGACCGCGACAAGCTCGCCGCGAAACTCCAGCTCGACCCGACCCTCATCGCCAATCGCGCCCAGCTCGCCCAGATCGCGCGCGCGCCGTCGCGTCTCGATGAGATTTTACTCCGCTGGCAGGCGGATCTTTTGCGCGACGCGCCGTCGGTAAAAGAAGACTGAGTCGCCTTGATTTTCGCTCTCTACCGACGGCGAGAGAGCTGCCCTCGTCTCGGTAAGAGTTGCGACGCGCGCCCTCGCGCTCTGTCATCCCGGCTTCATGTCCGAACCCGACGCCAACATTGCCCGCCATCTCGTCGCGATGGCGCAGCAACAGCCGGAGCGACCCGCGCTCAAAGTGCCGCGCGGCCGCACGGGTTCGGGAGAAATCGATTATCTCACGCTGACGTTTGCCGAACTCGAAGCCGAGGTCGCCGCGTGGAGCGAGCGGCTGCAGCGCGCCGGCGTGCGTCGCGGCGATCGCACGCTCGTGATGGTGAAACAAGGCCTGCCGCTGATCGCGTCGGTCTTCGCGCTGTTTCGCAGTGGCGCCGTGCCGGTCGTGATCGATCCGGGCATGGGCCTGAAAAATTTTCTCAACTGCGTCGCACGCTCGCGGCCGCGCGCGCTCGTCGGCATCCCGCTCGCGCAGGTCGTGAGCCGCGTGTTCCGTCGCGCGTTTCGCTCGGTGGAGGTGCGGGTGAGTGCAAGTTCGCAACTTACCGCGCGACTCACGTCGCCCGGTGCGTGCGTAGACAATGCACGCACCGCGATCGCGCCGAGTGCGGCGAGCGATCTCGCGGCGATTCTGTTCACCTCGGGCTCCACCGGCGCGCCCAAAGGCGTGGGCTACGAGCACGGCATGTTCGACGCGCAGGTGCGGCTGATCCGCGACACGTATCGCATCGAACCCGGCGAGGTGGATCTGCCGCTGCTGCCGGTTTTCGCGCTCTTCAATCCCGCGCTCGGCATGACGACCATCGTGCCTGAGATCGATCCGCGAAAACCCGCGGCCATGGACGCCGCGAAAATCGTGCAGGCGATCCGGCAGGAAAACGTCACCAACTCCTTCGGTTCGCCGACACTCTGGGCAAAGATTGGGGCCCACTGTATCCAAAATGCGGTGACGCTTCCTTCGCTTCGTCGCGTGCTTTGCGCCGGCGCACCCGTGCCGGCTTCGCTATGGCGCGACTCGTCGTCGTTTTTGCCCAACGGCCAGTTGCACAGTCCCTACGGAGCGACGGAATCGCTGCCGGTCAGCACCGTGTCTTCGCGTGAGATCGCGGTTGCAGCGAATGGGCCCGGCGCGTGTGTCGGTCGTCCGGTGCCGGGAAACGACGTGCGCGTCATCGAGCTCACCGATGGACCGATTGAAACGATCGAGCAGACACGCGAACTCCCGCGCGGAGAGATCGGCGAAATCATTGTGCGCGGCCCCGTCGTAACGAAGCGCTACGACGCCGCGCCGGAGGCGACCGCGGCCGCGAAGATTCGCGATGGCGATGCCGTGTGGCACCGCATGGGCGATTGCGGCGTGCTCGATGAAGACGGGCGACTGTGGTTTTGCGGACGCAAGGTCGAGCGAGTCGAGACACCGCGCGGTCCGCTCTTCACCGAACCGTGCGAACGCGTGTTTCGCGCGCATCCACGCGTGAAGCGTTGCGCACTCATCGGTCTCGGCCCGCGCGGACAGCAGCGCGCGGCGATCGTCGTCGAAGCCGAGGTCGCGAACTCCAAAGAAGCTCGCGCCTTTGCCCGCGAACTTCGCGCGCTCGCGATCGATCATCCCGCGGCCGACGCGATCAAGGTCTTCTATTTTCATCCGCGTTTTCCGGTGGACGTGCGGCACAATGCGAAAATCCATCGACTCACGCTCGCGCGCTGGGCGCAGACCGCGCGCGGCTACGAAAGCGATCCGAAACGATGAACTCTCCGCGCGATCCCGTTCTCGTTACCGGCGGCACCGGTTTTCTCGGTCGGCGCATTGTCGAGCGTCTGCTCGCGGCGGGGCGGAGCGTGACGGTGCTCGGTCGCACGCCCGCACCCGATCTCGAAGCGCGCGGTGTGCGTTTCGTGCGCGCCTCGCTCGACGATGCCGCTGCGGTGCAAGCGGCGTGCGCTGGCGCGGGGACGATTTTCCACGTCGCCGCGAAAGTTGGCGTGTGGGGCCGCTACGAAGATTTCTTTCGCACCAACGTGCTCGGCACGCGTGCGCTGCTCGAGGGCGCGCGCCAGCACGGCGTGAAACGTTTCGTGCACACGAGCACGCCGAGCGTGGTTTATAACGGACGCGATCTCGCCGGTGCCGACGAATCACTGCCGCTCACGAAAGAGTGTCCGAGTCCGTATCCGCTCACGAAGGCCATCGCCGAGCGCGACGTGCTCGCGGCAAATTCTGACACCTTGCGCACGGTCGCGCTGCGTCCGCATCTCATCTGGGGCGTCGGCGATCCGCATCTCGTGCCACGCGTGCTCGCGCGTGCGCGCGCCGGACGGCTGCGCATCGTGGGCGACGGGAAAAACCGCGTGGACATGGTGCACGTCGAAAATGCGGTCGATGCCCACCTCCTCGCGGAAGCTGCGCTCTCACAAAGTAACCTAATAGGTTACTTTGCTCCTCCCGCGGGGCGTGCGTATTTCATCACCAACGACGAGCCAGTCGTGTTGTGGGAGTGGATCAATGGCCTTCTGACTGCGCTCGGTGAGCGTCCCGTGTCGCGCCACGTTTCGCTCCGGGTCGCGACCATGATCGGCGCGACGTGCGAGCTGGTCTGGCGCGGTTTACGCCTGAAGGGTGAGCCGCCGATGACGCGCTTCGTCGCCGCGGAGCTCGCGAAAGATCACTGGTTCGATGTCAGCGCGGCGAAGCGCGATCTCGGCTACGCGCCGCGCATCTCGATGGCGCAGGGCACCGCGGAATTGATCGCGGCGCTGAAGCGCGGCGAAGGCTGATCGCGGACGGAAGAATCGCGGAAACGCGGAAGGGCGGAAACGCGGAAAATACTCAGACGCCGGCGGAGGGGAGATCTGCCTTCATTCTGAGCGAAGCGAAGTTCAGCCGAGGGCTGGCCTGACACCGCTTGTCGCTTCGAAGCTATTGATCGCAGCGAAGCTCCAAGTGGATTCTTCGCTTCGCTCAGAATGACAACGGGTGGGGGTGGGGCGCTGAGCGGAAGAGCGGCCGCTCTTTAAGCCGCGGCGAGGGCGCCGCGGCGTCATTTTTTACCGGCACATGCGGAAAGCTATTTCCGTTCCGCGCTTCCGTCCTTCCGCGTTTCCGCGATGACTCCTTCACTCCTCTTCTTCTGTGCTTCCGTGTTTCCGTGATGAACCTACTTAACGCGCACTGCGCTGACGGACGGCTTCGAAGAGAGTGATGATCGTCGCCATGGCGACGTTGAGCGAGTCGGCCTGGCCGGCCATCGGGATGCGGATCGGCTGGTCGCTGTTTTTCAGCCAGAACTCGCTCAGGCCGTATTGCTCGCTGCCCATGATGACGGCGAGCGGGCCGCGCAGATCAATGTCGGTGTAGAGTTTTTCCGCGGACGGCGTGGTCGCGACCGTGCGGACACCGCGCTCGCGGAGCCACGCCAGCACGCGCGTGCTTTCATCGACGACGAGCGGCACGGAGAACAGCACGCCGGTCGAGGCGCGCACGACGTTGGGATTGAAAATGTCGGTCACTGGATCGCACACGATCACGGCATCGCAGCCAGCGGCGTCGGCGCTGCGGAGAATCGTGCCGAGATTGCCCGGTTTTTCGATCGCCTCGACGACAAGGAGAAAGGGTTCCTTCGGCAGGCGCGGCTCGAGATCGGCGAGCGAGCGTTTCCACTGCGGCGCGACGGCGAGCAATCCGTCGGGACGTTCGCGGTAGGCGACCTTGGCGAATGCTTCTTTTGTGAGTTCGAACAAACGCGCGCCACTCGCGGCAGCCTGCTCGATCAGCGCGGGTTCATTCTCTCCGAGAAACCAGTCGGGCGCATAGTAGAGTTCGTCGATCTTCACCTGCTTCTCGAGCGCGCGGCGGATCTCGCGGTAGCCTTCGACGAGAAACACGCCCGCTTCGTCACGCGGGCGACGATCGCGCAGCCTCACGAGCTGCTTCACGCGAGGATTTTGCAGACTGGAGATTTTCTCGGGCGGCACCACGGACGAGAGAGAGCACGGAGAGTTCAGGCTAGGCAAATCCCGAAAACCTCTCTGTCTTCGTGGCTCTGTGGCGAAAAAGAAAAAGTTCAACGACCACCCGTTTGCGTATCACCAGGAGATCGAGCTGGAGATCTCCACGCTGACGAATCTCGGCTCCGGCCTCGGACGCGTGAAGCTGGCGGATCCTCAGCCAATCGAAAATCGAGATTCGAAAATCGAAAATTCCAGCGGCTGGGTCGTGATGGTGCCGTTCACGCTGCCGGGCGAGCGCGTGCGGGCGCGCGTGTTTCGCAACCACAAGAATTTCTCGGAGGCGGATCTGGTGGATGTGCTCACGCCGTCGCCGCATCGCGTCGAGGCGCCGTGTCCGCTCTTCGGCCGCTGCGGCGGCTGTCAGTATCAACATCTCAACTACGCCGAGCAGCTCCGCTGGAAACAGCAGCAGGTGGCCGAGCTGCTCCAGCACATGGCGGGCATCACGTTTCCGGTGAATCCGGTCGTCGGCTCGCCGCGCGAGTTTGGCTATCGCTCAAAGATCACGCCGCACTTCGCCGCGCCGCGCTGGTTCAAGTCACCCCGCGCGGATGCCACGGTCGCTTCGCAGGAAGAGACGGTGCCCGGCGCGGTCTCTGATCTTGAGTCGCCGGTTCCGACTTCCGCGCCTGCGGAACTCAATTTCCCGATCGGTTTCCTCCGTCAGGGCACGCGCTTCGACATCGTCGATGTGCCGCGCTGTCCGATCGCGACGGATGCGATCAACGAAAAGCTCACCGACGTCCGCGCCGACGTGCGGGCGCGGGCGGAGAGTTTCACGCGCGGGGCCACGCTGCTCCTGCGCGACGCGTCCGGCGTGGTCACGACGGATTACGACGCGATCGTCACCGAAACGGTCGGCGATCTGAAACTGCACTTCCTCGCGCGCGATTTCTTTCAGAACAATCCGTTCATCCTGCCCGCGTTCACGGGTTACGTGCGCGAGCAGGCCGCGACGAGCGGGGCACGATTTCTCGTCGATGCCTACTGCGGCAGCGGACTCTTCGCGCTCACCGCGGCCCGTGCGTTCGAGCGCGTGGCGGGCATCGAGATTAGCGAAAGCAGTGTGCGTTTCGCGCGTGAAAACGCCGAGGCCAACGGCATCGCCAACGCCACCTTCCAGGCCGGCGATGCGGCCGCGATCTTCGCGGGGCTTACGTTTTCCCCCGATGACACCGTCGTGGTCATCGACCCGCCGCGCAAAGGCTGCGATGCGTCCTTCCTCGCGCAGCTTTTTGCCTTTGGTCCGCGCGCGGTGGTGTATGTCTCTTGCGATCCGGCCACGCAGATGCGCGACCTGAAGGAGTTTCTCGCCGCGGGCTATGAACTGCGCGCCGTGCAGCCCTTCGATCTCTTTCCGCAAACGCGTCACCTCGAGTGCGTGATTTCGCTCGTTCGGACGCAGGCTTGAATTTGCCAAAAACCGACCGCCCGGCAGTTTGGCGGCGGCTCTTTACACGATGAAAACCATCACGCCCGCGCATTCCTGGAAATTTTTCCGCACCGGCGGACTCGACCAAGTTGAACTCCGCCACGCCGCCGACCTGCTCGCGCTGCGCCATCTCGACCAAAAGCTCTGGGTCGCGCTCGCGTGCCCCGTTAAAGGACTCGAGCTCGATGAGAAAACACTCGCGCTCATCGACACGGATAGCGACGGACGCATTCGCGTCCCCGAGCTGATCGCTGCAGTCGAGTGGGCCGCCGCGCGACTCAAGGATCCGGGCGATCTTCTGCTCGGCCGCGTGCAACTTCCGCTCGCTGCAATCGCCGACACGCCCGAGGGCCAGGCGCTCGTCGCTTCCGCGCGTCGCGTGCTCAAGCAAGTCGGCCGCCCCGACGCCGACGCGATCTCCGTCGAGGAGGCCGCCGACACCGCGCGGATCTTTTCGTCGAGCGCGCTGCACGGCGACGGCATCATCACGCCCGGCGCGTCCGACGACGCGGCCGTGCAGGCGTTGATCAACGACATCATCAAAACACAGGGCGGCACGACCAGCCGCACCGGGATCGTCGGCGTTACGCCCGCGATGATCGACGCGTTCTTCGCCGACGTGGCGGCTTACCTCGGCTGGGTTGATGTCAGTGCCACAAAACAAAACGCCGTGCTCGGCGACGCGACGCCCGCTGCCGTTTCCGCGCTCGTCGCTGTGCGCACGAAAATCGACGACTACTTCGTGCGTTGCGCGCTCGCTTCGGTCGACCCGCGTGCGGCCGACACGCTCAATCGCAGTCAGGCCGACTACGCCGCGCTCGCGCCTCTCGATCTCAGCGCCGCCGGCGCCGACGTGAGCACGTTCCCGCTCGCGCGCATCGAACCGCGCCGTCCGCTGCCGTTGCTCGATGACGTGAATCCCGCGTGGGCCGCCGCGTTGCGCACGCTCCATGCCGCGGCTGTCGTGCCCGTGTTTGGCGCGGACAAGACCACGCTCACCCGTGAAGAGTGGGAAACGTTGAAGGGGAAACTTTCCGGCTACGAAGCGTGGCTCGCGAGCAAGCCCGGCGCCGTCGTCGAGCAGCTCGGACTCCCGCGCTTGCGCGAACTCGCCGCCGGCTCCGCGCGAGCCGCGATCGCCGCACTCGTGGAAAAGGATAAGGCACTCGCGCCGGAGTTTCAGGCGATTGCCGACGTCGAGCGCCTCGCGCGCTACCACCGCGACCTGCGCACGCTGCTGCACAATTTCGTCAACTTTACCGACTTCTATTCGCCCGAGCGCACCGCGGTGTTTCAGGCGGGCACGCTCTATTTCGACAGCCGCGCGCTCGATCTCTGTGTGAAGGTGGATGGCCCCACGCCGCTCTCCGCGAAGAGCCAGGTGTGCCTCGCGTATTGCACCTGCACGCGCAGGGACCTGCCGCCGATCACCATCGCGGCGTGCATCACGCAGGGCGACAGCGACTACGTTTTTGTTGGTCGCCACGGTTTGTTCTACGACCGGCTCGGTCGCGATTGGGACGCGGTCGTTACGGCTGTCGTCGAAAATCCGATCAGCGTGCGTCAGGCGTTTTTCGCGCCGTATCTCAAGTTCGTGCGCTTCATTGAGGAGCAGGTTGCGAAACGCGCGGCCGCGGCCGACGAAGCGAGCACGACCAAGCTCGCGGGAGCCGCGGAAGGCGCGGCCAACGCCGACAAGGTGAAGCCCGCGCCGAAGAAACTCGATATCGGCACCGTCGCAGCGATCGGTGTCGCGGTCGGCGGCATCACGGCGGCGTTCGGCACGATCGTGGGCGCGTTCTTCGGTCTCGGCCTCTGGATGCCCGTCGGATTGATCGGCATTCTGCTCGCGATCTCCGGACCCTCGATGCTGCTCGCGTGGCTCAAACTCCGCCGCCGCACGCTCGGTCCGATTCTCGACAGCAGCGGTTGGGCGATCAACGGCCGCGTGAAGATCAACCTGCCGCTTGGCCGCAAACTCACCTCGGTCGCGCATCTGCCGCCGGGCTCCCGCCGCTCGCTCGAGGATCCCTACGAGGACAAGGCGGCGAAGCGCCGCAAGCGGCTCTTCTGGTTTACGCTCATCATCGTCGTCCTCGGTGTAGCCGCAATCTGGATACGCGCCAACCGCCTGAAGCGCGGCCACTACTTCTGGCAACCCGCGCCGGTGGAAGTCGCCGAACCGCCTCCGCCGCCGGCCGCGTCTGCCGACGCGAGTTGAGCCAAGGTTCGTCCCGACTCGTGCCAATGTCCGTCCCGAGTCGGGACACGTTGCGGACACGGTCGCGCCTCCGTGCGCACCGGGTCGGGACGATGGAGTGTCATTCTCGTTCTCGACCCGCTCGTGTTGAGAACGAGAGCGATCGAGAGGAGTTGTTCGGATGACTCAGCGATACTCGATCCACTCCGGGGTCGAGTATTGCTCGGTGAGCGCGGAGACTTCGTCCTCGTTGAAATCGGGCCAGGGTTGCGCGACGGCGGGCCACTGAAGCGCGTCCGCGAGGGCGGCGGTGAAGTCGGCGTGCAGTTGGTCGTCGTCGAGCGGCGCACCGAGCGCGGGGCGCCAGAGCGAACCCTGAAACAGCAGGCCGTGCTTGTTTCGCTTCTGCGCGGCGCCGGCGATTTTCTCCTGCGTCGTCGGATGAATCACATCGTAGAGCTCGGCGCGTTGGAAGCACACCCCGGCCGGGCCGCAGGCGGTGTCGTCGCCGGTCGGTGGTTCGCAGGCTTCCTTGAGCGTGGCGGAAAGTCCCTGCGCGCGAAGCGCGGCGGCGAGGCAGTCGTGCACGGCGCGGTAGCTTTGCAGGGCGCGTTGTTCTTCGAGCGGATGGCCGCGCGGAATCACGAGCGCGTAGGTCCAGTCGTCGCGGTGATCGACGATGCCGCCGCCGGTCGGACGCCGGCAGAGATCGAGCGGTTCATCGGCCGGAAGCGCGGAGCGGACGAAGGCGATTTTCTGGCTGTATCCAAAAGTGCATGACGGCCGGTGCCAGCCGTAGTGGCGGAATCGCGCGTGGCTCGCGTGCGGGTAGCGCTGCAGGAGCAGAAAATCGAGCGCCATGTTTTCGGCGGCGCCACCGGTCCGGTCGGGGAGCAGATCCAGTTGCATGAGCGGAGACGTCAGAGGGAGTGATACCACGCGCGCACGAGCGGCGGCACCTTCAGCGAGGCGAGCTGCTGCGAGAGCGTTTGCGGCTGCGTCTTGAGTGTGCCGAGCAGCGGCGCGAGGTCGAGGGCGAGGCACGCCTGTCGCGAGGCGGCGATCGCGGGATTGTCGGTGCGGTGCGTGACGACGATCGGCGCCTGTGCGTCCGTGAGTTTGAAATGCGCGCGGATCGCCTCGCCGAGTTGCACGCGGGAGAAAAGTTCGCGGCCAGCCCAGTGAAACACGCCGCGCAGGGCGGGGCGCTCGGCGAGTTCGACGAGCGTTTCGGCCAGGTTTTCGCCGGTGCAGGGCTGGCGAAATTCGTCGGCGTAGAGTCGCACGGTGCGGCCGGAGGCCCAGTCGGCGAGCAGGCGTTCGTGCAGGCTTCGCTGCGCGCCGGGGCTGTCGCCCATGAGAAGCGGCGCACGCACGATCGCGGAAAACTCCGGCGCGGCGGTGAGCACAGCGTGTTCGCTCGCGAGTTTCTGGCGACCGTAGCGCGTGATCGGATTGGTGGGCGAATCGACGCGATACGGCGCGGTCTGCGCGCCGTCGAAAACCTGTTCGGACGAAATGTGGATGAAGCGCGCGCTGAGATGATGGGCGAGTCGCGCGAGCGTGGCGGGCAGCGTGACGTTGAGCTTTTCCGAAAGCGCGGGTTGCGCGTCGCATTGCGTCGGCTCGGACATCGCGGCGCAGTTGATGATCGCGTCGGGAAAACTCTCCAGCACTGCGGCGGTGAGCGCGGCTTCGTCGGCGAGATCGAGCGTGAGCCGGCGGGCGAGTCCCTCGAGCGGACCGGTAAAGCGACCGGAGACACCGATGACCTCGTGACCGCGTCGTGCGGCGGCGGTGGCGACGGCCGCGCCAACGAGGCCGGAAACACCCGTCAGAAACAGTTTCATCGGCTCAGGCGTCGAGCAGCGCGCGGGCGCAGCGGAGCACTTCGCTCAACGCGTAGGGCTTGGCCAGTCCGGCCTGGCGTTTGGCGGGCAGCCAGGCGAACGGCGCGGGTGTATCATGATGACCAATACGCAGGATCCGCAGATCGGCGTGACGTTGGTGGAGCTTGCGGGCGGCGCGCTCGGCGGGTTCGTCAGCGGGCGTGATGAGCAGCTCGACCGCGCGATCTTGTTCGCCAGCGAGGCGAATCGCCTCGGCGGGCGTGCGTGCCGACACGATGCGATAGCCATCGGCGGTGAGCATGCCAGCCACCATCTTGCGCACGATTTCGTCGGATTCGATGAAGACGATCGTCTCGTGCCCGCGCGTGGTGGGAAGCGGCGTGACAGGGGCGAGAGACGGCTGATCCTCTTCGCGCTCTTTCGTCTCGGGCAGGAGAATCTCAAACGTCGAGCCGACGAGCACGGCGCTGCGGACGTTGATGTAACCGTGGCTTTGCTGAACGATGCCGTAGACGAGCGCGAGGCCGAGGCCGGTGCCTTTGCCTTCGGGCTTCGTGGTGAAGAACGGCTCGAAAAGATGCTTCTGCGTCTCGGCGTCCATGCCCGTGCCGTTGTCGGAGACCGAGAGGCAAACGTAACGGCCCGGCGGAATGTCGGTGGCGCGCCGGTTGAGGCCGAGTTTCACGTCGCGATTCGACGTGGAGAGGGTGATGCAGCCGTTGCTGCGCAGGGCGTCGCGCGCGTTGATGACGAGATTGAGCAACACCTGTTGGAGCTGCGTGGCGTCGGCGCGGACGTTGGAAAGATTGGTCGCGAGATCGAGTTCGAGGCGGCCGGCTTTGCCGATGAGGCGGCTCATGATCTCGGCGTTGTCGCGGACGACGCGGTTGAGATTGAGCACGCGCGGATTCATCGGCTGGCGGCGGCCGAAGGCGAGGAGCTGGCGCGTGAGCGTGGCGGCGCGCAGGCCGGCCTTGTGGATCTCGTTGACCTCGCGGAGCGCCTGAGGGCGGTCGCTCACCTGCGCGGCGAGCATCTCGCAGTAGCCGTTGATGACGGAGAGGAGATTGTTGAAATCGTGCGCCACGCCGCCGGCGAGCCGGCCCACGGCGTCGAGGCGTTGCGAATGCACGAGGGCTTCCTGGAGGCGGCGTTTCTCGGTGGTGTCGCGATAGGTGGCGACGATCTCGCTCACGCGCCGGCGTTCGTCGCGCACGGCGCTGTAGCTCCAGGCCGCGTAAATCGTGCTGCCGTCGCTGCGCAGGAGGTAGCCTTCGCCGGTGAACGGCCGGCCGGGGCTGCGCAACCAGCGGGCGAGTTTGGAAAGATCGGTCGGATCGGCGTGCAGCGCCGTGTGCACGAGTCCGGCGAGTTCGCCGGCGTCGCGGCCGGTCATGCGGCAGAAACTCTCGTTGGCGAAAACGATTTCGAGTCCGCCGGGAGAGCGGGGCTTGGGCCGCGCGAGAAACACGCCGTCCGCCTGCGCGCGGAGCGCGGCGGCGAGTTGTTTGGAGGTCGGCGCGGCGGGCCGTGAAGCGGCTCGCTTCTTCACGGGGCGAGACGCTCGGTGGTCCAGCCGCCTTCGGCATCGCGGCGGTAGCGCAGGCGATCGTGCAAACGGCTGCGACGACCCTGCCAGAATTCCACGGTCTCCGGCGCCACGCGGAACCCGCCCCAATGCGGCGGCAGCGGCACGGGCACGCCCGCGTATTTCTTTTCCAGCTCCTTCATCGAGTCTTCGAGCACCTTGCGGCCCGAGATGATCGAGCTCTGCTGCGAGACCCACGCGGAGAGCTGGCTGCCGAGCGGTCGGCTGTGGAAATACGTGTCGGCTTCCTCGCGCGAGACTTTGGTGACCGTGCCTTCGACGATCACCTGGCGCTCCATCGGAAACCACGGAAACAAGAGCGACGCGCGGCCGGTGGCGTCGAGTTCGCGCGCTTTGCGACTCTCATAATTGGTGTAGAAAACAAAGCCGCGACCATCGACGGCCTTCAGCAGCACGATGCGACTCGACGGACGCCCGTCGCGCGAACACGTCGAAAGCACCATCGCGTTAGGCTCCGGCAGCTTCGCCGCGGACGCCTCCTGAAACCACCGGTCGAACTGGCGAAATGGGTCCCGCGCGAGGTCCTTTTCGGAGAGCCCGGCAAGGCTGTATTCTTTTCTCAAGTCGGCCAGAGGCATGGTGCAGCGCGACGCTGCGACGCGGCAGCCGTCGTGTCAAAAATCATCTGGTAAGTCGCGCGATCCACTCGGCCGCGTCGGGAAATTCGCGCGTGAGCGACGCGCGCTCGCCGAGCTCGAAACCACCGTCCTCCCAACCCGGCGACATCGTGCACGTGAATAAACTCCAGCCGTGTGGCCCGCCCGGCGCGATCCGCGCACCTTGCCAGCGCCCGGCAGCCACGCGGAGCTGCGGCGTCTGGGCGGTGGCGAGATCGCCGCCGAGCAGCGTGACCTCGGCAGCGCCTTCGACTGACGTGCTCAGTTGCACGTGCTCGACCGGATCGCCGGCGTGAAACAACCATAGCTCGTCCGTCGTGAGCCGGTGCAGCGCGGAAAACCCGAACACTTCGGGCGTCATTAGAAAATAAATCGCCGTGCCCACGGGGCGGCCGCCGGGGAGCGTGTCGTCGCTCGTCCACGTGCGGCGAAAATAGCCGCCTTCAAGCGGCAGCGGTTCGAGGGCGAGCGCAGCGATGACCTCGGCAGCGGTTTTCATGAGCGACGGGAAAAGAGTAGGATGCGGAACGTCCGCGAGCACAGCAGGAAGCGTTCGCAACATGAGCGTAGGGCGGAGAGACGGGCCGGAGAGCGAGCGCCGCCGTGCCTTCTTTGTCTGGGTGGTCTTTGACCGTTCCGCCGTTTTCCGCGCTTCCGTTCCGCGCGGCGGCAGCGATGCTGCGGGCGTGATTCTCGAGTGGTGGCATTATCCTGTGCTGTTCGTGGTGGGCCTCGTCGCTGGCGTAGTCGACGCGGTCGCCGGCGGCGGCGGGCTGATCACCGTGCCGGCGTTGCTCAACCTCGGACTGCCCGTGCCGCTCGCGCTCGGGACCAACAAGTTTCAGTCGAGCTTCGGCAGCGTGTCGGCCTCGCGTCATTTCTTGCGGCAAAAGGTCGTGGATCTGCGCGCGTGCGCGTGGGGCATCGTGGCGACGGCGATCGGCGCGACTGCGGGTGCGATCACGGTCCAGCGTTTGCCGGGCGATCTGCTCGGACGCGCCATCCCGTGGCTGCTTGCGGCGATCTTGATCTACATGATGTGCAAGCCGCAGCTCGGCGACGTTGCGCGACCGGCGCGGATGGAGCGCACGCCGTTCTTCGTGCTCTTCGGCCTCGCGCTCGGATTTTACGACGGGTTCTTCGGGCCCGGCACCGGCTCGTTTTGGGTGATCGCGTTGCTGCTCGTGCGCGGGGAGAACTTCACGCAGGCGACCGGCGCCACGAAGGTCATGAACGCCACCAGTAATCTCGCCTCGCTCGCGCTCTTCGCCTTCGCCGGCCTGATCCATCTCGGCGCCGGCCTCGCCATGGCCGGGGGTCAGCTGATCGGCGGCCGGCTCGGCGCCGGACTGGTGGTGACGCGCGGAGCGCGCTTCGTGCGTCCGCTTTTTTTCACCATGGTGGCCCTGACCCTCGCCCGCCTGATCTGGGTCAACTATCTGGAATAGGCCGGATCCAGGTGCTCCGTTTCTGTTTGCGCCATAGCGGATAACAAAAGTTCGAACCCTGATACGAACTTTCGTCGCGGCGCCGGAAGCCCGTGGAGGAAAGCGGTTTTTGAGGTTTGACGGGGGCGGGGGGCGGCTGGCCTGTTAAGCGGCCATGAGCCCCTCCGCCTACATCGATCGTCATGGAGAAGAGGCCGTTCGGCTGCTGCGGGATCTGGTCGCGATCCCGACCGTCAATCCGCCCGGCGAAAACTACGATGCGATGACGGCGCGGCTGGCCGCAGAACTCTCCTCGCTCGGGCTTGCCACCAAGCGCTTCCAGGTCCCCGGCTCGCTCGCCCGCAAGGTTCTCCCCGCCGACCAACTCGGTTTCCCGCGCTTCAACGTTCTCGGCAAACTCCGCGCGCGCGGAGCGAAAAAAACCGTCCATTTCAACGCGCACTACGACGTCGTGCCCGTATCCGGAAAGTGGCGACATGGCAGCCCGTTCAGCGGTCGTGTGGATGGTGGCTGGATCTACGGCCGCGGCACCGCCGACATGAAAGGTTCCATGGCGGCCCTCGCGCTCGCCCTCCGTGCGCTCCACGCCACCGGCACGACGCCGCGCGTGAACGTCGAAGTCTCCTTTACCGCCGATGAGGAAACGGATTCCGAACTCGGCGCCGCCTGGCTCGTCCGCCACGCGCCCATCTCGCCCGACTACGCGGTCGTCATGGAAGGCGGCGAATTGGGCCATGTCTGCTGCGGCCACAATGGCGTCGTGTGGCTCGAGATCACTGTCCACGGTCGCGCGGCGCACGGGTCGCTTCCGGAAAAGGGCATCAACGCCCTCGAAAAAATGTCCGCCCTCGTCCTCGCGCTCGAGGATTACAAGCGCGAGCTCGCGGCCCGTGAGTTTCTCACGCCCGACGGCACGCGGATGCGTCCGACCATCAACGTCGGCGGCGTCTTTTCCGCGGGCGAAGGCGGCAAGATCAACACCGTGCCCGCGCTCGCGAAGTTCTCGATCGACCGCCGCGTGCTCGCGATCGAGAGCCACGTGCGCGCCGAGAAGGAGTTGCGCGCGTTTCTCGCCGCCGCCGCGCGCAAGATTCCGCAGTGCCGCATCACCGTCGACAAAGTCTCGGAGAACTTCTCCTGCTTCTCCGCGCCCGAGCATCCGTTCTTCGCGGCGATGGCCGACAGCGTCACGCGCGTGCGTCGCTCGCCGACCGTGTTCAACGTGTCCACGGGCTTCAACGACATGCACTTCTTCGCGCACCACTTGAAGATCCCGACGCTCGGTTACGGTCCCGGCGGTCAAAACGAGCACGCGGTCGACGAGCGCGCGCGGGTGAAGGATCTCGTGAACTGCGCAAAGATTTACGCGGACTTGCTCACCACGTTTGAAGGGTGAGCGCGGCGGACGGCCCGGAGAGCCGTCCCTGCCTCTAATCCTCGCAATAGTCGGGGCCGTTAGTTGGCCCAGCCTTGCCGGATCATGTTCACGGCGATGGCCGCGAGCAGCATCGAGATGATCTTGGAGATCGCGCGCATGCCCGTGCCGCCGATCCAGCGCCCGATTTTTTCGGCATACGCAAACGCCAGCACGACGAGCGCGAGATTCACCGCGAGCGCGGCAAGCGTGATCCACACGCCCAGCGTCTGAGCCAGCAGGATCAGCGTCGTGATCGACGCCGGTCCCGCGATGAGCGGCATGCCGAGCGGCACCACGCCGAAATCGTCGGCGAGTTTCGCCGGCTCCTCGGCCGCCGAGTGGATGAGATCGCGCGCCGCGAGGATGAACAGGATCAGGCCACCCGCGATTTGGAAGTCGCTCGAGGTAATGCCCAACGCTGCGAAAATCGTCTGGCCCAGCAGCAGAAACGTGAGCGCGACCACGCCGCCGGTGATCGCGGCCTGGTTGGCGATCTTGCGGCGTTTCGTCGATTCCACGCCGACGCTCATCGCCAAGAAGATAGCCGCCAGCCCGATCGGATCGATCGCGACAAACAGCGGGATGAACGCTTGGACAAATTTCTCCAACAACTCAGGCATCCCGCGAGCTTGCCCCGCCGCGGGAGCGAACGCAAGGAGCCCCGAGCCGACTCGAGCCGCACTCACTCCCAAGTCGAGCCGCACCGTGGCACGACGTGGTGCGCACCTTGTTGCCAGCGTGTCCGCACCTTGGCTCGACCCTGTCCGGACCGTGTCTCGACCTTGTGCGCACCTTGCTTCGACCGTGTGCGGACTTGGGCTCGACCGTGTCCGCATTGAGTCCCGATGGGGTGCACCATGAAGCCCGGCGGGGACGCCGGGCTCCACCTTCCGCCTCTCGCCGCTGCTGCGTTACTGATTTTTCCGAGAAGAAAATGTGCGATCGTGGGGCGCTTCTTGTTTCCGGGCGGAAGCGGGCATAAATTATCCGCCTCCAGCGCCCCCAAACCCCCAACCGAAAAACCGGAGGCTCTCATGCCAGCGGTCAAAATCTACCTCGAGCAGGCGGAATACGATGCCTTGGCTCGTTATGCGGAAGCACTGGGCGTGTCGTGTCAGGACATCGCCTATGCCGGTTTGAATCGTCTGATGCTCTCCTGCGAAGACTCCGAAGTGAATCGCGACATCGTCGAAACGCGCGACTGGCGGCGAAACAATCTGCCGCTGTGGAGCGATTCCGCGTGCGCGGTGCACGCTTATGAAGCGTCTTCCGACGATCAACCCGTCCGCAGTCGTTTCATCTAGCGGAGATGTTTTCGCGAGTCAGGTAGGGACGGCTCTCCCGGCCGTCCGCAGCCGCGCTTTGGCGCGTGTGTCATGAAAATGCGGATACAGGAGGCGGGCGATCCGCAGAGAAACAAAGCCGTGGTCTCACCATCCGCCACGCTTACGCCACCGCGGCCATGGTGGTGCGCCGGAGGCGTTGCACTTCAGCGTGGGCGCGAACGAGCGCGTCCTGCAAGGCGTCGGGACGCAGCGGTTTCGCGAGGTATTCGTTCATGCCAGCGCGGCGAGCTTCGTCGCGATCGCTGGAGCCGACGCCGGCGGTGAGCGCAATGATCCAGGGTAGATGCGGATTCGTTTCGCGGATGCGGCGCGTGGCTTCGAGTCCGTCCATCTCCGGCATCTGGATGTCCATGAGGATCACGTCGAAGGTCTCTGATTGCACGGCGGCAACGGCGAGTTCGCCGTTGGCAACGATCTTCGGTTCGTAGCCGAGACGGCGGAGCTGATGTTTCGCGACCGTCTGGTTCACGGGATTGTCTTCGGCGATGAGGACGCGCAGCGGATTGAGCTTGGCCGTGTCACTCGTGGAGGGGGCGGGCGCGGGCGTCGCCGAGGCGGCGGTTTGTTTGCCGTCGAGCATCTGATGGACGCGCACGGCGATGATGTCGCGCTTGAGCGGTTTGTTGATCAAGCCGTCGAGCGCGGGATCCTGCACGGTTTCGCCGAGCGCCTTGAGGAGGATAATCGGCGCGGGCTTTTTCTGCGCGGCGAGCTGCTGTGCCCACGCGAGGCCATCGAGCTCCGGCATGTGGTAATCGACGAGAACGAGATCAAACCGCGTGCCGGCGCGAAGGTGTGAGTCGGCTTCGGCGGCGCTGGCCGCAAGCGTGGACTCGAAACCGAGCGCGCGGAGGTGGCGGCCGAGAATGGTGCGGCTGGTAGCGTTGTCGTCGACGACGAGCGCGCGGCGGTTCGGCGCGGGCGGAGGTGCAACGGGCGTCGAGCTCGCGTCGGCGAGCTGCGCCTCAATGGTGAAGAGAAACGACGAACCCTGGCCGGCATCGCTCTCGACCCACATCGTGCCGCCCATGAGCTCCGCGAGTTTTTTGCTGATCGCGAGGCCGAGGCCGGTGCCGCCGTATTGGCGCGTGGTGGAGGAGTCGACCTGCGAGAAACTCTTGAAGAGCCGGTGCTGTTTTTCCTTCGGAATGCCGATGCCTGTGTCGCGCACGCCGAGGAGGAAGCGGCACTTCTCTCCGTCGCGTGACTCGGCGCGAATCGTGAGCACGATCTCGCCGGCGGGCGTGAACTTGATGGCGTTGCCGAGGAGGTTGACGAAGATCTGCCGCAGACGCGTGGGATCGCCGACGATGCGGCGCGGCGCGTCCTCCGCGATGTCGCACACGAGCTCGAGTTTTTTCGCGAAGGCTTTGCCGGCGAGCAGCTCGGCGGCTTCCTCGGCACAGGTGTGGAGATCGAACTCGACCTGCTCGAGATCGAGCCGGCCGGCCTCGATCTTCGAGTAGTCGAGTGTGTCGTTGATCACCGCGAGCAGCGCCTCGCCCGACATGCGAATCGTGCGCAGGCACTCGCGTTGTTCGTCGGTGAGCTGCGTGGCCTCGAGGATGCCCGTCATGCCGATCACGCCGTTGAGCGGCGTGCGGATTTCGTGGCTCATCATCGCGAGGAACGCGCTCTTGGCCTGGTTGGCGACCGCGGCCTCCATTGCGAGCTGTTGCGCGTGCTCGATGGCTTTTTCGAACTGCGAATTGAGATCCTGGATCGCGGCGTTGGCCTGCTGCATCAACGCCTCGTGCTCGTGACGCTCGGTGACGTCGTCGAGCAACACGAGTCGCAGCGTCGCGCCGCTGTCGGCGGGAATCGCGTGCACCTGCAGCTCGGCCCAGCGCGCCGTGCCATCGCGTGCGGTGAAGTTCACCGTGGTTGCGAAAGCCTGCGTTCCCGGTCCGATTTCGACGGCCGCGCGCGTGGCATCGTCGCACTGCAACGCGTCGAGCCAGGTGGAGGCGGGCTGACCGCAAAGTTCGTTCAGGGCCAATCCCGCAGTGCGCGCGAAGGCGTCGTTGGCCCACGCGACGCGTCCGTCGGACGAAACGACCAGTGCACCGCTCCGCGAAGCGGAGGCGATTTGCTGCAAAACGTTCGCAGGCAACACCGGTGGGGAAGGCGGCCGCGGCGCGTCAGAACCGGGAGTTGTGCCGAGAGGGGCCAAGAGAAAGACAAAACCAGCCACTCATCGGCACGCGCGCGGGTCAACTGAAGGGTTTTCCCCAGACGTCTGTCGGGAGTGGCGAGGGTGCGGGATCAGCGATCCCGCTGGGTGGGGGCGGTTTGCAGCAGATTATCGGTTTGTGTCATCCAAACTTCAGCGGAAACCCCGGAGCGTGGGACTTGCGTGCTCCGGCTGGTCGCGTATCCCTCGCGCGTGCCTGCCGAGACGCTCAAAGACATCTACGAACTCACCCGCGAGGAAGCGCGGCAGTGGATGGTGCGGCATGATTTCAGCCCGGTGCACGCTGCGCGGCTGTGGAACTACCTCTATCTCGAACTCGCGGAAAATTTCGACGCGATGCTCGAGCTGCCCGCGCGCGTGCGCGCGGCGCTGAACGCCGAGCTACGGGTCGGTGTGCTCTCGACTGCGGTCGAGACCGACTCGAGCGACGGCTTCACGCGCAAATATCTGCTCGAACTCACCGACGGCGAACGCATCGAAACCGTGCTCATGCGTTTCACCGGCCGCGTGACCGCGTGCATCTCGAGCCAGGTCGGCTGTGCGATGGGCTGTGTGTTTTGCGCCACCGGTCAGATGGGTTACACGCGCCACCTTACGACCGGCGAAATCGTCGCGCAGGCCGTGCATATTTCTCGCGTGCTGCGTCAACTCGGCGGCACCGCCGACACCGGTCACCATCGCCTGCGCAATGTCGTGTTCATGGGCATGGGCGAACCGCTTCACAACTACGACGCGGTCATCAAGGCGACGGAGATTCTGCGCGACACCAACGGCCTCGCGCTCGGCGCCGAGCGCATCACGGTGAGCACGGTCGGAGTCGTGCCCGGCATCCTGCGGCTTGCGCGCGAGAATCATCCTGTGCATCTCGCCGTCTCGCTGCACGCCGCCACGCAGGCCGAACGCGCGGCGCTCGTGCCGGCGGCGAAGAAGTGGACGCTCGACGAGCTCATGGCCGCGTGCCGCACCTACAGCGAGACCACGGGCCGCCGCATTTTCTACGAGTGGACGCTCATCGAAGGGCAAAACGACACGGCCGATCACGCGCGCGCCGTGGGCCGGCTCCTTGCCGGACTGCCTGCGCAGGTGAATCTGATTCCGTTGAATCCAACTTCTGGATACGACGGAGCGCCCACGCGCGGCGAAGCGGCGAAACGTTTCCAGAAAATCCTCGCCGACGAGTTCTCGCTTCCCAGCACGGTGCGCCAGCGCCGCGGCATCGACATCGCCGCCGGCTGCGGCCAGCTCGCGGCGGAATCGGCGTAAACGCACAGCCTCGCGAATCGCGCCGGCCGTTTGCGGGGTGGACGTGAGCGCCTAGGGTCTCGCATGCAGACGACGGAATTTCTCGCGCGACTCGAACATCACCTCGCGAGCAAGCTGGCGGCGCTCGACGAAAAGGATCATCCCTCGAGCGACAGTCCGCGCCGGCTGGCACGGATGTGGACGCTCGAGTTTCTCGCCGCCGAGGCGGCGCATCATCGCGACTTCCTCAACCTGGCCGCGCTGCTCCGCACCGTGAACGAGCACGTCGAGGAGTAAGCCGAAGAAGCAGTGCTGCCTCCGGCAGAAAGTCCGTATTACGGACTTTCTGGTCGGGTGGAACCTGTTGGCGGCGGCGAGTTGTGGTGAAGGCGGGGCACAAAGAAAGCCCGGCGAGGACGCCGGGCTCCACCATGATCAGGGAGACGCTTTTCGCGTTTTCTCCGATTTCGTGATCAGTTCCGATGTGGGAGCACCTTAGCGCGACTCAGGACACACGGCGTTGGCGGACGGCTTCGGCGAGTTGCGCGAGGACGGGGAGCGTTTGCTCCCACGAGATACACGCGTCGGTGATGCTGCGGCCGTGCACGAGCGGGCGTTCGCGATAGTCCTGTGCGCCGCCGAGCAGATGACTCTCGATCATCACCGCGGCGATCGCGCGTTCGCCCGCGGCGATTTGTTGCGCGAGATCGGCGGCGACGAGCGGCTGGCGCGACGGATCCTTGCTGCTGTTGGCGTGCGAGCAGTCGACCATGAGCTGCGTGGGCAACTCGTGTTTTTGCAGCAGGGCAGTCGCGGCGCGGATGTGCTCGGCGGAGTAATTGGGTCCGCGCGTGCCGCCGCGCAACACGAGGTGGGTGCGGTCGTTGCCGGTGGTGGCGAGGACGGCGGGCGCGCCTTCGCGCGTGAGCGAGGGAAACCAGTGCGGATGTCGCGCGGAGCGAATCGCATCGACCGCGACCTGGAGATCGCCGTCGGTGCGGTTTTTGAAGCCGACCGGCATCGAGAGTCCCGACGCGAGTTCGCGGTGCACCTGGCTCTCCACCGTGCGCGCGCCGATCGCGCCCCATGAGACGAGGTCGGCGTAGTATTGGCCGAGCGTGGTGTCGAGGAACTCGGTGGCGATCGGCAGACCGCGCGCGGTGACATCGAGCATCAACTGGCGCGCGATGCGGAGGCCGCGATTGATCTGATACGTGCCGTCGAGTCCGGGGTCGTTGATGAGGCCTTTCCAGCCGACGACGGTGCGCGGTTTCTCGAAGTAAACCCGCATCACCAGCAGGAGATCCTTGGCGTAGATCGGCTGCAGCTCGCGGAGGCGATCAGCGTATTCGAGCGCGGAAACCGGATCGTGAATCGAGCACGGTCCGACGACGACGATCAGGCGGTCGTCGTCGCCGGTGAGAATGTGGGCGATATCGCGACGCGCGGCGGCGATGAGCGCGGCGCCGTCGTCGGGGAGGCTGAATTCTTCTTCGAGGAGCGCGGGCGCGATGAGAGGTTTCTGCGCGCGGATGCGCAGGTCCGCGGTGGGAACGTGCGCGGTCATCAGGAGGCGAGTCCGCTGGCTTGCGCGACGAGCGGAGAGGAGGCGAGTGCGGCGTCGAGTCGTTGCGCGACTTCGAGTTTTTCGGCCCGATTGCGCAGCGTGACGAACGCGAGCGAGGCGGCTTCGCTTTCGCTGGCGGCGGCCGCGGCGGTGGCGAGCACGGAGTCGAGCGCGGGCACCTGTTCGCGCGGGAGGATGTTTTTCTCCGCGACGAAAAGCGTGAGCGAGGCACCGAGCGTCTCGAGCCACGCGCGCGGCGATTTCGGCGCGGTGTAGCCGAGCGCGGATTTGTCGGGCGACCACTCCATGAAGAGGCGGATTTGTTCGTGGAGTTTGGCGAGTTCGACGTCGGCGGTCGCGTCGGTCCAGCGCGCGGTGAACTGTTTGCGTTCGCGCAGCTTCTTCACTTCCCAAACGCGGAGGAGGAGTTCGTAGTCGCCGTCTTTTTCGCGGAGCGCGCCGGTGAAGATGTAGTCGAGGCCCTCCTGGTTGGTGTCGATCAGCTCGCGGAGATTGGTGGTCGTCCACTCCGCGTTGAAGAGCGCGTAGTGCTGCTGCGGGAAAACACCGATGGCGGCGATCGGCGCGTAGAGCGGAGAATAGTAAAACGTTTCCGCGAACCACAGCGGCAGCGCGCGCGTGAGCCGGCCGAGCGTGTCTTCGGGGCGCTTCACGGCTTCGTCCGTATCGGTCCGGCCGAGCAGCGCGAGTTGTGCGAAGGCGACACGGCGGACGCGCGGGCCTTTGGGCGGGAGAACTTTTTCGGCGAGCGGTTCGAGTCCGTAGAACCAGATCGGCTTGCTGATGCTGACGAGGCTCACCTGTTTGCGTTCGGGCGCGAGGTTGACGCCGGGCGCGGAGGCGGGCTCCGCCTGGCCGGTGCGAATCGCGTGGAGGAGCTCGGCGATGGCGTTGGAGAAACCGAAGAGCCGCTCCTCGAGTTCCGGACGATTGAGCGAGAAAAGGATGTCGAGAACGTGCTGCGCGGACTCCGGATCGCGCAACGTGAGATAGGCTTGGAGGATGTTGAGACCCGTGGCCGGGCCGTGGCGCTGGGCGTCGTAGCGCGGCGCGACGAGTTCGACGATTTCCTTTACGTGTCCGGTGGCACCGAGATCGCCGGAAATGGTGACGAGCGCGTCGGCGCGATCGCCGGCGACCGCGAGCACTTCCTCATAAATCGCCATTGCGCCCGCGAGGTCCTTGAGATCGAGACATTCGCGCGCAGCGGCGAGACGCGGCACGATGTTGCCGGCAATGGCGGGCGCGCTCGGCGACTCAGCCGGAGCGGGCGCGGGCTGGGCGGGCGTGGGGTTGGAGGAAGACGCCGGACGCTTGCCGGCGAGGCGATCGAAGAAACCCATGCAGCCAACGAAAACGCAGCCGTGCGCGCTGGCGAATAGAAATCGGGAGACGGTGCGTCCGCCTGTCTCCGCGTGACTCAGGTGCGCCTCAACAAACGCCGCACGCCCTCGATCGGCGAACCCTCCACTGGCCGAAGTGCGAGCGGTGAACGCGGTGCGAGTGCCTGCAAAACAGTCGGATGGGTGAGGATCGGACCGCTCAAGCCCGCGGGCAACGTGTCGAGCGCGGTGCCGGGGAAAAGCGTGGTGGCGACGCGCGCGGCGAGTTCGAGCAGCTCCACCGTGGAATCGAGCAGGATCTGATGCGCGGTGAGATCGCCCTCGGTCGCGAGATGGAGCACGTGCGGCGCGAGCGCGGAGATTTTCGCGTTGGGCGAAGAATCCTGGTAGAAAAACCGCGTGATCGCGCCGGCGTCTTCCAGCCCGCAATGATCGCGCACGACGACCGAAAGTCGCGACGGTGTGGACCAGCCCTGCAACTCCAGCAGCGCCCGGGAAATTGCACGACGGCCGAGGTCGTAGCCGCTGCCTGGATCGCCGAAACGCCAGCCGAGTCCACCCGCGTAGTGAATCGCGCCATCGGGCGCGCGGGCGGCGACAAACGATCCCGTGCCCGAGTGAATCACGAGTCCGGGGCGTCCATCGGTGGCGAGTTCCAGCACCGGCAGCGAGTCGGGCGCGGCGCTGGTGAGGCCAAAACCCTCAAGCTGCGCGGCGAATTCCTGCCAGAAACCCGGCGCGCCGGACATGAAGAGTCGCGTCGCGGCGACTGCGGAGCGCGCATCGTGAATCTTTGCCTGCGCGAGCAGCGCGCACAGCGCGTCGGTGACGATCAATCGCGCCTGCTCGACGCCGACGACGTTGGGATTGCACCCCGGCGCGAGATGACGCGCGATGATTTCGCCCGCGGCATCGACGAGGATGCACTCGGTTTTCGAGCCACCGCCATCAACGCCGATTTTGTAGCTCATCGCGCGGGAGAGGCGTCTTCAGCGCAAAGTCTCACGCCAGCTGACGGCTGAGCCGGCCCGCATAACGTGCGCCGAGCTCGCGATTGCGCTCGATCGAGCCCGGAAGGTTTTGGCTGCGCAGCAGCGGGACATCGTGGCCGTTGGTGCGGAGCCATTCGATGACCGCGAGCGAGAGCCAGTTGAGCAGCGAGCACCCGATGAACGTCGACGTCGGGCCCGCCATCGCGCCGCCGCCGGTGTCGACAATCGCGTCGCCCGGCACGCCGCCGTTATCGAGCACGAAGTCGGACACCTCGTGGAGTTTTTTGCCGTCGGGATGCACTGTCGCGTAAGTGGTGGACATCGCGAGCGCGGTGAGACCGATGACGGTGAGCCCTTTTTGCTTCGCGTAGAGTGCGACCTCCAGTGGCGAGGAGTTTTTGCCCGAGTTGGAAATCACGATCACGCACTCGCCGGGGAGCATGCGGTATTGGCGATCGTAGCGCTCGACGAGCTTGGTGCCGTAGCCCACGAGGTTTTCGATGAAGCCCGCGGTGGGATCGATGATGCCGTTGACACACACGAGACCGCCGGCGCGGCCGATGATCTCACGCGCGATCAGTTCGCTGTGTCCGCTGCCGAACGTGTGGACGACGCCGCCCTTCGCGATCGACGCGCCGACGATGGGTGCGAGCTTCTCGATCGTCGGACGGTTGGTTTCCCAAGCGTGAGCGAGCATTTCGTTGGCGCGCGTGTAGTAGGAGGAAGCGAGCGACATGGGGGCGGAGGTTTCTCGAAACGGAAAAATGGAAAACGCGCGGACCGGCGCGGCACGTCAGCTTTCCCAGCGGCCATAGATGCCGCAGGGGAGAACCTTGCCATCGCGCTGAATCGGCAAACCGACTTCGCCGGCCGCGATCGAACCGCCGCGGCCGTGGAGCAGTTCGGCGAGCAGATTGGCGACGACGGTCGGAGAGAGGCGCGCGGTGTAGGCGTTGATGAGGAAGAACAGCGGATTCTCCGAGAGCAGCGCGCGGCACTCGAGGAGCAGATCCCAGAGATGATCCTCGAGCCGCCACATCTCGCCGGTGCTACCGCGACCGTAGGTGGGCGGGTCCATGATGATCGCATCGTAGCGGCGACCGCGCTTCAGCTCGCGACGAGCGAACTTCAGGCAGTCGTCGACGATGTAGCGGATGGGCGCGGACGAGAGTCCGCTGATCGCGGCGTTTTCGCGGCACCATTTCACCATGCCCTCGGCCGCATCGACGTGGCAGACGCTCGCGCCCGCGGCGGCGGCGGCGACCGTTGCGGCGCCGGTGTAGCCGAAGAGATTGAGCACGGAGACTTCGCGGCCCGCGGCGCGCGCGGTTTTGATCTTGGCGGAGAACCAATCCCAGTTGACCGCCTGCTCGGGAAACAGCCCCGTGTGTTTGAAGGAGGTCGGGTGGATTTTGAATGTCAGCCCCAGCGGCGCGTAGGAAATTTTCCAATGGTCCGGCAGCGCGCGTCGAAACTCCCAGCGGCCGCCGCCGCTTTCGCTGCGATGATAAAACCCGTCCCACTTTTCCCACTTCGCCGGAGCGCTTCCGGGCGTGCCCGTGCCGTGACGCGGCCAGATGATCTGCGGGTCGGGACGCACCAGCGTCACGTCGCCCCAGCGCTCCTGCTTCATGCCGTTACCGCAATCGAGTAGCTGATATTCCTGCCAGCGATCGGCGACAATGAGAGCGGGGCGTTGGACGGGTTGAGCGGACATCGGAAGGACGTTGCAGCGAAGTGCGCTCGCGCCGTTGTGTCGAGCAACCGCTGAGCGCTTTGTTGCCGGGTTTTTGCAGGGGAAAGGTGGGTTTGACACGTGGTGAAATGAAGTGTCCGGTGACCGGTTCTATGAACTCGAAGCACCTCTCCAAAATGGCGACCATCCTACTGGTTGCCCTGATGGCCGGCTCAGGTCGTGCCGATGTGGTTGAGACCAAGAATGGCGCCCGCATCGTTGGCACTGTTTCGCGTGTGGGCGACGGCAGCGTGGTGGTCGCGACCTCCTACGCGGGTGATATCGTCGTGAAGCAGTCGGAGGTCGCCTCGATCTCGACCGACGCGCCGGTGACGGTGCGCCTGAACAGCGGCACGGTGCTGCAAGGCACGGTTTCCTCCAGCGACAACGGTGCGCTGAAGATCACCGGCCCCGATGGTGAACTCAACACCTCGGTCGATCGCGTCGCCGCGTCCTGGCCCGTGGGCACCGAGGATCCGCAAGTGACGGCCCTCCGCGCCGCCGCGGAGCGCAAGTGGTCCTACGAAGCGGGCGTGGACATCGCCGGCAAGACCGGCAACTCCGAGCAGCTCGGCACCGCCGTGACCGCTCGCGCGGTTCTCAAGTCGGAGACGGACAAACTCGAGTTCTACACCGGCTACAATCGCCAGGTGACCGAAGGCACGAAGTCCGCCGACGAGTTCAAGGCCGGCGTCGACTACTCGAACAACTTCGCCGGCAAGACCTCCTGGTATGTCCGCGACGAGGGTGGCTTTGATCGCGTGAAGGATATCGAGCTCTACAACGTCGCCGCCGCCGGTCTCGGCTACGATTTCATCAAGAAGGAAAACCAGATCCTCACGGGTCGCGCCGGTATCGCGTTCCGCTATGAAGGTTACGAGAACCCGGCGACGGAAGACGTTCGCTCTGCCGGTCTCGACCTCGGTCTGAACCACGAGTGGACCTTCAAGAGCTCCAAGATCGTCAACCGCATCTCCTACCTCCCGGCGTTCGAGGACTTCGCCAATTACCGCATCGTCCACGAGTCGTTCTACGAAATCCCGCTCGCCGCCGCGCAGTGGAAACTCCGCCTCGGCGTGAACAACGACTACAACAGCCAGCCCGGTGTTGGTGTTGAGAAACTGGATACGACCTACTTCACCCGCCTCGTGCTGACGTTCGAATAAGACGTCGAAACACGATTCGGCTTTCCCGCCCCGCCTTTTCGGCGGGGCTTTTTGTTGTCTGCGCGAGACGCCGCGGGCTCGCCAGTTGCCGACGAGCGAATCAACGTGGGGCTGCCGATGTCCGCCCCGCCCATCGCCGCCGCCGATTTCTCCGCGCTCGCCGCTTCGCTGGACGGCGAACTGCACACCGGACGCGCGATGCGACTGCTCTACGCGACCGACGCATCCGAATATCAGGAGGTGCCGCAGGCGGTGGCGTTTCCGCGCAGCGAGACCGACGTCGCGCGGCTCATTCGTTACGCGCGGTCGCATCGCATCGGCCTGATTCCGCGCACGGCCGGCACCTCGCTCGCCGGACAGGTCGTGGGCGGCGGCATTGTGGTCGACGTGGGCCGCTATCTGAACCGGATCGTGCAGTTCGATGGCGCGACGCGGCGCGTGCGCGTGCAGCCCGGCGTCGTGCGCAACGAGCTCAACCGCTTTCTCCAACCGCACGGGCTGCTCTTCGGTCCGGAAACCTCGACGGCCAACCGCGCGATGATCGGCGGCATGGTCGGCAACAACTCCTGCGGCGCCAACTCGCTCGTGTATGGTTCCACGCGCGATCACCTCGTCTCCGCGCGGGGTTTCCTCAGCGACGGCAGCGAAGTGATCTTCGCTCCGCTTTCGCCCGACGAGTTTGCCCAAAAATGCGCCCGTCCCGATTCGCTTGAGACGCGGATCTATCGCCACGTGCGCGACGTTCTCGCCGATCCCGCAAATCGCCGGTTGATCGACGAGAGTTTTCCGAAGCGCACGGTCACACGCCGCAACACCGGCTACGCGCTCGATGCGCTGATGGATGCAGCGGTGTTCGATCCGGCGTCCGCGCGCCCCTTCAATCTCTGCCGGCTCATCGCCGGATCGGAAGGCACCCTGTTTTTCGGCGTCGAGTTCGAGCTGAACTGCGAACCGCTGCCGCCGCCGGGTGCGCTGCTGTGTGCGCATTTTGCGAGTGTGGCCGAGGCGCTGCAGGCGACGTTGATCGCGCTGCGCCATGCGCCGTCGGCGGTGGAGTTGATCGATCGTCACGTGCTCGAATGCACGCGCGAGAATCTCGAGCAGGCGAAGAACCGTTTCTTTGTCCAGGGAGATCCGGGTGCGATTCTCGTGATCGAGATCGCGCGCGAAAAAACCGCCGACACCGACGCGACGTTCGCCGTGCTCGAACGCGACCTGCGCGCGGCGGAGCTCGGTTATGCGTTTCCCGTTTTGCGCGGTGTGGAGAGCGCAAAAGTCTGGGAGCTGCGGCGCGCGGGGCAGGGCGTGATGAGCAATGTCGTGGGCGATGCGAAACCGCGCGAGATCGTCGAGGACACCGCGGTCGCGCCCGAGGATCTGCCGGCCTACATCGCGGAGTTCGACGGGCTGATGCGCGAGAAATACGGCATCGCCTGCGTTTACTACGCGCACGCTGGCGCCGGTGAATTGCACACGCGCCCGCTCTTCAACCTGCGCACGCCGGAGGGACTGCGCATGTTTCGCGACATCGCGACGGATGTCGCTGCGCTCGTAAAAAAATACCGCGGTTCGCTCAGTGGCGAACACGGCGACGGGCGCCTGCGTGGCGAGTTTATCCGCTTCATGGTCGGCGACGCGTGCTACCGCCTGATGCGCGAATTGAAGCAAGTCTTCGATCCGCTCGGCATCTTCAATCCGGGCAAGATCATCGACACTCCGCCGATGGATACTTCGCTCCGCACCGCGCCCGGCGAGGCGGTGCCGGAGTATGCGACGGTTTTCGATTTCAGCGCCACGCAGGGCCTCGTGCGTGCGGTGGAGCAGTGCAACGGTTCCGGCGACTGCCGCAAATCGCACCTCATGGGCGGCACGATGTGTCCGAGCTACATGGCGACGCGGAACGAAAAGGACACGACGCGCGCCCGTGCCAATCTGCTGCGTCACCTCCTCACGCAACCGCCTGATCCGCGAAAACCGTTTTCGCGTCCCGAGCTCGACGAGGTGATGGACCTCTGCCTCTCGTGCAAAGGCTGCAAGAGCGAGTGCCCGTCCAACGTCGACATGGCCCGGCTCAAGGCCGAGTGGCAGCAGCAGGTCTACGACGAGCGTGGCGCTCCGCTGCGCGCAAAACTCTTCGCCGCGTATCCGCGGCTGCTCGCGTTCGCGGCGCATTTCCCGCGCGTGCACAACGCGATCGTCGCTCAGGCGCTTTCGTTTCGCTGGATGCGTCGTGCGCTCGGCGTGGCCGACGGACGAAGTCTGCCGCTGCTGCCGCGCGCGACGCTGAGGCGGTGGTTCACGGGCCGAACGCGCGAGAAAACAGCCGCAGCTGCGAGTGCGCCGCAGCGTCGCGTGTTTCTGTTCGTCGACGAATTCACTGACACGCTCGATGCCGAAATCGGAATCGCCGCGGTGCAACTGCTCGAACGGTTCGGCTACGAAGTCGTCTTGCCCGCGCATGCCTCGAGCGGACGCGCGCAGCTCTCGAAGGGCTTCGTGCGCGATGCGAAGCGTTGTGCGATCGAAAACATAGAAGCTCTCGCGCCGCTCGTCAGCGACGAGGCGCCGCTGGTCGGCATCGAGCCGTCGGCGATTCTAGGTTTCCGCGACGAGTATCCCGATCTCGTGCCCGCTGAATTGAGACCTGCCGCGAGGTTGCTCGCGAAACGCACCCTGCTCTTCGAGGAGTTTATTGCGCGGGAGGCCGACGCTGGGCGAATCCGCGCGGACGCGTTCACGACCGAGGCGCGCGAAGTGAAAGTGCACGGACATTGCCATCAGAAGGCGCTGTCTTCAATGGACCCTGTCGTGCGTGCGCTGTCGCTGCCGGCGGGTTATCGCGTGACCGTAATTCCAAGCGGCTGCTGCGGCATGGCCGGCTCGTTCGGCTATGAGGCGGAGCATTTCGAGATTTCACGGCAGATCGGTGAACTGGTTCTCCTGCCCGCGGTGCGGATGTCGTCGGCCGATACGCTCATTGCGGCAGCGGGCACGAGTTGCCGTCACCAGATTTTGGATACAACGGGCCGGCGGACGCTGCATCCGGCCGAAATTTTGTTTCAGGCGCTCGCTGGATAGCTCCGGTTGCAGGATGCGACGCCCTGGCGGGCGGGAAAATTTCCGACAATCGACTGCGTTCGGGGCGAACTCGGCGGCTTGCGGTGGTCCATGGGTTCGAACAAAGGAAACAGCATGAATTTTCTCGAAGCCGACTATTCCGAGATCACGCGGGCGATGATGCGGTCGCTGCCGACCGCGTTGATCATCATTCTCGCGGCGGTGCTGCTCTACAGCGTGCTGAAGCGCGCGCTGAAGCTGCTGACGCGGCGCACGAGCTTCACCGAGAAGGAACTCGATCCGGTGCGCCGGGCGATCAAGTGGATCATCACGATCGCGGCGTTCGTGCTCGTGCTTGGCGCGTTCGGTGCGAACGTCGGCGGCCTCTGGGGCGTGCTCTCGACGATCCTCGCGATGATCGCGATCGGCTTCGTCGCCGTGTGGAGCATTTTGAGCAACGTGCTGTGCACGCTCTTCATCATCATCTTCCGCACCTTCGCGGTGGGCGACGAGATCGAGTTTGCGGGCGAGCCGGTGAAGGGCCGTGTGACCGACCTGAATTTCATCTTCACCACGCTCGATGCGGGCGACGGCACGGTGATTCAGATTCCGAACAACCTCTTCTTCCAGCGCGTGCTGAAGCGACGCCACGCCGCGTATGCCGTTTCCGCGGCCACGCACCTGCGCTCGAAACAGCCGGAAACGACGGCAACGCAGCCGGATGGTGCCGCCGTTCCCGCTCCGGCTCCGGTCGAGCCGACGCGCTAAGGCGGAAAACAACTCTCTGCGAAACAAACGCGCGTCCGCCTTCGAGGCCGGGCGCGCGTTTTGTTTAGGTCCCGTAGAGCCGGTCGCCGAAATCGCCGAGACCGGGCAGGATGTATTTGCGGGCGTTGAGCTCGCGATCGAGCGCGGCGGTGAAGATCGGCACGTCGGGATGATGTTTCTCCACGAGCGCGACGCCCTCGGGTGCGCTCACGATGCTGACCAGCGTGATCGCGCGGGCGCCGCTTGCGCGCACGACATCGATCGCTTGCACGGCCGAGCCGCCGGTCGCGAGCATCGGATCGACGAGCATCACGTGGCCGTCTTTCAGTGGCGGAAGTTTGCAGTAATAGCTGCGCGCGACCGCAGTCTCGTGGTCACGCTCGAGTCCGATGTAGCCGACGGTCGTGTCGGGAAAGATGTCGAGAAACGGCTGCACCATACCGAGACCCGCGCGCAGGATCGGCACCACGGCGAGGTTGCCCGAAAGCACGCGGCCGGTCACCGGCTCCAGCGGTGTTTCGATCTTTTTGTCCTCGGTCGCCAGCGACCGCGTGGCTTCGATCGCGAGCAACAACGTGATCTGGTAGCAAAGCGTGCGAAACGTCGCCGGCTTGGTGGTTTTGTCGCGCAGATGCGTGATGACGTGCGCGGCGAGCGGGTGTTGGAGGACGTGGAGCATGGAGCGGGAGCGGAGGTTCAGGGCTGCAGCGTGAGCGTGTGAGCGGCGGAGCCAGGGAGCAATGACGCAGGCTCGCCCTTCACCCATGCTTCGTGCCCCGCTTGGTAGAACGGCGACAGCGGATGTCCGCTCGCCCCGCCGGGCATGTGAAAAAGACCTTCGTCCTCGTGTCCGGGAGAAACGACGAGCCGCATGCTCGCGCCGAAGTTCGGCGACTGCACGCGGGGCATGTGGGAGTCGCCGGGCAGCGGATCCGCAGGGAGATTGAGCCAGCCGGTGAGCCAACCCGGCAGCGCGGCCGCGAGCGGATGACGAATGCGCGCGGTATTACGCTGACCCCATGTGGCGCGGGCGAGCGCGACACCTTCGTCATCGATTTTTTCCACCACGGCGTCGGCCGCGGCCACGAGCAAGTCTTCCCAGCGCGTGAACTGCGGGTTCAGCAAGTGCGCGGGCTTTTGTTCGATCATCTGCCAGAGAGCGCCTTCGCGGTTGAATGACCGCCAGTCGAAGTCCTCCTGTCGTTCCAGGCACACGGCGAAAATCGCGGGGAAAACGAGACCGTGCACTTCGGTGCGAAACGCGCGCGCGAGTCGGTAGCTCACCGAATCGACATCGGCGCGACCCGACCACTGTTGCGCGAGTTCCCGGAGTTTCGCGCGGGATTTCTTCTGCGCGACGACCGAGTCGGAGAGCGTCGAGACCAAGAGCTTTTGCCAGCGCTCCATGAAGAGCGCGCGATCATCGAGCTGGATCGCGAGCAGGTCCTGCGGCGCCGCGTTTTCCAGCGTAGCGAGACGGTCGCGAATCTGCGCGGCGCGCGGCGCGGTGTCGTAGTTGCCGTCGCCGAGCAGCGCGAGCGCCGGGCCGCCGACCATGCGCTGGTTGCCGGACCAGATGCGGCCGCCGTTGGAAAACACGACGGGCACTTCCTCGGGCGGCCGCAGACCTTCCCAGCGTCGGTCGCCAAACAGCCACGACACGGGCAGTCGCCCATCGAGGCCCACGCGCTTCGGGAGGCGGCCGACGATCGTCCACGCGATCTGGCCGGCGGAATCGGCAACGACGAAATTATGCGGCGGGATGCCGGAGCGACGCGCGATGTTCACGGCCTGCTCGGCGTTCTCGGCGGCTTCGAGTTGAGCGAACTCGAGGTTTACCGCGGCGGGATCGTGCAACGTCCAATGCCATGCGAGCGGGCGCTCTTTTGCGTTGGTGCCGACGATCGGCCCGAAGACCGACCATTGTTTTTCCACGACCACCTCGTCGCCGCCTTTGACTTGGATGACGTGGCGGCGGTGTTCGAACTCGAGCAACTCGTCGTGTCCGGGCGCGCGGTAGAAGTCGCGGGAGATCGTGTTAACGTCGACTGCGACGAGATCGCCGGTGTCCACATAGGAATTGGTGAGCGCCCACGCGACGTGACCGTTGGAGCCGATCACGAGATACGGCATGCCGGGCAACGTTGCGCCCACCAGCCGGCGCGTCTGATCGCCTTCGCGCCACTCCATGACGGCGCGATACCAGACATTGGGCACGCGAAGATTCAGGTGAGGATCGCTCGCGAGCAAACCGGCGCCGTTGCGTGTGTGTTCACCGCCGAGCGCGAATGCGTTGCTGCCCGGGCGCAGGTCCGGATCGGGTCGGGACAAAGTGCGGACCGGGTCGGGACCGAGTGCGGACCGGGTCGAGGCAAGGAGCGGACCGGGTCGCGCCCATGAGCGCATCGAGTCGGGCTCGGGTGCGGCTCGAGTCGCGGCCGTATTCAAAGGACGGATATCGATGAGGCGCTCGTTGGGAATCGGCGCGAGCGGTGCGGTGGAGCCATCGAGCGCGGCGTCGGTTGGCGTCTGCAACGGCGCGAAGAAATCGAGAACGCCCGTGCCGAAGACATCGGTCAGCGTGGAGAGCGTGTGTTCGTAGTTGCCCCACGCGTCCTGCAGATCGAGCGCCATCGCGTAGATGACGAGGATGGAATCCTCGGGCAGCCATGGCTGCGGTTCGCCGCGAACGACGTAATACTCGAACGGTTTCTTCGCGAGGGAGCGGAGGCCGTCGTTGACGCCCATCGCGTAGGCTTCGAGGAGCGCGCGCTGCGCGGGCGTGGCGGCGGCGAGGACCTTTTGCGCGAGGACGCGGAAGTCGTGCGGGCGATTGAGCCGGTCGGCCTCGAGCGCGACTTTTCCGAAAAGCGCGGAAAGCTCGCCCGCGGCGCTGCGACGCAGGAGATCCATTTGGAAGAACCGGTCCTGTGCGTGCGCGAAGCCGAGTGCGCGTGCGACGTCGCGGCGGTCGGTGCCGCGCAGGGTGGGGGTGCCTTGCGCGTCGCGTTCGATGGTGACGGGGGCGGTGAGTCCGGAGAGCGACACGGTGCCGTCGAGCGGCGGCAGGCTGCCGCGCATCTGGAAGTAGAACCAAACGACGAAGCCGGCGGCGAGGAGCGCAAGCAGGCTCAGCGCGCTGGCGAGCAGTTGCAGGCGGGGCTTGAGAGCGGGTTTCACAGCGAAAGGGCGATGCGGATCTGGCGAACGATTTCCGCGGGTGGCGGTGTGATGTCGACGGTGAGCGCGTCGGCCGGCGGCTCGAGTGCGGCAAGCTGGCTGTCGAGCATGCCGGGTTTCATGAAGTGATTTTGGCGTCCCGCGATGCGCGCGGCGAGGAGCTCGCGTGAACCGTTGAGGTGGACGAGTCGCACGTGCTGGTGGTCGGGAATGAGGATGTCGCGGTAGCGCTGTTTGAGCGCGGAGGACGTGACGACCGCGGAGCGGTTTTCCGCGATGCAGCGATCGATGTGCGCGCGCAGGGCGGCGAGCCACGGGGCGCGATCTTCGTCGGTGAGCGGTTGGCCGGCGGACATCTTGGCGACGTTGGCAGGCGGGGGAAAGTCGTCGGCGTCGGCAAATTCCCAGCCGAGTTCGCGGGCGAGCAACTCGCCGATGGTGGATTTGCCGCTGCCAGCGACGCCCATGACGAGGATGACCATGGCGGGAGGCGGGGTTACTGGGCCTGTTCCCACGCGCGGGTGGCGACGGGATCGCGGCCTTCGTCGAAATCAATGAAATCGAACATCGTCATGATCGGTTGCGATTCGAGACCGGCTTCGGCGATGCGTTTTTTGAGGAGCTCGGTCCCGGCGTCGCGCCAGCCGCGTTTCATCATGAAGCCGTTCCAGACCTCGCACTCTTCGTCGGTGCGACGGCCGCCGCGCTCTTCGGCGAAGGCGAGGAGTTGTTCATCGGAGAGATCGCCCGCGAGCGTGCGCGCCTTGAGGTCGGCGTAGTCGATCCTGAGAAATGCGCAGCAGCGTCCGTCAAAACCTCTGCCGAGGTTGGCCTGGTAATCGGCGGGGAGGGAGCCGGCCTCGTGAAGGCGGATCTTGTCGAGCATGCGGCCGAAATAAACGAGCCGGCCGACCTTGCTGTAACAACTGCGGAGTCCGGGAACTGCGGGCATGGGAAGAGCTTCGGTGCTGCTCCCGAAGGAGCGAGCGAAAATCCCTTCCGCAAGCCGCCGCGGAAAACTCCGGACGCGTCAGCGATCGGCCGAGATGAGCCCGTGGCGAACCGCGTAGCGCACGAGGCCGGTGACCTCGTGGATGCCGAGTCGCGCCATGAGATGCATGCGGTGCGTCTCGATGGTCTTCACGCTGAGATTGAGGAGAAACGCGATTTCCTTGGTGCTGCGGCCCTCGGCGATCAGTTGCAGAATCTCGCGCATGCGCGGCGTGAGCGATTTGGTGAGCTCGGCGCGCGGGTCCTGAAGCTTTTGCCGGTAGCGCGCGAGCACCTCGCGCGTGATCGTGGGGCTGAGATACGTTTCGCCGCGGAGCACGGCCTGCATGGCGGCCGCGAGATCGGCGGCGGCGGCGTCCTTTAGCAAATAGCCGGCAGCGCCCGCGTGCAGCGCGCGCAGCACGAAATCCTCCGACGTGTGCATCGAGAAGATCAGCACACGCGTGCCCGGATGCTCGCTCACGATGCGCGCGGTGGCGTCGAGCCCGTTGAGATCGGGCATGGTGATGTCCATGACGACGACGGTCGGCTTGTGCTCGGCGGTGAGCGCCATGGCTTCGCGGCCGTTGCCGGCTTCGGCGACGACTTCGACGTCGGGGAGACGTTCGAGTAGCGAACGGATCCCGGCGCGCACGAGCGCGTGGTCGTCGGCGAGAATGACTTTGACCGGAGTGGCCACGGACGAAGTTACCTCAGATAATTGGCAGTTGAACACGAAAAAGCAGGTGGATGGCAGGAAGGTTCTTGTCCTGCGGCTGACGAACCGACCCTGAAGAAAGTTACTCGCGAAAATAGTAAACTGCCGTGCAGATCAGCGCGAAGACCACGGTAGGCGCGTTCACCCACAACGGGTCGAAGCCCATGTGGTAGCGGTCCACCAGCCAGACAATGGCAGTATACTTCGCGGCGATTGCGATCCAGCAGCCGAGGATGACCCGCTCCACGCGGCGATTGCGCACAGGCGCGTAGCGCGAGGCGCGGACTTCCTCCACGAAACCGCGGTCGTAGTCGGGGGGCGGTCGGCGCGAGAGGAAAGAGAGGACGTTCAGGATCACGCCGCCAACATAGTCAGGGCGCATCGGTTGAAAAGCCGCTGCGCGCGCGGCGCGGATGAAAAGTGACGCTACTCGCGAGCCCACGCATTTTTGGATGGGCGAATGAAACTTTTCGCAGCATGCTCAGTCCCACCCTTTCCCATGAAAACCTCCAGACTAACCTTGGTTCTCTTGCTGGCGCTGACCTCTTTCGGGTTCGCTCGTGCGGACCAGGCGGCTGCGTCTCGTGTCGAGGTGAATTTCAGCAATCCGGAAAACTTCACCGACGTGAAGGACAGTTTCCAGGGCACCACCGATTCCCGGCGCGATGCCATCCTCGACGAGATCAAAGACTACATCGTGCGTCGTGCTTCGGCGCGCCTCCCCGAGGGACAACGTCTCTCTGTTACGATCACTGACATCGACCTTGCCGGCGACTTCGAGCCGTGGCGCGGACCGTCCTCGCAGGACGTGCGCGTGATCAAGGATATCTACACGCCGAAGATCGACCTGTCGTTCACGCTCACGGATGCCAGCGGAAAAGTGGTGTCCGAGGGCAACCGCAAGCTGCGCGATCTGAGCTTCAACATGAAGACCACGACGTCCAACCGGAACGACCCGCGCGTTTACGAGAAGGCGTTGATCGACGACTGGCTCCGCGACGATCTCCCGCGCGCCAAGCGCTGAGCTTCTCTTTTGTCAGGAACTCCATTCGCATGCAGCCGCCCGTCCTTGTGACGGGCGGCTTTTTCTTTTTCCGCAAACTCGCTTCTCTTCGCCGCGTGAGTGCCGACCGTATCGACAAATGGCTTTGGGCCGTGCGCGTCTTCAAGACGCGAGGCCTCGCCGCCGACGCCTGCCGTGCCGAAAAGGTGAAATTCGGCGACCAGCCCGCGAAGCCGTCGCGCGATGTGCGCGTCGGAGATCTCCTCTCCGTCCGCCAAGGCGTGGTCACGCGCACGCTGAAGGTCACGGGCATCCCGCGCTCGCGCGTCGGCGCCGCGCTCGTGCCGCAGTATTGTCTCGAGCTCCCCCCGCCCGAGGAGTTCGAGAAAGCGCGCGCGCAGCCGGTGCAGGACTTTCTCGCGCGCGAAAAAGGCGCGGGTCGTCCGACCAAAAAAGAGCGACGCGCGCTCGATTCGCTCTGGGACTGAGCGCGGCTCAAACCGCAGTTCATGTGCAGTATGGGCCGGTTCGTGCGGGCGGCTTTCTTCAGCTCCGCCGACAAGGCGGGTGGGGCTTGTCCCGAATTCCCTTGCGTTTGCAAACGGGCCGTGCGTCCTTCGGCTCATCGTTAGAGAACACGTTAGATGACAGTATCTGGTGAGTCGTAGGCTGAGCGATAGGCTTAAGTGATGATTTCGAAACCCACAGTGGGAACGGACTGGCAGCAGACGAGAGATCTACGAGACATCACATGAGTAACTCCAAACTATACGTCGGTAACCTGTCGTTCAAAACCACCGAAGACGAGCTCCGCTCCCACTTCGGCCAGTTCGGCTCCGTCACCGATGTTTATGTCGCCATGGACAAGATGACCGGCCGCCCGCGCGGTTTCGCGTTCGTCACCATGGGCACGGCCGAAGAAGCCAAGGTCGCCGCTGAGAAGATCAACGGCACCGATTTCGGCGGTCGTCAGCTGACGGTCAACGAAGCCCGCCCGAAGGAAGATCGCCCCAGCGGCGGTTTCGGCGGTGGCGGCGGCCGCGGTTTCGGCGGCGGCGGTGGCCGTGGCGGTTTCGGCGGTGGCCGCGATCGCGGCGAGCGCCGTTACTAATCGATTCGGTCTAACGCACTGAATTTTTCGAGGGACGGAGCTCCTTTGGGCTCCGTCCCTTTTTGTTTCTTCACCGCTGCTGCGGCAGCCGGTGGGCCGTGCCCGCGTAAAGGCAACGGCGAGTCGCGCTATTCCAGCGCCCGGCTCCTCCGCACAGACGAATATGCCTTTCAAAGCTCTTAATCTCTCCGATCCCGTTCTCCGCGGCGTGCAAGCCGCCGGCTACACGGATCCCACTCCCATTCAGCTCCGCGCGATTCCGGTCGTGCTCGGCGGCGGCGATCTGATCGCTTCCGCGCAAACCGGCACCGGCAAAACCGCCGCCTTTGCGCTGCCCATTCTCGATCGCCTCGGCGCGCACCGCCCTGGCCGCCAGCCGCGCGTGCTCGTGCTCGAGCCCACGCGCGAACTCGCCGCGCAGGTGGAAACTTCCTTCCGCAATTTCGCGCGCTTCACCGATCTGCGTGCGACCGCGATCTTCGGTGGCGTCGGCTACGGCAACCAACGCGCCGAGCTCAAACGCGGCACCGACGTGATTGTCGCCACGCCCGGCCGCCTGCTCGATTTCCTGAAAGAGCGCACGCTCTCGCTGCAGGACATCTCGATTCTCGTGCTCGACGAAGTCGACCGCATGCTCGACATGGGCTTCCTGCCCGTCGTGAAGGACATCGTCGCCCGTTGCCCGAAAGAGCGACAAACACTCTTCTTCTCCGCGACCGTCCCCCCTGAGATCCAGGCCGTCGCGTCGTTCGCGCTGCGGAATCCCGCCAAGGTCGAGATCGGCGTCGCCCGTTCCGTGACCGAGAGCGTCACGCATGCGCTGTATCCAGTTTCCCATGACCAGAAGTTCGATCTCCTCCTCGCGCTCCTCGCGAAGACGGATTTCGAGAGCGTCATCGTCTTTTCGCGCACCAAGCACGGCGCCGACAAGATCGCCCGCAAGCTCAAGGCGGCGAATCACTCCGTGGCCGTGCTCCACGCCAACCGCTCGCAAAACCAGCGCCTCGAGGCGCTCGCCGGTTTCAAGAGCGGCAAATACGAGGTGATGGTCGCGACCGACATCGCCGCGCGCGGCATCGACGTCGCCGGCGTGTCGCACGTGATCAATTACGATGTGCCGGAAAAGCCCGAGGACTACGTGCACCGCATCGGCCGCACCGGTCGCGCGCAGGCCGTCGGCGATGCGTTCACGCTCGTCACGCCGGAAAACGCCAAGGACGTCCGCGATATCGAGCGCTTCATCGGCCAGAAGATTCCCGAGCTGAAACTGCCCGGCTTCAACTACAACCCGATCGTGCCGCGTCCGCCGGAACCGTTTCGTCCGCGCGGCAGCCTGCCGGGCCAGATTCGCCACAACAGCAATTTCCGCCGTTTCAGCGGAGGTCGTCGCGGCGGTCGCCGTTAAGCGCCAACATTCGCGCCAAAGTCCGACTCGACCCGCGCTTCACGGCGCACCGAGTCGCGCCTGAGTGCGGCTCGGGTCGAGCCACACTCCGGACCGGGTCGGGACGAAGTGCGTCCCGACTCGAGCCAAGGTCCGTCCCACGTCGCGCCTAGGTGCGGACCGGGTCGAGCCCGTGTGCGCACAGAATCGCACCGGTGCGCGAACCGGCCCGCACTCGCGTTCCACCTCATCGCCCGCGCGGAGCCCTTGCGCACTCCGGGCAATGGTCAAAACCACATGTCAACTATTGGTTGACATGTGGTTTTGGCGTTTTGGGAGAGGTTGGTTGGGTTGTTAAAGTGGGGAGGTGAAGTAGCGGAGGTGGAGTGGCGCGGGGCGGAGGAAAAGGGATTGGACGCGGGGAGCGGGAGCGCCAGTTTCGGCGCTCTCCATGCCCGCGCTGTCTCCGATCGAAAAACACCTGAAGCTGCTGAGCGGCTGCACGCGTTGTCCGCGCATGCATCGTCCGGCGGTGGTGGGGCGGCCGGTCGCGAGCAAGGTGCTGCTCGTCGGCCAGGCGCCGGGCGACAAGGAGCCGAAGCTGGGGCGTCCGTTTGCGTGGACCGCGGGCAAGACGTTGTTCAAGTGGTTTCACGGCGCGCTCGGCTGGACGGAGGATGAGGTGCGAGACCGTTTTTATTTTGCGGCGGTGTGCCGCTGTTTTCCTGGCAAGCGCCCCGAGGGTGGCGACCGCGTGCCAGCGCCCGATGAGATCGCGCGTTGTTCGGAGTGGATGGCGGAGGAGTTTCGTTTGTTGGAGCCGGAACTGGTGATCCCGGTGGGCAAGCTGGCGATCTCGCAATTTCTGCCGGTCGCACCGCTCAACGACATGATCGGGCATAGCTTCACGATCGAGCGCGGTGGACGGCGGATGGATTGCATCCCGCTGCCGCATCCGTCGGGCGCGTCGCCGTGGCATCGGATGGAGCCGGGCAAGACGCTGCTCGGTCAGGCGCTGAAGGCGATCGCGCGGCATCCGGCGATAAAAAATCCGTGTCTTCCCGCCAATCCCCGCTAAATCCTCCCTCCATGTATCGTCATCTTGCCCGGGTGTTTTTGCTCTCGCTGCTGATCGCGCTTCCCTCGCTGCACGCGCAGCGGGAGTTGCTGACGCCGGATCAGATCGAACAGGTCGAGAAGAAGTGGCCCGGCACGAAACGCACGGCCACGGGCATCCGCTACATCGTGTTGAAGGAGGGCGCCGGCGAGTCGCCGAAATCGGGCGACCGGGTGAATGTGCTCTACATCGGCTCGTTGCTCGACGGCACGGAGTTCGATCGCACGCAGGATCCGTCGCGTCCGTTTACGTTTCGTGTGGATCGCGGTGAGGTGATCACGGGGTGGGATCAGATCATCAAGACCATGAAGGTCGGCGAAAAGCGCATCGTGATCATCCCTTCGTCGCTCGGCTACGGTTCGCGCGGTCAGGCGCCGAAGATCCCACGCGACGCGGTGCTGGTCTTCGAGATGGAGCTTATTTCGCAGGGAAGCGAATAGCGTTTCGCTGCGTCCAGAGGTTGTCGGCCGTGTAGATCGCGAGGCCGACCCAGATGAAGGCAAACGCTGCCGCGCGCTCGCGCGTGAACGGCTCGCGATAGAGCCATACGCCGAGCGCAAACTGGACGGTCGGCGCGAGGTATTGGAGCAGTCCGAGCGTCGTGAGCCGGATGCGCCGCGCGCCAAACGCAAACAGGAGCAACGGCACCGCCGTGATCACGCCCGAGAAGGCGAGCAACAGGTGTTCGTATCCGCTCACGCGGCCAAACGCGGCGAGACCGGTGTGCTGTTGCCACGCGAGATAGCCGACCGCGACGGGCGCGAGCAGCAGCGTTTCCAGACCGAGTCCGGTGAGCGGACCGATGGGGGATTGTTTTCGCAAAAGGCCATACGCGCCAAACGTCGCCGCGAGCGTGAGCGCGATCCATGGCACCTGGCCGACGCGTGCGACGAGCAGACCGACACCGATCGCGGCGCTCGCGATCGCGAACCATTGCAGCCGGCGGAGTCGCTCGTGCAGCACGAAGCGACCGGCGGCGACGTTGACGAGTGGCACGAGAAAATAGCCGAGACTCGCCTCGACCACGCGGCCGTGGTTCACACCCCAGACATAGACGAGCCAGTTGACCGTGAGCAGCGCGCCACTCAGCCCGTGCCAGCGGAGCGCCGATCGTGATTTCAGCGCGTCGCGCAGGTCACCGAAGCCGCGGCCAAAACCCATCACGACGAGCACAAAGACGAGTGACCACAGATGCCGGTGCGCGATCAGCTCCACGGCGCCGACGTCGGGAAACTGTTTCCAGTAGATCGGAAAAAGGCCCCACGCGAGATAGCACGTGGCCGCGGCGAGGGCGCCGCGTGCGGCATCGTGATGGGCGGGAGCGGGAGACATGCGGCGAGAGTCGGTCGCCCACCAGGCGCGTCAATGACCGCGGGGCTGTGCTGCCCGTTCCAGCGGGCTGCTGAGTGCGGCGCCGCGCGTGCGGTTACTTCCGCGGCGTATTCGAACGCAGATAAGGGAACTGCCGCTCGAACTCCGCTTCCGCCTGACGGCGCGCGGCGTCCGGAGCGATGTCCTGCGTCGCCAGTTCGGCGATGCGGCGATCCAGCCAGCGCTGCTTGAACGTGCCCTCGACTTCCGTCGCGACCGCGGAGTTCTCCTTCGGCTTCTTCTTCTTTTTCCAGAAGAAGCAGCCAGTGGAGGACGACACCACGAGCAGGGAAAGGGAGAGGAGGAGGATGCGTTTCATGCGGGTTCGGTGCGTCCGACCTTAGGAGTGCAGGTTCCCTGCGCGAGTGAATCTTTTTGGTTTCGTGACCAGGGAAAACCGATTTCATCTGGCCCGATGAGCGACGAGTCCACGCCTCCTCCTCCGCTGCGCTTGAAGCCGCGTCTGCGCACCGATGGCGCTGAGCCGTCCGCGACCGCGGAGTCGTCGACTCCTTCCGATCAACCACCGGCCAGCCCGGCGACTCAGGACGCGGCCGAGGCGCCGAAACTGCGGCTGAAGCCGAAGCTCGCGACCGAGTCTGCGTCAGCGGAAACGACGGAAGCTCCCGCCGAGCCGGCCGCGACTCCGCCCGCCGTCGACGCACCCGCTCCCGTTCTCTTCAAAACCGTGCCGGAAACGCCTGCGACTTCGGTCGCACCTGCGGCGAAAACCGAGGAGGGGAAGTTCAAGCTGCGACCCAAGGCGCCGCTCCCGACCGAAATTCCGGCGGTGATTCCGCCGCCTGCGCCGCCGACACCACCCGCGGCCATCGAGTTTATTCCTGCGATCGTGCCTGCCCCGACGGTGGTGCCGCCTCCGGCTCCCGATCCTGCGTCGGTCATCGCACCTCCGCTTCCGTCTCCCGCGGCGCATCAACCGCCTCCGCCCGGCACCGGCACCAAAAAGTATCCGCCGCCCACCATGAAATCGGCGGGCTCCGCGCCGGCTGGGAAAACACCGCCTCCAGCGAAGCCGGAGAAACCCGCCAGCCGCTCGCGTCTGCTTGCGATCGGCGGAGCGGGGGTGGTCCTGCTCGCAGCGGCCGCTGGCGCTTACTTTTTCTTTCTAGCCGAGCCCGAAGCTCCGCCGCCACTTCCGCCGCGTCCGATCGCGAAACAACCCGCGGCTCCCGCCAGCGCGGACGCGAAGCCCGCCACGGCTCCGGCGCAAACGCCCCGCGAACCCACCACCGTCCTCGGGCAAGCCGTGCAGCGCGCGCAACAAGTGGTCCAGGCCCGCTCCGGCAGCGATCAGGTGAACGCCGGTTCGCTCGACGACGAATTCTCGCCCCGGTCCGCGCTGCGCGCGGCGCAAAAGACCGAGACGGTTGCCGTTGCCGCCACGACCGAGCTCGCGCCCGGCGTCGTGGCGACGACCACCGTGGTCGACGCGACGCTCAACGCCAGCGAGCCTTTCCGCCAGTGGGTCGCGAGCGCCCGCATCTCCGGGGTGTTTCAAGGCACTCCCGCGCGCGTGTTGATCAACAATCGCACGGTCAGCGTCGGCCAGTCGGTCAACGATACCCTCGGCATCAAGCTCGACCGGGTGGACGTCGAGGAGAAGCGCATCATCTTCCGCGACGCCTCCGGCGCCACGGTCGAGCGCCGGTATTGAGATTTCCACTACGCGCTTACGAGCGCGCGGCGTCGCGGATCGCGTGAATCACCTCGGGATCGGTCAGGATCCCGAGCACGCCGTTGACGACGAACTGGATGCCGATGCAGAGGATGATGAATCCCATCACCTTCGAGAGCGCGTTCATGCCATTGACGCCGATCACGTCCACGATCCGCTCCGAGAGGCGCAGCACCACATAGGTGATCGCCGCGACGATCAGGATGCCGAGGATGATCGCGCTGTAGTCGATCCAGTCTTTCGCCAGTGAGGTGAAACCCACTGTCACAGCGATCGAACCGGGACCGCTCATCATCGGCATCGCCAAAGGTGAGAACGACACGTCGCGTTTCGCGCGCGCAGCGTTCACGTCGTGATCTGCCGAGCGACCGGGCGCCACCAGCATCTGCGACCCGATGCCCGCCACGAGCAAACCGCCGGCGATGCGCAGGCCGGGAATCGAGAGCCCGAAAAACCCCATGATGAACGTCCCGCCGACGAGGAAGCTCACCAGGATGGCGACCATGTAGAAACACGCGCGGCGCAGCTGCGCCATGCGCTCTTCGCGCGTGTTGCCCTCGGTGATCGCGAGAAACGTCGGCGCAGACGCCAGCGGATTGATGACGGGAAGCAGCGCGACGATCGTGCCAAGGATCAGCTGCCAGAAATTCGAAAAGCTCATGGCGGAGTGAGGACGCGTTACGTTTCGGGCGCGCGTTTACCAGACATCGACCGGTCCCTTCGGCACCGGGATCGCGTCGCGCTCGAGCGCATCGGCTTCGCCGGCGGGGCGCATGAACGACGCCACCATCGGCTCCTGCCGGAAGCGCGGCAGCAGCTCGCCGTTTTCATCCACAAACTGTTTTCGCCACGCCACGTAGTCGGCAACCGCCGCCGCGTAGTCTGCGCGCGAGGTGATCGTGATGATCCGCTGCTTGAAGGGCTTCGAGGGACCAAACCGCTTCGCATACCACGGGGCGACTTTGCGAAACAGCCGCGCGCCGTGCTCCTCGCCGTAAAACTCCGCGTAGCGCTCGAAGTGCCGGCTCATCACGCGGATCCGCTCCTCGAACGTGGGCTCGGGCAACAACTCTCCCGTGCGCAGGTAGTGATCCGTGCGCCGGAAAATCCACGGATCGTAAAACGCACCGCGACCGATGCTCACGCCGGCGCAGCCCGTTTCGTCAAGCATGTGGCGTGCGGCCTCGGGTGTGGTCACGTCGCCGTTGCCGATCACGGGAATCGTTTTCACCGCTTCCACCACCGCGCGGATGCCGGCGAGATTCACGCGACCGCTGAAACCCTGCGCGCGCGTGCGACCGTGCACGAAGATCGCCGCGACGCCCGCCTGTTCGAGCACGCGGGCGAGATCGGGCGCGGTGAGGTTATCGTCGTCCCAGCCGAGCCGCATTTTGGCCGTCACGGGGATGCGCACGGCCTCGATCATGCCGCGCACCAGGGCGGCGGTTTTTTCGAGTTCGGTCATCATCGCCGAGCCGCCGCCGATCTTCACGACCTTCTTCACGGGGCAGCCCATGTTGATGTCGACCGACTGGGCGCCGAGATCTTCGCAAATCCGTGCCGCATCGCGCATTTCCTCCGGCACGCTGCCGAATAACTGGATCGCCATCGGCCGGTCCTCGGCGCACGAGGCGACGAGTTTCAGCGCAGTGGGATTGCGTTCGATCAGCGAGCGCGCGTTGACCAGGTCGGTCGTTACCCAGCCGAGTCCGCCCAACTCACGCAGCGTCAACCGAAAGGGCAGGTTGGTGTATCCAGCCAGCGGAGACAGGAAGAGATTGGAAGACAACTGAGTCGGCCCGATGCGCATGCCGGATCGAGTCAATGCGCGGACCGGACCGAGGCAAATCCCGAACCGGGCCGGGACAAAATCCGCACCGGGTCGGGACCGAGTGCGTCCCGAGTCGCGCCAAGGTCCGGACAGGGTCGAGCCACGGTGCGGACACGGTCGCGACAAGGTGCGGCGCGAGTCGCGAGGAAGTGCGGATCAGGGCGCGAGTAAGAGAGCTGTAACAAGATGGTCAAAACCACGGGCAATTTGCACCCGCGAGCGGACGTTGTGTCGTAGCTGACGCTGCCGCGAAAGTTATGGGAGCTTCGGCCCTCCACATCGCAGCGGACGACGCTCGTGCGTGCCACGGCGGTCGTTGTCCCGGGTTTTCCGCGGATCTGTCTGATTTCGACGTTAACCCGAACTTTTCCCTGCCATGCGTGTGCTGCACCTTGAAGACTCTCCCGGCGATGCCGAGCTCGTGGCCGAACGGCTCAACGAGACGTGGCCGGATTGCGTGATCCGCTCGGCGCGGAATCGCGAACAATACGAGTCCGCGCTCGAGACTGCCGACTTCGATCTGATTTTGTCCGACTACACGATGGCCGGTTACGACGGCCTCTCGGCGCTGGAAGCGGCGCGGGTGCATTGCCCGGACAAGCCGTTTATTTTTCTCTCCGGCACGATCGGCGAGGAGCGCGCGATCGAGGCGCTGAAGCGCGGCGCGACGGATTACGTGATCAAGGACCGGCCTTCGCGTCTCGTGCCGGCGATCCGCCAGGCGCTGGATCGCGCGGAGGAAGCGCAACGTCACCGCCGGACCGACGAAGCGCTGCGGCAGAATCGCGAGCGCTTCCGCCTGATCGCGGAGCACGTGGACGATTTCATCGTGTTGTTGGACACGTCGGGCCGCTGCCTTTACGCGAACCCCGCCTACGCCCGCGCGATGGGTCGCGAGGAACGCCGCGAGATGGCAGCCAACGATTTCTTCGCCGACGTGCACCCCGAGGATCGCCCTGTCGTGCAGGAGATGTTTCGCGAGGTATTGAGCGGCGGCCGCACGACGCGCGCGGAGTTTCGTCTGCTGCGTGAGGATCGCTCGGTGCGCCACATCGAGGCGCAGGCCAATGTCGCACGCGAAGCGCATGGCGAATGGGTGCAGGTGGTCGTGGTCGGTCGCGATGCGACCGAGCGGCGCCGCACGGAGCAACGCGTGCGCGAACAAGCCGCGCTGCTCGACATGGCGCAGGACGCGATCGTGGTGCGCGATCTCGATAGTCGCGTGACGTATTTCAACCAGGGCGCCGCCAAGCTCTACCAACTCGAGCGCGAGAAGGAGCTGAACCGTCCGGTGAACGAACTGTGGACCGAGGATTCGCAGCGCGTGGATGTGGCGCGTCGCGCGACGATGTTCTACGGCGAGTGGATGGGCGAGATGCGCCAGCGCACGCGCGCGGGCAACGACGTCCTGCTGCAAAGCCGCTGGTCGCTCGTGAAGGATGAAGACGGCGCGCCCGCGGGCTTTCTCGTGATCAACACCGACATCAGCGAGAAGAAGCGGCTCGAGTCGCAGCTCCTGCGCGTGCAGCGCGTGGAGAGCATCGGACTTCTCGCGGGCGGTGTGGCGCACGATATCAACAACGTGCTCGTGCCGATCATGGTCTCGAGCGAGCTGCTCGAGTCGATGGTCACGGCGCCGGAAGGGAAGGCGTTTCTGTCGTCGATTCGCGCGAGCGCGCAGCACGGCGCGGCCCTCGTACGGCAGTTGCTCGCGTTTGCGCGTGGCGCGGTGGGACAGCCGACCGAACTCGCGTGCCGTCCGCTGCTCAGCGATTTCGTGGGATTCCTCACGCAGACATTCCCGCGCAATGTGCGCTTCAGCCTTAACGTGGCCGACGATCCGTGGCCGGTGAAGGGCGACGCCACGCAGCTCAAGCAGGTGTTGATGAATCTCTGCCTCAACGCGCGAGACGCGATGCCCAACGGCGGCGCCATCGGCATCCGCGTGCGCAACGTGAACCTGAGCGAAGCCGAAGCGGAGTCGCTTCGTGACGTGAAGGCCGGACCGCACGTGGAGATTTCGGTGAGCGATACCGGTTCGGGCATGTCGCCCGAAGTGGTGAGCCGCATCTTCGATCCGTTTTTCACCACCAAGGAAGTCGGCAAGGGCACGGGCCTTGGTCTCGCCGCCGTGCGCGGCATCATCAAGGGCCACGACGGCGCGATCACGGTCGAGAGCGAGCCGGGCGAGGGCACGACGTTCCGCATTTTCCTGCCCGCTGCGCGCGTGCCCGAAGTCGCGGACCGCAAGAGCACCGCGGCGAATCTCGGCGACGGTCAGAGCATTCTTTTGATCGACGACGAGCCGAGCGTGCGCGACGTGCTCGCGGCGCTGCTCACGACGAGCGGTTATCGCGTGCTCAAGGCTGGCTCAGGCGACGAAGGCATTCGGAAATTCCACGCGCACCGGCCCGAAGTCGCGCTCATCATCACGGATATCATGATGTCGGGCACGGATGGCTTCGCGGTGATTCGCGAAGTGCGCAAGGTCGATCAGTCGCTCCCGATCCTCGCGATGAGCGGCATGGCGAGTGCCGGTTGCTTCGACGATCGCGCGGAAGAACTGTCCGTCACGCTGCTCGCAAAACCGCTGACGCAGGCGATCCTGCTCGAGGCGGTGAAAAACGCGCTCGAGCCGAAACACGTCTGAGCGCTCAACCGCGCGCCTGCTGCACCGCGGTTTTGATGCGTGCGAGTCCGCGCTCGAGCGTCGAGCGCGGGCAACCGAAGTTGATGCGCACGTGCGAGCCGGGCTTCGCACCGAAGAACGTGCCATCGCTCAGGCCGACGCCGTGCTTCTCGAAGTGCGCGATCGGATCGGCGAGTGAGAGCGCGGACACATCGAGCCACGCGAGATACGTGGCTTCGATGGGCGCGACGATTTTGACGCCGGGCAGTTCGCGCGCGACGAAATCGACGAGGTAATCGCGATTGCCACGCAGATACGCGAGGAGCTCCTGACGCCACGGTTCGCCGTCGCGATACGCGGCTTCGCATGCGGCGAAACCGAGACTCGTGACTTCGGCAACGATACCGGCCGTCGCGCGCACGAACTGCGCCCGCAACGCCGCATCCGGGATGATTGCGAGCGATGTGCCGAGACCAGGGACGTTGTAGGTCTTGCTCGGCGCGAGCAGCGTGATCGACCGCGCGGCAATCTCGCTGCCGAGCGTGGCGGTCGGGATGTGCGACAGCGCGGGATCGAGAATGAGGTCGCAGTGAATCTCGTCGGAGCAGAGCACGAGATTGTGGCGCACGCAGAACGCCGCGAGGCGTTCGAGTTCGTCGCGGCGCCAGACCCGCGCGATCGGGTTGTGCGGATTGCAGAGGAAGAAGAGTCGCGTCTTCGGCGTGACGGCGGGCTCGAGGGCGTCCCAATCGATCTCCCAACGTGATTCGGCAGCGTTGAGCACGAACGGCACGCGCACGCTCACACGGCCGCTGTTGCGCGGCGCGGTCATGAACGGCGGATACACGGGCGTGAGCGTGAGCACTTCCTCGCCGGGCTGCGCGAAGGCTTGCGCGGTGACATTGAGTCCAACGACGAGTCCCGGGAGCCACACGATCCACGCCGGATCGATGCGCCAGCCGTGGCGCCGCTCGAGCATCTCGACGACGGCATCGGTGGTGGACTTCACCGGGCGCGCGTAGCCAAACACGCCGTCGGCCACGCGACGCTGCAGGGCTTCGACGATCGCGGGCGAGGATTTGAAATCCATGTCGGCGACCCACATCGGCAGGATGTCGCGGCCGGCGTATTTCTGCCACTTTTGCGAATCGGTGCCCTCGCGGAGGGGAGGTGTGTCGAAGTCGAAACTCATGCGAGCGGGCAACATGGAGACCGCACCTTTGCCGCCGCAACCCAAACTCCCGACATGCCTGCTCAGAACCGTGAAAATATTGCGCTTATGTGACGTCTCACGTCGGGACGAATTTTCCCGGAGGCAGTGGTGGGTAACAGCTAAGTGACGTCAAAATAGCCGGTTAGCGGGTGGGGCGGTGGCGGCATTCGCCATGCAATTACACGGACAACACCGCATCTGCGGATTCACCACAAAGCATCCACAGGAGAACCATTATGAGAATCGTTCGTTATACCTATCCGACCTACCGTTCGTCCGTGCCCGCGCTCACGCGATTTTCGCGTTCCCCGTGGGCGGGCCTCGAGTCCGAGGTTGATCGTTTGTTCGAGGCTGCGCTGTCTGGTTTTGCGCCCGCTGCCGACTCGCACTTCGCGGTCGATCTCTACGAAGACAAGGACAACACCTACGTCCGCGCCGAACTCCCCGGCGTCGACCGCGCCGACATCCAAGTCGAGATGGTCGAGGGCTACCTCACCATCAACGCCGCGCGCAAAGAAAAGCAGGGCGACCGCGAAGAGAGCCAGTCGTTCAGCCGTTCGGTGAGCATTCCCGAAGAAGTGCAGGAGGATAAAGTCTCCGCGCTCTATGAAAACGGCGTGCTGACCGTCACGCTGCCCAAGCGCGAGGAAGCCAAGCCCCGCAAGATCACCGTCGCCGTCAACTAAGCCGCGCCGTTCGCAACCACCTCAACCAAGGAGAAACATCATGAGCCTCTTTACTTCTCTCATCCCATCCTTCAGCCGCAGCCTGACGCGTCCGCAAGCGACCGACAGGACCGCGGTGGAAACCGGTCCCACTCAGCGTCCGCGCTATGAGGTCAAGGAAACCGACGACGCTTATGGCGTGACGGTTTATCTGCCCGGCGTGACCAAGGACGGTCTGGAACTCACCGCGGACTCCAGCGAAGTGCGCATTCTTGGCCGTCGTGCCTGGAAGCAGCCGGAAGGCTGGACCGCGCTTTATCGCGAGTCGGCGGACATCCCGTATCAGCTCGTCCTCGAGCACGACAACGCGATCGATCCGGACAAAATCGCGGCCGAACTCCGCGACGGCGTCCTGCGCGTCTCGCTGCCGAAGGCCGAGGCGACTAAACCGCGCAAGATTGCGGTGGCGTAACCACTCTCTGAATACAGAGCTGGTAAACAACGAGGCTGGGGCGTGAATGCCCCGGCCTTTTTTATTCTGATCGGAAGTTACGCCGCGCTTTCGCCGTTCACGCCGCTACGCGGGCGGTGAGCATCGGGCGGAAGGCTGCGCGATAAACCCAGGCCAGGTAGATTTCGAGCGCGGCGAAGACGAGCGCCGGGACGAGACCGGTGTTTTCGAGGAAGAGATGGAACGCCACGCTGTTCACCACGAACGGCGCGAAGAGCGCGAGCGCCAGCGGCACGAAGCGATTCGTGATCAGCAGCACGCCGACGATCAAGTGCGTCGCTCCGATCAGCTGCATCATGTAACCGCTTTCGACAAGCGCGACGGAGAAGGCCATCGCGCGCTCCGGGAGCGGCGTCTCGGGCTGCGGGATGAAATTGAGAAATCCGTTCAGGCCGAAAACGAGGAGCGGCAGACCGAGCACCCAGCGCGCGATGGTGGGAAAGAAACGGGTGAAGGAGCGGGGAGTTGAGTTCATGGAAGGCGATGTGTTTTCGTTATGTCCACGAACGATAGGCGGAAATTCGGACACTGTCCGTGAAAACTCCGTCGACGTGTGTCATGTCCGCTCCACTCCCAGTCTCCGTGACCGCCGGTCCCGTCCTGCTTTTCGACGGCGAGTGCGGGCTGTGCAACCGGATCGTCCGCGGATTGCTCCGGCTCGATCGCCGCGGGCGCTTGTCCTACGCACCGCTGCAGAGCGCGCCGGCGCAATTGTTTCTTCGCCAGCACGGTTTGCCCTGCGAGGAGTTTGAGTCGCTCGTCTTCGTGCCCGACTGGGCGCACCGCGAACGCAGCGATTTCCTCCAGCGCACCGATGGCGCGATCGCCGCGCTGCGCGTGTGTGGCGGAGTGGGGCGGGTGCTCGCGGCGATTTTGTCGATCGTTCCGCGTGTTGTGCGCGATGCCGGTTATCGGCTGATCGGACGCTGGCGTTACCGGTTGTTCGGCCCTTGGCGTCCGCGGCCGCTGCGTCGTGCGGAGTGGGCGCAGCGTTTTCTCGCGTGACGATGCGCGCGGCTTACTCGGGCCGCGGCAAGTTCTTCTCGGGGGCGACGTGTTTTTCTTTGATCGCGACCGACATCAGCACCGACGTGGTGATCACGACGCCGATCACCATGAGCGAGGTGAAGGTGGAGACGTGGACCCAGTGTTCGATCAGCATTTTCACGCCGATGAAGCAGAGGATCACCGCAAGACCGAGCTTCAGGAAACGGAAGAGCTTCATCACGCCGCTCAACGCGAAATACAGCGAGCGCAGACCGAGAATCGCGAAGATGTTCGAGGTGAGCGCCACGAAGCCGTCCTTCGTGATCGCAAGCACCGCGGGGATCGAATCGAGCGCGAACACCACGTCGGTCGTCTCCACCACGAGCAACACGATGAAAAGCGGCGAGGCCATCCGGCGGCCCTCGTGCTGGATGAAGAAGTGTCCGCTTTCTCCCGCCGTCGGTGCGACCGGATAGAAACGCCGGAAGAGCCGCACGAGCACGTTGTGGTTCGGATCCACATCGACCTCCTCCTTGCTGGGCAGGGCCATCTTGATGCCGGTGTAGATTAGAAATGCGCCGAAGAAATAGAGCACCCAGTGGAAGCGCTGAATCACGCTCACGCCCACCAGGATGAACACCGCACGCATCACCACCGCACCAATGATGCCCCAGAACAGCACGCGATGCTGGAACCGCGGCGCGACCCGGAAATACGAGAAGATGATGATAAAGACAAAAACGTTATCGATGCTCAGACAGAGCTCGACCAGGTAGGCCGCGAGATACTGCTGCGCCAGTTCGGTGCCTTTCCAATGCCACAGCAATCCGCCGAAACTCAGCGCAAGCGTCGCCCACACCACGCACCAGATCAGCGCCTCCTTGACCTTCACCTCGTGCGAACCGCGGTGAAAAACCCCGAGGTCCAGTGCGAGCATCGCGGCGATGAAAAGGAAAAATCCCGCCCAAGCCCAACCGGGCATCGCGTCGGCGAAGGCGAGAATGGCTGTAAGTGGCATCGTGGTCGGGAGGTTTGGCGGCCAGGGCCAGCGCCCGCAAGCGGCGAGTGTCCGGGTGGAAACAACCATCGACCGTTCCACGCGCGAGTTGCTCCCGCGCGTCGCGCAGCGGTTTTTCCGAGGGTGGTTTCTCGCGCCGGCTCTTTGACTTCAGCCGGTCGCCCCCTTTAGTCCGCACATTTATGCAGAGGCTCTTGCAACACTTCCGCTGGATTCTCGTTCTCGCCTGTTTCACGCCGGCGCTGCTCGCGCAGGAAACCACGGCGCCGGCCGCCACGACCGGTGAGGCCGCCAAGACGCAGGCGGCCGCGGCTGCGGTCGCGTCCGGTCAAGTGCCGCCTCCGCGCCCGCCCGATTTCCTCGAAAACATCGTCGATGCGATCCTCGAGGCGTTCGACATCCGCGTGAGTGGCAACACGACCACGCACTACGCCGTCGCCGCCGGCATGCTCGTCTTGGCGTTGCTCGCCCGCCGCGTGGTGACGCTCTTCATTTTCCCGCTGTTCAAACGCGTATCCGCCCGCACGCGGACGACGTTTGACGACCGCTTGTTTGCCGCGCTCGAGACGCCCGTGGCGGCGTTCATCATGCTCGTCGGCATCTTCGCCGCGCTGCGCGTGTTGAAACTTTCGCCGTCGGCCGACGAAGCCATCTCCTACGGCTCGCGCGTCGCATTTGTGATCGCGACCTTCTGGCTGATTTGGCGCGGCGTGAAGGCGGTGCTTGATCACACGGCCGAGGTCGCCCGCCACAAGGGACTGCCCGTCGCCCACTTCATGCCGTGGATCAAGAAGTCGCTGATGGCCCTCTTTGTGATCCTCAGCGTGCTACTCACGATGCAGAGTCTCGGCTACAACGTGAAAGCGATCCTCGCCGGTCTCGGCATCGGCGGCTTGGCGTTCGCCCTCGCGGCGCAGGACACGCTCGCGAACATCTTCGGCGCGATCGTCGTCGCCGTGGATCAACCCTTCAAACTCGGCGAAGCCGTCCGCATTCAGGGCAATGTCGGTGTCGTCGAGGACATCGGCGTGCGTTCCACGCGCATCCGCATGGTCGACAAGTCGCTCATGGTGATCCCCAACAAGATCGTCGCGAGCGAGACGATCACCAACCTCTCGCGCTTCATCCGCCGTCGCTTCGAACACATCGTCCTGCTGCCGCACGGCACCGCACCCGAGATGATGGACGAAATGGTCGAAGTCATCCGCGGCATCATCAAAGCGCAGCCCGAAGTGGACGGGGGTGGCGTGATGGTGTTCTTCCGCGACATCACGCCGACCGCGCTCGAAATCTGGGCGGTGTATGAAACGTTCTCACCCGATTTTCCCGCCGCGATGAACTGCAAGCAGCGCATCAACACGCTCATCATGAAAGCGCTCGCCGAGCGGAAACTCTCCTACGCGTATCCCACGCAAAACGTGCAGCTCAGCGCGCCGCGCCCCGAGAACCCTGCCTCGCCGCAATAAGCCACGACGCGGTCCGGACCGTGGCGCGAGCCGGTCCGCACTTTGCTGCGACTCGGTGCGGACCAGGTCCCGAGTCGATCCGCACCGTGGCTCGACTCGATCCGCACCTTGGCCCGACCCGGTGCGCACCGCATCGCGACCGTGTTCGCGAGCAGGACAGCGGTGAGGCGTGAGGCCGACGGATGTCGGCGGCGTGTTTCGCGGAGTAGACTCGAACGAGCCCGACGAGGGCGTCGGGCTTCACCTTTGTCATTCTGAGCGAGGCGAAGAATCCACTTGGAGTTTAGCGGCGCTGCAAGCGCGACGAAGCCTCCACGGGATTCTTCGCTTCGCTCAGAATGACAGCGGAAAACCCTCGGCTGCCATCCGTGATTTCTTTTCGCCGATGCTCTTCCGTGTTTCCGTTCTTCCGCGCTTCCGCGATTACTCCGTTTTCTTCCGTGCTTCCGTGTTTCCGTGATGAGTCGCCTCAGTCCAAGGTCTGACGGTAACGCTTCACCGCGATCGTCATCATCACGGCGGTGAAGAGCAGGATCGGCCACTGCTCGGGCAGGATTTCGAGGAGCCCGTTTCCTTTCAGCAGCACGCCGCGCACGATCCTTAGAAAATGCGTGAGCGGCAGCACGGAGCCGAGCCATTGCGCCCACTCGGGCATGCCGCGAAACGGAAACATGAAACCCGACAGCAGGAGCGACGGCAGAAAAAAGAAAAATGCCATCTGCACCGCCTGGAGTTGGTTTTTGGCGACAGTCGAAAACGTGATGCCCACGGCGAGATTCGCGCAGATGAAGAGGAACGAAACCGCATAGAGCAGCGGCAGGCTGCCGACCATCGGCACCTCGAAGAGATAACGCGCGGCGATTAGGATCAGAGTCACCTGGATGTAGCCGACTGCGATGTAGGGCAGGATTTTTCCCGCGAGCACCTCGAACGGACGCGCGGGCGTGGCGAGGAGGTTTTCCATCGTGCCGCGCTCGCGTTCGCGTGTGATCGCAAGCGCGGTGATGATAACCATCGTCATCGTGAGCACCACGCCCATGAGTCCGGGCACGACGTTGTATTGCGTGATGTTCTCCGGGTTGTAGTGCGCGTGGACGCGAAAATCGATCGGACCGTCTTTCGCGCGCAGCGGCGCAAGTGCGCCTTCGAGATCGCGGTCGAGCACGGTCAGACTGATCGCACGCAGGGCGTTGAGCGCGGGTCCGGTCGCGGCCGGATCGGTGGCGTCGGCTTCGAGCAACACCGCGGGACGCTCGCCGCGCACGAGCTGTCGCGAGAAGTCCGCCGGGATGTTGAGCACGAACTGCACGTCGCCGAGCTCGAGCAGGCGCGCGGCCTCGGCCTCGCTTTCCGTTTCGGCGACGACGCGGAAATACTCGCTGTGCTTCATCGCGCTCACGAGCGTGCGCGCAAACGGACCTTGATCGGCGACGCGTAGCGCAGTGGGCAATTGTTTCGGATCCGAGTTGATCGCGTAGCCAAAGAGCATCAGCTGCAGCAGCGGGATGCCGACCATCATCGCGAACGTCGTGCGGTCGCGCTTCATCTGGATGAATTCCTTGAGGACGATCGCCCAGAACCGGAGGAAGGTGAATCGGCGCGCGCTCATTTGAAGTTGTCCGTGGCGCGATCCATGAGGCTGATGAACACGTCCTCGAGTCCGGCGGCGATGCGTGTCCATGTGTGCTGCGGCGAGCGCACGGCGGCGATGGCGGCTTCGAGGAGCACGTCGTCGCGTCCGCTCACGTGCAGCGTGTTGCCGAAGGGCACGACTTGTTCGACGCCGGGTTGGGAGCGAAGTCGCCCGGCGAGTTCGTGCAGTCCGGTTCCGGAAACGGACCACGTGACGAGCCGCGCGGCGGAGATCACCTCGGGCACGGTGCCGCGAGCGAGCAGTTTGCCGTAGGCGAGGTAGGCGAGTTGGTGACAGCGCTCGGCCTCGTCCATGTAGTGCGTGGTGATGAGCACCGTGAGTCCCTCGCTCGCGAGCGTGTGAATCTCGTCCCAGAAATCGCGCCGCGCTTTCGGGTCCACGCCCGCAGTGGGTTCGTCGAGCAGCAGAAGTCGCGGTGAGTGGATGAGGCACGCGGCGAGTGCGAGACGTTGTTTCCAGCCACCGGAAAGTTCGCCCGCGAGCTGACCACTGCGATGCTGCAAGCCGAGCCGTTCGAGACTGCGATCGACTGCGGCGACGCGATCGGGCACCGCGTAAACGCGTGCGACGAAGTCGAGGTTTTCGCGAATCGTGAGATCTTCGTAGAAACTGAAACGCTGCGTCATGTAGCCGACGTGACGCTTGATCGCGGCCTGCTCCGTGAGCACGTCATAGCCGAGGCACCGGCCCGAACCGCCATCGGGCGTGAGCAGACCGCACAGCATGCGGATGAACGTGGTTTTGCCCGAACCGTTGGGTCCGAGGAAACCGTAGATCTCGCCGCGGCGCACCTGCAGATCGACCTGATCGACGACGGTCTTGCTGCCGAAGCGCTTGGTGACGCCGGCCACATCGATCACGAGATCGGCGGGAGAAGACATGCGCTCGGTATCAGCGAACAGGATACACGTCGACCGGCTGGCCGGGATGAAGCTGCGCGCCAAGCGCGCGATCAACCTCGGCCTCGATCATGAAGACCAGCTTGGCGCGGCCCTCCCGATTGTAGAGCACGGGAGGGGTGTATTCAGGTTTTGGCGACAGATAGGCGATCCGAGCCTCGGTCGGAGCGTGCCCCGTCCATTGCACGCGGACGCTTTGTCCGGGCCGCAACGCGGCGTAGTCGGCTTCGCTCACGAAGAAGCGCACTTTCAGGTTTTCCGGCGGCAGCAGCGCGAGCACCGGTTGTCCCGCCGGCACGAACTCGCCTGGACGGAAAAACGTGTCGTAAACGCGCGCGCCCTGCGCGGCGGTGCGGCTTTTCTGCGTGACGGACCAATCCGCCTGCTCACGCGCAGCGCGAGCGGCGGCGACCTCGGCTTCGGCGGCGGCGATCGCGTCGGCGCGGCCGCCGAGTCGCGCGGTTTCGAGTTGAGCGGAGAGTTCCTGCACGAGCCGCTCGGCCTGTTCATGCGCGAGCCGCGCGCGATCGAAGTCGTTTTCCGCGATGACCTGCGTGCGGTGGAGCGAGGAGAGGCGTTCGCGTTCGAGGCGGGCGAGTTCCGCGGCCGAGCGCGCCTGCGCGAGACGTGCTTCGAGCGCGGCGATCTCGCTCGGGCGTGCGCCTTTCTGCAGATCGGCGAGACGGGCTTCGGCGGCGAGCACGCGCTCGACAGCCTGGCGTTGCGCGGCGAGTTCCGCCACGTGTTCGAGCGTGAAGAGCGGAGCGCCGGGAACGACTTCGGCACCGCGCGCGACGGAAAGGGTTTCGAGTTGGCCGGCGAGCGGTGAGGCGACGTAGACGAACTCGCCCTCGAAATAGCCCTGCCATTTCTGTTCGTCGTGACGCTGACAACCGGCGCCGAGGAGAAGCAGCACGGACGCGAGCCGTTTAACGAGCGCGGTGCGGAAAGAGTTTTTCATAGTCCTCATGGGCTTCGGGAGTGAGCAGTCCGCCGAAGAAGATGCGCAGGCTTTGGTCGAAGATCTCGGCGGGCATGAGTTTGGATTTTTTCAGAGAAGCCGGGTGCAGCATGCCTTGCACGGCGTGGAGGAAAAACTCGCTCGCGAAGACCGGACTCACGTCGTCGCGCACCATGCCGGCGAGTTGGCCCGCTTCGACGAAACGGCCAAAGATGTATGGCAGGTTGCGCCCGCGCACTTCGTCCACGTAGCGATGCAGCGACGGCGCATGGTGGGCGATCTCGTTGAGCAGATCCTGATGAAACCGCGTGAAACGTTCGACCATGCCGATCGCAAAGCCGCGAAGTTTTTCGAGAAACGTGAGCCGCGTGTCACCGAGGAGTTGTTCGGCGTCACTGCGAGCTTCGGCCGCGAAGGCTTCGAGCGCCGCGCGCGAGATCGCGAGCTTTCCCGAGAAGTGGAGGTAGAGCGTCTTCTTGCTGATGCCGAGATCGGTCGCGAGGTCCTCCATCTTCAACGCGCTGAAGCCTTCGGAGAACAGCCGCTCGCGCGCGGCCTGCACGATGCGCTGGCGCAGTGCGTGGTCGTCCCGCTGTGCCGGACGACGGTGACGAAGGCGGGGAGGAGCGGCCGGTTTGAGCGCGGGACTCATGGAAACCAGAAATCCGAAACGGGTTTCCGTGGCAAGGGGTGAGTGACTGGCGGAAGAGGCGCTGATGCCGTTTTAGGGAAATGTCCCGAAGCGCACCGAGACGAGCGGCCCGTCGCTTGACGATCCCGGGAGGGGGAATCACGGTCTGAACGCCCCATGAGATCAGGCGCCACCAATCGATGGATCGTTTTCACGGCAGTTGCCGCGCTCGGTGGTTTTTCCGCTTCCGCGCTCGCCGATGACGGATTGGTTGAGACCTCGCCGTTCATGCCGTCCGGTGCGCCTGTGGCAAATGTCGCGAACACGGAGGATGGTTCGGGGGTGGAGCTGCGCGGCGTGATCATAACGGCGCAGGGGCCGAAGTTCAGCATCTACGATCCGACGCAGCGGCTCAGCACTTGGGTAGGCCTCGAGGAAAAAGGCCGGCCCTTCATCGTGCGCAGCTACGACGCTTCACGCGACACGGTAAGGGTCGAATTCCAAGGGCAGACCGTCACGCTCGGGCTGAAGAGCGCGAAAGTCTCCGCTGCTCCGCTTGAGAACTTCACGCCGCCGACACGACCGTTGAACGAACCCGTGGCGCTCGATCCGACCCCGGCCGACGAGCAACGGCGTCTCGAAGCGATCGCCGCCGAAGTGAACCGCCGTCGCGCACTTCGCCAGAAGGCGCTGCAGGAACAACGACGCATCCGCGAGGAACGCCGGAGCGGAAACGGCCGGTAGCGCAACCGCTGGAATCCGCCACGCACGAAACGAGATAGATTTTGTCTCTCGGCGGAGAATGCGTCCCGTATCCCCACGCATGAGTGAACCGCCGCCGCCTGAAACTCTGACCAATGGCGCCTTGGTGCGGCGGTTGTTTGCGCTCACTTGGCGCTATCGGCGCGGCTGCGTGAAGGTGCTCACGATCCAGCTCGTGTTGCTGTCGATGGGTATCGCGGGCCTGAGCTTCACCGGCCTCGGCATCGACTACATCCGCCACAAGATCGAGGGCACGGCGCTCGGCGACAATCCGCTGCACCTCACGCTGCCCGACGAGTGGCCTCCGCTCCAGGTGCTCGCGATGCTCGCGGGCCTGATCCTCGTGCTCGCGCTCACGCGAGCGCTGTTGAACTACACCTACTCGGTTTCGATCAACAAACTCGTGCAGCAGCAGCTCGTCGTGGATTTGCGCGGGCAGGTTTACGACAAGTTGCAGCGGTTGAGTTTTCGGTTCTTCGACGCGAACACCACGGGCTCGATCATCACGCGCGTCACCGGCGACGTGCAGGCCGTGCGCATGTTTGTCGATCAGGTGCTGATGCAGAGCGTGATCATGGGCATCTCGCTCACGGTTTATCTTGTTTACATGCTCAGCCTCAGTCCGGGGCTGACGATCGCGTGTCTCGCGACGACGCCGGTGCTCTGGTATGCGTCCACTTGGTTTTCGCGCAAAATCCAGCCGCACTACGCGCGCAACCGCACGCTCACCGAGAAAATGGTGCAGACGCTTGCCGAGAGCATCCAGGGGATCGCGGTCACGAAAGGTTTCGGTCGCGAACGTGAGGATCGGGAAAAATTCGAGCGCGCCAACCGCGCCTGCTACGAGCAGCAGCGCGGCATCTTCTGGCGCGTGAGTCTGTTTTCGCCGGCGATCGGATTTCTCACGCGCGTCAACATGATGGTCCTGCTCGGCTACGGCGGCTGGCTGGTGGCGCAGGGTGAACTCCCGCTTGGCACCGGCCTCGTGGTTTTCTCCGGCCTGCTCGAGCAATTTTCCGGACAGGTGAACAACATCGCCAACGTCGTGAACAGCGTGCAGCAATCGCTGATCGGCGCGCGGCGGGGGTTCGAGATTCTCGACGCACCGATCGAAGTGCAAAGCCTGCCCGATGCGGTGCGCTGCCCGCGCCTGCGCGGCGAGGTGCAGCTCGAAAATGTTTCCTTTGTTTTTCCGGGCACCACCGTTTCCGGCGAACCGCGGGCGCGCACGGACCCGGCGCTCGACCGCGTCGACCTCACCGTGAAGGCCGGGCAATGCGTGGCGATCCTCGGCCCGACTGGTTCAGGCAAGAGTGTATTGATGGGGCTGATACCACGTTTTCACGACCCGACGAGTGGACGCGTGTTGCTCGATGGCATTGATTCGCGGCGGCTGCATCTCGACGATTTGCGGCGCAATATCGGCATGGTGTTTCAGGAGAGTTTTCTCTTCTCCAACACCATCGCCGCGAACATCGCGTTCGGTCACCCGGAGGCCACGCCGGAGCAGATCGAGCGTGCGGCACGCATCGCGGCGGCGCACGACTTCATCATGGCGATGCCGAAAGGCTACGACACGATTCTCGGCGAACGCGGCAACAGCCTCTCCGGTGGTCAGCGTCAGCGTCTCGCGCTTGCGCGCGCGATCCTGATGGAACCGGCGATTCTGCTGCTCGACGATCCGACGGCCGCGATCGACAGCGAAACGGAGGAGGAGATTTTCGAAGCGCTGGATCGCGCGATCGCGGGACGGACGACGTTCATCGTCGCGCACCGACTCAGCACGCTGCGTCGAGCGGATTTCATCATCGTGATGGAGCGCGGCCGGATCGTGCAGCAGGGCACGCATGAGGAGTTGATCGCTCAGCCCGGGCCCTATCTGAGCGTCGCCAACCTGCAGCTCGTGGACAGTCGGGAGCTCGGCGAACTGAAAGGAGCCGCATGAGCGCTGCGCCCCCGACCAAATCCACCGGCCTCGTGATTCGTCCGCGCGACGACGAGGACGACGAGTCGCTGAAGCCGCTCGAGTGGGGGCTGATTCGCCGCCTGTGGGGTTACACCGCGGCGGAGCGCCGCAAGCGCAACATTCTCATTCTGCTCACCGTCTTCCGGGCGGCGCAGTTGCCGGCGCTCGTGTGGCTCGCCGCGCTCATCATCAAAGGCCCCATCACCGCGCACGACGTGCCGGGGATTTTTGTAGGCGTTGCGGCCTATGCGGCGCTCGCGCTGATGACGGACGGCATGTTTCACTTTCGTCAGCGTTACGCGCTCGAACTTGGCGAGTCGGTCGTGAGCCAGCTGCGTTCGCAGATTTTCCAACGCGTGCAGCGGCAGCCGATGAGCTTTTTCCATCGCGTGAAGCTCGGGCGCATCATCAGTCGCGCGACGAGCGACGTCGAATCGCTGCGCGTCGGTATCCAGGACGTGCTCTTCGTGAGCGTGATTCAGTTTGGTGGCATGGTCTTCGCCGCAATCGTGATGGCGTGGTCCGACTGGCAGATGTTTCTCGTCGTGGCCGCGATGGCGCCCGTGCTCTGGCTCATCAACAATCATTTCCGCCTGCAACTGAGCCGACTCTCCCGCGCGTCGAGCGACAGCTTCAGTCGCGTGACCGCGACGCTCGCCGAATCGGTCAGCGGCATGCGCGTGACGCAGGGCTTCGTGCGGCAGGAGATGAACCTCGGTCTCTTCCGCAGCCTGCTCGCGGACCATGCTCGCTTCAACGTGGCGCTCGCCCGCACCTCGGCGAAACTCACGCCGCTGCTCGAGCTGAACAGTCAGTTCTTCATCGCGATCCTTCTGTTGTTCGGCGGCTGGCGCGTGTTTCACGGCGACATGTCCGTCGGCGGGCTGATCACGTTTTTCCTGCTCTCGAATCAATTCTTCGCGCCGATCACCAACATCGGCACGCAATACAACCAGGCGCTGGTCGCGATGGCCGGCGCGGAGCGTGTGTTTCGCCTGATCGACGCGGTGCCCGACTGGGAGGACGCGGCGGAGGCAAAGCCGCTGCTGGCAAAGCCGGGCGAGGGTATGCGGGTGGAATTTCGCCACGTGACCTTCGGCTACGATCCGACGCAGCCGGTGCTGCACGACATCTCGTTCACCGCCGAACCGGGGCAGTCCATCGCGCTGGTCGGACACACCGGCAGCGGGAAGAGCTCGATCATCAACCTTGTATCCAAATTTTACCTACCGACAAAGGGCGAGCTGCTGATCGACGGGCGTGAGGTTCGCACACTCACGAGCGAATCGCTGCACCGCCAGACCGGCATGGTTCACCAGCAGAACTTCCTCTTCAGCGGCACCGTGCTCGACAACATCCGCCTCGGCCGCCCGGAAGCGTCCGACGAGGAAGTGCGCGCCGCCGCGCGTGAGCTCGACTGCCTCGATCTGCTCGAGGCGCTGCCGCGCGGATTGCTCACCGAGGTCGGCGAGCGCGGCGCGGGCCTCTCGGTCGGCCAGCGGCAGGTGATCTGCTTTGCGCGTGCGCTGCTCGCGGATCCGCGGCTCGTGATTCTCGACGAGGCGACGAGCTCGATCGACGCGCTCACCGAGGCGAGATTGCAGGCGGCGCTCGTGCGTTTGCTGCGCGGTCGCACGAGTTTCATCGTCGCGCATCGCCTGAGCACGATCCGCACGGCGGACCGCGTGATCGTGCTCGATCAAGGGTGTATCCAAGAAATGGGGACACACACGGAGCTCGTTGCGCAGGGCGGTCGGTATGCTTCGCTTTACCGCCAATTCGTGCAGGTGGACGATCGCGGCACCGACGGCGACGCCCCGCGCCGGATTTAAGATTCTCCTAGGCAAATCGCCGTTTTTCCCTCTAGAAAGGCGTTGCTTTCGAGGGAAAGCATTCCTAAACCCAAAACACTATGGCTAAAAAATCCGCTCGTAAACCGAACGCTGCCTTCATGAAACCGGTCACCCCTGACGACAAGCTCGCCGCCGTCGTTGGCTCGACCCCGCTCCCCCGCACCGAGCTCACCAAGAAGCTCTGGGCCTACATCAAGAAGAACGGTCTCCAGGACAAGAAGGTGAAGACCCAGATCAACGCGGACGACAAGCTGAAGGCCGTGTTCAACGGTAAGGGCAAGGTTTCGATGTTCGAGATGACCAAGCTCGTCTCGGGTCACCTCAAGTAAGAAGCCCCCTCTCAAGTTTCCGACCGCCGGGATTTTTCCCGGCGGTTTTTTTGTGTCCGGCCAATTCACTTGGCCCGCGCGGAGAGGAGGTGCACGCTCGACGGTTTTCCTCGATGAATACGGCGGCCAAGTCTTCTCAGCATGTTCGGGCGCTCGCGGCCTTGCTGCTGGCGAATCTGTTTTGGGGGCTGAGTTTCCCGCTCATCAAGGCGGCTGGGGCGCTGCAGGCGCACCTCTCTCCCGCGGCCGACAGCTGGTTCGTCACGGCGTGCACCTTGGTGCCGCGCTTTGCGCTCGGGGCTGTGATCGTGGCCGTGCTGTGTCGCGGCTCAATCCGCACCTTGTCCCGACTCGAGCTGCAACAAGGCGTGGCGCTCGGACTCTTCGCGCTCGTTGGAATGATCTTTCAGAACGACGGGCTGCACTACACCTCGGCTTCGACTTCGGCGTTTCTCACGCAGCTCTACGCGATCCTGATTCCGGTGTGGCTGGCGCTGCGCGCGCGCCGCAGTCCGCCGTGGACGGTGTGGGTGAGCTGCGCGCTGGTGCTCGGCGGCGTGGCGGTGTTGGCGGAACTGGATTTTTCCGATCTGCGGTTGGGACGCGGCGAACTGGAGACGCTGGTGAGTTCGGTATTCTTCATGGGACAGATTCTGCAACTCGACCGTCCGGCCTATGCGCAAAACCGCGCGCTGCACGTCACGCTGGTGATGTTCGTCGTCGAGGCGGTCGGGGCCGGAGTCATGGCGTGGAGCACGGCGCCGACGCCCGGCGATCTGCTCGTGCCGTGGACGTCGATTCCGTGGATCACCTTCATGCTCGCTCTGACGCTTTTCTGCACGGTGGGTGCGTATGTGTTGATGAACACGTGGCAGCCCAAGATCACCGCGACGGAAGCGGGGCTCATTTATTGTTTCGAGCCGGTGTTCACGTCGGTGATGGCGCTGTTTCTACCCGCGTGGTTCGCGGCGTGGGGTGGATTCCTCTACGCCAACGAAACGCTCACGAAGAGCCTGCTGATCGGCGGCGGATTGATCACGGCCGCCAACATCCTCATCCAGCTCAAGCCGCTTTCGCGGCCGCCCCCGTCCGGATCGAGCTGATCGCGCGCAACGTCACCGCGGCGAGCACGACAACTCCGCCGAGCAGCGCCCACGGTCCGGGTCGCTCGCCGAGGAGAATCAACACCCAGATCGGGTTGAGGATGGGTTCGATCACCGGAATCAACACGGCCTCGATCGCCTTCACGTGACGGATTGCGCGAGCGTAGAGCCAGTAGGACGCGCCGAGTTGCACCACGCCGAGCGCGATCAACGCGCTCCACCCCGACGTCGTGAGCGCCGGCGCGCCGATGATCCACGGCAGGCCGATGAGAAACGCCAGCGCGTTGCCCAGGATGATCGATTCGACTGGCGAGCCGTCCTTCTGTCGCCGCAGCGCGATCGTCATTCCCGCGAAGCACACGCCACTCAGCACGGCGATGCTGTTGCCCAACACTGCGCCGAGCTCCAATCCGTCGGCAAAGAACAGCGTCATGCCACCGAGCACGGCGACGATGGTGATCCAGTCCGCGCGCGTGGCGCGCTCACCCAGAAACCACGCGCCGAAAATCGCCACCCAGACCGGCGCGGTGTATTGGAGCAGGATCGCGTTGGCCGCCGTGGTGAGCTTGGTCGCGGTGCAAAACGTCACCGTGCACGCCGCGTAGCCGATTGCGCCGATGATCTGGGCGCGGGAGAAATCAAACCGCAGTCCGCGGCACGTGAGCACGAGAAAGATCGCCGCGATCGCTCCGCGACCGCCGGCGACCGCGAGCGGCGGCCAGGTGACGGATTTGATGAGCAGTCCGCCCAAGCTCCAGCAAAGCGCCGCCAGCACGAGCTGGCCCACGGCGCGAGTGTGATCGTTGGCACGCACGCTTTCCCCAATGACTGTGCGCCGCGACGGCCGCACGCGCAAAAAACAGGTGGGCTTCATCAGCGCCCTTCAAAACCCCACGGGGCAGTCGGCCTACGTATTTCTACGCGAAATCGGAAGGAGACATTCCCTTGATCGCTTCCACCGTGAGCGCGTCTGCACGCATGAATGCTCGCCCCATCTACGCCCTCCAAATCCCCGGTCGGCTGGCTCTTTCGCTGACCGAGGCCGCCCCTCAGACGATGCAGGTTCTCACGCAGCGGCTCGCAGCGAAAGAAACACCGCGCACCCAGCGCTCACTGCGTCCCGGCGCGGAGACACCGATGTGGAACGCCGTCCGCGAAGCCGTGGCGGCCGAGCTCACTCGCTACGGTGACGCCGCGCGGCTTGCGCGTTTCCTCGGACTTTCGCGCCAACGTCTGCACGAATTGATTCGCGCGGGCGCCGGCGTGCCCGATGGCGAGCGCACCTTGTTGCTGCTCGTCTGGTTGCAGATGCGCGCCGAGGGTCGCGAGGTGGGCACCGAGTCGCCGAAGCGTCGTCCGCCGAGCCGGGCGGTGCCGCGTGCGGTCGAAGACTGTGTGCCCGCGTCCGTGGCGAGCTGATCTAGCGATCGTCCCCGACGATCAGGGGGCCGAACCTCAGCGGGGCAGACGGCGCAGCAACTCGGCAAATTGTGCGGCGGCCTCGGACTGACCGTTTCGGCGCGCCTCGGCATCGCCGCGCGTGAGCAGGCGGCGGGCGTTTTCGATCTGACCACTGGCTTGGTAAAGTTGAGCGAGCGGCAGCATCGTGCGCGGATCGTTGGGCCGCAGTCGGTCCGATGCTTCGAGCGACGCGATCGCTTCGGGCACGCGGTTCTGGTGCGCGTAAAAGGTGCCGAGAAAACCGTGCAGCTCCGGCGAATCGGGCACGAGTTCCAGGCCTTCGCGGCACGCCTGCTCGGCGGCGGCCTCGTTCTTGGTCCGCACCGCTTCGAGTGCGAAACCGATGTAGAGCTTCGACATCAGATCGCGCGCGGCACGTGAACCGGGAAATTGATCGAAGAACGGACGGATGTAGTTCGCGGCTTCGCGGGGACGCCCCGCTTCCAGCTCGAGCCGGCCGAGGGTGGTGAGCGCCTGATGGAAGCGCGGCTGGATTTGCAGCGCGCGTTTGAACTGCGCGATCGCCTCGTCGCGTTTTCCCGCGTGCAGCAACAACAGACCGAAGCTCGACACAGCGGACGGAGAGCCTGGCGCGAGCTCGATGGATTTGCGCATGGATTCCACGGCTTCGTCGAAGCGACCCATCGAGCCGAGCAAGAGACCGCGCGAGCTGTAGAGCGCGGAGGAATCCGGCATGACGGCCAAGCCGTCCTCGGTGGCGCGCAGCGCGTCGGCGGTGCGCTGCAGCATCTCGTAAGCGCGACACAGCCCGAGATAGAGCGATTCCGATGCGCCCGGCATGTGCTTGCCGCGCTCGAGTGTCCGGCGCGCTTTCTCGGGCTCGCGCTGCTCGAGATAAAACTCGCCCAGCTTTTCGAACGCACGCGAGTTGTCCGGCTCGAGTGCGACCGCGCGCTCGAGAAACTTGCGGCCGTGATCGCCGCGTTTCGTCTGCAGGTCGATCTCGCCCCACACGACGAGCTGATCGGGATCGTAGCACCAGTCGCGCAGCTCCTCGAGCCACGGATCCTCCGCGGCGCGGAAACGGCCCGATGTGGTGCCGCGCCAGCGCGCATCGGCGGCTTCTTCGGTCTTGTTTTCCTGCGCGAGAATTTCCGCGTAGAAGTTGTGCGCCGACGAGAAATTGGGCGTCGCACGCAGGAGTTCTTCGATCGCCTGTTTTCCCTCCGCGCGCCGACCGGTCTGGAACTTCACGCGCGCGAGACCGAAGGCGGCGTAAGGGTCGTGGGCAACGAGTTCGAGGCGCCGACGATAGGCGCGCTCGGCGTCCTCGAAACGCGCGGCCTTGAATGCGAGTTCGCCGAGCTGGAGCCAGGCGGGCGCGTAGTCAGGCGCGATCTCAACCGTTTTGCGCAGCCACTCCTCGATGCCGGCCGGATCCGACGCAGTTCTCGCCAGGTCGGCGAGGTAGTAGGGCCAGCGCGCGTCGTTGGGCTGGAGCCGGTGCAGCTCGAGCCAGGCGGCGCGAGCCTCGTCATGGTATCCATTGACATGATACAACCGGGCGAGATCGGCCAGTTCCGCCGGCGAATCCGGCCGGGCGGCGACGCGCGCGCGCAACTCGGCGAGACGTTGTTGAAACCCGGCCTCGGCGCCCGCGGGAGCGGCGGCCTCCGCGGTTTGTTCGGCCGCGGGCGGGCGAAGCACCAGCACTGCGCTTCCCGCGCCGAGGACGGCCGCGGCGCCAACCACCGCCACCCAGGGAATGCGTCGCGGCGAAGGCGTGGCCCTGGAGGCGGATTTTGCGCGGCTTATTTTCGACGCCATAGCGTGAGACTGCTCATGTCTTTCCACGGGGGAAAGATGTGGAAACCGCCGGTGACGAGCACGGGCACGCCGTTGCCGTCGAGATCGCCCACGGCGACGGTGATCAAATGCGTGGGCGTCCGCGCGAGGACAACGGGCGTGAAGTTCTGCCGGCCGTCGTTGAGCCACGCGATCATCGAGGATGCGTTGGGCCGGCCCCAGTCGCCAAATGCGCTGACCGTCACGATGTCGGCCGTGCCGTTGCCATCGAGATCGGCGACCGCGGGACTGAAGGCGCCGACTTGATTCCCGATGCGATGATACTGGAAGAATCCGCTGCCCTTGTTTTCGAGCCACTGCAAACCGTGCCATGGGCGAGTGCCGGCACCGCTGTAATCGAGCGCGTCGCCGTTGGTGACGACCAGGTCGGGGCGGCCGTCGCGATTAACGTCCGCCACGGTCATGCCGCTGCTGCCGAAATCCTCGTTGGTCGAGCCCCACACCACTTGATCGGCCAGCCGTCCGCCGCCCAGGTTGCGGAGCAGGTGAACCTCTTCCCACTCCTGTGAAATCAACGCCGCGATGTCAGGCCGACCGTCGCCGTCGAAATCAGCCACCGGCGTGTGGATGCAGCCGGATTGGGTGTTGATGATGCGACTCTCGAACTGCCAGTTGCCTTTGTTTTCCATCCAGCGCGTTTCGCCCTGATCGTAACCGAACTGGCCCACGACGAGATCGAGGCGGCCGTCGGTGTGGCCGGCAAGATTGGCCGCGCGCAGATCGGTGACGCGGGCGATGTGCTCGAGCAGCACGCGTTTTTCGAAGCGTTGGTTGTCGAGGTTTTCGAGGACGACCACCGCGCCGATACGTTCGTTGGTTGGCAGGATTCGGCCCATCGATGCGACGAGCACGTCGAGCCGGCCGGTGCCGTTGAGGTCGGCGGCGGCCACATGCACGGGACCGGGAATGTTCTCGCCGATGACGAACTCGGTAAACTGGCCGCGCGGGCTCTGCCGAATCCAGCGAACGGAATTTTTCTGACCCTCGCAGTAGAGGATGTCGGCGATCCCGTCCTGATCAAGGTCCACGATCTCGATGTGCGAGATCAGCGGCCGCACGAACTCACTGGCCGGCGCGCCGATCGGCTCCGGCACGTATTCGAGCTGCACCGGCGTCGTCGCGACGCTCTCGGGTTGAGTGGCCGCGCGATTGTTCGCAGGCTTGGCCTGCGTGCTGAAGTAAAGAGCGACCGCACCCCAACCGGCGGCCAGAGCCGCAAGAACAGTGAGCGTGAGCAGGAGGGGCTTGCGCATACGGGCGGGAGAGGGCGCGAAGCGTGAACCCGGCTGCAGAACGCCGCACGCATTTTGTGCGGGCGTCGAACAGGGAGAAAGCGCGCCACCCGCGCTCGTTAGTTGCGTTTCTAGCCCAACAAAAACCGCCGCTACCCGAAGGCCGCGGCGGTTGGGAAGGCGAGGCGCCGATCGCGGCGTTTACTCAGCGGCGGTGAACAGCAGGACCGGTCCTTCGCAGCGGGAAACGGCGATGGCGGTTTTTCCGTTCGGCTGACGGATGGCCACGGCCGAGCGCGCGTCGCCGGGGACGACGATGCCGGATTTCGCGGGCGGCACCGGAGTGAAGCCGCCGCGACCATCGCCCTTCAGCAGCAAGCCGAGACCACCGTCGAAACGTCCCGTGGACGGTTCGGGCGCGAAGCTGTTGCCCACGACGAGAAGGTCGAGTTTGCCGTCGTGATCGAGATCCTCCGCCACGATCGCGTTGATCGGGGCGAGCTGGGCCAGACGCGGCAGCGGCTCGAAGCGGAATTTTCCATCGCTGCTCTGGCGGAAAACGCCGCTCGAGAGTTCGTTGGCTTCCAGTCGGCGAACGCGAGCGAGATGCGCGGGATCGAAGATGTCGGCGATCGTCGCGGCGGCGTAGGCCTTGTAGGTCGGGAATTTCTTCGTGAGCCACGGGAACGAGTAAGCGAGCTTGCTGCGACCGCGCAGGGGGCGGAGCGCGCCTTCGGCCCACTGGGCTTCGATGATCTCATCCCTGCCGCGACCGTCGAAATCGCCGGCGAAGAGCACGGTGGGCTGCTCGGCGCTGGCGCGGTATTTCGAGTTCAGGCCGACGTTGCCCGCGACGATGTCGAGGCGACCGTCGCCATCGACGTCGACGACGTTGAGCGCGCTCCACCAGCCGGTGACGGCGGCGAGGCCGGACTTGTCGGTGACGTTTTCGAAGCCGCGACCGGTGTTGCGGAAGTAAACGATCGAGCCCCACTCGAGAGCGAGAATCAGATCGTCGCGCTTGTCGCCGTCGAGGTCGGCAAACGTCGCGGCGGCAACCATGCCGATCTCGCGCAGGCCGGGAGCGAGTTCGTCGGTGACGTCGACGAGTTTACCGTCGGTATTGCGATAGAGGAAGCTGCGCGGCGTGGCGGGATACTTGCCGGGAACGACGCGGCCGCCGACGAACAGATCGACGCGACCATCGCCATTGAAATCGGAGACGGCGACGGCGGCGGTGCTTTCGCCGTCGGGCGCGAGCACATCCGGTCCGGCGAGGGTGAAGTTGCCTTTCCCGTCGTTGAGATAGAGGCGATTGTTCAGCTTGTCGCTGCCGCGCTCGTGTTGCACGCCGCCGGCGACGAGGAGCAGGTCGGGATGTTTGTCGCCGTTGAGGTCGAGGAACACGGCGCCGACGTCGTCGCATTCGGCGTCGCTCGACCACGGTTGCGAAGTCGCAGGCGCGAATTTGCCCTCGGCGTTGCCGAGGAACAACCGGCCGGCCTGACCGGCCGAGCCGGAGACGAAGACATCGGCGTGGCCGTCGCCATTGACGTCGGCGGTGGCGAGCACCGGACCAAGGCCGTTGAGACGGCGCGGCAGCAGGCGCTGACGATAAAACTCATCGAACGGGCGCTGCTCGCTGATGTGTTTGAGACCGCGGGCGGCCGCGTTCTCGGTGAAGAGCGCGTCGGAGCGAGCCGGGACGTGGAGCTGCGCGGGCGGAGGCGTGAAACCTTCGGGCAGCGGCGGCTCGTTGACCGTGATCACGCGATCGACCGGCAGGTTTTCGAGCACCTGCACCTGACCGCGCGGCCAGCGGATCGTGAGCTTGGTGATGACCGTGTCTTCGCCCAAACCGAAGTGCGCGACCGGCGGTTCGCTTGCGACAATGCCGCGCTCGGTGAAGATCTGGCGCACCTGTTGGCCAGCGGTCGGGGATTCGATGCGAAGCTCGGCACCGATGCCATCGCGATTCGGCGCGCGGCCGGCGAGCTTGATCACGACGCGGTGGCCGGTCGCGGTGTTGTTGCGCACGACGGTGATCGGCGCGTTGCAGTTGGAGTAGACGAGATCGAGGTTGCCCGTGTTGAACAGGTCGGCGGCGGCGCAGCCGAACGCCACCGTGCTTTCGTCGAGGCCCCAAGCGTCGGAGACATCCTCGAAGCGCAGATCGCCGAGATTGCGGAACGCGAGCGTCGTCTCGTTGCGTGGCGGAGAGTCCTTCCAGACCAGCGCGCGGGCGGTGAGCGTGGGCGCGCGGTTTTGTTTATCGACGATGTCGGCGTCGATGAAGTTGCGGATCATGCCCGAGGTGTAGAACGCGTCGAGGCGGCCATCGTTGTCGAGGTCGACGAGACGCGAACCGAAGGTCCAGCCCGTGGCGGCCATGCCCGTGAGGTAGGCGGCTTCCTGGTAATGATCGGTGCCGGAGTTCAGGTAAACGGCGTTCCACATGTATTGCGGGATGAGCTCGGAGACGCGCTCCATTTCCCACAAACCGCGTCCGATCTCCTCCATGCCGGTCATGAACTGCGTGTGCGTGCGGTCACGCATGTCGGTGACGACAAAGTCGATCAGACCGTCGTTGTTGAGGTCGCCGTGGTCGGCGCTCATCGAGAAGTAGGTCACGTGCGGCAGTCGCTCGTCCACGACATCGGCGAAAGTCCCGTCGCCCTTGTTCAGATAGAAGCGATCCGGCGTCTCGAAATCGTTGGCGACATACAGATCGGGCCAGCCGTCGCTGTTGGCGTCGAACCAGACGGCGGCGTGGCCTTGGGTGAGACCCCAGATGCCCGTTTTTGCGGTCACGTCGGTGAAATGACCATTACCGTCGTTCTGCAGGAGGTAGTCGCGACGACCGAGCGGAGATTTGGCGAAATCGAGGATGTTGGTGACGAGATAGCAATCGAGGTCGCCATCGCGGTCGTAGTCCGCGAACGACGCGTGCACGGATGCGTCCTTGATATCGAGGCCGAACTCCTTCGCGCGCTCGGTGAAGGTGCCGTCGCCGTTGTTCACGAAGAGCAGGTTGGGCGCGTCGTAGCGGCAGACGTAGAGGTCGGGCCAGCCGTCCTGATTGATGTCGATCGCGGTGGCACCGATTTTCCCGATCTTCTCGTCCTGCTCCACGCAATCGACGCCCACCGCGGCGGCGACATCGTGAAACACGCCCGGTTGATACTGCTGATAGAGCGCGCACGGGCCGTTTTTCGAAACGGCGAAGATGTCCAGATTGCCATCGCGATCGAAATCCGCGATCGCCACGCCCGTCTCGAGTGCGCCGAGGGTGAACTCACGGAAACGGTCGCCCCACATGCGCGGGTCGTTGAAGACGTTGGTGACGGTGAATCCCTTTTCGGCGCCGAGGCGCTGGAAAGGTTTTTGTCCGTCCGCGAGCGCGGGGCGCTTGAGCAAGGGGGCCGTGGTGTAGGCGGGCGGCGTCGCCACGGCAGCGAGCGCGGACGCCGAAGTCAGCAGACAGGCGAGGAGAACTTTGGACATGGTGTGGGGGTCAGGCGGGGCGGACTTGGGGCTCGCCGTGTGCGGCGAGCGGTCGGGAAAGGAGAAAGGCGAGCGCGAGGGGCACGATGTAGCTGCCGCCACGCTCGATGACTTCGAAGCCGGGAGCGAGAGCGCCGCTGGTGAGGAAAAGCGACTCCGTGCCGAGCTTCCAGAGGCAGACAAAGAGCATCAGAGCCGGGTGTCGAACCGTGAGAACCGCGGCGGCCAGCACCAACTCGAACCAACCCACCGCGCGCATCGTCGCCATCGTATCGGCCACGCCGAAGACGTTGTAGTGGTTGGCGAGGGAGGCTTTTTCGAGGACGAGGGCGCACAACGCGTGGCCGATGAGGAGCGTCGCAAGCATCACCTGCAGGAAGCGCACGAGCCGCTTGATCGTGTCGCCCGACAGCTCGGGCCAGCTATCCGGCAGGCGCGCAAACCACGGACTGCGCCAACCTACCGCCAGCAGGATGGCGAGCGGCACACCGTAGTTGCCGGCGCGCTCAAAAAACTCCGGCCAGCCTTCGCCGGCGAACGGACGAAGGAGCGCAGTCCAGACACACCAGAACGCGCCCCACGCGAACAGAGCGCGACAGGGCCAGATGAACGCGAGAAACCCCATCGCCACGTCCATCGCGCCGACCCACGGCATGAGTTTCCACGCCCAGGATTCGGGCAGACCCACGACGCCGAAATACGGCACCCACGCCTGCTTCGTGATCAGGCCGAAGGCGCCATGGCCGATGAAGCACATCGCGACTCCGATGCGCAGAATCCATGGGAGCACCACCGCGGGGCTGGAGCCTGCGGCGGCAGCCTCGCTGGTGCGGTTCATTTCGCGGCAGCGACTTCAGTTCCGAGCGGCTGGAGGGAGGTCTGGAAGACCCAGTCGGCGATTTGCACGCCCATCTTCTGGCCCTCGAGATTGTCCGACATCGTGTGGATGCCGCCGAGCACGCGGCTCATGCCGGCCTCCTTTTGCGCGTCGGAGAGTTTCTTGAAGTGGCGGACGGCGCCGGGCAACGCATCCGAGGTCACGCTGAACTCGATGTCATCGGTGCCGAACCAGAGGGCGAGCGTGCGCGCACCCGCGGCGGAAAACGTGCTGTGTCCCGAAGTGTAGGAGGGGAACGGCGGCGAGGCCATGTTCGGGATGAAGTCCGGCTCGATCTTCACGGCCGGCGCGAGTTCCGGATCGATCTCGCGCAGCGCCGTCTCCGGACGCCAGGTGTTGTAGTAGAACTTCGTTTCCCAGCAGCCGATGGCCGAGTCCGCGAGGGCGAAGTTGAGCAACGCAAACAGGCGGGCGGCGTCGACGGTGGAGAGCTTGTTGCGGCGAGCGAGGTCGGACGCGATCTGGTTCCAGTGGCCGGGAGGCGTGGAGGTGCCGAGGTCGTCGTTCCAGAACGCAGTGCTCATCGTCTCGTATTCGGTGCGTTCCGCGTTGTCGCGCGCGCCGCGCTTGGCGACGAAGGCGAGCTGCTCGGCGTATTCCTTGTCGCCGAGTTCTTCCGGCGGACGCGCGCGAAACTGCTCGGGCGAGGTCATCGCGAACGGCGTCACCTTGCCCCAGAACGGGAGCAGCGGCGGACGGAAACCGGCCGGCGTCTCACGCCATTTGCCCTGCTCGGTGCTCGAGTAGATGCCGGGGATGGGCTTGTCGTAGCCGCTGCTGGCGCGGCTATCGATCACCGCCTTGCCGACCTTCTGACCCCAGGCGAGACCGATCTCCTTGGCCGGGCCGTCGGGGATCTCGGCGAGCGCTTTCTGAAACATCGACTCGAGCAGGTGCGGGTTGGTGCCCTTCCAGAGCTCCTTCATGACCGTGTTGGCGGCACCGGCGATGGCGGCGTCCATGTCGGCACCCTCGGGGGCCGGATCGTTGACGATCCAGCCTTTGTGCGTGCGCGTGATGCTGTTGGTGACATCGAAGATCGCGCCGTGCAGCGTCGCATACATGAGCGAAGCCAGCGGCGGCGGATTCCGCGAGATGCGGATCGTGTTCAACGCCTGGTCGTTCCAGTAGAGAACGGCGTTGTTCGAGGCGAAGAGCGCGGGAGTGAGCGCGCAGATGGCGAGGACCAGTCGAGCAAGACGGGGTAGTTTCATGGTCGAAGAAAGGATTTCAATGGAGCCCGGTCGGGCTTCCGTGCGTGTTGGGGTCGCGGAAAATGTCCGCCTCGCCGCCCGCTTAGAACCTTTTTGGGGCGACCTGCTGCCGCGGCGGGGCGAAACGCGGCGGCCGCTCGCGCTCCGCCCAAAGCCGGTGGCGAATTGCCCGCCTGCCGCACACCCGCCGGGCGGCGGACGTGCAGGGCGGGCGGGCACGGCTTACAGACGGTAGCTCAGGCTGAATGCGATCAGATAGTCGGCAAACGCGGCATCGCCCTGGCGAAACACGCCCGTTTCGGCGGTCTCCAGTTTGTCGGGCACGCTTTGCTGGCGATTGCGTTGCACGGCCACAGGCACGTAGAGGCGCGCCGACCACTTGGCGCGGGTGATCGAGATGCCCGGCTCGATGCCGACGGAGTAGCCGGGACGGCGGAAACCGGTGTTGCCACCGACGAGGTCGTGCACAGGCACGCCTTCGATGCGCAGAGCGAGACTCAGCGACACGCCCGAGTCCGGCAGCGCCAGATACTCGACACCGGCGCGCCCCAGGTAGGTGTCCGTGACACCCATGATCTGCTCGAAGGCACTGCTGCGGTAAGTCGGGACGCCGTTCTCATCCTCCGGCGTGATCGTGTAGCTCGCGCTGGCAAAGGCGGTGAAACCAGCGCCCAGATCACGGTAGCCGTAAGCGTTCAGATTGAAGCCCCAGCCGCCGGAACCGGGCTGGATCGATTGGTCGACGGTGCGTTCGACGCCGATGACGCGGTTGTTGACCGAATCCCAGGCGTGGAACACGTCGCGCACGGCCTCGTCGCCCGTGGGCACAACCACTCCGAGACCGAGCTGCAGGTTGCCCCGATGCGGCGTGGTCGGATCCAAAACCCAGCCGGCGCCGCCGATCGAAATGTCGCCGACACCGGACGACTGCACGTGATAACGCTCGATGATCGTGCGGTTCTGATCGCGCACCACCGACGAGCGATCGTGCGACGAATACGGCACCGTCAGCGTCATCGAGTAGCGCGGCGACATATGATACGTCACGCCGAGATCGACGAAGTGGGAGCGGTTGATGACCTGGCTGCCTTCCTCCTGGCGATGAACCTGCTCCGTCGTGCCGACGAAGTGGCGGTCGGATTTGAAATAGCGATAGGAGGTCGAGAGTTCCCACGGGCCGCTTTCAGCGGTGTGTGGCATCATGCCGCTGTGGCCGGCACCGCGGGCAAGGACGCAGCCTTGGCCGAAGCTTTGGGCGGAGGAAGAGACGAGGGCGACGGCTGCGAGAAACGTGAGCAAGCGCGAGCCATGCCCGGCAGGGGTGTGTGTAGGGGTCATACGGGGGCGGCGAATCAGGCGATTCGCCCCTCGCGAGAAAAGATTGCAGGGGCGAACTGCCGCCAGGGCGGGGCAATGTGAAGCGTTCGCGGGGCGCGTTTTCCCCGGGAAACGCGGGTTTTGCTCAGGAACCCGCAGCGAGGAACTTTGCCAATTGCCCGCGCTGATTGCGACTGAGCGGCAGGCGTGTGCCGCCGCGCAGGATCACCGTGTAGTCGCCGTGAAACGTCGGCTCCAACTCCTTCACCTGCTCGAGCCGCACGATGGCGGAGCGATTGATGCGGATGAAACCTTCGCCGAGCCGTTCCTCGAGTGCCGTCATGGTTTCGCGCAGGATGAGTCGCGAGGCGTCGGCGAGATGCAGTAGCACGTAGTTGTCCGCGGCCTCGACCCAGTGATTTCCTCGGGGCTGACGAACACCACGCGACCCTCGGACTTGAACGCGAGTCGCGCCGCTTTGCGTCCCGAGTCGGGACTCGATGCGTCCCGGGTCGAGCCCGTGTCCTTCGCCTGTCGGAACTTGATGTGCTCCTGCGCGCGCCGCAGCGCGGCTTGAAACCGCTCCCGGTCGAAGGGCTTCAGCAAATAGTCCACCGCCTGAATCTCGAACGCGTTGACCGCGAACTGGTCGTGGGCGGTGACAAAGATGATCGCGGGCCGGCGGTCCGCGGGGATCTGCTCGACGACCTGCAAACCGCCGCGCTCGGGCATCTCGATGTCGAGAAACACCAGGTCGGGTCCGCCGTTGCGGATGGCCGAGACGGCGTCGTTGCCGTTCGTGCACTCGCCGATGATCTCGACCGACTCTTCGCCTGCGAGCAACGAGCGCAGCCGGTCGCGCGCGAGCGGTTCATCGTCGACGATCAATACGCGAAGCTTGGTCACGGAGTGTGTGGGGTGATCGGCAAACTGAGGCGCACCTCTAGGCCGCCGCCCTCGCGGTTGGCCAGCTCAAACCGGTGCGCGTCGCCGTAGATTTCCTGGAGTCGCGCGCGCGTGTTGCCCACGCCGATGCCCTCGCGCGTGAAGCCGCCGGGCGGCTGACCTACGCCATTGTCGGCCACGAGGATGCTGAGCATGTCGCCCTCGCAACGCACGCGCACTTCGATGTGGCCGGGACGTTGACGCGGCTCGATGCCGTGGCGGATCGCGTTCTCCACCATCGGCTGCAGGATCAGGCTCGGCACGGCCACCTCAAGCGCAGTGGGTTCGACGTCGATCTCGACGGTCAACCGGTCGCGAAAGCGAATCCGCTCGATCTCCAGATATTTTCCGATGAACGCCACTTCGTCGCGCACGGTCGTGAGCGGCTGGCCGCGATGGTTCATCGTGATGCGGAGGAGTTCGCTCAACCGCACGAGCATCTTGTCGGCGGCGTTCACGTCGCTGTGCATGAGCGAGGCGATGCCGTTGAGCGTGTTGAAGAGGAAATGCGGCTTCAGTTGCCGCAGCAGCGACTGCAGCCGCGCCTCGGTCAGGTGTTTTTCCAGCTCGAGCGCGTGCACCGTGCGCTCGTGGTATTTGCGATAGTAGTCGATCGCGTGGCTCACCGACACGATCACGCCGTAGATGAGGAGATTGAAGGGAAACGTCTTCACCAGCAGCGGCCGGAACACCTCGAGAAACGTCACTGGCTCGTCGATCCACAGGCTGTGCAACTGGCCCACGAGCGCGCGCAGCGCCACGTAAACAAGCGAGCACACGATCGCGGCCGCCAGGTGGATGCCGGCGGTGCGCCAGCGTTCGCCGCCGTCGGCCGGAAAGCGTCGCGCGAGCGCCAGAATCGGACCCGACAGCAGCGCCCACACATACCAATCGCCCAAAGAGTAGCTGATCGCCTGCGACCACGTGACGGAGCGGCCGAGCAGCGTGCTCGAGAGATAAAACTGACTCGCGAACGCCAGACCGACCAACGTCCAAAACGACAGGATCATCGCGATTCGCAGCAGGCGTCCGGAGAGCGGGCGGGAGTCAGGCATCGCGCAAAAGTGTTTGCCGGTCGGGAGGGGCGGTTCGAAATACGGGTCTCCCTTTCACGTCTGGCGAGTTTTTATTGTGACCCAACCGAGCCCAGTCGCTTCTCGCCCCGCTGCTTCCGTGGCTCGCGGCGCCACGCCGCCCGCGGTGCCGCCGTTGCTGCCGATCCTGCTCCCGATCGTGCTGACCGCGATTGCTGCCGCGGTGTTGTTTTCGCGCTTCCTGCCCGCGCCCCAACCGATCGCCTCGGAGCCGAGCCCGCGCTTTGTCGATGTTACGGCCGAGTCGGGCATCACGTTTCAGCGCACCGCCGGCGCCAATCTCGACGAAGTCCCCACCACGCTCGGTGGCGGCGTGGTGAGTTTTGACTACAACCGCGACGGCCATCCCGACCTCTTCTTCATCAACGGCACCGCCTGGCCGTGGGAGACCAAGGCCGCGTGGACGCGCTTCGGCGCCTGCGCGCTCTATCGCAACGAGGGCGATGGTCGCTTCACCGATGTTTCCGCCGAGGCCGGGCTGCAGCTCGTGGTGCAGGGGATGTCAGCGGCGGCCGGTGATTTCGACGGCGACGGCTGGCCCGATCTCTTCGTGGCCGCCGTGGGCGAGTGTCGCCTGCTGCGCAACCAGGGTGATGGCACCTTTGCCGATGTCACCGAGCAAGCCGGAGTCGGCGGTGAACCCAACACGTGGAACACCGGTGCGACGTGGATCGATTACGACAACGATGGCCAACTCGACCTCGTCGTCGCGCAATACGCGCGGTGGCCCGAAGATCTGGGGCTTGCGGGCGCATTCAGCGTCGCCGCGATGGGCCGCTCCTACGGCACGCCCACGGGTTTTCTCGGCGCGTTCCCGCTCGTGTATCGAAATTCTGGAGACGGACGCTTCGTCCGCGTGGCCGACAACGCCGGACTGCGCCCCACCGATCCGCAAACGGGCCTGCCCGCACTCGGCATGCTCGCGGTCGTGCCGGTGGACGCCGACGGCGACGCCGCGCTCGACCTGCTCTTCTCGTTCCACACCGGCGGCAGCATGCTCTATTTGAACGAGGGGAATGGCACCTTCCGCCTCTGGCAGGGCCAGAGCGGTCGCGAAGACCGCCACGAAGGCGCCGCCGCGGGTTTTGCGACCACGAGCGTCCTGAACATGGGCGACCGGGGCACGGGCGAACGCTTGCTCGCGCTGCGCGCGGCCGCGCAACTCGACGACGCGGACGCCGATTTCGCCTCACTGCCGGCGAAATTCGCGGTCGTTGCGTTCGACTACGATCACGACGGCAACCTGGAGCTGTTTTCCACCGGTGGCCGCGCGGAGCCTGACGCCGGGCGGCTTGAGCGCCGTTTCGATTTCGCCGGCACGCCCGCGTTGTATTGGAAAAATGGAGACAACTGGGCGCCCGCACAGACCCCGGAGAGCAGTGCTGCATGGATGCGGCCGCTCTTTGCCCGTGGCGTGGCGAGCCTCGATTTCGATGGCGACGGCAGCGTCGATCTCGTGCTCGTCCCGCACAGCGGTCGCCCTGTGCTGCTGCGCAATGATCAGCGTCGCGAACTTCCCTGGCTCCAGGTCGATCTGATCGGCACGCGCAGTCATCCCGACGCTTTTGGCGCGCGCGTCGAAGTGCACACCCCGCGCGGCGTGCTCGCGCAAACGCGCGTGCCGCAAATGGGTTTTCTCGCGCAGTCGAGTTCCGTGCTCACGTTCGGTCTCGGCGAAGACGCGCGCGTGCGAAAAATCGTCGTCCACTGGCCCAGCGGCACGCGTCAGGAAATCGTGCCCGAAGGCGTGAATCGCCGCATCGTCATCACGGAAAAGTGACGTAGTCCCAGCTCGATGCGCACTTCGGGGCGACGTGGCGCGGACCTTGGCTCGACCCTGCACGCATCGAGGCTCGATGCTGTCCGCAGTGTGGCGCGACCGTGTCCGCACCTTGGCTCGACGCGGTGCGGACTTTGTCCCGACTCGGGACGGACCCTGGTTCGACTCAGGCCGCGGAGAAGAGGGCCTGAACCTGGCCCGGATCTTCCTGGGTAAGATCTTTGGAAACCGAACGGCGCAGGCGCAGGCGCGTGCGCGGGGAAAGTTGCTCGAGGATCGTGTAGTGCAGATCGGCGGGGGCGGCGAAATCCCACGAGGCGGTGGGGCGGCTGCGGAGGAACGCGTTGATCTCGGCAGCGAGATTCGTGAGCCGGCGGGATTGTTCTTCGTCGCTCAGCGGAATCTGGAACGAGCTGCGGCGGCTGAAGGGCGACTCATACGGGCCGCGGTTGGGGTCGTAGTCCCACGCCGGAAAATCCATGGATTCGACGAGCGCGGGAGGCGTCTGCTCGTCGGGAAAGAGGCTGTCGGCGTAGATGCGGAGGTGACCGTGGTCGAGAGTCACGATGTAGTGCTCGTTCATGACTAATCCAAAGTAAGGCGCACCTCGATGTTGCCTCGAGTGGCGCGGGAATAGGGGCAGGTTTGATGGGCCAGATTCATAAGATGTTGGGCTTCGGCGCGGCGGATGCCGGGCATCGCGGCACGCAGCTCCACTGCGAGGCGATAAGCGCCGTCGTCCTGTTCCTCCAAATGCGCGCGCCCGACGACCGTGAGGCCTTCGATGGTGCGATGCGATTGGGCGGCGGCGTTCTTCAGCGCACCGAGGAAACAAGCGGCGTAGGCGCCCGCAAAAAGGTGCTCCGGCGTGACGGTGCCGGGCTGCTCCGTGGTGGAGAGCTGGACGCTGAGACCGTGGTCGGCGGTTTCGACGGTCCCGTCGCGTCCGCCATCGGCGATCATCTCGGCCACGTGGAGTGTTTTCATGGTTGTAACCTATTCAATCGAGCGTCGCCGCGAAATGGGGCGGTTCGCGGGGAGCATACTACCGGGAATATCCCCGAGAGCGGGGCATGGTTTCCCTCTGGAAAACGAAAAACGCCGCTAAACCGCGGCGTAGGGGAGTTCCCTAGGTGGGCTCCGTGAAATTTAGCGCGTGGGGTCGAGCACGACTTTGATGCAGCCGTCGGTTTTCTTCGTGAACATCGCGTAAGCCTGCGGCGCCTTGGTGAGCGGGACGCGGTGCGTGATGACGAAGGACGGGTCGATTTTCTTGTCCTCGATGAGCTTCAGGAGGGGCTGGAGGTATTTCTGCATGTGGGTTTGGCCCATCTTGAGGCTGATGCCTTTGTTCATCGCGGCGCCGAAGGGCATCTTGTCGAGAAACCCGCCGTAGACGCCGGGCACGGACACGACGCCGGCCTTGCGCACGCAACGCATCGCCTGACGCAGCGCGTAGGGGCGATCCGTTTCCATTTTCAGGTTTTGCTTCACGACGTCGTAGATGGATCCGTGCGCTTCCATACCGACGGCATCGATGGCGGCATCAGGGCCGCGGCCTCCGGTGTGGGCCTGCAATTCGTCCATCACATCGCCGCCGGAATCGATCGTCACGGCACCGGCCGCCTCGGCCATCGCGCGTCGCTCGGGCACGGAATCGATCGCAATGACCTTGGCCGCGCCGAGCAGAAACGCGCTGCGGATCGCGAACTGGCCGACCGGTCCGCAACCCCACACCGCTACGACGCTGCGGCCGGGCACGATGTCGCAGTTTTCCGCGGCCATGTAGCCGGTGGGAAAAATGTCCGAGAGGAAGAGGACCTTTTCGTCGGGAAGATCGTTTTCGATTTTGATCGGACCGATGTCGGCAAACGGCACGCGCGCGTATTGCGCCTGACCGCCGGCGTAACCTCCGGTCATGTGCGAGTAGCCGAAGATGCCCGCGGGACTGTAGCCCATGAGCAGCTCGGCGACCCGCGCGTTGGGATTGGTGTTATCACAACACGAGAACTGCTGGCGCAGACAATGGATGCACGCACCGCACGAGATGGTGAACGGCACGACCACGCGGTCGCCGACTTTGAGTTTCTTCACTTCGGGCCCGACCTCGACGACTTCGCCCATGAACTCGTGGCCCATGATGTCGCCCTTCTCCATCGTCGGGATGTAGCCGTCGTAGAGATGGATGTCGGAGCCGCAGATCGCGGTCGACGTGATGCGCACGATGCAATCGCGCGGGTTGAGGATCTTGGGGTCGTCGACCCGCTGAACCTCCATTTTCTTTTTTCCCATCCAGCAGACGGCTTTCATCGTTTGAGTTTCTTTCGGAGTGAACGTTGGGGTTCGCCGACGGACTGGCCGTCGATGGTCGGGATCTCGCCGGCCTCCATCAGCGCCTTGAAGCGTCGCAGGGCCTCGCGCACCTGCTGGCTGGGCTCTTCGCCGGAAAATTTGGCGAGCAGCGCGCCGAGCTTTCCGCCGGGCGCGACATACTCGAGTTGCACGGTGACTTCGGTGCCCTCGTCGCCGGGGCCGGGCTCGAAGCGGACGGAACCGGCGTTGGCGATGTCGGCGCCTTCCCGCGAGCGCCACGCAATCAGGCGCTCGGGTTCCTCGTTGAAAATCTCCGCGTCCCACTCGACGCAGCGACCGCCGGGAGCCGAGACGGACCAGTGCGATTCGTTATCCGAGAGTCGCGTGATCGTGACCGGGTGTTTGATCACGCGCTCGAGATTTTCGAGGCTGCGCCAGAATTTAAACAGCACCGACGCGGGCTGCCGGATGGTGATGGCGCGGACGACTTTGATGCCCGTCTGATCGGGCACGGTGGCTTTGGAGCGCACGGAGGAGGAGCGCGCCGGCGTGCGGCGCGCGGGAGGACGACGGGAGGCGGTGGCCATGGCGAGAAAAGGTGAAATGCGCGTGCGGCTAGCGGCGCTCGTCGGACTCGGCTTCGGCTTTCTGCGCGATCTCGCCGGGCACGCGCTTCTGATCCTCGGGGTCCGTTTCCTGATACATTTTCTCGTTCATCTTCGCCTGCGCGCCGATGGGTGAAATGCGTCGGGCAAACACCATGGCCTTGTTCATCGCGCCCGGCACGAAGACGCGCTCCGCGCGCATCAACGCCGGATAGGCCAGCGTGGCGACTTCCTGCGGGGCCATGACGTTGGCCTTCTGGAACGCGTTGGTCTCCACCATCCCGGCCTTCGGGAAGAAGTCCGTATCCGTCGGGCCAGGACAAAGCGCCGTCGCAGTCACGCCCGTGTCTTCGAGCTCCGTCGCGAGCGCCTCGGTGAGCGAAAGCACAAACGCCTTCGACGCGTGGTAAACCGCGAGCATCGGGCCCGGTTCGAAACCGGCGATCGACGCGACGTTGAGGATGCGGCCGTGGCCGCGCTCGAGCATCGGCGGGAGAAAAAGCTTCGTCAGCCGCACGACCGCCTCGATGTTCAGGCGGATCATGCCGATGTCCTTTTCGAGCGTGATCTCGTGGAACTTCCCGCGCGCGCCGAAGCCGGCGTTGTTCACGAGAATATCCACCTCGATTCCGCTGGCCTCGAGTTGGTCGAACACCTCGTCGGGCGCCTCGCTCTCGCGGAGATCGGCGGCCACGACGGTGACGTCGATGTTGTGATCGCGAATGAAGTCTTCGGCGATCGTGTTGAGTTCGGTTTCGCTCGGCGCAACGAGCACGAGGTCGTGGCCGTTGCGCGCAAATTCGCGGGCGAGTTCGTAGCCGATGCCACTCGAGGCGCCGGTGACGAGGACGGTCTTGTCTTTTTGCATGGCGGGAAAGGGATGTGGTTGTCGGGGGAGGGCGAAGCGGGCGCCGAACCGTAGTGCGCGCGATGGGCCATCGCTATGGGGCCGCGTCTGGCTCGCTGCATCGGGTTCGCGCAGAAAACCCGGGAAACGGAAAACCCGGCTTGCGCGGGAAATGTCCGGACGTCACCAACTCACCCCGGATGAATCGCGATCCTCGTGCACCCCTCACGGACCGCCGCGTGCAGCTCATGGCCACCTGCCTGTGCGACGCGCTCTACGATGACGTCGCGCGCGCGACCGTGGAGGTTCTGGAGTTTCTCGGCTGCACGGTGGAGTTTCCCGAAGGCCAGACCTGTTGCGGACAGCCGGCTTTCAACAGCGGCGACTGGCCCGCCTCGCGCAAAGTCGTGCGGCACACGCTGCGGACGTTTGCGGACGACGCGCCCGTCGTCGTGCCGAGCGGTTCGTGCGCCGCGATGCTGTTTCACGGCGCGGCGCTCGCATTCGAGGGCGAAGCTGATCGCGCCGACGTCGCCGAGCTTGGCCGCCGCACGTGGGAGCTCGCGGATTTCATCGTCAACGGTCTGCGCGTGAAAACGTGGCCCGGCCGCTGTGACGCGCGCATCGCGTTTCACCGCTCGTGTCACTCGCGCGGCACGTCGAGCGGCGAAGCGGCGCTCACGCTGCTCGAGTCGATCGCAGGCGTGACGGTGGTGCCCGTCGGCGAAGCGGAACAGTGCTGCGGTTTCGGCGGCACGTTTTCGGTGAGTTTCCCGAATGTTTCCGCCGCGATGGGCACGCTGAAACTCGACCACGTGCGCGCGGCCGAGCCCGATCTGCTCGTGTCGGCCGACATGAGTTGTCTCATGCATCTCGGCGGTCTCGCGGAAAAAGGTGGACGCGCGATTCCCACGAAACATTTCGCGCAGGTGCTCCGCGATGCACTGGTGGCGGGAGGCCAGCTCGTTCCGTGAAACAGCCGATCGACCAATTCGTGGCGGGGTTGCCGGCGGACAAGCGCGAGTCCGTTTACCACAGCACGAAGGGCACGCATGAGAAGCGCACGCGCTTGCTCTACGAACGCTTCGCCGATCCCGACCGGCTGCGCCAGCTCGCGGGTCAGATCAAGCAGCACACGCTCGAACACCTCGACACCTATCTGCCTCAGGCGGAGGCCAAGCTCCGCGCCAACGGCGCACGCGTTCACTGGGCCGCCACGGCCGACGAAGCCTGCGCACACGTGCTCGCGATCATGCGCGAACGCGGTGCAACGAAGATGGTGAAAGCGAAGACGATGGTGAGCGAGGAGATCGGCCTCGCACCGTTTCTCGAGCGCCACGGCATCGAGGCGCTCGAGACCGACCTCGGCGAGTTCATCGTCCAGATCGATCACGATCACCCGAGCCACATCGTGCGGCCGATCATCCACAAGAGCCGCCGCGAGATCGCGCAGAGTTTCGAGCGCGAAGGTCTCGGCGCCTACGACGACGATCCGGAAACGATCACGCGTCGTGCCCGTGCGTATTTAAGAAACAAATACATGCAGGCCGACGTGGGCCTCACGGGCGCGAACTTCGTTTCCGTGGAAAGCGGCCGGCTGGTGATCGTGACCAACGAGGGCAATTCGCGCTTCAGCCTCGCCGCGCCCAAGTGCCACATCGCGCTCGTCGGCCTCGAGAAACTCGTGCCGCGCGATCGCGACCTCGGGCTGTTTCTCAATCTTCTCGCGCGCAGCGCCACCGCCCAATCGATCACGGCCTACACCGAGTTTATCTCCGGTCCGAAATCTTCGACGCAGCCCGACGGACCCGAGGAGATGCACGTGATCTTCGTCGATAACGGCCGCACCGATGTGCTCGCGAGCGAGTGCCGCGACATTCTCCGCTGCATCCGCTGCGGCGCGTGCCTCAACGTCTGCCCCGTCTACCGGCAGGCGAGCGGCCACGCGTATCGCAGCGTTTACCCGGGGCCGGTCGGCGCGGTGCTGTCGCCTTTGCTCGCGGGAAAGAACTTTCCGCAGTTTGCCGATCTTCCGAAAGCCTCGTCGCTCTGCGGCGCGTGCAACGAGGTGTGTCCGGTGGATATCCCGATTCCCGATCTGCTGCTGCGTCTCCGCGAAAAAGGAAAGCGCGATCACGCCACGCTCGCGTCTGCCGCGACGCCGTCGATGGGCGCGTGGGCGTTGCTCGCCTCGCAGCCGACCGCATGGCGCGCGGCGCTCACGGGCGGCAAGGTGATCAACTATCTTCCCACCAAACTGCTCCCGATCGCCGCACTGCGCGCATGGGAGGAAAAACGCACGCTGCCCGAGTGGCGCGGCGGCGAATTCAGGAAATGGCTGCGCCAGCGCCGCGCGCGGAAAGGTCAGGCATGAGCACGCGCGAAGGCATTTTCTCCCGCGTGCGCGGCGCGCTCGCTTCGCTGCCGCGTCGCACGCCGCTCCCGAATTGGGAGGCGGAGGTGCTGGCTCCGGTCGCGACTCAAACCGCAACGAGCGACGACCTGGCCCTCTTCGTGTCCCGACTCGGTGCGGTCAATGGCACGACCTGCGCCACGGTCGCGGAGCTCGTGGCGTTGCTCGACCAGAACGGCTGGCGCCACGGTTACTGTGATCCGTCGCTGTGGAGCGAAATTGCGGCGGAGTTTCCCGCGGAGTTCACGGTCGAGAGCGAGTTCGATCGCACGCGGATTGACGACTACGCGTTCGGCGTCACGCGCGCGAGCGGAGCGATTGCGGAGACGGGCACGTTGATTCTCTCCGATCACGACACGTCCACGCGGCTCGGTGCGCTTGCGCCGTGGGTGCACGTGGCCGTGCTGCGGAAGTCGGGGATTTATCCGAGCATTGCCGCCGCGCTTGCGGAGATGCCCGCGGATCCGAACGTCGTGTGGGTCACGGGTCCGTCGAAGACCGCCGACGTCGAAGGCATCTTGATCGAGGGCGTGCACGGACCCGGCAGGCAGATCGCGCTGATTCTGGATTAGTCGCTCACGCGAATCATCGCCTTCAGCACGCTGGCGTTTCCGGAAATATCGCGGGGAAAAACGGTCGGCGTCTCCGCCAGCTCGAAGCGATGCGTGATCCACGGACGCGTGTCGATCTGACCGGATTCCACGAGTCGGATGACTTCTGCAAACGTGCCGGGCAGGGCATTGCGGCTGCCCATGACGGTGAGTTCGCGACGATGAAAATTCGGATCGTTGAAAGTGAGGTCGCCTTGAAACAGCCCGACGAAGACGATGCGACCGCCGTGCGCGGGAAGCTCGAACGCCGCAGCCATCGAGGCGGGATTTCCCGTGGCGTCGATCACGCAGGTCGGCAGATCGCCGTCGCCGATTTTCTTGAGCGCGTCGATGGCGCCGGGGCCGGCTTTCACCGTGTGCGCGACGCCGAGTTGTTGGCGGCAGAAATCCAGACGCGCGTCGCTCACATCCATCACGGCGAGTTTCGCACCGGAGACGCGGGCAAACTGAATCACGCTCAAGCCGATCGGTCCGGCGCCGACGACCACCACGAAATCGTCGGACGCGAGCGCGGCGCGCTCCACGGCATGCGCGCCGATCGCGAGCGTCTCGACGAGCGCGAGTTGCTCATAATCGAGCTTCGTGGACCGGTGAAGTTTCCGCACGGGCACGCAGATGCGCGGACGCATTCCGCCGTCGACATGAACGCCGAGCACCTGGAGCGCGGTGCAGCAATTGGGCTTGCCGCGTCGGCACGCGATGCAGCGTCCGCAGTTGAGATAGGGTTCGACCGAACAACGATCGCCGACGCGCAGACCACGATCGTCTTCGCCGATCTGGAGAATTTCCACGCCGAGTTCGTGGCCGAGCACGCGAGGGTAGTTGAAGAAAGGCTGGCGACCGGCAAACGCGTGCAGGTCGGTGCCGCACACGCCGATGCGATGCACCCGCACGATCGCGGAGTCAGGAGCGAGCTCGGGTTCGGGCAGATCGAGCGCGGTGAACTGGCCCGGGTTTTGAAGAGAGATGGTGAGCATGGGGGTGGTGAATCAGGAGCTGGTCGCGCTGCGGCGGAGTTGTTGGGGCGAGATCCCGTGCACCTGTTTGAAGCAGCGGGAAAAATGGTAGGGGTCGGAAAAGCCGACGTGCTCGGCGGCTTCCTTCACGAGGCAGTTCGGCTGCATGAGTCGTTCGGCTGCAAGCGCCATCTTGCGATGCAGGAGGTAGTGGTAAGGGCTCGTGCCCTGAAAGCGGCGAAACAGGCGCGTGAGTTGCGACGGCCCGAGCCCAACGGCGCGCGAGATGTCTTCCAGTCGCATGAAGGTTTGCGGCTGCGCGTCGATCGCGGATTTGCAGCGCAGAAACGCCGCCTCGCTTCCTTCGCGTGTGGGTGGATCGAGGTGGGTCAACTCGCGCAACTTGAGCAACAGCACCTCGAAGAGCGCGGCGCATACTGCGCTGCGCGTCGTGCGAGTTCGTGCTCCCTCACGCAGCAAGCTTTCGAGGACCTCCTGCACCTCGGCGAAGAAGGCCACGTGCGCGATGCCGTTGCGCGGGATGCCGTTTCGGCGGAGCCGTGCGGCGATGGCGCGGCCATCAAGCGAAAGGAAGTATTTCGCCATCGGGTTGGTCGCGTCTGCTTCGATCTCCACGCGTGCGGTGCGGTCGTAGAAAAACACGCTCCCGGCGCGAACGGACACGGACACACCGTTGATCGTCACCCGGCCGCGTCCGCTGGCGACGAATTCCAGGACCGCGCAGGGAAACCCATCGCGGCGCACGAGGAAATCCGGACGGCATTGCTCGAACCCTCCGTAGAGAAGCGCGAGTGGCGCTCGCGGCGGCCCGTGTTGCTCGAGAAAAAAATACCGCGAAGCCGTGACCTGGCTCGCCAGAATTGGCGGTTGCGACAGGGCGGGGCGGCGGACGCGGGGCATGCGTGGAACTGTCGCGATGCGATGACACGCGGCAAGATTATCCATGCCGGAGCGAAGTTTATGCATGGAGGAGGATACGGCGGGATGCTAGATTTGTGCATCCCCTGCATCCCCCTGGATGCGCTTCCCCACACCCCGCATGAATCTCGAACTGACCGACAAGGTCGTGCTCATCACTGGTGGCGCCAAAGGCATCGGCGCGGCCATCACCCGCGCATTTGCCGACGAAGGCGCGATCGCCTGCATTCTCGGGCGCAATCCCGAGGAGGCGGACGCGTTGGTCGCCGAGCTGGCGGCGAAGGGCCGGAGGGCGGCCGCATTTTCCTGCGAGTTGACCAGTGAAGCGGCGGTGCAATCGGCGGTCGCGGCCGTGCAGCAGCGTTTCGGTCGCATCGATTGCGTGGTCAACAACGCGGGCGCGAACGATGGCGTCGGGTTGCGTGCGCCGGTATCGGCATTTCGCGAGTCGCTCGAAAAGAATATCGTGCCGTGCTTCGTGCTCGTGCAGGCGGCGCTCGACAGCCTCATCGCGACGCGCGGCGCGATCGTGAACATCGGCACCAAATGCGCGGTCACGGGCCAGGGTGGCACCAGCGGCTACGTGGCCGCGAAAGGCGCGATGAACGGTCTCACGCGCGAGTGGGCGCTCGATCTCGCGCCGCACGGGATTCGCGTGAACTGCGTGATTCCCGCCGAGGTCATGACGCCGCAATACGAGCGCTGGATCAGCCAGCGCCCGGATCCCGCGGCCTCGCTGAAGAAAATCCGCGAGACCATTCCGCTGGAGCATCGCATGACCACGGCGGAGGAGATTGCCAACACGGTGGTGTTCGTCGCCTCACCGCGTTCGTCCCACACCACCGGTCAACTCCTGTATGTGGATGGTGGATACGTGCATTTTGACCGGGCGGTGACGACCGGTGCTCAAGGCTAGTTCGATTACGATGAGTTTCCGCTACATCGACTCGCACGTGCACTTCTGGGATCCGGCGCGGTTGAACTACGCCTGGCTCGCGGAGGTCCCGAGCATTCAGACGACTCACACCCCGCAGCGTCTCGACTCGGAGCTGGGTGCGGCTCGACCCGAGCGGTTGGTGTTTGTCCAGGCGGACTGCGATGCGGCGCAATCGCTCGACGAGGTCGCCTGGATCGAGCAGCTGGCAGAGCGCGAAGCCCGGATCGGTGGCATCGTGGCTCACGCGCGGATGGATGCCGGTGCGGAAACGCTGGCGCACCTCGATCGGCTGGCGCAACGTCCGCTCCTGCGCGGCGTGCGGCATCTGATTCAGGGAGAGAAAGAGCCCGGGTTTTGTATCCGCTCGGATTTTGTCGCCGGCGTGCAGGCGCTGGCCTCCCGCGGTTTGAGTTTCGATTTGTGCTGCCGCGCGCATCAGTTGCCCGATGTCGCGGAACTCGTGCGACGCTGCCCGGAGGTTTCGTTCGTTCTCGATCACGCCGGCAAACCGCCGATCGCCGGGGGAGACTTGCGCGCATGGGAACACGATATCGGAACGGTCGCTGCGTCGCCCAATGTCGTGTGCAAGGTCTCCGGTCTCGTCACCGAGGCCGATCACACCACCTGGACGCCCGCACAGTTACGGCCCGTGGTGGAACGGGTGCGCGAGTGCTTCGGTCCGTCACGCATGCTCTTTGGCAGCGACTGGCCGGTCGTGAAGCTCGCCGGGGGCTACGTGCGCTGGCTCGACGTTGCTCGCGAACTGCTGTCCGCTCTGCCTGCCCCTGACCTCGACGCCGTTTTCCACGGCAATGCCCGTCGCGTGTATCGTCTTTCCTGATACCCATGTTTCGTCTCGACCAAAAAATCGCGCTCGTGAGCGGCGCAGGTTCCGGCATCGGTGAGGCGATCGCCATGCTGTTCGCGGCCCGCGGCGCAACCGTGTGGGTGGCGGATCGAAGCGCGGACGGCGGCAACGCCACCGTCACTGCGATTCGGAAGGCGGGTGGACAGGCCGAGTTTGTCGAACTCGACGTGATCGATCCGGCTGCGGTCGAGGCGCTCGTGCCGCGTCTGCCTTCGCTCGATGTGCTGGTGAACAACGCCGGGGTTGGCCACGTCGGTGGTCTGCTGGAAACCGCCGCGGACGACCTCGACCGTCTGCACGCCGTGAACGTTCGCGGGCCGTTTAATCTTTGCCGGAGCTTTGTGCCGGGGATGCTCGAGCGCGGACGCGGCAGTGTGATCAATCTCGCCTCGATCGCCGGTGTGCTCGCGGTGCGGGACCGGCTCGCCTACACGGTAACGAAGCACGCGGTCGTTGGCCTCACCAAGTCGCTGGCGTTGGATTACTCGCACGCGGGGGTGCGTTTCAACGCGATCTGTCCCGGCCGGGTGGAGACGCCTTTCGTTAAAGCGCGCATCGCCGAGTATCCCGATCCGGAGAAGGCGTATCGCGAGATGTCCTCCACGCAGCTCACCGGTCGCATGGCGCGACCGGAGGAGATTGCGGCCACCGCGCTTTATCTCGCCGCCGACGAATCGGCCATGGTGACCGGCAGCACACTCCTGATCGACGGCGGCTGGAGCACCGGGAAGTGAACGTTCGCACGTTTTCACGTTGTGAATCACTCTGGGAAAATCACCGACCTGCGCGTGCTCGACGTGCGTTTCCCGACGTCGCTGTCGCTGGATGGCTCCGACGCGATGAATCCCGATCCCGACTACTCCGCGGCCTACGTCGTGCTCACGACGGATCGGGCGGACGGCATAGAAGGTCACGGGCTCACCTTCACGATCGGTCGCGGCACGGACATCGTGGTCGCCGCCGTGCACGCGTTGCGCCCGTTGGTGGTGGGGCAGGAGATATCGGCGTTCACGACGGCGCCCGGTCTTTTCTGGAAACACCTTACCGGCGACTCGCAGCTCCGCTGGATCGGTCCGGAAAAAGGCGTGATCCATCTCGCGACGGCCGCGGTGGTGAACGCGTTGTGGGACCTCTGGGCCAAGCTCGACCGCAAACCGCTGTGGAAACTGCTCTCCGATCTCACGCCGGCGCAGATCGTCGAGATGGTCGACTGGCGTTACCTCACCGATGCGCTCGAGCCCGAGGAAGCGCGCGAGATGTTGGAGCGGCTCGTGCCGACCCGTGCGGAGCGTGAAGCCGAAATGCGGCGCGAGGGTTATCCCGCCTACACGACGTCCGCCGGCTGGCTCGGCTACTCCGACGAGAAAATCCGCCGGCTTTGCCGCGAAGCGCTCGCGGAGGGATTCACACATTTCAAAATCAAGGTCGGCGCGGATCGAGCCGACGACCTCCGGCGCGCCGCGATCGTGCGGGAGGAAATCGGTCCGGCGCGCACGCTGATGATCGATGCGAATCAGCGTTGGGACGTGAGGCAGGCGATCGAGTGGACACGTGCGCTCGCGCCCTTTCGTCCGCTCTGGATCGAGGAGCCGACGTCGCCTGACGATGTGCTCGGTCACGCCGCGATCGCTCGTGCGCTCGAGCCGCTCGGCATCGGCGTCGCGACCGGTGAGCACTGCCAGAATCGAGTCGTCTTCAAGCAGCTCCTGCAGGCGCGTGCGATTGCGTTTTGCCAGATCGATTCGTGCCGTTTGGGCGGGGTCAACGAGGTCGTGGCCGTCCTCCTCCTCGCCGCGAAGTTCGGCGTGCCGGTCTGCCCGCACGCCGGCGGTGTGGGGCTTTGCGAATACGTGCAGCACGAATCGATTTTCGACTACATCTGCGTGAGCGGTTCGCTCCAGGGACGCATCACCGAATTCGTCGATCATCTCCACGAACATTTTCTCGCCCCGTGCGTGGTGCGCGGTGGACGCTACGTCGCCCCGCTCGCGCCCGGCACGAGCATCACCATGCACCCCGCCTCACTCGCCGCTCACGTGTATCCGACTGGAGCGGTCTGGCAGGAAATCCTTTCCGCAAAATGAAACTCATCCGCTTTCTAGATTCGTCCGGTCGCGCCCGCTACGGCAGCGAACAAACCGACGGCTCCGCTCTAGCGATCGAGGGCGACATCTTCGGCGACTACCGCGTGACCACGGAGCGCGTGGCAGTGACGAAGCTCCTCGCGCCGATCGTGCCGAGCCAGATTCTCTGCATCGGCCTGAACTATCGGCAGCACGCTGCGGAAACGGGCGCCAAGCCGCCCGAGCGGCCGGTCCTCTTCGTCAAAGGAATCAACACGCTGCAGCATCCCGGCGAGCCGATCCTCCTCCCGCAGCACCTGCGCAGCGATGAGGTCGACTATGAGTGCGAGCTCGCCGTCGTCATTGGCAAGCCGTGCAAGAACGTCAGCCGCGAACGCGCGCTTGATTACGTGCTGGGCTACACCTGCGCCAACGACGTCTCCGCCCGCGATCACCAGATCAAGCTCGGCGGCGGCCAATGGTGCCGCGGAAAATTCTTCGACACGTTTGCTCCGCTCGGACCGCGACTCGTGACGACCGACGAGATTCCGAATCCCAACGCGCTGCGCATTTCCACCGTGCTCAACGGCGAACGCGTGCAGGACTCGAACACCTCGGACATGATCTTCGATGTGCCGGCGATCATTTCCTATCTGAGCGGCAGCACGACGCTCGTTCCCGGCACGGTGATTCTCACGGGCACGCCCCAAGGCGTCGGCATGGCGGCGAAACCTGAGCCGCGTTGGTTGCGTCCTGGCGATCGCGTCAGTATCGAGATCGAGAAGATCGGCACGTTGACGAATCCCGTCGCGCTCGAGCCGGTCTGAGCGTTTTCGTTTTTCCACCCACACCCCACGCCGATTCGTGCTCCTACGCGGGTCGGCTGTTTTCCCCGCCCCATGAAAAAACTTCTCTGCCTGTTCATGTTCGTCACCGCCGCGAGCGCCTTCGCCGCCGGCGAAAAGATCGCCGTCATTCCCAAGGGCACGACTCACTCGTTTTGGAAATCCGTCGAAGCGGGCGCGAAGAAGGCCGGCGCGGAACTCGGCGTGGAGATCATTTGGAAGGGTCCGCTCAAGGAGGATGACCGCGCGCAGCAGATCGGCGTGGTGCAGCAGTTCGTATCGTCCGGGGTTTCCGGCATCGTGCTCGCCCCGCTCGACGACACCGCGCTGCGTGGCCCCGTGAAGAGCGCGATGGACCGCAAGATCCCTGTCGTGATTTTCGATTCGGCGCTGAAGGGCGAGGTGGGCAGCGATTTCGTCAGCTACGTCGCGACCGATAACCATCGCGGTGGCGAGATGGCCGGTGAGGAACTCGCCCGCCTCCTCAACGGCAAAGGCAAAGTGGTCCTGCTCCGCTACGCCGAAGGTTCCGCCAGCACCGCGCAACGCGAAGCCGGTTTTCTGGCCGCACTCCGCCGCCACCCCGGCCTCGAACTGATCGTCGAAAACCGCTTCGGCGGCGCGACGATTTCCTCCGCGCAGGACGCGGCCATGAACCTGATCGACAAGCTCCGCGAAGCCGACGGCATCTTTACGCCCAACGAGTCCACCACCCAGGGCATGCTGCTCGCGCTCCGCCAGACCGGGCTCGTGAAGAAGAAGGTTTTCGTCGGCTTCGATACGTCACCCACACTGCTGGCCGCGCTCAAGCGCGGGGACATCCGCGCGCTGGTCGCGCAGAATCCCACGCGCATGGGCTACCTCGGCGTCACGACGGTCGTGAAACACCTGCGCGGCGAAACCGTGGAGCCCGAGATCGACACCGGCTGCGCGCTCGTCACGCCGGACAATCTCGCTTCGGCCGAGGTCAAGGCCGTGCTCGGAAACTGATCCCGCGCCACCTGCTCCGTTCATGATTCCCTGCCTGCGCCTCACCGGAATTCGCAAGCGCTTCGGCGCTACGGTTGCGCTCGCCGGTGTGGAACTCGAGGTTGCCGCAGGCGAAGTGCACGCGCTCGTCGGCGAAAACGGCGCCGGCAAGAGCACGCTCATGAGAATTCTCTCCGGCGTGCACACGCCTGATGCCGGAAAGATGGAGCTCGATGGTCAGCCGTTCGCGCCGCGCAATCCCGCCGACGCGCGTCGCGCGGGTGTCGTGATGGTGAATCAGGAGCTCGCGATCGCGCCGCATCTCACCGTCGTCGAAAACATCGTGCTCGGCGCCGAACCCGCGCGCGGTGGTGTCCTGCGTCACGCCGAGGCGCGCCGTATCGCGGCGGAAGCGCTCGCGGAGCTCGGCCGGCCCGACATCCCGCTCGATGTGCCCGCCGGACAACTCAGCGTCGCGGCGCAGCAACTTGTCGAGATCGCCCGCGCACTCGCGCTGGGTTGCCGCGTGCTCGTGCTCGACGAACCGACGAGCAGCCTCTCGCAGGCCGACGCGGAGAAACTTGCCGCGCTCGTGCGCCGGTTGCGCGACCAAGGCCGCTCGATCGTCTACATCTCGCATTTCCTCGAGGAGGTGCAGGCGCTCTCCGATCGCTACACCGTTCTGCGTGACGGCATGACGGTCGCGACGGGGCGCACGAGCGAAACCACGCCCGCCGCGCTCGCGCAGGCGATGGTCGGTCGCCACGTGGAGGATCTTTACGTGCGTTCGCTGCGCACGCGCGGCGACGTTGTGCTCGAGGTGAAGAATCTCGCGGGCGAAACGAAGCCCGTCTCCGCCTCGCTCACGCTGCATCGCGGCGAAGTGCTCGGCATCGCGGGCCTTGTCGGCGCCGGCCGCAGCGAGTTGCTGCGCACGATCTTCGCGCTCGATCCCGTGCGCTCCGGCGAAGTTCACCTCGGTGCTTTCGTGCGGGCCCACACGCCCGCGCAGTGCTGGGACCGCGGCGTCGGTTTTCTGAGCGAGGATCGCAAGGCCGAGGGCCTCGCGCTCGATCTCAGTCTCGCGGACAATCTCACGCTGCCGCGCCTGCCGTGGCGCATGCGACCGGGGCGGCAACTCGCCGAGACGATCGATTGGATCGCGCGGCTCGGCGTGCGTTGCGCGAGTCCGCGCCAGCTCATCGCGGAGCTTTCCGGCGGCAATCAACAGAAGATCGCGCTCGGTCGCCTGCTGCGCAACGGCGCCGACGTGCTCCTGCTCGACGAGCCCACGCGCGGCGTCGACATCGGCGCGAAACAGACGATCTACCGACTCATCGACGAACTCGCGACCTCCGGCAAAGCCGTGCTCATGGTGAGCAGTTATCTGCCGGAACTGCTCGGCACCTGTGATCGGGTGGCCGTGATGTGCCGCGGCGTGCTCGGGCCCGCGCGTCCCGTCGAAGAGTGGACCGAACACTCCATCATGCTCGCCGCCACCGGCGCCACCTCCGCTTCATGACTGCTGCTTCCGAAACGCTCACCGCCCGCCTGCTGCGCCATGGTTTGGGAAACTTCGGCCCGCTTTTCGGCCTGATCGCCGTGTGCGCGCTCTTCGCCGCGCTGCGGTTCGAGACGTTCGCCACGTGGGACAATTTCGCGATCGTCCTCCAGCAGACCGCCGTCATTGGCGTCGCCGCGCTCGGCATGACGCTCGTCATCATCTCGGGCGGCATCGATCTCTCCATCGGCTCGACGATCGCGCTCGTCACGGTCGGCATCGCGCAACTGCTCATGCTCGGCTGGCCGCCGCTCGCCGCTGCGCTTGGTGGCATCGCGCTCGCCGCGGTGTGCGGCGCGTTTTCCGGTTTGTTGATCACACGGCTGCGGCTGATGCCGTTTGTCGTGACGCTCGGCATGATGGGCGCGCTGCGCGGTGCGGCAAAAGGACTCGCGAACGAACAGCCCGTTTATCCCGACGAAACCTGGCTCAACTCGCTCATGATGCTCGGCGGCCGTGGTGAGTTGCCGATCGGCGTGTGGCTCATGCTCGGGCTCGCGCTGCTCGTCGGACTTTCGCTGCGCTACACGCGTTTCGGGCGGCACGTGTTTGCCGTCGGTTCCAACGAACAAACCGCGAGACTCTGCGGCGTGCCGGTCGAGCGCGTGAAGTTGCTCGTGTATGTGCTCGGTGGCGTGTTCGCCGGCATCGCGGCTATCCTGCAGTTTGGTTACCTGACCGGCGGCGATCCCACGACGGCGGTGGGCCTCGAACTCAACATCATCGCGGCCGTCGTGATTGGCGGCGCGAGTCTCGCGGGCGGGCAAGGTGGCGTGATCGGCACGCTCGTCGGCGCGCTCATCATGAGTGTGGTGGCGAACGGTTGCACGAAGCTCGGTCTCGCCAACTGGGTGCAGGAAATCGTGACCGGCGCGATCATCGTGATCGCGGTGTTGATGGATTACTTCCGCCGCCGCACGAGTCGCACCTGACCACATGTCAACTAATAGTAGACATGTTGTTTGAGGTTGCGGGGATGGTTTGGGGTGGTGGGTCGTGCCAATGGCTGGCGTGAGTCGGGACTGAGTGCGGACACGGTCGCGCCAAGGTGCGGACCGGGTCGGAATTTTTTTCGTCCCAAGTCGCGCCACGATGCGCACTAGCTCGGGACACGGTGCGGCGCGGCTCAAGACAGGGTCCCGCGTGACGAGTAAAAGAATTGGTATCCGCGGGGAGCACTCTGTGTCCCGGTCAGGGCGGTGCCCAACATCCGGCTGTGCGTCGGATTTTTCCGCATGATGAAATGTATTGTCTCCAGTTTCGGCAGGGGAGCTGCGGCGTCGTCCGCAAGCTCGTGGCAGTTTGGCTCGCAGGGTTTGCCTTTGCGGCGGTAGTTCCGCGCGCGCGGGCCGCGGACGATTTTCGGTTCAGTGTGCGCTGGAATGCGCAGGAGCGCACCGGGCGTATCCGTAGTTTGGATATGGCGCAGCCAGCCGCGCAGGCGCTGCTCGCCTGGCTGCGGACCGAGGAAGGCTCGCGATTGCTCGGCGCGTTGCTCGCGGATGGGCGCGTCGAAAAAATGCGGAATGGCCGGCCGGTGCGTCGTGAAGCGGGCGCGTCGGGCTATCTCGCGATGGACGGCTATGTGCGCGTGCTGCGGGAGCGCGTGTATTCCGAATGGTATGGGCGCAAGGACGACGCGCACCTCCAGATCGGCAGGGCGACGCGCGGGGTTCCGTGGGGCATCCACACGCACAGTTGGGGCAATGCGATGAGCGGAACGATGAAGGGACTGAACGGAGATTTCGCCTACGCGGCACCCGTGAGCGGTGAGCCGGGCGTGCTGATTTGTCTGCCGTTGTTCGAACGCGATGGACGCGAATCGCTCACGAGCGGCCGCCTGCAGTTGATCGCGCCGCTCGCCAAGGGCGTCGGTTGCTACGAGGGCCGCTGGCACCTGGAGAACGGACGCGTGAGCATCGTCTCCACCGCCTGCGAGGTGAAGTCGGGCTGACCGGCGCGCCTCAGCCTTCGCCTCGCACCGCGTCGAGCACGGTGGAAGGCGTGAGCAGCTCGGGCAGAATCTTCGGCTCGGGCTGGCCGGGGAACCAGATCACGTTGAACGGCACGGCGGAGCGGTTGTATTTCGCGAGCTCGGCCGTAATGCGCGGATCCTTGTTGGTCCAGTCAGCGCGCAGCGTGACGATCTTCTGCTGCGCGAACTCGCGGAGCACGTCGCGCGAATGGAAGACGAGTTTCTTGTTGGCCTGACACGTGGCGCACCAGCGCGCGGTGAAGTCGACGTAGACGATGCGGCCCTCGGCACGGAGTTTTTCCACCGTCTCGGGGCTCCATGATTCCCACGCGACGTCGGGCGCGTCGGTGTCGGCGGAAGCGGTCGTCGCGGCGTGGAGGGGTTTCGGCCAGCCGAGCCAGAGACCGGTGGCGCCGACGGCGAGCAGTGCGACCACGCCGAAGCGGGCGCGGGCGGCGGAGGCGCCGGGCGCCGTCCAGCGGCCATAGAACCAGATCGCGAGCGCGATGAGGACCAGCGCGAACAGGAGGTTTTGCAGGCCTTCCTCGGAAACTTGTCCGGCGAGCACCCAGATGAGGTATCCAACGGTTGCATACAGCGGGAAGGCCATGAACTGCTTGAATGTCTCCATCCACGCGCCGGGCCGCGGAAGGATTTTAATGGCCGAGGGGAAGATCGAGAGCAGAAGGTAAGGCGTGGAGAGGCCGATCGCGATCGCGGTGAAGATGGCGAACGACTCGATCGTCGAGAGCGCGAGTGCGGCGCCGAGCGCGGGCGCGAGAAACGGCGCGGAGCACGGCGTGGCGACGACGGTCGCGAGCACGCCGGTGAAGAACGAACCGGCGAAGCCGGACTTGGACTGGAGCTCGCCGCCGACGGCGGTCGCGCGCAGTCCGAATTCGAATACGCCGCTCATGTTGAGCGCGAAGACGAGCAGCAGCACCGCCAGCGCGAAGACGAACGCCGGCGATTGGAGTTGGAAACCCCAGCCGAGCTGATCGCCGCCTGCGCGCAAAATCGCGAGCACCGCGGCAAGCGCCCAGAACGAGAGCAGCACGCCGAGCGTAAACACGAGGCCGTGCGCGACGACTTTGCCGCGCTCGTGTCCGGCCTGGTTGACGAAACCGAGGATCTTGATGCCGAGCACGGGAAAGACGCAGGGCATCAGGTTGAGGATCAGGCCGCCGATGAAGGCGAGCGCGAGCGTGGCGGTGAGGCCGCCCGCGGGCGGCGGTGGAGGGTTGAGTGTGGTGGGTTGAGAGCTGGAGGTCGCAGCTGCGACGGCGTCCCCGGCGGAGAATTTCACGTCGACTTGCAGGCCGGGCATGGAGCCATCGGGGCGCCAGCCATTGGCGGACGTGAGCACGCCGCGGAGTGTATCGGCGTCTTCGGGACCATCCGGAGAAATCGGCGCGGAAAGGACGAAGCCGCCCTGGCCGTCGGGTTTGATCTCCTGCGGAAGCTCGTAAGCGACGAGATTGTCCTCGGCGAAGAAACGCAGATCGCGCGGCGTGTGCGCAGGCGCGCCGGCGGCGGGCCGGATGCGCATCGTGACCTGTTCGCCGCTGCGCGAGGCGCTGATCTGCCAGGTATCGAGCGCGCGCGGGAGATTCGCGGCGGTGTGGGAAATTTTTTCGGACCACTCCGCGTCGGGCTGTGGTGGATTTTTGGATACAGGAAGCGTCAGTGACACCTCGCCGCCGCCGGGAATGCAGACATCGCTGCACATGAGCCAGTCGGCGTTGGCCTTGAGCGTGACGTCGGACCCGGCGAGATCGGCGGGCGGCGTGATTTGAACGAGCAGGAACGTTTCGCCCTCGTAGCCATTGCCCACGATCGTGCCCGTGCGATCGCGCAGCGCGATCGGCGCGGGCCACTGAATGTCGCCGGCAGAGAAGCCGGGCGGGAGTTTCCAGTTGAGGCTCGTGACGTAGCCGGTGCCGGGATTGATCCAATACGTGTGCCAGTGCTCCTCGTGCACGAGTCGCAGCGCGACCGTAAACGGCCGGCCGGGCTGGATGGACTGCTCCGCGGCGACGAGCGAGGCCGTGACGTGGGCATCGGATGAGGTGGATGCTCCGAAGGCAACGGACGCAAACGCAAGGCACAGGCAGGCGAGGAGACGGCGGAACAGCATGGCGGGGAAACTCTGGGCGGGTAGGGGAAGAGTCGCAAACGGGGACGTTTCTTCCCGACGCTTTCCAGCGCCGGAAGATGCGCGGCAGGAAGAAGAAGCTGAAAGCAGTGGGGTAACGCGGTTGTTACGCGCGCTTCACCTGATGCGCGACGATGAGTGTGAAGAAGCAAAGCACCAGGTTCTGCAACGGCAGCTGCAGCGGCGTCGGCAAGGTGTAGATGATGCACACAGAGGGGAGCCACACGCCGAGATTGGAGATGAGCAGCGGCAGAATTTTTAACCGATACCAGCCGCCGGCGCGCAGCTCGCGCGCGATCTCGCCCGAGTCGAATTGCCGTTCGGTCCACTCGTAGATCAGCGCGGTGGTCGGCACGGCCCAAAGCGGACTGTAGAGGAATTGGTCGCTGATCGTCTTCGCGGCGATGGTCGCGAAGCCGTGACCCTCGCCCCAGACATGCGCGAGCACGCGATACCACAGATCGACTTCAAATCCCTTGGTGCACCAAAACGCGGTGATCACCGCGCCCTGCGCCCACGTGTAGCGCGAGCGCGTGGAGGGTTGCAGTCGCAGAATGACAAACGGCAGCAGGCCACCGAAGAAACCTGTCGAGAGAACCGAAAAAGCGACGCCGATCTCGTGTCGCGCGGCGGCGATGCGGCCCACGAGTTCGCGCGTCGGCCCGTGTTGGTAATAGGCGAGCACGAGCGCAAGCGCGCCGGCCTGGAGGATCAAGCCCGGCACGACATTGGCCCGCGCGCTGCGCAAGCCGGCGCGCCAAGGCGACTCGGCGGCAACCGGTAAAGCGCACATGGAACGCGCAGTGTCGCCGGCGCGGAGGAAGCGGCCAAGCGATTTTGCAGGAAGACTTCGCGGCGGGAGGTTTCGGCCCCCGGGCGATGATCGTTCTCTTTCTCTTTCTCGTTCTCGGATCTGTCAGGCGTTGTCCGGCGAACGAAGCGCCCGGTTTCGAGAACGAGAACGAGAACGATTACGAGAACGAGAACGAATATGGGGTGCGTGGCAGGGACGGCACCAAGTGCGGCTTGAGTCGGGACTCAGCGCGGCTCGAGGCTCACTCCGTTGCGAGCGCGGTGGCGGGGCGGCCGAGGAGGGCGGTGAAGACGACCGTGGTGCCCTGATTGGGCGTGGAAGTGAGGGTGAGTTCGCCACCAAGCGATTGGGTGAGTCGGCGCGCGAGCGGAAGACCGAGTCCGAAACCGGAGCCGCGACGCGTGAGGCCGCCATCGACTTGCGCGAAGGGCTGCGCAATCCACTCGAGTTGCGCCGCGTCGAGTCCGGAGCCGGTGTCCTCGATCTCGCAGCGGAGAAACTCGCCCGCGGCGCGGAGGCGGACCGTGACGCGGCCTTGCTTCGTGAACTTCACCGCGTTGTCCACGAGCGCGCGGAGCACTTCGAAAATGACGGCGCGGGGCGCGATGAGATCGGAGGGAAGCGCGGGATCGGCCTCGCCGACGAGCGCGAGCTGGCGGAGTTCGGCGCGGGCGCGGAAAGGCGCGAGCGTTTGTTCGAGCAGCTCGGCCGGCGAAAACACAACCGGGCTGAGGAGAAGCGTGCCGGCTTCGGCCTGATTGTAGGCGACGACTTGCTGAAGAAGTTGTTGAAGGCGTTCGCTGCAGCCGCGCGCGTCGTCGAGGAAAGCGCTCTGCTCGGCGTCGAGCGTGGTCGTGCTGAGCAGATCGATCATGCCGACGATGCCGTTGAGTGGCGTGAGGAGCTCGTGGCTGATGTTGGCGAGAAAATCGTTCTTCACCGCGAGCGCGCGGCGGAGCTGCTCGGTGCGCACGTCGACCATCTGCTGGAGCGTGGATTCCTTGGCGCGGGCGAGGCGCGTGAGATTCCATTTCTCGGTGAGCGACTGGGCGAGCTGGAGGATCTCGACTTTGTCGAAGGGCTTCTTGAGCACGAGCCAGCGGTCGCGCGCGGTGAGCGTTGCCTGAATCTCGCTCCAGGTGCGATCGGAGTAAGCGGTGCAGAGCACGACCTGGAGCTCGGGATCGATTTCCCAGAGACGGAGAATCGTCGTGAGTCCATCCCAGCCAGGCGGCATGCGCATGTCGACGAACGCGAGCGCGTAGGGTTCGCCGGCGGCGACGGCGCGCGCGGCTTTTTCGCAGCCTTCCTGGCCTTGAAACGCGGAGTCGAGTTGGAACGGCTCGGCGTCTGGCGGCACCGTTTCGCCGATTGATCCGAAGAGCGCGTCGGCCGCGGCATCGAGGGCGCCCGCGTTGCGCGAGGGGACGAGGATGCGCGAGATGTCGTCGTGAATCGACGCGTGGTCGTCGATCAGGAGGATGCGGCGATTACGGGCGGGAGCGCTCATGCTTGCGGGCGGGGGGCGACCGGCAGCGTGAGGGTAAACGTCGCGCCGTGACCGAGGCCCGGCGAAGCGGCGGTGAGATCGCCGGACATCTCGCGCGCGGCGAGCACGCTCGCGTGGAGACCGAAGCTGTGGCCGGATTTTTTCGTGGTGAAACCCTGCTTGAAAATCTTCGTGAGCAGTTCGGGGCTGAGGCCGGGACCGTTGTCGGAAACGATGAACGCCACGCGGTCCTCGCCCACGCGTTCGATGCGCACCTGCACTTTGCGCTGATCGCGCGGGCACACCCGGAGCGCGTCGTCGGCGTTGCGGAGGAGGTTGACGAGAATCTGCAACACGCGGTGGCGATCGGCCTGCACATGCGGCGTGGGCGCGAAGTCGCGCTGAAGCTGCACCGAGTGAGCGTTGAGCGAATCGATGGTGAGCCGCAGCGCGTCCTCAAAAAGCTGCGTGGGGGGGAGCGCCTCGGAAAGACCGAGCATGCGCGTGGCGCGTTGCTGCGTGAGCACGATCTCACGGATATGCTCGAAGTGCGTGATCAGCGTGCCGACGTCCTGCACGAGTTCGCGATTTTCGTTGGTGAGGTGCTCGTCGAGCTGCGCGAGAAACTCGGGCAACTGGCGCCCGTGCGGGTCCTGCGTGAGAAATTCGCCAAGGCGTTCGCGCTCGCGTTGGAGCACCTGGACGGCGCGGTTCAAGTGCACCAGGCGCGTGCTCTTCAGGCGGTCGTGCACATCGTGCACCAGCAGGTTCACGCTGGTGAGCACGTTGCCAAGGGTGTGCAACACGCCGCTCGCGACCTCGGCCATGCCGGCCTGGCGGGAGGCGAGGACGAGCTGCTGATGCAGACGCTCGAGTTCGCGCTCGGCTTTGCGGCGATCGGTCCAGTCCTCGATCGTGCCTTCGCATGCGAGCTGGCCGTCGGGATCGGTGCGCAGGCGGGCGTTGATGCTGACCTCGACCACGGCGCCATCGAGCCGATGAAAGAGGGTGGCGAAACCGACCACCTTTTGCTCGAGCTCGAGTTTCGTCCAGAAACGGTGGCGCTCCTCGGGCGGAAAGATGCGCCCGTCGAGCATGTTGAGCTTCGCGATCTCCTCGTCGTGCGGAAACTGGAGCATCTCGAGGAGGTAGCGATTGGCGAAGCGCACGGCGCCGCAGCGCGTCGTCTCGAAGACCCCGATCGGCATGTTGTTGATCAGGTCGTGCGGAGAAAGAGCGGAGGTCGCCGCAGGGCTCTGCGGCGGGACGGAAGGAACCGGAGCGCTCATGGACGACGGGCGCGGCAGGTTACGACGGGCCGTTGCGCGCGCCGTTCGGGCGCAGCCGGACGGGAACAGAACCACAGGACGGACGACCGCATCCCGAAGTTAATCGGCACAATCTCCGTCTGCTTTATTCCCTATGAAGGGTCAGCGTCCGGGCGGCGAACGGAGAAGTCGATCCACCGCAATGAGCAACGTCTCCGAGCGGAACGGTTTCAGGAGAAAGGGTGTGCGCGTCTCGACGATGGGGCCCTCGTGTGCGTCGTCGGCGAGTCCGCTGGACATCAGGATGCGGATGTCGGGGCGGAGCCGCCGGAGCACGCCCGACAACGCCGCGCCATCGAGATGCGGCATGCCATAGTCGGTGATGACCAGATCGATCTCCTTCAAACGCGACGCAAAGAGCGCGACCGCTTCGCTGCCGTCGTTGGCGGTGATCACCTGATAACCGTGGCGCGAGAGGATGGTGGACGTCATTTGCCGCACGTTGGCTTCATCGTCCACGACCATGATGAGTTCGCCGCGGCCGGGCGGCGGCAGCGCTTGAGCGGATTGCGTGTCGGAGACGGTGGCGCCCGGATCGGCGGCGGGCAGGTAAACGCGAAACACCGTGCCGCGACCGACGACGCTCTCGACCGTCACGAAGCCCGCGTGGTTGGCGACGATGCCGCGCACCGTGGACAACCCGAGGCCGGTGCCTTTGCCCGCGCCCTTGGTCGTATAAAACGGATCCCAAATGCGCGCGAGCACGTCGGGTGGCATCCCCGTGCCGGTGTCCTCGACGCGCAGCACGAGAAACGATCCGGGGCGGCCGCCATCGATGACGCTGGCGGAGACCTCGTCGAGCAGCTGATTTTCCGCGGCGAGGATCAAGTGTCCGCCCTGCGGCATGGCGTCGCGCGCATTGACGCAGAGGTTGAGAAGCACCTGGTGAATCTGCGTCGGGTTGGCCTTGATCGTCCACAGATCGCGCGGGATCTGTTCCTCGATCGTGATGGCCTTGGAAAACGTCTGCTCCATGAAGCCGATGATGTCGCGGAGCAGGTGCTTCGTCTGGATGATCGACTGCGCGCCCTCCGCGCCGTGCGCGAAGGACAGAATCTGTCTCACGAGGGCGGAGCCGCGCTCGGCGCTTTTCTCGAGGGCGTCGATGACGCTCAAGTCCGAGGGCTCGCTCAGGTGATCGCGCAACATCGGCGCGGCGAGCAGCATGGGCGCGAGGACGTTGTTGAGATCGTGCGCGATGCCGGCGGCGAGCATGCCGATGCTCTCGAGCCGCTGTGCGCGGAGGAACTGTTCCTCGACGCGTTTGCGTTCGGTGATGTCGGTGCCGATCACGAGCCAGCCGCGCGCTTCGCCGCCGGAGTCCACGACGCGCGAGGCGCGGCATTCGAGGATGAGGGGGCGACCCGCGCGGTTCTCGAACTGAATCTCACCGTGCCACTCGTCGGTTTTGCGGAGAGCCGTGCGCAGCGGCGCGAGCAGATCGGCACCGGAGTGGCCCGGCCGCTGGCCGACCATCTCGGATGCACTCCAGCCGAAGATGCGTTCGGCGCCGTGATTCCAATACATCACCTGTTGCTGCAGATCGAACTCGATGATCGCGTCGCGCGCCTTGTTGAGAATTTCGGCCTGCACGCGCAGCTCGCGGTCGAGACGGTTGCGACTGAAGCAGATCGCCGCGATATGCGTGGCCGTGTCGATCAGCCGCAGCTGACGAAGCGTCGGCAATCCGGGCGTGGGCGAGTAAACGGAAAACGTGCCGAGCAGGCGCTGGTCGTGATCGAAGATCGGCGTGGACCAGCAGGAGCGGAGATTGTTGGCGAGGGCGACGTCGCGGTAGCTGGCCCAGAGCGGATCGGTCGCAATGTCCGACACGAACACCGCCTCGCGCCGAAACGCCGCGGTGCCGCACGAGCCGGTGTTGTCGGAGATCGGAATTCGGCTCGTCGCCTGACGCACGGCGTGAGGCAGGCGTCCGCCGGCGACCTGACGCATGAAGGGCGCGTTGTCCTCCACGACGTAGGCGGTCGCGGTCAGTTCCTCGGCCTGCGCCTCGACGAAGCGCAAGAGATGATCGAGCACCTCGAGCAACGGCACACCGGAGGCGATCATTTCCAGAATCTGTTTCTGGCTGTTGATCGACGACTCGATCTGCTTCTGCCCCGAGAGATCGCGCATCACCGTCGAGTAGTGAGTGAGCGTGCCCTCGGTGTTGCGGTGCGCGAGAATCACCTGGGACACGGGCAGCATGCGTCCGTCTCGCGTGGCGAGTGTGGATTCGCCTGACCATTGGCCTTCGCGCTCGCTGACGCGGAGTGCTTGGGAGATGCCCACATAACCCTCGCCGTAGAAATTCTTGATCTGTAGTTCGGGCCGGAGCGGCTCATCGCCGAGCCCCCACATGCGGCGAGCGGCTTTATTGAGATAAATGACCTGTTCGTTGGGCGACGCCACGCCCACGAAATCCGGCGTGGCTTCGATGATCGCGGCGAGCCGCCGGCGCTCGGATTCGGCCGTCTCGAAACGCCTTCGCTCGTTCAGATCGCGAAGCGAGCGATGGATCGCGGACGGCAACCGCTTCAATCGGTCCTTCAAAATGTAATCCTGCGCACCCTCGCGCACCGACTCGATCGCGCGCTCTTCGCCGATGTTGCCTGACACAAAGATGAACGGCAGCTGCGGCGCCACACGCCGCACGATGCGCAGCGCTTCGATGCCGCTGAAATCCGGCAGCGAAAAATCCGAAAGCACCAGATCGTGCCCGCCACGGCGGAGCGCCGCGTGAAAATCCGCCGCGGTCGAGACCACTTCGATCACGCATTCGGGCCACTCGGCTCGCAGCATCGCGGCCACCAATTCGGCGTCGGTGGGGTTGTCCTCGAGATGGAGAATTTTCATGGCGGCGGCTGCGGGCTCACGAGCCGGCAGCAGGGATAGGATTCGGAGGCGGCTCGTTGAGCAAGGCCCAGAATACTCCCAATTGGGTGACCGCACTGATGAAATCGTCGAACGCGACCGGCTTCACGACGTAGGCGTTGCAGCCGAGTTGGTAAGTGCGCAGCAGATCGCTCTCTTCGCGCGACGACGTGAGCACGACGACCGGTAATGTCTTGAGCTGCGGATCCGCGCGGACTTGCCGCAGCACTTCGCGTCCGTCGATGCGCGGCATCTTCAGATCGAGCAACACCACCGCGGGTCGCTGCGCCGCGACGTTGGCGTGTTTGCCGCGGCGGAAAAGATAATCGAGCGCATCCACGCCGTCGCGGGCGACGACGACCTCGTTGGCGAGACGCGCCTCCTGAAACGCGGTGAGAATTAACTCAATGTCGTTGGGATTGTCCTCGGCGAGGAGGATGGGACGCAGGGTGTTCATGAGTTGGAAGTGGAAGTGGACGGGTTGTCGGACGCAGGAACCGCATTGAGAGGAAGCGAGAAACTGAAGGTGGCGCCTTCGCCCGGCCGGCCTTCCGCCCACGTGCGGCCGCCGTGGCGCGCGACGATGCGGCGGACGTTGGCGAGGCCGACGCCGGTGCCCTCGAACTCCGTGTCGGCGTGGAGGCGCTGAAACACGCCGAAGAGTTTGTCCGCGTATTGCATGTCGAAGCCGACGCCGTTGTCGCGCACGTGGAAGACCGTCTCGCCCGCCGACGTGTCGACGTGTCCGCTGATCTCGATGCGCGGCGTGGGCTCGCGGGAGGAGTATTTCACCGCGTTGCCGATCAAGTTGACCCAGACCTGCCGGAGCAGGCCGGCGTCGCCGCGCACGAGCGGCAGCGACGAGATTTTCCAATCGATGCGCGAGTCGGGATTGCCGCCGGTGATCTCCGCGATGATCGCGCTCACGATCGAGTTGCTGTCGACCGGACCAGGATTCAGTTGCGCCCGGCCCGTGCGCGAAAACGCCAGCAGGTCGTCGATGAGGCGACCCATTTGCACGGCGGCATCGGAGATGACTTTCAGGTAACGTTGCGCTTTCTCGTCCAACACGCCCGCGGCGTGTTTCGTCAGCAGGCCGGTGAAACCGTCGATGTGGCGCAGCGGCGCGCGCAGATCGTGCGACACCGAATACGAAAACGCCTCCAGTTCCTTGTTCGCGTTTTCGAGCCGCGAGTTCTGGAGCTGCAGATTGAGATTCAGCGAGTGGATCTTCTTTTCCGCCTGGCGACGCTCGGTGATGTCGCGGATCACGGCCAGCGTCTGCCGTTCGCCCTCGGCCTCGATCGGGCTGAGCAGAATATCGACGGGGAACTCCGAGCCATCCTGACAACGCGCAAACAGCTCCAGCCCCGCGCCCATCTCTCTCGCGCGCGGCGCGGCAAAATACGTGGCGAAGTGTGCCGCGTGCCGTGCGCGGAAACGCTCCGGCAGCAATCGCTGCAACTGCAGCCCCGCGAGCTGCTGCTCACCGTAGCCGAACAACTCGCCCGCGCGGCGGTTCGCACGGCGGATGCGGCCGCCGCGATCCACGAGGATGATCGCGTCGGGACTGTTTTCGAAAAGCCGCTGAAACATCTGCTCGCTGCGCCGCAGCGCCTGTTCGGCATCGCGCCGCGCGGAGAAATCGCGTCCGACCACCAGGTAGGCGCCTGCTACCAGCGCGAGCGCGGCGAGGCTGCCCACCGCAATCCACGCGGTGGTGTTGCGAATCGCCTGAAGCGAGGTCGCGCCGCGTTCGCGCAACAACGCCCGCTCCGTGCGCTCCATGCGCCCGATGATCTCGCCCATCACGTCCATGAGCCGGCCGATCTCCGCCGGATCGATTTCGGCGATCGCGTCCTCGAGGCCCGTCGTGCGGCGGATGGAGTTTTGCCGGCCCGTCAGTTCCACGAGCCGGTGGAAGAGCGGTTCGAGCTGCACGAGCCGCGATTGTTGCGCGGCGTTGTCGGCCGTGAGCTGCCGCAACCGCTGCATCGCACGCTCGGCGAAACGCGTTTGCTCGGCCCAACGCTCGACCGAGTCCTCGTTGCCCGTGAGCAGGTAGCGCTGCGACTCGGTCAGGATCTGGACCAGATGATTCACGCAGCCCTCGAGCTGATACAGCAGCTCGTGACGGTGATAGCCGGAATCCAGCACGTCCTCGAACTGGCGCGCGTTTTTCCACGCCAGCGCGCCAAACAACACCAGCAACAACAACGCGGCGGCAAAGCCGGCCGCGATTTTGTTCTCGAGGGAAAACTTCAAGCTGTGCGCGGGGTTGGTCGGTTCGGAGAATGTGTCGCTGGCAGGCACCATCAGTTTGGAATAGTTCAAGTCCTTCGCAACCGGTGCCCCCGAGCTTGTTTCAATAAATTGCGAAAGAATTCCGAGTTCGTCCGTTCACCATTCAATATACCGCGTATTTTTACGCGGTTTTTGCGCTCACCTGTCGGCGTCACCGGAGTCTGGATACACCGCGGCGCGCTGTTTCGCGGCGCGGTTTGGCGCGCAACCACCGCGCTGAGCGTGCCGGTGCGCATGTCGCTTGCGTGTCACGTTCCGGGTTCGCGCTTGGCGTCGCGCGGCGGATTCGCCAGCGTCGCGGCCCATGGTAAATCCCGCTGCGCCCCTCGCGGAGTTTATTGCTGGCACCTCTCGCGGTCACGCGGGCTGGTTTCGCGCCGCCCAGAAAGCCGGCGATTGCTGGTGGTTGATCGATGCGACGGGGCAGCCGTTCTACCTGCGCGGCGTCAACGGTCTCGCGCCGCTGCCCGACGGCGGCTACGTGCCGGTGCTCCAGCAACTGCGCGGATGGAGTTGCAACGCGATCGGTCTCGCGGCCGAGGAATCGCTCGAACGCGCGAGCTGGCCGTTTGTCGCGGCCGTGGAGTTCACCAACGTGGTGCCCGTCATCCACACCGAGGGCGTGCGCCTGCCCGATGTCTTCGATGTCGACTGGCCCACGTTTGCGGCTGCCGAAGCGAACCGAGTCGTGCCGCGGTGCGCGGCGAGTCGCGACCTCGTGTGCTGGGTCGCTGACCCGGGGCTCGCGTGGGGTGCGGCCGTGGGCGGTTCACGTCCGTCGTTGTTGCAACTCTGCCTGAGTCTCGAGCCGAGTTTCGCGGCGTATCACGCCGCGTGGGAGTTCGTGCTCGCGCTGCACGAAGGTGAGCTCGCGCAAGTCGCCCGCGCGTGGGGCGAGGCGCCGTGGTCCAATCGCGAAGTTGTCCGCGAGATGACGCGCGATGGTCGCGTGATCCGCACGCGCGGCTACGCGCGCGATCAGACGCGCTGGATGGAAGAGTTCGCGCGCCGCTATCTCACTGTCGTCGGCGAAGTCGTGCACGCGGCCGATCCCAACCACCTCGTGTTTGTCGGTGTCGACTCGCTTGCGGCTGCGCGGCTCGTCGAGCGCGCGTTTCCGCATGTGGACGGCGTGTGGCTCGCCGGCGGGGAGATCGACGGGAAGGTCGGTTGCCCGGTGATCGCGGGAGATTTCACGTGGTCCACCGAAGCGTTTCTGCGCGCGCCGCAGCGAGGCACGCAGCGCCGGCTCACGTCGATCGAGCGGATGTTGCGACGCGGCCGCGCGGCCGGCGAAAAGCTCGCGCGGCATCCGTCGGTCGTCGGTTACATGTGGCGCGCGTGGCGCGACGGCGAAGGCGATCGTCCGCCCTTTGGGCAGGGGTTGCGACACGAAGACGGCACGGAAGCGCTTGAGCACACGGAGTTGCTTGCTGAGCTCAATCGACGCGCACATCTTTTGCACCAGTCGCCTTCCGGCTAAAACTCATGAAAGCTTTCCTCTTCTCCTTGCTGCTCCTCGGCCTGTGGGCCTCTGCGGGCTGCGGCCATCTCGATCTCGCCGCGACCAATGACGCTGAGCGCGTCCTCACCGGCTTTGTCACGAATCCCAACGGCGGCGAGCTGCCGCCTGATACCGAGGTGACGATTCGCATCGTCGATTACTCGCGCGGGGAAGAACGCGGCGAGACGCTCGGCGAGCAAGTCATCCAGAATCCCGGCCGCTTTCCTGTGCCAATTCGTATCGAGTATCGCGCCGAAGACGCGGTGCTCATGCGCCGCGTGAACGTCGAGGCGCGCATCTCCGTCGGTGGACGTCTGCGCTACGCGACGGGTAGCGGCCATCCGATCACGCTGCACAACGTCAACGACTCGCATTTCGTGCAGGTCGATCTCGTCGGCCGGCGCTGAGCCGCGCCCGAGTGCGCACGGAGTCGAGCCCGAGTGCGGACCGACTCGGGACAACGTGCGGACACGGTCGAGCCAAGGTCCGTGCATGGTCGCGACAAGGTGCGGACCGGGTCGCGCCTGAGTGCGGCTTGAGTCGAGCCACGGTGCGCACCGACATGGGCCGCGGTGCGGCGTGAGTTGCGTCGTTGCTTGCTCCGATTTCCAACCCGCGCACGCTCCGCGGCAAATGACTGGCATCGAGCATGCGCTGGGGCTTCTGCTGGTGATGACGGTGGCGAGCGTCGTGGCGCGCTGGGTGCCGTGGCCGCGGCCGATCATCTATGTGCTCGCGGGACTCGGCGCGGCGTTTGTGCCGTTTCTGGGCGCGGTCGAGTTCGATCCGAATTTCTTCTTCGTCTGTTTTCTGCCGCCGTTGCTGTTTTCCGACGGATGGCTGATGCCGTTGCGCGAGTTCGCGAAGGCGAAAGGGCAGATCATCGTGCTGGCGACGGGATTGGTGGCGTTCACGACGGTCGGTGTCGGACTGGCGGCTTACTGGCTCGTGCCGGGTTTGCCGCTCGCGATGGCGTTTGCTCTGGGCGCGGTCGTGTCGCCGACGGATGCGGTGGCGGTGTCGGCCATCACGCAGCGGCTCGCGCTGCCGACGCGTCTACGAATCGTGCTCGATGGCGAGAGCCTGCTCAACGACGCGACCGGGCTGGTGGCGTTCAAGTTCGCGCTCGCGGCGATGATCGCGGGTTCGATTTCGCTGCCTCGGATCGCGGGCGAGTTTTTGTTGCTCGCGCTCGGCGGTCTGGCGATCGGTCTTGCGGTCGCGTATGCGGTGGGCCGCGTGCGCACGGCGCTGCGCGGCGCGGACGACGCCGATCCGCTGATCGAGACGACGTTGTCGCTCATGACTCCGTTTGCGGCGTATCTTGCGGCCAACGCGCTCGGCACTTCGGGCATCATGGCGGTGGCGGCAGCGGGGCTCTACTCGGGCTGGCGCGATCCGGTCGAGACGGACGCGCGTTCGCGTCAGGTGATTTGGGACGTGTGGCAGGTCGTGGTGTTTTGGCTCAACGGCCTCGCGTTCGTGCTGCTGGGTTTGCAACTGCCGCGCGTCATTGAAGCGGTGAGCGGAGTGTTTTCGCTGGGCGAGCAACTCGGCATTCTTGCGGCGGTGGCGGGCATCACGATGGCGCTGCGTGTCGCATGGTTTCTGCCGGCGGCGTATCTGCCGTTCGTGTTATCCGCCAAGGTGCGGCGGGACTATGAGCGTCCCTCGTTTGGCGCGGTGTGCGTGGGGGCATGGGCGGGGATACGCGGCGCGGTGACGCTGGCCGCGGCGCTCTCGATTCCGTTTGCGCTGCCGAGTGGCGAGGCGTTTCCGGCGCGGGACGTGGTGATCTTCCTCGCATGCGGAGTGGTGGTGACGACGCTGGTGGTGCAGGGCATGTCGATGAAGTGGCTGATCCGGCGCTTCGGTTTGCGCGAGGACGACACCCGCGGCAGCGAGGAGTTGCTCGCGCGGGCGAACGCGGTCGAGGCGGGTTTGCGCATTCTGCGTGAGGCCGAGAGCGCGACGATGGAGGAGGAAAGTCGCGCGGCGCTCCGCCACGTGCTCGGAGAATACCAACAGCGGCTCTCCGAACTCAGCAGCGCCGGGGAAACGCGCGAGCATGCGCGCAGGCGGGTGGCGGCGGAGCGGCGTTTCCGCTGCGATGCGCTGCAGGCCGAGCGCGAAACCATCAATCGGCTGTGGCGCGAAAATGTGATCAGCGATCAGGTGCACCGCCCGCTGCAGCAGCTGCTCGATCACGAGGAGTCGCTGCTGGCCGGCCGGAAAAGCAACGCGGCGTAACCGGAAACCGGATATGCCGCGTGGAAGCGAAAAACTTCGTCGGAGCCGCTCAGCGGAAAAGCCGCTGGGCGAAGTGGTAGAGATTGCTGCCCCAGGTCTCGCCGTCGTGGCCGTGGTCGTCGACGTTCCACAGGTGGGGCACGCCGTGCTGCTTCAGATAAACGTGCATGCCCTGCGAGAAGTTGATGAGGCCGTCCTTGTTGCCGCAGGAGATGTAGAGGAGCTTCAGGCGCGCACGCGTTTCGGCGGGATTGGGCACGAGCTCCGCGGGCGGACGGGTGTTGGGCGCGGCGGAAAACGCTCCGATCCATGAGAACGAATCGAGGTGCGTGAGACCGAAGTTGAAGGTCTGGCCGCCGCCCATCGAGAGGCCGGCGAGCGCGCGGTGTGCGGCGTCGCTCTGCACGGAGAAGTTACGCTCGATGGCGGGGATGAGGTGATCGAACAGATCGCGCTCGAACGCGGCAAACGCGGCGGCGTTTTCCGGCGTGAAGGGATTTTCCGGCACACCGTCGTCGGCGCGCGCGCGACCATTGGGAAACACGACGATCATCGGCACGGCTTTCTTTGCGGCGATGAGGTTGTCGAGGATCGCGTCGGCCTTCACGTAGCCGGTCCACTCGTGTTCGTTGCCACCGATGCCGTGCAGCAGATAAAGCACGGGATAACGCTGCTCGGCCGAGTAGCCCGGCGGGAGATAGACCTGCGCTTTGCGCCGCGTGCGGGTGACGGCGGAATCGTATTCGAACGAATGAAGTTCCCCGCGCAGTGTGTCGCCGGGCAACGTGCGATACTCCGCGGGCGGTTCGGCGAAGAGCCGCACGTCGTCGGGCGCGAGCTCGATCGGCCGCGCGAAGTTGGCGCGGGCACGGTCCGGCGAGGTGTCCGCCGCCGGATCTTGCGTGGCGGCGGTCGCGGTGAGACCGGCGAGTGAAATCGCGAGGGCAATCGGGAGAGAGCGTAGGGTCATCGGAAAACGAAGAGGAAAAAACTCCGTGGCGTGAGCGCAGCACGACGCGGCAACGGAGAAAACGTGACATTTCTCCCGCGCCTTTTGCGGGAAAATGCGACCGATGCATCGCGGATAGAAAGAACGGAGAGAAAGAACGGTTTCTGCGGTGAACGCGATTGCCACGAGCGGCGGAGTTGCGGTGAGCTGAAGCGCTGTCGCGCGCTTCGCGCGGCGCGGTCGCCTGATCGGCCGAGTTTGTTTCCCCGTTCTCCTCTTGCTTATGTGCTCCTCGTTTTTGAATCCCCTCCGTCGTCAGCGCGGATGTTTTTTTCTGATCCGCGGGCTCGCGTTGCTCGCGAGCGCGTGTGCGTCGGCTGTCGCGGCCGAGCCGCTCAAACTTTGGTATAACCAACCCGCGGCGCAGTGGGTCGAGGCGCTGCCGGTCGGCAACGGTCGGCTCGGTGCGATGGTGTTTGGCGGCATTCATCAGGAACGCATCCAGCTCAACGAAGACACGCTGTGGGCGGGTGGTCCCTACGATCCCGCGAATCCCGACGCGCTCGCCGCGCTGCCTGAGGTGCGCCGCTTGATCGAAGCGGGCGACTACGCGGGGGCGCAAAAACTCGCCGCAGAGAAGCTGATGGCAAAGCCGATGATTCAGATGCCGTATCAGACGGTCGGCGATCTGATGCTCACGTATTCCGGCAGCGACAACGCGATCAACTATCGCCGCGAACTCGATCTCGACACCGCCGTCGCCACGACGCGTTACGACATCGGCGGCGGCGCGTGGGGTGTCACGCACGTGCGCGAAGTTTTCGCGAGTCCGGTCGATCAGGTGATCGTGATTCGCGTCAGCGCGCTCCGCGGCGGACGACATGGTCAGCTCAACGTCACGCTCGGCGCGAGCAGTCCGCAGCAGGCGCAGACGCGCACCGAAGGCGATGACGTGCTCATCCTCGAAGGTCGCAACGGCGACGCCGTCGGCATCGCGGGCCGACTGAAGTTTCAGGCAAAGGCGAAGGTGATTCTCGACGGCGGCTCGCTGCGCGCCGACGGACAACGCATCCATATCAGCGACGCGCGCTCGGCGACGATCGTGGTCGCCGCAGCCACGAGTTTCCGTCGCTTCGACGACGTGAGCGGCGATCCCGCCGCTCTCAATGACGCGACGCTCGCCGCCGTCGCCGGCAAAACCTACGAGCAGCTCTTTGCCGCGCACGTGGCCGAGCACCAGCGTTTGTTCCGCCGCGTGGCGATTGATTTCGGCCGCACCGCGTCGGCCGATTTGCCGACGGATGAGCGTGTGCGCCGTTTCGCCGCGGAAAACGATCCGGCGCTCGCGGCGCTGTATTTCCAATACGGCCGCTATCTGCTCATCAGCAGCTCCCGTCCGGGCACGCAGCCGGCGAATCTCCAAGGCATCTGGAACGACAGCCTCTTCCCGCCGTGGGGTGGCAAATACACGATCAACATCAACACGGAGATGAACTACTGGCCCGCCGAGATCACGAATCTCAGCGAGTGCGTGGAGCCGTTGTTCAAGATGGTGGAAGAGCTCAGCCAGACTGGCGCAAAGATGGCCAGGGACCACTACGGCGCGTCGGGCTGGGTCACGCACCACAACACCGATCTCTGGCGCGCCGCCGGTCCGATCGACGGGCCGCAGTGGGGCCTCTGGCCGATGGGTGGCGCGTGGCTGACCACGCATTTGTGGGAGCATTATTTGTTCAACGGTGACCGCGAGTTCCTGAAGCGCGCGTATCCGCTCTTCAAAGGCGCGACGCAGTTCTTCCTCGATACGCTCGTGGCCGAGCCGAAGCACGGCTGGCTGGTGACGAGCCCGTCGATCTCGCCGGAAAATGCGCACCACGGCGATGTCGCCGTCGTCGCCGGTCCCGTGATGGATACGCAGATTCTCCGCGACCTCTTCGCGGCCACGATCAAGTCCGCGGAGATCCTCCGCGTGGATGCTGACTTCAGCGCAAAGGTCGCCGCGGCCCGCGCAAAACTTCCCCCCGACCAGATCGGCGCGCAGGGCCAGTTGCAGGAGTGGCTCGAAGACTGGGACGCGCAGGCGCCGGAGCCGAATCACCGGCACACTTCGCACCTCTACGCGCTTTATCCGAGTGATCAGATCGATGTGCGTCGCACGCCTGAGTTCGCCGCCGCGGCGCGACGCTCGCTCGAGATGCGGGGCGACGATGCGACCGGCTGGGCGATCGGCTGGCGCATCAATCTCTGGGCGCGACTGCACGACGCCGAACACGCGTTCGGCATTCTGAAACTTCTGCTCCGTCCGGAGCGCACGTATCCGAATCTCTTCGACGCGCACCCGCCGTTCCAGATCGACGGCAATTTCGGCGGCACGGCCGGTATCGCCGAGATGCTGCTGCAGTCGCACGGCGGCGAGATCCAGTTGCTGCCCGCGTTGCCGGCGGCGTGGCCGACCGGCTCCGTGAGCGGCCTGCGCGCGCGCGGAGGCTTCGAGGTGGACATCGCGTGGAAAGACGGACGCCTGACCGAAGCGAAAATCAAATCGCTTAACGGCAACGCCACACGCGTCCGCTACGGCGACACGACGCGCGACGTAAAACTTCCCGCGGGCGAGACGCTCGTCTGGTCAGGGAAGTAAACAGAACAAGGGAACACGAAAAGCCCGCCGGATCCGGCGGGCTTTTGTTTTTGCGTTTTGTCTGTTCACGCCGCGCGCAGTGGCGGGAGCGCGGCTTCGATGGCAGCGCGTGCGTGGCGGAATTGTTTCGGCAGCTGGAGTTCACGGCCGAGCGAATCCACCGGCTCGTCGATCGAAAAGCCGGGCACGTCGGTCGCGATCTCGAACAAAATGCCGCCGCGCTCCCGGTAGTAGATCGAGCGGAAGTAGTCGCGATCCATCACCGGTGAGGTCGCGAAACCCGCTGAGGCGAGCGTGCTCTGCATGGCGAACTCCGCTTCGTCGTCGGCGACGCGCCACGCGAGGTGGTGAATCGTGCCGGCGCCGCCGAGTCCGCGCGGGGCATCCGCGTTTGCGATTACATCGGCATAGCGACCCGAGCCGCCGGGGCCGGCTTCGAAGCGCGCGCGGTGTTCTTCACGACGCACGAGACGAAAGCCCATCGTGGTGGTGAGCAAATGCTCGGTCGGAGCGGCCTCGCGCACGGTGAGCTCGGCGGTGTGCAGGCCGCGCAGTGCGTGTTCGCGGGGAATCTCGCCGCCGGCCCAGCCGCTCCGATCGTCGTTCGCAACCGCGACGATTTCGATCGGCATGCGATCGGGATCGGCGAAACGCAGCACGTCCTCGCCGAAGCGCGCGAGGCGTTTTGCTGGGATGCCGTGTTGCGCGAGACGGGCTTCCCAAAACGCGAGCGAGTCGGGGGCCGCGGAAAACGTCAGCGCGGTCGATTGTCCGGAGCCGATGCGACCGCGCGACGCGAAGCCCGGCCAGTAGAAGAACGTCACGATGCTGCCCGGCGTGCCCGTGCCATCGCCGTAGTAGAGATGGTAGGCCGACGGATCGTCGAAGTTGACCGTCCGCTTCACGAGGCGCAGCCCGAGTAGGCCGGTGTAGAAATCGACGTTGGCCTGGAGATCGCTAGCGATCGCGGTGACGTGGTGGATGCCGCTGACGTGCGAGTGCATGACGAAAAGGGGGAAAGGCGGCGGCGTTTGGGTGAGCGTTCGCCCGCCGCCGAGGCGAACGTCAGGGTGGGAGGGAAACTCAGCTGCGCGGCGCGGCGCCAGCGATGCTGAGCGAGAGGTGGATGGTTTCGGCGACCTTGTCGGTGTTCTGTCCCGGCTGGATGCCGAAGTCGCTGCGGTTGATTTCGAAGTTCGCGCGCAGCACGAGCAGGTCGCCCTTGATCTTCTCGTCGCCGAGACGCGCGCCGAGTTTGTCGGCGAGATAGGTTAACGTGACCGGCACGGTGAGTTCCTTGGTCACGCCCTTCACCGTGAGCTTGCCCGAGGCATCGGCGACGATCTGCGCACCCTGCGAGCGGACGTTCGTGAGCTTCGTCGCCTCGAAGACGATCGACGGATGTTGTGCGACATCGAGCCAGTGTGCGCCGTGGAGATGCTCGACCATGAGCGGATTGCCGACAACGAGCGACGCTGCATCGAGCACGATGCGACCGCGCGTGACCGCGGGGTTCGCGGGATCGAACTCAACCGCGCCCGTGATGCCCGAGCCGGAGCCGGAGATCGATTCGAGCGGAGCGTCGAGCTTGAACTGGACGTTGTTCACGCCCTTCGGGTCTTTGAAGTCGAACGACGAAGGCGCGGCGATGGCGGACAAAGCGGAGGCGCCGAGCGTCGCCGCGAGTTGGAGGGAACGAACGAGGGTGGTTTTCATGGTTGGGTGGGTTTTGGTTTTTGGTTGAAACGAAAATCAGGCGCGCGCACGGGCGCGGCGGTGAGCGAACCAGCTCAGCGCGCCGAGCGCGGTCGCGAGGGCGATACCGATCGCGAGCACTTCCACGCCGGCAACGAAGCCGGGCTGGTGCACGGGATACTCGATCCCGGTGAACTCGTCGGTGTGCAGCGTGGTGATGGTGGTCTGCGTCCAGCCGAGATGCCGGCCGGTCGCGATCCAGGTGATGAGCGTGGCGCCGAGCACCACGAAGGCGCCGGAGCGGAGGGCGGTGGGAAGGCGGGAAAAGTTCATGTCACGAAATTACCACCGCGAGATCGGTCGGCCTACTGCGCAGGACGGCTTGCCGTCATGCGTGGCGCGCATAACGTCGGGACTGCGTGAATCTCGATCTTCTCCGCTCCTTCTTTCTCGTCGCCGAGTTGGGCAGCCTGAACAAAGCCGCGGAGCGGCTGCGCGTTTCGCAGTCGACGCTCACACGCCAGATGCACGCGCTGGAGCACGAGATCGGCGGAGCGTTGTTCGAACGCAGCTCGACCGGGGTGGCGCTGACGGCGACGGGCAACGCCTTGCTCGCCTCGGCGCAACCGGCGCTCGCGCAACTCGACGGCGCGCTCGGCGAAGCGCGACGACTCGCGCGCGGGCAAAGCGACCGGCTGCGCATCGGATACTTGTTGTCGGCTGTTTCCGAATACGTGAATCCCGCGCTGGCCGCGCTGCGCAAGGCGCATCCGGAGGTGAAAGTGAAGATGCTCGACCTCTCACCCGGCGAACAGCTCGCGGCGTTGCGCAAAGGCGAGATCGACCTCGCGATCCTCGCGAGCGATGGCGCGGTGGTGAACTGCGAGTTTTACGCGCGACGCATCGCGACGGTGCCCGTGTTTGCGGCGCTCGCAGAGACGCATCCGCTCGCCATCCGGCCGGCGCTCTCGATCGCGGATTTGAAACGAGAACTCTTCATCGGCGCAGCCGAGGCCGATGTGCCCGGACATAACCGCTGGATCATGCGCATCTGCCGTGAGGCCGGTTTTCGCCCGCGCTTCGTGGGCGACGCGGAGAGTCTCGGGCACGGACTCTCAATGGTTGTCAGCGAAGAAGCCGTGGGACTCGTGCCGGAATACGCGGCGAAAACGCGCGCACCCGGCGTGGTGTTTGTGCCCGTGCGTGATGCCCGCGTGCGCGCCGAGCTGCTGCTCGCGTGGCAACGGGGAAAACTCTCCGCGCCGCTGCGCACGATGATCGAGGCGATCGCCCATCGTCGTCCACGAGAGAAGAAGTGAAAGCGAGCGCTGTTTTTGAATCACGGAAGCACGGAAGGAACGAGCGGAGGGAAACGCGGAAAAAGGTAGAGGACGGAGGCGAGCCTCTGACATCTCGTCGGAAATTCGCTGCCGTCCGCTCGGCGAAGCGCACGCTGGATTCTTCGCTTCGCTCAGAATGACCGAGGTGCGACCGTGCGCGGACTAGGTTGCGACGAGGTGCGCACCGGGTCGTGCGACGGTGCGCACTCGGTTGAGACATGGTGCGGACGAGGTTGAGCGAAAGTGCGGATGCGGTCGGGCCGCGGTGCGCACGAGGTGAAGCCAAGGTCCGGACGTCGTCGCGATAGGGTGCGGTTTGGTTCGCGACTTGGCGCACTTTGCAATGGCATCGGCGCGGGCTCCGGCAGGTTGCAAGACGGGTGTAGTGCGATCGGCACTACGCGGAACGATGCGAGAAATTCTGTTCACTCCAGGGCAACGTCTTAGCGCGCGTGGCCCGAATTAATTCTGCGCGGGAATGAGCCATGCGAAAGGGAAAGGCCCCTTTTCCCAACCCAATCCCTGCCATGGCCTCTCCCGAAACTACTCCCACTTCCTCTTCCACTGCCGAGTCGATCAAGGGCGCCGTGAGCGGCGCTGCGGCAAAAGTCTCCGAATCCGCCAAGGACGTCGCGTCGCGCGCGGCGGACAGCGCAAGCCGCATGGCGAGCGAGCGTAAAAGCGAAGCGGCCGATCGCGTGTCGTCACTCGGTTCGGCGATCCACGATTCGGCGCGTTCGCTCGAAGAACAGGATCCGAACATCGCCTGGCTCACGCATCAGGCGGCGGATCGCATCGAGCGCGTGGCGGACTACGTGCGCCAGCGCGATCTCGCGGCGCTCAGCCACGACGTCGAAGACTGGGCGCGGCGGCATCCGGTCGCGTTCTTCGGCGGCATGGCCGTGCTCGGCGTCGTGATCGGTGCGGCGGTGAAAACCGCGCGTCGTTCGGTGAGCGCTGCGAGCGGCGAAAGTCGTTCCTCGGAATTCGAGCCGCGCGCGAGTTACGGCAACGACGAACTCGCGCAGCAACCTTACTCCTACTCCGAAGCGGGCGGCAGCTCGACCGTCGCCCCGACCGGAGCGGCGGGAATCTAAAACGCTCCGAACGACCCGCGAGATGAACACCGATTTCACCGCCAATAGCTCGATTGCCGCGCTCCTTAAGGACCTGCGCGACGAGGCGACCACGCTGCTACGGCAGCAGGTCGCGCTCGCCAAAACCGAGATGAAGGAAAACGTGACCCGCGTGACCGGCCACACCGTGAAGATCGTCACGGGCGGACTGGTCGCGTTTACCGGCGCGATCGTGCTGTTGATCGGCCTCGGTCAGCTCGCCGGCATCGCGTTTGTCGCGGCCGGCCTGAGCGAAACCACCGCCCGCTGGGTTGGTCCGTCCTTGCTGGGCCTGATCGTGGCGATCGTCGGCTGGGTGATGCTCTCGAAAGCAAAGTCCGCGCTGACCCGCGAAGAGATCGCCCCTCGCGACACGATCGAGGCGCTCCGCGAAGACAAAACCTGGGCTCAATCCAAAATCAGTAATCCCCAATGAAACCCGAACTTGATCAACCGACCGAGACGCTCCGCTCCGACATCGATACCACGCGCGAGCGCATGGACGAAACCATCGACCGCCTCGGCGACCGCCTGCAGGGACGCCATCTCGTGGACGAAGTCATCGGCTTTTTCCGCAGCAGCAGCGAACCCGGCAACCGGGGTGCGGAATTGCGCGACAAAGTGACGACGACGGCGCGCAACGCCGCATCGTCGGTCGCGGACACCGTGAAGGCTCACCCGATCCCGCTGCTGTTGGTGGGCGCAGGCGTGGCGTGGCTCATTTATGAAAACCGCAAATCTTCACGCTCACGCTCCTACGACTCTTACGACGAAGAGTATTCCGCGTATGACGAGGATCTCTCCGGCCGCGTCCACATCGGCGTCCCCACGTCGTCGAGCGAAACCGAAGTCGAATACAGCGGGGGCGGTTATGGAGCATCCGTCGCTGGTGCCGAAGGTGGCACTTCGGACGAAGCGCGCAGCCGCGTCCAGCAGCTCAAAGAAATGAGCGCGCAGCGCCTCGACTCCGTGCGCGAACGGCTCGGCAGCGTGACCGGTCGGGTCCGCGAGCGCGGCAGCGAAGTCTACGATCGCGCGCGCAGCACGGTGACGACGACCGTCGACCAACACCCGATTGCGGTGGGCCTCGGCTGTCTGGCCGCCGGCCTGCTCATCGGTCTGGCGGTTTCCGCGCCCGAAGCAGTGACGCGCCGCATCGCGCCTACCGTCGACCGGCTGCGCGATCGCGCGCTCCAAGCGAAGAACGAGCTGATGCAAAAAGGAAAGCGTGTCGCCGAAGCGGCGTCGCACGCCGCGCGCGAGGAAGCGCGCAAGCAGGGCCTCACGCCCGAGCAGCTCAAAGCGGAGGCATCCGCGGTCGCCGGGCGGGCACGCGATGCGGCGACGGAAACCGCGCGGCAGGAAGGCTTGCCGGGCTCCCCAAACCCTTCGTCACCGACCCCAAGCGTGTGACGGCGATAACCGGTGCGCCGCTGCCCCAAGCTCGGCGCACCGAAAGTCCGCTCAACTCAAGCGGCGCATCGCGGGACATCGCGATGGCCCAGTGCGAGGCCATGCCTCAAGTCGACGTGAAGAATAGCGACGCTCGAGCGCACGCCAAAGGCAGTGCGACGGGCGATCGTGGACGCCAGGCGGACTCGCCGACGGACGTTCCACCCAGCGGCTGGAAGGATATCCTGCTGCGGACGAAGGACGAGATCGCGAAAGACAATCTCTCCATCGTCGCTGCCGGCGTGGCGTTTTACGGATTCGTCGCGTTCGTGCCGGCGCTCGGTGCGACGATTTCCGTGTATGCGCTGGTGAACGATCCGGCATCGGTGCAGCAACATCTCGACGTGCTCGCGCGTGTGATTCCCGGCGAAGCGATGCCGCTGATCGAGGAACAGGTGCAGCGATTGTCGTCAGCGGAGAGCGCGGCGGGTTGGGGCGCGATCGTGAGTTTTGCGGTCGCGCTTTTCGGCAGCTCGGCCGCGGTAAAGGCGCTTATCCAAGGCCTCAATGTTGCCTACGATGAGGAGGAGAAGCGCGGCTTTATCAAACTTCAGCTCATCGGGGTGGCGCTCGCGTTGTGCGCCGTGGTCGGAGCGGTCGTTGCGCTCGGTTTGCTCGCCGTCGCGCCCTCCCTCGTGGAATGGATGCACTTTTCCGCCGGAGCGCAGACGCTGGTGACGTGGCTCCGATGGCCGTTGCTCGCCGGCGCGTTCGCGACGGCGCTCGCGGTGCTGTATCGTTTTGGTCCGAGCCGGCACGAGCCGCAGTGGAAGTGGTTGAGCTGGGGCGCGGCAACCGCGACGGGATTGTGGATCGCGGGCTCGGCCGTGTTCTCGCTCTACGTTTCGACGCTCGGCAACTACGAGAAAACCTACGGATCGCTCGGCGCGTTGGTGGTGTTTCTCTTCTGGCTCTTCCTCTCGGCGTTCACGGTATTGGTCGGCGCGGAGCTGAACTCGGAGATGGAGCGCCAGACGAAAAAGGACACGACGAAAGGGCCCGAGAAACCGATGGGGCGCCGCGGAGCGTTTTCGGCCGACACCGTCGGCGAAGCGAAAGACTGAGGGGCTCCTCGCCTCAGTAGCCGGGCGCAGAAGCAGATGGGGCGCTGGTCCCGGGTTCGGCGGCGATATTCGCGGCACCGGGAGCGCCGCGGCGAACGGCCTCCTGCAGGATCGCCTCGGTCGCGGTCGCGCCAATGCGGGTGACGCCGAGACTCCGGACTTTCAAGAGATCGTCGAGCGTGCGCACGCCGCCGGCGGCTTTGATCTGCACGGTATCCGGACAATGGAGACGCATGAGGCGCAGCACTTCCTCGGTGGCGCCGCGATAGTTGTAGTCGCCGCTCGGCTGTTTGACGAAGCCGTAGCCCGTGGAGGTTTTGACGAACGCGACACCGATCTCGGAGCAAATCCGGCAGAGCGAAAGGATGTGCGGCTCCGCGAGGTAGTCGGTTTCGAAGATGACTTTGAGAATTGCGCCGCGGGAGATGCAAGCGGAGTTCACGGCGGCGATGTCGGCCGCAACGTAGTCGAGATTGCCGCCGAGCACACGGCCGGCGTTGACCACCATGTCGATTTCGGCGGCGCCTTCGGCGATGGCGCGCTCGGTTTCGGCGACTTTGATTTCAGTGTGATGATTGCCGTGCGGAAATCCGATCACGGAGCAGACGAGCACCGACGAGTTCTTCACCAATGCCGCGGCCTGCGGCACGTGATAAGGTTTCACGCAAACGGTCGCGACCTGGTGGCGAACGGCGAGCGCGCATCCGGACTCGAGCTGCGCATCGGTGAGCGTGGGATGCAGCAGCGAGTGATCGATCATCTTCGCGATTTCCGCGATAGAAGGCAGCGAGTTCATGGGGAAAGCGGCCCGAGCGTAGTTGCGCCCGGCGGTGGCCGCAAGCAAGCGGCCCGCGAAACGCCTGGCGTGGGGGGAATCTCAGGCTGACGCCGACGCCGCTTTCTGTTCGAGCAGACGTGTGAGCCGCGCTTCGACATGCAGCGCAGTTTTGCTCCAGTCGCGGACTTCCGCGATGCTACGGCGGCGACGTTCTGCGGCATCCGTGCGATGATCGGCGTGGCCCGCGCGGCGCACGGCTTCGATAAATTCATCGGCCGTGGCGGCGACATGCACGGCTCCTTGCGGCAGCGTTTCAAGCGAGCCGATCGGCGTGGTGACCACTTCGAGTCCGGCCGCGAGATACTGGTAGAGTTTCAGCGGATCGATGGCCTGGAGCAGTGGGCCGTTGCCGCTGAAGGGGATCAGTCCGACGGAGTAGTTGATCAGCGTGGTCGCAACGCGTTCGAACGGGAGAGGGCCGCACCAACGGATGTTTTTCGGATGCGCTCGACGCCGCCACGTGCTGCCGCCGGGGCCGTAGAGATCGATCTGCCAGTCGGGAAGATTCTGCGCGATGTGGAAGAGCAGCTCGCCGTCGAACCACTCGTTGAACGTGCCGAGATAGACCGCGTGTTTTTCCTGACGATGCACGGTCTTGTCGGTGAGACCGTAGTCGCGGAGGCGCACGCCGTTGGGGATCACTTCGCACGGCGTGGCGGGATTGAGTTGGGCCGCCCAGCGTTGGAGCGCGGGCGAAACGGCCCAGATCTCGTCGAAATCGCCGCGGCGAATCTCGTCTTTGAGCTGCTCCACGACGAACGGGTGCACGTAGTGCGTGAAACCGTCAGGATTGTCGTTGAGGCGGAGAATCGACGTGCGCGCGCGGAAATGCCGGCGGAAGAGATGCGTCATCGCCGTATCGCAGATCACGGCGTCGTAGGTTTTCTTCCGAATCCACGACGGCGCGAGCGACGAGAAGAGCCGCAGCTGCGCGCGATGTTTCCAGTAGCGACCATCGCGCGAGAACGGCGCGCGCAGACAGAACTCCCGTAGACGCGGGAGCACGGAGACTCCGCGATCCTGACCGCGCGGCCGCCATGCACGGAGAAAGCGCGCGCGCTTGGTCGGTGAAAAAATCCCGAGCGGATCCACCGGACAGGAGAAGTAGTCGATCTGGTGGCGATCCTCCGCCAGCTCGGCCGCAATCATCTGCAATCCCAAACGCGGGGAGATGCCGAGGAAGGAGGCGTTGCTGAGGACGGCGAGTTGCACGGTGAACGTTATCGCACCAAAACGGTGGCGAGTTGCCGCAAGGCAACCTCCAAGCTCACGGGCGTCGTTTCGCGATCGAAGAGTTGAACGGGCGAGGTGGACTCGCCGATTGCGACGAGTTCGGCGGTGACGATGCTGGGCAGGGAGTCGGGAGGGTAGCGGAGCAATACGGGGTCGAGCACGACCGTCACCTCGGTTTCGACATGGTCTCCCGGCGTGAGCAGTTGGAACGCGTTTAGCGACAGCGCAGCGTAGAACGCGTCGCCCAGCGGCTGATGAGGATCGGCGGGGTATTTGCGCCAATGATACACCGCGATGCGTTCGCGCAGGACGGCGAAACGCTCCAGCAGGACGGTCCAATCCGCGCTGGCATTTTGCGCGGTGAAGTCGGCGATCACGACGAGTGAAAATCTCACCGGAGGAGCGTCCGTGGCGGGGAGATTGGCACGAGGAGCGGGAAACGGGCGAGGGCGGTGGGATCCGTTGGCGTCGGGCAGGGAAAGTGTGCCTCGGCGTTGGCGGTGCCAGTGCCGGTAGCTGTCGACGTAGTGCCAGCGAAGTCCAAATGCCGCGGTGCGCACGTGCGTCGCGGCGGACCGGGTGAGCGAATCGGGGCGCACGCGCGCGAACGAGAGCAGGCAGGGCTCAACGACGATTGCAGCCCGGCCGAAGCGTGCGACAAGGCGCTCGCGAAACTCGGTGTCGGCGCTGACGCGAACCGTGTCCCAACCTCCCACTGTCGCGAACACCTCGCGGCGGACGAGCAGCGAGGAATCGTTGAGATCGAGCAGCGTGTTTTTGCGCGGGCGCCATGCACCTATGATTTCGAGTTCATCGGTGACTCGCACCCACTGGGAAATGCAAGCAACGGCCCGAGGATGTGCGCGCAGGCGGGCGAGTTGACGCGCGATTTTCTCGGGGTGCGACCAGTCGTCGGCGTCGTGCGTGGTGACGAACTCGCCCGTGGCGGCGGCGAGCGCGCGATTGCGGGTCGCGTAGGCGCCGGTGTTGCCGGGTTGCGGAAGCACACGGATGCGGCGGTCGCGAGCGGCGAACTCCCGCGCGATTTCCAGCGACGCGTCGGAACTTCCGTCATCGGCCACGATGATCTCGAGCGCGGTGTGCGTTTGCGCGAGCAGGCTCTGGAGTGCGGTGGGAAGCGTCTTTGCGGCGTTGAAGACCGGCACGAGCACCGAGACGGTGGCGTTTGCGGTCAAAGCTGGAGACGGCTTCGCAGGGGACGCGAGATTGTCGAGAAGGACCGGCTGTTGCGCGTCGCTCAAGCGGAGCTCCGCCAGGTGGTGAAGCGCGAACACCCGATTGAGAGCGGCGAGCTGATCAGCCGCCGACGTTTCGGCTGACTGCGCCGCGAGCGAGGCGATGCGCAGCGCACTGAAGCGAAGGAGCAGGAGATCGAGGTCGGCCTTGCGCGAGAGGAGTGCGTTTGCGATCTGCTCGAGTGCCGCCACCGACGCGCGGGTGCGCAGGAGGCACTGCGCGCGCAGCAGGAGAAAGCGACGCTCGTCCGCGTGTCCAAGCGCGGTGACTTGGTCGAGATAACTCAATGCGTCCGCGTAGCGTTCGTGGCAGTAGCTCCAGGAAGCGAGATTCCAGAGCGCATCGAGTCGCGCGCCTGTGAACGCGTGTGGATCGCGGGCCTCTGCTTCCAGCTGCGCGATCTCATGGCGGGAGAATCCGCCCCAGAGTCGACGCTGGCCAAGTTGAGATTCACCTCGAATCCAGCGCAGTAAGGAAGCGCAGTGATGAAACACGTGGTGAATCATTGCGTGCGAAGGCGCGGTCATGCGCGGTGCTTGGCGCGCAGTTTTCGTGTTTCATGCTCGATTGTTTCATGAAGCAAGCGACGGCAAGGTTCTGCTACGTCAGGCATGGTCTCGAGCATGAGACCGAAGTTTTTGTTGAACAATCTCTCGACGGAGGAGGGCTTGGAGTAGAGGCGCGCATCGACAAACTTCGCGCCGCCGAGCCGACAGGCGACCTGGCTAAAGTTGCTGCCAGTCGAAACGATCGTTGTCGCCCGGGAGAGGACCAGAATTTCGAAGAACGCGCGTTGCGTGGTGGTAAGTTCGGTAGGGAACGACTCCATGAGTCGCACTCGCGAACGCGAGAGCTTTGCCTGAAAGCGAACAGCCGTTTTGGGGCTGTCGCTAAAGATCAGGATGGAGCGGATCTTTTTCTGCGCGCGAATGGCCGCACGATAGGCAGCGGCACTTACCACCCGGCGGACAAGAAGAGTGGCCCAGGCATCGACCTCCGCTTCTTTGTGAGCGCGGCGAAAAAAGTCCTCTGGAGATTCCTGTGAATGGAGTCGGAGCTCCTGCAAGCGCCGCAGTCTCCGTTTGAAGCCGCGCAGCACGTCGCCTCGCCGGATATGCACGGCACAAAACTTGGAGGATGGCAGCCATTCCAGCACAGCGGCCAGGGCTTCGCGGATAGCCGGGTGCGGCGTGAGTAGATGAAAGAGCTCCCGCTGGTGGGCGAAGATTTTCTCATCTTCTGCTGTCGCCCTACCGTGAGCCGGTTCGTGGACCGAAGCGATAATCTCGATGTGACGTGAGCTGGCGGGGGCGAACAGAAGCCGGAGTTTGGACCGCCAAGTTCGTTCCACGGGCATCAGTCGGATGAACCGCTCGCGCACTTTCGCGTAGTCGGCGGTCACGAAAACCAAGTCATCGCATAGCCCAGAGTGTGCGATGGCTTCCAGATCGAAGAGGGATTCCAAGGAGTAACTTCCCGGAACACGATCGGGCCAGAAAACCGCGATAGGGCGGCCGAGTTCCCGGGCGATCCGCCAAGCATCCAACATTCCGTCGAGACGTGAGCCGAGTTGATCCGAGCGGCCGAAAAATACGTAGGGCTCTGAAGGCTGAAACTCATCGGCTGAGCACACCCGGAATTTACGTTGCGGCGGAGGTGTTCCCGTAACGGGAGAAGTTACGCGCTGCCACGCGATGCTCGCTCGGGAGACAACCTGCCGCCAGCCTGACGACGGTTGATCACGGTAAGTTCGATTGGCGTTGGCAGATTCCACAAAAGGAAAGCGAAGGCAGGCGCAGAGGCTGGCGTCAAAGCGTGGAGGACGAGGTGGGCGCGTGCGGTGTGCCGCTCAGGATTGGCTTAATCCGAGCGAGATGCGCGGTGTGGCCGAACTTCTGCGCGATGTAGTCGTGAGCGATGCTGACCTGTTTCAGATATTGATCGCGATCTCTCATCAACCGACGGATTTCCGCCGCGACATCGGCTGGCTCGCAGTAGATCGCGGCGTCGCCGAACAATGGACGATAGATCGGCGGGAGGAAGACTGGCAGGCCTACGGCCATTGCCTCCAAGATCGAGCGGCCAAACGACTCCACCCAATCCGGATGCGTGTAGTAAACGAAGACGTCGTGGTTGCGGAGAAAATCAGCGGGCTTGACGGCACCGAACTCCAGCACGTGCCAGTTGCGCGGGAGCGAGCCACCGAAGACTTTCTTCGGCACGTCGGCTCCGCCGAGCACGTGGATCTCGAAATCCGGATCGTTCGGGTAGGCGGCCTGCAGCGTCTTTTTGTTGGCCGGCCATTTGACGTATTGGTCGCGCGAATGGCGGCAGACGCGAATGGGACCGTCCTGGCGCGGCGCGCCGGTGGAACGCTTCCACTCGTCGAGGTTGATGATGTTGCACCAATCCTCCGCGGCGAGTCCGCCGATCGCTTCCACCTCTTCGCGGTGATGCTTGAGCAACGCCTCGCGCACGAGCGGTCCGATCGGATGCCAGAGGGCGGGCTGGCCAAGCCAATCCTGCACCGTGCGGTCGCACACGCGCAGATCGCAGACGGCCTCGGACGAGGTCGCGTAGTCGCGTTTCGGCGGCTGGTTGATGATCACGCGCACCGCTCGCGCTCGGATCTGCGGCAAGTAGCGCTGCGGATGCTGGAGCAGCCACGGGTGGCGGATGATCACCAGGTCGCACTCGATCGTCTCGCCGTAAACGAGCCAATCGACCTGCTCGCCGTCGACCAGACGGAAGATTCCCGGATTGAGCGGGCGGTCCTGGTTCAGGTGAAACAACGCCATCTGCACCAAACCGGTGCGCAGACCGGCGGCGGTGTGGGCCTTGATTTCCTCCGCGTTGGAGTGATTGGTGCCGCCCATGAGACGATACTCGGAGACGAGCACGACATCGAACCGGCGCACGGCGGTTTTCGGACCGTCGAGGCGCATCGGCGCGGGCGCGACGAAGGGCCGGCGTGGCGCGGGAAAATCGTAACGCAGCGAAATGCCCGTTTCGTAAGCGGCCTTGCTGAGTTGCTCGTAGGCGAGGCGGGCGCCGTATTTGAAACCTTGATACCCGAGCGTGGGCGACGCGGTGAGCGAGCCGGCCGACTGGCGCAAAAATGACAGCGGCCCCGAGCGCAGATGCGCGATGGACTTCGGGCCGAAAGCGAGCTTGAGGCGCTGGAGAAACTCGGAATCGCCCGCGAAGCGCACGCAGTCCCAATACCCCAGCTTCTCCATCACCGGTTCGCGGCGGAACATCAGCGCGGAGAGATTGAGCTGGATGAAATAGCCCGCGTTGCCGCGGCGCGTGGGGCGGAGGTCTTCTTCGACGCGGGCCTGTTGGGACGTGTTGGCGATGCAGTCGGGCGTGGCTTCGAGGTGCGCGACCTGCAGCGCGATCTTGGCCGGGTGCGACCAGTCGTCGGCATCGTTGCAGGTGACGTATTTGCCGCGCGCTTCCGCGAGACCGAGATTGCGCGCGACGTAGGGGCCGCTGTTGGTGCCGGTCGTGAGCAGGCGCACGCGCGAATCGGCGGTGATGAATTGCTGCACCATCTCCGGTGTGCCGTCGGTGCTCGTATCGTCGATGACGAGAATCTCGAGCTGGCGGTGGGTTTGCGCGCAGAGCGAACGCAGCGTCGTGCCGATCGTGGCGCGCGCGTTATACGCCGGCACGAGCACCGTGACCAAGGGCGAGGCGTCGCCGGACGCAGGTCCTTCGTTGCTCGTGCTGGCGCATTCGAGCTGATCGTAGATGGCGATGTCGGAACGCCCGGCGAGAGCGATGGGCGTGAATTTATACAGACGCAGGCACTCGTTGATCGCCTGCACGCGCGCCGGCACGGAGTCGAGATAGCGGCCGAGCGCGAGCCAGAGATTGGGCGAGGGCTGCGCCTCGATCGCCCGCGTGATGAGTGTTTTCGCGGCCGCAACGTCGCCGGTCATCGCCAGCGCTTCGGCCTGCATGATGTCGAGGCGGTCGCCGAGCTTCGCGGCATAGGGCGACTGGCGGACGCGTTCGAGCAGTTTGAAAATCTCGGGAGCCTGGGTCGGATCGCCCGCATCGACGAAGTAGCAGACCAGTGCCCACGCGGCGTGGCCGCGCAGTTGGGCGTTTTTGCCGCTGGTCATCAGCGTGCGCAGCTCGGCGAGACCGGAACTCACCGCGCCTGCATTGAGCAGATTGCGCTGGGCATTGAGCACGCGGAACGGCGTCGCGGCGCCATTGGGCGATTCGGCGTCGGGGAGTTCGTCGCGTCGCAGAAAGCGCAGCGTCGCGATCCGCACGATGCGCCGCCAGATATACGCCGGCACATCGCCGATGCCGAAGCGCGGTCGCGGCCATTCGGGCGTGTCGGACGGTGGCGATTCGGTGCGCGAAGCGGACATTGCGGAAAAACGTCCAAGCATCGGACGCGCGCGAGTGGGCGCAAGCGCAAGGATTGGTCGTGACGTGTGGGCCTCTGGAGAGGTGTTCGTCGTTGACCGGAGTTGACGCGATTGGCTCTGTTGCGATCACGCGCACCGTCGCACGTTAACATGGATTCCCGCTCCGATTCTTCCTCTTCTGCAGCCGGTGTTTCGAACCCGGTCGGATCGAGTGACATGAGGACGTGGGCGCACGCGCGCCGGACCGAGTTTGACGAGTATCGACTCGATGCGCTCATCCAAGAAGTCCGCCGGCTGGATCAGCGTCGCAGCGAAACGGATCTGAGAGATCGAGCGTTACTCAAATCCCGCGTGCTGGTGATCGAGGCGCTCGCGATGAGCGGCCGGATCGCCGAAGCGGTGGAGGAAACCGAGCGCTGGCTGCAGGTATATGGGCCGCATCCGCGTTTTCTGGTGCCGAAGGCGCGGCTGCAATTTCAGCGCGGGCTGCACGAGGCATGTATCGAGACCGCGGAACTCGCTTTGATCGGTCTCGAGCCGGCCGACGAGCCGTCGGGAGATTTTTTTGGTTTGTGCGCGCTGAAGGCGGATAGTTTGGGCGCGTTGGGGCGCCGAGCTGAAGCGCGGGAGTTTCTTGTGCGCATGTTGGAGCGGGCTCCGGCGTGGCGCGAAAACGGCCTCGCGGCGCTGCGTCGAACGCTCGAAACGAAGGAGGACCTCGCGTGGTTCTTCACGTATTGCGCACCGTATTTCTCGGGCCGTTCCTCGCTCAGCTCGAGCGCGTTGCTCCAGTATTCGACCGCGGCGCGTGATTTCGGGCAGATGGATCATGCTCTGATGGCGATCCGCCGTCGCTTCATCAATGGCGTGGCGCAGCCTCCGCCTGTGCCGCTCGAGCCGGAAGCTCCGCGGAGCAACTGGATGCCGCTCGCACGCGTGGCGTTGCTCACGTTGCGCGACGAGATGAAGGAGGCGGGCGAAGAGTTTTTCCTGATCAGCGGCACGCTGCTCGGTTGTGTGCGCGAAGGCCGGATCCTCGGGCACGACAAGGACATCGATGTCGGCGTCGCCTCGACGGTGAATTTCGAAAAACTCATCGCGCATTTCCGCACGTCGGGTCGTTTCGTGGTGATGTTGAACATCCCCGGCCGGAAACTCCGGGTGCGCCACTACAACGGCGTGATGATCGATATCTTCGTCCACTTTGAACAAGACGGGCGCGTGCATCACCTCGGTCATCGGTCGGGCTGGTGGAACTCACCCTTTGAGCTCACCGACGTGGAGTTTTTGGGAGAAGTTTTCCGCGCGCCGCGGGACTCGGATCGCTATCTGACGGAAAACTACGGCGACTGGCGGACGCCGAAAACGGTGTTCGATACGTTCTTGGATACGCCCAACATGTATGTGACCAACCCGGAGGACATGGTTTGGTATTACTACAAGCGCCTCTATGATTACTACAGCGTGCGCAAACTGGAGATGAGCACGCGGATTTGGGAGGCGTTGCGGCAGACCGGAGCGGCGACGGCGGAGGATAGGTGGGCTTTTTACCGGCTGAACAAACATTTGAGCCAGGTAGCACCGGCGGCGACTCCGCCAGCGGCGATCGCGGCCCCGGCGGCCGCGGTGCAGCACGCGTCGGGCGGCTGGGTCGCGGGACTACGCCAAGTGCTGCGGCGTGACTAGATCGCACAGAAATTTATCCAGACATGAAGGTCATCACTTACGGCACCTTTGATTTGTTTCACATCGGCCATCTGCGGCTGCTCCAGCGCCTCTCGGAGATGGGAGAACTGACCGTCGCGGTCTCGACCGACGAGTTCAATGCCGGCAAGGGCAAGAAGACGATCATCCCGTTCGAGCACCGCATCGAGATCGTGCGATCGATCCGCTATGTGCACCGCGCGATCCCGGAGGAAAGTTGGGAGCAGAAGATCGACGACGTGAAGAAATACGGCATCGACCGCTTCGTCATCGGTGAGGACTGGGCGGGCAAGTTCGATTTCCTGAAACCCTATTGCGAGGTCGTGTATCTACCGCGCACAGAGGGAATTTCCACGACCGAGCTGAAGCGTTCGCTCGGCGTGTTCGGCTCGATCGACAAGGCCGAGGTGGTGAAAGCGCTCGAGGTGCTCGAAGCGCTGAAGAACTCCCTGAAGTAACGCGCCCGAAACGGCGTCAGGTGACGACGCCGTCGAGATAGGTCCGCCACTTCGGTTTGCGCGGCTTGATCTCGCCGGCATCGCGGCGGCGGCGGATCTCCGCAATGGCGGCGCGGACGTCGCGGAAGTTAACGCCCGACAGATCCATCGGATCGTATTGCCACCATTTCAGTTCGAGCAACTCGGCGCGGATGTCCTCGGGGAAGCGGAACTTGATGTGCTTGGCGGGGATGCCGCCCACGATCTCGTAAGGGGCCACGTCGCGATTCACGAACGCGCCCCCGCCGATGATCGCGCCATCGCCGACCGTCACGCCGCGGAGGATCTGCGCTTTCGCGCCCACCCACACGTCGTTGCCGATGGTCGGGGGACGTTTGTTGATTTCGCGGATCTCCTCCTTGGTCTTGGGCGTGAGTTGAAAGCCGGCGAACGGTTTGAACCAGGTGAAGCGCTTGCGATTGTATTGGAAACTCGAGGTGCTGAGCCACGTGACCGGATGGTTCAGTTCGCCGATATTGATATCGGGTCCGAAGCTGCAGTAGCGGCCGATGCTGCGCACACTTTCGATGATGCCGCTGCGGAAATAGGTGCAGGCGCCGATCCGGGCCTTACGGGTGATCTTTAGCGCGCCGAGAACGACGATCGGAGCCTCGAAGCGAACCTCCGTATTCTTGCGGATCGTAAGCTCGGCGGAGGTGCGTATGCCGGCGGCGCGCAGGGCTTTCTTGACGCTGTCGCTGATCATGTCGGGCCAGTTTGGCGGGGAGCGTCGGCGCAACACAACTCCGGAAGCGCGAACGCGTGATTCCGCTGTGCAAGCTTCGCTGGATCGTCTAGCAAAGGCGCGACTGTAGCTCGGAGCGATGCCGCTCCCGCTCTGGGTCACTTTCTCAAACTTTCGCTTCTCGGTGGATTACCTCACGCAAGTAAAGCAAGAGCTCAAAGAGCGGACGCCAGCACAGCTGACGAAGCGCGCGTTGAAGTTATTTGGTGCGGGCGACGTGGAAAAGGCGCTCACACTGCTCGACAAGGCGCTGCTCGTTTATCCGCGCAGTGTGCGTCTGCTCGATGCGCGGATCGCGATTCTCCGCGAGATCAAAGCCTACGGACGGGCGCTGCCCGATCTGCGCGCCGCCGTGGACCGTCGTCGCGCGAAGCTGAAAAAGAAGGGCTATGCGATCGCGTCTAAAAAAGACCACCTCGGACGCGAGGGACGCATTCTCATCTCGGGATTTTTTTATTCGGGGTCCGGCGCGGTGCTGGATTACCTGAAGGGGTTTGAGGGCGTGCGGAAGTTTCCGTTCGTGGCCGGCGAGTCGCGCGTGGTGAAATTCCCCGGCGGCATCGCCGAGATGGGCAAGGTGGTCACGGTGGCGGGGCGGTTGCGCTCGAAGGAAATCGTGCGGTTTTATCTCCACCTCGTCGGCAAGCAGATCGTGCAGCTTGCCCGCGGGCTTTATCACCAGGACCGCATCGTCAATCGCAACAATCGCCGACTGCTTAAAAACAAGGACTCGCTGGGGTATTTTTATCAGGCGCTGCAGTTGCTCGAAGACTATTGGGCTCTGGCGAAGAAGAAAAAACTGTCGCACGACGACTTTGTGACGGCATCGCGAGCGGGGCTGGTGCGGATGTTGGATGCGGCGGCGTTGCAGAACAAAGTCACGAAGCTCGTCGTCGATCAGATCGTGACCGCGTGGCGGATTCCTATCGCGCAATATATGCCGCCCTCGTCGTTTATTATCGTGCACCGCGATCCGCGCGATCAATACGCCGAGGTGAAGGCGGCGCTGAGTCATCCGGGGCGCCGGGTTTGGAGTGCGGCGGAATTCGTGAAGACCATTCGAGACTGGCGGACCCGCGTGGATCGTCATGTCGCGACTCTGGAGTCGAAATATGGTCATCGGGTGCTGCGGGTGGCCTTCGAGGATTTCGTGTTGGATCATGAGAAGGAGTCGGCGCGGGTGCGCGACTTCGTGGGCCTGCCGCTCGAACGTATGAACGAGCAGCGCTTCTTTCCCGAAGTATCCTCGGCCAACGTCGGAAAATACGCCTCGCTCCTGACGCCCGAGGAGATCCGGTGCATCGAAGCCGGTCTGCCTGAGTTCCTGTATCGTCCGCGGACGTAGTGGGAGCAGGCGGGCGGATTTCTTCGCGGAAACGCAAGAAGCTAGTTTCTGCATTGCCAGCTCTCAGGGAGGCAGAAAGCCTGCTGCGATAATTCCCAGATGAAACCCACCAAGACTGTCTACGTGGGCATGAGTGCGGACTTCCTGCACCACGGCCACCTGAATATCCTCAAAACCGCGGCTGAGTTGGGCGAAGTGACCGTCGGTTTGCTCACCGACGAAGCAATCGCTAGCTACAAACGCCTGCCCTTTCTCACCTGGGAGGAGCGCAAGGCGGTGGTGGAGAACATCAAAGGTGTCTCGAAGGTCATTCCGCAATCCACGCTGGATTACCGTCCCAATCTGATCGCCCTCAAGCCGGACTACGTGGTGCACGGTTCCGACTGGCGCACGGGGCCGCAGGAAAAGGTGCGTCAGCAAGTCATCGAGACGATCTCCGCGTGGGGCGGTCAGGTCGTCGAGCCGGAGTATACCGCGGGAATTTCGTCCACGAAGATCATCAATGCCCTCAAGGAAGTCGGCACGACCGCGGAAATCCGCCTGCGCCGCCTCAAGCGCCTGTTGAAGGCCAAGGGCGTCGTGCGCGTGATGGAAGCGCACAACGGCCTCTCGGGCCTGCTCGTCGAGAACGTCTTTGTGGAAAACGACGGCAAGAAGCGCGAGTTCGACGCGATGTGGCTGAGCAGCTTGACCGATTCCACGGCCAAGGGCCGCCCTGACATCGAGTTCGTCGATCGCACCTCGCGCATGCAGACGATGAACGAGATTCTCGAGGTCACGACCAAGCCGATCATCTTTGACGGCGACACGGGTGGTCCGCCGGAGCACTTCACGTTCTTCGTCAAGACGCTCGAGCGTCTCGGCGTGTCCGCGGTGATCATCGAGGACAAGACCGGTCTGAAGCGGAACTCGCTCTTCGGCACCGAGGTGGAGCAGACCCTCGATTCGATCGAGGACTTCTGCTACAAGATTTCCCAAGGCAAAAAGGCGCAGGTCACCGACGACTTCATGATCGTCGCGCGCATCGAAGCCTTGATCGCCGGCAAGGGCATCGAGGAGGCCATCAAGCGTGCCAAGGCCTACATCGAGGCCGGCGCCGACGGCATCATGATCCACAGCCGTCACAAGGACGGTAAGGAGATCCGCGAATTCTGCGACGAGTTCAAAAAGCTCGAGCACCAGGTGCCGCTCATCTGCGTTCCCACCAGCTACAATCACTTCACGGAGGACGAACTCCAGGCGATGGGCTTCAATATCGTCATCTACGCCAACCATCTGCTCCGCGCCGCGTATCCCGCGATGAAGCAGACGGCCGAGACGATCCTGCAGAACTCCCGCTCGCTCGAGGTGGACAAGCAGTGTCTCTCGATTAGCGAAATCCTCCGCCTGATTCCCGGCACCTGAGTCTTCCACCATGCTTTCCTGCGATTTCTTCTACGGCGCTCTGAAAAGCCACGGGGTGAGTTTCTTCACCGGCGTGCCGGACTCCCTGCTCAAAGATATCTGCGCCTACATCACCGACAACGGCGACGCGGCCAACCACGTCATTGCCGCCAACGAAGGTGCGGCGGTCGCGCTCGCGGCGGGCGTTCACCTGAGCACGGGTGAACTGCCGCTGGTGTATCTGCAGAACTCCGGTCTGGGAAATACCGTCAACCCGCTCACGTCGCTCGCCGATCCCGAGGTGTATGCGATCCCGATGCTGATCCTCGTCGGCTGGCGCGGTGAACCCGGCGTCCACGACGAACCCCAGCACCGCAAGCAGGGCCGCATTTCGCCGGCGATGCTCGATTCTCTCGAAGTGCCGTGGAAGGTGCTCCCCGACGAACCCAACGCCGCGGCCGAAGTGCTCGCGGAGGCCGTGTCCGTCGCGCGTAGCAAGAGCACGCCTTACGCGCTGCTGGTGAAGAAGGGCACGTTCGACGCCTACAAGATGCGCAAGACCGAGCAGGACGCCTTCGTGCTTCGTCGCGAAGAAGCGGTCTGCAAGGTTCTCGAGACGCTTTCGCCGACCGACGTCGTCGTTTCGACGACCGGCATGACCTCGCGCGAAGTCTTCGAATTCCGCGCCCGCAACAAGGCCGGCCACGCGCGCGACTTTCTCACCGTCGGCTGCATGGGCCACGCCTCGCAGATCGCGATGGGCATCGCGCTGCGCAAAGCGGACCGTCAGGTTTACTGTCTCGATGGCGACGGCGCCGTGCTCATGCACATGGGTTCGCTCGCGGTTGCCGGCACGTCGGGCCTGAAGAACTTCAAGCACATCGTGATCAATAACGGCGCCCACGACTCCGTCGGCGGTCAGCCGACGGTCGGCCTCAAGGTCGATCTGCCCGCGGTCGCGAAATCGTCCGGTTACTCATGGGTGAAGAGCGCTTCCCAGCCCGACGAGATTTCTGCTCTCCTCGCGGAGCTGCAGAAAACCGACGGTCCCGCGTTGCTCGAAATCAAAGTGAACCGCGGTGCGCGCAAAGACCTCGGTCGGCCCACGACGACCACGCTGGAAAACAAGCGTGATTTCATGGCCAACCTCGGCGTGCAGGTCGCGAGCTGATTCATGGCTGAGCAAACGTCGCCCGTCTGGGCCTTTCACAATCCGGTCGCTCTTCGATTCGGCGTCGGCTGCGCGCGCGGACAAGCTGCCGCGCTTCCACCCGGTCCGCGTCTGCTCGTCACGACGCGCGGCATGGTCAAGCGCGGCATGGTGCAGCGTCTGCTCGCCGATCTCGGCAACGCCGAGGGCTGGGAAATCCTCGACGCCGTCACGACCAATCCCGAAGTGAGCGCGCTCGAATCGCATCGCGCGGCGCTCAAGGCGAAGAAGTTCGCCGCGTTGGTTTCGTTCGGCGGCGGCAGCGCGGTCGACACGGCCAAGGTGCTTTCGATCCTGCTCGGTGCGCCTGACGATTTCGATCTGCGCGCGCATCTCGAAGGCAAGGTGCCGATGCCCGATGTGCCGCCGGTGCCGCACTACGCGATTCCGACCACGTCGGGAACGGGTGCCGAGGTGACGCCGTTTGCCACGGTGTGGGCCACGGCGGAGGGAAAGAAGTTCAGCTTCGCTGGACCCCGGTTGTTCCCGAAGGCCGCGTGGCTTGATCCGGAATACACGACTGAGGTCGATCGCTCTGTCACGGTGAGCACCGGCCTCGATGCGTTTTCGCAGGCGCTGGAGTCGGCGTGGAATCGCAACGCGAATCCTTACACGCTGATGATCGCGACGCGGTCCGCGGCGCTGAGTTATCGTGCGCTGCAATCGATTCCGGCGTGGCCGATCTCGCTGCAAACGCGCGCGGAACTCATGGAGGCGAGCCTCCTGGCCGGTCTCGCGATCAGCCACACGCGCACGGCACTCGCGCACTCGATGTCGTATCCGATCACGGCGCACTACGGCGTGCCGCATGGTCTCGCGTGCGGTTACACGTTGAGCGAACTCTATCGCTACAATCTCGCCGTGGACGACGGTCGCTTCGAGCCGCTGGCCCGCGCGGTCGCCGGTTGCAGTCGTGAGCAGTTTGCCGACGCGATCGACGCGCTTCTCGTGAAGATCGGTGTGCCGGCGCTGATGGCTTCCTACATGCCCGATCTCGCGGTGGCCGCGAAGCACGCCCCGGAGATGTTCACGAAAGGTCGCGCAGATAATAATCTTCGCGCGGCGGACGTGCCGGAGATCGCGCAGCTGCTGAAGGACGTGGCCGCGCGCTTCGCGCAATTTCCGCGTTCGTAACTGAACACGCTCGTGGGCGTGACCCGGCCGCAGCGCCGGGTCAGCTCCGAGCCTCAGGATGGTCGAGGCAGATGCTCTCGACGCCAATTCCGCGCAGGCGCTCGAGTTCCTCGGTCTGCGGATCTTCCATGAACCACGCAGCCACGGAAATGTTGCGCGCTTTCATTTCAGCAACGAGCTCGGGAGTGATATCGCGATGATAACCGAACCAGCCGTCGGCGCCGGCCGTGGCGAGCGCCCTGGGGAGCGAACCGCCGAACTTGCGTGGATCGAATCCGCCAAACCAGTGCGCTTTGTTTGAGCGATAAAGTGCGCGAAGTGCTTCGAGCGCTTCCGGACGCGGTGCACGATCTTCCGGCGGCGGCGTGGTGCCGTCCACTAGCCAGGTCGACGGGCGGGTGGTGAACCACGTGCGAATATGGGGGAAGCGCCGCTTGGCGTAGATCAGCGCACCCCAATCGAACGAACAAAATACCGAGCGTGAAAGGAAGTTGGCTTCGTCCAGCACCTTCAGCGTAGCATCGACCAAGGTCTCCCACGAGTGACTGGTTACGTCGCTGACGTTGGCTTTGAATTCGACCACCAGCTCGAACTCCTCCGACTTGGATTTGATCAGCTTGATCGCGTCGCGCAGGCGCGGGATCTTTTCGTTTTCGACCGATTGGAGCCGCGGGTAACGCTTGGCGTAGTCGCTGGCGGGGTTGGTCGTGCCGACGTCGTAGGCGCGAAGCTCCTCATAGGTGAGGCTCGAAATCGCGACCTGTTCTTCGCGGGTGATCCAGCGTCCGTCCTTTTTGGTGTAAACGTGGTTCAGCTGGGGATTGTGGTGGAGGACCACCTCACCATCGCGCGTGAGGTGCACGTCGATCTCGGCGCCCGCGGCTCCGACTTCGATGGCGTGTTCCAGCGCGCTGAGCGTGTTCTGCGGACGCCAGCCAGCACCTCCGCGATGCGCGATCTGACGCCACGGCGAAACGCTCTCGCGCACCACGCGGTCGAAGCGAGCGAGCGATCCCTCGGGGAACGAGCCCAGCGAATCGCGACACACCGCCTCGCGCGTGTCCCAAAGCGGATCGGCTTCGGCGATCTTGCGCAGAACTTCGAGCACTTTGCCGGGCTGGTCGAGTTTGTAGGTCGCGGCGGAGGAGGGATATTGCGCGTCCAGCGCGGCGTGGTTGAGGCCCATCGAATTCGTGAGAATCATGGGCTTTCGCGTGTAGAGGTAGTCGTTCAGCACGCTGGAGATATCGGTGATCATCAGATCCGACCGATTCATGTGCCCGTGGATGTCGTCGCGTGCGTCGACCAACTCCACGAACTCGTTTCCAGCGAGGGCGTTCATCGCCTTGAGGTGGCGCTTGTAAGCCTTCTGCGCCGTGCCAGTGTAAGGGTGGGGCTTGAAGAGAACTTTGTAGCGCTTGCTGTGGAGCAGCGTGCGCAGGAGCACCAAGCCGAAGTTGCCGATGGAGGAGTAGTTCACGTCCTCCACGAAGCCTTCCCACGTGGGAGCGTAGAGGATGACCTTGAGGTCCTTTTGCGGTGCAGAGATGCGCTCGAGTTTCAACTCCACCTGCGGACGCCCGACGAATTCGATGTGGTTGCGGCGCAGCGGAAGCTTGGCGGCGCGCAGACGACGCTCCGCGAGCGGACCGGCGACGAGCAGGCGATCGTAGGCCATCAGCAGCTTGCTCTGATTGACCGCTTTGTCGCTTTCGCCGTGGTTGATGAAAAAGTGATTGAGCCGATAAAAGCGCAGCGCCTGCACGTTGCGCTGGGGATTCGCGGGATAAAGAATCGTGCGAAAGCCTGCCTGCTCGAGCAGCTCGAGATCGCGAAGGTTGTTGAGATAGTAGATCGGGAGCGTCGTCGGGAAGAGTTCGCGCGCAATGTAGCGTTCACGGATCACAATCGCACACTTCACGCTCAGGCGCTCGAGCACCGGGATCCACATGTTGGCCTGGTAGCCGACTCCTTCCGGACCGCTGACGTAGAGCGCGACCTTTGCACCGTCGGCCTGCATCTGCTCGAGCGTGGGGATGAGTTTCCGGTCATCGACCGGCGGCTCCACCTTGGGCTTCGAGGAGGGTGACTTGATGAGATCGGCGACGGAAGAGAAGAAGCTCACGATGCGACGGGATTGAGATGCGCCTCGGGAGGCCTCCGTCGGCGTCAGACTGGCGGTCTATCCTTTGCGAAGACGCCGCGCTGGCAAGGTGCATTTTCCAGCGCGACGTGCATGACTGCGTTGCGATTACAAATTGACCGCCACGCGTGCGGCGACGGCGATTTGATAGATGATCGTCATGATGTCCTTCGCGAAGATGAGGCCCTTGCGGTCCGGCTTCGGGAGAACGATCACCTCATCGCCCGGACCCACGGTAAATCCGCGACCGGAGCCGACGGTTTCCACCGCACCGTTGGGACGAATTACAATCAACTCCGACGGGTTGGCGTTGTGCGTGAATCCGCCGGCGCGCTTGATGTATTTCGCGAGCGGTTCGTTCGGACGGAAGGTCTGCGTATTCGGGAATTTGACCTCGCCGTAAATCGTCACGAGCGCGCTCTGCGCCGGCACGAAAATGATATCGCCGTCTTCGAGCGCGATCTGGTCGGCCGCCTCGACGCTTTCGAGAAGCACCTGGCCCTTTGGCTGGACCTCGCGGGCGCGTTTGATGAAGGAGAGGACCAGCTGCGATTCCGCGACGCGCAAACGAGCCTCTTCATACGAGGACGACTGCACGTTGAGCACATTGCGCTCGAGGTTGTCGAGCGACTGCGTGAGCAGCGCTTTCTGCCGCTCGGCGACCGAGCGTCGGAAGAGTTGCACGGAAGCGAGCTTCGAGCGCGGAGACGGCGAGATCTTCGCAATGCCTTCCGAGAGCGTGGCGCCATAGGGAAGCACGACCCGTTGCGGGCCGAGATGCTCGCCCGAGATCGTCACCATGATGCTTTTCGGAATGTTGCGCGTGGTGACTTCGACAAAGTCGCCGGGTTGAAGCGTGTAGTGATCGGATTCCTCGCGCGGAAACACGATGGCTTCGGCCGAACCGTGCACGGCGCGACGGATGCTCACGTGTGTGCCGACGGCTTTGGGAGAGGCGAGCGTGAGCAGGCGGGACAACGGCGTATTGGCTTCCTCGAACTCGAAGCGGCCGGCGTTGTTGACCTCACCCTGGATCACCACCGTGTCCTGCAGCGGACCGACGAGAATCACGTCGCCGTCGCGGAATTGCGTGATCGGAAGCTTACCTTTTTCGATGAACTCATAGAGATTCAGATTCGCGAGCTTCTGACCGGAGCGAATCAGGGAAATGTTCACGAAGCTGCCGCGCTCGGGGTCGATGCCGCCGGCGCGATCGAGATAATAGAGTGCGGAATCTGAAGAGAAACCTTGATACAGGCCCGGCTTCGAAACGTAGCCGCTCACGAAAACCTTCACTGTCTGCGTGGACATGAGGTTGGCGTAGGCATCGACGTTCTCCTTGTAGACGCGACGGATGTGTTGATTGACGGTTTGATTGAGGTCGCCGTTGCGCACGCCGAGCACCGGCACCGGGCCGATGCGCGGGAGGAAGATGTTGCCCTGTGCATCGACGGTGAGCTGGAGCACGGTTTCGATGCCGCCCCAGAGCATGATCTGCACGACGTCGCCCGTGCCGACCTGGTAGTCGGGGTTGAAACCGCTGAAGGAGACGTTGCGGAAATCTCCCTGGAAGAGCTGGGAGCCGAAGATGGGCTGGCCGTCTTTGGTGAGCAGGGGGCCGCGCGGAGGCTGGAAGGTGCCGTCGACCTTCATCGCCTGCTGGCCGTTGTCAGCGGGGGCCGCGGCCGGCGTGGAGCGGTTCATCGTGGCCTGCGGATAGGACGGCGATTCCGGCGTCGGAATCAAAGGCTGGAGTTGCTCCAGCGCAGTGCGATCGGGCTCGATGATGCTCTGGGCAACGAGAACCTGGCTGAGGAGGCTTACGCCAACGAGCGCGAGGAACGGGCGGATCAGGCGGATGTTCATGGTAGCAGGCAGTCTGGCTTAGATGGAGTGGTCCTTCACAGTGGCGCCAACCAGCCGACTGATGGCGAAAAGGATCGAGATGACGACGAAGGTGGTGACCGCGTTGCGCAACGGGCGGGGCGCGACCGGCTCTTCGGGCAGGAAGGGGGCGGCGACCGTCAGGAGGAATTTCTCCTGACGCGACGCTTCCATCTTGGCTTTTTCGACGAGAGCAAAGGCGGACGAGTAGGTTTGCACCGCGAACTCGGCCTGCATCTTGATATCTTCGTAGTCCTGCAGGATGCGGCTGAGGTTTTTGTCGCTCGACGAAATCAGCGTCTCCGTTTCCTTCTGCCGCTGTTCCTCGAGCGCGCGGATCTCCTGATTGATCGCGCGAATCTCAAAGGCGTCTTCGCGGAGGTATTGGGACTTCGCGCGCAGCTCGGCGCGCTTTTGCAGCAAGCGCGAGTCGAGGCTCGCCAGTCCGGAGACATGGGTGCCCAGCTCGGTGGAGGGACTCACCACCGCATTGTCCGCCTGGAATTTCAGCAACTGCTGGCGACGCGCGATCAAGTCGCGCTGGGCTTGATCCAGAGTTTGCTGGGCCAGCTTGGTCTGCGAGTTGACCATGCGCTCGTTCAGGCGATTGATCGCTAGTTCGCTCTGCTCGAGCGTGAGCTTGCCCAGGGCCTCGGCCTTTTCCGGCGTGTAGGCTTTTGCGCGGATAACGACGAGGCCGGACGGCTCCTCGATGCGCACTTCGAGCATGCTGCGAACGAACTGCCAGAAGTCTTCCTGAGAGGCGTGTTGCTCCAGGCGGTGCGCGATCGCGAACTTGGGCGTCGCGTAGTGTTCGCGCAGCTGGAGGCGTTGTTCTGCCAGGTCGATGAACTCGGGGCTTTGCAGATAGGCGACCAGGATGCGGGAGTCTTCCATCGCGTCCGTGGTCCCGAGTCCGAGGAGTGAGGCGGCCACGCCACCGGTCATCGCCGCCGTGGCATCGCGGCTCAGCCGCACGATGACTTTCGCTTCACTTTGGTAAACCTGGGGTGCGGCGAACGCGAAATAGAGAAAGACCACGAGAGACGGCACGCCCGCGACGATCGCGAGCATCACGTTGGTGGGGAGGTTGTTGAAACGTTCGGTCATGAAGATGAAGGGGCCTAGACGCTGAGGAAGTTGCCGAGCTTCTGGACGGACTTGAGGATGTCCTTGTAGGCGGGGAGCTTCACCCGGCGGCCTTTCTTCTTGGCGATGGCGGCGGCCTTTTGCCTGGCGCGCGCGGAGGCCTCGAAATCGCCCTGCACTGCGAGCACCACGGCGATCTGCTGGTAGAGCTTGCGGTTTTTCGGCGCCAACTTGATCGCCTTGGTTTGGGCCTGCAGGGCCTCCTCGGGCATACCGAGATAAAGAAAGATGCGTGCGCGATCCGCCCACACTGCGGCCAGCTTGGGTTTCACGCGGATGATCACATCGGACGCCTCGAGCGCTTCCTGGAATTTTCCCGTGCGCATGAAGAACTGGATGCGCGCGTCCAGCATGTCGAAATTCTTGGGATCGAGCTTCTCGGCAGCGTCGAGCGCCTCCTTTTCTTCCGGAAGATCGCCGACTTCGGCGGCGAATTCCGCTACGGTCAGAAGAATTTTGATATTAAAGGGATCGTAGTAGGAAGCGCGGCGGGCAAATTCACGCGCTCGGAGCTTGTCGCCCAGTTTTCTATATACTTTGGCGAGGTCGAAATAGAATTCGCTCTCTTTGCGCGAAACCGTGAAGCCGGGCGTCTTCAGGACCTGTTCCACCAAGCCCAATCTCGTGCGAATCTCGGGCACGAACTTGGACACGGTCTCGGGCAGTTCGACTTTCTTGATGCCGATCTCCTGGGCCAACGCCTTCTGCTCCTCCTTGCTCAGCGGACCGGCTTCTTTCGTCTGCGGCAGATAGGCGCGGATCGCGTCATCGAGATTCTCGAAAACGGTGATCTGGCCGTTTTTGATCAGCACACCGACGTCGCAGAATTTTTTAATGTCTCCCATATTGTGGGAAACCATGATGACGCGCGAGCGCTTGGCTTTTTCCTCCAGCGCCAGTTTCGCCGACATGCTGAAGTGCGCGTCGCCGACCGCCGTCACTTCGTCGATGAGGAAGTAATCGAAGTCGAAGGCCATGCTCAGCGCGAAGCCGAGTCGGCTGCCCATGCCCGACGAATAATTGCGGACGGGCTCATCGAAGTATTTTCCGATGCCGGACAGCTCTTTGATCAGCGCCATCTTCTTTTTGATGACGTCGTGCGGGAGGCCGTAGAGATTGCACACCATGCGGCAGTTCTCCCGACCGCTCAAATGGTTGAGGAATCCACCCTTGAGGCCCATGGGCCAGGAAAAGCTCTTGTCGCTGATCACACGACCGCTGTCCGGGTGGTCGACTCGTCCCAGGATGCTGAGCAGCGTCGATTTGCCGGCGCCATTGGGCCCGATGATGCCGATGTTGGCCCCTTCGGGTAGCACGGCATTGACCTCGCGGAAAACATAATGCCGGCCGCCGCGGATGCGATACGACTTGGTCAGGTTTTCTAGCTTGATCATATTACTGTAAATATCCGGACGTGACTACCTTCACGTGCAAAAGTCGATACACCACGAGCCCGACTAGCAGGGAGCCGACCGTCCATGATAGTAGGTAGGTCCAGCTGCCTTCGTGGGACGTGTAGTCGGTAAAAAGAGCCCCGCGCAGCAGCTCGAACACGTGCACCAGGGGATTATATAGCGCCCAGCCTCGGAGGTGAGACGGAATCGAGTTGGCGGCGAAAAAGACGCCGGATACGAACATCATTGGCCGGTTGATGGAGTGCACCACCTTTTTGCTATCGGGCCAGAGCGGACCGATCATCAGGGCGATAAGTCCCAGTCCGAAAGCGAAAAGCAGCAATGTCCCAAGCGCAGCGACCGTCATCAGCACGCTGTTGAACGACGTTTTGATTCCCGCGATGTAGAAGCCCGTGAACAATATCGCCGCGATCGCGACTTTCATCATAAAATCAACGAGGATGCGGGCGATATATACATCGATCGGTTTCACTCGTTGGTAGTTGAAGAGGCTCATATTCGACTCGATCACACTCACGGAGCCGTTGACGATATTGCGAAAGAGCAGGAAGGGGAGAACGCCCGACGCGAAGAACACCATCGTGTGCAAGCCCGCGTGGGGAGCCCCGGTGAAGCGGCCTCGGACCAGCGATGAAATAAGGATATACATGATGGGCTCCGCCAAAGCCCAAAAATACCCGAACTGCAGGCGACCGAATCGCGAGTTCAGTTCGCGGATAAAGCACGCGAAGATCACCGACCGCTGGATCTGCCAGGGCGTCTGGTGAGGGATTTTGTCTGTCGCGGTCGCGTCGCTCATAACAGGAGCCACTTTTGGGCTCGTGTGAGCTTCGAGCGCCAACGCTCGAGCTTCTGGATCCGGCCTACCAGGAATTCCTGTTCACCGCCGGTGTTGAGCGTCTGTTCGAGCCGCTCCAGCTCGTTGAAGAAGGTATCGAACGCCGGCATCACCTTGCGCTCGACGATCGATTTCAAGAGCACGCCGAGGTCGGGCTCGATGACGAACGCCTCACGTCGGGCGCCGAGCTCGAATGCGGGACGGATCGCCCCTGCATCACGCAGCGCCTTGAGGCCCTGACCGGCGGAGCTCCGGCTGATCTTCAGCGCATCGACACACTCCTGCGCCGTCACCGGCCGTCGCGAGATGAACACAAACCCGTAGATCTGCGACAGTGACCGCGGAAACCCGATGTCGTCCGCGAGCTTCACCCAGTTCTCAATCATCTGCAACTCGGTGTCGCTCAACGTTCGTGAGGCGCCCTTTTTAGCGGCAGCAGCTTCTTGGGCGGGTGAATCGGGATTCTGTGCGGAATTGGCCATCCTGTAATTACAAAAATTTTTGTAATTGCGAGCACCGGCGTCAAGCGTGCAATTTGCATTCGGCCCCAGGGCCGTCGCGAGTGCGCTCCCTGTCCGGTCGTTAGCCGTCGAACGATGTCTCGTAAGCCCGCTGCGCCGACAGCCGAAACGCGGGATAACGCTCCTCCAGCGCCGCCAGCAGATCGTCGGTATCGCATCCGAGCGACCAAGCCACGTCGCGTGCGATCGAATACAGCGTTTCTTTCGTGCGCACCGAAGGGCCCGCCAACGCCAGTGCTTCGCCCGGAGTGAGCAGGTTGCCGTGGCGAATGGCCTGATGCACGCGCTCGGAGGCGAGCGCGGAGGCGGTGCGCATGTGCTCGTCCAGCTCGGTCGTTGGTCGCCAGGCGGAACTCCGCCCGGGGTGGTGGGGGTGAAGCTGCATGAAAAGGGCACTCTCCCATCGGCTCTGCGGCTTGCTGACTTTAGGCCGCCTGATGGTTCCCCGCGGCTTTTCGGCCGCTCAATTGTTCGAGTGATGCTCCCTCCGGCACGCGATCCATTCGCCGCACCTTCCCTGGCGCTCGGGCGTCACAGCTTTCCGCCACGCCATCCTTTTGCGTGATGCATTCAACCCCATCCCCTCATGCGCAAACTCCGCCTCGCTCTCCTCGCTTTCGTCGCGGCCGTGTTACCCGCCTCCACCCCCGCGTTTGCCGGTCACTATCAGCACTTCCGCGCCGCCGTTTACGTGCGCGCCTACGAGGTCGAGAAAATGAAAGACCCCGCTTGGCTCCGCGACACGTGGGCCGTCGTCGAGCAGCAGGTCAAGGTCGACAAAGTTTACCTCGAGACGCACCGCGATCTCCTCGTCATCGACGACGCCACGCTGCAAGCCGCCAAAAAATTCTTCGCCGCCCAGGGCATCGCCACCGCCGCCGGCATCGCCTACGTGCGCAACGAGCGGAATCTCTTCGAAACCTTCTGCTACACCAAGCCCGACCACCGCGCCAAGGTCCGCGAGATCATCGAGGTCTCCGCGCGCAATTTCGACGAGGTCATCCTCGACGACTTCTTCTTCACCTCCTGCAAATGCGCCGACTGCGTCCGCGCCAAAGGCGATCGCTCCTGGGCCGAGTATCGCATGGCGCTTCTCACCGAAGTCTCGCAGCGCGACATCATCGCCGCCGCCCGCGCCGTGAATCCGCGCGTGAAGCTCACCATCAAATACCCCAACTGGTATGAGCACTTCCACGGCATGGGCTACAACCTCGAGGTCCAGCCCAAGCTCTTCGACTTCATCTACACCGGCACCGAGACGCGCGACTCCGTTTACAACCACCAGCACCTCCAGCCCTACCAGAGTTACCAACAGATCCGTTACTTCGAAAACATCGCGCTCGGTCGCAACGGCGGCGGCTGGGTTGACACCGCCAACCGCCTCGTCGCCGATCGCTACGCCGAACAGCTCTGGCTCACACTTTTCGCCAAGGCGCCCGAGATCATGCTCTTTGCGCTCCACGAACTCATCGAGCCGCTCCGCGCCGAGGATCGCGCACCATGGCAGGGCCAGGGCACGAGCTTCGACTACGACGCGATCGCGAAACCCATCGACGGCCTGAAGGAAACCACACTCGCGCGCGTCGCTGGTGCCTCGCTCGAACTCGCCGATCGCTATCTCGGCAAACTCGGCCGCCCGGTCGGCATCGCCAGCTACCGCCCGTATCATTCGCCGTCCGACGAAGATTTTCTGCACAACTATCTCGGCGGCGTCGGCCTGCCCATCGATCTGCATCCCGAGTTTCCCGCCGACGCGCCACTCGTGCTCCTCACCGCCGGCGCCGCGCACGATTCCGACATCATTTCGAAAATCCAAAAACACCTCGTCGCGGGTCGCGACGTGATGGTCACCTCCGGCTTCGTCCGCGCCACGCAGGAGCGTTTCCGCCGCGATCTCGCCGATATCACCTACACCGACCACAAGGCCCTCACGCGCGAGTTTTGGGGCTACGGCATCGGCAAAAACAAACTCGAGCGCGACATCCTCATCCCCGAGCTCCGCTACAACACCAACGACTCGTGGGAGCTCATCGCCAGCATGACCCACGGCCTCGGGTATCCACTATTTCACTACGTGCCGTATGGCGAGGGCCGGCTCTATGTGCTGACCGTGCCCGAAAACTTCGGCGACCTCTACGAATTACCGGCGCCCGTGCTCGACGCGATCCGCCAGACCGCCTCGAAATCGCTCTTCGCCCGCCTGCAAGGTCCGTCGAAGCTCGCGCTGCTCCTCTACGACAATCGCACCGCGCTCGTGCAGTCGTTCCGCGACGAAGCCACGGACTTCCGCCTCGTCACCGATTCCTCGATCACGACGCTGCGCAACGAAATCACCGGCGAGGAAATTCAGGGCACGCTCGAGAAAGGCACGCGCTTCTCTCCCGGAGATCGGATGGTCTTCACCGCGCAGGTGAAGCCGCACTCGTTCGTGATCTTCTCCGCACCGTGACACGCCTGTGAGCGCACCGAGTCGCGCCACAGTCTGCACCACGTCGAGCCAAGGTCCGGACCGGGTCGGGACACAGTGCGGACACGGTCGCGACTTGGTGCGCACCATGTCGAGCGGAGGTCCGCCCACGGTCGAGCCAAGGTGCGGCTTGAGTCGAGCGCGTGGGTGCACCGGGTCGCGCACGCTTATGTAGCTGAGCTGCAGTTGCGCACTTGATCGTTGCGGTGTGCGTCGTTAGCTCTCGCGCCCGCACCCCGAAAATCGTGATCAGCGACACCCCTTCGTCCACGCTTCCCAAATCTCCTCTTCGCCTCGCGGGCTGGATTGCCATCGCCTTGCTTGGCGCCGCCTCCATCGCGGTCCTCGCGACTTCGCGCGGCGAGCACGTCAACGCGCTCTGGATGGTCGTCGCCTCCTTGTGCGTGTTCGCGATCGCGTATCGGTTTCATGCGGCGTGGCTGATGGCCAAGGTGCTCACGCTCGACGAACTGCGCGCGACGCCGGCAGTCGTGCACGAAGACGGAAAGGATTTCGTGAAGACGAATCGCTGGGTGGTGTTTGGTCACCACTTCGCGGCGATCGCGGGGCCGGGGCCGCTCGTCGGTCCGGTGCTTGCGGCGCAGTTCGGATTTTTGCCGGGCATGTTGTGGATCCTCATCGGCGCGACGCTCGGTGGCGCGGTGCACGATTGCGTGATTCTGTTTTGTTCGGTGCGGCGCGGCGGACGTTCGCTCGGTCGCATGGTGCGCGACGAGGTGGGGCCGGTCGCCGGTCTCGCGGCGCTGCTCAGCATCGTGGCGATCATGGTGATCCTGCTCGCGGTGCTCGGCCTCGTGGTGGTGAACGCGCTCGCGGAAAGTCCGTGGGGTTTGTTCACGATCGCGGCGACGATGCCGATCGCGGTCGCGATGGGCTGTGCGATGCGCTTCATCGGCCACGGCGGCAAATGGCTCGGCCTCGTGAGTGCGCTCGGCGTGGTGGCGTTGCTCGCGTCGGTTTACGGCGGGCAGTTCTTGCACGGCACGTCGTGGGAGGCGGCGTTCACGCTGCACGGCAAGACGCTCGCGTGGTGGATTATTGGATACGGCATTCTTGCGTCGGTGCTGCCGGTGTGGCTGCTCCTCGCGCCGCGCGACTATCTGAGCACGTTCATGAAGATCGGCACGGTCGTCGCACTCGCGGTGGCGATCGTGGTGCTCGCTCCGGATTTGAAAATGCCGGCGCTGACAAAATTCATCGACGGCTCGGGACTCGTGTTCGCCGGTCCGGTGTTTCCGTTCTGCTTCATCACCATCGCGTGCGCGGCGGTGTCAGGTTTTCACTCGCTGATCTCGTCAGGCACGACGCCGAAACTGCTCTCGCGCGAGTCGGACATTCGCGTGGTCGGCTATGGTGCGATGATCACGGAGATGATGGTCGGCATCATGGCGCTCATCGCGGCGTGCGCGATGGAGCCGGGTCAGTATTTCGCGATCAACATGAAGGGCGACGTCGCAGCGGTGACCGCGACGATCACGTCGCATGGATTTCCCGTCACGCCTGCCGACATGCAAGCGCTCGCCGATGAGATGGGCGAAAAAACGATGGTGGGTCGCGCGGGCGGTGCGCCGACGTTTGCGGCGGGCATGGCGCAGATGTTTGCGGGCGCGTTTGGCGGCAAGGCCGCGCTCGCGCTGTGGTATCACTTCGCGATCATGTTCGAGGCGTTGTTCCTCCTCACGACGATCGATGCCGCCGCGCGGGGGGGGCGCT